>ERZ857480.32495-NODE-50181-length-618342-cov-46.0334_pt1 | contig 618342 bp, 493 predicted proteins | sample MGYA00519767_ERZ857480 | MGnify/ENA primary metagenome ERZ857480 (study PRJEB31778, sample SAMEA3449210) | human gut metagenome | biome: human gut; feature: human-associated habitat; material: faeces | place: United Kingdom | collected 2010/2012 ...
GGTTTGGCACCTCGATGTCGGCTCGTCACATCCTGGGGCTGGAGAAGGTCCCAAGGGTTGGGCTGTTCGCCCATTAAAGTGGCACGCGAGCTGGGTTCAGAACGTCGTGAGACAGTTCGGTCTCTATCTATCGTGGGCGCATGAAATTTGCGTGGCTCTGACACTAGTACGAGAGGACCGTGTTGGACTGACCTCTGGTTTACCGGTTGTGCCGCCAGGTGCATTGCCGGGTATCTAAGTCGGGATTGGATAAGTGCTGAAAGCATCTAAGTACGAAGCCAGCCACAAGATTAGATTTCTCAGGGTCGTTGTAGACTACAACGTTGATAGGATGCAGGTGTACAGGCAGCGATGTCATAGCCGAGCATTACTAATTGCCCGTCCACTTTTTGCCTTCCGTGTATGGAGGTATATACGTTCAGCAATATATGGACACTTTACTTTTTTCTCATCATGTCTGCCTTATTCAGGTGACTACAGCACCGGGGTTCCACCTCTTCCCATTCCGAACAGAGAAGTTAAGCCCGGTCACGCCGATGGTACTGCGTAACAGTGGGAGAGTAGGTAGTCGCCGTTTTCAGAAGAAGCCTCCGTGTCTGATAAGGATACGGAGGCTTTGTTCGTTTATATACCTCCGGAACTGCTCCCCTTAATCCCTGTCATGCGTTGTTGCAGACGTATTTTTCTGCTTCTTTTGTCATTCTTTTGTTATCATTACAGAACAAAGTTGGTGTAAAATGAGTTTTTTTTGGAAGAGCAAGAACTTTTCTTCCTTTCTTTCTATTCAATATCAAATGGATTTTTGTAAATTTGGCGTGAATCTAATAGGAAGGGAAAAAATCACGCAATTAATATTGTAATATAAATCATATAATAACTCCTGCAAATATGGAAAACAAGATTCAAGAGCTGACCGATAAGATCTACCGCGAAGGCGTAGAGAAAGGAAACGAAGAGGCACAGAAACTTATCGCAAAAGCTCAGGAAGAAGCCAAGAGAATTATAGAGGATGCTCACAAGGAAGCGGATTCTATCGTGGCTACCGCTCATAAGTCTGCCGATGAACTGGCAGAGAATACAAAATCTGAATTAAAGTTGTTTGCCGGTCAGGCTGTGAATGCTCTGAAGTCCGAAATCGCTACGTTGGTGACGGACAACATTGTGAATGCCGATGTAAAGGCATTTGCTGCAAACAAGGATTATCTTAATGCCTTCATCGTTGCATTGGCGTCCAAATGGAGTGTGAACGAACCAATCGTTATCTCTACTGCCGATGCGGAAGGCTTGACAAAATATTTCGCAGCGAAGGCGAAAGACCTGCTGGACAAGGGTGTGAAGATTGAGCAAGTGAATGGCATCAAAACCTTGTTCTCCGTATCGCCTGCCGATGGTTCGTACAAGGTGAACTTTGGCGAAGAAGAATTTATGAATTACTTCAAGGAATTCCTGCGTCCGCAATTAGTGGAAATGCTGTTCTAAAAACTCCCACAGGATTATGAGTAAATACTATTACTTGGTAGCCGGTTTGCCTGAACTTACTCTGGAAGACAGTAAACTGAGCTATACAGTAGCCGATTTCAAGACGGAACTATATCCTGCCTTGTCGGAAGATGATAAAAAGTTGATAGATTTGTTTTATCTGAAATTCGATAATGCGAATGTCTTGAAACTATTGAAGGATAAGGATGCTGCCATCGACCCGCGCGGAAACTATTCGTCGGAGGAACTGGTGGAATATATCTCACAACTGAAGGATGGCGACGAAGTCTCTGACAGTGTATTCCCATCTTATCTCTCTACGTTCATTTCCGAATACTTCAGCCTGCCTGCCGAGGACGGTTTCTTGTATGAAGACCGCCTGGCAGCGCTCTATTACGCCTATGCTATGGAATCCAGGAATCAGTTTGTGTCTTCCTGGTTTGGCTTCAACCTCACTCTCAATAATATATTGGTGGCGCTCACAGCACGTAAGTTCAAGCTGGACATTGCTCCGCTGATTGTGGGTGATACGGAAGTGTGCGAGGCTCTGCGTACTTCCAATGCCCGTGACTTCGGTCTGGGTACTGAGGTGGATTATCTGGAGCAGCTGGTGAAAATCAGTGAGACGGAGGAACTGGTGGACCGGGAAAAGAAACTGGACCAGCTTCGCTGGGACTGGATGGAGGAGGCCACATTCTTCGATTACTTTACCGTGGAACGTCTGTTTGTCTTCCTGCTACAGCTGGAGATGATAGAACGGTGGATTTCGTTGGATAAAGAGAAGGGTAACCAACTGTTCCGCAGCATTATCGCTGCCTTGAAAGACGAGGTGCAGATACCCGCAGAATTCAGATAAAATAAACAACTAAAAATATATGGCAACAAAAGGAACTGTTAGTGGCGTAATAGCCAACATGGTGACCCTCGTCGTCGACGGACCGGTAGCGCAGAATGAGATTTGTTATATCTCGACCGGAGGAGACAAGTTGATGGCGGAGGTGATTAAGGTAGTAGGTACCCAGGTCTACGTGCAGGTATTTGAGAGTACCCGCGGACTGAAAGTGGGGGCCGAAGCTGAGTTTACCGGACATATGCTCGAAGTAACACTGGGGCCCGGTATGCTTTCGAAGAACTACGACGGTCTGCAAAACGACCTCGATAAGATGGACGGTGTTTTCTTGAAACGCGGGCAATATACCTATCCGCTGGATAAAGGAAGCAAATGGCATTTTGTGCCTTTGGCAAAGGTGGGCGACCAAGTGGAAGCCGCTGCCTGGCTGGGACAAGTGGACGAAAACTTCCAACCTCTGAAAATCATGGTGCCTTTTGAACAGAAAGGTGTGTGCACCGTGAAATCCATTGCAAAGGAAGGTGATTACAGCATTGAGGATACCATTGCAGTGCTGACGGATAGCGAAGGTAATGACATCCGGGTGAACATGATACAGAAATGGCCCGTGAAGCGCGCCATGACCAACTATAAGGAAAAACCGCGTCCTTTCAAATTGCTGGAAACCGGTGTGCGTGTAATCGACACCGTAAACCCGATTGTGGAAGGTGGTACGGGTTTTATCCCCGGTCCGTTCGGTACTGGAAAAACGGTGCTTCAGCATGCCATTTCAAAACAAGCGGAAGCGGACATCGTAATCATCGCTGCCTGCGGTGAGCGTGCCAACGAGGTTGTGGAAATCTTTACAGAATTCCCCGAATTGGTTGACCCGCATACGGGACGGAAGCTGATGGAACGTACGATTATCATTGCCAATACTTCGAACATGCCGGTGGCTGCCCGTGAGGCATCTGTCTACACGGCTATGACGATTGCAGAATACTACCGAAGCATGGGATTGAAGGTACTGCTGATGGCGGACTCCACTTCACGTTGGGCGCAGGCATTGCGCGAGATGTCCAACCGTATGGAGGAGTTGCCCGGTCCCGATGCCTTCCCGATGGACTTGTCCTCCATCATCTCCAACTTCTACGGCCGTGCGGGTTATGTGAAGCTGAACAATGGCGAGTCCGGTTCCATTACTTTCATCGGTACGGTATCGCCTGCCGGTGGTAACTTGAAGGAGCCGGTAACCGAGAATACGAAGAAGGTGGCACGCTGCTTCTATGCCCTTGAGCAAGACCGTGCCGACAAGAAGCGTTATCCTGCCGTAAACCCGATTGACTCGTATTCCAAATATATAGAATACCCTGAATTTGAAGAGTATATCACCAAGCACATCAATGGTGAGTGGATTGGCAAGGTGAATGAAATCAAGACCCGTTTGCAGCGTGGTAAGGAGATTGCCGAGCAAATCAACATCTTGGGTGACGACGGTGTGCCCGTAGAATATCACGTGACTTTCTGGAAATCGGAATTGATTGACTTCGTTATTCTGCAGCAGGATGCCTTTGATGAAATTGATGCCGTGACCCCGATGGAGCGTCAGGAGGAGATTCTGAATATGGTAATAGAAATCTGTCATACTGAATTTGAGTTCGACAACTTCAACGAAGTAATGGATTACTTCAAGAAAATGATTAACATCTGTAAGCAGATGAACTACTCGAAGTTTAAGTCGGAAGAATACGACAAGTTCCATAAGCAGTTGCAGGAACTGGTTGAGGAACGTAAAGCCTAAGGATGTACTATGTGACTATTTACAATTTACTATTTGCCTTGCGGATGCAGGTGTACGGAGGTTGTAGATAGGAAAATAGTAGAATAGGATGGCAGAGATTTAAATAGTAAATAGTAAATTGCTAAATTGTAAATAAATAGATGGCAACAAAAGCATTTCAAAAAATATATACCAAGATTACTCAGATTACGAAAGCTACGTGTTCGCTGAAGGCAACCGGAGTGGGGTATGACGAGTTGGCGACCGTAAACGGCAAGCTGGCCCAGGTGGTGAAGATTGCCGGCGACGAAGTGACTTTGCAGGTGTTTGAGGGTACGGAAGGTATTCCTACCAATGCAGAGGTAGTATTCTTGGGCAAGGCTCCTACAATCAAAGTGAGCGAGCAGCTTGCCGGACGCTTCTTCAACGCCTTTGGCGACCCCATCGACGGTGGTCCGGCCATTGAAGGCGAGGAGGTGGAAATTGGCGGTCCATCCGTGAATCCGGTGCGCCGTAAGCAGCCCTCGGAACTGATTGCAACCGGTATTGCAGGTATCGACTTGAACAATACGCTGGTGTCCGGACAGAAGATTCCGTTCTTTGCCGACCCCGACCAGCCCTTCAACCAGGTGATGGCGAATGTGGCTCTGCGTGCGGAGACTGACAAGATTATCCTTGGCGGTATGGGTATGACGAACGATGATTACCTTTACTTCAAGAACGTATTCTCCAATGCCGGTGCGCTCGACCGTATCGTCAGCTTTATGAATACCACCGAGAATCCTCCGGTAGAGCGTCTGCTGATTCCGGATATGGCACTGACGGCGGCCGAGTATTTTGCTGTAAACAATAATGAAAAGGTGCTGGTGCTGCTGACGGATATGACTTCCTACGCCGATGCGCTCGCCATCGTGTCCAACCGTATGGACCAGATTCCTTCGAAGGACTCCATGCCGGGATCCCTTTATTCGGACTTGGCGAAGATATACGAAAAGGCGGTGCAGTTCCCAAGCGGCGGTTCCATCACGATTATTGCGGTGACGACTCTGTCCGGTGGCGACATTACGCATGCCGTGCCCGACAATACGGGTTATATCACGGAAGGCCAGTTGTTCCTCCGTCGTGACAGCGACATCGGTAAGGTTATCGTTGACCCGTTCCGTTCCTTGTCCCGTCTGAAACAGCTTGTTACGGGCAAAAAGACACGTAAGGACCATCCGCAGGTGATGAATGCCGCCGTACGTCTGTACGCCGATGCCGCCAACGCCAAAACCAAGCTTGAAAACGGTTTCGACCTGACGAACTACGACGAACGTACCCTTGCCTTTGCCAAGGACTACTCCAACCAACTGCTGGCCATCGATGTCAACCTCGATACCACAGAGATGCTCGATGTGGCATGGAGTCTGTTCGGCAAGTATTTCCGTCCGGAAGAGGTGAATATCAAGAAAGAGCTTGTGGACCAGTTCTGGCCGAAAGCAAACTAAATAAATGTACGATTAGACGATTTACGGTTTACGATTGATATTACTGAAATTGTAAATCTGTAAATTGAGAAATTGAGTAGCTTCAGTCGTCTAATCGTAAATCGTTAAATCGTAAATAAAATGGCTATTAAGTTTCAATATAACAAAACCTCGCTTCAGCAACTCGAAAAGCAACTGAAGGTGCGCGTGCGTACACTCCCCATTATTAAGAATAAGGAGAGTGCCCTGCGTATGGAAGTGAAGCGCTGCAAGGGAGACGCTGCCGCGTTGGACGCGAGGTTGGAAAAGGAAATCCAAGCTTACGAAGCCATGTTCGCCCTTTGGAATGAGTTCGACGCTTCATTGATAAAGGTCAGCGATGTTCATCTCGGTGTAAAGAAGATTGCCGGTGTACGGGTGCCGTTGCTCGAGAATGTAGATTTCGAGATACGCCCTTACAGCTTGTTCAATGCGCCCAAATGGTATGCAGACGGGCTGCATTTGCTTAAGTCACTGGCACATACTGCCATCGAGCGTGAATTTACTGTTGCCAAGTTGAACTTGTTGGAACATGCGCGTAAAAAGACCACCCAGAAGGTGAATCTTTTTGAGAAAGTACAGATTCCGGGTTATCAGGATGCTCTGCGCAAAATCAAGCGGTTTATGGAAGACGAGGAGAACCTTTCCAAGTCATCGCAGAAAATCATGAAATCCCATCAGGAGAAAAGGAAGGAGGCAGAGGCATGATTACGAAAATGAAGAAGCTCACGTTCCTTGTGTATCATAAGGAGTACGAAGCATTTCTGGCACAAATCCGGGAACTGGGCGTGGTGCACGTTGTGGAAAGGCAGTGCGGCGAGATGGACGACACCTTGCAGCAATTCATGCAGAAGCGTACGCTCTACAAGAATATGCTTCAGAGCATGCACACCCTGGCAGACAAACAGCCGGAAGAAAAGGTGCATAAAGAGTTGTCGGCCGATGCTCTGGTGAAATTCTACGAGGACTTGCAGGCGCGGATACAAGACTTGAACCAGCAGATTCCCGCCATCGACAAGGATGTGGTGCAGATGGAAGTCTGGGGCGATTTCGATTGGAGAGCCATCCGCAAGCTGGAAGATGCTGGTTGGTTCGTGCAGTTCTATACCTGCCCGGAGAAAGACTATAACGAAGCGTGGGCAGAGGACTACAATGCCATCGTGGTGAAAGAGAACGGCGGACATCTTTATTTCGTGACCGTCACTCCCCAACCGGTAGAACTGGATGTGGAACCGCTCCGTCTACCTTCACTCAGCCTCTCCGAACTGAGCCGGAAGAAAGCCGATACGGAAGAGGCCCTTGTGCAGGCACATGCCGGATTGAAAGAATTCTGCAAAGCGAATTACTGCACGTTGGAGAAGTACAACCTACAGCTCCAGGAAGAGATAGACCTGCTGAAAGTCAAGCTGAACAGCGAACATATGGCAGAAGGTGCCGTAGTGTTGATGGAAGGCTGGATTCCCGAAGACTGCGAGGCGGATGTGAGGAAACTTCTCGATGAAAGCGGCACTTATTATGAGATAAGGGCTGCCAAGCGCGAGGACAATGCTCCCATCAAGCTGAAAAACAACGCCTATACACGCATGTACGAAGTGCTTACCAAAATGTACGGTATGCCCGAATATGCCGAGTTCGACCCGACACCGATACTTGCGCCATTCTTCTCGCTCTTCTTTGCTTTCTGTATGGGAGATGCGGGCTACGGTCTGGTACTGATTGCACTCGGGTTCATTTTGAAAAGGAAGATGTCCAAGTCCATGAAAGGCATGATGAACCTGGTGATTACGTTGGGTATATTTACGTCCGTCATCGGTGCCATATTGGGAACCTTCTTCGGTGTAAGCCTCTTTGACCTGGAGATACCCGCCAAACTGAAGGAATTCATGATTGTGGGTAAGATAGGTGAGACTACCTATGACAAGCAAATGCTGCTGGCGTTGATTATCGGTGCGGTGCACATCTGCATTGCCATGACGGTGAAGGCCGTGGGACAGACCGTTCGTTTCGGCTTCAAGGAGTCGCTCAGTGCTTGGGGATGGCTGTTGCTGGTGGTGGGATTTATCTGCACCGGCGGACTTTCCTTCTTCAAAATAATTTCGGAAGACGTGTCTACGTGGGCATTTATCGTGATTGGCGGTGTTTCTGCCATCGGTATCTACCTGCTGAACAATATCCACCGGAATGTATTTGTCAACATCGGTGCCGGAGTATGGGATACCTATAACATGGCAACCGGATTGATGGGCGATATACTTTCCTACATCCGTCTCTATGCCCTCGGCTTGGCAGGCGGTATGCTTGGAGGCGTGTTCAACCAGCTTGCCTTCATGGTGAACGATGCTGCAGGTCCGGCCCTGGGATGGCTGTTCTGCGGTCTGATACTGATATTCGGGCATACGCTGAACATTGCCATGTCTTGTCTGAGTGCCTTTGTACACCCGCTCCGTCTGACATTTGTGGAATACTTCAAGAATTCCGGTTACGAAGGTAAGGGCGAAGCCTATAAACCTTTTACAGTAGTAAAGAAATAAACAAATTAAAAAACAAATAAAAATAGAAACATTATGAATGAAATTTTAGGTTATCTCGGTCTGGGCCTGATGTTGGCCCTTGCAGGAATTGGCAGTTGCTTCGGTACAACTATCGCCGGTAGTGCGGCAGAAGGTGCGTTGAAGAAAGACCCTTCCAAGTCAGCAAGTTATATGATTTTGTCGGCCCTTCCGGCTACGCAGGGACTTTACGGCTTCGTGGCTTTCCTGATGTCCATGGGCAGGGATTTTGCTACGGACGGCCCTTTGATGCTGGGCATCGGACTGGGTGTGGGGCTGGTATGCCTGTTCTCCGCTATCCGTCAGGGACAGATTTGTGCTAGCGGTATTGTGGGTATTTCCCAGGGACACGACGTACAGACCAATACAATGATTTACGCCGCGCTTCCTGAATTCTACGCTATTTTGGCGCTGGTAGCTGCATTGATGGTATAATCCGGATTATAAGAAAATAAACCCCAGGGATTTACAATTGAAATCCCTGGGGTTTTTTGTTTAAATTCCTGGGGCTTCAACTGAAAACTCCAGGAATTCTTTTTTGAAACTTCGGGAATTTTAGACGAAAAATGCATGGATGGGCGAGCCAATGGGGCTTTTGTGGCTAAACTATGACATTCCGCAAACGATTGTTTATGCATATTTAATCAGTTTTTTCGATTAAAAGGCTATTTTTCAAAGAATAATACGTACTTTTGCAGCCGTAATTAAGATAAAGAGATTATAACATAATATGACTAAAGAACTACTTACCCCCGATTACATCTTCGAAGCGAGTTGGGAAGTGTGTAATAAAGTAGGCGGTATCTATACAGTTTTGTCTACAAGGGCAAATACTTTACAGACTAAATTTCGCGATAGATTATTCTTTATAGGGCCGGATTTCTGGCAGGGAAAAGAGAACCCTTTGTTCATTGAGTCTGATAACCTTTGTGCAGCGTGGAAAAAACATGCAGCGTTGAAAGACAATCTTTCCGTCCGCGTAGGTCGCTGGAACATTCCGGGAGAACCTATTGTTATATTGGTTGATTTCCAACCGTTCTTTGCAGAAAAAAATGAGATTTATACAGAAATGTGGAACCGCTATCAGGTGGATTCACTGCATGGATATGGTGATTATGACGAAGCATCCATGTTTGCTTTCGCTACCGGCAAGGTGATAGAGAGCTTCTATCGCTATAATTTGACGGAAACGGACAAAGTGGTGTTCCAGGCACACGAGTGGATGACCGGCATGGCCGCCCTCTATCTTCAGTCTGCCGTTCCCGAGATAGGGACTATCTTCACCACCCATGCCACGTCCATCGGCCGCTCCATAGCTGGCAACAACAAGCCGCTTTACGATTATCTTTTCGCCTACAACGGCGACCAGATGGCGGAGGAGCTGAACATGCAGTCCAAACATTCCATTGAAAAGCAGACGGCCCACTATGTGGACTGTTTCACCACTGTGAGCGAAATCACAAACAACGAATGCAGGGAATTGCTTGACAAGCCTGCGGATGTTGTGCTGATGAACGGTTTTGAAGATGATTTTGTACCGAAAGGCGCCACCTTTACCGGCAAGCGCAAACGTGCCCGTTCCACCATGCTGCGTGTGGCAAACTGCCTGCTGGGTGAGGACTTGGGCGACGATACGCTGATTATCGGTACCAGCGGACGCTATGAGTTCAAAAATAAGGGTATCGATGTGTTCCTGGAATCATTGAACCGGCTGAACCGCGATAAAGATTTAAAGAAGAAAGTATTGGCGTTTGTCAACGTGCCCAGCTGGGTGGGAGACCCCCGCGAGGACTTGCAGAAGCGCTTGAAGAGCAAAGATAAGTTCACCGAACCGTTGCAGTGTCCTTTCATCACCCACTGGCTGCACAATATGACGCACGACCAGGTGCTGGATATGCTGAAATACCTCGGTATGGGCAATCGTCCCGAAGATAAGGTGAAAGTAATTTTTGTACCTTGCTATCAGGATGGTCACGATGGCATCCTCAACAAGCATTATTATGACTTGATTTTAGGCGAGGACCTCAGTGTCTATCCGTCCTATTATGAACCGTGGGGATATACCCCGCTGGAGAGCGTGGCTTTCCGGGTGCCTACCATCACCACCGACCTTGCCGGTTTCGGACTTTGGGTGAACAGCCTGAAAAACCAGCATGGCATAAACGACGGAGTGGAAGTGCTGCACCGTTCGGACTATAACTATTCCGAAGTGGCAGACGGCATCAAGGACACCGTAGCCTTGTTCTCTACCAAGACGGAAGCCGAAATCAAGGAAATACGCAAGCGTGCAGGCCAGGTGGCAGAGCAGGCTTTGTGGAAGCACTTTATACAATATTATTACGAGGCTTACGACATTGCACTGCGCAATGCCATGAAGCGTCAACTAAAATAAAAGAATTATTAATCAATTAGTTATCATACAATGAAGATTAAAGTTAGTAATGTAAACACTCCTAACTGGAAAGATGTGAATGTGAAATCGCACATTCCCGCCGAACTGGAGAAACTGTCTGAACTGGCACATAACATCTGGTGGGCATGGAATTATGAAGCCACCGAACTGTTCAGAGACCTTGACCCTGCTCTCTGGAAAGAAGTGGGACAGAACCCCGTACTTCTGCTGGAACGTATGAGTTATGCTAAACTCGAGGCACTCGCAAATGACAAAGTTATTCTGCGCAGAATGGATGACGTATACTCCAAGTTCCGCACATACATGGATGTGAAGCCTGACAGCAAGCGCCCGTCCGTGGCTTATTTCAGTATGGAGTATGGTTTGAGCCATGTACTTAAGATATATTCCGGCGGTCTGGGTGTACTTGCCGGTGACTACCTGAAAGAAGCTTCCGATAGCAACGCCGACTTGTGTGCAATCGGTTTCCTGTACCGCTACGGTTACTTTACACAAACATTGTCTATGGACGGCCAGCAGATTGCCAATTACGAGGCACAGAACTTTGGCCAGTTGCCCATCGACCGTGTATTGGATGAGAAGGGCGAGCAGATGGTAGTGGATGTTCCTTATCTGGACTACTACGTGCATGCTTATGTGTGGAGAGTGAACGTTGGACGTATCTCTCTCTATCTACTTGATACTGACAATGAAATGAACAGCGAGTTCGACCGTTCCATCACTCACCAGCTGTATGGCGGTGACTGGGAAAACCGCTTGAAGCAGGAAATCCTGCTCGGTATCGGTGGTATTCTGACGCTGAAGAAGCTGGGCATCAAGAAAGATATCTATCACTGCAACGAAGGACATGCTGCTTTAATCAACGTACAGCGCATCTGTGACTACGTGGCCGAAGGTCTGACTTACGACCAGGCTATCGAGCTGGTACGTGCTTCTTCTCTCTATACTGTACATACTCCGGTTCCTGCCGGTCACGACTACTTCGACGAAGGCCTTTTCGGCAAGTACATGGGCGGCTATCCTTCAAGAATGGGTATCAGCTGGGACGACCTGATGGACCTCGGACGTAACAATCCGGGCGACAAGGGTGAACGTTTCTGTATGTCTGTATTCGCTTGCAACACTTCTCAGGAGGTGAACGGTGTGAGCTGGCTGCACGGAAAGGTTTCCCAGGAGATGTTCGCTTCCATCTGGAAGGGTTACTTCCCCGAAGAAAGCCATGTGGGCTACGTTACCAACGGTGTACACTTCCCCACTTGGAGCGCTACGGAGTGGAAACATCTCTATGCTGCGCATTTTGATGAGAACTTCCTCTACGACCAGTCCAACCCCAAGATTTGGGAGGCTATCTATAACGTGTCCGACGAAGAAATCTGGAAGACGCGCATGGTGATGAAGAACAAACTGATTGACTATGTTCGCAAGCAATACCGTGAAACTTGGTTGAAGAACCAGGGTGACCCTTCACGCATCGTTTCCCTGCTGGACAAAATCAATCCGAACGCTCTGCTGATAGGTTTCGGACGCCGTTTCGCTACCTACAAGCGTGCACACTTGCTGTTCACCGACCTCGACCGTCTGGCCAAGATTGTGAACAACCCCGACTATCCGGTACAGTTCCTCTTTACCGGTAAGGCTCACCCGCACGATGGTGCCGGCCAGGGCTTGATTAAGAGAATCATCGAGATTTCCCGTCGTCCGGAGTTCCTGGGCAAGATTATCTTCCTGGAAAATTATGACATGCAGTTGGCACGTCGCCTCGTTTCAGGTGTGGATATCTGGCTGAACACTCCGACACGTCCGCTCGAAGCATCCGGTACTTCCGGCGAAAAGGCGTTGATGAACGGTGTTGTAAACTTCTCCGTACTCGACGGCTGGTGGTTGGAAGGCTATCGTGAAGGTGCCGGTTGGGCATTGACCGAAAAGCGTACTTACCAGAACCAGGAACATCAGGACCAGCTCGATGCCGCTACTATCTACAGCATTCTTGAGCAAGAAATTCTGCCGTTGTTCTATGCACGCAACAAGAAGGGATATTCTGAAGGTTGGGTGAAGACTATCAAGAACTCCATCGCACAGATTGCTCCCCACTATACAATGAAGCGTCAGCTGGATGACTATTACGACAAGTTCTACATCAAGGAGGCCAAACGTTTCAAGATGCTGGCTGCCGACGGTTGTGCCAAGGCTAAGGAAATAGCTGCTTGGAAGGAAGAAGTTGCCGAGAAGTGGGACAGCATTGAAGTGGTGTCTTGCGAAAAGACCGAAGACCTGGTGAAAGGCTCCATCGAGAGCGGTAAGGAATACACCATTACTTACGTTATCGACGAGAAGGGCTTGAACGATGCTATCGGTCTGGAACTGGTGACTACTTATACGGCTCAGGATGGCAAACAGCACGTTTATTCCGTAGAACCGTTCAATGTAGTGAAGAAAGAAGGTAACCTTTATACTTTCCAAGCTAAGCACAAGATGGAAAATGCGGGTAGCTTCAAGGTTTCTTACCGTATGTTCCCGAAGAATGCAGACCTGCCTCACCGTCAGGACTTCTGCTACGTTCGCTGGTTCGTATAAGAGCATAAAAAAAGATAATGTGCCTGCGGATATGGCGGAACACATTATCTGTTCAGATAAAAGATATCATCTGCATGATGCAGGCAGACCATCCGTTTAAAGTAAACGGATGGTCTGTTTCTTTTCTAGAGCTTGCTTTTTATTTCGGCTGTCCAGGCATCAATGCGTTCGGCGGTTTTGTTACTTTCGTTCACTTCGTCGAGGGGAAGTCCTACGAATGCACCGTCTACCACGGCGATGGAAGAGGAGAAGGAATACCCGTCCGTGCTAACTTTGTTGCCCAAGAAGGTACACCCGCTATCCTTCAGGTCCTCGTAGAGTACTCCGATGCCGTCGCAGAATGTGTCGCAGTAGGATTCGGAGTCACCGCAACCGAATAGGGCTACGAACTTCATGGAAAGGTCGGCGCTCTTCAGTACTTTTACACCGTCATACCAGTCGTCCTGCAGTTCGCCGTCTCCCCAAGTGGAGGTACCTAGAACCAGCACTTCATATTCCTTGATTTTATCGGCGGTCATCTTGTCAACACTATGTACGTCGGTGGAGGAAACTCCCAACTTTTCGGCTATCTGGTTAGCCAACTCTTCGCAGGTTCCGGTACTGGAACCATAAAAAACACCAGTCTTTTTCATTGTAAATAAAGTGATTAAATTGTTTGCTGCAAAGTAAAGGCTTTGCCGGAGAACGTGAAATACCTACATGTAGGGCTTTTAGTGTTGTGCCGCTCCCCATTTCGGGTTAGCTTGTGGCGTGGTTTATAGAGGTCGCGGCTACCTACTAATTGGGATGGCAGACTCTCTTTTTGATGAAAAGTAGGTATTGCCGGATTGTTAAAAATGAAGGACATTTGTACCGGTAATAATAGACAAGTGTTTATGGTTAGATTCGTACATTCCACTCATTCGCAATTCCATCCTTCCGTGGCTGGTAAGTGGCTGGTGTGGGGGACTTTGATGATGCTTCTTGCGGGGGTGGCTATCATTGTTTTTTCGGTATTCTCGCATGATGCACTCGATGCGTGCTGTAATTGCATAATCTGTACTTTCAACCGTGTCCCGAAGGAAGGGGAATATTTATATAACCGCTACCTGCCGGTCATCAGCATGGTGTGGGTGGCGTTTCTGATACTTTTGGTATATGTGGTCCGCTATTGCATGAACAAGAGGAGGTAGCCGGGTGTTCTATAGGTAAAACTGAAAGGAGACTATATGAAAAAGATTGTTTTGCTTCGCCACGGCGAGAGTGCATGGAATAAGGAAAACCGCTTCACGGGGTGGACGGATGTTGATTTGACAGAGAAAGGCGTTGCTGAAGCTGTAAGGGCGGGTGAGCTGCTGGCAGAAAAGGGATTCCGCTTCAAGAAGGCGTATACTTCCTATCTGAAGCGTGCCGTGAAGACACTGGATTGTGTGCTGGACCGCCTCGACCAGGACTGGATTCCGGTGGAGAAATCGTGGAGGTTGAATGAGAAACACTACGGCCAGTTGCAAGGGCTGAACAAGGCAGAGACGGCTGCCAAGTACGGTGACGAGCAGGTGTTGGTATGGCGCCGGAGCTTTGATGTGGCTCCGCATGCATTGGCCGAGGATGACCCGCGTAATCCGCGTTTTGAGGACCGTTATCAAGAAGTGCCCGATGCCGAACTGCCCCGTACGGAGTCGTTGAAAGATACGATTGAGCGTATCATGCCTTACTGGAAATGTGTCATCTTCCCGAATCTGAAGACGGCCGACGAATTGCTGGTAGTGGCTCATGGCAATAGCCTGCGGGGGATTATCAAGCATCTGAAGCATATTTCGGACGATGAAATTGTGCATCTGAACCTGCCTACGGCGGTGCCCTACGTCTTTGAGTTTGACGATGAGCTGAACTTGACGAAAGACTATTTCTTGGGTGATCCCGAGGAGATAAAGAAATTGATGGAGGCTGTGGCCAATCAGGGAAAGAAGAAATGATTTTGGCGCGCGGAAGCGCGCTATTTCTTTATCCTCTCATTCCATGGAGCAGCGTCATGCTGAGCAGTACCCCGACCACTATACAGATGAGGATAAGGAACCAGTTCATGAGCCGTGCGCCCAGCTTGGTTTCCTTGTGCAAGTTCTGGTCAAAGTAGTTCTTGAAGAACAGATAGATGGCAGGAACGGTAGCGCTTGCCAGTAGCAGGTCTTCGGGAATCTTGTAGATGTAGACTTTGGAAAAGGCGATGAGCGCCCAGTGGCAAAGGAACAGAATGACGAGCAGGTTGACCCTGCGCGAGAAAGCCAGCAGCAGCCCGATGGTGAAAACAGCCACCGAGCAGGGCATCACGGTGGTGGTCATCATGGGAAACTCCATTCCGCGTGCCCACGAAAGGAGCGGGTAGAGGAAAGGCATTGCATAGAGTACCCCCACCAGTACCTTGTATTTCGGGTTGCGCTCGAACGGAGTGTAGCCGGTAAACAAATCCCATAGCCACAACAGTGCAATCACTCCCCAGAAGATGGCTAGTATATGGTGGTGTCCGCGCGCTCCGCAATACATCATGTAGTACACGATGGATATCCACCCGTTCAGAAATACCATGTAGATTTTCATGGAGCGCTTTGCCCATAAGGTCGGTTTCCGGTAGAGCTGCGTGGTGAGCAGGATACCTGCTGCGGTGATGAGGAACTGTGCCCACCAGGTGGCCTCGTTGTATTGTGCGATAGTATTCCAGAATATTTCCATTTGTGTCCATTAAAAAAACGGCCGCAAAGGTAGAGTTTTCTGCCGAAAGAATGAAATCGTTTTCTACATTTTGCCTATCTTTGTGCCTCCAAAAAAAATAGGTAAAAAGATTCATGGATAAGACTTTGACTGAACAAGAGATTGCCCTGCTGCGCAGGAAACTCGATTTATTGCTTCGTACCGGACAGCTGCTGGTGGAGAGTGCGGCTGATACAAACCGTGTTGTTCGTAACTTGAACCGTGTTGCCGCCTATCTGGGACTGCCGGAAGAAAAGCTCCACATCGACGTAAGTTATACCATGCTGGTGGTGAATGTGAGCGACGGCCTGCATTCGTTCTCCAAATTCCAGAAATGTGAAAAGCATGGCATCAACATGACTGCCATTTCCGAAATCAGCAAACTGTCCTGGCGGGCTATTGAGAATGACTATTCCCTCGACCAGTATGAGGAGGAACTGGAAAGAATCAAAAACAAGAAGCGGAACTATGTGCCATACGTTGTTGCCATCGGTGCCGGCTTTGCCTGCGGAGGTTTCTGCAAACTGTTCGGTGGTGACTGGATGGCGTTTCTGTTTACCTCTATCTGCGCTTTTGCCGGCTTCCGCGTCCGTGCCCGTTGCATGGAGTTCGGCATCAATCACTATATGAGTATTGCCATTGCCGCATTGATTTCTACCTGCCTGGCCTATGTGTCTTCGTTTGCCGGGCTCTCGGAAACTCCCTATCATCCGTTGTTGGCGTGTGCACTGTTCATCGTTCCGGGGGTGCCGCTGATAAACTTTGTGGATGATATGATTGACAATTATATCCAGGTGGGCATTGTGCGGGCTGTGAATACGGTGCTGATGGTCTGTGCAATGGCCTTCGGCATTGTAATAGCCATGCGCCTGCTGACGGTGGAGGATGTCGTGATTGACAAGAAGTTCAGCGAATTGAGTATGGTGCCTCATGACAGTTATCTGGTGTATGCCATTGCGGCGGCGATAGCTGCCATGGGATTTTCCATGATATTCAACATACAGCGGCGCTTGTTGTGGGTTGTTGCGGTGGGCGGTATCATTGCCGTTTGTACGCGTAACTTTGTCAATTTCGAATTGGGTTACGGACCGGTGATAGGTTCGTTCATGGGCAGCATGGTTGTCAGCTTGATAGCCGTGAAGGCAGTGCATTGGTTCCATGTTCCCAATCATGTGCTGACGATTCCTTCTGTCATCCCGATGATTCCGGGAGTGCTGATGTATCGTGCACTTTTCGGGCTTATCAATATGCACGGTGTGGTAGGCGAGGTGACGGCGGTTGTTTCCAACGGCATCACGGCTTCACTGATTATTCTCTGCATAGCGCTGGGAGTGGCGGTGCCCAATATCTTTGCCCGCCGGTATATTGCCAAGGATAGGCAGCGCTTTCTTCAGGAGGAGCTGCAGAAGCGCAGGGAAAGAGGGAAATTTATAGAATGGTGATATAGGTGGAGGGTGTCAAAAAACTCTTAACACTTTCTTTTAGGCGCGGATTACGCGGATTTCACGGATTTTGTTTATTGAATCCGTGTTATTCCGTGTAATTCGCGCCTGATATTATAACATTATAAAAGTGCTCATATATTTTTGAAAACTTCTCTTCTTTTTTAAATGCCCTTTTTCGGATTATAGTGGTAAATGACGGTTTCGCCTTTTTGCAGGGATGTTTGTACGTCAATCAGACGCTGGTTGCGGCTTCCCCGGAAATAGAGTTCCTCATCCCTCAGTTCTTTCTTGAATTTGCCGTCCACCAGTACGTCGATGTACTTCAGCAGTTGGGCTTGGCGCGGGTTGCGCAGTAGTTTTTCGAAAGTATAGCCCGTATAGCACCAGATGTTTTTCCGGCTCCGCTCCTTGATGGCATGTGCCAGTTGGGTGAATCCTTCCGGCTGGAACATCGGGTCTCCACCACTGAAGGTGACGTCTGCAAAGTTGTCGGCAAGGACTTTTTCCAGAATCTCTTCCGTACTCATCCAGTGCCCGCGGTTGATGTCCCACGACTCCGGATTGTGGCAACCGGGACAACCGTTGGGGCATCCGGCAGCATAAATGGCGGTCCGGAAGCCCGGACCGTCTACTGTGGTATCTTCTAAAATATCGAGAATAGAAAGCATGAGTAGGGAATTAATAATTAAAAATTAAAAATTAAAAATTAAACATCGCAGGTAGGAAGCTGAACATTAATCATTAAAAATTAAACGTCAACCATTAAAAATGAAGCTCCGCTTTGCACTGCGCAGCCCTTTAATTTTTAATTTTCAATTTTTAATTATGAACGACCCTGTCGTTCAACTCTGCCAGCTTGGCATTGTTCCAGCGGTCGGTTGTCCCCACCAGGTAGCCGGTGATGCGTTGCAGCTTGTCGATATGCTTGCTGCCGCACTTCGGGCATTCTTCCAGGTTTGGGGTGGAGTTTTCGTGACCGCACTCCAGACAGCGGTTACGGTTGTGGTTTACCGAACCGTAGCCGATGTTGTATCGGTCCATCATGTCCACTACACGCATAATGACTTCCGGATTGTGGGTGGCGTCACCGTCTATCTCCACATAGAAGATGTGTCCGCCGCGGGTCAGTTCATGATAAGGAGCCTCCACTTCCGCTTTGTGGCGGGCGCTGCATTTGTAGTATACGGGCACGTGGTTGGAGTTGGTGTAGTAGTCACGGTCCGTAATGCCCGGCAGCGTGCCGAACTTCTTACGGTCGATGCGGGTGAACTTGCCCGACAGCCCTTCGGCAGGAGTGGCAAGCACGCTGTAGTTGTGCTGGTATTGCTCCGAGAACTGGTTGGCACGGTCGCGCATATAGGTCACGATTTTCAGTCCCAGCTCCTGGGCTTCGCCAGATTCGCCGTGATGTTTTCCGAGCAATGCCACGAGACATTCTGCCAACCCGATGAAACCGATTCCCAGTGTTCCCTGGTTGATGACGGAAGCAATCGTATCGTTCGGTTTCAGCTTCTCGCTGCCTATCCACAAGGCAGACATCAGTAGCGGGAACTGCTTGGCGAAGGCGGTCTTTTGAAACTCCATGCGCTCGTGCAGCTGGCGTGCGGTCACTTCGAGCATACTATCCAGCTTGGCAAAGAACCGGGCGATGCGCTGTTCCTTGTCTTCGATGTTCATGCACTCAATGCCCAGACGGACGATGTTGATGGTAGAGAAAGAGATGTTGCCGCGTCCGATGGAGGTCTTCGGTCCGAAACGGTTTTCGAATACACGGGTACGGCATCCCATGGTAGCAACTTCATGCTGGTAGCGTTTCGGGTCATCGGCTTTCCAGTCCTCGCTTTGGTTGAAGGTGGCGTCCAGGTTCAGGAAGTTCGGGAAGAAACGCCGTGCCGTCACCTTGCAGGCCAGTTGGTAGAGGTCGTAGTTGCGGTCTTCAGGCAGGTAGCTCACACCCCGTTTCTTTTTCCATATCTGGATGGGGAAGATGGCAGTTTCTCCGTTTCCTACCCCTTGATAGGTGCTTTTCAGCAGCTCGCGGATGATGCAGCGCCCCTCGGCAGAGGTGTCTGTGCCGTAGTTGATGGAGCTGAACACCACTTGGTTGCCGCCGCGTGAGTGGATGGTGTTCATGTTATGGATAAACGCCTCCATGGACTGGTGCACACGCGATACGGTCTTGTTGACGGCATGCTGCACGATGCGGTCCTCGCCCGTCAGTCCGTCCAACGGCTGTAGCAGATAGTCGGCCAGTTCCTTCTGATAGAGATGGGAATAGTCTTTTCCATTCAGTTCTTCCAGGTTCTTGACTTCCTCGATGAAGCTGTTGCGCACGTAGGGGGCAAGGTAGAAATCGAATGCAGGGATGGCTTGTCCGCCGTGCATCTCGTTCTGGGCTGTTTCCAGCGAGATGCATCCCAGGATACTGGCAGTCTCGATGCGTTTGGCCGGGCGCGATTCGCCGTGTCCGGCAGAGAAGCCGTATTTCAGAATATGGTCCAGCGGATGCTGCACGCATGTCAGGCTCTTGGTGGGATAATAATCCTTGTCATGGATGTGCAGATAGTTCTGGGTGACAGCATCCAGCACTTCTTCACTCAGCAGATAGTCGTCCACAAAAGGCTTGGTGGTTTCGCTGGCAAACTTCATCATCATGCCCGCCGGGGTATCGGCATTCATGTTGGCATTTTCGCGTGTGATGTCGTTGGACTTGATGTTAATGATTTCCAGGAACATGTCGCGCGTCTTTGCTTTGCGGGCAATGCTTCGCTGGTTGCGGTAAGCGATGTATTTCTGGGCAACGTCCTTGCGGCTGCTCTTCATCAGCTCCACTTCCACCAAATCCTGGATGGCTTCCACCGTCATCTGCGAATCTCCCTTGAAAGAGATGCGGTCCGTAATCTGGTGTATCAGTTGCAGGTCTTCCCCCTTGTCTGTATGCAACATGGCTTTGCGGATGGCCGTTGCTATTTTTTCTTCGTTGAATCCGACGACGCGCCCGTCGCGCTTGAGTACTGTCTGTATCATAACCTTTTATGCTTAAATGTGACTGTCTTTTTTAGTTTAATTGCGGAAACAAAGATATTGTAGTTATTGATAGGTTTTGCTTTTTGGAAAACTTTTTGTGATTTAAAAAGTGTTAATCTATTGATTGTTAATGATGTAATTGTTTAAAGTGGAAAACTTCTAATGAAAAATAACTTTTAAAGTTATTCATTACTGATTATTATTGCATGCATAAGCATCATCTGATTTCGAAGTGTCAAATGAAGATAAATCTTTTGGGCAGATTGTGAATCTTCGATTTTTTTAGTTATATTTGCAACGAATTGGTTTATTTAAGGTTTTTAGTCCTTGATAATACTTCTTGTTGCCATTCGATTGTATTGCTTTGCTGCTCATGGTATTGGGGCAAAAGTATCATTATTATAATAATCAAAGAAAGGATGAACATGGCAAATGTATTTCCTCCGTTTAAAATTGATATAGCTGGGGCTTTTTGTGTACCTCGTGCATTGAAGGATGTCCGCGAGCAATATCAGAACGGGCAGGTGAGCCGGCAGATATTGCAGGCTGTTGAAGATGCGGAAGTGCGCAGTCTGGTGGAACGGCTGGAGCTGGGAGGCATGAAGGTTGTTTCCGATGGTGGTTTCCGAAGTCGCGATTTTTTGGAAAGCTGGGAGGGTATTTGTTCCAAAGACGGCCGGCCTTTCTCCGAAGGCTCTCCTTTGGAGATTACAGGACGGCTCAGTTTGCTACGGCATCCTATTCTGGAAGAATTCGCATTTCTTGATTCCATTGTGGACGGAGGGGTGATGAAAAAACAGCATATCCCTTCGCCGGCAGAGGTTATGACCCAGATTATTCAACGTGTGGAGCGGACTCAGATAGAAACCGTTTACTCCGACATCCGGCTTTTGACGGATGATATTGCTTCCTGCTACAAATTTTTGCTTACCAAACTTTATGATGCAGGCTGCCGCTACGTCCAGTTCGACGGGGTACATTCGGTGATAATGGAAGATACCATCCGGCTCAACAACCGGGTTTTGCGTGAGCGTCCTGCAGGGATGTATGTTGCATTCCATGCACCGACGGACATGCTGGTGCAACTGCATGGGGCCGATGCTTATTTCCTGAATTACGACTGTGGCGCGTGCGACCGTAACCGTCTGCTCTGGTTCATACACGAGAAGGAAGCGGTGTTCGGTTTCGTGCTGTCCCATTATCCTCAGGAAGACGAATTGGATGAATTGCAGGCGAAAACCGAAAGTGTATTGAACTATATTCCTTTGAAACGTTTCACTTTATGTCTGCCGGATGCCAATGCGCTTCTTTCGCCTTCGGAGGCCGATGAGGAGAAACAGTGGGAAACCGTAAGGTTGGGGATGGAAATGGCTGCGCGTATCTTCTCTTGAAAAACGCCGCATTCCATCATTCCGAATGCCACACTTCAGCAAGGGAAATGCCACACTTCACAGAGGCAAATGCCATTGATTGGGCCTCGTGAAGTGTGGCATTTCGATTGACGAAGTGTGGCACTCCTTTTTTAGTTTCCGGTGTGTCCGGTTTTATTATTTGACAGCTTCGGCTATCTTTTCCTGAAGCTCGTCACCGTGCAGTCCGCGTGCAAGGATAGTTCCTTCACCGTCAATCAACACAGTGTGGGGGATGCTGCTTACGGCATAAAGCTGTGCGCCTTCGCAGTTCCAGTATTTCAGGTCGGACATTTGCGGCCACGTGATGTTCAGCTTCTTGATGGCTTCTTTCCATGCGTCAGCACTCTGGTCCAGAGATACGCCTACAATCTCGAAGTTCTTGTTCTTATATTTGGCGTAAGCTTCCACCAGGTTGGGCATCTCGCGACGGCAGGGGCCGCACCAGCTTGCCCAGAAGTCAACAAGGACAACTTTGCCCTTGCCTACGTAGTCGGACAGTTTTACCGTTTTTCCTTCCGGCGTCTGCATCTCGAAGTCTGTAAACTTCTGGCCTACGGCAGTGGCTTTCATCTTCTCAACGTTGTTCTTTATCTTGACGATGGCTTCGTCGTTGTCGTAAGCTGCAGGGATTTGGGGCATCAGAGGGTCGAGGTCTGCCACATCCATGTAGTAGTAGTTCTGCTTCAGCAGGAGTACACCCACCGGGTTGGTGATGTTCTTGTTGATGCCGGCTTTGATGGCGGATATCATGCTGTTTTCCAGATTTTCCATCTCTTTGCCTTTAGCCTCGCGTTGTTCGTCGGTCAGTGTGGTGTCAGACATGGATTCGTAGATGCTCATCATTTGTTTGTTCAGACCGTTGATTTGGGCTCTGATTTCCTGGTAGGCATCATTGTTGGCAGTACCGGTGGCAGAGTTGTTTTCCTGCGACAAGTTGATTTTAATCTTGCCGTTTTCCAGGAAGAAGTCGATGGCTGCGCCGTCTTTTCCTTCGGCTTTGTAAGAGATGTAGCGGTTGACAGCAGTATCTTGTGTACCCTTGAAGGTAAATGTTCCGCCTTTGATGACAGCAGAGTCCAATTTTACGAATTGGCGTCCTTCCACGGTTTCCAGATATACGGTGTCGCCGTCGGCTGCACCCTCTACAGTTCCGGTTACGGTGTAACCGTTGTTTCCACTGTTACAAGCTGTAAATACAGCGGCTACAGCGAGCAGATAAGTAAACTTTTTCATTGTTTGTTTTTTTAATGAATGATTATAGCTGCAAATATAGTAATAAAAAATCCCCTCCGATATGAACCGGAGAGGATTTTTATAGTTTTAATCCCATTTTTAGCGATAACGCTGTGCTTACTATTATTCGGCAGCAGCTTCTTCAGCAGCAGGGGCTTCTTCGGCAGGAGCCTCTTCGGCCGGTGCTTCGGCAGCGGCTTTTGCAGCAGCTTCAGCAGCTTTCTTTTCAGCCAGTGCTTTTGCTTTTTCTTCGTTTATCTTCTTTTCAGCTTCCAGACGTGCTTTTGCTTCAGCTTTCTTAGCTTCGTCTTCCTTAGCCTTCAGAGCAGCCAAACCGCTTTGTTTGTTGTTCTTCCAGGCTTCGAACTTAGCATCAGCTTCAGCTTCGCCGAATGCGCCTTTCGCTACACCGCCCAGCAAGTGCTTCTTCATGTAAACACCTTCGCGAGAGAGGATGTTACGAACTGTGTCAGTAGGTTGTGCACCCTTCAACACCCAGTCAAGTGCGCGGTCGAACTTCAAATCTACTGTGGCAGGATTGGTGTTAGGATTGTAAGTACCAATCTTCTCAATAAATTTACCATCACGTGGTGCTCTTACGTCTGCAATAACGATAGAGTAGAAAGCGTAGCTCTTACGTCCATGTCTTTGCAATCTGATTTTTGTTGCCATTTAATTAAAATGTTTTTAGTTAATGATTTGAATTATGCTACTATCTCGTAATAGCGAGTGCAAAGGTAAGAAAAGATTTTGAGTTTTGAGTTATGAGTTATGAGTTATTTGTTGGCACGAGGGGTGTTTTTTTAAATGTTCACACAACGTCACCCATAACTCATCACTTGTCACCCATAACTCATCCTTCTCCCGAGTATTTCCTGGGGTAGCTCAGCAGAATGGCGAGTATGGCGCATGCTCCCATGCAGAAGGGGTAATACAGGTTTCCGATGATGCTGATGGGTGAAATGCCGGCAAGTCCGGAGGCTATCAGCATTTGCGCTCCGTAGGGGATGATTCCTTGCACGAGGCATGAGAAGGTGTCCAGTATGCTGGCTGTTTTCCGGCGGTCCAGGTGGAAGCGGAGGGCGATGTCCTTGGCTATGGGGCCGGTGGTGATGATGGCAATGGTGTTGTTGGCGGTGCAGAGATTGGCGATGCCGACCAGGGCGGCGATGCTGAATTCGGCTCCCCGCTTGCCGCTGACGTGGCGGGTCAGCCGGGAGATGATGAAGTCGATGCCGCCGTTGTAGCGGATGGTCTCGAGCATGCCTCCGGCCAGCAGGGTGATGATGATGAGTTCGCCCATGCCGGTGATGCCCGTTCCCATGGCTCCGAACCAGTCGAAAAAGGCGGTACCGGTATAGATACCGATAATTCCAGTAGAGAGGATGCCCAGCAGCAGTACCAGCATGACGTTGACACCTGCTACGGCCGTGCCCAGCACGATGAGGTAGGGGATTACCTTTATCCACTCGATGGTCTGCACTTGGGGCGGGGCGGAGACGGACAGTCCTTGAAAGATGTAGATGCCCAGCACGACAAGCGCTGCGGGGACTACAATCATGAAGTTGACGCGGAACTTGTCCCTCATCACGCAGTCCTGCGTCTTGGTCGATGCAATGGTGGTGTCGGATATGAAGGAAAGATTGTCTCCGAAGAACGAGCCTCCCACCACGATGGCGACCATGTAGGGCAGGTCGATGCCCGTCTTTTCCGCCAGTCCCACGGCTACGGGAGTTAGTGCGACGATAGTTCCTACGCTTGTTCCTATCGAGAGGGAGATGAAGCAGGCGGCAATGAAGATGCCCGCCAGCAGCAGGTTGTCCGGCAGTATATGTAAGGTCAGATTTACGGTCGCATCAATGGCGCCCATCTGCTTGGCGCTTTGGGCGAATGCTCCTGCAAGGATGAATATCCATACCATCAGCATGATGTTCTTGTTGCTGGCGCCTACGGAAAACTGATAGATGCGCTGTTCCAGATTCAGGCCGCGCGTGATGGCGATGGCATAGCAGGACGAGGCGAGGAAGGCTACCGTGATGGGGACTTTATAGAAGTCGTTCACCAGGAGCGAGGTCACCAGATAGAGGCAAAGGAACACCGCCAACGGGCTGAGTGCCCACCAGCCGCCTTTGGGTTTGGAGATTGTATCGGTTGTTGCTGACATAATTTACGATTTACGATTGGGGATTTACGATTTGACGATTTACGATGTACGATTGATATAACTCTTGAAATCGTAGAATGGTTGTTGTACAATACAAACTTCAATCGTACATCGTAAATCGTCAAATCGTAAATATATAAGCCAATTTTGCTGCAAAGGTATAAAAAACAAAGGGCGGGACAAAATGGTTTTGTCCCGCCCTCCATATATCAGCCTTTAATTTTCACCTTTCACCTTTCAATTTTCACCTTACAAAGTTACTCCGGTCTTGAAGATGGCTATTTCCTTGTAGCCTTTCTTTTCGTTGTTCACGAATTCACCGCTTGCTACTTTGATGATATACTCGATGAAGCGTTCGCAGGTTTTCTCCATCGGTTCGTTCTCGACGATAACTCCGGCGTTGAAGTCTATCCAGCCCGGCTTGTTCTTTGCCAAAGTGGAGTTGGTGGAAATCTTCATGGTCGGCACATAGGTTCCGAAGGGCGTTCCGCGTCCTGTGGTGAACAGCACCATGTGGCATCCGCAAGAGGCAAGGGCAGTGGCGGCTACAAGGTCGTTTCCCGGAGCAGACAGTAGGTTCAGTCCCTTTACTTTCAGGCGTTCGCCATACGGAAGTACCCCTTCCACGTAGCTCGTGCCACATTTCTGTGTGCATCCCAAGGCTTTGTCCTCCAATGTCGAGATGCCTCCCGCCTTATTTCCCGGAGACGGGTTTTCACCTACCGGTTCACCGTGTGAAAGGAAATATTCCTTGAAGTCATTAATCAGCTTCACCGTGTCCTCAAACAGCTCTTTGGTGCGGCAGCGGTTCATCAGGATGGTTTCTGCACCGAACATTTCCGGCACTTCCGTCAGTACGCTGGTACCGCCTTGTGCTACGAGGAAGTCGGAGAACATGCCCAGTAGCGGATTGGCGGTGATACCGGAGAAACCGTCCGAACCGCCACACTTCAGGCCTACGCGCAGTTCGCTTAAGGGAATATCCTCGCGCTGGTCCTGGATGGCTTTGGCATAAAGTTCGCGCAGCAGTTCCATTCCTTCTTCGTATTCATCGCCCACTTTCTGGGTCACCATAAACTTTACGCGGTCCCGGTCATAGTCTCCCAGAAACTCGCGGAATACATCCGGCTGATTATTCTCGCACCCCAAGCCTACCACGAGTACGGCTCCCGCATTGGGATGCAGCACCATGTCGCGGAGGATTTTCTTTGTATTCTCGTGGTCGTCGCCCAACTGGGAGCAGCCGTAGTTATGGGGATAAGCCATGATGGCATCCACGCCCTTTCCGCCCGTTTCGCGGCGCAGGCCTTCGGCAAGCTGGTTGATGATTCCGTTCACGCAGCCCACTGTCGGAATAATCCATATCTCGTTGCGCACACCTACGTCGCCGTTCTTACGTTTGTACCCTCTAAAGGTCAGGTTTGGCGCGCTGGTATTGAGGTTTAGAGTTGTAGTATTGAGGTCTACATTGACGGGGTTGTAAGTGTATTCCAGCAACCCGGACAAGTTGGTCTTGATATTGTTTTCATTCATCCAGTCCCCCTGCTTCTGCGCTTTCCGGGCGTGGCCGATGGGATATCCGTATTTAATGACGTTTTCGCCTTCCGCAAAATCTTTCAGTGCAAATTTGTGTCCGGCAGGAACATCCTCATTCAAGGTGATTTCCTTTCCGTCCACCGTGAGTTTTTCACCGGCCGGGAGTGCTGTGATAGCCACTGCAACATTGTCGGCAGGATTGATTTTCAGGTACTTTGTTTCCATCATGTTATTTACGATTTAGCTATTTACGATGTACGATTGAAGTTTGCTTTGTTTTACGGTTGCGATAGTTGCTTTTTCTTGCGGGCGTGGCATTTTCAATCGTACATCGTAAATCGTCCAATCGTACATCGTAAATCGTCCAATCGTACATCCTTATTATTTATTGTAATAGAATTCTATATTTTCCTTCGTCAGCAAGTCAATCGGCATGAAGTTCTCCCTTGTGATTTCCTTCTTCAGAATCAGGTATTCGCACAAGGCCTTGATGCCGTCGAATCCTTGCAGGGTGGGCTGCTGTGCTATGAGGAAGAAGATGCTTCCTTGTTTCAGGCAGTCTACGTTGCGTTGCAGCAAGTCATAGCCCATCAGGTTGAAGTCTTTTTTCTGCTTCTTCAGCAGGTATTCCCCGATGATGTATGCTTTGGAGTTGAAGGTGATTCCGTTCTTTACGGTAGGATGCTCTTGGAAGAACTCGTCCAGCATCAGTGTGTCCTCGCTGTCGCGCTTGGCATGCAGGTCCAGTTCCCAGATGCGGCAGGCGGGATGATGCTCCTGCATGTATTCGCGGAAACCTATTTCGCGGCGTTCCTGCTGGTTCGACCCCACGATGCCTTCATTTATCTTGCGGAAGATGACGATTTCCTGCGCGTCTTCTCCGGCAAGCAGCATCAGCATGCGGGCGGCAAAATATCCGCTCTGGTGCGAGTTCTGCCCGTAGAAGGAGAGGGCGGGCTCTTCCTTTATGTTGGAGTCTATATATATATAAGGTATATTATGTTGCGTCAGCTCATCCGTGAAGGGCTTGGTGTATTGCGGAACGGTGGGGGCAAACATCACTCCGTCCGGCTCCAGTGCCAGAATCTGTCCGGAGGCTTCCGCGAATGAATGATAGTCATACGGGTCATAGTAGGAGAGGTGCACGGCGACGTTGAAGTCAGAGTAAGTCTCTACGGCGTTGTGTATGCCCGTCTCCACGTCTGTCCAGTATTCGCCTTTCTCGTGCAGTGGCAGCAGGCAGGCAAATGCGTACTTCTTGTTCGAAGCCAGTGCGCTGGCATACATATTGGGCTGGTAATCCAGTTGTTTCAGGATTTCTTCCACCCGCTTCCGGCTGGACTCGGACACACCGCTACGCCCGTGAATCACACGGTCGACGGTTCCCACGGATACATCGGCCATCTTGGCGATATCCTTTATTCTGACTCTTTCCATCTGTATATTTACGATTTAACGATTTACGATGTACGATTGATGTTGCTTTGGCTACGATTCTACAATGTAATCTCAATCGTCTAATCGTAAATCGTCCCATCGTACATCTTCTTGTGCTCGCACACAATTATAATCTTAATATTTTCGATACAAATATATGATAATTTTTTGTATTTCAAAAATTGTTGTATCTTTGTGCCCGTACACGAAGACTATGAAGAACGAATATTATTTTGATTTACTCTCCATAGTTTCAGGTGTTTAAGTTCTGTTTATACTTCGAAATGATAAATTGAAAGGAAACAAATTAATTTCATATTAAAATAAAACATAGAAAGATTATGGGAAAGAAAGTAGTTACATTAGGTGAAATCATGCTGAGGCTGTCTACTCCGGGAAACACCCGTTTTGTGCAGTCCGACTCTTTTGATGTGGTATATGGCGGCGGAGAGGCCAACGTGGCTGTCAGCTGTGCCAACTACGGACATGATGCTTATTTTGTAACCAAGTTGCCGAAACATGAAATAGGCCAGTCGGCTGTCAACGCATTGCGCAAGTATGGCGTAAAGACGGATTTTATTGCGCGTGGTGGTGACCGTGTAGGTATCTACTATCTTGAGACCGGTGCTTCCATGCGTCCCAGTAAGGTAATCTATGACCGTGCACACTCTGCCATTGCCGAGGCAGATGCGGCAGACTTTGATTTCGATGCCATCATGGAAGGTGCAGACTGGTTCCACTGGTCAGGTATCACTCCCGCCATCTCCGACAAGGCCGCCGAGTTGACCCGCCTGGCTTGCGAGGCTGCCAAACGTCACGGCGTTACGGTGTCGGTAGACCTCAATTTCCGTAAAAAACTCTGGACCAAAGAAAAAGCCCAGTCCATCATGAAACCTTTGATGCAGTATGTGGATGTCTGTATCGGCAATGAAGAGGATGCTGAACTCTGCCTGGGCTTCAAGCCCGATGCAGACGTGGAAGGCGGCAAGACGGACGCTGAAGGCTACAAGGGAATCTTCAAGGCGATGGCGAAGGAATTCGGCTTCAAATACGTAATCTCTACGTTGCGCGAGTCTTTCTCCGCTACCCACAACGGCTGGAAAGCAATGATTTACAACGGCGAGGAATTCTACGAGTCAAAGCGTTACGACATCAATCCTATCGTCGACCGCGTAGGTGGCGGCGACTCTTTCTCAGGTGGTATCATCCACGGCCTGCTGACAAAACCCAACCAGGGTGCCGCCCTCGAATTTGCAGTAGCCGCTTCCGCCTTGAAGCACACTATCAACGGTGACTTCAACCTTGTTTCTACCGAAGAGGTAGAAGCGCTGGCAGGAGGGGATGCAAGCGGACGAGTACAACGCTAAGCTCATTTACGATTTGACGATTTACGATGTACGATTGAAATTACTTCTACAGTGAACTCGGAGGAATTGAAAATACGATTGAAGGTGTTCTCTTTGAGAATAATCAAGATGGTAGATTGTATGCCTAATCGGATTTCGTCAATGGCTATAGCTAAACAAATAGTACGTTCAGGGACTTCACCTGCTGCCAATTATAGGGCAGCTTGTTTGGAAAAGTCTGATAAGGATTTTCTGAATAAACTGAAAATGGTAGAGGAAGAACTGGATGAAACTATACACTGGTTGGAAATTATTGCTGAAAGTGAGATGATTCCTGCTAATAAACTGCTTGGGTTGCAACAAGAGGCGCATGAATTGTATAAAATAATAGTGAGTTCTATTGTCACTACAAGAAATCGGTTAGCAAAGGAAGTTTGAATCGTCAAATCGTAAATAAAAAGAATAGATATAAAGTAAAGTAATATTAATCGTAAATCGTAAATCGTCAAATCGTAAATAAAAAGATGAGTAAATTTGATAAAATCGCAGTATTGAATAAGATTGGTTCTACCGGCATGGTGCCCGTCTTTTATCATAAGGATGCAGAAGTTGCAAAGAAAGTTGTAAAGGCTTGTTACGATGGAGGTGTTCGTGCGTTCGAGTTCACGAACCGTGGTGACTTTGCCCACGAGGTGTTTGCGGAAGTTGTGAAGTTTGCGGCCAAAGAGTGCCCGGAGATGGCTATGGGTGTAGGTTCCATCGTTGACCCTGCTACTGCGGCGCTGTACTTGCAGTTGGGTGCATGCTTCGTTGTAGGCCCGTTGTTCAACCCTGAGATTGCCAAGATTTGTAACCGTCGCCTGGTAGCCTATACTCCGGGATGCGGAAGCGTTTCAGAAGTGGGCTTCGCGCAAGAAGCAGGTTGCGATCTCTGCAAGATATTCCCGGGCGACGTGCTTGGGGTCAAACTCGTGAAAGGTTTGCTGGCTCCGATGCCCTGGTCCAAGCTGATGGTGACCGGTGGAGTGGAGCCGACTCAGGAAAACCTGACCTCCTGGATTAAGGCGGGTGTGTTCTGCGTAGGTATGGGTTCCAAACTCTTCCCGAAGGATAAGGTCGCTGCTGAAGACTGGACTTATGTTACGGAAAAATGTAAAGAAGCGTTAGGTTATATTGCCGAAGCAAGAAAATAAAGAAGAAATTCATTTTGTTTAAAGGTGTTTAAAGGGGACAGCCATCGAAGCGTTTCGGCGCTTCGGTGGTTTGTTTTTTACTGGAAAGTATACTCTCGATGAACAATAAAATGTTTATAAGTGTAAACTGTACCCTTAAACTCTAAAACAATGTTATAAAACGCGCGAAAAATATGCCGGCGTTTTGTGCGTGCGGATAAAACACTTACCTTTGCAGTGCAGTTGGGAAACTGCATTTGGATTTGATAAATAATAAAAACAGTTTTCAATAAAGGATATTAGTTGTTAGGTAAAAGGATTGAAAATAGATTTTTTTCATAAGCTAAATGTTTTGAATAAATAGGTAAATTAGGTAAAGGTAAAAATTGGATTTTGAAGTTTTCAGAATAGGTAATTGAAGTTTTATTTTTCAGGTAAAGAGAAAGATTGATTTTTAGGTAACATTGACGCAGTTTAAAAGAAAAGCCTTTAAGGCTTTTCTTACAGGGGCGAGGGGTTCGTGAGAGCTTGCTCGTTTTTTTATTCCTATATTCTTCGCATTTTTTGTATATTTTGTCCGGACTCTACTTCTTTTTTGTATCTTTGTGTCGGATACCCATTAAAAACAAGCAGCAACTCTAAAGCTTAAATAGCTCTGAATTTGGAACATATATTGAATATATTCGATTGGCTTTTATACATATGGTTTGCAATAAACATACTGTATCTATTGGTTTACAGTCTGGCGTCACGCCGGCGTGACCTGCCTCTGCCCCCTCCAGCCAAGGAACACAAGCGTTTTGCCATACTGATTCCTGCCTACCGCGAAGATGCCGTGATACACGAGTGCGTCCATTCATGTCTGGAGCAGGATTATCCCGCCGACTGTTTTGATACGGTTGTCATTTCGGACCGTATGCAGCCCGAAACCAACGCCTCCCTCGCTGTGCTTCCTGTCCGCCTGGTTGAAGTGCATTTTGAGAAAAGCACCAAGTCCAAATCTCTGAATGCCGCCATGGCTGCCATCGGCAATGACTATGACATCGCTTTGGTGCTCGATGCGGACAATGTCATCCCTTACGATTATCTGAGTGATATTAACGACCTCTTCGCCAATCCGGAAGTCGAGATTGTGCAGACCCACCGGAGTGCCAAGAACCTGAACAATGACATGGCCCTGCTCGATGCCATCAGTGAGGAAATCAACAATACCATTTTCCGCCTGGGGCATGCCAAGCTGGGCTTGTCGGCTGCCCTTATCGGTTCCGGTATGGCGTTCCGTTATGACTTGTTTCGTGATACGATGGCTGACATCAAGGCTGTGGGTGGTTTCGACCGTGAATTGGAGCTGACCCTGCTCTATCGCGGCAAGCGTTTTTATTATCTGCCCGAAACCTTTGTGTTCGATGAGAAGATACAGAACACCGGCGATTTCTCCCGTCAGCGCCGCCGTTGGCTTTCGGCACAATGGCATTACTGCCAGACCTTCGCCAAGTTTCTGTGGAAGGCGCTTGCTGCGCGTAACTGGGACTTCTGCGACAAGCTTTTCCAGCAGCTTTCCATTCCCCGCCTGCTGTTGATGGGCTTCACGTTCCTCTTCTCCGTGTTGTTTACGGTTTATCGCTGGACATGGGGGCTGAAGTGGTGGCTGCTCTTGGTGTTGCTCGCTGTCGCACTGCTCGTTGCCGTTCCCAAAAGGTTCTGCACCAGCCGCCTGGCAATGGCCCTGCAAAAGATACCCTATACATTCCTGCTGATGGCAGGAAACATCTTCAAGCTGAGGGGAGCAAACAAGACCTTTATACATACCAGGCATGGGGTGGCGGAAAAATAGAAAGGGATACACAATAAACAAGTCTATAAGCAAACAAATGATATACGGAAAAATCACTTTAGAAGATTGGCGTACAGTCTGTGTAGAGGGAGAAGAGCCGGAATCTTCTTTTGAAAGTTATAATCTGAGACTTTTCTTTTTCGGAACTTTGTATAATCGGGACACCTTGCAGGCAACTCCGGATGATACCAATGCCAAGCTTGCTGCCGATGCGTTTCTATCCGATCCGGCATATGGCTTTTCACGCCTGGACGGTTCGTTCACCATAGTATATTATTCAGAAAATGAATGCGGAGTGGTGCGCGACCATCATGGCACGCATTATCCCGTCTATTGTCACATTGATGGTAATTTTGCCACTTCCTGGCAATTTTTAGAGGACCAGCTGGAAGAAAATTTCGAGCCTAATCTGGTTTCATTGAGTACATTCCTTCAGCGTGGCATTTTGAAGAAGAATAATTTCGCCCTATTCGATGTTCATTCTTTAGGTGCCGGCGAAAAGTTCTACATGTTGACAGAGCTTGGTTATCTGATGCCGGTTTGGGCTTCTGTAAAGTTAGAGACACAGGCGAACGTACATTCCATGTTTGATTCGCTGAAGGAAAGAAATCCCGGCTTATATGAAAAGGTGGCAGATGACATTTATTGTCTGAAGCGCGACAGCGTTTTTGAGCATGAACCCAAGGTGGTGACTGAACGGAATCCGGATGTCGAGGCCTATTCCCGCCGTTATGGAGAATTGCATGCGCAAGCCATCCGCCGGCGTATCGGCCATAGCCGCAGGGTAGGTATCCTGCTGAGTGGCGGCTATGATTCCGGTTCAAACCTTGCTGCGCTGCGCAGCATTTACGACGGCCAGATTGACTCCTATTCCGTGGGCTTTAAAGGAGATGCCTGGACGGAGCTGCCCATGGCCCGTCTGATGTCTGAAACCTTCGGCACGCGCCATCATGAGTACGAGATTGACGGTACGGAAACCAGTGCCTTGCCCGACATTGTCCGTTTTCTGGGTGAGCCTTTTATGGAAGGCGGGCTGATGGTAAACTATTGTGCCATGCGCATGATAGGCGATGACAAGCCCGACGTGATTCTGGGAGGTGACGGCAGTGACCAGTATTTCGGTACTTCCGGCCGCGAAGTGGCGTTGCATTATCTATCCGCCCGCATAGGATTGCGTCCCTTGCTGCGTGGCATCAGCCGTCTGCTGGAGCATGAAACCTTTGATACCGGTGGAAAGCTTTCCCGCATCAATTTCCATTTGGATAAGATACTTCATATTCTGGAAGGGGAGCGTTTCGGCTTCTCCGATTCTGCCTTGTGTGCCCTTCTGCAAAATCCGAAAGAAGATTTTGAGCCGGTAAAATCACTACGGCCCGATATCCACAGTTTCGAGCATCTTTATGCGCAGCATGCCATTCTTTCCGATTTGGAGACTGTAATCAACCGTATCATTCTTTTCAAGGCTTCCAGCATGGCACGCATGTTCGGTAACAATCTGACGTATCCTTTTATGGACCTGGAGCTTTTCCATTTCCTGCAGGAGCTGCCGGTAGGGTTGAAGTGCAGGGGCAGCAGTGTACTGGACATTGCGCGGGGTCGTTCCGTTTCTAAATATCTGTTAAAGCACCATTATAAACCTTTACTTCCCGAGGCCATTACCTTGAAGAAGAAGCAGGGCGGTTTTGCACCTATGCCACTGTTCTTCCGTGATAGGGCCCGACGTGCTCTCTTTAAGGAATTCATTCTTGCTTCCGGCATTATGGACAACTATCTGCGTCGTGATGCAGTGAAGAAGTTTCTTACAGATTATGAACAAGTTGCAGAGAAGGAGGGCGGTTGGTTCTGGCATAGGCAGAACAAGGCTTTGCAATATTTCAATCTGTTGACGCTTGTTGTGTGGTGGGAAGAGTTTGTGGAAGGCCATGAGGTGAAATTCTGAAAATATGATTGAAAGTATGAAAGTTTCCATTATTGTTCCGGTTTATAATGTTGCCAAGTACATAGAACGGTGTCTGCTGTCTGTGTTGAACCAGACCTGGCCGGATTTGGAAGTTATTCTTGTGAATGACTGCACTCCGGATAACTCTATGGAGATAGTCAGACGGGTGGTGGCTTCGCATCCGCGCGGAGCGGTGGTGAGATGTCTGGAACATGAAGAGAACAGAGGGCTTTCTGCTGCAAGAAACACCGGTATTTTAGCGTCTGTTGGCGATTATCTGTACTTCTTGGATAGCGACGACTATATTTCTGCGAATGCAATAGAGCTTTTGGCAGATGCAGCGGTGCAGAAGCGACCGGATTTTGTGATAGGCAATTACGAGGTGACCGGTGCCAGACGTTGGGCTCCTCCTTTATCATTAGGCACCGGGTTTTATGAAGGGAATGCTCTTGTACTTTCCACTTATGTGCAGGGGAAATGGTATGTCATGGCGGTGAACAAGCTGATAAATCGTTTCTTTGTTTTGCAACATAAACTTTATTTTCAGGAAGGTATTGTACACGAAGATGATTTATGGTCATTTAAGTTGGCATGTATAGCCCAAAGTATGTATGTTGTTGATGAGGCAACTTACTTTTATTTTATGCAACCGAATTCTATTATGCGGGCACCGTCTATACGTAATTTGGAATGTCGTGTGCTGGTGCTGGGGTATATTTACGACTTTATCCGGTCTTCCCGGTGTTTGCAGGATAACCGGCAGATATATATATACTTTGAGAATCTGAAAGCGAAATATTTTGACCGTATTCTGTATTTTACGAAAGACACATCCTTTCATTATCAGAGTTATTTGGTATTCAGGAACAAAAAGTATGCGTCTTTGTTGGAGATGACGGGCCTGCACCCCGAATGGAAGCTGATGTTGCAGAACATCCATTATGTGCTTCCTACGTATGCCGGCTATTTGTATTTTAAGGCTTTTGTAAAGTCAGCCTACTATTTGTTGGTGTTGTCTATAAAAATGAAGGCAGTGTTGCATACAAAATGAGCGAATATGAATAATGTTCCGGAAATATCCATTATAGTACCCGTTTATAAGGTAGAAGAGTACTTGCCCCAGTGCATTGACAGTATTCTTGCACAGACCTTTACGAATTTTGAGCTGTTGCTGGTAGATGACGGGAGCCCTGACCGTTGCGGGGAGATTTGTGAAGAGTATGCCAGGAAGGATACGAGGATACGGGTGTTCCATCAGGTCAATGCAGGATTGAGCTGTGCCCGGAATACTGGTTTGATGAATGCTTGTGGAAGATATATAGCCTTTGTTGATTCAGATGATTATGTAAAGCCTTGTTATCTTGAGAGGCTGTACGGTGCATTGCCTGCCGATAAAACAAAGGAGGGAGTAATAGTCGGCTCTTTTGATATATATCTGTCCAATGGAAATTTTCAAACGTTTCACGTTCCTGAGCAGGAAATCGTTTCAGAAGAAATGTACCTTATGCTGACGGATTTGATAGACAAGCGCGTTGCGTATGCATGGAGCAAGCTATACGACAATAGAATAATCAAGCAATATCAAGTGAGTTTTGTCCCTTTTGTCTCCGGATTGGAAGATATGCTGTTTATGTTGGACTACTTGATGTATTCGGATTTTATGGTTATTCGTGATTATAATAATTATATTTATAGAGTGGGCTATTCCATGGATACATTGTCTGTACGTATAAACAGCTTTCCGGCAGAATATGCAGCATTCTCCAATTTTTTGGAAAGGGTGTATGTGTATCAAAAGAAATTTAATTTGGAGGATAGCTCATTGGATAGAACATGGAATTCATTGACTGTCTTTTTCCATAAAGTGATTTTGGCCATCTATAAACCAGAGCATAAGTATACCCGGCAGGAACGGTTGTCTTTTTTACATCAAGTCCTTTTATCAGACAAAGAATGGATAAGAAGATTTTTTCTTCCACAATATAAAGCGGATGTGTTGGGCAAATTCTTGCTTTGCAGGGTGGGGGCATCGGCTTTTGACGGGTGGATGCGTTTCTTGTCAGGTATAAAATTCAAGAAAATGTTTGGAGTAAAATAGCGGAGGTCATTATGAATATCTTGTTTATATATCCCAGAATGTTCCATCCTCATCGCGGAGGTATCGAAAGAGTGAGCGATTTGCTTTGCAGAGAATTGATAAAGAGAAAACACAAGGTGTTGTTTTTGCATAACATTTGTGATGAATCCCTTGAGGATTATCCATATCCTGCTCCTATTTATTTTTTCCCTTTTTCTGTTCAAGAAGTGGAGAAGAATGCTCCTTTTTATCGCAATTTTCTGATAGAACATCATGTTGATATTGTGATAAACCAAGATATTATGGCATATCATGCACTGTGCCGCTTTTCCAAAGACATCAGTGGGGTAAAAGCAATCTCCGTGTTGCACTTGTCTCCTTTAAATATGTATGATCACTTGTTTGGCCTCACGATGCGTTTAAGAAACAAATCATGGATTGAAAAGGTCAAGCGAATAGCTCGCGTAATCAAGATTCCGAAGATAAAATCCGATTATTGGCAGAATTTGAAAGTCTGTTATGACGATTGTTTCCTTTATACAGATTTATTCTGCTTGCTTTCCTCAAAGTTCATTCCTGAACTGAAAAGGATACATCCGGGTGATATGGAGCGGGTTGTCGCCATCGGTAATCCTAATACTTATACCACACAGACTTTTATAGAGACAAAGAAAAAACAGTTATTGTATGTTGGCCGGATAGAGTGGTATCAAAAACGGGTTGATCGTTTAATTGACATTTGGAGATATCTGTATCAAGATTTTCCTGATTGGGAATTGGTAATTGTGGGTGATGGACCGACACGGAAGGAGTTGGAGCAAAAGTCTTCAAAGATGGAACGTGTTGTTTTTGCAGGATACCAAAATCCTGATTCGTTCTACCGGGATGCAAGTATTTTATGTATGACAAGTGATTTTGAAGGCTGGGGAATGGTATTGACCGAAGCCATGACATTCGGAACGATTCCGGTGGCATTCAACTCGTTCGCTGCTATAACGGATATTATAGAAGACGGACAGACCGGCGTGCTGGTTCCTCCTTTCTCTTGTAAGCAGTTTGCACGGAAGCTGGGCGTATTGATGAAGGATGAGGAATTGCGCAGGGAGATGTCAAAGCATTGTATGGAGCATGTGAAACGTTTTGATATACAAAATGTGGTGGATGAATGGGAGAAAGTTTTTGACCGTTTGAAAAACAATCAATGATGCCTTTTCAGTATCCGGTGAGCGAATGCACGTATGCCCGGAGTGAAAAGATAGAGCAACGAGCAGGTTAATATCCCATAAGTGGAAATCAGAATCATTCCATAGAGAATCCAATGTGTAAAAGAGCTTTCCGGTGTAAAGTCATTGCTTGGATAGAGATGGTAGCATACTATTCCCGGCAGCAGTATAATCAGCAGATGCTTGATGTAGCCCGTCCAATAGTGGAAAACGGATATTTTGAATCCTTGCGAATAAAGAAAGTAAGGTTTCCAAATGACTATGATGAGAAATAAACTGGTTATGTTGCCCATCAAAATTCCCGGCAGTCCCCAAAAATGTCCGGCAATGATGGCAACAGTCAGGTTGATGATTACTTCCGCAATGGGAGCCCAAGTATCTTGAAATAAGCCATACCCATAGGTAAATTGGTCTATGGCACCTCGGGTGTAGCTGATGAACGAGTTGATGATAATCAGGTACAGAATGTGTTGGGGCAATACATATTCACTTCCCAACCATAATGAAATGAAAGCGCCGGTCAGTCGAATCAGGGCAAATGAAATGGTTCCGGCTATCAAGAAACGGATACCCATCAGCTCCCAGAATACTTGCTGGATACGTTTGGAATCGCCTTCGGCTATCAGATTGCCTACTCCTGCATTGGTACTCCCTAATAGGTTGCTGATAAATATACTTATCTTATCTATAATGAGGGTATAGTTTCCATAATATGCCACAGTCTTAAGAGAGACGAAGGCATATACCAGGAAGGGAGTGGTTTGGAATTGTACGAAACTGCCCAGTTTATGGACAAATAGCTGTTTGGTATACCGGGTTACTTCCGGATATTTCTTGAAAAGCAGCTTGCCTTGTTTCACTTCGCTTTTCAGCCAAGGGTATACCTGGTTGACTTTCCAGTTCAGGATAATGGAATAGACAATGCCCAGCAGAAGTTCCAGGCTAATCCACAGGTAATAGTTGCCCGTATAATAGACTAATCCCATTTGCAGACAAGTCTTTATCAGTACGGCACTTTGAAAATAGGCTGTCACTACATAGTTTTTCTGGTCCGCTCCCAAAAGGGTTTGCTTGTAATTGGCAAAATATCCTATTAGTGAAGTGGTCAGATACGAGAAAAATGCAAAATAGATGATGCCTAAATCAAAGACATTATTGGGGAATATCAGGGGTAGGAAGCATGCCAAGGCACATCCTGCACTTAGAATGATGAAACCGATACGGCGGTAGATGAAACCGAAAACGGAAATGATTTCATTGATTTTCCTTTCATCGTGTTCAAAGAGGGGTTTATACAGAACGTAGCCGATGGCTGTGCTGATACCCAATTCGGCAAGGTTCAGAAAACCCAGGAGATTGTTCAGTGTACCTATCAGCCCCATAAAGTCTGCGCCCAATGCATCCAGAAAGATTTTCCTGGAAAAAAATGATAGGGCTAAACTCAGGACATAAAAAATGAGGTTAACCCGCGCATTGAGCAATGATTTTTTAAGGCGTGACTCCTGAGGCATAAGTTTTTTGTTATTACCGGCAAAAGTACACAAAAAAACAGTATGCTTCCTTTTTTTGTGATTTGTGGGTAAATTATTGATAATTAGTGGCTTTTATGATACGCTTTTATTCAATTTTCCATCCGTCAATACTCCTCTTCTCCAACGAGAAGTTTACCCCGATGCGGTACAGCTTCCGGTGGTCCATTGCGAAGGGTTTGGCATATCCTTTGTCTTCTATCTGTTGCAGGGCTTCCTCGGGTGTACCATCCAGTTTAAACTCTACGATGTAGACGTAATCCTTAGTCTCTATCACCATATCCATACGGCTTTCACTGGTAGGACGCTCCACTTTGGTATAGAATCCCATCATGCGCATCACGATGAAGAAAGCATTCTGAAAATAGAGTTCGGCATCGCCCACAATCTTATAGTCCGTATCAGAAAACATGGTGGCCAGGCGGGTCATGAACTGCTCCGGATTACCCTTGCGTACATCTGCAATGAAGTTTGATACAAAATAGACGGATTCACTGTCCTTTATCGGCATGTAGTAGGGAACCAGGTATTTGATGAATCCTTCGGCCACTTCCTTGTTGGGGAATCCCAGCCGATAGATGTTGAATTCTTCGTCATATTCCTTTATCGTGAGGTAGCCGCTTTGGTAAATCACGGCAATGGGATTATCCTTGAATGACTCCACGTCTGTCAGTGTCTCTGCAGTCACTCCTTCACTCGTAAGGTCGGGCAGACAGAAGTTGTTGTCTTTCAGCAGTTTCACAAGGTAGGTGGGGGTGCCGGTCTCGAACCAGTAGCTGCCGAACTCCAGGGAACGGAAGGTATTCAGCAGGCTGAAGGGGTTATACAGATTGGTTCCGTTCTGGCGGAAGCGGTAGCCGTCGTACCGTTCTTTCAGTCGCAGGCAGACTTCATCGTAGGTGATACCGTAGTTTTCGGCTATCTGGTGCAGCGGTTCTTCAAAATAGGTGTGTATCTCCTTGTCGGTCATTCCGCAGAGCGTCTGGAACTGTCGGTCCATGGAGAGGTCTATCAGGTTGTTCAGGTCGCTGAACACACTGACTTTTCCGAATTTCGTCACTCCCGTTAGGAAGCCGAAACGGATATACCGGTCCTGCGTTTTCATTACGGAGTAGAAGGCTTTGAGTGTGTTGCGATATTCATTTTGCAGTTCTTCGTCACCAATGGCTTGGAGCATGGGTTTGTCGTATTCGTCCACGAGGATGACCACGCGCTGGCCGGTCTGCTCGTAGGCGCGGCGGATGATTCCCTTGAAACGCAGTTCGGGGTTGACTTCGCTGGGGACAGTTCCGTAGATGTTTTCCCACTGGCAGAGAGTATCGTTCAATACATTGATAAGGCTGTTCTTTTCATCGTATTTGCTTGTGTTCAAATCCAAATGCAGTACCGGATATTTCGTCCATTCTTTTTCAAGCTGTTCTATTTCCAGTCCCTTGAATAGTTCCTGCTGTCCGTTGAAGTAGGCTTCCAGTGTGCTGATGAGCAGACTCTTTCCGAATCTCCGTGGGCGGCTTAGGAAGTAGTAGTTACTTGTATTGACCAATTGGTGAATCAATGCAGTTTTGTCTACATAGGTGTACTCACCAAGACGGATTTTCTCAAAACTCTGTATTCCAATAGGGTACTTCATACGACTGAATTTTTTGATGCGCTTTTTGCTTAATCAAAACAAATGTATGAATAAAAAATGAGGTGGCAAAGCTTTTGTCATGCTTTGTCACCTCTCTTTTCTTGGTTACCACTTCTCTTTTTTCACCTCAAAACACGGGCATTGTTTCGTCCATTCCATTGGTTCCACCTCTCCGTTGTTGTTCAGGTCGGGGCTGAGGTCGCGATGTCCCGCCACTTTTGCTTCCGGATAGTCCATCAGCAAAGCGCGGACCAATACGCGGAGCGAGTGGCGTTGCCATTCCGTGCGTGTGTCTTTGGGATTCCCATAGTGGTCCAATCCGCCTTCGTAGGCGATTCCGATAGAGTGGGCATTGTAGCCGCGGGCGTGGGCGCCGGCCCTCTCGACCGGGCGGGTAGTCAGGATTTGTCCGTCACGGCGGATGTAGAAATGATAGCCCGTGCCATCAAATCCACGTCGGCGGTGCGCGGCTTCCAGAGCTTGCCCGGTAAAGGGACGGTTCTCGCACGTGGCGCTGCAATGTATCACAATCAAATCAATTTTTCTCATTTTTTTTACTGTTTGCCTTTGGGGGCTGTTCGCTAAAAGGGACCACCGCTGTTCATGGCGTGTGCGCTGAATGCACCCAAAAGTGCCGAAGCTACAGCAATGATTACTTTCAGAATCTTGTCCCAGGCTGATGATTTTGTACTCATAATGGTTAATGGTTAGGGGTTAGTGATTAGGGGTAGGGGTTAGGGAACACAAGCTTATCGCTAACCCCTATTTTTTTATCCCAGCGGATTCTCTCCTTGGTCTCCGTCGGAACCTCCGCCATCAGGATTATTGCCGCCGGAACCTCCGCCGGTGCTATCCTTGTCGGCAGTTACAAGCTCAAAGATGAGGTTGTTTGCTCCACCTTTGGTGGTGGCGTTGCTGTCGTTCACCAGCCGCAGGGTGTTGGCTACCTTGAAGCGGATGTTGACGCGCTCGATGTTTTTCACGGTGCAGTCTTTGGCCAGTTCGGTGGCACGGCATTTAAAGGTGGTGTGGAAGATGCCGAAGCCGTCCAGACGGACACTGTTGCCGTCCGTCAGCGTCTGGCGCATCTGTCGTACGATGGCTTTGCCTACGTGCTCCACGTCTTCGGCCGACATGGCTCCCAGTGCTTCAATGTCTTGCGCGATACGGGCAAGGTCGAAGATTTTGGCATCTTGGGGCTTGCGTTTCAGGGTGTAGACCATGGGGGAGCTGCTGTCCCCGATTTTCTTGTGGCGCTGTGTGCGCACTACTAATGCTGTTGGCATGATGGTTGATGTTTAATGGTTAATGTTTCATTCCGAAGGGGGAAAGGAGGCGTCTCCGCGGCGATGGCCTCTGCTCCGTTTCGTTGATACAAAGATAGGACATGGGGCAGGGAGGAAGGGAGGTTGGGGGAGGTAGGAGGAGGTTGGGAGAGGATAAGGGAGGTTATTGTTTCTTTTGTTTTGGATTTGTGACAAATAGGAGGTATATTTGTATTCGCATAGATGTGCGTAAACTGAATAAAAAGACATGGAATATGTTGGAAAACAGTAATCAGGATATGTGCTGTTTTAGCTCGTTTTGATGAAGTGCGTGAAGTGGTGGTATATGCCAATCTTGAAAACGAGGCATTGCGTGAGCATATAGACAGAGTGGGGGTGAGGATTTATGTGAAAAGTGGGGAACCTTCTAAGAAGGCTCCCCGAAGACATTGATCATAAGCTGCACCTGCGCGGGCGTGTACCGTCGGCAATAGGGGTTCATGCCCGTGGCAAGCAGGCGCTGTTCCAGTCCGGGGGCGGTGCGTATCCATTCGTTCAGCCGGTTGACGGCAGTCTGCTGGGCAATGCCCGGAAGGTAGTACATGGCGAGTTCGCCTTTCCCGTAACTGCGGACGGGGAAGCGAGGCTCTGCAAAGGAATCATTCTGTTTCATCATATTCTTTAAAGTTCAGGTTGTATATTTTCTTTAATACGGATAACACGTGATTGCACGGATAACACGTGATTGCACAGTTTGCACATGCTTGCACCTATTCTCTTCTTTCCGTCTTGTAAAGATACGGATTTTTACTCGAATAACCTGCCTTGTTCTTCATTATTTTTCAACCAATTCTCATTGTCGAACTGCGTGTTCACCGGTCCCAGTTGCTCTCCTTGGGGGGTGTGGATGACGTCTTCCTCGCAGGGCCAGTAGCGTCCGTTCAGGTGGTTGTAGACGAACTTGGCTTCGGTGTGGGCACTGCCCAAGTGTTTGAAACGGACCTTCTCGATGTAGATGGTGGCTATCTGCTTCGTGTCGTTGCGGTCTACCACGAGGCAGAAGTCGGACATGTTGGCGAAGTTGGCAGAGCCGTTGATGTCGTTCATCTCGACACGGCGCCGGGTGCCGTCCTTTTCGTTGCGGTTCACCTTGCGGGGGTGGGCCACGAGGATGACGAGGCACTGGTTGCGGGTGGCGAAGCGTCCCAGCTTGTTCAGCGTGTCGGTGATGTAGTCCATTTCCGTCTGCCCCGGTTCCAGACGTTGTTCCAGGCGGTTCATGGGGTCGATGACGAGGATGCGCACCCCTTTGCGGCGCACCACTTGGCGGGCTTTCTCCAGGATGTGGTCGATGCCGTAGCTCCCGTCATCGGGCAGGATGTGCGACACGTTGCGGTCCAGCCAGCCCACTGCCTGCCCGTAGACGGCTTCCGTCATGCCCGGTCCGGGGGTGAAGCGGTGGCCGGTCAGCTTCTCCGCCAGCTTGTGCAGGTGGTAGGCGATGGGCATGTTTTCGGGGCTGAAGAAGGCAATTTTCCACTCGTGGCGCAGGCAGAGGCGCAGCACCAGCTCGTCGGTGAATTCGGACTTGCCGTCGCCGGGGCGTCCGGTCATCACCAGCAGGCGGCGGGGCTCGAAGGTGCAGTGTTCGTCGAAGTTGTCCCAGCCGGTGTCGGCACCTCGCTGCAGGCCGTTCTCGTAGAGGGAGCGCAGGTCGTCGCGGCAGTCTTCGGCGGTGAAGATGCCTTCCAGGGGCACTTCTTCGGCTTGCTCGATGCAGATGCGGAGGCTTTCGGCGCCGTATTTCACCAGATGCTCGTTGGCATCCTTGCAGCCCTCGCCGAAGTGCACGATGCGGCAGCGTTCCACTCCGAGGCGGCGCGTGAGTTCCTGCCGGAGCGACTGCCCTGCCGGGTCCTCGTCTACGGCGATGTAGATGGCCTGCTTGTCTTCGAAGTGCGACTCCACGAAGCGGTCCAGCCACGTGAGGTTGCTCTGGGCGCCGGCGGGCACGGAGACGACGTCCTTGCGTCCGGCGGCGATGACGGCTGCCGCGTCGAACTCGCCTTCGGTGATGATGCACTCCGGGGTGCCGAGGATGCTGTCCACGTTGTAGGGGATGAGCTCGGCCCCCTTCACCATCATGAAGTGCTTCAGGGCGCTGCGGTACTTGGTGTTGACGAGCGTCCCGTTCTCGAAGTAGTTGAAGCAGATGCAGTTCTCCTCCTGGCTGCTCTCCGGGAGGCGCACCGTCTCTTCGGTGATGCGCAGGGTGCGCAGCAGCTCCTGCGGCAGGCAGCGGACGGTGGTCCAGTAGCGTTCCAGGTTCTCGGAGAGTTGCATCCGGGCAGGGTTGAAGGTGGGACGGCGGAAGTGCTGGGGCGGTGCGGTGGGCTTCCGGTGCATGTCGCGGCGTTGTTGCTTGAGGCGTTCTTCGGCGTCGTCGGGCACGTAGAGCTTGTAGCCGCAGTGGTGGCAGTAGCACAAGCCTTTGTCCAGGTCTACGGAGAGTGACTTGTTGCCTTTGTGTCCGCGGGTGTCGTTACATTGCGGGCAGATGATCTTGATTTTGCCGCTGATGCGGCCGCGGGTATCAATGCCGTGTTGATGGAAATTTCTCATATAGGTTTGCTTTAGTAGTTTTCTGATAATTTTTTAGACGCAGATTTTAGTTTCAGGGCAGCCTGAGGGGTTGAAATGCCACACTTAGCGGGTTGAAATGCCACACTTCACGGGGGTAAATGCCACACTTGGGACGTGCTGAGGTGTGGCATTCGGAACGTTGACATGTGGCATTCGGAACGCTGACGTGTGGCATTCCGGATGCCGGAGTGTGGCGTTTCAGCCAGGTTTCTGTTTCGGCTTTTTCGATGAAGGCGGCGGGGTTTGCGACGTCCACGAACGGGCAGTTTCGTTCCAGAAGGCGGTATTGTCCGGTCGGGGTGGCGCTCCGTCGGGGATGGGGCAGCCCAGGTAGGTGCGCCGTCCGTTCACCAGCTGCTCGTAGCGGTAGGGGTTGGGCGGTGCGGTGGCAGACTGCTGCTTTTCGAGGCCCTGCAACAGCATGTGCAGTTCCTGCGAGGTGCGCTGGCCGGCTTGGGTGTAGAACGTGAAGTAGCTTCGCACTTCTTCCTGGCTGTTCATCTTCTCTTCTTTTCCGAGGAGTACGATGTGTTTCTTGAATTCTTCCAGTGCCGTATCAAAATGCTTGTTCAGCAGGACACTGTAGCCGCTTCTCATGCAGACCATTTCACGGAACAGTTGATTTTTCGACAAGCCATCCACTTGCTTCCTCCAGCTCTGGTAGGGAGTGATGCCGCCGTCGCCGCCGTTCTTTTGGACGACATCGTCGTCTTTTCTCTTCATCTGTTCTTCTCTATTCTGTTCTTCTCTTACGCGCGCGAGGCTGGTTTTGTTTGTATTACCACTGTTGTTCAGTGATTTATCGTCATTTTTCGCATCCTCCGTTTTTTCTGGAGTTTTCAAATCATTTTGCAAATGATTTCCTTTTTCCGTATAGTTGAAGTTGATGGCGGATTCGAATTCTTCTTCGTGGATAGTGAAAAGTTTGTATTCCCAGATGATTTTCTCCATGTATTTTTTGGAGAACCCTTTTCTTGAAATAATATTCAGTTGACTGAAACTGAGTTTCCTGTCGGGCTGTGCACAGAGCATCTCGATGATGCGCAGATACATACCATAGCCCCTGCATCCTTCATTATTGATGAGTGCGGCGAGTCTTTTGTCATTAGGCAAATCGTTGGGGTGTTTGAACCAAATCATTTTCTTCGTGTATTAGTTTTCTATTTCCTGATAGTTATCTTATATTCTGAAAGGATAGAAGGGCTTCATAGTGACGTGTAAGGGGGGGAGACTGTTCAGCGGTCATATCTTTTAAAATATGCGGCAAAGTTACGTATAACAGAACAAGCCTGCAAATGGACTTTTGTAGGGTTTAGCGGCATCTCACCGACCCCAGAAGCTGTCCTGCGTGTGTTACAGTCTCTTTTCGGGTGCTTAGGCATACAATGGAGAAATATGTGTTTTTTTTACAGAAAGTAGCCGGTGGAGCCCTCTCTTCAGGCAACCTTCTACTTGTTACATTCGTAAACATTTGACTCACAGTAGCTATTACTCTCCGGACTTTGTTTTGTGCATACGTGTCATCTGCCGTATGTGGGCCAGACTGCGCAGTTCGCTTTGGGAGAAAGACGATTTCCCTTCCAGCAAGCCGCCAATTGCCTCTGCAATGATTTCCAACTGATCCAATAATGGATTTCTACTGTGTGCAGTATTCTTTTCGATGCTTACTGCGTTTTGACCCTCGCTATAGAGGGTCAGGGTTACTTTTTTTACTCATTGTACGTTTTTAAGAAAAACATGGCAAAGATACGGATTTTACCCGGAAGGAGATGTATTTTTACAATTTTAAAAGTGCGTCAATGCAGGAATAAAGAAGGAAATAGTGAGACCGGTTACAGATAAATTCCGTATATTTGCAATATGGCAAATGTGGAAAAAAACTTATCTGTTGAAACTTTGCGTGGCATCGCTATTCTATTGGTAGTGGTGGGACATGTCATCGGTTCCGGGCCCGATGGCGGCATGAAGATTGATTTTCCCCACCCATTGCGTTATTTCTATGTATGGATAGATTATATTCAGATGCCTTTGTTTACCGCCATTGCCGGTTGGGTTTATGCACTGAAGCCTTTCTCCGCATCTTCCGGTTTTGGAAGTTTTGTCCGGAAAAAAGCGTTGCGCTTGCTGGTGCCGATGGCGGCGGTGGGCACGTTGTATTTTCTGGTACAGTATCTGATGCCGGGCACCAATAATAAAGGGGAACTCAGCCAGTTGTGGCGCATATATATATTTCCTTACACTATATATTGGTATCTGCCGTCGTTGTTCTTGATTTTTGTGGTGCAATGGTGGATAGACAGCCGGAAGTGGATGGACACTCTGGGCAAGTGGAGTATCTGCTGTGTGGTGGCTCTGGTGTTTAGCAGGATAAATGATGTCTGGATTCTGCATGAGGTTCCCAACCTGTTCAGTTTCAAGGGAGCCTTGGGGCAATTGCCCTATTTCTTTGTCGGCGTGGCTGCCTGCCGTTTTGCTGTGTCGCTCTACAGTCGTCCGGCTGTCAGGCGTGTCTTGCTTGCCGTGGCGCTATGGGGGATTGTCTTGATGCAGATAGTGTGGTTCTATCCCGGTAAATACGCCTCTTTGAGCATGCTGCTTTATCCCGTGACGTTGATTCCCACCTTGTTCCTGCTGCTGGCATCGAAGTGGCACAACCGTTTTTTTGTCTGGATAGGCGGCTATGCGTACAGTATTTATCTTTTTCATGGTTTCGGTACTTCCGGTGGGCGGATTATACTGAAAATGATGGGGATTGATGCGATTGTCCCCATATTGCTGTCTGCAACTTTTATTGCAACAATCGGGCCGGTATTAGTAGACAAACTGTTTAACTGTTCCAAAATGCTGCGAATGCTATTTCTTGGAAGGAGATAATGCTCTCAGTCTGTTGCGCACCCTTATCATAAAACGCCGTAGCCACGGGCATGTTTCTCCCGACTTCAGATTATAGTATAGTGATTTGGACTCATAAATCATCCGGAAAGTTTCTGTACAAAGTACCGGTTTCTTGGTCAGGCGGTTGATTTCCACAGCCTGCGGCATAGAGCTTTCTACAAACAGCATGTAGTCGGTGGATGAACCGTATTCTTTGGCTTTGAAGGAGGCGTGGCAATTCGCCCGTTGGCGTGCAGCCATATCCGGCAGGTCCAGCATGACAAGCTTATTGTATTTCACATGGTTCTTCCGGAGCCAGGCTTCCGTCTCCGGACGGTATTTCTCCAAGCGTGAAGTGACCAGTGTGCCAATGGTGACTTTGGGAATGAATAGCGGAGGAGCGTTCAGCAGGAAATGACGGTACTTCTCGCCGTCATCGTTCTCTTCCGGAGTGGGGTCTGCGCAAAGCACGCCGTCAATGTCCATGCATGATTTTTGCAGGATGGAGTGGTTCATTATGTTCCACTGGAAGAAACGGGGATAGCTCAGAATCTCAAAATGATAATCTACGCTTTTGGTGTTTTCGGGTGTGCTGTAAATGGCACAGTATTTTATTTCATAGCTGTCCTTGAGGTCCTGCAGCAATATCCTGCATTTATTCATGGCGTTTCCACTGGAGATGCTGTCATCCACCACCAATACTTTGCGGATGCCGGTCATATTGAAAGTCTTGCCGCGCTCTCCTGCCTGATAGATATGTCCGTTGCGGAAAGAATCTATGTCCGTGACCGGCAGGTTCAGATAGAGCGCCAGCAGATTGGCCGGGAACATGCCGCTGCGGGGCACGCCGACGATGAGGTCGAAATCCCGTGGCAGAATGCTGAGATGTTGCAGGATGCAATGGTTCAGGTCATCTATATTACGATAGTTCATGTAGTTCTCTCCTTCAGGAATTTATCGATTATGTCATATATTTTCTTCACGCTATGCCCCCAACTGTGAGTCTCGGCAAAGGCGATGCGCTGTTTGGCAAGTTCTTCGTCATCGGCTTCGGCCACAGCGCGGTCTATGGCCGAAAGCCATTCTTCCGGATTGGTGGCCAAGTGCGTGTGGGCTGCGAATATGTTGCGCATGGTGTGGGTACTGGTTGCGACAGTGGGTTTACCCATAGCCAGATATTCGTCTATTTTCAACGGATAGTTACCGTCGGTAATCTCGTTCACCATTTGCGGATTGATGCAGACATCGTAGGCAGCTATGTAGGCCGGTAATTCGTCCACTTTTTTTTGTCCGGTGAAATAGGCATTTTTCAAACTATGGATACGGTTCCGACGGAAAATGTCATCTTCTGGTCCGGTGAACACAAAATTATAATCGGGACGCTGACTTATTATCTGATAAAGCAGTTCTCCGTCAAGGCGGGTACTGTTTATCGTACCCATATATCCGATGATAGGATGTGGAATATTTTGTACATCATCGGGCATTTCATACTCTTTGGCGGGGTTGTATAGCGTCAGGTTTACTCCGGTTTCGATGGGGTAGGTATGAGGGTTGTAGGCTTGCAGTTCTGCAGCAAAGCGGGTGGAGTTTGCCAGAACGAGGTCGGCCGAAGCAGCCAGTTCCGGTTCAAGGCGGGTGCCGTGTCTGCGCCAGTAGGCCTCGCCTATGATGTAGTCGCGCCGATAATAGATGCTGACAGCCGGATGGATATACTCCTTCAGATAGCGGCTGCGGTAAATGTCTGTATCAATGAGGTGAATGTAATTCTTGAAGCCGAGCGCGGTGGCCTGCTCTACAATCCATCGGGCTATGCGGGCATTGTTTTTTCTGTTGACGATATTGAAAAGCGATGCGGGCAGGAAATTGGCCGAGAGCACGGTGAAAGGACAGTCCAGTACCCACATGTTGGCGTTGATTTGCCGGAGTGGTGAAGCCTCTCCTTTGATGACAGCCATACGCCGGATGTAGGATGGAGATTGTTTGTTCCCTCTCAGCCGGATGGAAATGTCCATCGGAGTGTTTATGTAGAGCACCCGGTTCTGCTTTGAAATTTCCAATGCAGTATTCTTGATGGTACTACCTATTTCGATGTCCCATGTTTGCAGGCTGGTGATGATGAAGTCTCTCATGATGTTTGCCGATTACTGGTGAATACTGTGATATATCTTTATATATTCTTCTGCAGTGTGTTTCCAGGAGAACAGTTTTACACGTTCCAGACTGTAATTTACTTGTTGCTGATAGAATGTTGCATCATTCTCCAGACGTAGCAAGGCATCTGCTATTTTTTGCGGTTCTTGAGGGTCGACTAAAATGGCACCTTTACCGGCAACTTCGGGCATTGCCGAAACGTTGCTCGTCACTACAGGAGTGCCGCAAGCCATAGCCTCCAGCATAGGAATTCCGAAACTTTCACGCAAGGAAGGATAGAGGAATGCAAATGCTGCATTATAAAGGGTTACTAAATCTTTGTTGCTGATATATCCCGGATAATACAGGTGTTCTTTTATCCCGGTGATTCCTTCTTGCTGAAGAAGCTGGTCGATATATTCTTCTTTTAAATCGGCAATGAGAAGGGGGCGTTTCGTTTGGGATGCTTGCAGATATAACGTGTATGCTTTCAGAGTACGCGCCGCATTCTTTTTGGGGTCTGTATTTCCAAGAAAGAAAAGAAAGTCCGGGTGCGGTATGTATTTCTGTACAATACTCTCATCGGGTGTTTCCTGCATCGTAAAGTAAGCGCTGTAGCCGTTGTACACGGCTTTAATGACTTCTTTGGGAAGCTGCAAAGCTTCCCGTATGCGGGTACACTCGAACTGCGAAACTGTAATAATCTTTCTTGCTTTCTTCAGGATTCGGGGAACAATCAGGCGGCGGTAATGCCATCCCATTTCCTGATAGAAGGAAGGACTGCGATGCTGACGCGGTTCCAGATAAATAATGTCATGAAGCGTCAGCACCAATGGGACGGGACACCATAGCGGAGCTGTATTCGATGTACAATGCAGCAAGTCTGCTTTCAACGTCCTGACAGCCTGGGGCAATGCTATCTGCTCCCACAGTGGATAAGTAGGGCAGCGAAGCTCAATGATATGGAGATTCTCCGATTCTTCCAGGCACCGGTCCTCTCCCGGGGCAACGAATACGTAATATTCATTACCGTCTTTCCGCTTTTGCAGTTCTTTCAGTGTCTCCAGGATGACAAAGTCCATGCCATGCTTGTCATTGCGGAAAATGCGTTGGGCTTCGATGGCGATTCTCATTTTGCTGCATTTCCTTTCTTCCTTATTCTGAATATTCTTGTGATGTGGCTCATGAAAGAAGTGAATACCAATATCGGCAGGGACCAGAAAGCGCGACGGAATCTGCGGTTGATTTCCCCTTCGGGCATAGCCATTAAGAAAGTGATGAATAAAGTGGCTAAAAGGGCATACCACTTGATGGACAGCGGCCATTCCAGCAGTGTCATTACGACGGCACACACTGTGATGTACACAATGAGCAGAAAACGGGATGGAAGCAACCATTGGAACAGCTTCTCGCATAAATCCCATTTTCCTTGTAAAAATGCTATCGGAAACTGTCCTAATGCCAATAGGGAACTGCGGTATTGCGAACTCAACCAGCGCTGGCGTTCCCTGCTGTAGCCTGATGTGTCATCCGTCTTTTTACAGTAGCATATGATTTCTTCCATATATTCGGTGTATATGTTTTCCTTTAAAAGCTCCATTTCTGTGGCCTTTGCCAAGTCGCTCCCCGACAATCGTGGAGTGATTTTCTGGAACATCTCAAAGTCAAACATCATGCCCGAACCGATGAGGGCGGAGGAGAATCCCAGTGCCGTATGTGCCTTGCGGAAGAGGTGGTTGTTGATTTCTTCACTGGTGGCGTTTAATACGGCGATGTTGGTATTCAGGTTTTCCGTCATGCGGTGGGCTTGGATGGCATCGCATCCGGAGTAGTAGGCATTGTTGAAAAGCTCCAATGCGTTAGGAACAACTTTGTTGTCTGAATTGAATATGGTGATGGCATCGTACTCATGAGGAGAGTAACGCTCCATAACCTGCTGTATGGCATATATCTTTGTACAATGCTCTTTATCGGGCACGACGATATTGACCGGCATCTGGAGCAGTGTCACTAAATCTTCTTCGGGCAACTGCGTGGCGGCCACTGCAATGTCATATTTGTCCTTCGGATAGATTTGTGTATCGAGGAAATGATTGATGGACTCTATTACTTCTTTACCATTTCTCAATACAACGAAGAGGACCAGGAACCGGTGCTGTTTTTTGGCGAGCGGATAAGGATTCTTGTATTTTCGCAAAGAAGCCAATGCGTAAATAAACAAATACGCTACGGGGATGGCCAGTAACAAAAAAAGAACCGCGTCCGTCATTTGCAAGGCATTGTTGTTCTCATCCATCCACCACTCGGGATTGAATATGGAAAAAAAATCGTTCATATCTGTTTTTCTATTTAATTTTTTCTATTGTTTTTTTCGTTCTCAGTTTTTCTGTCAACAGCTGGTCTATATGTTCCCCATTAAGCAGGACAGATAAAAATAAAATGACCATGAAGCCCGTAGGAAATTGCATGAAGAAGGCATTCCCGTAAGCGCTTATCATCAGCCCGAAAATTCCGCAGGCAATGGCTGTGAGTACACCGCGCAGTTCTTCGTTCTTAATCCGGAACATGATAAGATAGCATCCCCTTAACAATGCGCTTATATATATGGTAAGGAAAAGTGTCAACCCTACAATGCCGGTTTCCATCCAAAGCTTTACATAAGACGAGTCATGCGGAGTCATGGTGGTGAGGCGCTCTCCGTATACTCTGGCTTCTACTCCTCCTAAGCCGAGCCCTTCGCCGAAAGGTTTGTATTTCAGATATTCAGCTAATTTCTTCCGGTTCTCCTGGCGGACAATATATGAAGGGTCATCAGTCGGCCTGAAGGCTGTACGCATGCGTCTGATTTGAGGATTGCCTTCTCCGATATAAGTATGGGCGAAGAAAAGATAAACACATAAACCGAATATGGCTGTGGCTCCCATTAGTTTGGCATTTTTACTTAGGAAGGTGAATAGAATGATGCCTCCTATCGGGACGAATAAAGCTCCACGTGTTCCGGAAATGAATAGAGCATAGATGGCACAGACTGTAACGGCAATGAAATATATCTTTATGGAGCGCTTTTTCATAAAGATTGCCGAAATTCCGAATAAAATAGCGGCAAAACCCATATTGGAACCAAAATTTCCGGCATCAGTGAAAAAAGAAAAATAGCGTGTAATGCCAGGCAGAAAGTGTGTTTTGTACATCTCTGTCTCAATCAGCATGTTCATTTCTATGTCATCAAAGCCGAAGTATTTCTGGTAGGCGGCTTTGGCAACAGCTGTTAAGGTAAATGCAGAGAGAAAAAATAGGATAATACGTAACCGTTTATAGGAAGTTATCGTCAGGACACCGATTAATGAAACGATGAAGGTGCTGTATATAATTCCGCGGGAGTAGATCCAGGCTTCTGTGACAGCTGTTGGATTCATTACTTCCGCTGCGGTATATAACGCCCATATACCACCTCCTAATGTAAGAATATTTTTTGTGTATTTCCATGAAACTTTTCCTTGATGGTAAGAATATACTAAAAATACTACAAACAATATGATAGTTGAAGTGTCATACCAGACACTTAATCCGGTTCCTAACGTATATCTATACCAAAGTATAAAGAAGTAATTGAATGTAAACAAAAAGCATAAGCCGATGAATGGGTTCTTAAATGCTTGTATCAGTATTATTAGAAAAAAAGGGGAAAAGCAAATGTATGCAATGATATCCCACGTACTGAATAGTACGCTATAGATAATTGCGCTTAATCCGATGATGAACACTAATAATGTGACCGCCAAGGGAGATATGCTATGTCCTTTGATATCCGTTTGCATTTATTTGACAGCTGCTGATTTTGACGTTAAACCTAATTGTGCCAATCGGCTGAAGAAGCTATGGACAGGAGTATGAGGCGGCAATTCTCCAGTGAAACTCTCAACCACTTCACGATCTGCATTGTTGAGATACATGAATAGGGGAGTGCCTTCCAGTTCTTCCTTCAACGGTTTCAACTGCGTGTCGTCGTCCTTGCCCCATAAGCGGGCGGCATTGGCTATCAGCAGATTGAAATCTGCTTTCTTCAATACCGGCATAGGCAATGTTGCGGTACTGACAGCGGGATATTCCACCAAGATGATGTCTGGTATCTCTTCTGCTTCGTTCAATACCCAGAAATCGGACAGTTCTTGCGCTTGTACATACGCTTTGGTTTGTGTGTCAAAATCGTGGTCGTATTGTACAAGGCGTACCTTCATGTCTTCAGTTTCCCAGTAATCAATGAAGTACTTGGCAAGGAATGATTTTCCTTCACGCTTCTCCATACTGAGCAGGTTGATGACGGTGGGACGGTCCGGACGCAGATAGTTGTTCATTTGCCGGCAACTATAGGCAGCGGCAAGCCGGTTGCAAGCCTTGAGGAATCCACGGAATTTCAAGTTGCTTACGCCGTTGAATGCTGCAATGACAGAGAGTCCGGTCAGACGTTTGCTACGGTCCGGGTCACGGAGAGTGCGGTCTAACAATTCAATCAGCAGGAAGTAGCCGCTTATGAATACCAAACTGCCGAAAAATGCGGCAAGGATGTAGATAAGCCTTTTTCTGCCGTTGTCTGTCAATGGATACTCGGGCGATGCTATAACTTGCAGGTTGGCGGTCGTCATCTTGATGTTCTGCAGACGGAGATGGGCTTCTGCAAGGCCATGTAATTGCTGGCGGTAATTATCTTCAGCAATACCTACGGCACGCTCTTTTCGTTTTATTTGAGTACCTACGGGTGAAAAATCCCGATATTGGTTGACGATGTCATGCTGGCGGTCAATCAAAACTTTCACTTCGGCTTTGGCCTTAGCCTCATTGACACATGCCGTCAGCCATTCTGTCACCATATCTTGAATGCCTACACCTTCTTTGGAGAAACCATATTCATTCAAATTGTCGGAGAGATGACTGATTTTCTCTTCTGCCTTTTGCAGAGCATCTTTTTCTCTTTGAAGTTTACTGCTGTTCTGCTGGCTCTGTTCTGTGGTGAATACTTCTTGTTCAAGAATACTTTGGTTTAGGGTGCTGACTTTATCCAACTCTTGCAGCAAGCCAGTGTTGGTACGTATAATCTTGGCACGTATATCCATCTTATTCTCTAACATCTGACGGAGCGCAATGGCACTTGCATAGTTTCGTTGAGCCTCTTCCATGCGGTCGTCGGTTGCATATTTGGTTATAGACAAAGACTTGGATTGTTCAGTGTAATTGATAACTTGCTTTTGGACACTGTAATCTGTTAAGTCATCTTCTTCGTCGGTAAGCTTGCTCTTGGCTATGCGTACTTGTTCCTCAAAATAGGCAATGGCACTGTTCGTTGCACTGAACCGGAGAAGCTCATAGGCTTTTAACAGTTCGTCTTCCAATATTTTGAGTGTGTTTTGTGTGATGCCGGGATCGGAAGAAGTATATATCAATTCTATTAAGTCGCTGGTTCCCAGTCGTTTGATAATAATAGTATTCAATGCATCGTAGCTATAAAAAGGATAGGGACGGTTGAAAATTGAATATACGAAATTACTGCTGTTCTCTTTCCGGTAATTCATCAGGTTATTTGTAGTTTTATCCAAAGAGGAACGGTCTACCAAAGCCAGCACTTCTTTAGGAAGGAGTTGGACAAGTTGTCTGTAGTGTTTGGCTTGAATGTACATGTTGTCTTTCCACTCATCACCGTATACGAGGTTGGTTGCAAGCAGACGTACCGAAACCTTTGCCAAAGTGTTTTTGGACTTACCTATATTGATGATATTGTCGAAGGTACTATTGATATTGATAAGCTGGCTTCCGTCCAGATTGGTACTGTTGGTTACACCTGCATATAGGCTGCTGTTTACCGTATAACTGTATGGTAAAAACTGTGTGAAATATATGACTAATGCTGTAACAAGGAGGCTTCCCCACAATAACCAATAACGGATGCGGTAAAAGAAGCTTGCCAAAAATTGTACTATATTCATAACTGGTATTTTACTTGTCTGTTATAACTTTAACATTAGTCAGCATCTCTAACAATACGATAGAATTGTGCAGGGCTACACGGCTCTGTTCATAGTTGGTCACAGCACTGGTACGGCGTGCACGTTCCAAAGAAAGCGATATGATATCAATGGCTCCTTGTATGAAATTATTTTCAGAAATTTTCATCTGTGCGTTATACAATGCAGCTGTTTCCGCTTTGGCCTTTATCGTAGCCAATTGTTCGGTAACTGCATTGTAGGCTTCCAGAACTTTCAGCTTTCGGTCTTCCATAACTCCTTCTTGCGTATATTGCAGTTGCTCTATCTGGTAGCGGTAGTCTTTCAGTTTCAGCGGACGGTTAAACAAATCCCCTAAACTTACCCCAACGCTGGCCCCGACATTGAAGTTGTGCTGGGCACTTGACATCGTTGTCTGGTATACAGAGGTGAACTCGTCACTGGAATTGCCTATAATATTGTAGCGTCCGTAAGAATAGTTACCGTTCAGTCTGAAGTAGTTCCACCAACTCCTTTTTTCCAGGCGATATTGGTTCCTCACTTGCTCCACTTGGGACTGTGCTCTTTTTACTGACGCATTCTCTGTCACTGCATCAAGAAAGACAGATAGAGGGGGCAATTCTAATTTCTCAATATCTATTGATGTCTTCGGACTGATTAATCCCAATGTGTTGACTTCTATTTTTTTATCCTCCATCTTGAGTTGCTCCAATATCTTGATGCGCTCCTCCCGTGTCAACTCCTGCTGCGCAGCCACAGACAAAGGCACCCCCAACAATCCTAAAAGGATTACACTGTAAATGATGGACTTGATATATCTTTTTATCATCTCTAAAGCCATATAATTCCTATTATCTTTTTTTATACATTCTCTTTTTGCACAAACGCTGTCAGCGTCTTGCACAGTATCTTCATGTCCAGCCAGAATGAAAATTCTTGGGCGTACTTAATGTCCAGTTGCTTTCGCTCTTCGGCCGACATCTTCCCGGCGCCGCCTCGTTTCTCCACTTGCCACAGTCCCGTCAGTCCGGCGGGAGCCATGAAACGCTCGATATACGCGTCGCTGGTCAGCAGCTCGGCCTCGTAGAGGGGGAGCGGGCGGTTGCCCACGATGCTCATGTCCCCTTTGAGGACGTTGAACAGCTGCGGCAGTTCGTCAATGCTGTACTTGCGGATGAAACGGCCCACGCGGGTGACGCGGGGATCGTTCTCTATCTTGACAAACGTATTCTGTTTTTCTTGGGCCTTCTTTTTAAGGAAATCTTCTTCGGAGATGACGAAATCGTCCGAAATCAGCAGGGTAGCCTCCTCTTCGGAAGTGCCGGTCAGGTCGTCGAAGCGGATATCGGGCTGCTCGTCCGTAAGCTCTTCCTCTATCTTATATTGGTTGAGGGCGTTCAGCTCTTTCAGGCGCTTGTCGGCATTGGTGTACATGGAGCGGAACTTCAGGAAGTTGAATATCTGGTAGTTGCTGCCTACACGCTGGGACTTGTAAATCACTTTTCCCTTGCTTTCCACGCGGATGGCTATGGCTGTCGCGATGAGTATGGGAGACAGCACAATCAGTACGGCAACGGCAAAGAGGATGTCGAATATGCGCTTCCACACAGGCAGGTGGAAGGTGTTGAATATCTTACGGTGTGACTGGCTGAATTCCTGCAGTTTGTGCTCCTTGCGCAACCGGAGGAATTTTACCATTTGCAGGAGGCTCTCTTCGCTGGCCATAGGGGAAAGGGTGTTGTTGACACCTGCCTGCAGATAGAGCTTGCGGTGTTCCTTCTGCAGGCCTTCGGTGATGAGGATGATGTAGACACGGGGGAAGCGCTTGTGCAGGAAAGTGATGTTCTGGCTGTCCTTTTGAGGGGTGCTTTCTTCGTAAAGAATGGATGTGTTGTACCGTTCGCGGATACCGTCGATGACTTTCGCCGCTTTGTTGCAGGATGAAACAGCCATGAACATGCCTCCCGCAATTTTGCTCAAGTGGTCGATGGTGACGCGGTTGCTACCTATGTAGATATAATATAACATATCCATTGATTTTGTTGTTTAGAGAAATTTCTTGATACGGGCCTTCAGCTCCATAGGATTGAAAGGTTTCAGTATGAAATCCTCGGCTCCGGCTTCGAGCAGGTTGATGCGCTCGGTGGTACTTTCTTCACTGGAAAGCATCACAACCGGAATGTCCTTGAAAAGTGAATTGCCTTTCAGATATGCCAGGAATTCACTGCCGGTCATCTTGGGCATGCGTATGTCCGAAATGATGAGAGCGGGTTCGTTCCCCTCATTCAGCCATTCTATGGCCCTGACGGGATCTTCGAAATAAACCAGCTCATTCTCTTTCCCTAAATAGACCGAGAGTACCTTGCCTATGGCAGGTTTGTCATCTACAAATAATATTTGTTTCATTGTTTATGATAATTGTTTGCTATATTTATCTATATACATTTTCTTCTACCGGGTGTTCGTACCATTCCGTATACTGGGTTCTGTCTTGGGCCCAATAGATGAATTCCGGATATGCGCTTGCTTCGGGGATGTCAGTACGTGAAACATTGATGGTTTCCTTGGGATAGCGGAAGCCATACGGCACGCAGATTGCCCACGTGTTGTTGCCTGCTAAGTCAAGATTCTCTTGCTGTATGGTTCCGGCGGCAGTGGCGCCATATCCCCAAAATTCGTAAAGATGAACTTCCATGCGTTGTTCCATGCTTTTATATTGATAACAGATGAAGAAGTCCAGATTGTCTTTTGAGAATAGGGGCTCTGTCCGAGTTTGGTCTGTCAGTTCAATAATGACTTCATAAGTATACTCTTTGGCGGTTACTCCAATGCCGGTGTTTACCATCTCACCCGGTTCGACTCCAAATACATTGTGTACTTCGCCTGCGATGGGGATTACGACACTCGGATCGGAATCTTCCATATAAGTAACGTTATTGTACCTGAATTTGTTGTACGAGCTGTTGAATGACTCCTGGAAACGCGAATCGTCGCCTCCGGTCTTGACTTCCCGGATATCGGATTTATTGATTCCGGTAATCCGGAGCCCTACGCCCAACGGCTTGCTTGCTCCTGCTGCAGCAAGGGTCACGTCGAGCTGTATGCGCTTGATGTGGTTCGTATTTTTCTCGCGGTGATAGTAGGTCTCCACGTCCAAGACCACATCGTTGAAGTCGTAGTCGCCTACCAACGGGAAGTTGTCTTCGAATACGTACGTATAGGAGACCGGGTCTGTAGGGGTTTCTGAGCCGGACTCGTCCGGGGTGTTGCCTTCGCCCGTACAGTCTCCGGCAGGAATGGTGATGGGGGATTCTCCCCATTTGGATATGGTTCCTTCGGTGTTCTTGATGGCATCAAGGAATTTGGCTTCCCACCAGATATCCTCGGTGATATCATCGTCAATTTCTTTCACTTCATAATGAATGTTTCCCTGGCTGGAGAAATTCCTTATATCTTCAATTTTATTGATTTTTACCAGTGCATATTCATTGTTTGGGCCCATAAATTGTGCTTGTGACAATTCTGCTTCATCAAGTACGGTTATCATGGAGTTGTCACCCATCGTGATTTGGGTATTGTAATTGTTGCTATGGTCCCCGAAATCCTCTATCTCTGCAGAAGAGGTGTCTCCCATGTTCAGTGTGCCTACAAATTCTTCCGCATATAGATAGCATCCGTTGTCTATAGTGATGTTGCTGTCGGTTTTCCCGATATAGGCTTTGCCCTGGTTGATGAATTTGCATCCGCTGTCGAAATTCATTTCATCGACACGTACGGTACCGCAATTATAGAATGCTCCTCCCTGGCTGACATGGAAATCATCTATTTCCATAGTGCCGGCATTGTAGTTGTAGCTGCCTCCGGATGCATTGGTCAATTCGATGTCGTTCCCTTTGATGGTTCCACCCGCGTAGACGATAAACCGGCTGGATTGCACTAAAGTGAAGGTGTGCTCGTCCGGTATCACGATTTCCCCTCCGTCAATCACATAGAATTCGAAGCCTCGTTCAACGGTCATGTTGTTTCCATTGGGTTCCCAGCTGCCTTCAATGATGATGATGGCCGGATTGTCACTTCCCATGCCGTCCTTGCTGATTTTATTCCTATATATATTGTCTTTGGAGATTTTGTAGGCTTTTCCGTTTTGAAAATCGGTATTCGGCCTTATTTCTTCGGCACTTGATAGCATTGCGGTGATTTCTGCCTCAGACTTTTCCGGTGAATAGGTCTCGATGCTGACACTGCGTGTCCATGTGGCACGTGTAGTTGTGGGGGAACTGCCGAAAGCGGCATGGAGCTGACCGTTTTGGATGGATACGTATTTTACTATGTTGCGGCTGTGTGCATCGGTGCGGCACACAAAAGCGCTCGTCAGCACAGAAGGGCAGTCCATGACGGTAGTAAATACTGTTGTATTATTGGCGGTGCCTTCTGCCAGCAGTTTGGCAGATGACCGGCTGATTAAGGGGTTCTTGTCGTAAATACGTATGGTATAGTCGATGCCGGTATCTTCGGATACAGAAACATTGACCCGGACCTGCTGAGTCATTTTCCAATCCATAGTCGGATCTATGTTCTTGACCGGAAACCTGTCTTGATAGGCTGCTTTCACTTTTTCGGGGTTAAAAACATCGTCTTTACAACCCTGCAGCAGCATGCCTACTGTAAGAATAACAAGCGGCAGAAAGCGTTTGTATTGGATATTTTCTCCCATATTTTACATTTGTTTTGCTTGATTGTAAGCAAAAGTACGTTTATTTAAACTAATAAGCTTTATTAATGGGGGATAAAAGCGTGTTGGTTAACGCTTTTTAACGATTTTGCATGGATAGATAATGCAAGTTTGTCTTGAAAATTATCAATATTACTAAATGCCCTCTGTATTGTCGCTTTACTGAATCTTGGTGATTTCTCCTGCCAGGTCGGAATTCATGCGGTGGCGGATTTCGGCTTGGTCCAGTCCATGCCCCAGGAGGAACATGAGTTTGGTGACGGCACATTCGGGGGTACTGTCATAGCCGCTGATGACACCTGCCTGGAGAAGTTGCAGACCGGTTTCGTAACGTCCCATCTCGACGGCGCCACTTTGGCATTGGGTGATGTTGACGATGACAATGCCACGTTCGCTGGCTTCTTTCAGCTGGCGGATGAACCATTCTTTCTGGGGGGCATTGCCGGAACCGAAAGTCTTGAGGACCACGGCTTTCAGGCCGGGAACATGAAGCACGGAGTTGATGATGCTTTCCTGGATGCCGGGAAAGAGGGTGAGCACTACGACATTGGTGTCGAAAAGGTAGTGCGGCTTCATGGGGCGTGACGGGTCGGGACGGTGGATGAGGTGCTCGTTATAACGGATATGGATGCCTGCCTTTGCCAGTGCGGGATAGTTGAAGGAGCGGAAAGCATTGAAATTCTCGGCATTGATTTTGGTGGTACGGTTGCCCCGCATCAGCTCGTTCTCGAAGAAGATGCACACTTCGGGGACGATAGGAGTACCGTCCGGATGCTTGGCGGCGGCTATTTCAATGGCGGTGATGAGGTTCTCTTTCCCGTCGGTGCGCAGGGTGCCGATGGGAAGCTGGGAACCGGTGAGGATGACCGGCTTGGAAAGGTTCTCGAGCATGAAACTGAGGGCGGAGGCTGTATAGGCCATCGTATCGGTACCGTGCAGGATGACGAAGCCGTCGAAATTGTCGTAGTTGTAGTTGATGATTTTTACAATCTTTGCCCAGAGGGAAGGCTCCATGTCGGAAGAGTCGATCGGTGGGTCGAACTGATAGGAAGAGATGCGGTAGTTGAAGCGCTTCAGTTCGGGAACATGCTGTAGCAGTTGGTCGAAGTTGAAGTTCTCAAGCGCACCGGTCTCGGGATTTTCTATCATTCCGATAGTTCCGCCAGTGTAAATCAATAGTACGGAAGGGCAATCGACTTTCATGATATTCGTATTAGAGCTTTTTTCGGGTACAAAGATAGTGAAATATGAGATGGGGAGAAAATAAAAGAGACAAGTCTTTGCAGATTTTGTCTCTTTTATTATTTCATTGCGAAAAATATATTGTATGAAATTTGAATAAGCTCACTGTTTCAAATCTTCCTTCAACTGCCTGATAGCCTTTTCCGCATCTCCTTCCTTCTCGTTGAGCAGCGTGACGAAGCGGCTGCCGATAATGGCACCGGATGAGTGGGCGCAAGCGGCATCGAATGTCTGTTTGTTGCTGATGCCGAAGCCTACCATGCGTGGATTGCGCAGGTTCATATCCTCTATCTTCTTGAAGTAGGCTTGCTTCCGGGTGTCGAAGTCTTTTTGGGCACCGGTGGTAGCGGCACTGGACACCAGATAGATGAAACCGTCGGTGTGGGCGTCTATTTCGCGGACGCGGGCTTCGCTGGTTTCGGGGGTGATGAGCATGATGACACGGATGTCATACTTCGAGGCGATGGCTTTGTAACTTTCTTCGTAATCGCGGAAAGGGAGGTCGGGAATGATGACGCCATCGATGCCGCATTCCACGCACTTCTGGCAGAAGGCTTCGAAGCCGAACTGCATGATGGGATTGAGGTATCCCATAAGGACAAGCGGGATGCGGACATCGCGACGGATGTCGCGCAATTGTTCGAAAAGCAGACGGAGGGACATGCCGTTATGCAGGGCGCGGGTGGCGGCATTCTGGATGACAATGCCGTCGGCCATGGGGTCACTGAACGGAATTCCGATTTCAATCATGCTGACTCCGTTTCTTTCGAGGGCACGGATAACGTCGGCAGTACCGTCGAGGTTGGGACAGCCTGCACAAAAGTAAATGGACAGCAGATTCTTGGGGCTGTCCTGGAAAAGTTGGTTAATGCGGTTCAACATACTATTTTTATTTACTATTTTACAATTTACTATTTACTATTTGGCTGCGCAATAACGCTGCATGGTACTATTTACTATTTGACAATTTACTATTTACTATTTATTATTTACCATGTACAATGTACAATTTGCCATGCGGCGTATATTGCGCAGCCAAATAGTAAATCGTAAATCGTCAAATCGTAAATCGTCAAATCGTACCTCCCTTGAGTTCTTTCAGGAAGTTTGCGATGCGTTCCACATCCTTTATTCCCGGTGCCGTTTCGAAGCGGCTGTTGATGTCGATACCTGCGAAATAGGGATGGCGGAACTCCCGGAGGGCTTTTACGCTGTAGGGGTTGATGCCACCGCTGAGCAGGAACGGGGTGGGACCGTTGTAGCGGTGCAGGAGGTTCCAGTCGAACTGGTTGCCGGAACCGCCGTACTGCGGGGTCTTGGTGTCGAAGAGGTAATAGTCGCACAGACCATTGTAGGCAGATACGGAAAGCAGGTCCTTGGGCAGCAAGATGGAGAAAGCCTTGATGAGGTGCAGGCCTGCATTGCGCAGGGAACGGCAGTACTCGGGAGCCTCATTGCCATGCAGCTGGATGTAGTCCAGGCTGAAACGGTCGGCATACATCAGGATGTTTTCCTTACTTTCGTTGACAAAGACACCGACACGCTTGGCGCAGGCTGGCAGATACCCGGGCATTTGGCACAGACAACGGGGAGATTTGGGGTAGAAGATAAAACCAATCATATCTACACCTTGCAGTTCTACATTGCGGATGTTTTCTGCTTCGGTCATTCCGCATACTTTGATGAGAGGAGACATTTTATTTACGATTTACAATTTACTATTTACAATTTGGCTGCGCGATGTAACGCTGTATGAGAGACTTTTGTATTTACAATTATCAACTTTCAACTTTTAATTATCAATTAAGAGACTGTCTTGGATGAACTCTTTCAGGGTTTCGCCCGGATTGGCTGTTTTCATGAAGGTTTCGCCGATGAGGAAACCGCGGAAGCCGGCGGCACGCAGGCGGCAGATGGTTTCGGGGTCGGAGATGCCGCTTTCGGAGACAAGGAGCGGGGATGCCGGTCCGTGGGTGGCTTCGCGCAGTTGCCGGGCTATCCGGAAGGAGTTTTCCACATCGGTGACGAAAGAGCCGAGGTTGCGGTTGTTGACACCCACCATGTCGACCTCCTTATTTATATAGGAGAGTTCCGAAGGGCTGTGGATTTCGAGCAATACCTCCAGCCCGAGTTCGTGGGCTTGGGCGGTGAGGGTGCTGCACTGCTCCGGACTGAGGCAGGAGGCAATGAGCAATACGGCATCGGCACCTACAATGCAGGCTTGCAGAAGCTGGTACTCGTCGATGATGAAGTCTTTGCGCAGGATGGGGATGCGGACGAGCGGACGGGCCGTGCGGATGTCGCGCAGCGTACCGCCGAAGAACCTCTCATCCGTCAGGATGGAGAGGGCGGCGGCGCCGGCGGCTTCGTAGGAGGCGGGTATTTCCTCTGCTTGGGCAGCCTCGTTTATCCAGCCTTTAGAGGGTGAACGGCGTTTGAACTCGGAGATGATTCCTGTAGAAGAAGCGGCAAGGGCCTGCTTCATGCTGCGGTGGTGGGCCGCATTCTCCCGGATGATGACTCCGGCCTGCTCCTGCAACTGTTCCGGAGAGACGGTCTGCTTTTGCAGTTCAATCTCTGTTTGCTTATGGGCGATGATTTCGGACAGTATATCTTTCATTGCTTCATTTATTAATCTCGATAAATTTTTTCAGTGTCGCCAGCGCCCGTCCGCTATCCAGTGATTCGCGTGCGATGGCGATGCACTCTTCAATCTCTTTCTGCGGCTCCATCACCTGGATGGCAAAGGCGGCGTTGACAATGACGCATTGCGTTTGTGCAGGTGTGGCATGCCCCGTAAGGATATTGTCGAAGATGCGGGCGGCATCTTCCTTGCATACGCCGCCGAAGAGTTCTTCGGGACGGGCATCCTTGAAGCCGAGAGCCTGCGGACGGTAGATGCGCTCGTAGTTGCGGGTCATCACCTTGAACTCGTCCGTCAGGGAGATTTCGTCGTAGCTGTCGAGGCTGTTGACCACGGCAAAGTCAATGCCGAGCTTATAGAATACGTTGGTGTATAGGCGCATCTGCGAGAGGTCTGCCACACCGAGCAGCTGATATGCCGGGCAGCATGGATTCACCAACGGGCCGAGCAGATTGAACAAGGTGCGCACTCCCAACGTCTTGCGTACGGGACCGACAAACTTCATCGCCGGATTGAAAAGCTGGGCATGAAGGTAGGCGATGTTGCACTCCTCCATGCTGCGTTTCAGCGTGTCGGGGTTGTTGGTGAAGCGTACGCCGTGCTGCTCGATGACATTGCTGGCTCCGCTCACGGAAGTGGCTCCGTAGTTGCCGTGCTTGGCAACCTTGTAGCCGGCTCCCGCCACCACGAAGCAAGCACAGGTGGAGATGTTGAAGGTGTTCTTTCCGTCGCCGCCCGTACCTACAATGTCGATGGGGCGATAGGGGGCGAAGTCGATGGGAAGGCGTGTCTCCATCAGTGCTTCGCGGAAACCGATAAGCTCGTCCACAGTGATGCTCCGCATCTGGAAGGCAGTGAGCAAGGCTGCTATCTGCGCCTCAGGATACATTTCCTTGGTGATGTTGAGGAGGATTTGTTTGGTTTCCTCCGACGTGAGCTCTTCGTGATTGAAGAGACGGGTGAGTATTGCTTTCATCTTTTTATTTACGATTTGACGATTTACGATTTGACGATTGAATTTACTCTTTTTCTGAAGTGCCTCATTTGAAAAGCCAGTTTTTTACGATTGTTTTTCCGTCGGGTGTCAGTACCGATTCAGGATGGAACTGGATGCCGTGTATGTCATATTCCCGATGTTTCAGCGCCATGATTTGTCCTTCGGGGCTGATGGCGGTAATGGCCAGCGCTTCGGGAAAGTCCTCCGTATCGACCACCCAGGAGTGGTATCGTCCGATGGGAATCCTATTGGGTAAACCGCAGAAGATATAGTCTTCTTCGAGAGAAATACCTTCATAATCCTTTCCCCCCAATCCTTCATCACTAATCCCTAATCCTTCCTCCCTCGTCCCTAATCCCTCACTCCTAATCCTTATCTCCGTCTGTACCCCATGGAATACCTCTTCCAGATTGACCAGCTTTCCGCCGAACACTTGTCCGATGGCTTGTTCGCCCAGACAGACACCGAGTATGGGTTTCCGTCCGGCATAGGTGCGGATGACATCCAGCAGCAGTCCGGCTTCCTCGGGGACACCGGGGCCGGGTGAGAGGATGATTTTATCGTATGGCTCCAGTTCTTCGAGCCGGAATTTATCGTTGCGCAGCACATCCGTTTCTGCGCCAAGCTCTTTCACCAGATGGGCAAGGTTGTAGGTGAAGGAGTCGTAATTGTCTATGATAACTGTTTTCATCTTTTGTATTTACAATCTATTTTATTTACTATTTGACGATTTACGATGTACGATTGAAGTTACTTTATTTACGATGTACGATTTGGCTGCGCAATGTACGCCGCATGGCAAATCGTACATCGTAAATCGTCAAATCGTACATAAACTCACATTTTTTCTGCCATCTCAATCGCCTTTTTCAGTGCGCCGAGCTTGTTGTTCACCTCTTGCAGTTCGTACTCGTCGTTGCTCTTGGCCACGATGCCGCCGCCTGCCTGGAACCAGAGGACACCGTTGCGGCTGACAAAAGTACGAATCGTAATCGCCTGGTTCAGCGAGCCGTTCAGTCCGATGAAACCGATGCAGCCTCCGTAGGCTCCACGGTTGTGCGGTTCCAGCTGGCTGATGAGTTGCATGGCGCGTACCTTGGGGGCGCCGCTCAGGGTACCGGCAGGGAAGGTGTCGATGAAGGCCTTGACGGGGTCGGCCTCTTCGCGGAGCGTTCCGCTGACACGGCTGACGAGGTGGATGACATGGCTGTAATACTGCATCTCCTTATAGAAGTCCACCTTTACATCGTGGCAGTTGCGGGAGAGGTCGTTGCGGGCAAGGTCCACCAGCATCACGTGTTCGGCGTTCTCTTTGGGGTCGTCGTGCAGGTACCGGGCATTGAGGGCGTCCTGCTCTGCATCGCCGGTGCGCTTCGTGGTTCCGGCAATGGGGTCGATATAGGCATGGCGGCCTTCGATGCGGCAATGGGTTTCGGGAGACGAGCCGAAAATGCGGAAGCCCCCGAAGTCGAAATAGAACAGATAGGGAGAAGGGTTGATGCTGCGCAGGGCACGGTAGAGCTTGAAGTCATCGCCCGTGAAACGCTGCTCGAACCGGCGGGAGAGGACTATCTGGAAAACGTCGCCGCGCAGACAGTGGGCGATGCCGCGGCGGATATTCGCCTTGTGCTCCTCGTCCGTAAGTGGGGAGGTGGTGGGGCCGACGGCGCGGAAATCATAGGCGGTGTAGTTGCGGTTATGGATGGCCTTCTGCACCTGGTCCAGTTCGCTGGTCTCGCCGGGCGCCAGCATCTCGAGGAGCAGCATCTCATTCTTGAAGTCGTTGAAGACGATGAGGTACTTATATAATATGTACAGCATGTCCGGCGCATCGTTGGTAGCTTCGCGGCTGTCCTTCACGGGGATATTCTCGAAGTAGCGGACAGCATTGAAGGAGGTGTATCCGTAGAGTCCGCAGTAATTGCTGTATTCGCCCTCCACGCGGAAGCGGCAGAGGAAATCGTTCAGTGCGTTTTCCACCCGGTATTTTTCGGTTATGGGATGCTCTTCGCGGCTGTCGTCCGGCAGGCGGAAGATAACCGTGCCGTGGTCTATGCTGACACTTGCCAGCGGACACAGAGCGATGAACGAGCGGTTGTTCTCACTGCCATGATAGTCGGAACTCTCCATAAGTGCGCTCTGCGGAAAGATGTCACGCACCTTCAGATACGTGCTCACCGGCGTATGCAAGTCGCCGAGCATGGTGCGGCTGATTGTTTTATAATCATATTGTTTCATTGTATCTTGTATTTTATTTCATTGCATCTCGTATTTTCAAATAGCTCATCACTTATAACTTATAACTCATCACTCAAATACGTCTCTATATCCTTATCCCCCCGTCCCGACACCGTCAGCACCACCACGTCCGTCGGCTTGAACTTCATCTTCTCCAGCGCACCCAGTGCGTGGGCGCTTTCCAATGCGGGGATGATGCCCTCGAGCCGGGTCAGTTCGTAGGCGGCACGGATGGCTTCGTCGTCGTTGACGGCGAGGACGATGGCACGCTTCTGCTTGGCAAGGTTGGCGTGCATGGGGCCGATGCCCGGATAGTCCAGTCCGGCAGAGATGGAATAGGGCTCTTCTATCTGTCCGTCCTCGTTCTGGATGACGTAGGTGCGCGAGCCGTGGATGATGCCCATCTTGCCGAGGGCGATGGTGGCGGCTGTCATTCCCGTTTCAATGCCTTTTCCGCCGGCTTCGGCGAGGACGATTTGCACGTGCGGGTCGTTGACGTAGTGATAGATGGTGCCGGCTGCATTGCTTCCTCCACCTACGCAGGCGATGAGGTAGTCGGGGCATTCGCGTCCCTCGTGTTCAAGGAGCTGCTTCCTTATTTCTTCGCTGATGACGGACTGCAGGCGTGCCACCATGTCGGGGTACGGATGCGGGCCGACGGTGGAACCTATCACGTAGTAGGTGTCCGAGGGATGACAGCACCAGTCGCGGATGGCTTCGTTGGTGGCGTCCTTCAACGTCATATTGCCACTGGTGACGGGAACGACGGTGGCGCCGAGCATCTTCATCTTCTCCACATTGACGCGCTGGCGCTCTACGTCGGTCTTACCCATGTAGACGATGCATTCCATATTCATCAGTGCGCAGACGGTGGCTGTGGCCACACCGTGCTGTCCGGCTCCGGTTTCGGCGATGATGCGGCGCTTGCCCATGCGGCGTGCCAGCAATACCTGCCCGATGCTGTTGTTGATTTTGTGGGCACCGGTGTGGTTCAGGTCTTCACGCTTGAGGTAAATCCGGCAACCGTACTTCTCGGACAAGCGGTGTGCCAGGTAGAGTGGGGAAGGGCGTCCCACGTAGTCGCGCAGCAACTGGTCGTATTCACGCTTGAAGTCCTCACTTTGCAGCACCTTGAGGTAGGTGTTCTGCAACTCTTCTACACATTTGTGGAGGATTTCGGGAACGTATGCCCCGCCGAACTCTCCGTAATAACCTTCTTTGTCAACTAAGAAATTCATCATGTTATTTACTATTTGACGATTTACTATTTACTATTTCAGAAATCAAAACGCATTATTGCTTAAACGAAAAGAGCCCCGTCGCTTGGTGCGACAGGGCTCTTTTTGTTTTTTACTATATATTACATATATACATACGAGCGCTGCTCCCTTACGACTGTCGGAGTTGTAACGGGTGCCACCACCAATATGTATTTACTAACATTGTTTTCATTGACTTTTTTTGTTTTATTAGGGGCAAAGACAGTGCAAACCGAATGTATAATAAAATGAACTTGTTCATTTTTTATGCTGAGGTGCAGCCTGTCTTCGTTTTCGCGACAAATATAAGCACTTTGTTTTAACTGCCAAAATAAATATGACTTTTTTTCCGGATTAAAACATTTTTCTTGAAATATTGTTCTTATAGGTGTAGTAAAAACGAATATTCATTCAAAAAAAGAAAGGAACAAACTATGAATAGAAAACATTTAGTTGCCATAGGCGTGGTTATTGCTGTACTGTTGTTATTATACTGGCTCTTTGTGGCCGAAGATATGAATGCCTGGCTGAATGTAAACTGATTTTTCGGGATTTTCGTGTGGAGTTATTCGGATAAAGATGTATCTTCGCAAAAAAACATAGACTCATGAAAGGATTAAGTTATTCATTTTTGCGTGCTATATGTGCGCTGGTTATCGGTTTGGTGCTGGTGATGTTTCCCGACCAGGCCGGTGATTACTTTGTGATTACGATAGGTGTCATTTTCCTGGTGCCTTCGCTTGTCAGCATCATAGGCTACTTTGCACAGAGCACGGAGATGCGCAGCCGTTTCCCTGTCGAGGGGGTGGGCAGCCTGCTGTTTGGCTTGTGGCTGATTATCATGCCCGGTTTCTTTGCCGATTTGCTGACATTTGTATTGGGATTTATCCTGGTGATGGGAGGAGTGCAACAGATTGCCTCGCTTTCCGCTGCCCGTCGCTGGATGCCGGTACCGGGAGGTTTTTATGTGGTTCCGGTATTGATTCTGCTTGCCGGCCTGGTTGCGCTGTTCAATCCTACGGGAGTACGCTCCACGGCATTTATCATTATCGGCATCAGCAGTCTGGTCTATGCGGCTTCGGAACTGCTGAACTGGTTCAAGTTTACGCGTCGCCGCCCGAAGACACCGGATGCTTCAGTAAAGGCAGTGGACGATATTGAGGATGCACAAATTATAGAATAAAAAAACAGACCATCTGTTCTACCTCAACAGATGGTCTGTCAGGAGTAAACGGATGGTCTGTTCATGCCACACGGACCATCCGTTTTTATTGTTTCAACCATTCATTTATCAGCTCCATCACTTGCTTCTTTTCCTCTTCGGGCAGTGTGCCGATGCGTGCCCGATGGCTTCCGCTGGGCTCTACGAATACATGGATGTTCTTCTTCCCTTTCAGCCAGGTCACTCCGGCAGCCGTCCACGGGTCGTTCTGTCCGTAGATGAATATCATTTTCGGGTCATTCTCTTTCAGGAACTTCGTGATTTTCTTGCTTAGGGTCTTGTCGAAGGGCATGTCTTTCAGCTCTTCGGGAAGCATCAGGCGATGCAGGTAACCCTTGCTCGATTGGATGGAAAGATACTTCTTGAAAGGTTTCGTATCGTAGCCATAATAGCCCAGCTCGCGGGCGGCCTGCACGAAGAATGAGGCTGTGGGACTGTCGGCAATGAAGTAGTCGGGATTACTGATGTCGAGCAGATGGGCAAATATCTCATCGTCCGAGGCCGTGGTGGCAGGGATGCTGCTGACGGGAGTTCCCCACTGCCAAAGGGCAAAAGAATACTCCAGCACGCAATAGTCGTATATCTCTTCAACGGGTGCACGGAACTTGAGTCCTTTTTCATCGCAATATTTCTTAAAGCGGGGGAGCAGTGCGGCTTTCCGTTTCAACACTTCCAACTGGAAGTCCTCAATCCGTTTGCGGTCCTCCGGAGTAGACACTTTCCTGAGGAAAGGCTCGTGGCGTCCGTCTTCCGCCCCGTAGCAGAGCGGAGCTACATAAGGCACGGAAATATCCACGTCGTCCGGATAGAACGTGCGGTAGAGCAGGGTAGTCTGTCCGCCCTTGCTGATGCCGGTCGCAATCCATTTGCCGGGATAGATGCTTTTAAAGGCGTTGCGGACGGCGTGCAGGTCGTCTGCAGAATTCTCGGCGGTGAGGTATTGCCAGTCTTTAGGCTCAGGGGTGGATTCCAGGAAATAACGGTATTCCACAAAAATCATGTTGGCATCGAGCAACTCGGAAAGTTCCTCGCGATACTTGGGATTGAGGGCATAGGCGGCTCCATAGCCTTCGGTTACAATCACCGTGGGACGGTCGAAGCCGACGTGGGAGACAATCACACGCTGGCGGAAACTGCCCTTTTCGGGATGACGGTGGTCCAACGGCTGGGTGAAATAGGTTACATACTTCTCGGAGAACCGGGTGGACTCCAACGGACGGGTTTCCGTAATGGCGGAAATCCGACCCAGTTTTTGCTGCAGATCGGTTTGTGCCGGGGCAGCAGCCGAAACGAACAGCAAGGCAAACAGCAGGAACGCTGCATAGCAGTTACGTAAATTCTTCATGATGACAGGATTGTTTTATCTGACGGGCAAAGATAGGTTATTTCCCGCTTACCGCCAACAGTTGGCATGGACGAAAAAAGAGAGAGAACTGCCTCGCGGCACCTCTCCCCCCTGCAAACTTAAAACAACCAACAAAAGAATGAGATAGGGATTAAGGATTCATCCTTCATCCTTCATTTTTCATCTTATAAACAGTAACTCGCGATATTTGGGCAACGTCCACATCTGATTGTCGACGATGAGTTCCAGCTTGTCGATGTGGTAACGGATTTCCTCCATCATCGGTACGATGTTGTCGTGGTAGGCGATGGCTTTTTCACGTTCACTCTCAATTTTGTTGGCCACTTTGCGCGCCTCGATCATGGCATCCACATGCTCCTTGATGAAGGCGGTACGGTCGGCAATCTCTTCGATGAGTTCCAGATTCTTGGCAGACAGTTTTGCAGCCTTCTCTGCGGGGAACAGGTCTTTCATCTTGTAGACGTTGTCAATCAAATCCGACTGATACTGTGTAGCTACGGGGATAATGTGGTTCATGGCCAAATCTCCGAGCACACGGGCTTCAATCTGTATTTTCTTGGTATACATTTCCCATTTCACCTCGTTGCGGGCTTCCAGTTCCTTCTTCGTCATAACACCGATGGACTCGAACATCCGGATGCTCTCCGGTTTCAGGTAGTTGTCGAAAATGACGGGAACACTTGTCTCGCAGTCCAGACCGCGGCGGGCTGCTTCGGCTTTCCATTCATCGCTGTAACCGTTGCCGTCAAAGTGGATGGGTTTGCAGACTTTGATGTACCGGCGGATGACTTCGAGGATGGCGGAGATTTTCGGCTCACCCTTTTCAATCAGTTCGTCCACATCTTTCTTGAATTCCACTAACTGCTCGGCAAGGGCGGAGTTCAGCGCAATCATGGCACTGGCGCAGTTGGCTTCGGAACCCACGGCGCGGAACTCGAAGCGGTTGCCGGTGAAGGCGAACGGGCTGGTGCGGTTGCGGTCGGTATTGTCTATCATCAGTTCCGGAATCTGCGGGATGTCCAGTTTCATGCCTTGCTTGCCGCTGAGGCTGACGAGATCGTCCTTGGTGCTCTCTTCGATGTGTTCCAGCACCTGGCTCAACTGCTTGCCCAGGAAGGAAGAGATGATGGCCGGAGGCGCTTCGTTGGCACCCAGCCGGTGGGCGTTCGTTGCACTGGAGATGGAGGCTTTCAGCAATCCGTTGTGACGGTATACGGCCATCAGCGTATTCACTACGAAGGTGATGAAACGCAGGTTCTCTTCGGGTAGTTTGCCGGGTGCGTGGAGCAGGATACCGGTGTCCGTACCCAGCGACCAGTTATTATGCTTGCCGCTACCGTTGACACCCTTGAAGGGCTTTTCGTGCAGCAGTACGCGGAAACCGTGGTTACGTGCCACTTTACGCATCAAGGCCATGATGAGCATGTTGTGGTCTACCGCCAGGTTGCATTCCTCGAAGACGGGAGCCAGCTCGAACTGGTTGGGAGCCACTTCGTTGTGACGGGTCTTGACGGGGATGCCGAGTTTCAGCGCTTCGATTTCCAGTTCCTTCATGAAAGCGGCCACACGGCTGGGGATGGCCCCGAAGTAATGGTCTTCCAACTGCTGGTTCTTGGCGCTGTCATGGCCCATCAGCGTGCGTCCGGTCATCAGCAGGTCGGGGCGTGCGGCGTACAACCCTTCGTCAACCAGAAAATATTCCTGCTCCCAGCCCAGATAGGCAACCACTTTCTTTACTTCCGGATTGAAATAGTGGCATACGTCGACGGCAGCCTTGTCTACGGCACGCAGGGCTTTCAGCAACGGTGCCTTGTAGTCCAGAGACTCACCGGTATAGGCGATGAAAATAGTCGGGATGCAGAGCGTGTCGTCTACGATGAATGCCGGGGAGGAGGGGTCCCATGCCGAGTAGCCACGTGCCTCGAACGTATTGCGGATACCGCCGTTCGGGAAACTGGATGCGTCCGGTTCCTGCTGCACGAGCAGTTTGCCGGTGAATTCCTCCATCACGCCGCCTTTGCCGTCGTGTTCCACAAAAGCATCGTGCTTTTCGGCAGTACCTTCGGTCAGCGGATGAAACCAGTGCGTATAGTGGGTCGCCCCCATTTCAACCGCCCATTTCTTCATACCTGCGGCAACCTCATCGGCTATGCTGCGGTCCAGCGGAGCTCCGTTGTCAATCACATCCGTCAGTTTGGCATACACCTTGCTCGGCAGATAGCGGAACATCTTCTCCTTGTTGAATACATACTTGGCAAAATACTCTGACGGACGTTCCGCCGGGACTGCCACTGCAACGGGTTTCTTCTTGAACGCCGTCTCTACTACTCTGAATCTCAATTTTGACATAATACCTTAGAGTTGTAATTGTTGGTTTAATAAAATATAAAATCATTATGCACCGTAGGCAGACTCGCCGTGTTCGTAAATGTCGAGTCCTTCTTCCTCCACACGTTTGGAAACGCGGAGGCCGTGGATTTTGTCGAGTCCTTTGAAGATGATGAATCCCATGCCTGCTGCCCATGCGCCTACTACGAGTGCACCGAATACCTGCGCTCCGAGAAAGCTCCAGCCTGCACCGTAAAACAGTCCCTCACTGGTGGAAAACAGTCCGGTGAGGATGGTTCCCGTGAAACCGCAGACACCGTGTACGGAACTGGCCCCTACGGGGTCGTCAATTTTCAGTGTCCGGTCGATGAATTCCACCGAATAAATCATCAGGATGCCGCAGATGGTGCCGATGATTACCGCCCCGAAGGGAGAAACCATGTCACAACCGGCCGTGATGCCTACCAATCCGGCCAGAATGCCATTCAGCGTCAGAGACAAGGAAGGTTTGCCATATTTCATCCAGCTTACTGCCAATGCAAAGAAACCGCCTGCGCAGGCTGCCAGATTGGTGGTGAGGAATACATGCGAGATGGCCTTTGCATCGTCCGTAGTGGCTGCTGCCAACTGTGAACCGGGGTTGAAGCCGAACCATCCGAACCAAAGGATGAATACACCCAGTGCCGCAATCGTGAGGTTATGTCCCGGAATGGCTCTTGACTTGCCGTCTTTGCCGTATTTCCCGATGCGCGGGCCGAGGATGGCCGCACCTACCAGGGCAATCCAGCCGCCTACGGAGTGGACGATGGTGGAACCTGCGAAGTCATGGAAAGTTGTTCCGAATGTTTCCATCATGAAGGAACCTGCCTCACCGTTCATCAGCCAGCCGCCGCCCCAAGTCCAGTGACCGGAAACGGGATAAATCAGTACACTGATGAAGATGGTGTAAACCAGGTACATGGAGAATTTGGTACGTTCTGCCATAGCGCCGGACACGATGGTGGCAGCCGTTGCGCAGAATACAGTCTGGAATACCAGGAAACCTTCTGTGGGAAGCCCGCCTCCGTCGTAGAACGAGAGGTCGAAGAAATGGGGCATTCCTATGAATCCGCCTGCACCGAACATCAGTCCGAAACCGATGAACCAGTAGAGCAGACTGCCAAACATGAAGTCAACGAAGTTCTTCATCAGGATATTGGCCGTATTTTTTACTCTTGTAAAACCGGCTTCGACCAGTGCAAAGCCCGGCTGCATGAAGAATACCAGCATGGCGGCAAGCAGCATCCATACGGTGTTCAGTCCGTTGGTCAGTTCACTTAAAATAAGTTTATCCATAATTTCTTGTTGCTTTTAGTTGTATTGTATTTTCTTAGTTGTGGTTTGTAGCTGCCCGTTATCTTTCTTGTTCGGCATTGTAGAGTGCGATGTCGCCTCTCTCTGCAGTACGTATGCGTATGGCATCCTCAATGGGGATGACGAAGATACGTCCGTCGCCGATTTCACCGGTTTGTGCAGATTTGATGATGGCTTGTACGGTCTTTTCCGCATTCTTGTCGCGCACCACGATGGAGATAAGGATGCGCTCGATGGAACTGGTGTCGTACATGACACCACGGTAGATACGGGCTTGTCTGGATTTCCCGATGCCCCGTACATCATAATAGGAGAACCATTCGATGTCCGCTTCGAGCAGCGCGTCCTTCACGTCCTCGAACTTGGTCTTTCGGATAATAGCTTCAATCTTTTTCATACCTTAAATAATTTACGATTTGACAATTTACAATTTACTATTTGCCTTTCGGCGTGTGTAAATCATAGTTCTTTGCTTTTAGAAGCTTAGTCCGACTACGAAATAGGCACCTTCAGACCTTGGATTCCAGGTTGCTTTGGCAAACAACGGGAGGGAGAAGGAATCGGTGATTTTGATGTCTTTTGATACTCCCAGGCTAACGTCGCATACGGCAAATCCGTTGGCTCCATAGAAGTCCGTGGCCCAAGGGGTAGCGCCTATCTCGGCCGTCCAGTCCAGTCCGCCCAGTGTGAAGGGGGCTGCCACGGAGATATAGGATGAATAAGCACGGTCACCGTCTTTGTCAACACCGTCGTCGCCTGCAAAGTTGGTGTACCAGTTTATGGCTACGGGGCCGAAATCATAGCCGATTTGCGCTTCGAACAGATGTGAGTTGGCAGCATTGTGTGCACCGTACTGGAAGTATTTGGCTGTCACCCCATCTCCGGTCACATTGTACCAGTAGTCCGTCACTGATATGCTGAAGCCTCCGGTTGAATATCCCAGTATGAGGTCGAACTCTTTCGTGTCCGAACTCTCGATGCCTACGGAGCCCCAAGCTCCCAGAGAGAAACCTTTGTAGGCGATGGATGCGCTCGGCTGGAGGCTTACCCCTCCCAAATCCTGGCCACGCCACACGTAACCGCTTACGAGGTCGACGCCTACCGATGCTTCCACTTTATCCTGAGCCTTTGCCGTGAAAGGCATTGCCATTGATAATAGCGCCATTGCCATTATTACCCATTTTACACTTCTTGTTTTCATACCTTTTTACCTTTAAATTTAGAAAAATTCCGGATGATCAGTCCGACTCGATTATAGCAAGTACTTCACTAATTCAATTGTTTTTTATTTCAGCCACTTCCGGATGCGCTTCATGGCTTCCACGCAATCTTCGTGTTTTCCAAAGGCCGTCAGCCGGATATATCCTTCACCACTGGGGCCGAAACCTACGCCCGGCGTGCCCACTACATTGGCCTCATACAGCATTTGTTCAAAGAACCGCCAGGAGCCCGTTCCGTCAGGTGTTTTCAGCCAGATGTAAGGAGCGTTCACACCGCCGTAGACTTTCAGTCCGGCCGCTTCAAGGCCCTGCTTCATAGTGTGGGCATTGTCCATATAGTAATCTATCGTTTCCTTTATCTGCCGTTGTCCTTCCGGTGTATAGATGGCTTCCGCCGCCCGTTGGGTGATGTAGCTGGTGCCGTTGAACTTGGTGCATTGGCGGCGGTTCCAGAGCTTGTTCAACGGGATGCGTTCGCCTTCCAGCGTGGCGGCAGTGAGTTCTTTCGGCACAACGGTGTAGCCGCAGCGTACTCCCGTGAATCCGGCAGTTTTCGAGAAGCTGCGGAACTCGATGGCGCATTTCTTTGCTCCCTTTATCTCATAGATGGAGTGGGGCACGTCGTCTTCGCGGATGAAGGCTTCGTAGGCGGCATCGAACAGAATCAGCGTGTCGTTGGCGAGCGCATAGTCCACCCATTTCTTCAGCTCGGGCTTGGTCAGGGTGGTGCCCGTGGGGTTGTTGGGGTAGCAGAGGTAGACGATGTCGATGCGCTTGTCCGGAATCTCCGGGATGAAGTCGTTCTCGGCGGTACAAGGCATGTAGGTAACGTTGCTCCACTGGCCGTTTCCTTCCAATACTCCGGCACGTCCGCACATCACGTTGCTGTCTATATAGACCGGATAAATAGGGTCGGTCACGCCTACACTGTTGTCGTGGCGGAGAATGTCACCGATGTTTCCCGTGTCGCTCTTTGCTCCGTCGTTCACGAAGATTTCCGTAGGACCGAAGTGGATGCCGCGTGGAAGGTAATCGTGCTTGATGATGGCTTCTATCAAGAAGTCGTATCCTTGCTCGGGACCATATCCACGGAATGTCCGTACGTCAGCCATCTCCTCCACTGCCTTGTGCATCGCTTCGATGCAGACCGGTGGCAGTGGCCGGGTAACGTCTCCGATACCCAGACGGATGACCTCTTGCTTGGGATGTGTTATCCTGAAAGTATTTACCTTCTTGGCTATGTCTGAAAACAGATAACTGCCCGGTAGCTTTAAAAAATGTTCGTTTACTAATGCCATAATCTTTTCTTGGTTGATAGTTGGTGGTTAGTCAATTAATTCAATTTTGCCGTCGAATACTTTGGTGGCTTCTCCCGTCATCAGTACATGCCTGGTGGCGATGTCCCATCGGATGTTGAGTGAGCCTCCGTCCATGATGATGATGGATTCCCTTCCTGCGCGTCCGGTGAGGAAGGCTGCCACGGCGGTGGCACAAGCTCCGGTTCCGCAGGCTTGGGTGATGCCCGAGCCTCGTTCCCAGACACGCATCCTTATTTTTCCTTCTCCCAATATCTGGGCAAATTCTACATTGATGCGTCCGGGGAAGAGAGGGTGATTCTCCAGTTTGGGACCGATGACTGTAAGGTCGATGGCTTCAATATCATTGACAAAGATTACCAGATGCGGGTTTCCCATGGATACGGTGGTCCCTACATATCGTTCTCCGTCCACTTCGATGGGCTGTTCTTTCATCGGTTTGGCTCCTTTGCCGTCGTAATCTGCCGGTTCGTCGGCAGGTATGCCCATGTCTACGGTTACAGAGTTGACCTTTCCGTCTGCCAAGTGCAGGTTTAGCATCCTTATACCTGACAGTGTATCGAGTGTGATTTCTGTTTTGGAGGTCAGTCCGTAGTCAAAAAGATATTTTCCGATGCAGCGGCTTGCGTTGCCGCACATCCGGGCTTCCGAGCCGTCGGCATTGAATATCCGCATGCTGAAATCGGCTTTGTCCGAAGAACCGATAAGTACCAGACCGTCACTTCCAATTCCCGTATGCGGTGCACTCCATGCCCTCGCAAGCTCTTCCGGATGGCTGATAGGATATTGGGTCGTATCTACATAAATGTAGTCGTTTCCGGCACCGTGCATCTTGGTGAATTTTATAGCTCTTGTCATTTTGTCCTTTATCGGTTGGTTAATATATCCTTTTGTTTTATTTCGATGCAAATATACGACGTTTTGTTTTATAATTAACTGTAAAGCATATCTATTTTCTATTATTTTTTAGCGAAACTTTCATTCAATGAGAATATCTACTGTCAGGCTTTCAATTTAAAAGCATATGGCTTTGTTTTTATATAAATTGTAATCCATGTGAAAGTTTAGTTTGATTCAAAATAAGAAAAAAGATTTTTTATAAGACTAATTGCTATCTTTTTGAAAACAAGAAACCGCTCCATTGCGGACATAATGAAGCGGTTTGTTTGGTTTTTGTTTCTAAATGTATAAGGAGCGGCTATTTTTTCTTTAAAATTTCTTCCAGCACTACCGGTTCATTGGTTGTGATGAAATCTACTCCTTGGCTGATGAGCCATTCCATGTCTTTGGCTTCGTTTACGGTCCAGGCGTTTACTTTCATGCCGAGGTCGTGGCATTCCTTTATCCATTCAGGATGTTTTTGGAAGACACTGAAGTGATAGTCGGGACCGGCACAACCCCATGCTTTCAACTCCTTGGGGGTAAGGTCACCGGTCAGGTAGTAGACGGGGGTGCCTTTGGGTGCCAGACGGATAAACTCCTTGGTGGCATGTTGGGAGAAGGTGATATATTCCGTACGGTCCTCCAGCCCTTTGTCCTTTATCATTTTTACGATGCCCTCTACGGCTCGTGTTTCCTGTTCGGGGGTCTTGTGGGCTTTCAGTTCGAGGATAAGGCGGGTTTTCAGGCTTTTTGCCTTGTCCAGATACTGTTGCAGGGTAGGGAGTTGTTCGCCGTTGTCCAGTTGTACGGCGGTGCATACCTTGGCTGTGGCATCTTGCATAGTCACGCCTTTAAAGGTGGCGTCATGATTGACAACCAGCTGATTGTCTGTGGTGAGCCAAACGTCGAACTCGGAGCCGTAGCAGTGGATAGAATCAGCCTTTACAAGTGCGGCAAGGGAGTTCTGGGCCGAGCCGTCCGTAGTCCAGAAACCACGGTGGGCAATGACTTCCTGGGCCTGGATAGTGCCGCATGCAGCAAAGAGCAGGGCAGAAGCAAAAAATTGTTTTTTCAGATTCATAATGATTAGGGTGTTTTGTTTTGAACACAAAGATAAGTATTATATTTCTTTTATTAAATCTAACCCCTGAGTAATTTCAGTATGTACTTTCCGGGCATCACGATGCGGGCTTTCAGTTGGGGTGAGCTGTTCAACTCATATAGGATTTTCCAGATTTTCCCTCCCAGTTTTCCAAAATCTGTCAGTCTCAGGATGGCATTCAAATCGTGGATGTCGGTTACTTTCTGCCTTGCCAGCTCTTCCATCAGGCCTTGGTAATTATGCGTCTGTCTGTTGAGCGTGTACTCCGGTGGAGTCAGAAGAATCTCCTCCTTCCTTCTTCCCGTCTCCCCTTGGGGAGATAGAGAGGGGTTTTCTTTATTCTCTTTATTTAGTTTATTTGCTAAAGCGCTGCTTGTTTTGGCATCCCTGATTCTCTGCTGGTTAACCAGTCCACCGCGACGTCCGGCCTCCTTTTTAGCTTCTTGTTGGGCGTCCCATGGCTCCATGCGGCGGCTTAGTCCGGGGGATGAGAAGCTTGTCTCGTTCACCTCGAACAGCGCATAGTCATAGATGATTCGCTTCAGTGTGGCGGTTGTCACCCTTGCTTTTTGTGCCAGTATGGGAATCACTTTCAGGCTGGCTTTATATTCGTTCTGCAATCTGAGGAATTCGAGCACTGTCCAGTAAATGCCATATCCTTTCATACCTTCTTCTTGTATCATAATCATTAATTTTAGGTTGCTGCCGGCATTGGCATCATGTAGTAAATAAGCCTCCATAGCTTTTGATATTGGTGTTTTTTTGTTAGTTTACTATCGGTCTCCATTCCATAAAGTTCTCAATCAGAAAAGTCCGCCAGCCTTGTTGTTCCGCGTCCCAATAGGCTACGTGAGCTTTAATGCTTGTCATGTCATGTTTCTTTTTGAAGTCGCTTTCGTAGGAAACAAGGGTTCCTCTTCCCATGTAGAAGCTGCCGTCCTGCTTTCGGTAGGCTATCAATGCATATCCGTATCGCATGTATTCCAATAGGGAATTTATGCGTTGTGCCATCCATTGTACAGACTCCATGCTCAATGTCGTGTTTTCCGTAATCCGTTTTTCCCATAGCTTTTTTGTTTTTTCTGTTTTGGATACAAATTTCTCCTCAAATTCAGTTTTTTCTTTTCCCATTTTTTATGTTTTTAGGGTTAGTAAATGTATGATAATCAGCAATGAAAAAGGGCTACTCCTTTCAGTACGGATGGCTACGCCCTTGCCTTGTTGAGGCTACACCATCCGACGAGAAAGGTGTAGCCCTTCTGTCTGGTTGCTGACGGCGGCAAAATTACTGCCTTTCCGGGTGCTGAACTATCAGTGATTTATCCTTACATCATATCCGTATGGGTCAATCAGTGTGGTGTCTTCTCGTTTTATGATGGCCCATACCTTCTCCAATTCGGTAATTATCGTGCTGTAAGTCAAAGGCTTTTGCTCTCCTCTGGTTCTCTTTGTGAAGTTTTCGGATGCTACGAGCAGTTTGGCTATATCCGTTATTTTTCTAATTTTTGTGCCTTCAAAATAGCCTGATTTAAAGGCTCTTAAGTAACCTACATAAACATGGGTCTGGTCTCCGTAGTAAACCCGTTCTGACAATAGCTTTTCATCCACTATGGAACTGTGTTCTTTTACTTTTGTTGCTCTTAGTTTCTGTGTATCAGATTGATACGACATGCTTCTCTGTTCGTTACTGTTGAGATGCTTCTTTTTTTGAGTTCTTTCATTTGTGTAATTCTTTGTTCGTTTAACTGTTTTTTATTCTGGTTAAAAAATGCGAAAGTATAAAAAGTGAGGGAGAAATAAGGGAATTTTGGTGGAAAATGTGAAGGGTGAGTTGTAAATGGTTGATATATAAGATGATATGCTGTTTTTAAAACGTACGTTTAATGAACGCAAAGATAGAGACGTTTTTTGTAATGGCAAAATGTTTGATAGAAAAATGTTCCTAATAATAAATAATGATAAGTATATTGCATTGAATTTCAGTAGTATATGCAACATATGTAATCAGTTAAAATCTTCTTATTTTTAGCTCTTTGAGTATGTCTTGTATAAGTTCGAAATAGGTGTTTTTTAAACGTACGATTAAAAAACGCTTTTTTGTTTCTAATACGTTCGTTTATAGTCTCTTACCAAAAGGTAATGAACAACCACAGAGAATCTGTTGACAAGAAGGGCATAGTGCTTGTCAAACTTCCCATAAAATGCTCGCAAGTGATTGAACTACAGTTATGTAATAGTAGTTCAAAGCCCCCAAGGAATACCTTTTTCTAAGTAAAATTAACAAGAATAGAAATGGATAAAGAGACCGAAGTTTGGTTTGCCATGCGTGCTACATACCGCAGGGAGCTTGAAGCTATGCATCTTCTCGAAAAGGCAAATCTTGGCTGTTTCATTCCCATGCAATATAAGATAAGTATCCGTAGGGGCAGGAAAGTCCGTGCTTTGGTTCCCGTCATCCGTAACCTGGTTTTTGTCCACGCACGTCCTTCCGAAGTGCAGCGATTTAAGTCTCAAATTACTTATTTGCAATATATTACTGATACCCGTAGCGGTCAGAAAATAGTCATTCCTGACCATGATATGCAGCGTTTCATAGCCGTTGCTGGTACCTACAATGACCATCTTCTCTATTTTCAACCCGAAGAACTGAATCTCTCCAAAGGTACGAAAGTCCGTATCACCGGTGGCGACTTCGAGGGTCAAGAAGGTGTTTTTCTAAAAGTAAAAGGTGCCCGTGATCGTCGTGTAGTGATTGCTATACAAGGTATCATTGCCGTTGCCATGGCGACCATCCATCCGGATCTCATCGAAGTAATCCGCTAGTCTTTAATTGTTAATTTATAATTTTTAATTAATCATGTCTCTTTTAGAAGAAGCACTCCTCCTTCAGCGTGCTGCGCACGATCTGATGTATTTGGGTATGGACGGGAGTCCTATCTATAGTGATGACTTGTCCCGTCGTAACAGCGAAGTCTATCGCTTGACCACAACTTTGTATAATTCCAGTATCTGGGGCACTACGGTGGAGGAGCAGGCAAATGTCTGTCTTGCTCTCTTGAAAGGGTATAGTGCCTCGTTCATTGACCATGGTGAAAAACAACAGCATGTGCAGGAGGTATTGAGGCGTTGCTGGGATACCCTTGATTCCCTTCCTTCCTCTTTGTTGAAACTCCGTTTGCTTACGGCTTGTTATGGAGAGGTTTTCGATGAGCCTTTGGCCGACGAGGGCCGTTCTATCATTGCTTCTTGGAATTTCGCATCGCTCACGGCAGAACAACAAGAAGCGGTTAACGAGTTTTGGAATGTGGTGGATAATCCTTATCCGTGGGAAGAACTGGAGGAGTGAAAGCATAAGGTTGAAGAAAGACAGAAATATGAGAAACTTTGAAGATTTGCAAATAGCAGTTGCTGGTACCGGTTACGTAGGTTTGAGCATTGCTACTTTGTTGTCACAGCATCACAAGGTGACAGCCGTTGATGTAATACCTGAAAAGGTGGAAAAGATTAACAATCGTATATCTCCAATTCAGGATGAATATATAGAGAAGTATTTTGCGGAGAAGGAACTGAACCTCACTGCAACTCTTGATGGGGCATCTGCTTATAAGGATGCAGACTTTGTGGTTATTGCAGCTCCTACAAACTACGATCCGGCTAAGAACTTCTTCGATACACATCATATAGAAGACGTTATTGACCTTGTACTATCAGTGAATCCTGAAGCAACAATGGTTATCAAGTCAACCATTCCAGTTGGTTACTGTCGTTCCCTCTATGTGAAGTATGCTCAGAAGTTTGCTCAGATGGTACCATTACCAGATGGAAAACGTCGTAAGTTCCACCTTTTGTTCTCTCCTGAGTTCCTTCGTGAATCGAAAGCTCTTGAAGACAATCTCTATCCTTCACGTATTATCGTGGGTTATCCAAAGATGATGTCTGTTGAATGGGAGGAGGAGAACGAAGCAATCCGCAAGATTCAAGGTAATCACATGAAAGAGTCTGCTGAGATATTCGCTAAGCTTCTTCAGGAAGGTGCCATTAAAGAAAACATTGATACTCTCTTTATGGGACTGAAAGAAGCCGAAGCAGTCAAACTCTTTGCCAATACTTATCTTGCCCTTCGTGTAAGTTACTTCAATGAGCTTGATACCTATGCTGAAGTAAAAGGTTTGGATTCAGCTGCCATCATTCAGGGAATTGGTCTCGATCCTCGTATTGGCACTCACTACAATAACCCATCATTTGGTTATGGTGGTTACTGTTTACCAAAAGATACTAAGCAACTCCTTGCAAATTATGAGAGTGTACCCCAAAATATGATGACAGCGATTGTAGAGTCAAATCGCACTCGTAAGGATTATATAGCAGATGCTGTTCTTCGCAAGGCTGGCTATTACAATGAGAACGCCGTATGGGATGCGAAGAAAGAGCATGAGTGTGTAGTAGGTGTCTATCGCCTGACTATGAAATCCAATTCCGATAATTTTCGCCAAAGTGCCATTCAAGGCATTATGAAACGCATCAAGGCGAAGGGGGCAGAGGTTATTGTTTACGAGCCTACTCTTGAGAACGGCACCAGTTTCTTCGGCAGTCAGGTAGTCAACAACCTCGATGAGTTCAAACAAAAATCGAAAGCTATCATTGCCAACCGTTATGACTCTTGCCTCGATGATGTGGTAGGGAAAGTATATACTCGCGACATTTTTAAGCGCGATTAATCTATGGTAACATATAATGTAAATTTGGAGGGCAAAACAGTCCTCGTGACAGGTGCTGCCGGTTTTATAGGTTCTAATCTTGTGAAGCGCCTTTTTAAGGATATAAATAACATCAAAGTAATCGGCATTGATAGCATTACCGATTATTACGATGTGAATATTAAGTATGAACGCCTAAAAGAGATTGAGGCTTTAGGTTGCGACTGGCAGTTCTATCAGACTTCGATTGCTGATAGAACATCATTAGAGAATATTTTTACGGAGAACAAGATATCCGTTGTTGTAAATCTCGCGGCTCAGGCAGGTGTGCGTTATAGTATCACCAATCCCGATGCCTATATTGAGAGTAATCTCATTGGTTTTTACAATATTCTTGAGGCATGCCGTCATCATGAAGTGGAGCATCTGGTATACGCTTCTTCGAGTTCGGTTTATGGCTCGAACAAGAAAGTACCGTATTCTACCGATGATAAGGTGGATAATCCTGTGTCGCTCTATGCAGCTACGAAGAAGAGTAATGAACTGATGGCGCATGCTTATTCAAAACTGTATAACATTCCAAGTACGGGTTTGCGATTTTTTACGGTCTATGGTCCCGCAGGGCGTCCTGATATGGCATACTTTAGCTTTACAAATAAGTTGTGTGAAGGCAAGACGATTCAGATATTCAACTACGGAAACTGCAAGCGTGACTTTACGTATGTGGATGATATTGTGGAGGGTGTAGTTCGTGTGATGCAACATGCTCCTAAAAAGCAGGGTGGTGAGGACGGACTGCCAATCCCTCCATACAAAATATATAACATCGGAAACAATCATCCGGAGAATCTTTTGGATTTTATGACTATTCTTCAGGAAGAATTGATTCGTGCGGGTGTGCTGCCTGCGGATTATGATTTTAAGTCACATAAGGAATTGGTACCTATGCAGGCGGGTGATGTGCCTGTGACTTTTGCAGATACTACTCCGCTGGAGGAAGATTTTGGGTTTAAACCATCGACTTCGCTTCGAGTTGGTTTGAGGGCGTTTGCTGAATGGTACGCTAAGTATTACGGTACGTGTCAAACTAATAATTGAAAATAGAGTGTAATTTTTATTTAAGAAAATAGCAGCAATAAGTATAATGAAAAAAGTAATGTTAGTCTTTGGAACCCGTCCTGAAGCTATCAAGATGTGCCCATTGGTCAAAGAGTTTCAAAAGCGCCCAAAAGAGTTTGAAACCATCGTGTGCGTCACGGGTCAGCATCGCGAAATGCTTGACCAAGTATTGCAGATTTTCGATGTCCATCCCGACTTCGACCTCAATATAATGAAGCAAGGACAAGACCTCACCGACGTAACTGCACGTGTTCTCGCCGGTCTTCGTGACATCTTTAAGGAGTGCCGACCTGACGTTGTTCTTGTTCATGGCGATACTACCACTTCTACTGCAGGAGCTCTTGCTGCTTTCTACGCACAGATCCCTGTAGGTCATGTAGAGGCTGGTCTCCGAACTCATAATATCTATAGCCCATGGCCGGAGGAGATGAATCGCCAAATTACCGGTCGCATTGCTACCTATAACTTCTCGCCAACTCCACTCTCAGAGAAGAACCTCCTTGAAGAGAAAGTACATGGTAACATCTATGTCACCGGAAATACAGTTATTGATGCCCTCTATATGGTAGTTGATAAGTTAAAGGCTGATTCTGCTCTTGCCGAGGAGCAGAATCAAGTGCTTGCAGCAGCTGGTTATGACATTACTCGTCTTAACAACGGCAAGAAACTTGTCCTTATCACCGGTCACCGTCGTGAAAATTTTGGAGATGGTTTTATCCGAATGGTGACAGCAATGAAGGCTCTCTCCGAGAAATATCCAAAGGTGGATTTCGTGTACCCTATGCACCTCAATCCCAATGTTCGTAAACCAATCCACGAAGTCTTTGGCGAAGACCTCACTCGTTCAAATTTCTTTTTCATCGAGCCTCTCCAGTACCTTGAGTTCGTTCACCTTATGTCAAAGGCCACTATCATTCTTACCGACTCAGGTGGTATTCAGGAGGAGGCTCCAGGTCTTGGCAAGCCCGTTCTCGTGATGCGCGACACCACCGAGCGTCCTGAAGCCCTCACTTCAGGTACCGTTCACCTCGTGGGAACCGACTACGACAAGATTATGAATGAGGTCAGCATCCTCCTTGACGATGCTGCAGCCCATGAGAAGATGTCCAAGGCTGTCAATCCTTATGGTGATGGACAAGCTTGCCGCCGCATAGCCGATGTCCTTGCAGATAAGGTGACTGATCATTATGATATAAAGTAACTTGGATAGCAGGACAATTGTCTGCTATTATGTAATAGAAATAAAGAATGAAATAGTCTTAGTATACAATTATGGAAAAACCGAAAACCGTCTATGTCGGCATGTCTGCTGATATTATCCACACAGGGCATTTGAACATCATTCACGAGGCTAACAAGCTTGGTCGCGTAGTGGTAGGTGTACTCACTGATGAAGCTATAGCAAGCTACAAGCGTTTGCCTTACCTCACTTACGAGCAGCGAAGTGAGATTGTTGCTAACCTTAAGGGCGTTGATGAGGTGATTCCTCAGAGTACTCTTGATTATGTCCCAAATCTTGAAAAAATACGTCCTGATTATGTGCTTCATGGTGATGACTGGAAACAGGGAGTACAGCAGAAAACCCGCCAGCGTGTTATTGACTGCATCTCGCAGTGGGGGGGTAAGGTAATTGACATTCCTTACACTCAGGGTATTTCAAGCTCTATGCTCAACCAACGTCTGAAAGAGATTGGTACTACTCCTGAGGTGCGTATGAAGCGCCTCCGCCGCCTTATTGCCTCTAAGCCTATCGTACGAATCCTTGAATCTCACTCCGGTCTCACCGGTCTTATCGCTGAGAACGCTTGCGTTGAGGTTAATAATGTGAAGCGTGAGTTTGATGGAATGTGGGCGTCTTCACTCACAGATTCTACCTCAAAGGGTAAGCCTGACATTGAGGCAGTTGATCTTACGACTCGTCTTCATGGCTTGAACGATGCACTTGAGGTAACCACCAAACCCTTCATCTATGATGGTGATACGGGTGGCAAGCTGGAGCACTTTGTGTTTACGGTTCGTACTCTTGAACGCTTGGGCGTCTCTGCCGTTATCATTGAGGATAAGGTCGGTTTGAAGCAGAACTCGCTCTTCGGTACTGATGCTGTTCAGACTCAGGACACTATCGAGAACTTTTGTGCAAAGATCAAGGCTGGTAAGAATGCTCAGATAACCGATGACTTTATGATTATTGCACGCTGCGAGTCCCTTATCGCTGGCAAGCCTATGTCTGATGCAATTGAGCGTTGCTTCGCATACGTTGAGGCAGGGGTTGACGGTATCATGATTCATTCAAAGGAAAAGTCCGGTGAGGATATAAAGGAATTCTGCCACCAGTTCCGAGCAAAGTATGCCGATGTGCCTATCGTTGTAGTTCCTACTACCTATAACCAGTTCACGGAGGAGGAGCTTGCCTCTTGGGGCATCAACGTAGTGATTTACGCAAACCATATGCTTCGCGCTTCTTATCCCGCAATGATGAATTGCGCCAAGTCCATTCTGATGCACTCTCGTTCGAAGGAGGCATCAGCTGAATACTGTATGCCTATCAAGGAGATTCTTGAACTTATCCCAGGAACCAAGAACTAAAAGACAATGGTAAGACCCGAATTTTTTGTAAATACACTCAAGGAGCACGGTATGGATTTCTATGCCGGTGTTCCTGACTCATTGCTTAAGAACATTTGTGCATATATTACCGACAACCTTCCTGCTGAGCAGAACATCATTGCTGCCAACGAAGGTGGTGCTATGGGCATCGCAGCCGGTTATCACTTGGCAACCGGTAAGGTACCTGTAGTCTATATGCAGAACTCCGGTGAGGGTAACATCATCAACCCACTTGCTTCTCTTACTGACAAGGAGGTTTATAACATTCCTGTACTCCTCGTGATTGGTTGGAGAGGTCGCCCCGGTGTTCATGATGAACCTCAGCACGTGAAGCAAGGCAAGGTGACAACCGGTTTGCTCAACACTATGGGCATCAACTATGCCATTCTGCCAAAGGACGAAGAGGGAGCAGCAAGGCAGATTAAGATTGCTGCTGACTTTATGAAATCTACCGATGAGTGTTATGCTCTTGTTATTGAAAAGGATACCTTCGATGCTTACAAACTTCAAAATGTGGAGGTGAACAACCTCACAATGTCACGCGAAGAAGCTATTCGGAAAGTAGCTTCAAGCATTGAGGACAATGCTTGTGTCGTGTCAACTACAGGTATGATTTCTCGTGAACTCTTTGAGGCTCGTACTGCTTGGAACCAAGGCCATGAACGTGACTTTCTCACTGTCGGTTCAATGGGACATGCGTCTCAGATTGCTCTTGGTATTGCGATTCAGAAACCGGAACGTCGAGTATATTGCTTCGATGGCGATGGTGCCAGCATCATGCATATGGGGAATATGGCCATTACCGCCAGTATGAAGTGTAAGAATTACGTGCACGTAGTGTTCAACAATGGTGCTCATGATTCTGTAGGTGGTCAGCCTACTGTGGGCCTCAAGATTGACCTTTGTGCTGTAGCTCAGGCTGTTGGCTATAAGGCTGCTTATAGCGTTGAGACTATGGAAACCCTTGAAGAAAGGCTTGATGAACTCAAGAATGCCGAAGGTCCGGTTCTCCTTCAGGTATGCGTAAAGAAGGGCAACCGCAAGGATCTTGGTCGTCCTACCACAACTCCTATTCAGAACAAAGAAGCTTTGATGAAGTTCTTGCTATGATTCTGTTAAATAATTTGCCCCCCCCCTATATAACGCTGATAGTAAGCGTGTTAAGTGGATTGATGCTGCAAAATCTTTAGGCATTGTTTTAGTGTTTTGGGGACATATCCTTTACGGAGGAAGTAATATTGGAGGTTATATAAATCAGTTGATTTACTCCTTTCACATGCCTATGTATTTCATACTTTCTGGCATTGTTGCTAAGGATGAAAATTTACCGTTTGGACAATATGTATGCAATAAATTTAAAAGAGTTTTATTGCCTGCATTATGTTTTTATTTGATGACATTGCCTATTTACTTTCTTCAAGTTTTTAATAATCGAAAAACATTAGATTTTGAATCTTGTGTTTATGATATCTTTTATATAAAAGGTCACTGCGCATATAACGATCCTATTTGGTTCTTTATTTGTCTGTTCGAAGTGTTATGCTTTGGCAAGTTAATACACTTGACAAAACTGACAAAAAGATCCCAAATGTGGGTTTGCGTATGCTCTTTTACAATAGCAATACTCTTGAGTGTATTGAATTTGAGGTACTCGGCCTTGTTTGGTCTGAATTGTGCCATTCTCGCTCTTGGGTTTTATACTTTTGGTATTTGTTTACGAAGGTATCAAGATATGAATCCCAACTATTGTGAAAAGAAATTAAGCGCGTACATAATAATTCTGATTGTCCTTTGGCTTTTGGTGGGTTTGATACTTAATCCTAAAGTATCAATGTACGGCTTTATGTATGGAAACAGGTTGATACCTCTCTTCATCCTTTCAGGAATAATGGGGTCGATAGTTTTCTTCAGACTTGCATATAAATTGCGAGATTTGAAAATACTCAATTTTTTTGCAAAATACACTACGATTATCATTTGTAGCCATTATTTGTTTGTTAGTAGTTTCAATTTCCTTTCTACAAGATTTGGATTAAAAGGTACAATTTTCTTTGACATACTATCATTGTTGTATGTGATTGTAGTTCTATGGGTACTTTACAGACCTCTATGTGTTGCGATTGATAAGTATTTGCCATTTCTTAATGGAAAAAGATAATTATGAATCAAAAAATCATATTTGATATTAACTCTTTACCTCGGATATTGAAAGGGAGCGGTAGCAATAAACTTTTCATTGTTACTGGCTCTCATTCGTATCAATCACTCAATTTCAAGAATATGATTGAGTCGCTGGATATTGAGAGGGTTTATTTCACGGATTTTACTCCCAATCCATTGTATGAACAGATATGCAAGGGTATTGAATTGTTTAAGGCTAAGACTTGTGATGGTATTCTGGCCATTGGAGGTGGAAGTCCGATGGATGTGGCCAAATGTATCAAACTGGCTGTATTGTCTAAAGAGGGTAATGATGCCATCATTCCTCCTTTGGTGAATACACAGGTGGAAATTGACGGCACAAAGATTCCTTTCATAGCCATTCCTACAACGGCAGGAACAGGCAGTGAAAGCACCCACAATGCTGTTATGTATTACCAAGGCGCAAAGCAGACTGTCACAAATGATGGCATCTTGCCTGATTATGCCCTTTTGGAGCCTTCCGTATTGAAATCACTTCCTCTCTATCAAAAGAAGTGTACGATGATGGATGCTCTTTGTCAAGGCATCGAATCTTGGTGGTCGGTCAACTCAACCGAAGAAAGCTATGAATATAGTCGTAAGGCTATTGAACTGATTATGCAGAATTGGGAGCAATACATTTTCGAGAATGATGCCGAGGCAGCTGCCAATATTATGTTAGGAGCTAACTATAGTGGACGCGCCATCAATATCACTCAGACTACAGCAGCTCACGCTATGAGCTACAAAATAACCTCTCTCTATGGTATTCCTCATGGGCATGCTGTTGCCATTTGCCTTCCTGAACTTTGGAAGTATATGATTGACAATATGGATAAGTGTATTGATAAGAGAGGTGCAAAATACCTTGGCTCTATTTTTGATGAAATAGCTTATGCTATGGGAGCCAATACACCTATTGATGCTGTTAGACTATTCCGTAATATGATGAAGCAAATGGAACTACAGAATCCTACGTCGGAGAAAAAAGAGGAGGATTTGGAGATTCTCTCTTCATCTGTTAATCCTACGAGATTGAAGAACAATCCTATTGCTCTTGTTGGCAATATTACGTTATATTTATATAAGTTAATGATTTTGTAATAACGCATTCTATTTAATTCATAAAAAAGATCATATGATTAAGTGATGCAACCGAATGATTAGTTAGAAGTACTAGATAGAAAATATGTAAAATATGAACATAAGGAGAATTATTTCAGTCGTAATCAAATATTTTGGAGTCAAAAAATATCTTATAAAACGCTCTCGAAAAAAGGCAAGTATGAAATTGCAAACAGTAGGTGAGGAGGCTTTATCCGCTTATTACGATGTCGCAAAAAACTTAAGTATCAATTTTTCTCCAATGTTTGGTACCTTATTAGGAATATACCGTGATCATAATTTTATATCATATGATGATGATATTGATATGATATTGGATATAAAATCTTTATCGATTGATTTGCTCAATGAATTAAAAAACAAAGGTTTTGAAATAAATAAAATATATGTAGCTTCTAACTATAAAGGTTGTCAATTACCAATGAAGTTTAAGGGTTTGACTTGCGATATATATTTTTCATATATTGATGCTAATTCTAGATCACATGTTTTTCTTCCTTTAGCTATTCCTGGTTATAATTGGTCTTTTTCATGTGATTTGAATTTCTTTAGAATTAAGGATGTAGTTGTTCCATATAATAATACTTCAATGAATTGGAAATTCAGGAACAGCCAGGTTGAAATTCCAAGTAATACTGAAGAAATTCTTACTGCGTTATATGGTGATGACTTTATGACGCCTAAAAAAAATGCACATGCAGATCCTTGTATGCGTCAAATACCGCTTTATGAATGTAATTATAGATGTTTTCCTATAGATTTTTGTTTAGAAAGCAAAATTTGGAATGGGATAATTAGTGCTGGCAGAGACTTTAGATGATATGGTGGAAAATCTTAAGAAAGAGTCTGTAAATGGTGTGGTATGGTCGTTTTTAGAGACTGCGTCTACAAAAATGATTCAATTCACTATAGGCATCATTATGGCGCGACTTTTAATGCCTGAGGATTATGGCGCTATTGCCATAATATTCGTTTTTATTACTATATCACAAGTATTTATTGATGGTGGCTTTGCTACTACTTTGATTCAAGACAAGAATAAGACTGACCGTGACTATTCTACAGTGTATACATTTAATATTATGCTTTCAGTACTCTGCTATTTGATATTGTTTATAGCAGCTCCTTATATATCATCATTCTATAATACTAATATTACACAATACTTGAGAGTGCAAAGCGTGGGTATAATTATTTTTTCGCTATCTGCAATTCACAAAATTCGATTGATTGTTGAAGTAAATTTTAAATCAATAGCTAAAGTTACTATTATTTCGACGTTATTTTCGGGCGTAATAGGAATAATATTGGCATTACAAGGTTTCGGCGTTTGGGCGCTAGTTATCCAATATTTATCCTCTGCTACTTTGATGTCTGGTATGTACTTATTAACTCAAAGATGGCGGCCGATTTGTTTCTTTGATCTATCATCGTTTCGCCGGCTGTTCCCTTTTGGACTACGGTTGTTGTCTGCAACTATAATTGATCGAATCTATGCCAATCTTTACCCTATCATTATTGGAAAATTCTGCGCTCCTGTACAGTTAGGATGTTATTCCAGAGCGGAACACTTCACTTCTATACCAGCTTATACATGCATAGATGTATTTTCTCGTGTCACATTCCCGATTATGAGCAAAATATCTGATGATCGTCAACTTGTTTCTGTATACAGTAGATATATTTCTTTGTCAAGTTTTCTTATACATCCTGTGTTGTTCGCTCTTTTTGCTTTAGCTAGGCCTTTGGTCTTAATACTATTGACTGAAAAATGGGAGAAAATTATTATCTTAATGCAGATATTATGTTGTGGATATTTACTTGAACATATAAGTAGTATAAATCGTAATTTAATTTACGTTAAAGGCCGAGCTGATTTAGCCTTAAAACTAGAAGTAATTAAAAAAATTTTAGCTGTTACTATATTAATTGTATCTATACCATTTGGACTCATAGGTCTTTGTTTTGGAAAAGCCTGTTATGGTATATTGGCTATGTTGCTTAACTCTGCATATACAAAAAAATTGATAGGAGTAACAATATGGCAACAAATAGAATACTTTACTCCTAGTTTTGTCTTAGGAATGGTTAGTGCGCTTATTGCAATAATTTCTATTTATTTTAATAATAATAAGTATGGTCAGCTTATTATAGGAGGTGTTGCTTTTTTCTTGACATATTTTGGACTTTCATTCATAACATGTAATAATTCTTTTAAGGAGATTGTTAGAGTTGTAAAAGAAAAGTTTTTTTAATAGACATAATATAAGAAGATTTTGCCTTTTTAGAACCTTATTTATTGGTTCGGCATTTTTTCGTGTGTGCTATAGTATCACTCAAAATGTCAGATAAACTTTCTTTATCTATAATATTAACCTAGTGCTGCATAAAAACTTTTATTGGTTTATGAAGTTGATAATTATTTCTTTTGATTACGAACTTTTTTTTGGAATAAAGGCGGGATCTGTTTATAATACATTGATTTTACCCACAAATAAGATGATGGATTCCTTAGAGTCTATTGGTGCCAAAGGAACTTATTTTGTAGATTACTTAATGATAAAAAAATTGAGAGATATTGATGAGGAAAAAGCTCGTAAGGACCTTTTGCTGATAGAAAAGCAATTGGTTGATATTGTTAAAAGAGGACATCGCGTCGAACTTCATATTCACCCTCATTGGTTGGATGCAAAATATTTAGGAAATGGTGAGTGGGATTTTTCGGATTTTTCTCACTATTCATTAGCTGACCTTCCTTCAGAGCAAGTTAATCTGTTGTTTCGAGAAGGAGTTGGCCTTTTGACAAAAATTGTTCGGCAGGCAGATGCAAATTATCGAATTTTGGCATACAGAGCTGGCGGTTGGGCTATACAACCTTTCTATCGTATGAAAGAAGCTTTTTTAGAATGTGGTATTTTAATAGACTCTTCTGTCGCACCGGGAATGACTATTAATCGTCATAATGGAAAGGAACCTGATTTTTCAATGATTTCTTCTAATGAGATATATTCATTTTCAAACCAAATAGAGAAAAAAGAATGTGGTGGTGAGTTTTTAGAAGTACCAATAACCACTTGCAAAATGACAATATTTGATAAAATAGCTAACAGATTCTATATAAATAGGCACAATATGGAATTTATTCCATTTGCAGATGGTACGCATTCCAGAGTAGTAATGAGAAAGCAAAGTAGAATATATCGAATGTTGAATTTTATTAAGTATTGTCTTATTCCTAATAGGATAATGTTTAGTATGACACGCATATCTCCTAATATCATATTGCAAAAAGTTTTGTCTTCACAAGAAAAGATTCTTGTATTTATAGATCATCCAAAAGATATGTCTCTTTCAAATATCAAGGTGGTTCAGAAATTGAAAGGGCAAGGAACTTTTGTTACATATGAATATTTTTCAAATAGATAATTATGAATACAATTAAAGTGCTGTTGTTAAATTGGACAAACTCCAATGCTACGGATTTTTATATTCAAATTCTTGAAGAAGGTTTTAAATCCTTATTCGAGAATATAATCCGAGTTTATGATATTAATGAAATTCAAGATGGGGATACTGTACTTGTAATAAATCCGAGAATTTTTTGCGAAATACGAAAAAAGAATAAGAATACAAAAATATATACATGGTTTCAGGGGGTAGGACCGGAAGAGGCTTATTATATAAGTCATAATATTCGTGGTTTCTTAAGCAAGTTGCATTATGAGTATTATGAAAGACAGGCACTAAAATATTCTGTTGGTTGTGTTTTCGTTTCTAATGCGATGAAAGAACATTATAGAAAAAAATATGGTTACAACAGAGAAAACTATTTTATTATGCCTTGTTTTAATCAGGGTATAAATGCTGCTTGTTTTTCTGATGAAAAGTATTCAAAACCAACTTTTGTTTATTCTGGTAATCTTATAAAATGGCAGTGTTTTCCTCAAACACTAGACATTTTTAAGAGAATTCAAGAAGTTATTCCTACGGCTGAGTTGACAATATTAACTTATGATATAGAAGCTGTAAAAAGTATGGTTGATGAAAAAAACATTCGTTCTGTTTTTATTAATCCTGCTGTAAAATATACAGAACTACCAAATATGTTAGCAAGATTTAAATATGGATTCTTGATTAGAGAGGACATAACATTGAACAATGTAGCTACTCCTACAAAAATGAACACCTATTTAGGATGTGGCTTAATACCTGTTATAACAAATGCAGTTAAAGCCTTTAATGAAGCATTACATAATAGCGAGTTTAAAGTTATTGGTAATACTGGGACAGAACTAATAGAGCAAATTAGAAAACTTGAGAATAGGGAAATTTCTGCCTCACAAGTATTCAACGATTTTGAAAAAATTTTTGATGATTTTTATAATAAGGATAAATATGTATTGTCTTTTTCAGAATTTGTAAGTTTATATAGATAATTATGGAAGCTGTGGTTAGTGTAATTATGAGTGTTTTCAAAGAACCTCAAGAATATCTCAAACATTCCATAGATAGCATTCTGACTCAAAGCTTTAAGGATTTTGAATTTATAATTATTTGTGATAATCCTTCTGATAAAAACATATGCAATTTCCTTAAAGTATACAAAAGTATAGATTATAGAATTAAGTTAGTAATTAATCCTACTAACATGGGACTTACTAAAAGTCTAAATATTGGATTAAAGTTGGCTTCTGGGAAATATATCGCACGTATGGATGCTGATGATATCTGTATGCATGAACGATTATATAAGCAAGTAGCTTATTTGGAAAATAACCCTGAGATATCAGTTTGCGGAACCAATCGTTATTATATAGTCAACGATAAAGTTGTAAAAAAATATAATATTCTATTTGAAAAGAATGGGGATATAGTTTCAACGTTCCTTTTAAGAAGTCCATTTACGCATCCCTCTGTTATGTTTAGGACAATTCTTGTAAAAGAGGGGTGGAAGTATAATGAAAATTTTGAGTGTGCTCAGGATTATGAACTTTGGAGTAGAATGATTTTGAGCGGTTTGAAGATGGGAAATGTTTCTGAACCGCTAATATATTATCGTGTTAGTTCAGGGCAAATATCGTGTAAAAAGAATGCTATTCAAATTGAATGTGCAAAAAGAATAAAGAAAAATATTTTAAAAAGTTGGAACTATAGTATTTCTGATTCGGAATTAAGTTTACTGGTTTTGCCATATCAGGTGGATGCAATAATTACAACTTCAAGAATAAAAAAATTTGGAACTCTAGTTTCGAATCTTGGGATAGTTTTAGATAAAAATGAATTGATAGATAGAGATTCGTTTGATTTGGAAGTCCTTAGAACTCTTATGCTATTATGCTCTCGTAGTACTTCTCGAATATCTTCTTTTTTATATTGTTTAACCTATAAAAAACTATCGTATAATAACCTTAAAGAGATTTTTAGGTTTATTATTTCAAGAATTGTTTAAGATGCAAAACAATCTCGTCAATAAAACTTTTACAACTAAAAGAAAGAAATTATTGTTGCCTGTCTTGGCATTAGTTCTTTATATATTCAATATTACTCCAGTTGGTTTCCCTGACAAAATTGGAACTAGAGAATACCTTTCGTTATTAGTATTCTTTCCTTATTTTTGCAAATACATTAATAGATCAAGTGTATACAAAACAATAATTATTGCTAACTATTCGCAGATTCTGATTTCTATAATAAGTATAGTCATCAACCAGACTACAGATTTTTGGTATGTTCAATTTGCGATTAGAAATATACTATATATAAATGGCGCATTGCTTTGTGTGTCTCTTCTTCCCAAACGCTCAAGTATCGATTTATTAATGTTTTTAGTTTGCGTTGCAATTGTTATCAATAATCTTATCGCAGCATTAGGTTTTTTTGATTCTGGTATAATGGAAGCGATAACTAGCTTTCAAAATTTAGGCGATGAAGGTAGAATTGCGAATACTGTTGCTTTTGGAAATCGAATGCTCGGTTTGGGTAAGGGAAATTATTTTATGGGAGGAGTAATTAGTGGGTTTGCCATAATACTATTGTTTTATCTTTATGTAAGAAAAAAGATAACAGGATTTTTTGCATATCCATTGATTTTATTTGTCTTTATTACGGGGACGTATATTGCAAGAACTACAATCGTTGGATTAGGAATAGGTCTGTTCTTTTTTGTTAAGAATGTAAGGATAAGTAAGATTATTACATTATTATCTTTTACTTTACTGATGGTATTTGGAATAATAAAAATGGGATTTTTTGAAAACATAAATACTTCACATGCATTTGAAGTTTTTACATTATTTTTTAGTGATGGAGAGTCGAAAAGTTTGAATCATATGTTGTCAATGTATGAAAGAACTTTTGATTTGAAAACATTTTTTTTAGGTGATGGCCTTTCAAAACAAGATGGAGCATATTATATGGAAACAGATATTGGATATTTAAGGAATATTTTTTATTTTGGTATTATAGGAACTATATTTGGGTATTTCTATTATGAAACTAAGATTATCAATCTACTCCATAAAACAAAAATTATTTCTAAAAGATTTGCATTCTTGTTGTTTTCATATCTAATTATTTTGAATTTTAAGGGGGTACCTGACTATAATTTTCTCTTATTTATTTTCTTAGCATACTATATAAGGAACGAAAAAGTGATAAGAAATGAAACTGCTTCATGTCATTTCATCTCTTGAGATAGGGGGGGCTCAACGCTTGATTTCGGATCTTCTTCCCATTCAAAAGCAACAAGGTTTAGATGTAACACTTCTTGTATTGAGGAGTGAGGAAACAGACTTTACAAAGAAAGTTCGAGATGCAGGTATTCCTATCATATCGCTGAACGTAAAGAGTTTCCGCAATCCAATGATTGCACACAAAATGCGTAAGATTATGAAGCATTATGAAGTGGTGCATGCTCATTTGGTTCACTCGCTCTATCTTTGCTCTTTGGCTGCTAGAGGTTTGAAGGTGAAATTGGTTTATACAGAACACTCAACTTCAAATAATCGAAGAGGTAAATGGTTCATAAGACCTATAGAAAAAATAATCTATGCCCGTTATACAAAGTTGGTTGGTATTAGCCAACAGACTCAGGACGCGCTTCAGGAATGGCTTCAGTCAAAAGACGAACGTTTTGTGGTAATTAATAATGGAGTGGATACTAAGCATTTTGTTGCCATCAAGAGACCTGTTATCCCAAAGTCATTGATTATGGTGAGTCGTTTTGCTTCTTCCAAAGATCAGGAAACCGTTATTCGTGCTATGGAAACAATCGATAAAGATGTTATACTTCGGTTCGTAGGAGATGGTGAGAATCTTGAGCACTGTAAGCAAGTCGCTAATGATTGCAGTGTTGCAGATAGAGTACAATTTCTTGGATCTCGTTCGGATGTAGCTGAACTAATTGCAGAATCGTATATAGGTATACAGTCTTCAAACTGGGAAGGTTTTGGGTTGACAGCAGTGGAATTGATGGCTTGTGGTAAGCCGGTAATTGCTACTAATGTTGAGGGGCTAAAGCAGGTTGTTGAGGGGGCAGGTAAGGTGTTTTCTAAAGGAAATGCAAATGAACTTGCGGAAAAAGTTAATTTACTTTTAGCTGATGTAAATCTCTATTGCGACATATCAAGAAAATGCATTAGTCGAGCTGCTCAATATGATATTCATTTGATGGCAGACTCATATAAAAAATTGTATATCCATTTGATTAACTAACTAGTTGAGTAAGGGAAGGTGAAAGTCTCTCTCATTGCTTAACCAGAATATAGGGAAAACACGTGAACTCCAATAAACTCTTTATAGTAGTAAATGTAGATTGGTTCTTCCTGTCTCATCGACTGCCTGTGGCTTTAGCGGCTCAGGAGGCGGGATGGAATGTGACTATTATCACAGCTGATACAGGTAAGTTGAAAGACATTGAGGCAAAAGGTTTGAAGGTGATTAACCTGCCGATGAACCGCAGTGGTATGAATATCTTCGAAGAACTGAAAACGCTCAACTTCCTTCGTAAACTGTACAAACGTGAAAAACCGGATGTGGTGCATCATGTGGGTATGAAGACAATTCTTTGGGGTACGCTGGCGGCTAAGTTCTCGAAAGTGAATGGTGTGGTGAATGCTATAAGTGGACTTGGTGGGTTCTTTGCGGAGGAGAACCAAGGACTGATGTCTAAAGTTGTTCTGAATGTGCTCAAGTTCAGCCACAACCTTGGACAGATTAGGAGTGAGAAGGAAGAGGTTGGAAATCGCTTGCTTTGTATCTTCCAAAACGATGATGACTGGGAACTGTATGTGAAGCATGGGATTATTCGTCGTGAACAAGGACGTTTCATCAAAGGTTCCGGGGTCAGTCTGGATGAGTTTTGCTATACTCCAGAGCCAAAGGAAGGCAAGCTGAAGGTTGTCTTGACTGCACGTATGATTGTAGAGAAGGGAATTTTCCTATTGACTGAAGCTGCGGAGAGATTGCGCTCAAAGTATAAGGATAATGTGGAGTTTCTGTTAGTGGGTGGTTTGGATGATCATCCCGGAGCTATTACCCAAGAGCAATTGGATTCGGTTTGTGACGGTAAGTATATCCAGTGGTTGGGTTACAGAACGGATGTTTGTGAGCTCTTGAAGTCATGTCATATTGTGGCATTTCCTTCATACTATATGGAGGGACTTCCCAAGTCGCTTATTGAGGCAGATGCTATTGGACGTCCGGTAATTACAAGTAATTCTGTAGGCTGCAAGGAAACAGTGATTGATGGTGAAACAGGATTCCTGATTCAACCGAAGGATGTGGATGCGCTTACGGAGGAGCTGGATTTGTTGCTTTCGAATAAGGAACTTCGTGTGAAGATGGGTAAGGCTGCACGCAAATATTCGGAGGAGTACTTTGATATCAAAATTGTTATCCAAAGACATTTATCTATCTATGATGAACTTATGAAATAATTTCGACTACAGGCTTGAGGATAAGTGGATTTCTTTTCTGAACAGAAATATTTCGAATTGAACGAATGAAGAATATATTGATAACTGGCGCTGGTAGCTATGTGGGCGAAAGCGTTAGGAGGTATATATTAGCTAAAGATTCATCGTATCAGATTGATGCGGTGGACACGGTGGGCGACAACTGGAAGAAGGTTGATTATACAAAGTATGATGTAGTCTTCCATGTGGCGGGTATTGCACATGTAAATGCAGATCCGAAGATGGAGCCACTTTATTATAAGGTGAATCGTGACTTGACGATTGAAGTGGCGAAACATGCGAAAGCTGCGGGTGTGAAGCAGTTCATTTTCATGTCGAGCCAGATTGTATTTCACGAGAGCCGGTCGCTCAAGGCTGAAGTCTTGACAACAGAAACAAAACCGGCTCCGAATGGGTTCTATGGCGACTCGAAGTTGCAAGCTGAGAATGGACTGCATGAGTTGGAATCAGAAGAATTTAAGGTGTGTATATTGCGACCTTGTATGATTTATGGTCCGAATGCGAAGGGGAATTTTCCACGTTTGGCGAAGTTGGCTTGCAAGACTCCGGTGTTTCCTGAGTGGCACAATAAGCGTTCGATGCTCTATATTGACAATCTGGCTGAGTTCGTGAAGCAGGCGATTGAGCGCGAGTTGGAAGGTACGTTCTATCCGCAAAACCGGGAGTTAGCTGATACGGTAGAGATTATCCGTTTCTTTGCAAAAGAGGTAGGTCACAAGGTGTGGATTACTCGTTTGTTTAATCCTTTTATTTGGTTGGGAAGTTTTATCTTGCAGCCTATCAATAAAATGTTTGCAACATACTACTATGATCCCAAGATGAGTAAGATGGAGTTTGATTATCAGTTGGTGAGCTTTGAAGAGTCTTTGAAAAAGGTTGCAGACAATTTGAAGTAGTAAAATAAAATTGTATTTATGTATTATCTGATAGTTTTAGTTCTGTTATTCGTAACAGAACTTTTTTATTTTAAGATAGCCGACAAATGTAACATCATCGACAAGCCAAACGAACGCAGCTCGCATACACGCATAACTTTGAGAGGTGGCGGCATCATCTTTTATTTCGGCGCGTTGGCTTATTTCTTGACGAGCGGTTGGGAATATCCCTGCTTTATGCTGGCTTTGACACTGGTAACTTTCATCAGCTTCGTAGATGATGTAAAATCCATTAGCCAGCTGACGCGGCTGTTCTTCCATTTTTCTGCAATGGCGTTGATGTTTTATCAGTGGGGATTGTTTTCTTTGTCTTGGTGGTGGCTCGTTCCGGCCTTGATTGTCTGCACAGGCATTATCAATGCGTATAACTTTATGGACGGGATAAACGGCATAACGGGTGGTTACTCTTTAGTGGTATTGGCAGCATTGGCTTATATCAATCAGGAAATCGTTCCTTTTGTTGAGAAGGATTTTATTTATACGGTTATCTGTTCCGTCCTTGTCTTCTGTTTCTTCAATTTCCGCAAGCAGGCGAAATGTTTTGCGGGCGATGTGGGTTCGGTAAGTATCGCCTTTATCGTTCTTTTCCTGATAGGAAAACTGATTATCCTTACCGAAGATTTCAGCTGGATTGTTCTTTTGGCGGTTTACGGGGTGGATAGTGTATTGACCATCATTCATCGCCTGATGCTTCACGAGAACATTGGTCTGCCACATCGCAAGCACTTGTATCAGATAATGGCGAATGAGCTTAAACTTCCTCATGGGATAGTTTCTTCTATTTACATGGGGGTACAAACTGCTATAATCGTAGGATATATAATATGTTTGAATTATGGTTACTGGTATCTGCTATGCGTTATTCTTTTGCTCAGTCTTATTTATATCTGTTTCATGAAGAGGTTCTTTGTTCTGCATCAATTATCTTATAATTAATACTTTATCACTTTTCTCAGAAAAACTACTCCCAAGCACCTTTTTTCTTTGGCTACATAGTTTTTAATCCTCACCTTTGCATCGTTGATCAACGAAACGTGTGAATAGGAAAACGAATTTAAATCTCTAAAGAAAAAAAGTATGAGTGTAATTTTCAGGACGGTGGAGAGACCGTCGGACCCCAGGGTTGAAAACTCTCCCAAGAAGTATTATCCGCAGTTGGTGACATTGGGGCAAAGCGTGGATTTGGCGTTTATTGCACAGAAGATGCAGGACCGCTCTTCTCTGTCTATCGGTGACATCAAGAGTACGATGCAGAACTTTGTGGAAAAGCTGAAAGAGCAGTTGCTGGAAGGAAAGACGGTTAATATAGCCGGGCTGGGTGTCTTTATACTGGCAGCCAAATCGAAAGGTGAGGAAAAGGCTGATGACGTGACAGCCAAGAGTGTGGAGAGCGTCCGTATCTGTTTTCAGGCGAATAGGGAACTGAAGATATCGAAGGCTGCTACCCGCGCTGGAGAAAGGCTGGATTTGGTGAGTTTGGATGATTATCTTAAGGGGAAGACTTCTACAGATGGCGGCTCCGGTTCGGAAGGAGGAGGCTCGGATTCGGATGGAGACCAAGGTGAGAATCCACTGGGATAACGGTAGCTATGAATTATTAATCAGATAATGGATAATCTTTATGAAGAAAACGTGGAATGTGATTTTGAAACTTATTATTGCCGTAGCGAGTGCTGTGGCAGGTGTGATTGGCGGACAGACAATGATGTTTTAGTCCGATAGGATTTGATAAATAAAAAATGAGAAGAGCTGCTGGCAGGAAATCTGTCGGCAGCTCTTTTTTTAATCCTTGTATGCTTCTTCGTGTACCCCCGCTACTGCTCGTCCGCTGGGGTCGTTCTTTCCTTGGAAAGAGGCGTCCCACGCCAGCGCTTCGGCGGTGGAGCATGCCACACTGGGTACGCTGGGAACACTCCGGGCTGCGCTTTCACTGGGGAAATGCTCTTCGAAGATGGTACGGTAGTAATACTCTTCCTTATTTTGCGGGGTATGTATCGGGAAGCGTTCGGCGGCATGTGCCATCTGTTCGTCGCTGACGGCAGCGGCAGTGACGGCTTTCAGCGTATCAATCCAACTGTAGCCCACACCGTCGGAGAACTGTTCTTTCTGCCGCCAGGCAACGTTCTGTGGGAGCATGTCGGCAAAGGCTTCGCGGACTACTTTCTTTTCTATCTCCTTGCCGGGGCACATCTTGACTGCCGGATTGATGCGCATGGCAACATCCAGGAATTCTTTGTCGAGGAAGGGGACACGTCCTTCCACTCCCCAGGCTGCAAGGCTTTTGTTGGCACGGAGGCAGTCGTACAGATGCAGTTTGGAGAGCTTGCGCACGGTTTCTTCGTGAAAGGCTTGCGGTGTGGGCGCCTTGTGGAAGTAAAGGTAACCGCCGAACACCTCGTCCGCACCTTCGCCGCTGAGTACCATCTTGATGCCCATGCTTTTGATGACACGTGCCAGCAGATACATGGGGGTGGAGGCGCGGACAGTGGTTATGTCGTAAGTCTCAATGAAATAGATGACGTCGCGGACAGCATCGAGGCCTTCCTGAACGGTATAGTTTATCTCGTGATGCACGGTACCGATATGACGGGCCACTTCGCGGGCTTTAATCAAGTCGGGAGCACCCTTCAAGCCGACGGCGAAGGAATGGAGCTGCGGCCACCAGGCATCTGCCTTGTTGTCTGTCTCGATGCGTTTGGCGGCATATTTCTTGGCGATGGCAGAGATGACGGAAGAATCGAGTCCGCCACTGAGCAGGACACCGTAGGGGACGTCGGACATCAACTGGCGCTGTACGGCGGCTTCAAGTGCGTCGTGCACAGCCGTGACTTGTGTGCTGTAGGCTGTCCGGTCTATCGAAGCCGGCGCGGCATTGCGTTCGGCGGCAGGGGTGTAGTTGTCTTTCACAGCGGCATAGTCCATCCAGTCGCGGGTGTACCAGCGGTGCATCTTGCCCTCGCGCCCACGGTAGTAGTGGCCGGGAAGGAAAGGCTCGTACTCGTCGCAGAAACCCTCAAGGGCTTTCAGCTCACTGCCGAAGTAGATGTGTCCATCCTTGTCGCGTCCTATATAAAGGGGGATTACGCCGATGGGGTCGCGGGCGATGAGGTAATCGTCCGTTTCTTCATCATAGAGGGCGAAGGCGAAGATGCCGTTCAGCTCTTCAAGGAAGCGGATGCCTTTGTCTTTGTAAAGGGCAAGGATGACTTCGCAGTCGGAACCTGTCTGGAAGGCGTATTTTCCGGCATAGCGGGCACGGATGTCGCGATGGTTGTAAATCTCGCCATTGACGGCAAGCACCTGTTTGCGGTCGGGTGAATATAAGGGTTGTCCGCCGGATTCCGGGTCGACAATGGAGAGGCGTTCGTGGGCGAGGATGGCGGAGCCGCCTACGTAGATACCACTCCAGTCCGGTCCGCGATGACGGATTTTCTGCGCCATCCGTAGCGCTTTGTTTCTCAATTCAGGAGTTTGAGACTGTATGTTGAAGATTCCTGCTATTCCACACATGAGAATTAAAAATTAAAGGTTAAAAATTAAAGAAAGGGAAATCATTTCTTGTTTTCTTTTAGAGGTTCGAGGTAACGATCTATTTCTGTTGCCACTCGTCGTCCGTCGGCCAAGGCACGTACTACGAGGCTGGCGCCGTGGGCGGCATCGCCTGCCACGAATACGTTCTCTGCAAACTTCGGTTGCTCGGGCTTGAGGAAACCCATGGCAAGAAGTACCATATCGGCTTCGATGACCTCTTTCTTACCCGTAGATTTCATGGTAGGGCGGTTACCGTCTGTTGCCGGAAGCCACTCCACTTCTTCCACTTCCACACCGCATACCCTGCCGTTCTTTCCGATGAACCGGGTGGAGGCGAGGGACCATCGACGGGTACAGCCTTCTTCGTGGCTGCTGGTGGTTTTCAGTACGACGGGCCATTGCGGCCAGGGAGTATCCGGGTTGTGTCCTATGGGCGGTTGGGGCATGATTTCAATCTGGGTTACGCTGACGGCTCCCTGGCGAATGCTGGTGCCTATACAGTCAGACCCGGTATCGCCGCCGCCGATGACGAGTACCCGTTTGCCGCGGGCGTTGACGAGCTGGTCTTTCGGGAAGGTATCTCCATCCAGAATATGGTTCTGCTGTGCCAGCATGTCGAGGGCAAAGTAGATGCCTTTCAGCTCCCTGCCCGGAATGGAGAGGTCGCGGGCGGTGGGCGTACCGGTACAAATGGCGTAGGCATCGAATCCGACGGGCAGTTTCTGCACATCGACATGGACTCCCATCTTGAACAAGATACCTTCGGCCTCGAGGATTTTCATGCGGCGGTCGATGACGGCTTTGTCCAGCTTGAAGTTGGGGATGCCATAGCGCAGCAGTCCTCCCGGCATCGGTTTGCTATCGAATAGGGTAACTTCGTAACCTTTGGCGTTCAGCCGTACGGCAACGCTCAATCCGGCAGGGCCGGCGCCGATGACGGCTACTTTCTTTCCGTTGCGTTCGGGCTGGAGGGGGGTGATGTAGCCCTCGCGAAAAGCAGCCTCGGCAATGGCGGCTTCGTTCTCGCGGATAGTGACCGGTTCGTTGCACGAGAGTTTCAGTACGCACGACTTCTCGCAAAGGGCAGGGCAGATGCGTCCCGTAAATTCCGGAAAATCATTCGTACTGTTCAGTATTTGATAGGCTTCGCGCCATTTGCCCCGGTAGAGCGCGTCTTGGAATTCCGGGTCTTTATTGCCCAGCGGACATGCCCAGTGGCAGAAGGGTACGCCGCAGTCCATACAGCGCGAGGCCTGGAGCTTGCGGTCGTGGCTGTTCAGTGTCTGTTCCACTTGGCTGAAGTCTGTGATACGTTCGTGTATCGGACGGTAACCCGCCTCTTGGCGGGGGATATTGAGGAATGCTTTTGGATCTCCCATGATGAACAAATTAAAAAGTTAAAGAATTAAAGAATGAAAGGGGAATTTCCTCAGTCTTTCATTCTTTCATTATTAATTCGCGATTCAATAATCGCGTTGCATTTCTGCAATCTTCTGTTGCAATTTCTGCATCTGCTCCTCTTGCAGCACTTTTTTGTATTCGATAGGGACTACCTGAATGAACTGGTCGGCATAGCGTGGCCAGTCATCGAGCATGGTGCGTGCCAGTTTGGAACCGGTGTACAGGTAGTGCTGGCGGATGAGCTCGTGCAGTTCCTTGCGGTAGGAGGCCTCTTCGATGAGACTCAGTTCTACCATTTCCATGTTGCAGAAATAGTCGAAGTTGTCGTCCCGGTTCCATACGTAGGCCACACCGCCGGACATGCCTGCGGCAAAGTTGCGTCCCGTCTGTCCGAGTACTACCACGCGCCCGCCGGTCATATACTCGCAGCAGTGGTCGCCTACACCCTCCACTACGGCTGTGGCACCGGAGTTGCGGACGGCAAAGCGCTCGCCTGCACGGCCGTTGATGTAAACTTCACCGCTTGTGGCGCCATAAAGCAGGGTGTTGCCTGCAATCGTGTTTTTCTCCGCCTCGAAGTTGCTCCGTACCGGGGGCAGGACTGCGATGCGTCCGCCACTCAGACCTTTGCCCAGATAATCGTTGGCCTCGCCTTCCAGCTTGAAGTTGACACCCGGGACAAGGAATGCCCCGAAACTCTGCCCGGCGGAGCCTTTGAACTTCACGTTCAGCGTATGTTCGGGCAGCCCTTTTTCTCCGTATTTTGCGGCAATGACACCAGAGAGCATGGCGCCGCAGGCACGGTCGGTATTGGCGATGGTGTACTCCAGCGAGATTTCCTTCTGGTTCTCTACGGCTTCGGCGGCGGCATGTAGCATCTCTACATCTTTCACATGGTCGATGCCATGCTGTTGGTCGGTGACGTGGCGGATGGCGGCTTCATTGTCTACGCGTGCCAGTAGTTTGTCGAAGCTTATCAACTGATGTTTCCTGATTCCGTCATCCGGCTTGCGGACGATAAGGTCTGTGCGTCCAATGATGTCATCCAGGTGTTCCACACCGATTTCCGCCAGGTATTCGCGTACTTCCTGCGCCAGGAACGTGAAGAAGTTCACCAGATACTCGCTGCGTCCGCGGAAGCGTTTGCGCAGTTCTTCGTTCTGTGTCGCCACCCCTACGGGGCAGGTGTTCTGGTGACATTTGCGCATCATTACGCAACCCAGTACAATCAGGGCACTGGTGGCGAAACCGAATTCTTCGGCTCCGAGCATTGCCATCAGTATGATGTCACGGCCTGTTTTGAGCTGTCCGTCCACTTGCAGCATCACTTGTCCGCGCAGGCCGTTCAGCACCAGTGTCTGCTGCGTTTCGCTCAAACCGAGTTCGGGCGAGATGCCGGCATAGCGGATGGATGATGCAGGAGAGGCTCCCGTACCGCCCTCTGCACCCGAGATGACTATCAAATCGGCCTTTGCCTTTGCCACACCGGCGGCAATGGTACCCACACCGCTTTCTGCCACCAGCTTCACGCTGATTTTTGCCCGTGGGTTCACGTTCTTCAGGTCGAAGATGAGCTGTGCCAGGTCTTCGATGGAGTAAATGTCGTGGTGGGGCGGGGGGGAAATCAGCGAGATGCCCGGAATGGAGTGGCGTGTCTTGGCAATCACTTCATCCACTTTGAAGCCCGGCAGCTGTCCGCCTTCGCCCGGCTTGGCGCCTTGGGCAATCTTTATCTGTATTTCGTCCGCATTCACCAGATATTCAGCGGTGACACCGAAACGTCCTGAGGCCACCTGCTTGATGGCGCTGCGCAGACTGGTGCCGTCTTCGCGCGGCATGAAGCGTGCCCGGTCTTCGCCTCCTTCGCCCGTATTGCTCCGGCCATGCAGCTTGTTCATGGCAATAGCCATGGCTTCGTGGGCTTCGCGGCTGATGGAGCCGTAGGACATGGCGCCGGTGACAAAGCGCTGTACGATGTTCTCTACCGGTTCCACCCGGTCTATGCTGATAGGAGCGCGGTGGAAGTCGAGGAAATCGCGCAGGAAGATGGGAGATTCCTTGCTGTCTACCATGGCAGTGAACTCCTTGAATTTCTTATAGCTTCCCAGGCGTGTGGCAAGTTGCAGTGTGCTGATGGTTTCCGGGTTCCAGGCGTGCTTCTCACCATCCTTGCGGAAGGCATACAGTCCGCGGTTCGGCAATAGCTCCGCTTCCCCCTTCTTTTTAAGAACCTCCATCCCTTCCTTGTGGAAGGCGATGGCGTCGCGTGCCACTTCATCCAGGCGTATGCCTCCGATGCGTGAACTCAGTCCGCCAAAGTAGGCATTGCTCAACTCCTCGCTCAGTCCTACGGCCTCGAAAATTTTCGCGCCCCGGTAAGAACGGATGGTGCTGATGCCCATCTTGCTCATAATCTTGAACAAGCCTTTGCAGACGGACTTGATATATTTCTTTTCGGCAGTGGCGTAGTCGAGCTGTATTTCCTTTTCGTTCACCAGTTTGTCGATGACGGCAAAAGCCATATACGGATTCAGTGCGCTGGCTCCGAAGCCCAGCAGCAGTGCGGCGTGCATCACTTCGCGGATTTCGCCGCTTTCTACAATCAGTGCCGTCTGCACCCGTTTGCCCACGGAGATAAGATGGTGGTGTACCGCCGACACGGCAAGCAGTGACGGAATGGCGGCATGGGTGGCGTCTACGTCGCGGTCGGAAAGCACGATGTAGTTCACTCCTTCGTTGACGGATTCTTCCGCCTGCTTGCAGAGGGTTGCCAATGCTTCCTGCAATCCCTGGCACCCTTTTGCCACTTCGAAGAGCAGGGGCAGCTTCACGGTCTTGAAGCCTTTGTACCGGATGTTGCAGAGAATATCCAGCTGGGCGTTGTTCAGGATGGGATGGTTCAACCTCACCATCTTGCAATGGTTTTCGCTGGGTGTCAGTATGTTCATGCCTACGGCTCCGATGTATTCGGTCAGCGACATTACCAGTTCTTCGCGTATCGGGTCGATAGGAGGGTTGGTGACTTGGGCAAACTGCTGGCGGAAATAGTTGTACAGTAGTTGCGGCTTGTCCGAGAGTACTGCCAGCGGGGTGTCATTGCCCATGGAGTTGATGGGTTCGGCACCGGTGGTACACATCGGGACAATCAGCCGTTCCACGTCTTCTTTGGAGTAGCCGAAGATGCGCAGCATGCTGTCGTAGTTCTCCACGCTATGGGAGACTTTGCGACCGCTTTTCAGTTCGTCCAGCTCGATGCGGTTGCCGGCCAGCCAAGTGCGGTATGGTTTGGCTTCGGCAAGTTGTTTCTTCAGTTCGCCGTCATAATATATTTCGCCTTTCTCGGTGTCTATAAGCAGTATCTTGCCCGGTTGCAGGCGTCCTTTTTCCTTGATGTCTCCCGGCTCGAAATCCATCACGCCGACTTCGCTGGCCACTACCATCATGCCGCCCTGCGTAATCAGGTAGCGTGCAGGGCGCAGTCCGTTCCTGTCGAGCATGCCGCCTGCATAGCGCCCGTCGCTGAAAAGCAGTGCCGCCGGTCCGTCCCACGGCTCCATCAGGATGGAGTGGTATTCATAGAAAGCTTTCAAATCTTCGCTGATGGGATTCTTTTCGTTGAAGGATTCCGGTACGAGCATGGCCATGGCGTGCGGCAGGCTCAGGCCCGACATGATGAGAAACTCGAGCACATTGTCCAGTGAGGCACTGTCGCTCATGCCCGGTTGCACGATGGGGCGTATCTCCCGGATGTCTCCCAGGGCGGGAGAGGAGAGTACACTCTCACGGGCTTCCATCCAGCCGCGGTTGCCGCGGATGGTATTGATTTCGCCGTTGTGTGCCAGCAGGCGGAAAGGCTGTGCCAGTCCCCAGGTGGGGAAAGTGTTGGTGCTGAAACGGGAGTGCACCAATGCCAGCCCGCTGGTGAAGTAGCTGTTGGTGAGGTCGGGGAAGTAGTTGCGCAACTGCAAGGAAGAGAGCATGCCCTTGTAGACGATGTTCTTCGTAGAGAGCGAGACGATGTAGAAATCCTCGCGGGTGGGGATGTCCGACTTGCGTATTCTGTTCTCTATCCTTTTCCTTATTATATAGAGTTTGCGGTCGGCGGTTTCGCTTTCCGTAAATCCGGTGATGAAAATTTGCTTGATGTCCGGTTCGTTGGCAAGAGCCGCTTCTCCCAATATTTCGGGGCAAGTGGGCACGTTGCGCAGATGCATCAGGGTCAATCCCTCCTTTTCAATCTCTTCGATAATGACGCTCAAGATGACAGCCTGGTCTTTTCCGTCTTTGGGAAGGAAAAGCAGGCCGGTGCCGTATTTTCCCTTCTCGGGAACGGGAATGCCCTGCAACAGAATGAATTCGTGCGGTATCTGCAGCATGATGCCGGCGCCGTCTCCGGTTTTGTTGTCCGCCCCTTCCGCTCCACGGTGGCGCATGTTTTCCAGTACCTTCAATGCCGATTCTACCAGTTCATGTGATTTTCCTCCCTGGATATTGACCAGCATGCCTACTCCGCAGGCATCGTGCTCGTGGAATGCCTCATACAAGCCCAACTGTTTGGGCTGTCGCTGGTAATCCTCTGCTTTTGTTTTGTTGTTAAAAAGTTCTTGTTTCATGATTCTAAGCTTTCTTTATTGCTGTATAATATTGTTTGTGGTTTCAAAATGTTCGGCAAATATATGGTATTAATTGCAAAATGCTAATATGTGTTCCTGCCTTCTTTCTTGCAAAATTCCTGCGATAGAAGATGAAGTTATGAATTGATAGAAAACACCCTCTGTTTTCTTTTAATCCTAAATCAAAATCAGACGGTTTGATTTGGATTTGTAAATTAAGCCTTTTGCTTTTAAAATAACACTTTCTTTAACTTTTTGATGTAAAAACAACTTTTTTCTATTCTTTTGATAAATAAATAGTGGAAAGATTAACTTTATGTTCTTAAGAATATGTATATTTGCAGCGCAAAATCAAATACTGATACATTATGTGTGGAATAGTAGGCTATATAGGTCAAAGGAAAGCCTACCCCATTCTTATCAAGGGTCTGAAGCGGTTGGAGTACCGTGGATATGATAGTGCAGGGGTAGCATTAATCAGTGATAACCGACAGTTGAACGTGTACAAAGCGAAAGGTAAGGTTTCGGAACTTGAAACTTTCGTTGCTCAAAAAGATATTTCCGGTAGCATTGGTATTGCACATACACGTTGGGCCACTCATGGAGAACCTTGTTCCGTCAATGCCCATCCCCATTATTCCTCTTCCGAACGTCTCGCCCTCATCCATAACGGCATTATTGAAAACTACGCCGTCCTTAAAGAAAAACTTCAAGCCAAAGGTTATGTATTTAAAAGCAGCACTGATACCGAGGTGCTGGTACAGCTCATTGAATACATTCAGGTGACAAACCATATTGACCTGCTGACGGCGGTGCAACTTGCCTTGCAGGAAGTGATTGGGGCGTATGCCATTGCGGTGCTCGACAAGGACAATCCGGATGGGATAATCGCTGCACGCAAGAGCAGTCCGCTGGTGGTGGGCATCGGTGAAGGAGAGTTTTTCTTGGCTTCGGATGCCACGCCGATTGTGGAATACACGGATAAGGTGGTGTATCTGGAAGACGAAGAGATTGCCCTCATCCGTCGGGGAGAGAAGCTGAAGGTTGTTAACTTGAAGAATGTGGAATGTCCGCACGAGGTAAAGACGGTAGCGCTCAATCTCGGCCAGCTGGAGAAGGGCGGTTATCCGCACTTCATGCTGAAGGAAATCTTCGAACAGCCCGGCTGCATTCACGACTGCATGCGCGGGCGTATCAATGTGGAGGGTACGAACGTGGTTCTTTCTGCAGTGATTGATTATAAGGAACGTCTGCTGGCGGCCAAACGCTTCGTCATCGTGGCATGTGGTACGTCATGGCATGCCGCCCTCATCGGCAAGCATTTGATTGAAAGCTTCTGCCGTATTCCGGTGGAGGTGGAGTATGCCAGTGAGTTCCGTTACCGCGACCCGGTGATTGACAGCAACGATGTGGTGATTGCCATCTCGCAAAGCGGAGAAACGGCCGATACGCTGGCAGCCGTGGAGCTTGCCAGAAATCGTGGGGCATTTATATATGGTATCTGCAATGCCGTCGGTTCCAGTATTCCCCGTGCCACGCATACGGGTTCCTATATCCACGTGGGACCGGAAATAGGGGTGGCATCCACCAAAGCCTTCACCGGGCAGGTAACGGTGCTTACCATGCTGGCCCTGACACTTGCCAAAGAGAAAAAGACGATGGACGAAGGGCAATACCTGGCAATTGTCAAGGAATTGGGACATATCCCCGACAAGATGAAGGAGGTCTTGAAACTGAACGACCGTATAGCGGAACTTTCCAAGATATTCACCTATGCACACAACTTTATCTATCTGGGACGCGGATACAGTTATCCCGTAGCCCTGGAAGGTGCTTTGAAGTTGAAGGAGATTTCGTATATCCATGCCGAGGGCTATCCTGCCGCCGAAATGAAGCATGGTCCCATTGCCTTGGTAGATGCCGAGATGCCGGTGGTGGTTATTGCCACCCGGAATGGGCTTTACGAAAAGGTGCTGAGCAATATCCAGGAAATAAAGGCGCGTAAAGGCAGGGTTATCGCCATTGTGACAAAGGGAGATACGGTCATCAGTAAGATAGCCGACACTTGCATCGAGCTTCCCGAAACAATGGAGTGCCTTGATCCGTTAATAACTACGGTACCTCTGCAGTTGCTTGCCTATCACATTGCCGTGTGCAAGGGGATGGATGTGGACCGGCCGAGGAATCTTGCGAAGTCGGTGACTGTAGAATGAGGACATGTACAATTTACCATTTACAATGTACAATGGGGCTGCGCTTGGGAGGGGTAAATGTAAATGGTAATTGTATGCTATAATAAGGAAAAGAAAATTGTACACTTAAAATTGTACATTGTAAATGGTAAATTGTAAATAAATAGATGGAACAACTGAAGCATGAATGCGGCGTCGCCATGATACGCCTGCTGAAACCGCTGGAGTACTATGAAGAGAAGTACGGAACATGGATGTACGGACTCAACAAGCTCTATCTCCTGATGGAGAAACAACACAACCGTGGGCAGGAAGGTGCCGGACTGGCCTGCGTGAAACTGGAAGCCAGTCCCGGCGAGGAATATATGTTCCGTGAGCGTGCTCTCGGCTCGGGCGCCATTACCGAAATTTTCGGTACGGTGCAGGGCCACTTCAAGGACTTGACCAAGGAACAGCTGCACGATGCGGACTATGCCAAGCGTGTGCTGCCCTTTGCAGGGGAGGTCTATATGGGACACCTGCGTTACTCCACTACCGGAAAGTCCGGCATCTCGTACGTGCACCCGTTCCTCCGGAGAAACAACTGGCGTGCCAAGAATCTTGCCCTCTGCGGCAACTTCAACATGACGAATGTGGATGAAATCTTCGCACGCATTACCGCTATCGGCCAGCATCCGCGCAAATATGCCGATACCTACATCATGCTGGAGCAGTTGGGACATCGCCTCGACCGCGAAGTGGAGCGCCTCTTCAACCTTGCCGAAGCGGAAGGGCTGGCAGGCATGGACATCACCCGTTATATAGAAAACCACATCGACCTTGCCAACGTGCTGCGCACTTCGAGCAAGGAGTGGGACGGGGGATACGTGATGTGCGGACTTACCGGCAGCGGAGAGACTTTTGCCGTACGCGACCCATGGGGCATCCGTACAGCCTTCTGGTATCAGGACGACGAGATAGCGGTGCTTGCCAGCGAACGTCCCGTGATACAGACAGCCCTTAATGTTCCTGTCGAATCCATCAAGGAGCTGCAACCCGGACAAGCCATGTTTATCAACAAGGCCGGCAAGGTGCGCACCGTGCAAATCAACAAGCCGCGCGAGGTGAAGCCTTGTTCCTTCGAGCGCATCTACTTCAGCCGGGGCAGTGATGTGGACATTTACCGGGAACGTAAACTGCTGGGTGAGAAACTTGTACCCAACATATTGAAAGCCATCGACAACGATGTGGACCATACCGTCTTCTCCTTCATCCCCAATACGGCAGAAGTCGCCTTCTACGGTATGTTGCAGGGATTGGACGACTACCTCAACGAGGAGAAGGTGCAGCAGATTGCCGCCTTGGGGCATAGTCCCAGCCACGACGAACTGGAGCATATCTTGTCGCGGCGCATACGGAGCGAGAAGGTAGCCATCAAGGACATCAAGCTGCGTACCTTCATTGCCGAAGGAAACAGCCGGAACGACCTTGCCGCCCATGTGTACGACATCACTTACGGAAGCCTTGTCCCGGGAGTGGATAATCTGGTCATCATCGACGACTCGATAGTGCGTGGAACCACCCTGAAGCAGAGCATCATCGGCATCCTTGACCGTCTGGAGCCGAAGAAGATAGTCATTGTAAGCTCTTCACCGCAGGTGCGCTATCCCGACTACTATGGCATCGATATGGCTAAGATGAGCGAATTCATCGCCTTCAAGGCTGCTGTGGAACTGCTGAAGGAGCGTGAGATGCGCGATGTGATTGCCGCCGCCTACCGCAAGTCCAAGGAGCAGGTAGGCCTGCCCAAAGAACAGATGGTGAATTACGTGAAGGAGATTTATGCTCCTTTCACTGATGAGGAAATCTCTGCCAAGATGGTGGAGCTTCTTACTCCGAAAGGGACGAAAGCCAAAGTGCAGATTGTCTACCAGCCTCTCGAGGGGCTGCATGAGGCCTGCCCCAAGCATCCGGGTGACTGGTACTTCAGCGGCGATTATCCTACGCCGGGCGGTGTGAAGCTGCTGAACAAGGCATTTATTGATTATATAGAACAAGTTTATCAATTTTAATTGAATCAATGAGAAATGTAACTCTAATCCTCGACGACGGGAGCCGCTTCCACGGCAAGTCGTTCGGTTTTGAAAAACCGGTAGCGGGAGAGGTGGTCTTCAACACAGCCATGACGGGTTATCCCGAAAGCCTGACCGACCCTTCGTATGCCGGACAGCTGATGACGCTCACCTATCCGTTGGTGGGCAATTACGGTGTGCCGCCTTTTACTCTCGAACCGAATGGGCTTGCCACTTTTATGGAGAGCGAGCATATCCATGCCGAAGCCATTATTGTAAGCGATTATAGCGAAAATTATAGCCATTGGAATGCGGTGGAAAGCCTCGGTGACTGGCTGAAACGCGAACAGATTCCGGGCATCACGGGCATCGATACCCGCGAACTGACAAAGGTGCTTCGCGAGCATGGGGTGATGATGGGACGTATCGCCTTTGATGATGAATCGGATGAAATGCCTGAGGCCTCTTATGCCGATGTGAATTATGTGGATAAAGTTAGCTGCAAGGAGGTTATCCGTTACAACGAAGGAACCGGTAAGAAGAAAGTGCTCCTTGTGGATTGCGGCGTCAAGCATAACATCATCCGCTGCCTGCTGAAACGTGACGTGGAAGTGATTCGCGTTCCCTGGGACTATGATTATACTGGGATGGAGTTCGACGGGTTGTTCATCTCCAACGGCCCTGGCGACCCCGATACCTGCGATGCTGCCGTGCAGCATATCCGCAAGGCAATGCAGAACGAGAAACTGCCCATCTTCGGCATCTGTATGGGAAACCAGTTGCTTTCCAAAGCTGGGGGCGCCAAGATATACAAATTGAAATACGGTCACCGCAGCCATAACCAACCGGTGCGTATGGTGGGTACGGAACGTTGCTTCATCACCTCACAGAATCATGGGTATGCCGTAGACAACAACACGCTGACAGAAGACTGGGAACCGCTTTTCATCAATATGAACGATGGTTCTAATGAAGGAATCCGCCACAAATGCAATCCCTGGTTCTCCGCACAGTTTCATCCCGAAGCTGCCAGCGGGCCGACGGATACGGAGTTTCTTTTTGATGACTTTGTGAAGTTGCTTTAGTAAGAGAATTTTATCAAGAATGGTTGCGTTCGTAATCTCTTGATAATCAGTATGTAAAAGACGGTATAATGAGTCCCATACTGAATGTCATTCAGTCCCAGAGTGAATACCTTTCAGTCCTATACTGAATGCCATTCAATTAGTGACTGATTGTGTAAGGTAAGAGAAAGATAAGGTTTTATTACTACTATTACATTTTTAATAAACAGATATGCAAATGAAAGAAAACAATATAAAGAAAGTCCTGCTGCTCGGTTCCGGTGCACTGAAAATCGGTGAGGCAGGAGAATTTGACTACTCCGGTTCGCAGGCGCTCAAGGCATTGAAGGAGGAAGGCATCTACACGGTTCTCATCAATCCGAACATTGCCACGGTACAGACCTCGGAAGGAGTTGCCGACCAGATTTACTTCCTGCCCGTCACTCCTTACTTCGTGGAGAAGGTGATAGAGAAGGAGCGCCCGGACGGCATCATGCTTGCTTTTGGCGGACAGACGGCACTGAACTGCGGTGTCTCCCTCTATAAAGACAAGATTTTCGAGAAGTACGGCGTGACGGTTCTCGGCACTCCCGTGCAGGCCATCATTGACACGGAGGACCGTGAAATCTTTGTGCAGAAACTGAATGAGATTGATGTGAAGACCATCAAGAGCGAAGCCGTGGAGAATGCGGCGGATGCCCGTCGCGCAGCCCGGGAACTGGGATACCCGGTCATTGTCCGTGCCGCATACGCGCTTGGCGGACTGGGTTCGGGCTTCTGCGACAATGAAGAAGAGCTGAATGTGCTGGTGGAGAAAGCCTTCTCCTTCTCCCCGCAGGTGCTGGTGGAGAAATCGCTGAAGGGATGGAAGGAAGTGGAATACGAGGTGGTGCGCGACCGCTTCGACAACTGCATCACGGTCTGCAACATGGAGAACTTCGACCCCCTGGGCATCCATACAGGTGAGTCCATCGTTATTGCCCCGTCACAGACGTTGAGCAATACGGACTATCATAAATTGCGTGAACTCGCTATCCGCATTATCCGTCACATCGGCATTGTGGGAGAGTGTAACGTGCAGTATGCCTACGACCCGATGAGCGAGGACTACCGGGTAATCGAGGTAAATGCACGCTTGAGCCGTTCGTCTGCACTTGCCTCTAAAGCAACGGGTTATCCGTTGGCATTTGTAGCGGCAAAACTCGGCTTGGGCTATGGCTTGTTCGACTTGAACAACTCTGTGACAAAGACCACAAGCGCTTTCTTCGAACCCGCCCTGGACTATGTGGTCTGCAAGATACCGCGTTGGGATTTGGGCAAGTTCCACGGGGTGGACAAAGAGCTGGGTTCGAGCATGAAGTCGGTAGGTGAGGTGATGGCTATCGGCCGTACTTTCGAGGAAGCCATCCAGAAGGGGCTTCGCATGATAGGCCAGGGCATGCACGGCTTCGTAGAGAACAAGGAACTGGTGATTGCCGATTTGGACAAGGCTCTGCGCGAACCTACCGACAAACGTATCTTTGTCATCTCCAAAGCCTTCCGTGCCGGGTATACGGTGGACCAGGTGCACGAATTGACCAAGATAGACCGTTGGTTCCTGGAGAAGTTGATGAACATCATGGATACCAGCAGGGAACTGCACTCTTTTATGGCTGATGGAGAGTTGCCAATGATTCCCGTGGACTTATTGCGTAAAGCCAAAGTACAAGGCTTCTCTGATTTCCAGATAGCCCGTGCCCTCGGCTTGGAACAAGCAATGGACGGCGAAGAAGCCATCCTTGCCGTCCGCAATTTCCGCAAGAGTGCAGGCATTCTGCCCGTAGTGAAGCAGATAGATACCCTTGCCGCCGAATATCCCGCACAGACCAACTATCTCTACCTAACGTATAGCGGCACGGCAAATGATGTCCGTTACCTCGGCGACCACAAGTCCATCGTCGTATTGGGCTCCGGCGCCTACCGCATCGGTTCTTCCGTAGAGTTCGACTGGTGCGGCGTGCAGGCCCTGAACACCATCCGCCAGGAAGGCTACCGCAGTGTCATGATAAACTACAACCCCGAAACCGTGTCTACGGACTATGACATGTGCGCCCGTCTTTACTTCGACGAGCTCACCTTCGAGCGCGTGATGGATATTCTCGAACTGGAGAATCCCCATGGGGTGATTGTCTCTACCGGTGGTCAGATACCGAATAACCTTGCCCTGCGCCTCGATGCGCAGAAGGTACCTATTCTCGGCACAAGCGCCAGGAGCATCGACAATGCCGAAGACCGTGACAAGTTCTCCGCCATGCTCGACCGCATTGGTGTAGACCAACCCGAATGGCGGGCGCTGACCTCCCTGGAGGACATCAACGCCTTTGTGGATAAAGTGGGCTTTCCGGTATTGGTCCGTCCTTCCTACGTATTGTCCGGCGCTGCGATGAACGTCTGTTCCAACCGGGAGGAGCTGGAACGCTTCCTGAAGCTGGCGGCGAATGTCAGCAAGAAACATCCCGTAGTGGTGAGCCAGTTCATTGAGCATGCCAAGGAGGTGGAGATGGATGCTGTGGCGCAAGATGGAGAGATTATCGCATATGCCATCAGCGAGCATATCGAGTTTGCCGGAGTGCATTCCGGTGACGCCACTATCCAGTTCCCGCCACAAAAGTTGTATGTGGAGACGGTGCGCCGCATCAAGCGCATCAGCCGCGAGATTGCCCGTGAGCTGAACATCTCCGGTCCGTTCAATATCCAGTATCTGGCACGCGAGAACGACATCAAGGTGATTGAGTGCAACCTCCGTGCCAGCCGTTCGTTCCCGTTTGTCAGCAAGGTGCTGAAGATAAACCTTATTGAACTTGCCACGAAGGTGATGCTCGGCATTCCGGTACAGAAGCCGGACAAGAATCTGTTCGATTTGGATTATGTAGGCATCAAGGCGAGCCAGTTCTCCTTCAACCGTCTGCAGAAGGCCGACCCGGTACTGGGGGTGGATATGGCAAGTACGGGCGAGGTGGGTTGCATCGGCAGCGATACTTCCTGCGCCATTCTCAAGGCGATGCTCTCCGTGGGATATCGTATTCCAGAGAAAAATATCCTGCTTTCTACCGGTACTCCGAAGCAGAAAGTGGACATGCTTTCTGCCGCGCGTATGCTTCAGAAGAAGGGGTATAAGATATTTGCCACGGGTGGTTCCAGCAATTTCCTTACGGAGAACGGTGTGGAGAATACGCGCGTCTACTGGCCCAGCGAACCCGAACGCCAGCCGCAGGCACTCGACATGCTGCACCGCAAGGAGATAGACATGGTGGTCAATATTCCGAAGAACCTCACCGCAGGCGAGTTGGATAACGGCTACAAGATACGCCGTGCCGCCATCGACCTCAATATTCCGTTGATAACGAATGCCCGTCTGGCAAGTGCGTTCATCAATGCATTCTGCACGATGACGCCGGATGATTTGGCTATCAAGTCGTGGGCGGAGTACAAATGATAATTTAATTTGCTATCTTTGCTGAAAACTAAGTTCGATGGAAACAATTTTGACCCAATACTATCAATCTCCTTATGGCGAGTTGCTCCTCGGCTCTTTCGGCGATAAACTCTGCCTATGCGACTGGATGCTGAACGAGAAACGTAGAGTAACCGTTGATAAGCGCATACGGCAGGCGCTGCATGCCGATTATGAGGAAGGCACTTCGGAAGTGATTGCAAGGGCAATCATTCAGTTGGATGAGTATTTTGCCTGTAAGCGGACCATATTCGATGTTCCACTGCTTGCAGTCGGAACAGAATTCCAGCGGACGGTGTGGCAGGAGTTGCAGAACATCCCTTACGGAAAAACAGTGTCCTACGGCGAGCTTTCACGAAAGCTGGGCAATCCGAAAGCCGTACGTGCGGTGGCGGCTGCCAATGGGGCAAATGCCCTCTCCATACTCATCCCCTGCCATCGTGTGGTGGGCAGCAACCATACGCTGATAGGCTATGCCGGTGGACTGGCAGCCAAACAAGGGATGCTGGCATTGGAAGCGGACTCTTGCGACGGACCGTCAGGCTCCCGTATAGGACAGCTGTTTTGAGGTCAGGTTTGTTTCTGGTATTCCGCCGGTGTCATCCCCGTCATACGTTTGAAGAACTTCGAGAAGAACGACGGATTGGGAAAGTTCAGTTCGTCTGATATTTGAAACACCAGTAGATTACTGTGTTTCAGCAATACTTTGGCTTCGAGGATAACTGCTTGATTAATCCATTGCATCACGGTTTGTCCGCTTGTTTCACGTATCACCGAACTCAGATAGTGCGGTGTCAGGCATAGTTTGTCGGCATAGAAGTTGACGCTGCGTTCGTGCTTGCTGTGTTGGTTCACCAAAGCGATGAAGCGGCGGAATAGCTCTTCCTGGCGTGAAAGGCGTGCCGGAGTTGACTTGCATGTGTGCTCGTGGATATACTTAAGGTTATAGAGAAGTGAGACAATCAAGTGCTGTACAGCTCCGCGGCGGTAGGGCAAACAATGTAGTATATTCCACAATAAAAAGAAGAAGCTGCTGATGTGTGCCCATTCCTCGTTGTTGCATGAAAGGCGGATTCCGTTTCGTGTATAAGCTTCCGAAAGAATGGAATTCTGTAGTACGGGCAGAAAATTGGCAGTGGGCATGATGACTTGGAATTCGTAGTCGGGACTGACTTCCGATATTTCTATCAGCGAATTGTCAGGGATGATAATAATATCGTGGGCTGTAGCTTCATATTCGATAAGATTGATGGAGATTCGGCCCTTACCTTGCATGATGCGTACAATCCTTCCTTCTTTGGCACGATAAGGTTGCTGGGTGCGGAATAGCCTGAATCCCATTGCTTGAAAACTGATGACCATTCCCAAATCGTCGTTTATAAATCTGTATTCGGAATGTTCTATAAAATCCGGATTGTTGCGGATGTCCTCGAATGCGACGCTTATCGGTTTGTTCTTTTCCATATCTTTCCCTTTATGAATAATGTATATTTCCACCGCAAAGATAATAAAGTGTTCCTATTATTTGTCTTTTTCTACGAAATGTCGTACTATTAGAACATCTTTGCGCACAAATGGATTGTAAGGTTATAGGGTTATGCCTTTATCTTTGCATGTGTATAGAACAAAACCATGTAGAATAAACAAGAAACAGAATGGATATGAAACGAACCGTTTTCTTTTTTACCCTTTCTCTTGCCGCCATGCTGGCACATGCCCAGCTCACGTTGGAAGAGTGCCAGCGCCGGGCGCAAGACAATTATCCGTTGGTCAGGCAATACGGACTGATAGAAAAGGCACGCGGGTACGACCTCTCCAATGCCGGAAAAGGTTACTTGCCCCAGTTTTCCCTATCCGGCAAGGCCACGTACCAGAGTGACATCACCCGGCTACCGGTCGAAATCCCTAATCTCGACATCAAGACTGCTTCGAAAGACCAGTACCAGGTGATGCTCGAAGTGCAGCAGACCCTCTGGGATGGTGGGGATATACGTTCCAGAAAACGATTGACGCGTGCCGCCTCGGAAGTGGAACTGGAAAAACAGCATGTAGACATGTATGCCTTGACTGACCGGGTGAACCAGCTCTTTTTCGGCATCCTGCTGTTGGACGAACAGCTGAAACAGAACAGCCTCTTGCAAGAAGATTTAGGAAGAACCCACAAGCAGGTAGCCGACTATATAGCCAATGGCATCGCCACCCTGAGCGACCTGGATGCAGTCAGCGTAGAGCAACTGAACACCAGGCAGCACCGTGTGGAATTGGAGACCACCCGCCGTGCATACCTCAGCATGCTTGCTGCCTTTACGGGCAAGGATCTCTCTTCCGAAACGGTTTTATTGAAACCGGCTGCCGAAGAAAACATAGACCGGCAGATGAACAACCGTCCCGAACTTCGTTGGTACGATGCGCAGGGAGAGCAACTCCACCAGCAGGAGGCAGCCTTGAACACCCGGTTGATGCCGCGTTTCGGCCTTTTTGTACAAGGGGCATACGGCAATCCGGGATTGAATATGTTGAAAGATGAATTCAACGCCTATTACATGGCGGGGGTGCGCATGTCCTGGAATTTCGGCAGTCTGTATACGTTGAAGAACGACCGCCGCAGGATAGACAATACCCGCCAACAGATAGAGACCGGCCGGGATGTGTTCCTTTTCAACATTCGCCTGCAGGCTACGCAGCAGGATGCGGGCATTGTATCCATGCGCCGCCAGATGGCGGATGATGACGAGATTATCCGTCTGCGTGGGAATATCCGCCGTGCAGCCGAGGCCAAGGTGCAGAACGGGACAATGACCGTGACCGATATGCTGCGGGAGATTACCAATGAAAGTATGGCACGACAGACCAAGGCATTGCATGAGGTGCAGTTGCTGATGAACATCTGGCAGCTGAAATATACGCTGAACAATTAATGACTATAATCCGTAATTTATAACTTGAAATAGTATGAAATCATTGAAATTATTTCCTTTTTTATTTCTCCTTGCCGCCTGTACCGGCGGTACTCCGAAATATGATGCGACGGGAACGTTCGAGGCTACCGAAGTCATCGTTTCTGCCGAGGCGTCCGGAAAACTGCTGAGTTTCGACATCGAGGAAGGCACGACACTGATAGACGGGCAGGAAGTAGGCATTATAGATACCGTCCAACTCTATCTGAAGAAACTCCAGTTGGAGGCCAGTGTCAAGTCCGTGGAAGGCCAGCGGCCTGATATCCTGAAACAAGTAGCCGCCACTCAGGAACAGATTGTGCAGGCACGGCGCGAGCGCGACCGCGTGTCCAACCTGCTCCGTGTGGGTGCCGCCAACCAGAAGCAGCTCGATGATGCCGAGTCCCTTCTCGAAGTCCTCCGCAAGCAGCTCGACGCACAGAACTCCACCCTGCGCAACAGTGACCGCAGCCTGACGTGGCAAAGCTCCTCTGTCGGCATCCAGGTGGCGCAGATAGAAGACCAGCTGCGCAAATGCCACATCACCTCTCCGCTGACGGGAACCGTCCTTGCCCAATATGCCGAAGCCGGAGAACTGGCTGCTCCCGGCACCCCTCTTTTCAAAGTGGCGGATATGGAGCAGATTTACCTCCGTGCCTACATCACCTCCGAGCAGCTTGCCGAAATCAAGCTGGGACAGCAAGTGAAGGTTTATGCGGATTATGGAAAGGAAGTGCGGAAAGAATACCCCGGCATCGTTACCTGGATTTCCGATACGTCCGAATTCACTCCAAAAACTATCCTGACGAAAGACGAGCGCGCCAATCTGGTCTATGCCGTAAAGATTGCCGTGAAGAATGACGGGATGCTGAAAATAGGAATGTATGGAGGCTGTAACTTTAACTAATATCTCCAAACGTTACGGCAGCGTGGAAGCCCTGCGGGGTGTCTCTCTGTCAGTGGCTCCCGGTGAGCTTTTCGGCATCATCGGGCCGGACGGTGCGGGCAAGACATCGCTTTTCCGCATCCTCACCACTTTGCTGCTTGCCGACGGAGGCTCGGCCTCGGTCTGCGGTCTGGATGTGGTGAAGGACTACAAAGCCATCCGCAGGCGGGTGGGGTATATGCCCGGACGCTTCTCCCTCTATCCGGACTTGACGGTGGAGGAGAATCTCAATTTCTTCGCCACCGTCTTCCACACCACCATCGAGGAGAATTATGATTTGGTGCGCGACATTTACCGGCAGATAGAACCTTTCCGCAAGCGCCGCGCCGGAGCGTTGTCCGGCGGCATGAAGCAGAAACTCGCCCTTAGCTGTGCCCTTATCCATAAACCGGATGTCCTCTTTCTGGACGAACCCACTACGGGCGTCGACCCCGTGTCCCGCAAGGAATTCTGGGGAATGCTTCGCCGACTGAAGGAGCAGGGTATCACCATCATTGCTTCCACCCCCATCATCGACGAAGCGCGCCAATGCGACCGCATCGCCTTCATCAACGAAGGAGAGATAAAAGGCATCGATACCCCCGACCGTATCCTGACACGCTTTGCGGGCATCCTCTGCCCTCCGGGCTTGCAGCACGAACGGGTGGAAAACCACGAAAACAAGGTGATTGAAGTGGAAGGGTTGACCAAGCGGTTCGGTAATTTCACCGCTGTAGACCACATCTCCTTCCAAGTCCATCGGGGCGAGATTTTCGGTTTCCTGGGAGCCAACGGGGCAGGCAAGACCACCGCCATGCGCATGCTTACGGGACTTAGCCGCCCCACCGGCGGCAAGGCATGTGTGGCAGGTTTCGATGTGGCTTCCCAACCCGAAGAAGTGAAGAAGAACATCGGCTACATGAGCCAGAAATTTTCCCTTTACGAAGACCTCAAGGTGTGGGAGAATATCCGCCTCTTTGCCGGTATCTACGGCATCCCCGAAGCGGAGATTGCCCCCAAGACGGATGAGCTGCTCCTCCACCTCGGGCTGGAAAAGGAACGGGATACACTGGTGAAAAGCCTTCCGCTGGGCTGGAAGCAGAAGCTGGCCTTCTCCGTCTCCATCTTCCACCGTCCCAAGATTGTCTTTCTGGATGAGCCTACGGGTGGGGTGGACCCTGCCACGCGCCGCCAGTTCTGGGAGCTGATTTACCAGGCTGCCGACGAGGGCATCACCATCTTTGTCACCACCCACTTTATGGACGAGGCGGAGTATTGCGACCGCATCTCCATCATGGTAGACGGCGTCATCCGTGCACTCGACACTCCCGGGGAGCTGAAACGGCAGTTCAATGCCACTACGATGGACGATGTATTCCAACAACTGGCTCGTCAAGCCGTGCGAACCGCCGACTGAAAATCCGTGAAATCCGCATTATCCGAGCCTAAATATAAATATAGACAATGAAACAATTCATATCTTTCATCCGAAAAGAGTTCTTCCATATCTTCCGCGACCGGCGCACGATGCTGATTCTGCTGGGCATGCCCATCGTGCAGATAATCCTTTTCGGTTTTGCCATCACCACCGAGGTGAAGAACGTGCGTGTGGCGGTGCTCGACCCGTCGAATGACGTAGTTACCCGCCGTATCATCGACCGCATGGATGCAAGCGAATACTTCACCGTCATCCGCCGCCTGCATTCTCCCGCCGATATGGAGGCTTCTTTCGGAAGAGGGGAGATTGACATGGCGCTTGTTTTCAGCGAGCGTTTCTCGGACAAGCTTTATACCGGCGAGGCGCGCGTGCAGCTTGTCTCCGACGCCACAGACCCCAATATGGCGACTATGCAGGCAGGCTATGCCGCAAACATCATCTCCTCTGCCGGGCAGGAGATGCTTCCGCCGGGAGTGCATGCCGCTGCCATTGTACCCCAGCTCAAGCTGCTGTACAATCCGCAGATGAAGAGTGCCTACAACTTCGTGCCGGGTGTCATGGGACTTATTCTGATGCTGATTTGCGCCATGATGACCTCCATCTCCATTGTGCGCGAGAAGGAGACGGGGACGATGGAGGTCCTGCTGGTTTCTCCCGTCAAACCGCTTTTCATCATTCTGGCAAAGGCGGTGCCCTATTTTGTGCTGTCGTTTGTCAACTTGACCACCATTCTTCTACTTTCGGTCTATGTGCTCGATGTTCCCGTGGCGGGCAGCTTGTTCTGGCTGGTGGTGGTGTCGCTGCTATTCATTTTTGTCTCCCTGGCGCTGGGGCTGCTGATTTCCACGGTCACCCGGACGCAGGTTGCCGCCATGCTGGTGTCCGGACTGATGCTGATGATGCCCACCATGTTGCTTTCGGGCATGATATTCCCCATTGAGAGTATGCCCGTTATCTTGCAGGCCATTTCAGCTGTGCTTCCTGCACGCTGGTATATCCAGGCGGTGCGTAAGCTGATGATTGAGGGAGTGGATGTTTCGCTTGTGCTGATGGAGGTCGGCATACTTGCCACGATGGCGGTATTGCTGATAACGGTGAGTTTCAAGAAATTCAAGCATCGGCTTGAGTAAAGAGCGGATATGAATTTTATATTAATTATTCAGGCAGAAGAACATAAGGACAAAAGGATACGGGAAATCTGTTCTTTTGTTCTTATGTCTAAAATCTTTAAAATATCGTCTTATGATAAAGTTTCTCATTGAAAAGGAATTCAAGCAGTTGTTCCGCAACTCCTTCCTGCCCAAGCTGATTTTCATTTTCCCGTGCATGATTATGATACTGATGCCCTGGGCCGCCAATCTGGAGATAAAGAACATCAATCTGAATATAGTGGACAATGACCACAGCGTCTTGTCTCGCCGTCTGGTAGATAAAATCGGTGCATCCACTTATTTCCGCCTGACAGCGCTTCCCGATACATATGATGAGGCTTTGCTGGCCATTGAAGCAGGTTCGGCAGATGTCGTGCTGGAGATTCCCCGTGATTTCGAAAAGGATTGGGTGAAGGGAGAGGCGCCCCGCCTGCTGGTGGCGGCCAATGCCGTGAACGGCACGAAGGGCAGTCTGGGAGGATCCTACTTGTCTTCCATCATCAGTGACTATACCCGTGAACTGGGTTCGGAGTCGTCTTCGCAAGGGCTTGCCGGGAAGCCGCTTTCCCGGGTGGACATCACTACGCAGAACCTTTACAACCCCACGCTGAACTACAAGCTTTTCATGATTCCTGCCCTCATGGTGATGCTGCTGACGCTGATTTGCGGTTTTCTCCCTGCCCTCAATGTGGTGGGCGAGAAGGAGGCGGGCACCATCGAGCAGATAAATGTCACCCCCGTCGGCAAGTTCACTTTCATTGCCGCCAAGCTGATACCTTACTGGCTGATAGGTTTTGTGGTGCTGACCATCTGTTTCGTTCTGGCATGGGTACTTTACGGCATTCTGCCGGCGGGACATTTCCTCACTATCTACGGCATGTCGCTGTTTTTTCTACCGGTGGTGTCGGGGTTCGGGCTGGTCATATCCAATCATTCGACCACGTTGCAGCAGGCCATGTTTGTCATGTGGTTCTTCATGCTTATCCTTATTCTGATGAGTGGTCTTTTCACCCCTATCCACAGTATGCCTGAGTGGGCGCAATGGATTACGCGTATCAATCCGCTGCGCTATTTTGTAGAGGTAATGCGTACCATCTATCTCCGTGGCGGCGGATTTGCCGAACTGCTGCCGCAGTTGGGAGCCTTGTTGGTCTTTGCATTGGTCTTCAATCTGTGGGCGGTAAAAAGTTATAAGAAAAGCAGTTAACTGATTTTTCCATATTAGCATCCCATTTGGCTCTTTTTCTTGAAAAAGGGCTACACCATTTGCCTTGGATAGCTACACCCTTTTGTGTTTAAGGCTACGCCATGAGGAGGAAAAGGTATAGCCCTTTTATTATGGATAATAAAAGCTGTTTTTTGTGCGGAAAAAGAGTACAAGTAGTGATATGTATCTAATGATAAAGACAACTGTTATACTTGTCAATTAATTGATAGAGTTTATATGATATTTATCAGTTTCATTATTGGAGAAAACTCTTATCTTTGCACGCGAATAAATAAATATCTTATACCAAAATGAATACACAGACTACTTATCTTGCCTCGAAACCGCATTATGAGATTCTTGACGGACTTCGTGGCGTGGCGGCTGTCATGGTTATTATCTTCCATCTTTTTGAAGCACATGCAGGCGGCAGTCATCTTACTCAAATTATCAATCATGGCTATCTGGCAGTGGATTTCTTTTTCATGCTTTCCGGTTTTGTTATCGGTTATGCTTATGATGACCGTTGGAACCGGATGACCGTGGGCACTTTCTTCAAACGCCGTATCATTCGCCTGCATCCTATGGTGATTATGGGAAGCATTGTGGGCGCTGCCTTTTTCTATTTTCAGGAGTCGCCTTGTTTTCCACCTATCGAGAATACGTCCGTTGGAACCATGCTGCTGGTAATGTTACTGGGCTGTACTTTGCTTCCCCTTCCGCTGAAGTTTGACATTCGTGGCTGGACGGAAATGCATCCGTTGAATGGCCCGGCGTGGTCGCTCTATTATGAATATATCGGTAATATTCTGTATGCGTTGTTTGTACGCAAGTTCAATAAGGTGGCCCTGTCGGTGCTGGTATTTGTGGCAGGGTGTTTTACGGTATACCGTTGTCTGACTGCTCCTGCCGGCGATATTGTGGGTGGTTGGGCCTTGAACTGGGAACAGCAGTATGTGGGTATGGTCCGGCTGATGTATCCGTTTTTCGGCGGATTACTTCTGTCACGCCTCGGCTGGCTGATACGGCTTGAAAAGCGTGCTTTCTGGTGGTGCAGCCTGCTGATTGTGGTGGTTCTTTCCATTCCCCGTATCGGAGGTGAGGACGGCTACTGGATGAACGGGCTTTACGAGGCTTTCTGCATTATCTGCGTCTTCCCGGTCATTGTTTCAATGGGAGCGGGCGGCAAGGTGACCGGTAAGCGCTCTACTGCCGTATGCAAGTTCCTGGGAGACATTTCCTATCCGATTTATATTACCCATTATCCATTGGTATATACTTATACGGCTTGGGTATGCAACAATAACGCTACAATGATGGAAGGTATCCCTTATATGATACTTACTTTCGTGGGAGCCGTTGTCCTTGCTTATGCTTGTTTGAAACTCTATGATGAACCGGTGCGCAGGTGGTTGACAGACCGTTTTCTGAAAGGGAAAAAGAAATAGTTCCGCATAGCTATGGATATAAAAAATCTCCCGTTGCATTATCTTGTGCAGCGGGAGATTTTCTTTTTAATGGTCGGGCGTTATTTTACGTCGATGAATTTCTTGGCCTTTTCTTTTTCTGCTTCTGTAAACTTAGGCAATGTAATGTTCAACACGCCGTTTTCTACATGGGCACCAATCTTTTCCTTATCGACATCGTCCGGAAGAATCATGGTTTGCTGGAACTTGGTGTATGAGAATTCGCGGCGCAAGTAGCGGCCTTCCTTCTTTTCGTCCTTGTTGTTCTCTTCCTTGCTTTCTGTTTTCTTTTCCATGCTGATGACCAGGTTGTTTTCTTCGTCGATGTGAACGTTGAAGTCTTCTTTTGTCATACCGGGAGCAGCCAATTCAACTTTGTACTCTTTTGCTGTTTCGAATACATTGATGGCAGGGGCGGTGGCATTTGCTTTTACCATCCAATCATTGTCAAAGAAATCATTAAAAATACTCGGTAACCAATTTTGGTTTCTTCTTACAGGCATCATAGTTATAGTCTCCTATTGTTTAAGTTAAACATGCTATTTAGTTTTGAACTCCGGTTCTTTGTCTTCGGGTGTCTGCCTTTTGGGTTTTCACCGTCCGTTTCTTGAACCGTCGTTCGCTAACAATATCGCAAACCTTATGCCAACCGGTTTTTACTGACTTTATTGACTATTTGTCATTGAAAAACTGACTTATTTGCTTGTTTAATGCCATTTTGCTATCTTATTTATTTAAAATTGATAGATTTTCAGACTAATTTAAAACGCATTCTCCAACGCTTGGCTTCTTCGTCCCAATCGTGACTGATGATTTTGAAGGTTCCGATTTCTGATGTATTCTCCACATGTACTCCGATGCAGAGGCATTCGTCGTAATCGCCTACTTTCACGACACGTACCGTTTCCGAAGCACCATCGGGCAGGCGTTCCAAGTCGAAACGTCCTTGCGCTTCCTCTTGCGTAATGAATTCTGTTGTGATGGGCAGCTGTCGGGCGATTACCTCGTTTACGGCCTCTTCCAGCTTCTTTATTTCTTCTTCCGTGGGGCAGGCGGCAAGACGGTAGTCCAGCTTGCTTTTCTTCCGTTCTATGTGTGCTGATATGGAGCGGCCGCAACCGAATAACCTTATCATGGTCTGGTTGATGATGTGCTCCGTTGTATGCATAGGAGGGTACTCCTGCTTGTTGTGGTCATTGAGATGAGGTTGTTGTTCCATGTATAATTTCAATTGTTGGTATATAATTTGATATTTTATCGTTTGAGGTTGGCCAGCACTTCTTCTTTCAAGATACTGTATATATGTATGTCTGTATATTCTCCAGAAGCCAGCAGTTCTCCGCAACGTTCTGTTCCCTCATGGATGAAACCGAGGCGAACCGGTACTGCGTTGCTGGCTGTATTGCCCACGGCACAGCGAATTTGTATCCGCTTTATCTCTTTTTCTTGTACGGCCCACAGACACAGCTTGCGGACACTTTCAGTAATGATGCCCCGGTGCTGGTATTCCGGCAGTAGCCAATAGCCGAGTTCTGTACGGTGGTTGTCGAAATCGGAGAAATGGAAACCTATCAGTCCGCAGATTTCATGCTGCTGGTTCCAAATGCCGAATATAGGTTCATTTCGTTCGGCAGGAGCAGATAGTACCTGACGTAAAAAAGCTTCTTCATCAGCTGTTGTGCGCATATTATCCACAAATGGCAGCCATGTTCTTAAGTAATCCCGGTGTGTGTCGATGGCATGGTAGATGGCTGCGGCATCTTCTATTCTGATTTCCTGCAGATAAATGTCCGGAAGGATGGGGAAGGAAATGGGAGAGGAGAGGATATGCACGTCCCTTGATTGGGAAAGCTGTATCCTTTCCCTGATTTTTCCCCAGGCATGTGTATCGAACAGACAGCTTTCACGCATGGTGTGATACATCTCCTTGAACCGGGACATGGGGATAGTGAAGCTCAATAAGTCCGCTTCGAAGTATGGGCGGACGGAGGGGTTGAAGAATCCCAGGAAAGTGCGTTTCCCTTGTTTCCGGTTTTCAATGATGGTTTGGGTAATGACGGAGCAACAGCCGGAGCCGAATGGGGCTGCCACGGCATCCGATGCATTGTTGTCGAAGAAGGTCCATGTCGCCAGTCCGGATAGAATGTCGGGAGTTGGCAGGAACAGCAGTCCTTCCACTTCATCAAAGGAAGGTATCTTGTCTATGCGGGCAAAATGCAGATAGGTTTTGTCAGTTCTGGAAATCTGTAGCTCATTGACAAAATCTACCACCATTTCGGGAGTCTTCTTGTATTTCTCTTTCAAGGAGACAAAACCCGGGACGCGCTCGGGCATTTCTGTAAATCCGGTATAGAACTTGCCTCCTCCGCAGGTGATTGTTTCGTTGCTGAGACTGACGGTTTTGCCGTCTCTGACTTGTTTCATGCATTTGAAGAGACAACCGGTTACTTTCTCTGTAGATGCCCCCATTCGGTCTGAATACCAAAAGGCGATGGGGAGTTCGGCGTGTTGGCCGAAAGCTTCCTGATAATTGGCAATAAATGTGTGTATATTCATGATGCTCGGATGATATTATGATATGGTCTTTCTTTGGATTTTCCGTAAAGGTAATTCAATATTTTGATTCTTTTGCTTGCAGTATGCCTTTTTATCACTCTGCTTTCGAGCTTTTAATGATAGTAGAATAGGTTTTTATGGTATTTTAATTACTTTTGCATGAGGATTCTCAAAAAGTATTGCCTTTAACTAATCGGAAAGCCGGATGAAAAATATAATCATATTCTTGTGTCTTTGCACCATCTGTATGTGCCGCCTTCATGCTGCAGACAGCAGCCGGGCGGATTCTTTACTGCTGAAACTGGACCAGGCGATAAAGGAGCGTCCCATATACATGGAGCAGAAAGAGCTGAAACTGGTGGAACTGAAAAGACTGTTGCATCGGCAGATACCGGATGAAGAACGTTTTGCCATTCTTGGCACATTGCTGGATGAGTACCGTTCGTTCAATACGGATTCTGCATTGCACATGGCCGAGGAAAGGGAACAGATAGCCATACGTCTTGGAAACCGAGAATACATAGACAATGCCCGCATGAATAAAGCAGATGTTTTGGGAATGACCGGTATGTATAAGGAAGTTATGGATTTGATGCGGAATATCCATATAGACCGGTTGCCGGTGGATATCCATCCATATTATTACCATATCTACCGTACGGTCTATGGCCTTATGGCCGATTATGCCGTGACGGCATATGAAAAGAAGCTTTATACGGAGCTTACGGACAAATATCGTGATTCGTTGCTGTTGGTCAATAAAGATAATCTTCTGATACATACCTTGATTCAGTCCGACCAGTATAATGTACGCAATGAATATGACAAGGCCATCCGTTTGCTGACGGATTATCTGGCGCTGCAGAAGGACTATGAACACGACGTTGCGATTTGTGCCTATACTTTATCAGAGTCTTACCGGCTGAAAGGGGACAAAGAGAAGGAAAAGGAATACCTGATTGTTTCTGCTATGGCGGATATGAAAACCGCTGTCCGTGAATATATCTCTTTACGCAAGCTCGCCGTACTGCTTTACCAGGAAGGAGACATCGAGCGTGCCTATTCTTATGTAAAGATATGTATGGAAGATGCAGCCGCCTGCAATGCCCGGTTGCGCAAGCTGGAGATTCTGGAAATCTTTCCTATCATTAATGATGCTTACCAGCAAAAGACGGAGAAGCAGCAGGAGCAGATGAAATGGGCACTGGTATCTATCAGCCTGCTTTCACTTTTTCTGTTACTTGCCATATTTTATGTATACAAGCAGATGAAGAAAGTGGCTGCCGCCCGCAGGGAAGTGATTGACGCCAACAAACGGTTGAAGGAGCTGAATGATGAGCTTCACCTTTCCAATGCACAACTCAAGGAGGCCAACCACAGCATTGCCGAAAACTCCTATCTGAAGGAGGAGTATATCGGCCGTTATATGGACCAGTGCTCGGTCTATTTGGAAAAGATGGACAATTACCGCCGGTCGCTGGGAAAGATTGCCGCTACCGGAAATGTGGAGGAACTCTACAAGAACATCAAGTCTTCTAAATTCATAGAGGGGGAATTAAAGGAATTCTATACCAACTTTGATAATACCTTCCTGCAGCTGTTTCCTACTTTTGTAGAAGACTTCAATGCCCTGCTTGCCGATGATGAGCAAATATCCTTGAAAGCCGGCGAACGGATGAATACAGAGTTGCGCATCTTTGCATTGATACGTTTGGGTATTACTGACAGCGTGAAGATAGCCCAGTTCCTTCGATATTCTGTTACCACCATTTATAACTATCGTACGAAGGTTCGCAACAAGGCTGCCGGTGACCGCGACTTGTTGGAACAGGAAGTGATGACAATTGGCAAGTCGAAGAACTGAGAATAGGGGTTTTGAAGCTTGGAAGTGTCTCTTTTACGCTTATATTTTCACTACTTTTTTAGTTGGGCAATAATTTTATATATTATTGGTATATAGTGGTTTAAGCCTTTTTGAATGATGTAAACCACTACTTTTTTACTCTTTCCTCCACTATTGGCTTCTCTTATCTGATACATTTGCATTGTTCCTCTTCGGAAAGAGTGACACATGTGATTTATGTTTTTATTATTAACTTTAAATTCTTATATTATGCAAAAGTACAAAATGCCAATCAGCAGGCTACGGATGATGGTTTGTCTGATAGGAATGTTACTTCCGATGTGCATGTTCGCACAGCAAATTACAGTACAAGGTGTAGTGAAAGACCAGACCGGTGAAACGGTTATTGGCGCCAGTGTAATGGAAAAAGGAACCACAAATGGGACAATAACCGGTATTGACGGTGATTTCTCTTTGAACATGTCTCCGAACGGTACTCTTGTCGTTTCATTTGTAGGCTATAAGACTCAAGAGGTGCAGGTGAAGGGACAGAAACAGCTTCAGGTAGTTTTGTCTGAAGATGCCGAAATGCTGGATGAAGTGGTGGTGATAGGGTATGGCACCATGAAGAAAAGCGACCTTACAGGAGCAGTGTCCTCCATCGGTAACAAGGATATCAAGGATTCCCCCGTATCCAATTTGGGACAAGCCATCCAGGGAAAAATCTCAGGTGTGCAGATTGTAGATGCCGGTAAACCGGGAGACAATGTATCCATCAAGATTCGTGGTTTGGGTTCTATCAACAACTGCGACCCGCTGGTCGTGATTGACGGAGTGCCTACCGACTTGGGCTTGTCTTCCTTAAATATGGCCGATGTGGAACGTTTGGATGTATTGAAGGATGCTTCGGCCACAGCCATCTACGGTTCCCGGGGAGCTAATGGAGTTGTGATGATTACCACCAAACGCGGTACGGAAGGAAAAGGAATACTTGCTGTATCTGCCAATTACTCTTTCCAGAATGCTACGAACGTACCTTCTTTATTGAACGCGGCGCAGTATGCCGAGTTGAGTAATGACATGATGGTGAACAGTGGACGCAATCCTAATCCGGAATGGGCCAATCCTTCTGAATTGGGTGCAGGTACCGACTGGATGGATGAATTGCTCCGTACGGGTGTGATGCAGAACTATACGGTAAGTTATTCCGGCGGTAACGAGAAATCCCATTATTATGTGTCCGGTGGTTTTCTGGATCAGTCCGGTATCGTGAAGAGTGTGAATTACCGTCGCTTCACATTCCAGTCCAACAGTGATGCGCAAGTCTTGAAATGGTTGAAGTTCTCCAATAACATTACGTTCAGTGCCGATACGAAGAAGTCGGGCAGCTATAATATAGGTGATGCGCTGAAAGCGCTCCCCATTTATCCGGTGAAGAATGAAGATGGCAGTTGGAGTGGTCCTGATGGTAACTCGGAATGGTATGGCAGCACGCGCAACCCCATTGGACCGACGGAACTGAACAAGAGTCAGACTGATGGATATAACTTCCTGGCCAACTTGACGGCAGAACTTACTTTTACCAAATGGCTTAAGTTTAAAAGTACTTTCGGCTACGATGCCAAATTCTGGTTCATAGACAACTTTACCCCCAAGTATAACTGGAAACCCACTCCCACAGAGGAGACTTCACGTTATAAGAGCGATAACAAGTCGTTCACTTATTTGTGGGACAACTATTTCCTATTCGACCATACTTTTGCAGAAAAACATCGTGTGGGATTGATGGCCGGTATGTCTGCCCAATGGAACACCAACGACTACCTGAATGCGCAGAAGAATGTGTTTATGTTCGACAATGTGCACGAAATGGATAATGGCGAGGAAATGTATGCCATCGGTGGAAACGAGACAGAGTGGGCATTGCTCTCTTACATGGCACGTGTCAACTACTCTTACGAAGACCGCTATTTGCTGACTGCAACCATTCGTCGTGACGGTTCCAGCCGTTTCGGTAAGAAACATCGCTGGGGTACTTTCCCTTCCGTATCTGTGGCATGGCGTGCCTCTCAGGAAAAGTGGTTTCCAAAAAACGACTATATCAATGACTTGAAAGTGCGTGCGGGATACGGTGTGACCGGTAGCCAGGCAAGTGTTGGAAACTACAGCTATCTGGCATCCTACAATACCAGTGTATATCCTTTCGGCATTTCGAGCGGCAATCAGACAGCGCTGGTTTCTTCTACTCTCGCCAACCCGTATATCCATTGGGAAGAGGTGGCACAAACCAACATCGGTTTTGATGCCTCACTGTTCAATTCACGCGTTATGTTCTCGTTCGATGCTTATCTGAAGGAGACGAGAGACATGCTGGTAAAGGCGTCTATCCCCATCACATCGGGATTTGAAGATACTACAACCACGTATACCAATGCCGGAAAAGTACGTAATCAAGGTATTGAAATGAGTCTGCATACCATCAATCTTACCGGTGAACTGGGATGGGAAACGAACCTGACCGCCACTTACAACAAGAATAAAATTAAGGATTTGAACAGCGACGTTCCTTATTACATTAACCAAATCAATAACTCCTATGTAACGATGCTGGCAAAGGACTATCCCATTAATGTCTTCTACGGCTATGTTACGGACGGAATCTTCCAGAACCAGTCTGAAGTGAATACACATGCCGTGCAGCCGGGAGCTGAGCCGGGTGATATCCGTTTCAGGGATTTGAACAACGATGGTGTCATCAATGATAGTGACCGTACCGTCATCGGTAACCCGAACCCAAGTTGGCTGTTCTCTATGAACAATAGCCTTTCCTATAAGGGTTTCGAACTTTCTGTTTTCTTACAAGGTATAGCCGGAAATAAGATATACAATGCCAACAATATCGACAATACCGGTATGGCAGCTGCCTATAACCAGACTACCGACGTACTGAAGCGTTGGCAAGGAGAGGGGACCAGCAATTCGATGCCGCGTGCCGTGTTCGGCGACCCCAATCAGAATACACGCGTGTCAGACCGCTTTGTGGAGAATGGTTCTTATCTGCGTTTGAAGAATATCACACTCTCATACACTTTCCCGAAGCAGTGGTTACAGAAAGCCCAGATTGAGAATGCACGCCTTTCCCTATCTTGTGAGAATGTGGCTACCATCACCGGATATTCCGGTTTCGACCCCGAAGTGGGTATTAACGGAATAGACCAGAACCGTTACCCCATTTCCCGTACGTTCAGCTTAGGATTAAACTTTAACTTTTAATGATTGACTCGGATATGAAAAAGATAACAAATTTACTATATATGCTGGCAGTATTGCTGCTGGCTTCCTGCAGCGACTTTCTGGACAAGTCTCCTAAAAATACGGTTGACCCGGAAACGACGGTGACCGATGATGTGGCCATTGCTCTGACCAATGCCTGCTATCGCACCCTTCAGTCTTCCAATATGTACAACCAGCGTATCTGGACACTGGATATTGTGGCGGGTAACAGTCTGGTGGGTGCCGGTGGCGGTACCGACGGCCTTGAAACGATACAAGCTTCTAACTTCATAACGCAGAGCGACAATGGCATGGCATTGTACATGTGGCGTTCTCCCTGGGTGGGGATAGGACAATGCAACATTGTGTTGAATAGTCTTCTGGAGGCTGAAGCCGTGTCAGAGAGAATCAAGAACCGCTGTCTGGGAGAGGCTTATTTTCTCCGTGCACATTATTACTATGTATTGGTACGTCTGTACGGTGGTGTTCCACTGCGTTTGGCTCCTTATAATCCGGGAGAACCGACAGACATTGCACGCGCTACAGTCGAAGAGACTTATGCCCAGATAATTTCCGATTGTAAGAATGCGGTTGACCTGCTTCCTGCCAAGTCTTCTTACGACGACGAGAACGTGGGACGTGCCTGCAAAGATGCAGCTTTGGCCATGTTGGCAGATATTTATCTGACGCTGGCTCCTAATCATACGGAATATTATCAGGAGGTGTCTGATTTGTGTGATGAGATAACAAATTTGGGGTATGACCTTTCTTCCTGCAAGTATGAGGACAATTTCGATGCATTGGTCAATAACGGGCCGGAATCTTTGTTCGAGGTCCAGTATTCGGGCAATACGGAATATGATTTTTGGGGAAACAATCCGCAGTCTTCCTGGCTTTCTACTTTCATGGGTCCCCGTAATTCGGACTTTGTTGCCGGCAGTTATGGCTGGAACCAGCCTACAGAAGAATTTGTGGGTCAATATGAGAGCGGTGACAAACGTAAGGATTTGACCGTGCTTTATGCCGGATGTCCGGATTTTGACGGTAAGGCTTACAAAAGCTCTTATTCCAATACGGGATACAATGTACGCAAGTTCCTGGTGTCGAAAACGGTTTCTCCGGAATACAATACCAATCCTGCCAACTTCGTGATTTATCGTTATGCGGACGTCCTGCTGAAGAAGGCCGAAGCTTTGAATGAAATGGGACGCTCTGACCAGGCTGCCGTGCCTTTGAATATTGTACGTAAGCGTGCCGGACTGCCGGAGGTTTCGGGCTTGTCACAGGAAACCATGCGTGAAAAGATTATCCATGAGCGCCGCATGGAACTAGCTTTCGAAGGGCATCGCTGGTTCGACATGATTCGTGTCAACAATGGAGAGTATGCCATTAAATTCCTGCATTCCATTGGAAAGAGCAACGTGAACAAGAACCGCTTGCTGTTCCCTATTCCGCAGACGGAGATGGATGCTAATACCTTAATGGTGCAGAACCCGGGTTATTAATTAATTTAATCAGAAGAATATGAAGAAATATATTTCACACCTTGTATTTGCCTTACTGGGCTGTGCAGCCTTATCTGCTTGTGTCGATGATGATTACATGGAATTGGATAAAGGACAGAATGAACTTGTACTGACGGCCAGCAAGACGGAAGTTGTTTTGAATGAGCAGGCACATGCCGATGATGCCCTGGAGCTTTCCTGGACTACGGGAACCAATTATGGGACGGGTAATAAAATTTCCTATACGCTGGAATTGACCAAGACCGGCAGTGATTTTGCAGATTCTTATGTAGCTGTGGAGAATGCCGTACAAGAATACTCATGGAAAAAGAGCGTGGAGGAATTGAATGACATCCTGCGCAACCATTTTGGGGCAACTGCCGGGGAGAACATTTCGTTGGAAGCGCGCTTGACAGCTACTGTAACAGAACGGGACGAAAAACAGGTGTCTACCACTGCTTTCAGTGTTACAGCCTATAAACCGCTCACATCCACCCTTTATCTGATAGGTAGTGCCACTCCGGGCGGCTGGAGTGCCGATGATGTGACAGAGATGACCCGCAAGGACAATGGTATCTTTACATGGACGGGCCGGCTTGTGGCCGGTGAATTTAAGTTCATCACGACCTTAGGCTCATTCCTGCCCTCTTACAACAAAGGAACAGATGGATTGCTGGTTCTTCGTAGCAGTGATGACCAGCCGGATGAACCTTTTGTTGTCGAAGAAGACCATAATTACATCGTCGAAGCCAATCTGTTTACCGGTGTTCTTACATTGACCCAGACAGAGACGTTGGCACCTGCCTACGACCAGCTTTATTTTGTGGGTAACGCTACGGATTGGGGATTCGTGAAGATGAAACAAGATGTGCTCGATCCATACTTGTTCCGCTTCGGCAAGTTCTTTGAAGTGGGCAAAGGAGGGGAATTCAAGTTCGGAACCTCCGATGGAAGTTGGGAGAACATGTATAAGGCCAAGAATGCCGATGCTGCTTATACCGATACAGAAGTGGTGTTTGTGAAAGGGTTCGACCCGGACAATAAATGGGTGCTGAAAGACGGGGAATGCGGCAAGGCCTACAAGATTTGCATGGATATCCGTAGTGGTAAGGAACGCATGATGATGAGCGAATTTACTCCGTATGAGATGATTTATATGGTAGGTGATGCTACTCCGGCCGGTTGGACGATTGGTGATGCTACGCCGATGCAGACAACGGATAATCCGTATGTGTTTACTTGGAAAGGTACGCTGAATGCCGGTGAGTTGAAATTTACTTGTGATAAGCAGGAAGATTGGAATGGAGCCTGGTTCATGCCGGCTGTAGCAGACAAACAGCCTGCAGGAGAAACAGAACCGATGCTTTTCCTTGATAAATCAGACGAAGCGTTCAAAGCGCAATATCTGGACGTGATGGTAGGCGGCATCGACCAGAAGTGGAAGATTACGACAGCAGGTTCCTATCTGATTACTTTGAATCAGCTGGAAGAGACAATTTCAATCGTGAAACAATAGGTATCTACAATAGATGAAGAAGATAGTTTATACAACAATGGTAGCCTTGCTGCTGGTTGCATGCAGCAAGGAGAGTGATGATACCGGTAGCGGTACCGGTGGAGGCGGAGAGAGTGGAGGGGTTACGGAAGTAACCCCAGTCACCTCGGACTTGACGGTCAACCTCACTACCGACAAGGCATGTTACCGGCCGGGCGAGAGTGTTTCTTTTACAGCTGACGCCCTTCCTGCCGGAGCTAAAATCCGCTACCGGACAATGGACAAGGTTGTATCGGAGCAGGCTGCTGTCGGTACTACTTGGACTTGGACTGCTCCGGCAACCGATTATACCGGTTATCTGGTGGATGTATACCGTACAAAAGAGAATGGAACAGAGGTTATTCTTGGTACTATTGCCGTAGATGTATCCAGTGACTGGACACGTTTTCCACGTTATGGTTTCGTTGCCACTTTTGATGCTTCGAAAAAGATGGATGGAGTGATAGAGAAGGAGATGGCTTTCCTGAACCGTTGCCACATTAACGGAGTACAGTTTCAGGATTGGCACAACAAGCATCATTGGCCGTTGGGCGGTACGCGTGAGCATCTGGACGAGGTCTATAAGGACATTGCCAACCGGGAGGTCTATACCGAGGTAGTGGAGAAGTATATCTCTACACAACACAGCCTGGGCATGAAGTCCATGTTTTACAATCTATGTTTCGGAGCTTTGGACGATGCCGTTTCCGACGGGGTAAAGGAAGAATGGTACATATTCAAGAACACGGGACGCATGGATAAGGATTCGCATGACTTGCCCTCCAGTTGGAAAAGTAATATCTTCCTGCTCAATCCCGCCAATACGGAATGGCAGGCATATATTGCCCAGAAAAACGATGATGTTTATGCCAATCTGGACTTTGACGGTTATCAGATAGACCAACTGGGAAACCGGGGTGACCGCTATGACTATGATGGCAATAAGGTAAATCTGCCTAAGGGATATGCCTCGTTCATCGAAGCCATGAAACAGAAGCATCCGGACAAGCGTTTGGTGATGAATGCCGTCTCCAGCTATGGAGCTTCCCAGATAGCTGGTACGGGTAAAGTGGATTTCCTTTATAATGAAGTATGGGGCGATGAGGCAGGCTTCAAGGATCTGCACACCATTATCAAAGCGAACGACCAGTATGGCAACCATGCCTTGAAAACGGTGTTTGCCGCATATATGAACTATGACAAGGCAGGTAGCAGTACCGGTGAGTTCAATACACCGGGTGTGCTGCTGACGGATGCTGTGATATTTGCTTTGGGAGGCTCTCATTTGGAATTGGGTGACCACATGCTATGCCGCGAGTACTTTCCAAGCACGGCTTTGCAGATGAACGATGTACTGAAAACAGCCATGATTCGTTATTATGACTTTATGACGGCTTATCAGAACCTGCTTCGTGATAAAGATACGGAGGCGGAGATTTCCGTTTCTCTGAACTGTACGGATGCTGCGCGGAATCTTTCTCTGAATGCATGGCCGCCGCAGAAGTCTGCCATCACTGTATATGCCAAGAATGTAAATGGCAGGCAAGTCATTCATCTGCTCAACTTCCTCAATGCGGATAACTTAAGCTGGAGGGATTTGAACGGAACAATGCCCGAACCGCGTCTGGTGTCCGACGTGCCGTTGAAGATGAATGTTTCCGGTAAAGTGAACAAGATATGGGTTGCATCGCCCGATTTCCATGCCGGTGCTTCGCAGGAACTGTCATTCGAACAGAAGGACGGCACGGTTACCTTTATCTTGCCCTTGCTGAAGTACTGGAGCATGCTTGTGATGGAATAAGAGTATCCAATAAAGGAACAAACAGATTATAGTAATGAAGAAATATATATTTTTATTTTTTGCCGTCTGTGCATTTTCAGTATATGCGAATGCACAGAACCGCACCGGAGACTGCACTTCCTATACCAGTGACGACCACAGTGTGACCTTCTATTTAAATGACAGTTCTGCCATACAATTACGTCTGTGTAGCCAGTCTACGGTACGTATATGGTTTTCTCCCGACGGTAGTTTCCAGCGGAATAATCCTTCCTTTGCCGTCGTCAATGAGGACCTGGAGGATGTCGGTACCGTCCATGTGGACGAGCAGAATGCCTGCTACGAGATTTTTACCCCTAAACTCCGTATCCGGGTAAACAAGTCTCCGTTTAACTTACAGATATTCGACAAGTATCAGAAACTGCTGTTCAGTGATTATGCCGATAAGGGGCATATCAGTGACGGACAGCGCAAACTGGAATACAAGACCCTCCGTCGTGACGAACACTTCTTCGGCTTGGGAGAAAAGACCGGCAAGCTGGACCGTCGCGGCGAAGCCTACAAGATGTGGAACAGTGACAAGCCTTGTTATAGTGCCGTTGAGGACCCGCTCTACAAGAGTATTCCGTTCTTTATGAGCAGTTATCGTTATGGTATTTTCCTGGACAATACGTATAAAACCGAATTTAAGTTTGGTACGGAAAGCCGCGATTACTACAGTTTCGAGGCTCCTGGGGGAGAGATGATTTATTATTTCATCTTCGGGAAGGATTATAAGGAAATCATGAAACAATATGTCGACCTGACGGGAAAACCCATAATGCCTCCTAAATGGGCATTGGGCTTTGCACAATGCCGGGGACTGCTGACGAGCGAGAAATTGTCTTATGAAATAGCTGAAGGCTATCGTAAGCGCGGAATTCCTTGTGATGTTATTTACCAGGACATAGGCTGGACACAGTATTTGCAGGATTTTGAGTGGCGGAAAGGGAACTACGAGAATCCGAAAAAGATGCTTGCAGACCTCAAGGATATGGGCTTCAAGGTGGTGGTTTCGCAAGATCCGGTCATTTCACAAGCCAATAAGCGGCAATGGGAGGAAGCCGATAGGTTAGGGTATCTGGTAAAGGACTCCACCAACGGCAGGAGTTATGACATGCCCTGGCCCTGGGGTGGTAATTGTGGAGTAGTGGACTTCACCCTTCCTGCTGTGGCAGACTGGTGGGGAGCTTATCAGCAGAAGCCCATTGATGATGGCATTGCCGGTTTCTGGACTGATATGGGTGAACCTGCCTGGAGCAATGAGGAGCAGACGGAACGCCTGGTGATGAAACACCATTTGGGCATGCATGATGAGATTCACAATGTTTATGGTCTTACGTGGGATAAGGTGGTGAAGGAGCAGTTTGAAAAACGGAATCCTAACCGTCGCGTATTTCAGATGACACGTGCCGCTTTTGCGGGCTTGCAACGCTATACTTTCGGCTGGACCGGTGACTGTGGAAACGGTGATGACGTGACGCAGGGCTGGGGACAGATGGCCAATCAGATTCCGGTACTGTTGTCTGCCGGTTTGGGAATTATTCCTTTTACTACTTGTGACATTACCGGTTATTGCGGAGATATAGAGGATTATCCTGCGATGGCTGAACTTTATACGCGGTGGATACAGATGGGCGCTTTCAATCCCCTGAGCCGCATTCATCATGAGGGCAACGTGGCTGTGGAGCCGTGGCTGTTCGGCGAAGAGGCCGAGAAGAATGCCAAGGCAGCCATCGAATTGAAGTATCGCCTTTTGCCTTATATCTATACGTATGCCCGCGAAGCACACGAAACGGGGTTGCCTCTCATGCGACCGATGTTTCTGGAATATCCGGCAGATATGGAAACGTTCTCTACGGATGCCCAGTTCATGTTTGGCAGCGAACTGCTGGTTGCTCCGGTGGTAAAGAAAGGAGCGCGAAACAAGAATGTGTATCTTCCTGAAGGAACTTGGATTGACTACAACAACAAACACACAGCATATAGCGGTGAGCAATGGATGACGGTGGATGCTCCCCTCAATACTATTCCTATGTTTGTAAAGCAGGGAAGTATCATACCTCAAATGCCGGTCATGAACTATACGGATGAGAAACCGGTCTATCCGGTTACGTTTGAGATATTTCCTGCTGCAGCGGGCAGTGAAACTACCTTCTCGCTTTATGAAGATGCAGGAACTGATTTAGGGTATTTGCGTGGAGAGTTCATGCGCACTCCTATTACTTGCCAGACTACCGACAAAGGCTATACGCTGAAAGTAGGTACACGAACCGGTGAGAAATATAGCTTACCCGGCCAACGAAACCTGATGTTCTGCATCTATACGGAACAGATGCCGAGAACAGCTTTGCTGGACGGTCAGAAAATCAAGAAAACGAATGTCGGAAAGCTGGAAGAAAATCGGGAGACAGAGTTTACGATAACTGCCTGGTGTCCTGACAAGAAGCTGGGGACTTGCCTGCTGAGGTTGCCGGATGATGGAAAGGAACATATCATTGAGTTTATCTATTAACACAAAAAACATATCATTATTATGAAGAAATTTGTACTTAGCGCGGCTTTGCTTTTTTCTGCCCTGGCGGGGAATGCTGAAGGCATTTCATCCCCTTCGGGCATGGTGAAGCTGGATTTTGAACTGACAAAAGACGGGAGACCAGCCTATCAGGTGGATTATAAAGGGGCTCCTGTCATCAATCCCAGTACGTTGGGATTGGAACTGAAAGGAGCTACCAGCCTGATGGATGGTTTCAAAGTAGTAAGGACTTCTACTTCCACTTTCGATGAAACCTGGCAACCGGTGTGGGGGGAAACAAAAGATATCCGCAACCACTACAACGAATTGCTGGTAGAACTTGAACAACCGTCTACCACTCGTTTTATGAATATCCGTTTTCGGGTATATGATGACGGCGTGGGATTCCGTTATGAGTTTCCGCAACAGAAGAATCTGGTTTATTTTGTGATAAAGGAAGAGCATTCCCGGTTTGCCATGACCGGCGACCATACTGCCTGGTGGATTCCGGGAGATTATGATACCCAGGAATATGATTACACGGAGTCCAAACTCTCTGAAATCCGTGGACTGCTGCAGGGAGCTGTGAGTGACAATGCGTCACAAACTGTCTTTTCGCCGACGGGTGTCCAGACTTCCATACAGCTTAAAACAGCTGATGGAGTGTACCTTAACCTGCACGAGGCAGCCTTGGTAGACTACTCTTGCATGCATCTCAACCTGGATGACAAGAACCTCGTTTTTGAATCCTGGCTGACTCCGGATGCCCAAGGAAATAAAGGGTATATGCAGTCTCCCTGCTATACTCCCTGGCGTACGGTCATAGTCAGTGATGATGCCCGCGAGATACTGGCCTCCAATTTGATTCTCAATCTGAATGAGCCTTGCAAGTATGATGATACCTCCTGGATTAAGCCGGTGAAATATGTCGGCGTATGGTGGGAAATGATTGCAGGGGGAAAGCCCTGGGCATATACTTTTGACCTCCCTTCTGTGAAACTGGATGATACGGACTATTCCAAGGTGAAACCGAACGGCATTCATCCGGCCAACACGGCTAATGTGAAGAAGTACATAGACTTTGCTGCCGAACACGGTTTTGACCAGGTATTGGTGGAGGGTTGGAATACGGGTTGGGAAGACTGGTTCGGTAATTCCAAGGATTATGTTTTCGATTTCGTGACTCCTTATCCCGATTTTGACATCAAGTATCTGAATGAATATGCTCATTCCAAGGGTGTCCGTCTGATGATGCACCATGAAACATCGGCTTCCGTCCGTAACTATGAGCGGCACATGGAAGCTGCCTACCGTCTGATGAATAAATATGGATATAATTCGGTAAAGAGTGGCTACGTAGGCAATATGATTCCCCGTGGCGAGCATCACTATGGACAATGGATGAACAACCATTACCTATACGCCGTGACCGAAGCTGCCAAACACAAGATAATGGTCAATGCCCATGAAGCGGTACGTCCGACCGGTTTATGCCGTACCTATCCCAATCTGATAGGCAATGAATCTGCCCGAGGCACGGAGTACGAGGCTTTTGCCGGTAACAAGCCCTTCCACACAACGGTACTTCCGTTTACCCGTTTGCAGGGTGGTCCGATGGACTATACGCCCGGTATCTTTGAAATGGACATCAATAAGTTGAATCCGAACAGCCATACGCATGCCAATACTACCTTGACGCGTCAGCTGGCACTTTATGTCACTATGTACAGCCCTCTACAAATGGCTGCCGACCTTCCTGAGAATTATGAGCGTTTCATGGACGCTTTCCAGTTCATCAAAGATGTGGCTGTGGATTGGGACGACAGCCGCTATCTGGAAGCTGAGCCGGGACGTTACATCACTGTTGCCCGTAAGGCAAAAGGTACGAATGACTGGTTTATCGGTTGCACCAGCAGTGAGCACGGACATGCTTCAACTCTGAAACTGGACTTCCTGGATGCAGACAAGCAGTATATTGCAACCGTCTATGCCGATGCAAAAGATGCCGATTATAAAACAAATCCGCAAGCTTATGTTATCCGTAAAGGTATCGTTTCTCCCAAAACGGTCTTGAAACTGAAAGCTGCCTCCGGTGGTGGCTATGCCATCAGCATCATGGAGGTGAAAGATAAATCTGTATTGAAGGGACTGAAGAGGCTTTCCGGGAATATCTGATTTACGGGCATAAAAAAAGGAGTACCGCTGTACTCCAACCTTTGTTAACCTTAAATCTAATACTATGAAAAACACATTGCAAAGATACGGACTTCTGATAAATCTGCAAATTATCCAACTAAAAAAGTATGTTTTATAACACTTATTAGCCGTTTATTCCTTTGCTTCTATTTTTGTTAACAAAAAGGATGCGAATGTGTCAAAAGCACATGAAGACTTTTATAATGTTATAATATTAGGCGCGGATTACGCGGAATAATGCGGATTCAATAAACTGAATCCGTAAAATCTGCGTCATCCGCGCCTAAAATAAAGCGTTAAAGAAGGTTTTGACACATTCCCCTTACCCTTTTACTTCCTGATACATAAATCTTTTAATGCTCTTCTTTGCCGTTTTCTCGAACTCCTCGAAGTGTATCTTGACTTTTGTTATCTGGCAGTAGGCCGGTAATTGCAGATTCAATTCATTCCGATTGTCCTCCATAACCTTTTCGATGTCCGATTGTTCCATACCATGGGCGAATGCATCGTCAAAATCCGGATAGATAAGAGCCACGAGCTTGTCTTTCTGCAATACGATCAGTGATTCGGACACATAGGGCATGTTGTTCAGTTTGCTTTCAATCTCCTCGGGGTAGATGTTCTGACCACTGGCTGTGAGCAACATGTTTTTGCTGCGTCCACGGACAGTGACATATCCTTCGGTATCCATCGTTGCAAGGTCTCCGGTGTGCAGCCAACCGTTTACATCGATGATTTGGGAAGTCGCTTCGGCATTTTTGTAATAGCCCAGCATCAGATTGGCACCTTTACAGATTATTTCTCCTGCCACGTTCTGAGGGTCGGGAGAGTCTATCTTTACTTCCATGCGGGTGGTTGCCTTGCCACAAGAGGCCAGTTTCAATGTTTCCCAGCGGCTGGAACAAATGATGGGGCCGCATTCCGTCATTCCGTATGCAATGGTATAGGGGAAACCTATCTGCTTCAGGAAGCGTTCCACTTCGGCATTGAACGGTGCTCCTCCGATGATTATTTCATCGAAATTACTGCCGAATACTTCCATTGCCTTTTTGCGCATGTCAGCCTTGATTTTATCGTTGACAATGGGCATCCGCAATAGCAGCTTGCCTATTTTATTGTCTATCCGGGGCAGGATATCCTTCTTGATAATCTTTTCTACGATAAGCGGTACACACGAAATGACCCGTGGCCTGATTTCGGAGAATGACTGTGCAATAATCTTGGGAGACGGCATACGGGTAAGGAAATACAGATGGGCGCCTGCGGAAAAACCGTATAGAAAATCGTACACCATACCAAATACATGTCCCAGAGGCAGCATGGATACAATATGGTCGCCCGGACGTACGGGGAGCATCTCATGGCAATATGCAACATTGGACCAAAGGCTGCGATAGGGGAGCATGACCCCTTTGGAATATCCCGTGGTGCCCGAAGTATAGTTTATGACAGCCAGTTCTTCGGGTGATTCCTCCTTGCGGTAGCTGATATGCTCGGGGCGGAAATTCTTGGGGAAACGTGTGCCATAGAGGACGTTGCGATGTTCGAAAGCCTCCATCAGCTGCTCGTTGCGGCAAACTACCGGAGTGAAGTCCGTCAGCAGTACGATACCCATCAGCAGGGGCATTGCCTCTTCATTGAGGTTTTCCCATGCCCGGTCGCCGACAAACAGCAGCTTGGCTTCGGAATGGTTGACGATGTTGTGGATATTGTCGGCCTTGAACTCATGCAGAATGGGAACAATGACAGCTCCATAGGTAACCGTCGCCAGAAAAGCGACTGCCCAATGTGCACTGTTACGTCCGCAAACGGCAATCTTGTCACCGGGCCTGATGCCGGCGCTTTCCAATACGATATGGAATTTGGCTATTTTCCGTGCTACATCTTTGTATTGCAGTGTAATTCCTTTGTAGTCTGTCAGGGCGTTGCGATCCCAGTTTTTAATAATGCTTTGTTCTATATAATCGATGAACCCTTGTTCTTGTTCCATTCAGCTGTTGCACACTTTAGTTAAAACTGCGCAAAGATAGGTCTTATAGTGATGCAAAGCAAATAGTTTCCACTTTTTTCTTGCCCTGAAACGGATAGAAACTTATCTGTAATTCTTATTCCTTGCTATTTTCCGAAATAAGAAGCAGCTTGTCACCGGCATGAAGTTTTAATGTTCCGTTCGGAATGAGGTACTCATCGCCACGTTTTACAATCATCACCAGTGTGCCTTTGGGCAGGTTCATGTCTTTCAGGGTGTCTGCCTGCTCCAGCATTTCTTGTGTAATGGTCATGTCGTGCAGGTTGGAGTCAATCTCTTCGGGCAGTTCAACTCCGAAATCATTTCCGGTCTTTTCCAGCGGGGTGGAGAGGCCAAGCAGCCGGGCTACCCAGGAGACTGTGGTACCCTGGATGACCAGTGAGACGATGGTTATGAAAAATACGATGTTGAAGATGACATGGGCGCCGGGCACATTAGCCACCACGGGATAGGTGGCAAAGATAATGGGTACTGCGCCACGTAATCCTACCCACGATACGAATAGCCGTGACTTGAGGGTGATTCTCTTGCCAAAAGGCAGCAGGCAGAGAAAAACGCTGAGAGGACGTCCCACGACAATCATGAATACGCCGATGAGCAATGCCACGACTGCAACTTCCAGCATCTCATGGGGGTTGACAAGCAGACCGAGGCAGAGGAACATGATGATTTGGAAAAGCCAGGTCAGTCCATCCATAAAAGTATAAATCTCTTTCCGGTGCATGATTTTGTTATTGCCTACCATCATTCCGGCGATATACACGGCCAGGTAACCGTTGCCTTTCAGCAGGTCGGTGATGGAGAAGGTGAAGAATACAAAGGACAGCAACAGGATAGGATAGAGTGCCTGGTTGTCTATATTCAGCCGGTTCAGCATAAGGATAGCCAGCTTTCCGAGGAAATAACCGGTTGCGGCACCGACAATGAACTGTATGGCAAAAGAGCCCAATATCTGGGGAACTCCCATTCCGGAGGACTGGATGAATTGAATCAGCACGATTGTCAGCATATATGCCATCGGGTCGTTACTACCGCTTTCCAGTTCCAGCATGGGGCGCAGATTATGCTTCAGGTTCATTTTTTGTGAACGCAGAATGGCGAATACAGAGGCTGAGTCGGTAGATGACATGGTGGATGCAAGCAAAAGGGAGGTTATCAATGGCAGGTGGATGTTGGTCCAGCTCATGCCGGACAGCCACCAGATAAATAATCCGGTAAAGAGGGCCGTGAGCAGCACTCCTGCAGTTGACAAAACAATGCCGGGAGTCAATATGGGCTTTATCTCCGTAAACTTGGTGTCCATGCCACCGGAGAACAGAATGATGCTGAGTGCAACCATGCCGATGAACTGTGCTTCCTTGGCGTTGTGGAACTGCAATCCCAATCCGTCACTGCCGAACAGCATACCGACGACAAGGAAAAGCAATAACGCAGGTACTCCGAAACGGTAGCCGGTCTTGCCGACAATGATGCTGACGAAAAGTAATATGGAACCTATAAGTAGTATGTTTCCTGCTGTAAATATCATAAATTCTATGCTATATAGTTTGAAATGTGATGTTTCTTATGTCTAATAGTACAAAGATATGCAATGTGTTTAACAAATACAAATCTAAAATAGTTCAATTGAATTTTAAAATAAAGGTGGTTTCTTTACCAGGCAATAAGGATAAATTTCCGCCGGAAAGCCTCATTATTTGCCGGGAAATACTCAATCCAATACCGCTTCCGCCCTCTTTGGTCGTAAAGAAGGGGATAAATATGTGTTCGGCAATGTCATTGGGAATGGCAGGTCCGTTGTTGGAAATTTCTATCAGTATGGCTTCCGCTTCGTTGCAGTAGGCACGTATGTTGATATGTCCTTCTTTATCTGTATCTTTATCCGATTCGATGGCTTGCATGGCATTTTTCAGTAGGTTGATGACCACTTGTGATACCAGGTTTTCATCGGCATATAGAATAAGGTCGCTTGGCGCGATGTCCGTATGAAAGGTGACCCGGACATCGGGGTGCTGGTGACGGGCGAGTTCGACCATCCGCTCGATAAAGCTTTTTACGTAGAACAAGGATGGTTCGGGGGTGGGAATACGGGTGAATTTCCGGTATGATTCCACAAAAGAGAGCAGGCCCTTGCCTGTACTGCTGATAGTCTGCAGGCCGTTTCTGATTTCTTCTTTGGAGGCTTGTGCCTCGGTCAGTCCCAGCAGTGTATCGCTCAGGGAGGTTATGGGAGTGACGGCGTTCATTATTTCGTGCGTCAGTACGCGGGTAAGCCTGATCCAGGAATCTATTTCCTTTTCATCCAGCTCGTTGTTGATGTCGTTCAAGGCGAGGATGCGCAGATGTTCTTTACGGACTGTGATGTCGCTGACGCGGACAGACATGTTTACAGTGCCTCGCTCGTTGGTGAAAGGCATTTGCAGTTTGTCTCCCGGGCGGCAATTGGCAAGAAGGGACGAAAGACGCGGGTCCACGCGGTTCAGCTGGCTGACGTGGGTAAAGACATTGAGGCCCAGCAAACGGAGGGCTTCGCTGTTTTTCTGATATACGGCACCATTGTCGTTCAGCACGAGGATGCCGGTATTCACGCAGTCCAGGATGAGTTCGTAGTACTTTTCTTGCTGGGCTGTTTCACTTTTCACATTATAAAGTATATGGGCAACCCGGTTCAATGCACGGTTCACGAGTCGTGCGTCGGCAGTGTTTTCCGTTTCGGAGAAGTGGATGGCATTGTCGTTGTTTTCGATGGCGTCGAGCATGAAAAGCACCTTCCGCACATGATGGCGGTATAACTTCTGCTGCCAGTACAAGGCTATGGGAAGCAGCGCGGTACAGAGCGCGCCCCAAAATACGTCTACAGTCCACATCACCCCTGCAAGGAGTGCTACTGCCAGACTGACGGCAACGCGGAATGAATAATTAAAGGCCATACTTCTTCATTTTGTTGTACAACGTCTGGCGGGTGATACCCAGTTGTGCGGCGACGGCAGAGAGATTTCCGCTACATTTGTCGAGCGTCTTCCGTATCATCTGCATTTCCATTTCTTCGAGCGTGGATGCGGCTGCTTCGGGAGTGCCGGTTCGCCGTGCCAGCTGGAACAGTTCTGCGGGAAGGGTTTCGTTGTCACAGATGATAATGGCTTTTTCGATGGCATGTTCCAGTTCGCGGATATTGCCGTACCAGGGGTGGAGCGTAAGTTTCTCGCAGGCGCCGTCCGTCAGCTTGACAGGGGGCTTGTCATATTGCTTGCAGAAGCGGGCGATGAAAAGCTCTGCAAGGGGGATGATGTCTTCGGGCCGCTCGCGCAACGAAGGTATCTCGAGATGTATCGTGTTGATGCGGTACAGCAAGTCCTCGCGGAATTCGCCTTTTGCCACCATCTCGGGCAGATTGCGGTTTGTAGCGCAAATCAGCCGTATGTCTACGGGAATGGGAGTGTTGCTGCCTACACGGACAATGCTGCGTCGTTGGATGGCGGTCAGCAGTTTGGCTTGCAGATGGTAGGGGAGATTGCCTATTTCATCGAGAAAGAGGGTGCTGCGGCTGGCTGCTTCGAACTTGCCGGCACGGTCGGCATGGGCATCGGTGAAAGAGCCTTTCATGTGGCCGAACAGTTCGCTCTCGAAAAGGCTTTCGGTGACTGCACCCATATCCACACTTACCATCTCCTGCCGGTTGCGCGGTGAAAGGGAGTGAATTTCGCGTGCCAGCATCTCTTTACCGGTACCGTTCTCGCCCGTAATAAGGATATTGGCATCGGTAGAGGCCACTTTTTCCACCAAAAGGCGGAGCTGCTGCATGGCGGGGCTGTTTCCCCAATACATGTTGCGGGTATCTGCAAACAGGTGGCTGCTTTCTGCCGTACGTCCGGCATTTGGGCCGTTGGCCGGAGATTTTGTTTCAGAAGCTGATACGGCATTCAGTAAGGTTTCCACCAGTTTCTGGTTGTTCCAGGGTTTCACGACGAAGTCTGTGGCTCCTTCCTTGATTCCCCGTACGGCAAGGTCAATGTCGGCATAGGCGGTAAACAGCACTACGGGCAGGGTGGGACATTGCTTCTTTATTTCATGGAGCCAGTATAGTCCCTCGTTGCCGGTATTGATGCCCGAGGTGAAGTTCATGTCAAGAAGAACCACTTGCCATGACCTTTCTCGCAATACGCTGGGCAGGGTTACGGGAGAGGGAAGTGTGATTATCCCTTCAAAATATGGCTTTAACAAAAGCTGCAAGGCGGTAAGTACGCCTCGGTTATCATCGACAATCAGGATGTTTCCGTTTTTTTTGGCCATAAACTATTTCTGTTTTCTGCAGGCAAAGTTAATGATTTATCTGTATTATATGCTTTATTCTATATTTTTGCTTACTAAGAATTAATCGTCCGACAGTTGTTGAATTATCGTCCGACAGCTGTCGGACGATAATTCAACAACTGTCGGACGATAATATAACGATTGTGGGACGAATAGATTTAAGTAAAACAGAAATTAGTTGGCAGCAACTTCAGTAAGAGTTCATGGCGGTACTGAAAAAAGAACTTATAGCAGTTGCAGTTTGATGCCAAACGACAAGCTCAGATAATCCTTGGGTTTCAGATACTTGTTGGTGAAGGCGCTGACTACATATAGGTCACATGTACTTATTTCATAGAAGAAAGTGATTTCTTTGGCCGTGAACCGTCGTTGTGGGTCGATGTCGTAAGTGATGCGCTGTCCTAAGAATGCATGGATGCGTACCTTAGAGGAGAAACCATAATATCCTTTAGGGTAGCGTTCCGGTTCATTGACCCAGAATTCATCGCCGAATACCGTGTTCAGATACATACCGCAAGCCAGCGGTTCTACAGAAAAACGGCTCTGTTTTATTTGCAGGCTCCAGGGAAGGTAGTTCTGCTTGACGGTGAATGTCAGCTTGGTACGTTTGGAGTCATATTTGGGCAATACTCCGAAGAATACGTCTGTTTCCCATTGGTTTCTTCTGCCGTAATCCCATCCGGTACCGAATGACAGCAACCCCATATTGCCGGCAAACTGAATTTTGGTGTGCGTCGGAATCAGGGCCTCCCAATGCCTGCGGTAGCGGTGTACGCGGCGGTCATAACGGTTCTCTCTGGTCTGGCTTTCAATGACGGCATCCGGTTGCAGGTCCATCCATACGGTATCGTGTTCTATGATGAAGATGGTATCTCTCTCTTGTGAAAAAGCAGAAAAAGAGCATACCGACAAGAAGACGACGGCGCATGCCAGGTGATTAATAATATGCCACTTCGCGTTCATATCCGTCGGGGGTTATGGTGAATATATAGTAATTGCGGTTCTTCATGCAGTCGCTCATGTAATACATTATCCCATCTTCAAAGAGGTCTTTCTCGAAGCGATGGTGTTCGTGTGCGGATGTACAGAACTGCAGTCCGGGAAATTCCTTGATGTAACGCTGGAATACGTGTGCCACATTATTGTTGAACTCGTTGCAGAACGGGCGTATATGCATGGACACAACGGTTTTATCGAATTCCTCTTCATGGTCGCGTATCTGTGCGGCAAGAAACTCGAAGTCGGGAATGGGGCGGGAGTAGTCGAATTCGATGGCGTTGGTATTCAGGCAGACAAACTTTACCCGTCCTGCAATGAAGGAGAAATTGGGGTCTCCGAATATTGCACGATAAGTCTCTTCGCCCGTGCCCAGGCAGTCGTGATTGCCGAGAAGTACCACATAGGGTATCTTGAGTTTGTTCATAATGTCCCGTTGCCAAAGGAACTCGTCTGTTACACCGAAGTCACTGACGTCTCCGCCATGAATGACGAAATCTATGTCGTCCCGCTTGTTGAGGTGGCTTACAAAGTCGTCGGTCTCGTCATACCAGCGCTGGGAATCACCCATTGTTACGAACCGGATTGTTGTCTTGTTCTGGCAGTTCTGCTCTATTTGGGCAATGTTGTGGGCATTGACATCGGTTTCACCGCTGATGTGTACATCGTAAGGGTGATAATCTATCATGTCGCAGCCGGCCATGAGCAGGCATAGGAATGAAGGATATAAGAGTTTGGGGAATTTCATGGGCAGGTGCTTCATTTAATGTTTATACTCTATCTTTAGAAAACTGTGGGCAAAGGTAAAGTTTTCATTCTTATGGATTCTTTTCTAATTTCCCTTTTTTTTGTTCTATGAGGCTGAACAGAGATTCGGCCTCTGTCTAATTTTTAGACGGGAGTGTCTAAAAATTAGACACCTTTGTCTTCTTCTGAAATACGATATGCGCTGATAATCAGGTTTGTGTATTCTTTGGCACGCTTTCTGCAATATGAAAAGCAAGAAAATAAATCTAATAAACGATAAACGGAATGAAACAAATCTATTATGTAATTCAGACTTTACTGCGGGGACGCGGTTCGAATATCATCAAGGTCATTTCTTTGGGATTGGGATTGACGATGAGTATTCTGCTTTTCTCCCGCGTGGCATATGAACAGAGTTTTGACACTTGCTTCAAGGATTATGATAACTTATATCAGGTATGGTCGATATTCTCGGTGAAAGGGGAGAAATTTGAGCCTCAGGAGTGGAATTGCGGTCCCGTGGCAGGGGCCATTTTGGAGAACTTCCCCAAAGAGGTGGAGTCGGCGGTAAGTTTGAGCACGTCTATGGTATCTGCTCCCCTTTACAATGGAAGCGTGCGTCTTGATGACAGGAAGATTGCAGCCGATTCGCTGTTCTTCCGTACCATGGGTATCGACGTCCTGAACGGGAATCCCGAAAAGGACTTGGTGCAGAAGGATATTATTTTCTTGAGTGAACGCTTTGCAAGGAAAGTGTTCGGTGAGGAGAATCCTATAGGGAAAACGCTTAATTATGACCATCAGTTTGACCTGACGGTGAAGGGAATCTATGCCAATTTGCCTGAGAACGCCACAATCAATCCGGAAGCGGTTATCTCGATGCCTACCTTGTGGAGCCGCAACTGGAATAACTACTCGTGGAGCGGGGGAGACAGTTGGGTAGAGTTTATCCGTTTCCGTCCCGGTGCCGACAAATCTGTTGTCAATGCGCGTATTGATGCCATGATAGACAAATATCGCCCGGCAGAAGATAAGAAAGAGTACGGTTACACGGCTTTTGTGCAGCCCATCCGTGATACATACCGCAATTATGATGATGTGCAGCGGATGCGTGTCATCATGAGCATTCTTGGTTTTGCCATTCTTTTCATTGCGGCGTTGAACTATGTGCTGATTTCCATTTCCTCTTTGAGCTACCGCGCCAAGTCGGTAGGCGTACATAAATGCAGCGGTGCGAGCGGTGGCACGGTTTTCAGCATGTTTTTGCTGGAAACGGGTATCATCATTGTGGCGGCATTGCTGCTGATGGCGTTGATAATGCTCAACTTCCGCGATTTTGTGGAAGACACGGTCGTTGTAAAGCTCTCCACCTTGTTGGCTCCGGAGCGTATCTGGGTACCGTTGTCGGTAGTGCTTCTGCTGTTTATAGTGGGAGGAGTGTTGCCGGGTCGGCTCTTTGCGCGTATTCCCGTATCGCAGGTGTTCCGCCGCTATACCGAGGGGAAGAAGGGCTGGAAGCGTCCGTTGCTGTTTGTCCAGTTTGCAGGCGTGGCATTCATCAGTGGATTGATGTGTGTGGTGATGTCGCAATATCAGTATGTACTGAAAAAGGATATGGGGTATAATCCCAAGCAGATAGCCATAGGCAATGCCTACTGGGATAATGAAGCGACGCGTGACGCGGCTTATCAGTTCTTCAAAGGATTGCCCTACGTGGAAGCGGTGTCCAGTGCCAACAGCACACCCATTAGCGGATATAGCGGTTCGATGATTCATAGTGAGAGCGGGCAGGCACTGTTCTCTTGCCGCTCTTCTTATTTCATGCGCGAGGACTTTCCTGCCTTGATGGGCATGACTATGAAGACGGGACGTATGGCGCGCGATAAAGAGGAAGTCGTGGTGAACGAGACCTTTGCCGAGATGATGCGTTGGGGAGACGACGTCGTAGGCCGTACGGTATATACCGAAGGGAATACATTCAAGGTCGTAGGGCAGTTGAAGGATTTCCAGATAGAGAGTTTCAGAACCGAGAAGATGCCTTTCATAGCCCGGGGAAACAAGAATTTTTATGGAACGGTACATGTCCGTTTGAAAGAACCCTTTACCGAAAATCTGCAGAAGCTGAACCACGATGTAGCCGAGGCTTTCCATGACCAGACTATTGACTTTACCGGCTATGAGAAAAGAATAGAGAATAGTTATAATTCTGTCCGTGTATTCCGTAATGCCACTTTGATGGCGGCAGTGACCATGTTCTTCATCATGCTGATGGGACTGATTGGTTATACCACCGACGAGGTACGCCGCCGCAGCAAGGAGATTGCCATCCGCAAAGTGAACGGTGCAGAGGCTTCCAGTATCTTGGAAATGCTGTCGAGGGATGTACTTGTGGTGGCGGCTCCGGCAGTTGTCATCGGTACGGTATTGGCATGGTATGTCAACGGAATGTGGATGGAACAGTTTGCGGAGCGTATTCCCATCAGTTGGGCAGTATACGTACTGGTAGTGATGGCCAATTTGGTGATTATCGTAGCCTGCGTACTTTGGAAGTCCTGGCAGATAGCGAACGAGAACCCGGTAAACAGCATTAAGAGCGAATGATAATAATATTAATACATAGAATATCATGATTGAAATTAACAACATCAGCAAAGTATTCCGTACTTCGGAAGTAGAGACAGTAGCATTGAACCACGTCAGCCTCGATGTAAAGGAGGGGGAGTTTGTAGCCATTATGGGACCGTCAGGTTGCGGCAAGTCCACCTTGCTGAACATCCTCGGGCTGCTGGACAATCCTACGGAGGGCAGTTACAAGCTGCTCGGTCAGGAAGTAGCGGACTTGAAGGAAAAGGAACGTACCCGTGTGCGCAAGGGCAAGCTGGGATTCGTGTTCCAGAGCTTCAACCTGATAGACGAACTGAACGTCTACGAGAATGTGGAACTTCCCCTTACGTATCTTGGCGTAAGGGCGGGTGAACGTAAGCGTATGGTAGAGGATATTCTGAAGCGGATGAACATCAGCCATCGCGCCAAGCACTTCCCGCAACAGCTTTCCGGCGGTCAGCAGCAGCGTGTGGCGATAGCCCGTGCGGTCGTAACCAATCCCAAGCTGATACTCGCCGATGAGCCTACCGGTAACTTGGACTCCAAGAACGGAGCTGAGGTGATGAATCTGTTGACAGAGCTGAATAAAGAGGGTACTACGATTATTATGGTGACCCACAGCCAGCACGACGCCTCGTTTGCACACCGCACGATACATCTTTTCGACGGTAGTGTGGTGGCAAGTGTGGCAGCGCAGGATTTGTAACGGCCTTTTAAAACAACTTTCATGAGACAACTATATTACACTCTCCAGACATTGATACGAGGAAAAGGCTCCAACCTCATCAAGATTGTTTCTCTGGGACTGGGGTTGGCAGTCAGTATCCTCATTTTTTCCCGTCAGGCATTCGAGCTCAATTATGATACCTGCTACAAGGACCATGAACGTTTGTGTCTTGTCAAAACAGTATGGTATTACAACAACGAGTATCATCCTTCGCATATAACTCTTGGACCGGTGGCTGGTACCATTGCCGAAAACCTGCCTGACGAGGTGGAGAGTGTTACCGTCACCCAGCAATGGTGGAGCAATTCGGCTTGGTTTGCCAATGAACGCCGTTTCCAGACCAATGCCATGACGGCCGATTCTTGTTTCTTTGCCACTATGGGCATTGATATTGTCAGTGGAGACCCTCGCGAGCTGAATAATCCGGAGGTGGTCTTCATCAGCAGGGAGCTGGCCGGCAGCATGTTTGCCGATAAGAATCCCATCGGGCAGACGGTGGTCTATAACAAACAGATGCCAATGACCGTGAAGGGCATTTTTGAAGATTTTCCCGAAAACTCCAGTTTCTATGGAAGTGGTGTCGTGATGTCTCTGGCTACCTCCTTCAAGCATCATTGGGGATACTGGGGGTGGGGAGGTGGAGACAGCTATATGTCCTTTGTCCGTCTGCGCCCGGGGGTGCAATTGGACGATGTGAACACCCGAATAGAGAAACTTGCCGAACAGGTGCGCAAGAGCGATGATGTGTTTATCAGTCTGGTTCCGATAAAGGACTACCGTATGGAATTTGGTATCAGTACCATGCGTATGGTATGGATTCTGTTGACGCTGGGAACCGCCATACTTTTTATTGTGGCGATGAATTATGTGCTTATTTCCATCTCAGCCATGAACCGTCGTGCCAAAGCTATAGGCGTACATAAATGTAGTGGGGCAAATACGGGAACTATTTTCGGTATGTTCTTATGGGAGACCGGAGTCATCATGCTTTCTTCCTTGCTGCTTGTAGCGCTGCTTCTATTTAATTTCCGTGAGCCGTTGGAGGACATGCTCGACGTTAGTCTTGCCGGTCTTTTCTCTTGGGAAAACATTTGGGCACCGCTTTCAGTGATAGTCATTTTGTTTATGATAGGCGGCATGTTGCCCGGGCAGCTTTTTGCCCGCATTCCGGTGACGCAGGTTTTCCGCCGGTACACCGAAGGCAAGAAAGGCTGGAAACGTCCGCTCTTGTTTGTGCAGTTTGCCGGTACCTCCTTTATTTTCGGTTTGTTGGGGCTGGTGCTTATGCAGAGCCATTACATCACCAATAAAGAACGTGGATTCGATTACCACCGGGTGGCCTATGCTTCGGGCGTATCCTTTGACTCGGATGCGGAAAGCGATGCCAATCGTAGTGTGATGCTTTCTTTGCCTTATGTGGAAGATGGAGCTTGTAGCAGTAATCTTCTTACAGACGGATTGAGCGGAGAAGGGGTTACGACTGATAACGGGCAGTGGATGAGCATGCGTTGGGTGGAATTTGGCAAGGACTATGCCCCGTTTATGAAGTTGGAATTTGCGGAAGGCAAGAATATGGATGCTCCTGGGCAGATATTGGTCAATGAAACATTTTTGAAAATGATGCATTGGGAAGATAAACCGATAGGCAGGCAAGTGCGCAACGGCGATCGCATAGCGGGCAATATTGTAGGTGTACTGAAAGACTTTGCCACATCCAATGCCGCTTATGTGGCGGTGCAACCTATGTATGCAACTTATCTTGACCGATTTTCCGGAAACATCCAATTACGTCTGAAAGAGCCTTTTGACGATAACCTCAAGCGTTTGAACGAAGACATGGAAAAGCTGTTTCCCACCCGTGACATTGTATTTTCCTCGTTCCAAAAGGTCATTGACGACCAGAACAGTACCGTCACGGATTTCCGTAATGCAGCTTTACTGGCTGCCATAACCATCCTTTTTGTTACGTTAATGGGGTTGATTGGCTACATCAATGACGAGATACAACGCCGCAGCAAGGAAATTGCCATCCGTAAAGTGAATGGTGCGGAAGCGTCATCCATTCTCCGGCTTTTCTCGAAGGATATATTCTGGATATCCTTGCCGGCCGTTTTTCTTGGAGGGCTGGGAGCCTGGTATATAGGCGGTGTCTGGATAGAGCAGTTTGTGGAGGGAGTGGATTTTGGTATCTGCGGATTCTTGCTTATTGCATGCATTGTACTATTGCTCATCATCGGTTGTGTAGTATTCAAGGCATGGCGGATTGCCAATGAGAATCCGGTAGACAGTATTAAGAGTGAATAAAGAATAACTTTAGGAAATTATGAGGCGGCACATTTATTATACATTACAAAGCTTGTTGCACAAGCAAGGTTCCAATGCCATTAAGATTGTATCTTTGGCATTGGGACTGCTGATGTCTGTATTTCTATTTGCACGGATTGCATTCGAGTTGAGTTTTGATAACTTTTATCATGATTCGGATAACCTTTATATTGTGAAGACGGGTTGGTTAAAAAATGGAGTGTTGGAAGGTAACGAAAGTCGCTTTACCATCATTCCGATTCCGGCTGCCATTGCCGAAGAGTTTCCGGAACAAGTGGAAAGTAGCACAGTGAGCTGTTCTCTTTTTGATAATAGTTTCCAGTTGGGTGAGCGCCAATTAGATATGTCCACGGTGATGGCAGATACACTTTATTTTTCTGTACTCGGTTTGGAGATGATAGAAGGCAATCCACAGGATTTGGCGGGTCCGGATGTCGTATTCCTTTCCGCCAAGTCAGCAAAGGAGGCCTTCGGTGACGAAAATCCGATAGGGAAAACACTGCGTTATGATTTTTGGGGATATCAGACTACACTGCTCGTGAAGGGTATCTTTGCCGATATTCCGTTGAACACTTCTTTGGAGAGGCGTCCAGAGGCAATCATTTCCTTTCCTACTATAGGGCGGCATCTGAAGTGGAACCTAGGTTGGCAAAGCGGCGGAAACTACGACGGTTATCTCAGGCTGCGCAGCCCGCAGGATGCTGATTGGCTGAATGAGCGTATGTCCATAGCTATTGCCCGTCATATTCCACCGGAAAGTGGTTTAGAATTGAGCGTACGTATTGTCCCTATCCATAATCTGCATGTCGAGACTCCTCAAGTACGGAAGATGATTTGGATTATGTTCTTCCTGGGTATCGTGCTGCTTTTTACGACCGCATTGAATTATGTACTCGTTTCCGTGGCTTCGCTGACACAGCGTGCCAAGGCCATCGGTGTACACAAATGCAGCGGTGCTTCGGGAAGTAGCATCTTTTCCATGTTCATGGTAGAGACTGCTATAGTAGTAGGGCTTGCCTTGCTGCTCATTGGACTGCTGGTGTATATTTTCCACGAAAAAATGGAAGAATTGGCAGCTGTACCTCTCAGTGCTCTTTTTGACTGGCAGAATCTTTGGGCACCATTGTCGGTGATACTGTTACTGTTTATTTTAGGTGGTTGCCTGCCTGCCATGCTTTTCGCTCGTATTCCGGTGACACAAGTGTTCCGCCGCTACTCTTCCGGACGCCGCGGCTGGAAACGGGTACTGCTTTTTGTTCAGTTCATCGGAGCGGCATTCATTCTGGGGATGATGCTGATGGTCGTTTCACAGTACAGTTATGTAACGACTCGTGACCGTGGTTGGCGTCCTGAACGTGTGGCATATACCACCCAGCGGGAAGTGGATGGCAATAGCCTGCGTAGTCTTGTCGGCAGTTTGCCTTATGTGGAAGGGGTTGCTTCGGCAGAACGCCCTATATTGTGGTTCGGTTCTAACCAGCCAATTCTTGACAATCAGGGTAACGAGCTTTTCTATCCTCGTAATACCTGGTTCGACAGTGATTTTCTTCCTTTCATTGGTCTGAGACTGAAAAAGGGGCATAACTTGACGGGAGAAGGTCAGTTGCTTGTCAACAGTGTCTTTTGTGAGAAGATGAATTGGACAGACAGCCCCATAGGCAAGCGGGTGAATGATTATGGCACTGTTGTCGGGCTGTTAGACAGTTTCAGTTTTGCCGATATGCCCAACGATAATTTGCCGGTGATGGTGGAATGGACGGGGAAGACAGCTGCCACCCTGCATGTTCGCCTCAAAGAGCCATTGGATGAAAATCTCGCCCGCCTCAATGAAGAGATGCATCGGATTTATCCTCAGAAAAGCCTCGTATTCCGTTCGGTGGAGCAGGAAATGCGCAGTTATGCCGAGTCTGTACGGGTATTTCGTGATGTCACCCTGCTGGTTTCATTGACCATACTCTTTATCATTCTGATGGGACTGATAGGCTATGTGAATGATGAAATCCACCTGCGTTCAAAAGAGATTGCCATTCGTAAAGTGAATGGAGCGGAGACGGAAAGTATTTTGCTGTTATTGTCAAGAGATGTGCTTTGGCTGGCCATTCCGTCTGTCGCCATAGGTATTGGGGGAGCATGCCGGGCCGGAAAGCTTTGGGCGAGCCAGTTCTCTGATGTTGTGCCATTCCCTATAGGCGGATATATTCTTGTAGGTTGTCTGTTGCTGTTGTTTATCGTTGTTACCGTGGTGTTGAAGGCATGGTGCATTGCCAATGAAAATCCGGTAAAGAGCATCAAGAGCGAATAAAGTTGCCGCAACATACATCATGCGTTTGGGGTAGACAGACCATCTGTTTGGGGCGAATAGATGATGTGTTTGGGCTGAATGAATGATATATTTTCGAACAATTTGTTTGTTATAACATAAAATGCAATATTTGCAGTAGAATAAATCACTTTCACCTCGCTTTTTCGGTAATTCCTGTGGGTAATCTTTTTACATATATCCACAATGCCACCGCTGCCGTTACAAAAGCAAAGAAGTCCGATACCGGCATACATATCCAGATGCCGTCCAGCCCAAAGTAATGCGGGAATATCAGTAGTCCCGGCAACAGATACAGTAATTGGCGTGTCAGCGACAAGAAGATACTGATTTTCGCCTTCCCGATGCTTTGGAAGAAATTGCCGATGACAATCTGTGCACCTACCAGCGGGAATATGGCTACGGCAATGCGTACGCCTCTGGAAGCAATATCTATCAACTCTTCATCACTGGTAAAGATGGCAGATATGGCATGGGGGAACAATTCGCAGATAAGGAAGCCGGTACTGGTGATACATACTCCGGCAATGATGGTCAGGCGCAGGGTAGCCTTCACACGGTCGTGCTTTTGCGCACCGAAGTTATAGCCTACAATCGGTTGCATTCCCATCGTCAGCCCCAATACAATCATTACATAGAGTACCAGCAGTCGGTTGATAATGCCATATGCCCCGATGGCCATATCGCCTCCGTACTGTTGGAGGCTGTTGTTTACGATAATCACAATGACACATGCCGTGACGTTCATCAGAAACGGTGACATACCGATGGATAATATACTACTGATGATACGTTTCTTCATCTTCCAGAACCCCCGTTGCAGACGTACCACACTTGTCTTTTGCAGGAAATGGCTCACTACCCACACCATGCCGATGAACTGCGAGATGACCGTTGCCGTTGCAGCTCCCCGTATTCCCCAGTCAAATTGGAAGATGAAAATGGGAGCGAGGATTATGTTGCAGACTACCGTTACCATAGACGTGAGCATCGCTTTCTTGGGATATCCCGTGGCACGCATGATATTGTTCAGGCCAATCATGGTATAAGTGACGGGGGTACCCAGTAATATCACCTGCATAAAGTCGCGGGCATATGGCAACGTATCATTGCTGGCACCGAAGAAGCGCAGGATGTCATCCAGAAAGATGAATGAAACACTGCCGAATATGAATGCGTTGACCAGGCAGAACATCAGTGTGTTTCCCAATACTTCCGTTGCTCCGTCCAGGTCTTTCTGTCCCAACCGGATGGACGAAATGGTGGAGCCACCTGCCGATACCATCGTACAGAAAGCCACGACCAGATTCATCAGAGGGAAAGTAATGGCGAGTCCGGCAATGCCCATAGGACCTACGCCATGACCGATGAAAATGCTGTCGATGATGTTGTACAACGAAGTAATCGTCATGCCTATAATGGCCGGAATGGAGTACTGCACAAGCAGTTTGCCAATACGTTCGGTTCCTAATATATGCGCGTTGTTCATTTGATATGAGTCAATTAAGGAGCACAAAGGTATAAAATATTTGTTTGATTCGCAGATTATTCCCACCTTTGTACGCTATAATGTTTTGGTATTAACAGATTTAGGTAAAAGAAAGTTTATGGACACAACAAAAGCAACCGCCGTACTTTTTGATTTTGACGGCGTGGTGGTAGACACGGAAACACAGTACAGTCACTTCTGGCATGAAATGGGAAAGCAGTATTTGGGTATGGATGATATTGAAGGCAGGGTGAAGGGCCAGACGCTGGTCTATATTTATGACACCTTCTTTCCGGGCATGGCGAAGGAGCAGGCCGAAATTACCGAACGGCTGAACCGCTTTGAACAGGAAATGTCATTCGACTTTATTCCCGGAGTGCTTGACTTCATTGCCGACCTACACCGGAATGGGGTGAAGACTGCCGTAGTGACCAGCTCCAACGAAGCGAAGATGGCAGCTGTCTATCGGGTTCATCCCGAAATAAAGACTCTTTTCGACCGTATCCTTACGGCCGAGATGTTTACGGCTTCCAAGCCTGCACCGGATTGTTTTCTGTTGGGTATGGAGGTTTTCGGCACAACTCCCGACACCACATATGTATTCGAGGATTCCTTCAACGGGCTGAAAGCCGGCATGGCTTCAGGAGCTACCGTTATAGGGTTGGCAACCACCAATTCCCGTGAAGACATAGCTCCGTTGTGTCATTATGTATTGGATGACTTTCAGGGATTCACTTACGATAAATTAACTCAATTGTACAAGTAATCAGAAAAAGGATTACCTTTGCGCCGAAAATTAAATTGAGTAATTGTAAATTGCCAAATTGTAAATACTATCATGGGTTATATTTCAGACGACACTCGTAAAGTGACTACACATCGCCTTATCGAAATGAAACAGAGAGGCGAAAAAATATCAATGTTGACATCATACGACTATACTATGGCGCAGATTGTGGACGGTGCCGGGGTAGACGTGATTCTGGTGGGAGATTCCGCTTCCAATGTAATGGCAGGCAATGTCACCACGCTTCCCATCACGCTCGACCAGATGATTTATCATGGCAAATCCGTGGTTCGCGGTGTGAAGCGTGCCATGGTCATTGTCGACATGCCTTTCGGCTCTTATCAGGGCAACGAACTGGAGGGATTGGCTTCCGCTATCCGTATTATGAAAGAAAGCCATGCCGACGCCCTCAAACTGGAGGGAGGCGAGGAAATCATCGGTACGGTGAAGCGTATCCTCAGCGCCGGTATTCCCATCATGGGACATCTCGGACTGATGCCCCAATCCATCAACAAGTATGGAACATATACGGTCCGTGCGAAGGATGATGCCGAAGCCGAGAAACTGGTACGCGATGCGCATTTGCTGGAAGAAGCCGGATGCTTCGGACTGGTATTGGAGAAGATTCCTGCCGCATTGGCTGCCCGCGTGGCAAGCGAGCTGACTATACCCGTTATAGGCATCGGTGCCGGTGGCGATGTGGACGGCCAGGTGTTGGTGGTTCAGGATATGCTGGGTATGAATAACGGTTTTCGTCCCCGTTTCCTGCGTCGCTATGCCGACCTGCATACAGTGATGACGGATGCCATCAGCCGTTATGTATCCGATGTGAAGAACTTAGATTTCCCGAATGAGAAAGAACAGTACTAACAAACTCATGACACTCAATTTTTGGCGGATGTGTACGGCAAATCTGTTGCTGTACACATCCGTCTATATGCTTTTCCCTCTGCTTCCTTTTGTGATGGGAGAGCAGTTGGGTGTTTCCGTCGGGCAGGCGGGCAGCATGTTTCTGGTCTTTGTGGTGGCCATGTTTGCTGTCGGTCCTTTCCATGCCTATCTGGTCGATGAATATAAAAGGAAACACGTGCTCCTTTACTCCGCACTCATTATGCTGGCGGCTGTTCTGGGATATGCCTTTGTGGATGGTTATACGAAATTTCTGCTGCTTGCCGCTGTGCAGGGAGCATGTTTCGGGCTGGCAACCACAGCGGGCATTACGGTGGCCATCGACATAACGACTTCCGCGCGCCGCAGCGTAGGAAACATGGTATATGCATGGGCTGCACGCTTGGGCATGCTGGTGGGTGTTGTGTTGGGCATTGGAATGTATAAGATGTATGGTTTCCGTATGGTGACCTATCTGTCCGTAGCGGCCGGACTGGCTAGCATATTTTTCGCATCGAGGGTATATGTGGCTTTCCGTGCTCCGATAGGCGTGTCGTTGTGCAATATGGACCGCTTCTTATTGCCGCGTGCATGGGTACCTGCCATCAATATGCTACTGATTGCTTTTGTACCGGGAGCGTTGCTGCCACTGATGTTTGTGGGCGATTACTGGTCATTGGCGGCATTGGCTGTATTGGTGTTCATTACAGTCCCGTTCATGAAGATGTTCGTCAAGCTGTCGCACCATTGCCAGCGTGGAACGGCAAACACCACTTGTCATTTGTCTATGGAGGCAGGGCTGCTGGTGGGCATGACTGTGGCTTGCCACCTGATGGACAAAGCGCAGATATACCATGTGGCGTCTGTTGCTGCTATGCTTGCCGTATTTTTCTTTGTACTGCTGACCTATCCTTATTATAAGAAGAAGCGGGTGAGGTAAGGGATAAATACAATCAATCCTATAATGGCCGCCGTTGCAGCACATACCAGTACTGCTCCGGCGGCTATGTCTTTTACTTGCCCTGCCACGGGATGCTGTTGGGGAGACACCAGGTCGACCAGCTTCTCAATGGCGGTATTGAACAGTTCGGCTACTATCACCACTCCGATGCAGAGAATGATTATCATCCACTCCATGCGGGTAATGCCTAAAACGAATCCTGCAATGACTACCACAGCCGTAGCTATCAGATGGAAGCTCAGGTTCTGTTCTTTTCCTATGCAACACCGGATACCTTTCCAGGCATATCCGAAACTGCGCAACTGCTTTTTAAAGTCGTACTTCATGGATTATAGTTGTTGCTTAATTCCTTGAAACCTGTTTCACTCCCTTTACTGTTCTCAGTTTCTTGACAAGTGCTTCCAGATGTCCCGTATCGCTCACCATGATGGTCAGCGTTCCGGAAAACAGCCCGTCATGCGAGTCAATACCGATGCTTCTCAAGGTAATACCCGTTTCTTTGGAAATGATGGAAGTGATGTTGGTCACGATGCCGATGTCATCGTGTCCCACTACGCGCAGGGTGATGGGGTACTGTGTACCTTGTGACTTTCCGGCCCAGCGTGCTTTCACGATACGGTAGCCGAAACGTGAGTGCAAATCACTGGCATTGGGACAATCGCAACGGTGTATCTTGATACCTCCCGTCACACTGACAAAGCCGAATACATCATCTCCATAGATGGGATTGCAGCAGCGTGCCAACTTGAAATCCAATCCTTTCAGATTTTGATCAATGACCAGTACATCTTCTTTGGTACCTATCTCTTCCGGTATGCCTTGTTGAAGGTTATAGCCTTCAGCACTGCGGTAGACAATATCGTCGCGCGTATCATTTTCCCGTCTTTGCTGTTCCTGGTATTTGTCTATAATCTCGTTGACATCCAGTTCTTCATCGGCTATGGCTTGATAGAAGTCGGTCACTATCTTGAAACCGAGGCGCTTGATGAGGCGCATCATGGTTCCTTCATCATACTCTATCTTCCGGTTCTTGAACTTGCGTTCCAGGGTTTCCTTAGCGAAGGCGTGCTGGCGTGCAGCCATTTCCTTCAATGCCTGGCGTATTTTGGTGCGTGCCTTGGAGGTGGTTACGATGTTCAGCCAGTCCTGCTTGGGCGTCTGCGTATTCGATGTCATTATCTCCACCTGGTCACCGCTATGCAGCATTTGCTTCAGCTGTACATTCTTGCCGTTCACTTTTGCACCGATACATTTGCAGCCCAGTTTGCTATGGATGTGGAACGCAAAATCGAGCACGGTGGAGCCTTTGGCAAGTTTGAACAAATCACCTTTGGGGGTAAATACAAATACCTCGTCTTCGTACAAATCCAGTTTGAACTGGTCCATCGTTTCCAGTCCGTTGCTGTCCGAGCTCTCTAAGGCTTCGCGTACGGAAGTCAGCCATTCGTCAAGACCAGATTCACCTTTCACTCCTTTGTATCGCCAATGGGCGGCCAGGCCTCGTTCGGCAATATCATCCATGCGTTCGGTACGTATTTGTACTTCCACCCATTTGCCTTCGGGGCCCATCACGGTGATGTGCAGTGATTCATATCCGTTGCTTTTAGGTACGGACAGCCAGTCGCGTAGCCTTTTCGGGTTAGGCTGGTACATATCTGTTACGATGGAGTAGGCCTGCCAACATTCCAGTTTCTCCTTTTCCAGGCAAGAGTCCAGGATGACGCGGATGGCGAACAGGTCATACACGCCTTCGAAGGGGCATTTCTGCTTCTTCATTTTCTGGTAGATGGAGTGGATGGACTTGGTGCGTCCTTTGATATGGAACTTCAGTCCGGCTTCTTCGAGCTTCTTCTGTACCGGTGCAATGAAGGCGGCAATGTACTTGTCACGCGATGCCTTGGTCTCATTCAGTTTTTCCTTGATATGGTAGTAAACTTCCTTTTCTGTATATTTCAATGAGAGGTCTTCCAGTTCCGACTTCAATTTGTACAGACCCAGCTTATGGGCAAGGGGCGCATAGAGATAAGCCGCTTCGTTGGCTACCTGCCGACGGGCTTCATCGTTCTTGCAATCCTTTATCTGCCGCATGATGTTTACGCGGTCGGCAATCATAATGAGAATGACACGCATGTCCTCAGCGAAAGTCAGCAACAAGTTGCGGAAATTCTCGGACTCGATGGTAGGACTTTTGGAATAAAGTTCGTTTACACGTATCAATCCCCGGATGATGCCTGCCACATCCTCGCCATAGATTTGCTCCACTTCCAGAGCGGTGCAAGTGCCGCAGCGCACGGAGTCGTGCAGCATGAGCCCCAGGATAGAAGCACGCTTCATTCCGATTTCTTCCGCTACAATGACAGCCGTCTGCATATCTTTGATGACGGGATTCAAACCGAATATATCACGCTGGATACGGTTGTTCTGTATAGTATTGACAAGATGTGTTTTCAGCTTTTTGCAGTCCCCCTTCTGGAGGGTTTCTCCGGAAAGTTGCAACAGTTTGCGGTAGAGCGAGAAGAGTAAATCTTTCTCTTTGATAGTGAAAAATTCATCAGTTTCCATAATCGTCCGTATTTTATGCTTCAAAGGTAAGTTTTTTCTTCATTTTCTTGACGGCAGTTCTGCTTTTTTTGTATTTTTGGGCATGAATTAATAAAACAAGATATTATGATAACACCGCAAGACAAAGAGTTGCTCGAAAATAAAGGCATCTCCGAAGAACAAATAGCTGAACAGTTGGCTTGTTTCGAAAAAGGTTTTCCATACTTGAAGCTGTCTGCCGCTGCTTCTGTAGAAAAGGGTATACTGGCTCCGGATACGGATGAACAGAAGAAATACCTGGATGCCTGGGAGGCATATACACAAACCGATAAAGTGGTGGTGAAGTTTGTGCCTGCTTCGGGTGCTGCCAGCCGTATGTTCAAGAACTTGTTTGAATTTCTCGGGGCAGACTATGACACTCCCCAGACAAACTTTGAAAAGACTTTCTTTGAGAAAATAGAGAAGTTTGCCTTCTATGATGACTTGAATACCGCTTGCCAGAGGACTGCCGGAAAGGATATACCGACTTTGGTTGCCGCTGGAAACTACAAGGCGGTTGTTGCTGCCTTACTCGAAGGGGCCGGACTGAACTATGGTGCTCTGCCCAAAGGATTGCTTAAGTTCCATAAGTATGAAGACGGTAGCCGCACGCCGCTGGAAGAGCACTTGGTAGAAGGAGCATTGTATGCTGCCAATAAGAACGGTAAGGTGAATGTGCATTTCACGGTTTCGCCCGAACATCGTGCCTTGTTCAAGGCTTTGGTAGACGAAAAGGCTGCCGCTTATGCAAAGAAGTATGGGGTGGATTATAACATCTCTTTTTCGGAACAGAAGCCGAGCACCGATACCATTGCCGCCGATATGGAAAACAAACCCTTCCGCGACAATGGCAAATTGTTGTTCCGTCCCGGCGGTCATGGCGCCTTGATTGAAAACTTGAATGACCTTGATGCGGATATTATCTTCATAAAGAATATAGACAATGTGGTACCCGACAAGCTGAAAGGTGACACCGTATTATATAAGAAACTGATTGCCGGTGTGCTGGTAGCGTTACAGCAGAGAGCGTTTGCTTATCTGCAGTTGCTTGACAGCGGGAAGTATACACACGAGCAAATTCTTGAAGTTCTGCAATTCCTGCAGAAACAACTCTATTGCAAGAATCCGGAGACAAAGAATCTGGAAGATGCCGAGTTGGTTATATATCTGAAAGAGAAGCTGAACCGTCCGATGCGTGTTTGCGGTATGGTGAAGAACGTAGGCGAACCGGGCGGAGGTCCGTTCTTGGCATACAACAGTGACGGTACTATCTCTCTGCAGATTCTGGAAAGTTCGCAGATTGATATGGACGACCCGGAAAAGAAGGAAATGTTTGAAAAAGGTACCCATTTCAATCCGGTGGATTTGGTTTGCGCCGTACGTGACTATAAAGGACATAAGTTCAATCTTGTGAAGTATGTGGATAAAGCGACGGGGTTCATCTCCTATAAGTCCAAGAACGGCAAGGACCTGAAAGCGCTTGAACTTCCCGGTTTGTGGAACGGAGCCATGAGTGATTGGAACACAGTATTTGTAGAAGTGCCTCTGACTACATTCAATCCGGTAAAGACGGTGAATGACTTGTTGAGAGAACAACACCAATAAGAGGATTTACTATTAGACGATTTACGATGTACGATTGGGATTGCTTTGGCTTGTGGCGGTTTATTGTCTAAAGTAACTCTAATCGTACATCGTACGTCGTCAAATCGTAAATATATAAAATTGTAAATAAAAGAATTGATGAAAAAGATTTTATTGTTAGGTTCCGGTGAGTTGGGCAAGGAGTTTGTTATTTCCGCCCAACGTAAGGGCCAGTATATCATTGCTTGCGACTCGTATGCCGGAGCGCCTGCCATGCAAGTGGCAGATGAATGTGAGGTATTCAGCATGCTCGATGGAGATGCTTTGGAACGTGTAGTACGCAAACACCAGCCGGATATTATTGTTCCGGAAATTGAGGCTATCCGTACAGAACGTCTGTATGATTTCGAGAAAGAAGGCATTCAGGTAGTGCCCAGTGCACGCGCCGTGAACTTTACCATGAACCGTAAAGCAATACGTGACCTTGCAGCTAAAGAGCTGGGATTGAAGACTGCTAAATATTTTTATGCCAAATCTTTGGATGAACTGAAAGCTGCTGCTGAAAAGATAGGTTTCCCATGCGTGGTGAAACCGCTGATGTCCTCTTCCGGTAAAGGCCAGTCTCTCGTAAAGAGTGCCGACGAACTGGAGCATGCCTGGGAGTATGGCTGTAATGGTAGCCGTGGAGACATCAAAGAACTTATCATTGAAGAGTTCATCAAGTTCGACAGTGAGATAACACTGCTCACCGTAACACAGAAGAATGGTCCGACCTTGTTCTGCCCGCCTATCGGCCATGTACAGAAGGGTGGGGACTATCGTGAAAGCTTCCAGCCTGCCCATATTGACCCTGCCCATCTAAGGGAGGCGCAGGATATGGCAGAGAAAGTGACCCGTGCCTTGACCGGTGCCGGATTGTGGGGAGTGGAATTCTTTCTCAGCCATGAGAACGGTGTCTATTTCTCCGAACTCTCTCCACGTCCGCACGATACGGGTATGGTAACCCTGGCCGGAACCCAGAATCTGAATGAGTTTGAATTGCACTGTCGTGCGGTGCTTGGTCTGCCTATCCCTGGCATCAAGCAGGAGCGTATAGGAGCCAGTGCTGTCATCCTTTCTCCGATAGCCAGTCAGGAACGTCCCAATTATCGTGGCATGGAAGAGGTTACGAAAGAAGAGGATACTTATCTGCGTATTTTTGGTAAGCCTACTACCCGCGTAAACCGCCGTATGGGTGTAGTGCTGTGTTATGCACCTCTTGACAGTGATCTTGACACGCTGCGCGACAAAGCGAAGCGTATTGCTGATAGGGTAGAGGTATATTAATGATTAGTGATGAATGATTGGTGATTTGTTGATGAATGGATACCATCAACAAATCACCAATCGTCAGTATTAATCATTGAAAAAGAGTCCGGGATAAATCTCTCCTCCAAGTTCTGTTACATCGAGGCTTTGTAATAGTTTTCCATCCGGAGCATAGAACAGTTGGAATTCTTCATCGGAATTGTATTGTTCCACCTCAATTATTATCACTGTGGGATGTTTGGGAAAGGTGATGATTCTTATATCCCTTAATCTCATGCCGGTCATTGTACTGCTCATGAATGCTTCTGCCACGGGAGCCGGCACTTTTTCCAGTGACTCTACATCCGTTTCAGTCATAACCCACTCCGCTTGTTTATTGAACCAGACATCAATTTCCTGACCATCTGCAATAAATTCTGCCACGTAGCAACCGGCCATTTGCTCCCATTCTACATCCGTTGCTTGAGGATAGAGCGTTTGAAAAGCTGTTTGTATATTTGCAGGAAGACGTCCTTCCGCAAAAGCGGACACCGACAGCAAGGCAAGTAGTCCTGCCAGAATACAGAATTTGAACTTTTTCATAATCAAGGTTGTTTTGAGTTTTCTGTAAGAACAACCTTGTTGTATTTTTGTTTCCGGAAATCAGTATATTGGTTGATACATTTTTAAATATCAGTGAACCGGCCTTTGTATACAAAAGCTTTTTCTCCGAAATCCACTTCCGGTAATACGGCATCTTCCTTGAATAATCCGTAAACAGATGACCCCGAACCACTCATGGAGGCATATACAGCTCCTTGCCGGTACATCTCTTCCTTGATTTCTCCAATAGCCGGGAATTGGGGGAATACGCTTTCTTCAAAGTCATTGACCATTCGTTCGTTCCATTCTTCTACGGGAAGTTGGGCAATTTCTTTCAGGGACATTTCCGGATGATGCGGTTTTATTTTTGCAAAGGCATCCCGTGTAGAGACGAAAATGTCCGGCTTCACCAACCATATCCGATATCCTTTCAGTGAGAGGGGAAGGGGAGAAAATATGTTTCCGATACCTTCTGCGTAAGTCGGACGGTTTTTGATGAAGAAGGCACAATCGGCACCCAGCTTGGCGGCATACTCTTCCAGAGTGTCATCCGGCAGTCCGAGTTCAAACTTATTATTCAGAAGCTTCAGCATGAAGGCTGCATCGGCCGAACCGCCACCCAGTCCGGCTCCCGAGGGAATATGCTTGAAGAGATGAATATCTACCGGAGGAAGGTTGAACCGGTCATCCAGTAACTTGTAGGCTTTCACTACCAGGTTACTCTCTGCTTCTCCCTCAATTTCCAGACCTGCTTGATGCAGACGGAACTTTCCGTTTCCTTCGTTCAAGATATTTATTTCCAAAGCATCTTCTATGGGAACCGGATAGAAAATGGTTTCCAGATTATGGTATCCGTCCGGACGCTTTTCTGTGATATTCAGTCCCAGGTTTATTTTGGCATTTGGAAAAGTCAGCATGGCGTTGAAAATTAAGAATTAATAATTTAAAATTAAAAGGAGAAGCTATTGGAGTGCAGCTTCCGAAGACAAAGTTAGTGATTTCTGTTCATAGTAGATTGAAAACTTAACAATGATTTATTTACTGCTTATAAATAAATTCGCTTATCTTTGCCATACGAGCGAAGATAGGCTGCACCTCAACATAACTTTTTCATGCAAGCATGAAAGTTATGTATTCGGTTTGCACTATCTTTGCTTTCCCTTTCTAAAAGGGAAATTCATTTAATTTTTAATTTTCAATTTTTAATTCTTAAAGTGGCAGAACAAAGAAGAACATCCCGTACTCCGAAAGGAAAGGCACCACAGCCCGTAACAGACTACGGACGTATCCAGCCGCAAGCGCCGGAGCTGGAAGAAGCAGTCTTGGGAGCCTTGATGATTGAGAAGGACGCTTATTCGCTGGTAAGTGAAATTCTTCGTCCGGAGTCATTCTATGAGCATAGACATCAGTTGATATATTCCGCTATTACCGATTTGGCCGTGAATCAGAAGCCGGTCGATATCCTCACCGTGAAGGAGCAGCTTTCCAAGCGGGGAGAATTGGAGGAAGTGGGCGGCCCGTTCTATATTACCCAACTTAGCAGTAAGGTGGCATCTTCTGCACACATCGAATACCATGCACGTATCATTGCGCAGAAAGCTTTGGCACGTGAATTGATTACTTTTACCAGTAATATCCAGAGCAAGGCTTTCGACGAGACGCTGGACGTGGACGACCTGATGCAGGAGGCCGAAGGAAAACTGTTCGAGATTTCCCAGCAGAACATGAAGAAGGATTATACACAAATTAATCCTGTCATTGCCGAAGCCTATGATTTGATTCAGAAAGCTGCCGCCCGTACCGATGGTTTGAGTGGCTTGGAAAGTGGGTATACCAAGCTGGACAAGATGACTTCCGGATGGCAGAAGTCCGACCTCATCATTATTGCAGCCCGTCCTGCCATGGGTAAAACGGCGTTCGTACTTTCCATGGCAAAAAACATTGCCGTGAATTTCCGCAATCCCGTAGCACTGTTCTCGCTTGAAATGAGTAACGTGCAGCTGGTGAACCGTCTGATATCCAACGTGTGCGAGATTCCGAGTGAGAAAATCAAGAGTGGCCAGTTGGCAGACTATGAATGGCAGCAGTTGGATTACAAACTGCGTGACTTGCTGGATGCTCCGCTTTATGTGGATGATACGCCTTCTTTGTCGGTATTCGAACTCCGTACGAAGGCACGGCGTCTGGTACGTGAGCACGGAGTGAAGATTATCATCATCGACTACCTTCAGCTGATGAATGCAAGCGGAATGTCTTTCGGCAGCCGTCAGGAAGAAGTTAGTACCATTTCGCGTTCATTGAAAGGTTTGGCCAAGGAGCTGAACATTCCTATCATCGCTCTGTCGCAGTTGAACCGTGGTGTGGAGAACCGTGAAGGCGAGGAAGGCAAGCGTCCCCAGTTGAGCGACCTTCGTGAATCCGGTGCCATCGAGCAGGATGCCGATATGGTGTGCTTCATTCACCGTCCCGAATATTACAAGATTTATACTTCTGCCGATGGCAGTGACTTGCGCGGTATGGCGGAAATCATCATAGCAAAGCACCGTAACGGTGCTGTGGGGGATGTGCGTCTGAGATTTATCGGACAGTACACCCGTTTCCAGAATCCGGAGGATGATATGGTTATCCCACCTCCGACGGAGGGTGGAGGAGCTACATTCGGTTCACGTATGAATGCGCCTATCGGAAGTACGGCAACACCGCCACCTCCATCGGCTGCTGATTTTCCGCCACAGACGGACAACCCGTTTGGAGGTGTGGGGTCGGACGGGCCATTACCTTTCTGATGTATTTTTATGGCTACACCCTTTGCCTTGAATGCCTATACCATCGTAGAGTGATGGCTACACCTTTAGGTATAAAGGGTGTAGCCATGTTAAATACTGTATTTGAGCCTATTTACTTATTCTAAAATCTTCAATGTGGACAGTAAGAACGTCAATCTTACTTTTGCTCCCTTTTCCGTTTTGATTGTGCCTCGGGCATCTGCTGTTCTGTGTTTATTTTATCAGTGGATAGAGTATCTTGTTTTATTTTTTGTTCCTTTCTCAGCCGGTTGAGTTTCCATCTGTTCCAGAAAAGGAGCTCACTCCATTTGTTGAAATCCTTTTTGAAGATAATGCCAATACCTTGTGTTGTCAGATTTGTCCGGGTGTAGTAGCGGTCGTTCGTTTCGTTGTACGCTTTCAGGCGGATGTCTCCGGAACGGTTGACGAGCCATTCCGCTTCAAAGTCTCCCACAAAATTGGTATTTGCCATCGGATTGTCACGATAGCCAAAATTACCATTGATAAGTAGTCGGTTATTCAATAATTGTCCCGAAAGCATGGTCTCGAACTCCATGTCTGTCCAGCCTCTTTCACCGGTACTGAAATTGGTGCCGAAGTTCCAGTTATTGACATCGAGAATGTTTGATAAAGCGTTATTCAACTGTCCGGAAAGGGTGGATGAAACAACACTGGACATCATATTCGAATTCTGGGTGGCTCCCAAGTTTTCCGGGGTATAGAACTTGCCGATAGCCAACAGATAGAGTATCTGCATGTTCATTTGCTCGTCAGTAGGAATATAGTTACGGACAATGGCCTGCACTTCATCGCGTTCGTTGGGCAGCTCGATGTCGAATTTTACATCGGGTGAAGTCAATTGTCCGGTAAGGTCCATCATACAGTTCACTTTTACATTTGTCTGGCTGATGTAGCCGGAGGTTGCCTCGTTGGGCATCAGGTCATTTAAGGATGCTGAGTTGACCGTATAGCCTGCTTTTATGTCCAGAGTGGCATCCAGCGGCGAACCGTTGAATGTAATGGTACTTCCATCCCTGATAATAAAGTCCTTTCGGATAACCTCTTGCAGACTGAATTTATAGACTCCCTGGCTTATTCGGTAACTGCCGAACATCTTTACATCTCCTTTATTGAAGAACTCAGTACGGATATTTCCGGTTCCCCGTCCACTGATATAGTCGCCGGCGATAGGGTCCATGATAATCTTCATGGTAGCGTCGGGGGTGGCGTCTACCAAGAGATTCAGCCGGATGTCAGTGTCGCTCTCTTTCTCTTCCTCGATTTCCTTTTGGGCAATCTCGTAGTCGGAAAGGCGGACAGAGTCTTGTACGGCACGGCGTGGCGTCTTGTCCACAAACTTGATGAACTGGTTGCTGACCGCTGTAGATACGTTATCCTTTATATAGGTAAAGGTGGTGTTACGATTGGTAGTCATTGCAACGTCAATGTTAACGCCATCTTGGGCATTACCGGCAATAGTGGCATTCCCCGTACCGTAGACGGTGCCGTAGAAGGGATAGTCCGGTGATTCTTTGGTATTCATCACCAGCATGTCGTTGACATTGAAATTGAAACGGTACTCCAGGTTCTTGAAATGCTGATAGTGCAGATAGCCGCTCATGCTGCCTTGATGCCCTTGCGTGTCGAAAATGCGGTTGTTGCGGAAGGTCAACCCGCCGGGCTCGATGTAGATGCTGTCTTTGACGGAGAAAGTGGTGTTGAGCACGTCTACCTTCATGGAAGCATCGCCGAATACACGCCCTTCCATGGTGAGAGCCTTGAATTTGCCATAGAAATGTACATGGCCGGTGGCACGTCCGTTGAATTCGGGCGTGATGCTGCTCATATAATGATGTATAAACTTCAAGTTGGTACCGCCCGCTTCAATTTGGAGATCCAATGAACTGGTGGGCTTCAAGGGATAGACATAGCCATACACATGGCTTTTGGCGATATCTTTCTCCTGGATATGGGCATCCAGATAGATGCCCTTCACATCGTGGTGCCATTCTCCGTGTATGTTGGCATCCCCCAGCAAGCCTTCGTTCAATCCGAGGTTGCGGATAAACAAATCGGTGCTCATGACGGGTTTTTCCAGTACTCCGCTGGCGAAAGCCGGACCGGTGGCTTCTCCTTTGAAATTGACTCCGAGGTCTGCAATGTCGAACACATAACCGATGTTGATTTCCTTCAAATCCAGACGTACTGTATCTTCGGGATGTGGTGAAACGATGCCATTGATACGCAAGTGCCGGTCTTTATGGCTGAAGTAGAAATCATTGACATACACTTTGCCGGAGTCGAGTACTACCTGGGAAGGATGTATATCCCACAGTGTATCGTTCAGTATCACGTTGGTGGGCTGGACATCAATGACGGTTTTTAAGGGGGGAAGTTTCCTCTTGTTTTCATTCGCTTCTTTCTGTTCACGGATGAAGTGGGCGACGGCGGCGAGTTTCCCGCTGTAGGTTACAGTGCTGCTGTTACCCCAGTTCAGCGTGGTCTGTATGCTGTTGTTCTGGGCTTGCGCTTCTAAAGCTATATTGACAGCGCCGCTTGATTTACGGTTGCTGAAGCGTAGGCGTGTATGAAACTGGTCACCGGGATTCTCGCAAAGGAACATTCCGGATTCGATGAATTTGTTTTCATAGCGGAGACGAGGAAAATAGCCTTCTACACGGAGCCGCTGTGCCTTGTCATTGAAGTATCCTTTAATGGTGGAATGGGTATATACTTTTACCGGAATCTGAAAGACGGTGGAGAGCAGTTCCGTATTGTAAATGTGCATGTCGAAATGGAAATTGTTCTCCGTCTCTATGGGTTTCTTGTCTGGCAGAATCAGGGCGGGGATATAACGCCGCATGATATTCAGTACACTGGCAGGCAGGGTACGATAAGAATAGTCGCCTTCTATGCGACCTTGGAGAAAGTTGGATTGGATGGTCAGCCGTTTCTGGTCTTCGCTTTCTCTGATGGCGGATATCTTCAGATTGTCCAGGAAGTATTGTGTTTCCGGAGCTGCGAACAGTAAGCTGTCAACGTTGATTTCACCGTTCATCTCGTCAATGGAACCGCCGGTGAAGTCAGCCTTGACTTTGACTGATATTTCCGTATCTTCATAGTTGGGTGTCAGATGTAGGGCATGAGGACGAAATTTGTCGATGCTTGCCTGAAAGTTGAAAGTCGGTACCCGACTGGCGGTATTGATGGTACCGTTCAAAATAACAGAACCATTGGTGTCATCCAAGGCGACTTTTCCCGTGAAGCCTCCCTGCTTGTATTCTCCATCCAGAGTGATATTTTCGTAATTGTAGTCGCTGTAATCAATGGAGGCAACCAACCCTTTCAGCAGTACGGACGGATATTGCTTTTCATAATGGCTGCTGTTGACATCCAGATTGAAAGTTACTTTACCCAGTTTCTTGTTGCCCAGCATCTTGCCTAGCTCAAACTCTTTGGTTTTCACTGCACCGGAATAGGCAAAATAACCTTTATCTTTGTTAGAACTTAGTTTTACGTCAGTTTGGATGGTTCCGATGTCGGTGCGTACTTGTCCGTAAGTTACGAGGTCTGTGAAGTAGCCCGATACTTCTCCACGGAAGGAAACCGTTCCTAAGTGTTGCAGGACGGGAGGTACTCCATTATAGTTCTTGCTGAAATTCCGGACAAAGAAGGCAATTCCTTCCGGGTCTGCGTACAAATTGGACAAATTGCCGAATATATAAGCATTTTCCGGATGGGAAAGGTCTTGTAGTGATACGTCTCCCCTCAGATAAAAATGATTTCCGACAGAGACGGAAAGGTGCGGGCAATTCAGTTGATTGACAGTGCCGTCCGTCTGTACCTCTACTTGCAATTTTTCCTTAAAAGAACCAAAAGCCGGAACAAAAGCCGATAAATCCTGCAAGGCGATTTGAGAGGGCAGCAAATGGAATGAGAAACGGACATCTTGGGCAAGATTGTCAAACGCCCCCAGGCTGTCATAATCCATGTGTATAGTATCCATTGCCAAAGAGGTGTTGGGGAGGTCGATGGCGAAATTTTCGATTTTCATCCGTTGGTCATTACCGATAACCTTTAGGCTTAGTTTCTTCAATTCAAATCCGGAATGTTCTTCTTCGATGCTCAGACGCTTGATGGCAGCATTGATAGAATCATTTTGCAATGCTTTTAGGGAGATGTTTGCAATAATGTTACGCAAGCGGAGATGCTGTGGATTGAACTTTCCCGGAGTCTCTTTCTCGGACAGCACATCATATGAAACCTTTCCGCGGCGTATCAGTAAGGAATTGATACGGAGATCCAGGTTGTTTTTCTTTTGAACCGTATCTTTGGATGCGAATGCGTCGAGTACAAACTGAAAATTAGGTTTATCCTTGGGAGTCTGCTTGTTCAGATTGATGTTAAAGCCGAACAATTGTATGTTACTGATGGATATTTTGCCGCTGAATAGGGGGAGAATATCGAATTTGGCAGAAAGACGGGTCACCTTCAGCATTTCCTTGCCAGACTGGTCGTCCAGGAGCAGGTCGTCGATGATGATGCGGTTCAGCAATCCTATGTTTATTCGCCCAATGGAAATCTTGCTGTCCAGTATGGAAGCCAGTTCATTGGCAACAAATACAGACATTTGTCGCTGAACGGATGGAATGTTCAGCAACAATATGGTACCGATATACAATCCCAATACAATACCGAGTACCCAGCGTACTGTTTTTTTTAGCTTTCTGATAGGCGGTTAATTTTTATAATCAGCCAACAAAAATATGAAATAATACGTTATGAATCGTACTTTTATCACTACTTTTGCAGCGTTTAAACGTAAATAAACATTATGAGTACAATAATCTTGGGAATAGAATCTTCTTGTGATGACACTTCTGCAGCTGTCATCAAAGATGGTTATCTGCTTTCGAATGTGGTGGCCAGCCAAGCTGTGCATGAAGCGTACGGTGGGGTAGTGCCTGAACTGGCTTCCCGCGCGCACCAACAAAATATAGTTCCGGTAGTGCATGAGGCATTGAAACGCGCCGGAGTAACTAAAGAGGAATTGAGTGCTGTGGCCTTTACGCGTGGACCGGGATTGATGGGGTCGTTGTTGGTGGGGGTATCTTTCGCCAAAGGATTCGCCCGTTCATTAGGCATTCCCATGATTGATGTTAATCATTTGACTGGCCATGTTTTAGCTCATTTCATTAAAGCAGAAGGTGAAGATAATGTGCAGCCGGAATTTCCTTTCCTCTGCTTGCTGGTTTCCGGTGGAAACTCACAGATTATCTTGGTGAAAGCCTATAACGATATGGAAATTTTGGGGCAGACCATTGATGATGCCGCCGGTGAAGCCATTGACAAATGCTCGAAGGTAATGGGATTGGGATATCCGGGTGGTCCGATTATTGACAAGCTGGCTCGGCAAGGTAATCCTAAAGCCTTCTCGTTTAGCAAACCGAATATTCCAGGGTTGGATTATAGTTTCAGCGGACTTAAGACCTCGTTTCTTTACTCTCTGCGCGACTGGATGAAGGACGACCCCGATTTCATCGAACATCACAAGACGGATTTGGCGGCATCACTGGAAGCTACCGTTGTAGATATCTTGATGGATAAGTTGCGCAAAGCTGCCAAACAATATAAAATAAAGGAAGTGGCTGTTGCAGGAGGCGTTTCTGCCAATAATGGATTGCGTAATGCTTTCCGTGAGCATGCCGGGAAGTATGGTTGGAAAATATTTATTCCGAAGTTCAGCTACACGACGGATAACGCTGCCATGATTGCCATTACCGGATACTTCAAGTATATGGATAAGGATTTTTGTCCGATGGAAGCACCTGCTTATTCACGCGTAACTTTAGGATAATATATAATAAGGTATGAAGTTGGAAGAAAAGGTAGGAGAGCTGCTGAAAGCAAAGAAATTGTCCCTTTCCACCGCAGAAAGTTGTACGGGTGGAGGGATTGCCGCTCTGATTACTTCCGTTCCCGGCAGTTCGGAATACTTTAGTGGTAGTATAGTGGCGTATTCCAATGAAATAAAGATGTCTTTGCTGCATGTATCTGCCGAAACTTTGGAAAAACATGGAGCAGTAAGCCGCGAAACTGTTACAGAAATGGTGAAAGGTGCGATGAAAACGCTGAAAACAGATTGTGCAGTGGCTACTTCCGGTATTGCAGGTCCTGGAGGTGGGACTCCGGAAAAACCGGTGGGTACGGTGTGGATAGCTGTTGCCTATAAAAATGAAATCGTTGCCATGAAGCAGGAGGGAGACGAGGGAAGAAAGGGAAATGTGGAAAAAGCAATTCAAAATGCCCTTTTGTTGCTTTGTGAGAAGCTGAAATGAGGAAAAAATGCTATCATACAGTGAATTATTTTAAGAAAAACTTGTTTGGTAACGATAAAAGTGCTTACTTTGCGCTCTGTTTGAAATAGGCAAAAAAGAAAACTATAAAATTAAGATAGAAATGTCAAAGATTTGTCAAATTACCGGAAAGAAGGCCATGATTGGCAACAATGTTTCACACTCAAAGAGAAGAACAAAGAGAACCTTTGATTTGAACTTGTTTAACAAGAAGTTCTACTATGTAGAGCAGGATTGCTGGATCAGCCTTAGCATTTGCGCTAATGGTTTGCGCATTATTAATAAGAAAGGACTGGACGCTGCTTTGAAAGATGCGGTAGCTAAAGGTTATTGTGATTGGAAAAGCATTAAAGTTATTGGCTAAAGTAGAGGAGAATACTGATTATGGCAAAGAAAGCAAAAGGTAACAGAGTACAGGTGATTCTGGAATGCACAGAACACAAGGATAGCGGTATGCCGGGTACTTCTCGTTATATTACGACGAAGAACAGAAAGAATACCACAGAGAGATTGGAGTTGAAGAAATACAACCCGATTCTGAAGAGAGTGACAGTACATAAAGAAATTAAATAATAAATCTATAACTTATGGCAAAGAAAGCGGTAGCAACCTTGCACGAAGGAAGCAAAGAAGGACGTTCTTATACAAAGGTTATCAAAATGGTGAAGTCTCCTAAGACTGGTGCTTACATCTTTGATGAACAGATGGTCCGTAATGAAGATGTTCAGAACTTCTTTAAGAAATAAGATAAATACAGTGGCTGTAAAGCGCTGATGACTTATAAAGATCCCCTTGTCGGTATTTCCGGTAAGGGGATTTCTTTTTAAAAAGAGGACGAAGTTTTTAATATTCGTCAGTTTTGTTATATCTTTGCTGAAAATGCGAAGATAGGCTGCACCTCGGCATAAAAAATGAACGGGTTCATTTTATTCTGCATCCGGTTTGCACTATCTTTGCAGGGAATGCGAAAACAGGTTGCATAAAAATAATTAGTGTATGGGATTTTTTAGTTTTTTCTCCAAGGAAAAAAAGGAAACATTAGATAAAGGATTATCTAAGACCAAAGAAAGTGTGTTTGGCAAGATTGCGCGTGCCGTGGCAGGAAAGTCAAAAGTTGATGATGAAGTATTGGATAATCTGGAAGAGGTGTTGATAACTTCGGATGTGGGCGTGGAAACGACACTGAAAATTATTGAACGTATCGAAAAGCGTGCAGCAGCCGACAAATATATGAATGCCACTGAGCTGAATCATATTTTGCGTGATGAAATCGCAGCGTTGCTTACAGAGAATAATTCGGAGGATGTGGATGACTTTGAAGCGCCGATTGCGAAGAAACCATACGTCATTATGGTAGTGGGTGTCAATGGTGTAGGGAAGACTACTACGATTGGTAAACTGGCTTATCAGTTCAAGAAAGCCGGAAAGTCTGTTTATCTGGGTGCTGCCGATACTTTCCGTGCTGCTGCTGTGGAGCAGTTGGTGATATGGGGTGAACGGGTAGGTGTGCCTGTTGTAAAGCAGAAAATGGGTGCTGACCCGGCTTCTGTCGCTTTTGACACACTGAGTTCCGCAACTGCCAATAATGCCGATGTGGTAATTATAGATACGGCAGGACGCCTTCATAATAAAGTCGGTTTGATGAATGAACTGACGAAAATCAAGAATGTGATGAAGAAGGTTGTTCCTGATGCTCCGAATGAGGTGTTGCTTGTGTTGGATGGCTCAACCGGACAGAATGCATTCGAACAAGCCAAGCAGTTCACTCTGGCAACGGAGGTTACGGCAATGGCTGTTACAAAGTTGGACGGAACAGCCAAGGGTGGCGTAGTCATCGGCATTTCAGACCAGTTTAAAATTCCGGTTAAATATATTGGATTGGGTGAAGGAATGGAAGATTTGCAGGTGTTCCGTAAAAAGGAATTTGTTGATTCACTGTTCGGGGAGAATGCATGAAACGGAAGACTATAGATATCATCACTTTAGGATGTTCTAAAAACCTGGTGGATTCGGAACATTTGATGCGTCAGTTGGAGGAAGTGGGATTCCATGTGACACATGATGCGGAAAGACCGAAGGGACAGATTGCCGTAATCAATACTTGCGGTTTCATCGGTGACGCCAAGGAGGAATCCATTAATATGATTCTGGAATTTGCGCAGGCCAAGGAGGAAGGAAACTTGGAGAAGCTTTATGTAATGGGTTGCCTTTCGGAACGTTATCTGAAGGAATTGGCCGTTGAAATTCCCCAGGTGGATAAATTCTATGGTAAATTCAATTGGAGAGAGTTGCTGCAGGATTTGGGAAAGGCCTATCATGACGAGCTGCACATAGAGCGCACATTGACCACTCCCAAGCATTATGCCTATTTGAAGATATCCGAAGGGTGTGACCGTAAATGTTCTTATTGCGCTATTCCCATCATTACGGGACGGCATGTGTCGCGCCCGATGGAGGAGATACTTGACGAGGTGAAGTATCTGGTTGCACGGGGTGTAAAGGAATTCCAGGTTATAGCCCAGGAGTTGACCTATTACGGAGTAGATTTATATAAGAAGCAAATGTTGCCCGAGCTTGTTGAGCGGATTTCGGATATTCCCGGAGTGGAGTGGATACGCTTGCATTATGCCTATCCGGCACATTTTCCGGCTGATTTATTCCGTGTGATGCGCGAGCGTGACAATGTATGCAAATATATGGATATTGCCCTGCAACATATCAGCGACAATATGCTGCAAAAGATGCGCCGCCATGTGACGAAGGATGAGACGTATAAGCTGATAGAACAATTCCGTGAGGAGGTTCCCGGTATCCATCTCCGTACTACACTGATGGTGGGGCATCCAGGAGAAACTGAAGCCGATTTTGAGGAGCTGAAAGAGTTTGTCCGTAAAGTGCGTTTCGATAGAATGGGGGCTTTTGCGTATTCGGAAGAAGAAGGGACGTATGCCGCTGCTGAATATGAGGATTCTATTCCCCAGGAAGTGAAACAAGCGCGCTTGGATGAGTTAATGTCTATTCAACAAGGCATTTCAGGGGAGTTGAGTGCGGAGAAAGTAGGCAGGCAGATGAAAGTAATCATTGACCGGCTGGAAGGCGAATATTATATTGGACGTACAGAATTTGATTCTCCCGAAGTGGATCCTGAGGTTTTGATTGAGCGTGGAGACAGGGCGTTGCATATAGGTAACTTTTACCACGTAGAGATAGTAAATTCCGATGATTTCGACCTTTTTGGACGAATAATTTAAAGATTTTTCCTTATCTTCTTGCATATGTGAAGAAGATTTGCTAATATAGCACCGTAGTTCAATTTAAAGGCTTACATTTTGAATAACAAAGAGTTTACTTCTGAATTGTCGCGGAGGTTAGGGTACACATTGAAAGATACTTCTGAGCTGGTTGCTTCATTGCTGGCAGATATGACACGGCAGTTGGAGGAGGGGAATATTATCTCTATACAAGGGTTCGGTACATTCGAAGTGAAAAAGAAGGCAGAGCGTATATCTGTGAATCCGACTACAAAGCAACGTATGCTGGTGCCTCCCAAATTGGTATTGACCTATAAGCCGAGTACATTGTTAAAGGATAAGTTTAAGTAACCGGCTTTTAAAAAATCTCCCGTATTATGAACGAGAAACTGAACATACAAGACCTGATTGACACGCTGGCTGAAAGGCATGGCATGAGCAAGAAGAATGCGGATAGTTTTGTGAAAGAATTCTTCCAGCTGATTGAGGAGTCTTTGGAGAAGGACAAGTATGTGAAGATACGAGGTTTGGGGACTTTCAAGCTGATAGATGTCGGGAGTCGTGAAAGCGTTAATGTGAATACGGGGGAAAGGTTTGAGATACAAGGGCATACAAAAGTGTCGTTTACACCGGAACCGGCTTTGAAAGATATTATCAATAGACCATTTTCGCATTTTGAAACTGTAGTTTTGAATGACGCTACGGTGCTTGAGGACACCCTGCAGGAAAATGACAGTGAAGATGATGAAGATACTGAAATCAAAACTCCGGAACAAGAGGTGGAGGAGAAGGTTGCCTTAGTGGAAGAAGCCACGATAGAAGAACCTTTGGTGGAAACTGTAGTCGAAGAGCCGTTAGTTGAGCCCGAACCGGAAGTTGAAGAGGAGAAACCGGAAAAAACTGAACCTGAAGCAATGCCTGAAAATATAGTTGCTGTTGAACCGGAACCGTCTGAGCCAGTGATAAAAGATACGGCAGATTCTTCGACTATGAAATATTTTATAGGCATCGTTGTATTTGTAGTGTTGTTGTGTGGTGGTGCCGTAGCTTTCATGTATTATCCGGACTTGCTTGACAAACTTACTGCAAAGCCTCTTGTAGAAGAGGTTGCAGACTCGGATGTGAAGGAATCTGTTACTGAAAAGGTGGATGTCCCTGCCAGTCAAGACAATATTGCCTTGACAGACAGCATTGTTTCAAAAGATGTTGTAGTTCCTGCCCGGACAGATACTGTGGCAGAAACTGTTGCTACAACAACTCCTGCGCTTACAACAACTCCAAAGGAAAATGTACAGGCACAGTCTCCCGCTCCTAAAAAAGAGCAGAAAAAGACAGTTGCACCGTTTGAACCGGATTCTGTGGGGTATACGATTGTGGGAACAGAAACCACTTATACCATCAAGGAAGGGGAAACGCTGACTAGGGTAGCGCTTCGTTTTTATGGGACAAAAGCTCTTTGGCCTTATATCGTGAAGCATAATCCCGGCGTAATCAAGAATCCGGATAATGTACCTTATGGTACCACTATCAAGATACCGAAATTAGCCAAGAAGCAGTAAAAAATTACTGCTTCTTTTTTGTTAAATACTAAACTCTATGAAAGTAGTTTAATCTAAAAGGTTTCGCATAGTTTTTTAATAAAAATTAGTTGGTATGGTTAATTTATTCCCGTACTTTTGGGAGCGAAAAAAATAATTGCCGGTTCAAAACCGGATAAATGAAGAAATTAAACATTAAAAAATAGATTGATTTATGGCTGAAACAATTGACATCCGCGAACTGAATGAGCGGATTGAAAGACAAAGTGCTTTCGTTACCAATCTTACCACAGGTATGGACCAGGTCATTGTAGGACAAAAGCATCTGGTAGAGTCGTTGTTAATTGGTTTGTTGTCCGATGGACATGTGTTGTTGGAAGGTGTGCCCGGTTTGGCAAAGACTTTAGCTATCAAGACGCTTGCTTCGTTGATTGATGCGCAATACAGCCGCATTCAGTTTACGCCTGACTTGTTGCCTGCCGACGTAATAGGTACAATGGTTTACAGCCAGAAGGATGAAACGTTCCAAGTAAAAAAAGGTCCGGTCTTCGCAAACTTTGTTTTGGCCGATGAAATCAACCGTGCTCCGGCCAAAGTACAGAGTGCTTTGCTGGAAGCCATGCAGGAACGTCAAGTTACTATCGGCAATGAAACTTTCGGGTTGCCCAAACCATTCCTGGTGCTTGCCACACAGAATCCTATCGAGCAGGAAGGTACTTATCCGCTGCCCGAAGCGCAAGTGGACCGTTTCATGCTGAAAGTCGTAATAGACTATCCGAAGCTGGAAGAGGAGAAACTGATTATCCGTCAGAATATCAATGGTGATAAATTTGAAGTGAAGCCCATTTTGAAGGCAGACGAAATTATTGAGGCTCGTAAAGTGGTTCGCCAGGTGTATCTGGATGAGAAAATAGAAAAATATATTGTTGATATTGTATTTGCTACCCGTTATCCGGAAAAATATGATTTAAAAGAACTGAAAGACATGATTGGTTTCGGCGGTTCGCCCCGTGCTTCCATCAACTTGGCCTTGGCTGCCCGTAGCTACGCGTTCATCAAGCGTCGCGGTTATGTCATTCCGGAGGATGTGCGCGCTGTGGCACACGACGTACTTCGCCACCGTATCGGCTTGACTTACGAGGCGGAAGCCAGCAATATGACATCTGATGAAATCGTCAGCAAGATACTGAACAAGGTTGAAGTGCCCTAACGCATAATAGAGGTTTTCGTAAACTTGAGGTTTACAATCCTATACCTGAGGTTTAGCGTCGTAAACCTTAGGGTTGAGTACCGAAAACCTCACCCCTTTTCATAGGGAAGTTTCTGTTATAAACTAAATTGCGCTTGTGTGCTTAAATGAGATTATTAAAATAAATCAATGGAAACAACAGAACTTTTGAAGAAAGTCCGTCAGATTGAGATAAAGACGCGCGGATTGTCCAACAATATCTTTGCCGGGCAGTATCACTCTGCCTTCAAGGGTAGAGGTATGGCATTCTCCGAGGTGCGCGAGTATCAGTTTGGCGACGACATACGCGACATTGACTGGAATGTGACTGCCCGCTTCAACAAGCCTTACGTCAAGGTATTTGAGGAGGAGCGCGAATTGACAGTGATGTTGTTGGTAGATGTTTCCGGTAGTTTGGAATTTGGTACGGTAAAGCAGATGAAGAAAGATATGGTGACGGAAATTGCCGCCACATTGGCATTCTCTGCCATTCAGAATAATGACAAGATTGGTGTCATTTTCTTTTCGGACCGGATTGAGAAGTTTATTCCGCCCAAGAAGGGACGTAAACATATACTTTACATTATCCGCGAATTGATAGACTTTCATGCGGAGAGCCGGAGGACAAACATCCGTTTGGGATTGGAATATCTGACGAATGTGATGAAACGCCGTTGCACGGCATTTGTCTTGTCCGACTTCATCGACCAGGAAAGTTTCAAGAACGCCATGACCATTGCCAATCGTAAGCATGATCTGGTTGCCGTTCAGGTGTACGACCGTCGTGTGGAAGAATTGCCACCCGTGGGACTGATGAAGATTAGGGATGCCGAGACGGGACATGAGCAGTGGATTGACACCTCCTCGCGTGCCGTGCGCCGTGCCCATCATGATTGGTGGGTGAACAAGCAGGCGGAATTGAATGAAACGTTTACCAAGAGTAATGTCGACAATGTGTCGGTACGTACCGACCAGGATTATGTCAAGGCATTGATGAATTTGTTTGCGAAACGAAATTAATCGGAAAATGAAAAGATATTTATTTCTGATAGCGTTATTGATAGCATGGTCAGGAAGGGTAGTAGCCCAGTCGGTAACGGTAGATGCTACGATTGACTCTTTGCAGATTCTTATTGGAGAGCAGGCAAAGATAAAGCTTCAAGTATCTCTGGATGCCGATAAGCGTGCCATATTCCCGGTATATACCGATACGCTGGTGAATGGGGTTGAAATTATTGATGTGGCCAAGCCTGATACGCAACTGCTGAATGATGGCCGGCGTGCATTGATAACTCAAGAGTATACAGTTACCTCTTTCGACTCGGCTCTTTATTATCTGCCGCCTATGGAAGTGACAGTGGATAATGAGAAGTATCGCTCCAAAGCGTTGGCCTTGAAAGTATATTCGGTGAATGTCCCGTTAGACCCGGAGAATCCGGAACAGTTCTTCGGTCCCAAAACAGTGATGCAAGCGCCTTTTGCCTGGGAAGACTGGTATGGTCTTATGGCTTGTGGTGCGCTGATTATCCCGATAGGGATATTACTTGTCTATCTGATAATGCGCTTCTTCGACAATAAGCCTATTATCCGTAAGGTGAAGGTAGAACCTAAGCTGCCTCCCCATCAGTTGGCTATGCAGGAGATAGAACGTATCAAGAATGAGAAGGTATGGCAGAAAGGGGAACCGAAGGAATATTATACGGAATTGACCGATACTCTTCGTACATATATAAAAGACCGTTTTGGTTTCAATGCTTTGGAAATGACTTCTACGGAAATCATAGATAAGTTGCTGGAAATGAAAGATAAGGAAGCAATATCGGATTTGCGTGAATTGTTCCAGACTGCTGATTTGGTGAAATTTGCCAAGCATAATCCATTGATGAACGAAAATGACGCTAACCTGATTAATGCCATTGACTTTATTAATGAAACCAAGGAGAAAGAAGAGGAGAATGCCAAGCCGCAGCCTACGGAGATTACCATTATCGAGAAACGTTCTTTGCGTACCAAGATTTTGCTGGGAACGGGTATTGTAGTGTTGGCTGTAGCCCTTGTCAGTTCATTGATATATATCGGATTGGAGTTGTATAATTATTTTGCTTAATACAGGAAAAGTGACTTCAATCGGATATACATGAGTGAAAAGTGAGGGATGTTTGGAGCGAAGCTGAATTGTAAATCGTTAAATCGTACATAAATATGGTTTTTGCCAATATTGAATATTTATTTTTGCTGCTGTTGCTTATACCTTATATAGTATGGTATATTATGAAGCGGAAGAATAGTGAAGCTACGCTTCAGATTTCGGATGCCCGTGTGTATGCCCATACCCCTAAAAGCTATAAGAACTATTTGTTGCATATACCGTTTGTATTGCGGATAATTGCCTTGATACTGATTATTCTTGTTTTGGCACGTCCGCAAACCACCGATAGCTGGCAGAACAGTGAGATTGAGGGTATTGATATCATGCTTGCTATGGACGTTTCTACCAGTATGCTGGCCGAAGACCTGAAACCTAACCGGTTGGAAGCGGCGAAGGATGTGGCGGCAGAGTTTATTAACGGACGTCCGAATGACAATATAGGTATAACTTTGTTTGCTGGAGAAAGCTTTACGCAATGTCCGTTGACAGTAGACCATGCCGTATTGTTGAACTTGCTTAAAGATATGAAGTGCGGGCTGATTGAAGACGGAACGGCAATCGGTATGGGTATTGCCAATGCCGTTACCCGTTTGAAGGATAGCAAGGCAAAGTCGAAAGTCATTATTCTGCTGACGGACGGTGTCAATAATAAAGGTGATATTTCTCCTTTGACGGCTGCTGAAATAGCCAAGAGTTTTGGCATTCGCGTTTATACTATTGGGGTAGGAACCAATGGTATGGCTCCTTATCCTTATCCGGTAGGTGGAACAGTGCAATATGTCAATATGCCCGTCGAAATTGATGAAAAGACTTTGACACAGATTGCCGGAACAACGGAAGGTAACTATTTCCGTGCCACCAGCAACTCGAAGTTGAAGGAAGTGTACGAAGAGATAGACAAGCTGGAGAAAACAAAATTGAATGTAAAAGAATACAGCAAGCGCCAGGAAGAGTACCGCTGGTTTGCGTTGGCTGCTTTCTTGTGCGTATTACTGGAGGTACTGTTACGCAACTCTATATTGAAGAAGATACCGTAAAAACGGAGAATGTCTTTTAGTGTATCAGTCATTGCGTAGCCAAATTGTAAATTGTAAATTGCTAAATTGTAAATAAAAAGATGTTTCGATTTGAAGAACCTGCATATTTGTACTTGTTGCTGCTGCTGCCTTTATTGGCGGCCTTCTACTTGTACTCCAATTATCGGAGGAGGAAAGCCATTCGTAAATTTGGTGACCCTATACTGATGGCACAGCTAATGCCGGATGTTTCCAAATACCGTCCGGATGTGAAGTTTTGGTTGGTTTTTGCGGCTATTGGGTTGTTCACGGTACTGCTGGCACGTCCGCAGTTTGGTTCCAAACTGGAGACGGTAAAACGCCAGGGAGTGGAAGTGATGATTGCGTTGGATATATCCAATTCCATGCTGGCACAAGACGTACAGCCAAGCCGCTTGCAGAAGGCAAAACGGCTGGTGGCGCAGTTGGTAGATAAGATGCAGAATGACAAGGTCGGTATGATTGTTTTTGCAGGTGACGCATTTACCCAGTTGCCTATTACGAGTGATTATATTTCTGCCAAGATGTTTTTGGAGTCCATCGATCCTTCGCTGATTTCCAAGCAAGGTACGGCAATTGGAGCTGCAATAAATCTGGCTGCCCGGAGTTTTACACCTCAAGAAGGAGTGGGACGTACTGTTATTGTCATCACCGACGGTGAAAACCATGAAGGTGGTGCCGTAGAAGCTGCTAAGGCTGCTGCAGAGAAAGGTATTCAGGTCAATGTATTAGGGGTAGGTATGCCTGAGGGTGCCCCCATTCCAATAGAGGGTACTAATGATTATCGTCGTGACCGTGAAGGTAATGTAATCGTTACTCGCTTGAATGAGCAGATGTGTCAGGAAATTGCTCAGGCAGGAAATGGTATTTATGTGCGCGTAGACAATACCAACGGTGCACAGAAAGCGATTAGTCAGGAAATCAACAAGATGGCAAAGGCAGATGTGGAAACACAGGTGTACACGGAATTCAATGAACAGTTTCAGGCAGTGGCATGGATTATTCTGCTGTTGTTACTGGCTGAGATGTTGATATTGGAGCGCAAGAATCCTCTGTTCCGCAACATTCATTTATTCTCTAATAAGAAATGATGCGTATGTTACAGAAAAAGTATATTGGAATAGTTTTGCTGCTGTTAGTGGCAGTTTCAGCTTCTGCACAGAAGGCGGAACGCGATTATATCCGTAAGGGAAACCGTTTTTTTAAGGATAGCGTATATGTGGATGCAGAAGTGAACTATCGGAAGGCTTTGGAGGTAAACCCGAAGTCAACGGTTTCCATGTTCAACCTGGGAAATACATTGACCCAGCAGAACAAGCTGCAGGAAGCGATGGAGCAATATGTGGGAGCTACCAAGATAGAAAAGGACAAATCGAACTTAGCACAGATTTATCATAATATGGGAGTCATCTTTCATTCTCAGAAGGATTATGCAAAGGCGGTAGAAGCCTATAAGGAGTCGTTACGCAATAATCCGAAAGATGATGAAACGCGCTATAACCTTGCTTTGGCACAGAAACAATTGCAAGACCAGCAGCAGAACCAGGATCAGAATCAAGATCAGGATAAACAGGACCAACAGAAGGAGCAGGATAAACAGCAGGATCAGCAGAAAGACCAGCAACAGAATCAAGACCAGCAACAACAACAACCTTCTCAGCCGGAAAAGAAAGATAATGAGATGTCTAAGGAAAATGCCGAACAGCTGTTGAACTCTGTCATGCAAGACGAGAAGGATGTGCAGGATAAAGTGAAAAAGCAGCAGGTACTTCAAGGAGGTCGTCTGGAAAAAGATTGGTAACAAACATAATAGGAATAATATATGAGAAAAATAGTTTTCTTATGGATAGCACTGATTGCAGCCAGTATGAATGCCTTTGCCGATGGCAAGGTATCGTTTACTGCGTCTGCTCCTGACGCTGTGGCGGTAGGAGACCAGTTCAGACTGTCGTATACGGTGACTACACAAAAGGTGAGGGATTTTCGTGCTCCTTCTATTAAGGGATTTGATGTGTTGATGGGGCCCAGCCGCTCGCAACAGAGTAGCGTGCAGATGATTAATGGGCAGACGACTTCAACCAGCAGTATTACATTCACTTATATTTTAATGGCGACTGCAGAAGGTGATTTTACCATTCCAGGAGCCACTATCACTGCTGATGGTAACCAAATGGTTTCGAATTCTGTACGAGTAAGGGTTCTTCCGGCAGATCAGGCTGCTAATGGAGTTTCTGGAAATAGTGGCAAACAGAGTGAGGGCACTGCCAGCCGCGCTTCTTCCGGGACATCTGTATCGAATAGTGATTTGTTTATTACAGTTACTGCCAGTAAGACGACGGTGTATGAACAAGAAGCATTCCTATTGACATACAAGATATATACCTTGGTGGACTTGCGTATGTTTGACAATGTGAAGTTGCCCGACTTCAAAGGATTCCATTCTCAGGAAGTGGAACTTCCTAATGACAGAAGATGGGGATTGGAGCATTATAAAGGTAGAAATTATCAGTCTACAATCTATCGTCAGTTTGTGTTGTTCCCACAACAAGCCGGTAAGCTGACGATTGATGCTGCACGCTTTGACGCTTCCATTGCAAAGGCTACACAAGTTGCTGATCCGTTCGAGGCATTTTTCAATGGAGGAAGCAATTACGTAGAAGTTAAGAAGACAATTTTGACTCCGCAATTGACGATTGACGTAAAACCCTTGCCAGCAGGTAAGCCAGCCGATTTTTCGGGAGGAGTGGGAGAGTTCAATATAACTTCTTCTATCAATAGTACAAATGTCAAGACCAATGATGCCGTTACTGTCAAACTTGTCATCTCCGGTACCGGCAATCTGAAGTTGCTCTCTAATCCGGAAGTCAAATTCCCCGAGGATTTTGAAGTATATGATCCGAAGGTGGACAATAAATTCCGTCTGACAAATTCGGGCCTCTCCGGTAGTAAGGTCATTGAGTATCTGGCAATTCCCCGTAATGCGGGAACTTATAAGATTCCTGCCGTAAAGTTCAGTTATTTTGATATTAATTCCCGTTCGTATAAAACGCTGACTACGGAAGAGTATGAATTGCATGTGGAAAAGGGAGCAGGTAATGCAGCTCAGACCATTGCAAACTTTACAAGCAAGGAAGACTTGAAAGTATTGAACGAGGATATTCGTTTTATCAAGCAGAATAATGTCACTTTGTCTCCCAAAGGTGATTTCTTCTTCGGTTCGTTGACGTATTGGTTGCTTTATTTGATACCGGGTATTGCATTCATTACATTCTTTATCATCTATCGTAAGCAAATAGCAGCCAATGCAAATGTAGCAAAGATGCGTACTAAGAAAGCCAATAAAGTGGCGGTGAAACGTATGAAACAAGCTGGTAAATTATTGGCCGAGAATAAGAAAGACGCATTTTATGATGAGGTTTTGAAGGCTCTTTGGGGGTATATCAGTGATAAACTGAACATTCCGGTATCCCGTTTGTCTAAGGATAATATCGAAGAGGAACTTCGTAATTATGGTGTGAATGATGCGTTGATAAAGGAATTCCTCGATGCATTGAACAACTGTGAGTTTGCCCGCTTTGCTCCGGGTGATGATAACCAGGCTATGGATAAGGTATATTCAGCTTCTTTGGAAGTTATCAGCAAAATGGAAAACTCGATAAAACATTAATTAGGAGGAAATGGTAATGAATAGAATATTGTTTTTTACTCTTAGTCTAGTGATGGCAATTACTGCCTATGGGCAGAATTCTGCATCTGTAGATACATTACAGACTGGTAGTGACTCTACATCCGTCGGTTCACATGCGGAATTCTCTGCTGCAAGACAAGAAAGCAATGTGACAAAGGCTGAAGGTGACAGCGCCTATATACGGAATGATTATGTTTCTGCCATTCAAATATATGAGAATCTGTTAAAGAAGGGAGAGGCTGCAGAGGTCTATTATAATCTTGGCAACAGTTATTATAAGGCAGATGATATAGCAAAAGCTATATTGAATTATGAGCGTGCCTTGTTGTTGGAACCTGGTAATGCTGATATTCGTGCAAATTTGGAAATAGCACGTTCTAAGACAATCGATAAGGTAATCCCAGTTCCTGAGGTTTTCTTTGTATCTTGGACTAAATCGCTGATTAATTGTCTTAGCGTAGATGCATGGGCTAAGTTGGGGATTGTGTTCTTTGTACTATTACTCGTTTCATTCTATCTCTTTTTCTTTTCAAAACAGATTATGGGGAAGAAAGTGGGATTTATTGCAGGAATAGTATTTCTGGCTCTTGTTATATTGAGTAATGTGTTTGCTGCTCAGCAGAAAGGCGAACTGATGGAACGTAGTGAAGCTATAGTGTTAGCACCTAGTGTCACAGTGCGTAGTACTCCCAGTGAAAGTGGTACAAGTCTGTTCATTCTTCATGAGGGACGTAAAGTTGAAATAAAAGACAACTCTATGCGTGAATGGAAAGAAATTCGTTTGGAAGACGGTAAAGTAGGGTGGGTTCCAGCTTCCGCCATAGAAGGTATTTAAATTTTCCCTATATTCTAAAAACAGCTCGTATAAGCCCGATAATTCTGCTTTATACGAGCTGTTTCTGTCTGTTTTTAGGAGCTTTTTCTTTGTACTTATAATTCTGTATACTTAAAAAATGATTATTTTTTGGAGAGGCAATATTCTTTTTGAAAAAAGATAAAGAAATAGTTTGTTTTATCCTTTTTTTTCCTTAAGTTTATAGCGTGATAATAAAAAATACAGAGTATTAACCATTAAATTTATGAATATGAGAACAATAACATTTAATGAATTACGTAAGATTAAAGACTCATTGCCTAGTGGTAGTATGCATAGAATAGCCGATGAACTTGGACTGAATGTTGACACTGTAAGAAATTTTTTCGGTGGACACAATTTTAAGGAGGGGAAAAGTGTTGGGATTCACTTGGAACCTGGACCAGATGGTGGATTGGTTATGATTGATGATACTACTGTTTTAGAGCGAGCTTTAAAAATTTTAGATGAAATGGCAGGTAAGACTGAAGAAGCTGTTCGAGCTTAAGAAGAGAAAGTTAGAAGAATCCCAATTGCTGACAACAATTGGGATTTCTTATTTGTTTTAATCTCAAAATCAATGATATATGGAAGATAAATTAGTTACTTTGGCAATCTTAACGTACGCGAAAGCTCAAATATTGAAGAATGTTCTTGAAAATGAAGGTATTGAGACTTATATCCACAATGTAAACCAGATACAACCGGTTGTTTCTTCGGGTGTACGTGTGCGTATTAAGGAGAGTGACTTACCCCATGCTCTGAAAATTACTGAAAGCTCTGCGTGGTTATCTGAAGAGGTAGTGGGAGGGAAGTCACCTAAACTGGAGAAGGTTAGTAATAAAGTGCTGATTCCAGTGGATTTTTCCAATTATTCTTTGAAGGCTTGCGAGTTCGGTTTCAATTTCGCTCAGAATATAGGTGCCGAAGTTGTTTTGCTACATGTTTATTTTACTCCTATATATGCAACTTCTTTGCCATACGGAGACGTATTTAACTATCAGCTAAGTGATGAGGAGAATGTAAGGAGTATCTTACAAAAAGTTCATGCGGATTTAAACGCATTATCTGATAAAGTAAAAGAGAAGGTAGCTTCCGGCGAGTTTCCAGATATTAAATATACTTGTGTCTTGCGTGAAGGTATTCCTGAAGAAGAGGTACTCCGCTATACCAAGGAATATCGACCACGCATTATCGTAATGGGAACTCGTGGTAAAAGTCAGAAGGATATTGATTTGATCGGTAGTGTAACGGCTGAAGTGATTGAACGTAGCCGTGTACCGGTATTGGCCATTCCTGAAAATACTCCATTCAAGCAATTTTCTGAGGCTAAGCGTATTGCATTCATTACTAATTTTGATCAACGTGATTTAATAGCTTTTGATTCGCTAATAAATAATCTGAAATCATTTAAGTTTTCAGTGTCTCTGATACATCTTTCAGATGTTCAGAATACATGGAATGAAATAAAACTGGCTGGTATTAAGGAATATTTTCAAAAACAATATCCACAATTGGAAATACACTATGATGTGGTAAAGAACGATAATCTGCTTAGTAGTTTAGACAGTTATATTAAAAGTAATCATATTGATATTATAACATTAACTTCTTATAAAAGAAATATATTTTCGCGCTTATTTAACCCTGGTATTGCCAGAAAGATGATTTTCCATTCTGATACACCATTGTTGGTAATTTACGGAAGACCGAATTAGGTGTTGAATATGGGATATATGGTTTCTTTTCAATATCAGCATTATGTTTAATATGATACTGGAATAATTTAATCTAATTTTAATTCTTCTCTCCCTCACTTAAGAAATAATGTTCTTTACTTAATGATATAACAATAATAAAAGCCTAATTAAATTATTAATTAGGCTTTTATTATTACTGAAAGTAGTATTACATCAGCTTTTCAATTTCTTCGAATTCAGGGCCCATCTGCAAATTATAATACACTCTATATAGACCATTTAACCACAAATCTTTTTGATCAGGTTTCAGTTCTCTTGCCTTTTCATAATAAGGTTTTGCCTTTTCATAGAAAGTCTTCAGAGTAGCCTGGTCTTCTTTATACTTAGGATCATTAATATCTGTAGTTGCTTTTTCTGAGAAATCTTGTGCTTGTAAGCAGTAAATTAAGCCTAAATTAGAGTATGCTTCTGCATAATTAGGATCTACTTCTATAGTTTTTTTATAGAATTCAATAGCTTTATCATAGTCCTTCATATTGTGATAAAGGTAGCCTTTTACATACAAATAGAATGTATTGTTAGGATCTTTAGCCAACATATCATCAGCAAACTGCATAGCTTCGTCATATTTGTTGTTATTGCTATAATAATCAATCAAATGACCGAAGAAGAATGAATGTTCAGGATATTTCTGGATACCTTCTTTTAAAGAAGCAATCCATTTAACAGTATCACCTTCAGCTTTCAATGCAGTAGAGATAAATTCCATAGCGTATTTCCCAACCTCTTTATCATCTTGTGCATAAGGAGCATACTTCAAAATACTAGGATAATCTTCCATCTTAGCAGCTGCTAAACTTGCATAATATGCTATTTGGGGTAATACAGTATCTGTTTGTAACAGATTTTCCTTTTCAAACATCGGGTTGATAGCAATATCAATGTATGTTGCAAAGAAATCTAACGCTTTTCTATTGTCTTCATTGGCTGCATCTCCTTCTTTTTGTGAGGCCAAATTAAAGAATTGGATACCGCCATTGATCAGATTACCGCGTTCTGCTAAAATTGTAGCAGAATTAGATTTTCTATATTTATTCTTGATTTTGCCCTTTTCATTGGGAATTTGTGCCAATTCGTCACATTTGAAGTAGAATTTACACATGTTCAATGCGCTATTATATACCTGAAGAGTGTCATAAGGTTTTCTCAGATAGGCATTTTCCATTTCTTTTTCACTTCTTTTTCTTTGGATAAGACCTGCTACATCCCACGTTTCGGCATTGTCCTTTGTTTCGGGATTGGTTAAAGCCTGATTTATCAGTTCCTCTGCTTTGGCAAAGTCAGGATTTACTCCGTTAGCAATACTTTTAGCCTCTTTTACGTTCTTTTCTTGGGCGAAAGTAAAGCTTGCGACAAGTAGTAAAACCATTGAAAATAATACTCTTTTCATGATTGTAGAAAATTTAAATTAATATTATGTCTATTCTTCATTTTCATTGTTTACCTCGTTCTGAGGGCTTTCAAGGGTATTTTCTTCCCCCTCCTCTATAAGTTCCTCTTCATTTTCTGAAGTGACTTTACATACAGAGCCGATTTCGTCATTACGTTTCTCAAGGTTGATTAGACGCACACCTTGTGTAGCACGTCCCATGATACGAACATCGGCAACTTTCAGACGGATGGTAATACCGGATTTATTAATAATCATCAAGTCATTTTCATCTGTAACAGACTTGATAGTTACTAATTTACCCGTTTTATCGGTGATATTCATTGTTTTCACACCTTTACCTCCACGATTGGTCTTGCGATAATCTTCAATATCCGAACGTTTGCCATATCCTTGTTCCGATACAACCATAATTGTTTCCGCCTCAGGATCTTTGATGCATATCATACCTACTACTTCGTCTTGACCGTCTTCATCCAATGTCATACCACGTACACCGGTGGCTGTACGTCCCATAACGCGCACAGCACTCTCATGGAAACGAATGGCACGTCCGTTACGGTTGGCAATGATGATTTCATTGTCGCCGTTTGTCATACGCACTTCGATTACACGGTCGTCTTCACGGATAGTGATAGCATTTACACCATTTTGGCGAGGACGTGAATACTGCTCAAGCAATGTTTTCTTAATGACACCATTCTTAGTACAGAACAATACATAATGGCTGTTGATAAACTCTTGGTCGTTCAGATTCTTCACACGCAAATAGGCGTTTACAGCATCGTCAGAGTCGATATTCAACAAATTCTGGATGGCACGACCTTTCGAATTCTTAGTACCTTCGGGGATTTCGTATACCTTCAGCCAGTAACACTTACCTTTCTGTGTAAAGAACATCATGGTATTATGCATGGTTGCAGGATAAATATGCTCTACAAAGTCTGCATCGCGGGTTTCGGTACCTTTGGAGCCTACCCCACCACGGTTTTGCGCACGGAATTCGCTCAGCGGTGTGCGTTTGATGTATCCCATGTGCGAGATGGTGATAATCATTTCATCATCTGCATAGAAGTCTTCCGGATTGAATTCTTCTGATGAATAGACAATTTCCGAGCGACGTTCGTCACCATACTTCTCTTTTACTTCAATCAGTTCATCTTTAATGACTTTGCGGCAGAGTTCGTCATTGACAAGGATTTCTTCCAAATAAGCAATCTGCTTCTGAATTTCCTCATATTCGGCGTGCAGCTGGTCTTGCATCAATCCTGTGAGCTGGCGCAAACGCATTTCAACAATAGCACGTGACTGAATTTCAGTGAGTTGGAAGCGCTCCATCAAACCTGATATAGCATCATTCGGTGTTTTAGCAGCACGGATAATCTTGATTACTTCGTCGATATTATCAGATGCAATGATTAATCCTTCCAGAATATGTGCACGTTCTTTGGCCTTGCGCAAATCATACTGAGTACGGCGGATGACTACGTCGTGTCTGTGCTCAACGAAGTATTTTATCAAATCCTTCAGATTCAGCAGACGTGGACGGCCATGTACCAATGCAACATTGTTCACACCAAAAGATGTCTGCAGCATTGTCATCTTGTAGAGCTTGTTGAGTACAACACTGGCATTTGCATCACGTTTTACATCAATAACGATACGCATACCTTCACGGTCGGATTCGTCATTAGCATTGGCAATACCTTCAATTCTTTTTTCGTTGGCCAAATCGGCTATATTCTTAATCAATTCAGCTTTGTTGACGCCATAGGGAATTTCTGTCACAACGATTTTATCGTGCGTCGAACCAGTCTCAATTTCGGCTCTAGCACGCATTATGACACGTCCGCGTCCCGTGAGATAGGCTTCGCGAACACCGCTCATACCGTATATATAGCCTCCGGTCGGGAAGTCGGGAGCTTTGACATACGTCATCAGCTCTTCTATATCGATGTCATTGTTTTCGATGTATGCAATACAAGCATCAATAACCTCAGATAGATTATGGGTCGGCATATTGGTAGCCATACCTACAGCGATACCAGATGCACCATTTACCAAAAGATTCGGAATACGGGCCGGCATGACGGTAGGCTCTTGCAAAGAGTCATCGAAATTGTTCTGCATGTCAACAGTCTCTTTCTCAAGGTCTGTCATCATGTCTTCACCAATTTTTCGCAAACGACACTCTGTATAACGCATGGCAGCAGCGCTGTCACCGTCTACTGAACCGTAGTTACCTTGTCCGTCTACCAACATGTAACGCATTGCCCAAGGCTGAGCCATACGTACAAGAGCTCCGTAAACGGACGAGTCGCCATGAGGGTGATATTTACCTAATACTTCACCTACAACTCTGGCTGATTTTTTATAAGGTTTGTCGGAGGTATTTCCTAATCCCATCATTCCGAAAAGAATTCTTCGGTGAACGGGTTTAAAACCATCTCTAACATCCGGAAGGGCACGTGAAACAATGACCGACATAGAGTAGTCAATGTACGATGACTTCATTTCCTCCTCGATGTTAATCTTTATAATTCTGTCTTGTTCAAGCATTTAAAAAGATTATTAATTATACATTTTCGGGTTTGTGAAAAACCACGCTAAAGTACTGCTTTTTTACGATATACAAAAGTTTTCCTCCATAAACTTTGTTGCCTGCAGCATAAATATGGAAGTACTCCCTCCCTTCCTCTCCAAATTGCTATTAATATATAAGGTATAGAATGGAAAAACAGATTTGAAATTTATGGCACGAGATTTGTATACTATTAAATCAGTTAAATATGATACGCTGAATTAATAAATGCGTATCTTTGTCGTGGATAACCTTTTTAATTGAGGAGAATTATAAAATATGAACAATCAATTTTCACAAAGAGTTTCAGACATAATTACTTATAGCAAGGAAGAAGCCAATCGATTGAGGAATCGCTATATTGGTCCGGAACACCTTCTGCTCGGCATGCTGCGTGATGGCGGAGGGAAAGCTATTGAAATATTGTTGAAACTTGATATAGATTTAAAACGAGTAAAAAGTCGTCTGGAGGGTTTCCTGAAGGATGCCGAGGACGATACTCTCTTGCCGGACGCTGAAGTGCCCTTGTCCCCGATGACGGCTAAGATATTGAAGATGTGTATGCTTGAAGCGCGTTTGCTGAAAAGTGCAACTGCCGATACGGAACATGTATTGCTGGCTATCTTGAAAGATGGCGACAATCTTGCTGCAACTGTTTTGGAAGAACACCGGGTGGATTATCAAGCTGTATTTGAACAGCTTTCGATGAAATCGACCAATCCGAATGCGGGAATGGGATTTACTGAGGATGATGAAGAGGATGAAGAAGACATGAGTATGTCCCGCTCTTCCCGTACTGGGGGGGCTGGTTCGGCTTCGGCTGCACAGACTGCATCCAGAAAGCCGTCCAATGATACCCCCGTGCTGGACAATTTCGGCGTAGACATGACCCGTGCTGCCGAAGAAGGCAAGCTGGACCCAGTTGTGGGTCGCGAACGCGAGATTGAACGTCTGGCGCAAATCTTGAGCCGCCGCAAGAAGAACAATCCGGTGCTTATCGGTGAACCAGGAGTCGGAAAATCTGCCATCGTAGAGGGTTTGGCATTGCGTATTGTGCAAAAGAAAGTTTCGCGCATTTTGTTTGAAAAGCGCGTGGTGATGCTTGATATGGCCTCTGTGGTGGCGGGAACAAAATACCGTGGTCAGTTTGAGGAACGTATCCGCTCTATTATCAACGAGTTGCAGAAAAATCCGAATGTCATCCTTTTCATCGATGAAATCCATACGATTGTAGGCGCTGGTGCTGCTGCCGGTTCCATGGATGCTGCCAATATGCTGAAACCGGCTTTAGCGCGTGGTGAAATCCAGTGTATTGGAGCTACCACTCTCGATGAATACAGAAAGAATATCGAGAAAGACGGTGCTTTAGAGCGTCGTTTCCAAAAGGTGATTGTAGAGCCTACCACAGCTGAAGAAACGCTTCAGATATTGAAGAATATCAAGGAGAAGTATGAAGACCATCATAACGTGAGCTACACGGATGAAGCCCTGGAAGCATGTGTCAAGTTGTCAGCACGCTATATAACCGACCGCAACTTCCCGGATAAAGCTATTGATGCTTTGGACGAGGCGGGTTCGCGTGTGCATTTGACGAATATTAATGTTCCGAAAGAAATTGAGGAGCAGGAAAAGCTGATTGAAGAGGCACGTAGCCTGAAGGCTGAAGCTGTAAAGTCACAGAATTTTGAGCTGGCTGCCAGCTACCGCGACCGTGAGAAGGAACTTTCTGTCCGCTTGGAGGAGATGAAGGTTGAGTGGGAAGCCCGTTTGAAGGATGACCGCCAAACGGTAGGTGAAGAGGAAATAGCCAATGTTATTTCGATGATGTCCGGTGTACCCGTACAGCGCATGGCGCAGGCAGAAGGACTTAAACTGGCCGGAATGAAGGAAGAACTACAGGCGAAGGTGATAGCTCAAGATGCTGCGATAGAGAAACTTACCAAAGCAATCTTGCGTAGCCGTGTAGGGTTGAAAGACCCGAACCATCCCATTGGAACCTTTATGTTCCTTGGCCCTACTGGTGTGGGTAAGACACATTTGGCAAAGCAATTGGCAAAATATATGTTTGGCTCTGCCGATGCCTTGATACGTATCGATATGAGCGAGTATATGGAGAAATACACCGTATCTCGTATGATTGGTGCCGCTCCGGGATATGTGGGCTATGAGGAAGGCGGCCAGTTGACCGAAAAGGTTCGTCGCAAGCCGTATTCCATTGTCTTGTTGGATGAAATTGAGAAAGCCCATCCGGACGTATTCAACATCTTGCTCCAGGTACTGGATGAAGGCCGTTTGACTGACAATTATGGCAGAACCATTGATTTCAAGAATACGGTTATCATTATGACCTCCAATATCGGTACGCGGCAGTTGAAGGAGTTTGGCCGTGGCGTAGGTTTTGCGGCGCAAAACCGCACGGATGACAATGAACATTCGCGCAGCGTGATACAAAAGGCTCTGAACAAGACCTTTGCTCCTGAATTTTTGAATCGTTTGGATGAAATCATTACTTTCGACCAGCTCTCCTTGGAGGCCATCACAAAGATTGTGGACATTGAGCTGAAAGGCTTGTACGAACGGGTTGAAGCAATTGGTTACAAGCTGGTTGTGGAGGATGATGCAAAGACATTCCTTGCTTCGAAAGGGTACGATGTACAGTTTGGTGCGCGTCCATTGAAGCGTGCTATTCAGAACCACTTGGAGGATGGACTTTCCGAGCTGATAGTGGCGGCGGAGTTACAGCCGGGTGATACGGTAAACGTATCAGTAGACAAAGAAAAAGACGAGCTGAGCATCAAGAAGGCATAAGCTGTTCTTTATAAAAACCGTCAAAATGTCAGTCCTTATGGGCTGGCATTTTTTTTGTGCTATATCTGCCGGAATAATTAAAAATATAAATCTAAAAAATATAAATGTAGTATGCAAAAAGGTAATATTGGGGTAACTACTGAGAATATCTTCCCCGTCATTAAAAAGTTCTTGTATAGTGATCATGAAATTTTTCTCCGTGAGTTGGTTTCTAATGCGGTTGATGCTACACAGAAGCTGAAAACACTCTCCTCTATCGGTGAGTTCAAGGGTGAAGTTGGCGATTTAACCGTACATGTTTCGCTGGGAAAAGATACCATTACAGTGTCCGACCATGGTATCGGGCTTACGGCTGAAGAAATAGACAAGTATATTAACCAGATAGCTTTCTCTGGCGCCAATGACTTCCTTGAGAAATATAAAAACGATGCTAATGCCATCATCGGTCATTTTGGATTGGGGTTCTATTCGGCTTTTATGGTTGCCAAGAAAGTCGAAATCATCACTAAATCCTATCGGGAAGGTGCCCAGGCTGTAAAGTGGACCTGCGATGGCAGTCCGGAGTTTACGATTGAAGACACTGATAAGGCAGAACGTGGTACGGATATCGTTCTTTACATAGACGATGACTGCAAGGAGTTCCTTGAAGAAGCACGCATCTCCTCTTTGTTGAAGAAGTATTGCAGCTTCCTCCCCATCCCGGTTGCATTCGGCAAGAAGAAAGAGTGGAAAGACGGCAAGCAGGTTGAAACTGCCGAGGATAATATCATCAATGACTCCAACCCGTTGTGGACGCTGAAACCCAGCGAATTGAAAGATGAAGATTACAAGAAGTTCTACCGTGACCTTTATCCCATGTCCGACGAACCTTTGTTCTGGATTCATCTGAACGTGGATTATCCGTTCCACCTTACCGGTATTCTGTACTTCCCCAAAGTGAAGAGCAACATCGAGTTGAACAAGAATAAGATTCAGCTCTACTGCAACCAGGTATATGTGACGGATTCGGTGGAAGGTATTGTTCCCGACTTCTTGACCCTGCTGCATGGTGTGCTCGATTCACCGGACATTCCATTGAACGTTTCCCGTTCTTATTTGCAGAGCGATGCCAACGTGAAGAAAATTTCTACATATATCACGAAAAAGGTGTCAGACCGTTTGCAGTCCATCTTCAAGAACGACCGTAAGCAATTTGAGGAAAAGTGGAATGACTTGAAAATCTTCATCAACTACGGAATGCTTACGCAGGAAGATTTCTATGATAGAGCCAAGGACTTTGCCCTTTTCACCGATACAGACAGCAAATATTATACTTTCGAGGAGTATAAGACGTTGATTAAGGATAGCCAGACGGATAAGGATGGAAATCTGATTTATCTGTATGCCAACAATAAAGATGAGCAATACAGCTACATAGAGGCCGCTACGAATAAAGGATACAATGTGCTGTTGATGGATGGACAGCTGGACATTGCGGTGGTGAGCATGTTGGAACAGAAGTTCGAAAAGGTTCGCTTCACTCGTGTAGACAGCGATATTATTGATAATCTGATTGTCAAGGAAGACAAGAAGAACGAAGCGTTGGAAGCCGGCAAGCAGGAGGTTCTTTCTTCCATCTTCAAGAGCCAGTTGCCCAAGATGGATAAGACGGAGTTCAACATCACGGCGCAGGCTTTGGGCGAAAACGCCACTCCTATCATGATAACTCAGAGCGAGTACATGCGCCGTATGAAGGAAATGGCGAATATCCAGGCTGGAATGAGCTTCTATGGCGAAATGCCGGATATGTTTAACCTGGTATTGAATTCAGACCATAAGCTGGTAAAAGAAGTTCTGGCAGATGAAGATAAGGAATGTGCTGCTGCCGTTGCTCCGGTTCAGGCAGAGATGGATGAAGTGAACAAGCAGCGTACTGACTTGAAAAAGAAGCAGGAAGGCAAGAAAGATGAGGATATACCGACTGCCGAAAAGGATAAAGTGAATGAGCTGGATAAGAAGTGGGACGAACTGAAAACACAGAAAGAAGGCATCTTCGCCGATTATGCTGCCAAGAATAAGGTTGTCCGTCAACTGATAGATTTGGCACTGCTGCAGAATGGTATGTTGAAAGGTGAAGCTTTGAACAACTTTGTCAAGAGAAGCATTGACCTGATAAAATAAGCCCCTTTAAATTTGCATTTAATATATGCAAGGGTATTGTGATTCTTCGGAGTCGCAATACCCTTTTTTTATTCATTTTCACCAATTAGGGTGTGATTTTCTTCGTTGAATACGGCATTTTTAGAAACTATTGTTTATATTTGGGGCAATGAACATTTATCTTACTCGGAATAGCATAGTTATGAAAAGAGTTTTATTGTTTTTTTCGTTTCTTCTATGTGGCTTTATTTTACAAGCTCAGAAAGTGGGGCTTGTACTGAGTGGCGGTGGAGCAAAAGGCATGACTCATATAGGCATTATCCGGGCTTTGGAAGAGAATAATATCCCCATTGATTATATAACCGGAACCTCTATGGGAGCTATCATCGGTTCTCTGTATGCTATGGGGTATTCCCCGGACGATATGGAGGCGCTGTTGCGCTCTCCCGACTTTAAGCGTTGGTATTCGGGTAAAGTGGAGCCCAAATACGAGTATTATTTTAAGAAGAATCGTCCTTCACCGGAATTTTTCAATATCCGTTTTGCTTTTAGGGACTCGCTGCATATAAAGCCCCAGATACTTCCCACAAGCATGGTTAACCCCATACAGATGAACCTGGTATTTGTGGAATTGTTTGCACGTGCTACGGCTGCATGTGGCGGTAATTTCAACAAACTGTTTGTTCCTTTTCGCTGTATAGCATCCGATGTGTACAATAAAAAGCCATTGGTATTGAGTAAAGGGGATTTGGGAGATGCGGTACGTGCTTCCATGAGCTTTCCATTTGTCTTCAAACCGATAGAAATAGACAGTACGCTTGCTTATGATGGCGGCATTTACAATAATTTCCCTACGGATGTGATGCGGGAGGATTTTCATCCGGATGTCATTATTGGCAGTGTGGTAGCGGCCAATCCCGGTAAGCCGAAGGAGAATGACCTGATGAGCCAATTGGAGAATATGATTATGCAGAAGACCGATTACTCCATTCCGGACTCGTTGGGCATAGTCATGACCTTCAAATATGATGATGTCAACTTGCTGGATTTTGACCGTCTGCAGGAATTGCACGATATAGGCTACAATCGTACCCTTAATATGATGGATTCCATCAAAAGCCGTGTTCATCGTAGGGTGAATGCTGATAATGTGCGTTTGAGGCGTCTTGTCTTCCGGAGTAACCTGCCTCAATTCCGTTTTCGGGATATCATTATTGAAGGGGCGAATGCCCAACAGCAAGCCTACATCAAAAAAGAGTTCCATGATGAAGAGCATGAAGTCTTTACTTATGAAGACTTGAAGCGTGGGTATTTTCGTTTGCTGGCAGATAATATGATTTCGGAAATAGTTCCTCATGCTGTGTATGATTCGGAATCCGATTTGTATGAGCTGCATTTGAAGGTGAAGATGGAGGATAATTTTTCCGTGCGTCTGGGGGGCAGTGTCTCTACCACGAGCTCAAATCAAATCTATTTGGGAATAGGATATCAGAACTTGAATTATTATTCCAAGGAAATCACTTTTGACGGTCAGTTGGGTAAGATTTATAATAATGCCCAGTTGATGGGTAAGATTGATTTGCCTACCCACATATCTACGTCCTTTCGTTTTATTGCTTCAATCAGTACCTTCGATTACTACAAGAAGGACAAGCTGTTTTCCAGGAATGACAAACCTTCATTCAATTCAAAGGACGAACGTTTTGTGAAGTTGATGGTTGCCTTGCCGTTTTTGGCCAATAAGCGTGCGGAGTTCAGTCTGGGATATGGCCAACTGGAAGATAACTACTTTCAATCCAGCGTAATAGATTTCGATAAGGACCGTTCGGACAGAAGTACCTACAAACTTTTGGGAGGTTCCATCGGTTTCTATGGGAGTACCCTGAATACGCGGCAATACGCGACAAAAGGCTATCTGGAGAAACTGATAGCCCAGGTATTTACCGGGAGGGAAAGATTTGAACCGGGGAATCCGCAAGAAGGGTACAGTCCTTCTCCGCAAGAGCGGCAATCATGGTTACAAATCTCTTATATGAAAGAGGCATATCACACTATGGGGCCGAAATTCACCCTGGGATGGATGGCAGAAGCACTATATTCATCGAAGAATTTCTCTGAGAATTATACGGCAACCATGATGCAGGCAGGAGAATTTGCACCGACTCCGCATAGTAAACTGATGTACAATGAAGCTTTTCGTGCCAACCAGTATGTGGCTGCCGGTATCAAACCCATATATGTTTTGAACGACATGTTCCAGTTCCGGACAGAATTTTATGGCTTTACACCGATTTTTCCGATAAAAAAGAATGCATTGAATAAAGCATATTATGGAAAAGCATTCTCCCGCTTTGAGTATATGGGAGAAGTTTCTGTTATTTGTCATTTGCCCTTCGGAGCCATCTCTGCTTATGTAAATCATTATAGCTCACCGAGAAGGGAGTGGAATGTGGGGATGACCATCGGCTGGCAGTTGTTTAATTATCGCTTTGTCGAATAAATTTCTTCAAAAAAAGTTTGTATATCGTTTGCTAATTCGGAAAAAGTACGTATCTTTGCACCCGTTAAACAAAGAGGCCGCGTAGCTCAACTGAATAGAGTAGCTGACTACGGATCAGCCGGTTACAGGTTTGAATCCTGTCGCGGTCACAAGTTTTCATAATTTTTTTAAGGGTCGCGTAGCTCAACTGAATAGAGTAGCTGACTACGGATCAGCCGGTTACAGGTTTGAATCCTGTCGCGATCACAAAGAATCTCCGCAAGTTTTCTTGCGGAGATTCTTTGTTTTTACAGCTATGGGATATAGTTGATGTTCTCCCCTTGTATGGCACTGGCGCGTGTTTTGCTAAGTAAAACAAACTGTTTCCCTTAACTAAACACTTTGTTTCATTATGGAGAACACTTTGTTTCCCTTGACAGAACACTTTGTTCCATCATATAAAAACAAAGTGTTTTTCTCTGCTGAAACAAAGTGTTCAGTGTTGTGAACTAATAGATTAGCTGAAATAACAGTCTTGTCTTGATTGAGCTAGAGACGTCTTTTTCTCGATTTAACCAGATGTCTTTTTGCTTTATAACGTAATCAGTAGACTGTTTTGGGATTATTGTACTGATAAATATAGTCACATAGGAAAAAAAGAAGGAGTTAATTCCGTGTTTCCACAAAATTAACTCCTTGCATATCTGATATTAATATGTTGTATACTGGAAATTAATATCCTATGGGGGCGGTATAAGGCCTTAGCATTTGATGTTCAATTCATCCAGAATCTTGCGCATGGCTTCGAAAGTAGTGATTCTGGTCGGCACCAATGGCAGGCGGAGCTTGTTCTCAATCATTCCCATTACATTCAGCATGGCTTTTACTCCGGCAGGGTTGCCGTCTACAAACAGAAGCTTGAATAATTCGGCAAATTTGTGGTGAATGGTCAATGCATTGGCATAGTCCCCTTGCAGTGCCAGACGTACCATACGGCTGAACTCACGCGGGAACGCGTTTCCGATGACCGAGATGATGCCGACGGCTCCCAGAGTAATCAGAGGGAAGGTGATGCCGTCATCGCCCGAAATAACGTCGAAATTGGCCGGTTTGTTTTTGATGATGTCGTCCATCTGCGTGATGTCGCCCGAAGCTTCTTTGACGGCTATCACATTCTTGAAATCACGTGCAATGCGCAGGGTTGTTTCCGCCTTCATGTTCACGCCGGTACGACCGGGGACATTATAAAGCACAATCGGCAAATCCGTTGCTTCCGAGATGGCTTTATAATGCTGATATATACCTTCTTGCGATGGCTTGTTGTAATATGGCACAACGGATAGAATGGCATCTACTCCGGTGAAATCGTCATTTTTCAGTGTTTCCACTATGGCCCGGGTGTTGTTTCCGCCTACGCCCAGCAGGATAGGAATTCTTCCGTTCACCCGTTCTATGACCATTTTCTTGATTTTCTTTTTCTCTTCTTCAGTCAGAGTCGGAGTTTCTGCCGTGGTGCCGAGCACACATAAAAAGTCGGTATTGTTTTGAAGTTGATAGTCTACCAAACGCATCAACGCATCGTAGTCAACGCTTTCATCCTCTTTAAATGGAGTAATCAGCGCTACCCCCATTCCTTTCAATCTTGTCTGTATCATGAGTATTATAAAGTAATCTCTAATTAAATGACTCGCAAAAGTACGAATTTTTTCGATTTACCCTACAAATATAAGCCATAAAAAAGCTTTTTGTGGAAATTTGTTAGGATATCAATGCCAAAAACTCATCTTCGCTCATAATCTTTACTCCCAGTTTCTGCGCTTTCTCCAGTTTGGCAGGTCCCATATTTTCTCCGGCCAGGATAAAGCTGGTTTTGGAGGAGATGCTGCCGACGTTTTTCCCACCGTTCTTTTCAATCATCTCTTTGTATTCGTCCCGTGAGTGGTGGGTGAATACGCCGCTGATGACAATGGACTGGCCCGCCAGTTTGTCGGTGTATCCGCTGAGGTCTTCTTCCGTCCGGTGGAGTTGCAGACCGTTCGATTTCAGCCGTTCCACTAGCTCTCTGTTGGCAGGATTGGAGAAGTAGGTTATAATGCTCTGCGCTATTTTTTCACCGATTTCATCGATGTTTTTCAGCTTTTCGAGGTCTGCGTTTTCCAGTTCTTCGATGTCCGTAAAGGACTTGGCTATCTTCTTGGCAACCGTTTCTCCCACGAAGCGTATGCCCAGTGCAAAGAGTACTCTTTCGAATGGCACTTCTTTACTTGCCGCAATACCGTTGACTATGTTTTCTGCCGATTTTTCGCCCATCCGTTCCAGGTTCTTGATGTCATCGGTTTTGAGCTGGTATAAATCTGCAGTATCCTTTATCAGTCCCAATCGGTAGAACATATCTACTGTTTCAGGTCCCAGTCCGTCTATATTCATGGCTTTGCGGCTGATGAAATGCTCTATTTTCCCTTTAATCTGCGGAGGACAAGCGGTTTCATTGGGGCAATAGTGGGCTGCTTCTCCTTCAAAACGTATCAGTTTGCTGCCGCATTCGGGACAATGGGTGATGAACTTCACTTTTTCACCGATAAGCATACTGCGGGCATCCTTATCGACACCGGTTATTTTGGGGATGATTTCACCGCCTTTTTCCACATACACCATGTCGCCTATATGCAGGTCCAGCCCCTCGATAATATCTGCATTGTGCAGGGAGGCACGTTTCACAACGGTGCCGGACAGTTGTACGGGGTCCAGATTGGCGACCGGAGTCACTGCACCGGTGCGTCCTACCTGGTAGGTGACCTTGTTCAAGCGTGTCAGTGCCCGTTCTGCCTGGAATTTGTATGCGATGGCCCATCGGGGGGACTTGGCTGTGAATCCCAAATTCTTCTGTTGCCTCAAGCTGTTGACTTTTAGCACAATACCATCAGTAGCCACCGGAAGGTTCTTACGCTCCGTGTCCCAATAATTGATGTATTCGAAGACTTCCTCCAGGCTGTGGGCTTTTCTGGTGTGCTCTGATGTTTTAAATCCCCAGCTGGCGGCGGCTTGCAGATTCTCGTAATGGCCGTCGCAGGGCAATTCCTCTCCCAATAGATAGTAGAGATAAGCATCCAGCTTTCTGGATGCTACGATGGCAGAATTCTGCAACTTCAAGGTACCGGAAGCAGCGTTGCGCGGATTGGCGAAAAGCGGTTCCTCACGTGCTTCCTTTTCCCGGTTCAGTTCTTCGAAAACCACCCAGGGCATCAGGATTTCCCCTCTGATTTCGAATGATTTAGGATAATTCCCATGGAGGACCAGTGGAATCGTTCGGATTGTCTTTACATTGTCCGTCACGTCATCACCCTTTTCGCCGTCGCCACGGGTGACGGCACGCACCAGTTTGCCATCCTCGTAAGTCAGCGAGATGGAAGTACCGTCATACTTCAGCTCGCAGCAGATTTCAAAATCCTCATTCAACGCTTTCTTTACCCGTTCGTAAAAGTCGGTCACTTCGTTTTCGGAATAGGTGTTTCCCAATGAAAGCATGGGATATTTGTGTGCCACTTGTGTGAAGTTCTTATTCAAATCACTCCCTACACGCATCGTGGGCGAATTATCATCTTGGTATTCAGGATGTTCTTTCTCTAAGTCTTGTAGCTCGCGCATCAGGTCGTCAAACTCCTTGTCGGATATTTCAGGAGCATTCAGCACATAATAATTGTAATTGTGCTGGTGTAATTCCGCACGGAGCCGGTCTATTTTTTCTTTTACAGTCATAGGGTTTTCGGATTGTTTGAACGCAAAAATACGGGTTTCTCCCCGAATATTTGTACTTTTGCAGCTTGAAATAGCTAAAATAAAGTTATATGCGCATTGACATTATCACAGTTTTGCCGGAGATGATTGAGGGATTCTTCAACTGTTCCATTATGAAACGTGCTCAAAATAAAGGGCTTGCAGAGATACATATCCATAATCTTCGTGATTATACGGAAGATAAGTACCGTCGTGTAGACGATTATCCGTTTGGCGGCTTTGCCGGAATGGTCATGAAGATAGAGCCGATAGAGCGGTGTATCAACGCCTTGAAGGCCGAGCGGGATTATGACGAGGTTATCTTTACGACCCCCGATGGTGAGCAGTTCAATCAGCCGATGGCAAATACTCTTTCCCTTGCCCAGAATCTCATCATTCTCTGCGGGCATTTCAAAGGGATAGATTACCGGATTCGCGAGCATCTCATCACCAAGGAAATCAGTATCGGCGACTATGTGTTGACTGGCGGAGAACTGGCGGCGGCTGTCATGGCAGATGCCATCGTCCGTATCATTCCGGGAGTGATTTCCGATGAGCAGTCTGCACTTTCAGATTCTTTTCAGGACAATCTGCTGGCCGCACCGGTCTATACACGTCCCGCTGATTACAATGGATGGAAGGTTCCGGATATTTTACTTTCCGGACATGAGGCCAAGATTAAGGAATGGGAGCTGCAACAGTCGTTGGAAAGGACCCGTAGATTGCGTCCGGATTTGTTGGGAGAGTAAGTTTACTGATGTAAATAAAAAGAAAAAGGACATTCGTCAATGAATGTCCTTTTTTATGAATATATATTGCGAATGGCGATCTCTTGTTATTCTTTATACCTCGAGTGCACCAATAATATCCTTTATAGACTGATAACCGTGTCTGTTAAGATAGTCATTTATTCCTTCTACCACTTTCACTGTAACCGCCGGATCAATGAAGTTTGCCGTACCAATCTGGATGGCAGAGGCACCTGCAAGCATGAATTCCACAGCATCTTTCCAGTTCATGATACCTCCCAAGCCTATGACGGGGATTTTTACCGCTTTGGCTACTTGCCATACCATACGTAAGGCAATGGGTTTCACGGCCGCACCGGACATGCCACCGGTTACAGTGGAGAGTATCGGACGCCTGCGTTCCGCGTCTATAGCCATTCCCAGCAGGGTATTGATGAGGGAAACACTGTCTGCACCGCCATTTTCGGCTGCGCGGGCTATTTCAGTGATGTCGGTAACGTTCGGGGAGAGCTTTACGATAAGTGTCTTTTTGTAAACTGAGCGCACGGCTTTCACCACTTCTTCGGCGCCCTTGGCGGTAACACCGAATGCCATTCCTCCTTGCTTCACGTTGGGGCAAGAGATGTTCAATTCTATGGCAGGAATTTTGTCAAGTTCATTAATGATTGCGGCTGTTTCGGCATAGTCTTCGATGGCAGAACCCGAAACATTCACAATCATGTTGGTCTGAATGTCCTTGATGCGGGGATAGATGTGTTCAACAAAGTAATGAACACCCTTATTTTGCAGTCCCACAGCGTTTAACATACCCGAAGGAGTCTCTGCCATGCGCGGATATGGATTGCCTTCACGTTTGTGAAGAGTGGTTCCCTTTACAATAATACCGCCTATTCGCGATAGTTCGATGAAATCGGCGAATTCTTCACCATATCCGAATGTTCCGGATGCAGTCATCACCGGATTATTCATTTGTAATTCACCAATATTTACACTTAAATCTGCCATAATAGTTTGTTTATATTAAAAACCGGACCTTCTTTACATACGCACAAATGACCTTCCGTGGTATTTTCTACACAGCATAGACAAGCGCCTATGCCACACGCCATCATATTTTCCAAAGATACTTCGCAACTGATGCCTTTACTTTTGGCATACTTTGCTACTGCCATCATCATCGGTTTGGGGCCGCAAGTATATATCTGCTCAAAGCACACCTTATTTAATATGGAGTGTTGTGTTACGTATCCCTTCTCTCCGTGGCTGCCATCTTCGGTGGTGGTATACACCTCGCCATAGGCGGCAAATTGTTCCAATTGAAGCAAATCTTTGTCACTTCTGGCACCCAGCAGGAATGTTGGCTTGCAACCTTTCTTGGCGAGCTGTTCGCCTAAATATAACATAGGAGCTGTACCTACACCTCCGCCTACCAATAAGAGCTTGTCTGAGGGCTTTTCAGGCATTGTGAAGCAGTTTCCCAACGGAAGCACTACATTGATTATATCGCCTGCTTTTGCTTCTCCTAATCGCTTGGTTCCGTCGCCTACAAGTTGGATTAAGAACCAGACCTCGTTCCGTTGTCTATCTACATAATTGATGGAGATGGGGCGGCGCAAAAAAGTGGTAGGTGAGCCGTCCACGCGAATCTCTGCAAATTGTCCCGGAAGCATTTCCGGAAGTGGGGATGGAGAAGTCAGCTTCAACAACACGTAGTTGGCATGCAAGCGGAGGTTCTCTGTCACTGTCAGATCTAAAATATACTTTTTCATATCTATAAAGAGGGATGTTTTTCTTTCGGGTGCAAAGATAGTGTAAACCGAGTGCAGAATAAAATGAACCCGTTTCTTTTTTATGCCGGGGCGTTAGTCTATTTCCATTCTCATTCCTTAATTTTCCGGTTTGAAAGTCTCGTAGGTATTGTCATCAAAGAAAATTCTTATTTCTGTGATTTTTCTGGGAGGTCTTTCTTTGTAGATAATCTCTTGTTTTACAATCTCTTTAGGCGATTTTAGGGCTGTCTCTAATGCAATTTCCTTGCGATTTTTAGATTCTTCCGGCCCGTTGGACAGATTTTCCGGATTCTCGGCGAATAAAGGATAGTCGAATCCATCGTTTTCGGGTGAATCCGGATTATTACTCATATTACCTTTTCCGGTAAGCAGCCACTCCAAGTTTATGTCGTTGTATCGTTGATGCAATCGGAGAATGACTTCCGTACTTGGATATTTGTTACGCGGACCCAAGATGTGAGAAATGGTGGCTTGGGCCACGCCGATACTCTCGGCAAAAGCTCCTGCTGTCAGTTTCTCCCGGTCCATAACCATTTTGAACCTGTCTTTTATACTCATGGTTTATGTGTTATTACAATTGTACATGTTATTTATTGGATTACAAAAGTAAAAAAACGACATCACAAAAGCAAATTAAAAATGTAATATTTTAAAGTTCACAAATGAAATACTGTTATTACAATATTCATCATTACAAATGCTATAATACAAATTACGAGTAAAATAGGTGTTTATCGTAAGTTTAATAAAATAATATATTTGTCTAGTTATTAGCATATTATATAGTTATTTTTTGATGGTAAATGCTGTATTACATTTGTTTGTCGCTCATTTTATATAATATATAATTTAATAATTTGATTAATCGTCGTATGTAATTGATATATACATATTTATTGCTTATAATTATATGGGTTAACCCCTACTCTATTATTTTTGTAAACCATCAGTTTGCGATATTAAATATTACTTATTACATTTGTGTTTTCAAGTATAATATTACATATGTTATAATACACCCGTCATATAGATATTTATGTAATGTATTAAATTCACAATAGTCAATTATCCTAGTTGTGTATTACAACTATTGTACTCTTGAAAAGTGTAACAGATTTCATATATGACGATTTAAAGCTGAATTGCTCCATCTCTTCTTTTTACTAAAGGAGAAAAGATGTGACATAAATAAGAAAATAAGATGCTTTATTTATTTTCTAGTCTTCAAGACTTAAATCCTTGCTTTATTTCTGTATAATTGGTCGATTCGTTATAAAAACACGATTCTCAGAGCTTATAAATGAACGTAATTTGCTGTAAATATGATTATTATCTCCTATTTTACTGTCTATGCTAAGGACCGAAATAGAAAAAGGGGGATAAATCCCCCTAAAAATGACATAATGATATCAAATCAGTCTGTTTTATGCTTTTCCCCTTTTATGGAAAAGGATGCTGTATGGAAGTTAATGTAGAATCTTAAAGACCAATTCCCGGAGGATATCTCCATCGCTTAGGGAGGAATTTCCTACTCCTTTGGATTTGGCATCTGCATATCGAATTTCTCCGATTATCTGCATGGTCTTTACTCCGCTGTAACGGCGCATGGCACTTAGGTATTCGCGCGACTGCCAGGGAGTCTTTAATCCTATGAAACTGGCAATACCCTGCTCCGTCTTTTCGGGTGCATAATAAGCCAACATCAAGTTGGAGAAGAAGCCGAAAAGTAAAGATAAAGTCATCTGGATAGGGTTTGTTTTCGGATTTTCTTCAAAATATTTTATTATTTTATTGGCCTTTAGTATGTCTTTTTCTACAATGGCACTGCGAAGTTCAAAGTTATTATAATCCTTACTGATTCCGATGTTACGTTCTATCTGTTCGGGGGTGACGCGTGTCTGATCTTTTGGAAGAGTTATAATCAGTTTTTCCAGTTCTCCTGTAAGGCGGCTGAGGTCCGTACCTACGAAATCGGCAAGCATGAAGGTGGCTTTAGGATCCAAGTCTACACCTTTGCGCTTCATGTATGAGGTGATGAATGCCGGTAACTGGGCATCCTTCACCTTCTTGGATTCGAATAGAACTCCCACCTTCTCTATTTCGGCCGCCAGCTTCTTTCTTCTGTCCAGCACCCCATGTTTGTGGCATAGAACAAGAATGGTGGAGTTCAACGGTTTTTGCAGGTAGTATGAAAGCTCCTCCATGTTGCGGATGGCCTGCGCTTCCTTTACGACTACGACCTGGCGTTCGGACATCATCGGATAGCGCTTGGCCGCATTGATGACAGTGGCTATATCGACATCTGCACCGTAGACTACGGTCAGGTTGAATTCCTTTTCGGTGTCAGTGAGAACGTTGTCTACAATATAGTCGGAGATGAGGTCTATGTAATACGATTCCTCGCCCATGAGATAGTAGACGGGGCGGTATTGCTTGGCTCTCAACTCTTTTAGAATATCATCACAGGTTGTTTCTTGTTTTGCCATATAATAAAGTAAGTGCTATACGAGGGGATGTCCCGTAACGGATTACCAGTCGAACTTCAAGTGTTTTACGGTTTTCTTTTCATCAATAATCATGCGCAAGGATGCGATGCCGATTTCAACATGCTCCTTTACATAATTCTGGGTCACCAGATTGTCGCTTTTATCGGTTTTTACACCTTCCGGAATCATCGGTTGGTCTGAAACCAGCAGAAGGGCTCCCGTGGGAATATGATTGGCAAAACCGCAGCTGAATAGGGTTGCTGTTTCCATATCGACAGCCATGGCACGGGTTTTCTTCAGATATTCTTTGAATTCCTCGTCATGTTCCCAAATGCGGCGGTTGGTGGTGTATACGGTACCGGTCCAGTAGTCACGGGCATAATCGCGGATGGCAGAAGAAACGGCACGTTGCAGCATAAATGCCGGGAGTGACGGGACTTCAGGTGGGAAGTAGTCGTTGGAGGTACCCTCGCCACGGATGGCGGCAATGGGAAGGATGAGGTCCCCTATTCTATTTTTCTTGTCTATACCGCCGCACTTACCCAGAAACAGACATGCCTTGGGCCTGATAGCACTCAGCAAGTCCATGATAATGGCGGCATTAGGACTTCCCATACCAAAATTAATGATGGTCATTCCTTCTGCACTGGCAGATATCATGTTGGCATCTTTACCGAGAATGGGAACATTGAACTTTTCTGCGAAAATCTCTACGTACTTGTTGAAGTTGGTCAACAGAATGTACTCTCCAAAATCCTCCAGGTTACGCTTTGTGTAACGGGGCAGCCAATTGGCTACGATTTCTTCTTTTGTTTTCATAAGATTTCATTAAATTTGTGTTCCCAAAAGACAGGAACCATTATTTAACTTACAAATGTAGTAAATGTTATCGTTAAACCTACCAGCATTCGATGCTAAAATTGCCGCAAGGAACGGAAAAAATGTTATTTTCGATGTAATCCGTCGTCGTTATGTCGCCTTGACCCCTGAAGAATGGGTGCGGCAGCACTTCGTCCACTTTCTTCTTGCTCACAAGGGGTATCCGCAGGCGCTTATGGCAAATGAGGTGCAGGTACAGCTGAACGGTACAAAGAAACGCTGTGATACAGTGCTCTATCGACGCGACCTTACCGCCCGGATGATTGTGGAATACAAGGCGCCTGAAATAGAAATCACCCAAAAGGTTTTCGACCAGATTACCCGCTACAACATGGTGCTGAAAGTGGATTATCTGATTGTCAGCAACGGGCTTCAGCATTATTGTTGCCGCATAGATTACGAGCACAACAGCTATACTTTTCTGCAGGATATACCCGAGTATCAAAACTTATAGGAGGAGCTACCAATAGCCCCCTTGCCTCTCTCATCTCATCGCATCATATACCATGCGTGATATGCGGGCGATGATGTTCGCATTGTCCTCATCTGTCTCGTATGAGTCCATGACGAAGGCGGCAATGTAGTATTTCCGGCCGTCGGGAAGGATAACGAGGCCGGCATCATTATCTGCAGTTTTCATACCGTCGGCATTGCGGTCGGAAGAGCCGGTCTTGTGTCCTACCACGGTTTTGGCTGGCAACATACCTTTCAGTTTGTTGGCACCGGTTTCAGTATCTATCATGGTCTGCCACAAGAAGTCTTTCAGCTCCTTGTTGGAGAACAACTCTTTTTCATCGGCCGTTCTCAGTAGTCGGGCCATAGCGGAAGGAGTACTCCAGTTGCGGTATACAGCCTCGAAGCTGGAGTGCATGCCGTCTTCTGTTTCCGAGAGGTTGAAGGAGTCGATACTCAACCGGTGGATATAGTCATTGATATGTTTGATGCCTCCTGCATATTCTATCAAGATGTCGCAGGCATTGTTGTCGCTTTGGGAAATGCTGTATTGCATCAGTTCCCTAAGCGTAATCGTGAAATCCTGGTCGGGAAACTTCTTCCGCAGGGGGCTGTAGGTATTGGGCGGCATTTGGGATGCCTTTATGGAAACAATGCTGTCCAGACTGATGCTTTGCTTATCCATCTTGTCCAGTACGGCCAGTGCCACATGGAATTTGAATACACTGAGCAAGGGGAAGTGTACATGGTCGTTATACCGGAGCATGTCTCCTTTGTCTGTCCATACGGCTATACCAACGGTGGCTTTCTTGCCATTGAGCAGACTGTCAATCCGGTTTTCAAGTTCAGACATTTGCTGCGCCCGGACGACGGTAGCTATACAAGTGAATAAGGTAAGTATGGCGATGAAATATGCTTTCATAACTTCAATTTCTTTAAGAGGCAATTCGCACGTAAAGATACAACTTTTAGCAGCAAGTTGCTAAAATGAGTTATGGATTATGGGCTATAAGTGTGATAGCTTATAACCATAATCCATAACTTGTAGCTCATCCTCCCTATTGTTTCTTACTGAACTTCTCTTGCAACTTCTGCATCAATTCGTAGAAATTAGGAATATAGACCGTGGCAAGCAAGGTATTCAGTGCCATACCGAACACTACGGCGGCTCCCAGTGCAATACGGCTTCCCGCCCCTGCTCCGGTTGCAAAAAGCAGCGGCATAACCCCGAATACGAATGCAAGCGATGTCATCAGAATAGGTCGTAGGCGGATATGTCCGGCCTGGAATGCCGCATCGCGGATTGAATTGCCTTGTGCACGAAAGTCACGTGCAAACTCCACAATCAGAATACCGTTTTTGGCAGACAAGGCGACAAGCAGAATGATTCCAATTTGTGTGTAGATGCTGACCGGAGTCCCCATGACATAGCATCCCAGCATGGCACCGAGCAGTGCAACCGGAAGTCCCATTACGGCAGCTACCGGACTGGTCCAGCTTTCGTATTGTGCGGCGAGCACAAGGAAGGCAACCAGCAGCGCCATGACGAATACGACGGTCGTAGTGGTTCCCGCCTGCGTCTCTTGATAGGCTACCGAAGTCCATTCGTAGCCGAACTCGTCTCCGAGATGCTCCTTGATTAGACTTTCCATTTGCCGGATACCCTCTCCCGAACTACTGCCCGGAGCCACATTGCAGGTCACGGCTGCTGTGGAGTACATGTTGTAGCGGTTTATCTGGTCCATGCCAAGCTGTTCTTCCACCCGGGTGAAGGAAGAGAAAGGTACCATTTCGCCCGATGCATTGGGAACGCTCAGTTTCAGAACATCGTCGATGACACGCTGGGCACGGTCACCTGCTCCCAATTTCACTTGGTAGATGTGTCCGAACTGTACATAGTCGTTGACGTAGGCCTCCCCCATATAGTAACCCAAGGCGGTGAATACACTGTTCAGCGGGATACCCATCAACTGTACCTTGTCGCGGTCTATATTCAAAAAATATTGCGGTACATTGGCTTGGTACTGGCTGCTGACCGATGCCAGTGCCGGATAATTGCGGTAATGCTCCATCAAGGTCTCTACAGCACGCTGCATCTCGGTGGCGCCGAGGTTGTGGCGGTCTTCCAACTGGAGTTGCAGGCCTCCGGTAGCTCCCAGTCCGGGGATGGCAGGCGGGACCATGGCAAATATCTCTGCTTCCTGGATGCCATATACTTCCATATTGAAGCGCTGTACTACGGCTTCAGCCGTATGTTCCTTTCCTTTGCGTTCATTCCAGTTTTTCAGTACGATGAAGTAAGTGGCCGCATTGCTTTGCTCTCCACCTCCCATCACGGAGAAGCCGGATATGCCGATGTAGTCCTTTATTTCGGGGTAAGAATCGAGAATCTTATTTATCTGCTTTCCTACGGCTTGTGTGCGCTCCAGGCTCGATGCAGGGGGAAGCTGTACCACTGCGAGGAAATAGCCGTCATCTTCTTCCGGAACAAATGTGGACGGCCATTTGACAAACAGCAGGACAGCAATCAATGTGAAAACCGCATATGAAACGATGGAAGCGACAGGGCGTTGGAGCAGGTACTCCACTATCCGGTCGTAGACTCCTTGTGTCTTGTCGTACAGATGGTTGAACCCCCGATATAGGGGATTTTTGGAAGGCCGGGTAGGTTGCAGCATCAAGGCACAGAGTGCCGGAGTAAGGGTCAGTGAGTTGAATCCGCTAAGTACGGTGCTGGCTGCAATGGTCAAGGCAAACTGTTTATACAGTTGTCCTGATATGCCGCTGACGAGTGTTGTCGGGATAAATACGGCAAGCAGCACCAGCACTACCCCGACAATGGGGCCGGTAATCTCTCCCATCGCTTCGGTCACAGCCTGGCGGGAGGTGTAGCGCCCCGTGTCCAGCAGACGCGTGGAGTTCTCCACCACCACAATGGCATCATCCACCACGATGGCCACGGCAAGTATCAGTCCGAATAGTGTCAGCGTATTGATGGAGAAGCCGAACAAGGACATGACGGCCAGTGTGCCGATGAGTGATACCGGAATAGTGATGCAGGGAATGACGACCGCCCGCCAGTTTTGCAGGAACAGGAAGATGACGAGAACTACCAGCAGGGTTGTTTCAAGGAACGTCACCATCACTTCGTCTATGGAAGCATGAATGACATCCGTAGTGTCCAGGGTTACATTGTATTGTATGCCTGCAGGGAAATTTTGCGAGAGTTCCTGCATTTTTGCCTTTACTCCTTTGGAAACGTCCAGCGAGTTGCTGCCAGGTTGCTGATAGATAGCGATGGCAGCGGTGGGTTTCCCGTCCAGTTGGGATACTACGCTGTAAGAGGCCGAGCCCAGGTCGATATGCGCCACGTCGCGCAGACGGAGTATCTTCCCTCCGGTTTCGGTACGCAGGATAATGTTGCCGAACTCTTCGGGTGAGGTAAGGCGCCCTTTTACGGTCAGGCTGTATTGATAGGCATTTTTATTGTCTGTGCCGATGGGTTGCCCTACGTTACCTGCGCTGACCTCCACATTCTGTGATTGGATAGCTTGGTATACATCGGCCGGCGAAAGATAGCGGATGCGCATGGCGGCAGGGTCGAGCCAGATACGCATGGAGTAGTCCCCTGCTCCCATCACATTGACGGCGCCTACACCGGGCACGCGTGTTAACTGGTCTACGAGATTCAGCTTGGCATAGTTGCTGAGGTAAAGTCCGTCGTAGTCTTTGCTGTCCGACGTCATCGTGAGGAACATCACGATGTTCGATGACTGTTTCTGTACAGTGACGCCTTGCACCACAACGGGAGTAGGTAGTGACGACTGGGCCACGCTTACCCGGTTCTGGACCTGCACGGTAGCCATATCAATGTCTGTGCCTACGGCAAAAGTAATGGTAAGAGAGTAAGCGCCCGATGAGCTGGAGTTGGAGGACATGTAAAGCATTCCGTCCACTCCGTTGACTTGCTGCTCGATGGGGATGCCGACGGTTTGTGCCACCGTCTGCGCATTGGCTCCGGGATATACGGCACTGACCTGCACGGTGGGTGGTGTGATGTCCGGATATTGGGCAATGGGCAGGATGCCCAGTGTGACCAGTCCTGCTACGACGATGAGCAGCGCCAATACGGTAGCAAAGATAGGACGGTCTATGAAGAATTTTGAAAACATAGGCTTTGGTATTAATCAATTCATATTAGTTGTCAATAGGATGTATTTTCATTCCATCCCTTACCTTCATTAGTGCTTTGGTGACGTAGCGCTCCCGGGGAGTGATGCCTGCCCTTATCTGGCGCAGGCTGTCCCCTATCAGTTGTCCGGTTTCTATATGGCGGTAGCGCACTATATTCGAATCGTTGACTACGTATATGTATTTCCCCAACTGGTCGGTGCCGATGGAGGCATCCGGCAGCAGGATGGCCTGCTGTTGCTCTCCGTAGGGCAAGGTGATGCTGACGTAGAGGCCGCTTTTCAACAGTCCTTTAGGGTTGTCGAGACGGGCGCGGATGTTCAAAGTTCCGGTGTTCAAGTCTACGTTGGGCGAAAGATAGTCCAGCTGTGCGGGATAAGTGAGGAGTCCGTCTTTACCCAGGCTGACACTCACTTGCCGGGGGATACTGTCTCCCGGCTGCATCAGCATGGAGAGCCATTGGTTGTCTGCCACATTGAAGTAGGTGTACAAATGGTCGTCTTTGTAGATGGTTGCCAATGTGACGGGCTGCACGCTGCCGCCTACATAGCCTCCGGCATCCACCAGGTTACGGCTTACGGTGCCGTCGAAGGGAGCACGGACGGTGCAGTAGCTCAGATTGGTGCGTGCTGTGTTCAGGGCTGCTTCCGCATTGCTCACTGCAGCCTGCGAAGTTGCCACGTTGGATTGTGCTTGCAGCACTTGTATACGGCTTACAGCATCGCTTTTCACGGCTTCCTGCATACGTGTGTAGTTGTTTTGGGCGTATTCCAGGTTGGCGCGGGCAGTGTTGAGTTCTGCTTCTGCCTGCCGCACATTGTCTTGATAGACTGTCGGTTCGATGACAAAAAGTACTTGTCCCTGGCGTACCCGGCTGCCGGGAGCGTAAGCGATGGTCTGTAAGGTTCCGCTGACTCTGCCTACCAGGTCTACGGTCTTTTCAGAAGTCAGGTAGCCCGGATATTCTTTCGTCAGCGTAATGTTCTGCACTGTCGGACGGGCCACGCTTATCTCGGGAACGGGCATCGTTTGTGCCGTTTCTTTCCTTCCCCCGCATCCCGTTGCCAGCAATGGCAGGATGAGCAGGGTGATGTACATTTGATTTTTCATATACGGTTCGGTTTAGTTTATATTCTTATTTCTGATTCATTTCATATCCACCTCCCAATGCCTGGTATAAGGCTATCAGATGCAGCAAGGAGCTGCCTTGTGCCTGCACCAGCTGATTTTCGTATGTCAGGAGTGAGCGTAGTGCGTCCAGTACGTTCTGGAAGGGAGTAAGTCCTTGTTTGTACAAATCGAGGGAGAGTTTCAGAGTTTCTTCTCCCTGGTTGCATACTTCGCGCATGGCAACAATCTGTTGGATGGAGTTGCGATAGGAGTTCATGGCATTATCCGTTTCCTGCACGGCGGTAAGCACTGTCTGGTTGAACTGGTGAATGGATTCATCGAGCTGGGCACGTGCCAGACGGGTGGCATTCACCTGTTTGGTACCGCTGAATAAGGTCCAGCTGATGCTTGGAGCAATTTCAAACGTCATACTGTTCCGTTTAGTCAAGTCCTTCAAGTCATGGGAGGAATAGCCGATGGAACCTTTTAGGAACACTTGCGGCAGCCAGTCACTTTGAGATGCGCCGAGTGTTGCCGCCTGCGCGTTGACTTGGCGTTCGGCTTGCCGTATATCGGGGCGGCGGAGCAGCAGGTCGGCAGGAACACCGATGCCTATGGGTTCCATATAGTCGGGCAGTTTGCTGGGCTTCTCCAATATGGGGCGGATATGCTGGGGGTAAGTACCGAGTAAGATTGCGAGCGTCGTGATGTATTGGTTGATGCCTGCCTCCAGTTGTGGGATGGAGGCTTTGGTACTGTAATATACGGATTTGGCTTGTGAAACGTCCAGTTTGGACACCAGTCCGGTTTTGTAGCGTACTTCGGTAATGTTAAGTACAGCTGCCTGGGTATGGCAATTGTGGGTCACTACACTTAGCTCTTGCTGCAGTTCGCGGAGTCCGATGTAGGCAGAAGCTATCTGGGCACAGAGGGATACCATGACAGAGGTATATTCCTCCTTGCTTGCCATGAAGGTTTCCCGCTGTGCCTTTACCCGTTGGCGGATACTTCCGAATACGTCCAGCTCCCAACTGGCGTTGAGCGAGGCGCTGTATGCACCGGTAATGGATTGCGGAAGTGCGTTGACATTGCCGCTGCTTTGCTGCCGTGCCCATCCTCCGTCCAATGAGATGGAAGGGAAAAAGCTGCCGCGTTCTATCCGCAGATTGGATTTAGCCATATCCATACGGTCCATGGCAGAAAGTACGGAATAGTTTTGAGTGGAGGCTACCGTAATCAATGAATCCAGCATCGGGTCATCGAAGGCTTTCCACCACTTGTCGTCAATGGGTGGTATCTGTCCGCTGAACAGATTGTCATCTCCGGGAATGGCATGGGAGGCGTCCTTTCCCCAGCCTTGTGGGAGTGGTTTCTCAAGATAGCGGTTGGCTTTCTGTGCCATAGCCGCAGGACATAGGCATAATATGAGCAACGCAGTGCTCCAAACTTTTATATTCATAAATAAAGGTTTAGGTGGTTATCTTTTTATGGGATTGATAACAACCTAAACCTTTATTTGTTTATGAGTATTTACTCGGTATACCCGAGTATCTTAGAAGGCATACCCGAAACCCACATTCAAGTAGATGGGATACATGGCAAAGGTAATTGTATTGAAATCTTTCTTGAAAATATCATTCAATCCCCATGTAAGGTCGGCGAAGACATTCAGATGCTTGAAGGCACGCCAGTCTACGCCTGCCTGCACGCCCCAAGCGAACTTGCGCAAGTCATCCGAAAAGTCGTAAGTGGCAATGGCACCGTCGGAGAAGTTGACTTTCTTTCCGGTAGGATTACCTTCACGCAGATAACCTTCATATACATATCCGGAGAATTCCTCATCCATCAGGTAGGATACATATGCACCTGCTTTGGCCCGCAATCGTGAGTTGATTTTATATGCTCCAAGTACGGGGACAGTAATGTAGGCATTACGTACTTTGGTTTTTACTCCTCCCGTCCAGTTGCCTTTCAAGCGGTTACCGTCATTTCCTATGATTTCCATGCCATAGTTCTTTACTGTCGCTTTGGTAATCATATTTTTGGTTTCCAGCCTTACCCCGGTTATTACCCCCCATTTTTTAGTTTTTCCCAACCACTTGATGGCATTTCCTTCCAGCATAAGAGCTAAAGTAGGATTGTAGGCATCGATACTCCGTATTTCTACGGGCAATGGAAGCGGGGAAGTACCACCGATGCTGACACCGGCCCTTATCTCATATTCCCATCCGTGCAGGGCAGCGTTTATAAGCGTACGATTCTGATTCTCTTGAGCGTATAGGGCGGTTTGCATGTAAACTGCCAATGCGATGAATGCTACTATTTTCTTTATCATGTTGTATTCCAATTCTACAGGGTTCTTATTCGAAAATCAGTTCCACATCATCCACTAAAAGGGTACTTCCGGGTGCACCCTCGAAAGTTGCACCGTTCTTGCTGGATGCAAAAATGATACTTAGTTTATATTTTCCTTTTGTCAGTTTGGTTTCATCTATTTCTTTTCCATATCTCTGATAGTCAAAAGGAATGTCGAAAGCTTCCCAATCATCGGTTTCGTGGGGATTGGATATTAGAGCTAAAGCTACCATATTGGGATGTTCATAGTTCTGGTTTGGCAGATTTCCATCCAATATTACTTCTGTAACTTCTCCTGCTTCGTTGTAACTTTCGCCTTCATAAAAGATTGCATAGATGTTCATCACATCTTTACGGTCGGTGTATCCTCCGTTTTCATAAAAACGTTCACCGGCTTTGTACTTGTACCAACCTTTCAGGCGTGAAGGCTTATAACAGAAAGGAGTGCCGAAATGTGTGGCTTTCAATGGGCTGGTGAGAGCATTCGTCATATCAAACTCACCGATAAACAAATTTCCGGCAGCTATCGGCATACCTACCATTGCTCCCAGAGAGCCGGTAAGCCGAGTTTCTAATTTGGCACACTTTCCGTTTTTACCATTGTCATATTGTGACGTAGGGTAATTTTCAGTAGCTGATGAACTGGCTGCCCAGTTGAATCCTTCATTTCCACTGGCCCATGTCAGTTCCAATCCGTCTTGTTCTTCATAGAACTCCTGATATTTGTATTTGGGGTTAATTCCATTGATAAGTCGTATGTCTTCAAAATGGAATTCATTTGGGATGTCTGATACCGATTGTTCGCGTACACCGATGGAATATACTCGCTGCCAAGCCTTGTTCTCGGAAGTTACGGTATACTTTACCCTTTTTCCGTCAGAGAAATCGTGTTCACTACCACTTTCCGGACTAATGGTAGCGCCCGGCGTCAACTCAAACAGGGGGGATAGTTTGTTTAAAGGAGTGCCCTCTTTTACTTTTACTAATATGGGGTAGGCCTGCAGATTATCATTGTAAGACGGATTTAAATTGAAACGAGCGCTTGCCAGAATATTGTCTTCAAAAGAAATACCTGTTATGTCAGCTTCAGCATTCGGTGCCTCATCTTTTATGCACGATGCCATCAATATTCCGAAAAGTGAATAGAGTATGAATAATTTGTTTAGTCTCATGCTTTTTAATTTAATTCTATTAATTTTTTCAAGCAGCAAAACTACTTCTTTTTTCTCTAATAGCAGGTTTTTATGAGCTTATTTAACAAAAAAACGGCAATAGTAAAGCACCTATTGCCGTTTTATATATAGAAAATGTTCTATTTTTAATTATCTGAGCCGATATGTACGATTTTTCTTTTTGCTCTTACTGGCTTTTCCTTTACAACTTCCACTTTCTGTTCGGGAGTTATACCTGCCAATTCCGGGTCAATCATGATACGGCCACAATATTCGCAAACGATAATTTTCTTGCGTGAGCGGATGTCCAATTGTCTCTGGGGCGGAATCTTGTTGAAGCAACCACCGCAAGCATCACGCTGTACGTATACAATACCCAGTCCATTGCGTGAATTCTTACGGATACGTTTGAAGGACTGAAGCAGACGGGGTTCAATCTTTGTTTCCAGTTCTTTGGCTTTGTCTCTCAGCTTCTCTTCCTCTTGCTTGGTCTCGGAGATGATTTCGTCCAGTTCGCTCTTCTTTACGTCGAGGTCTTTTTGTCTTTCTTCCAGAGCAGCAGTGCTTTCTGCTACTTCCTGAGATTTTTCTTCCTCTTGTGCGGCAAATTCTTTGATACGCTTTTCGCAGAGTTCGATTTCCAATGTCTGGAATTCGATTTCCTTGCTCAAGAAGTCGTATTCACGGTTGTTGCGTACGTTGTCCTGCTGGTCTTTATATTTAGCTACAGAAGCCTTTGCGGTTTCAATTTCAACTTTCTTTCCTGCAATGGAGGATTTCAACTCGGCAACTTCTGCCTTGATTCTGTCTATACGGGTACTCAGACCGGCTATTTCGTCTTCCAAGTCCTGTACTTCCAGTGGAAGTTCACCTCTCAACGTCTTGATTTCATCGATTTTGGACAGCATTGTCTGCAATTGGAACAAAGCTTTCAACTTCTGTTCTACGGTCAATTCCTGAGGATCTTTTTTTGCTTCTTTAGCCATTTTACTTACATGTATTTTATGGGGTTTGTATTCACCTTGGTCATCTGGACCTCAAAATGAGGAAACAAATCCCGGATTATTGTATAAAATATTTCTTTCGTATATTGCTCACTTTCATAATGCCCTATTTCAGCCAATAATATATCGGTATCATGTCCGAAATAGTCATGGTATTTTATCTCGCCGGTGATAAAGACATCTGCACGGTTGCGGATGGCAAGCGGCATCAGGAAAGCGCCGGCGCCGCCACACAATGCAACAGTCTGTATTTCCCGCCCGAGGAGTTTGTTATGTCTGAGACACCCTACTTCGAAGGTTTTCTTTATCCGTTTCAGGAATTCAAGTTCTGTCTCCGGTACTTCCAATTCGCCAATGACACCGGCTCCGGCTTGTGGCCATGAGTTTTGCAAGGGATAAATATCATAGACCGGTTCTTCATATGGATGTGCCGCAAGCAGTGCCTTGACAGCTTCCGCTTTTTTGTAGGCGGGTATGATTGTCTCAATACGTACTTCACGTTCGGTATGTAGCTCCCCTATCGCTCCACAGTATGGATGGGCGCCTTCCCGGGCTCGGAATGTCCCCTCGCCTTCCATGTTATAACTGCACAAATCATAGTTGCCGATATTGCCGCATCCAGCGTCGAACAAGGCTTTCCTCACGTCTTCCGCTTGGGCGGTCGGTACAAATGTGGTCAGCTTTACCAGCGCATTTTCCTTGGCTTCCAGGATACGGACATTCTTCAAACCGATTTTCTCGGCAATCTTGAAGTTCACTCCTCCCGGTGCATTATCCAGGTTAGTGTGCGCAGCATAAACAACGATGTCATTCTTGATGGCTTTCAAGATACAACGTTCCACATAATCCCTGCCCGTGATGGATTTATACCCTTTGAAAATGAGAGGGTGATGTGATATAACCACATTATATCCCAATGCAATGGCTTCATCCAGTACAGCTTCAGTAACGTCAAGACACAACAAAGCCCCTGTTGCTTCCGCATCTGTCAATCCGATTTGCAGGCCGGCATTATCAAATCCGTCTTGCAATGGCAGAGGCGCGAACCGTTCAAGGGCGCTTACTAATTCCTTAATTTTCATTGTGAACAGAAAATTTGGTTGCAAATATAGTAAAAAGCAATGGATTGAGAATGTTTTTTATTCTTTTTATAAAATATCAGTAACAAATTTGAGTAATAGACGGTTTTCTTCCAACAAAAACTCTTATCGAAAAATGTTTTATCACGAAAAAGACTATCTTTGCGAGCGATTATTATAAAACTAAATCTATGAAAACTAAAAAACTATTCGGAATTTTATCGCTCTTGATTATAATTGGTGTGACCTCTTGTAACAGTGATACTCCACAAGACAATGTAGAAAACATTAAAATGAAGGTCTCTTCCGAGATTGGCACTTACCAGCCTTGGGGAAGTGATCATTTCATTGATTGTATGTTGGTAAAGGAGGAAGGTAAAAATGAATATGAAGCGTTGGACTTTTTAGGAATTGCCGGGTTTGATTATAGCAAGGGGTATGAATACACCTTATTGGTGAAAAAAACAACTTTGCTCAACCCTCCCGCCGATGCCAGTAATATTGCATACGAACTGGTCGAGGTGTTATCAAAAGTCGGAGTAGAATATGAATATACAATAGAGGTTGATGGACCCAATCCTTTTATTCTTTCTCCTGATGGAGGAAAATATGAGATTCCTTTTGCATGCAAAAGAAAAAAATATGTAGCAGGCGAGTTTACTGAAGAAGAATATGCTCCTTTAAAAGGATTGAGATATAATATGGGGACCAATTATGGAACCTATACAAGCATTATAAAAGATGGTGATACAGTTGGATTATATAAGTTTGTAATCGAGGGTATTGAGCCTTATAATATGGAAGGAACTCCCTGGTGGTATTATGGTATTTATCCTGCTGATGCAGATTTTTTCTCTGAAACAGAGCCGGAACCTATCTACAAACAATTGTTTGAACAACCGCAAACGGAAGGTGAAGAACATTTTATATATCCGATAATATATGCTTCATCGGGTACGTTTGATTAGTTGGACACATTAATCTCCTTTATTATGAAAACATTACTTGTTTTGTTTCTTTTCCTTTTATCGTTATTGTCTTGTCAGGATACGAACCGTTCCGGTAAAGATGTATCTGAGGATATGGAGGAGCCGGTAGATACTACTCCCAAGGCTACGGCTATCTTTTGGGTAGACAAGGATAAAGATTATCAGGCTAAGAAAAAAGACGGTCCTCTTTCTCTACGCACCGTCAAGGCAAGGGTAGAGATTGATTCGCTGGGAAAAGTTAATCTGCTGGCATATACCAAGCCGCAAAGTCAACGCATCAAAAGTTACCTGCAGTATAGGCTTGAAGAATTCCGTGTAAAGAAAGTGATGTTGGACAGCGGCTTTGTGAAACCGGGCGTACAATATGTGCAGCTACGCTATCTCCCCGGAAAACTGGATGCCCACCACCGTTGAAGTTATTTATGCTCCTTTTTTCCCTTCTTCTCTACCATCACCGGCAGTAGCTTGCCGTAGGCGTCGAATGACTTGCGGGAAGCCAGGGAGATTGTAATCATCAGTGACAGCATGGAGGCGGTAAAGGTGATGACCATAATCATCATCTGATATTTGATGGCCACATTCGGGCTGCTGCCACCCAATATCTGGCCAATCATGGTTCCCGGAAAAGCAACCAGCCCCATCACGGATATATTGGCAATCAGCGGACTGAAGGATTTGATGATGGCTTGGCGGATGAAAGGTGCCTGTGCTTCCGCTTTTGTAGCACCATTGCCGAGAAGATACCGGTAAAGCTGTTGTTCCCGTTTCAGTCCACTATAATAGGTGTTGAGGGCTATGACGTTACTGGATAGCATGTTGCCCATCAGTATGCCGAAAATAGGGATGAAATACCGGGCGCTGAATACGTTTTCCACTCTCAGTACTATTCCGATAAAGTACAAGCCTACACATACTACACTGCATAAGAAACCTGCGGATATGGGCAGGAGCAGAATCTTCCTCTTCAATTGCGTTCGTGCCAATGCCGTCTGCGATGCTACGAATATCATGACAATTACCCATAGAAAGTTTATCCACGGGTTATCCCACAAGAAGAGATAGTTCAGGTATATGCCGATGAAGAACAGCTGGACAATCATGCGTGCCGTACCTATCACGGTAGCGCGCAACAGTCCGGTCTTGAACTTCCAGATGTAGAACAGCGGTATTGATAACAGCAATAATCCGATGCCCAGGCTGAGGTATGATATATCTATGGTTCCCACAATAGTGCGTATGTTATTTCATGATTATATGTCGGTCGCACCCGTCGGCAAATCTTTTGTCATGGGATACGGTCAGTATGGCATTTCCCTTTTCTGTCTGCCTGCGGAAGAAAGAAAGTACTTTTTCTGTGGAACCGGAGTCGAGGGCGGAAGTCGGTTCATCGACAATGGTCAGTGGTTTGCCAATCATGGAGGCTACGGCTATCATCATCCGTTGGCGTTGGCCTCCGGATATTTCGTTCACCCGTTTGTAATATAACTCTTGTTCCAGACCCAAATCCTCGAAACATGCAAATAAACGGGTTTCAGAAAAGGGTGTACCCCGGTTTGCCTTTAAACCGAAGGGCAATTGTACCATGTCCTTTACCCATTCCAGCGGCAATGCCAGTTCTTGTGGAATCCATGCAGTCTGCTTACGGACAACGTCGACGTTTCCTTTATCCAGCAGAATGCCGTTCAAGACGATGCGTCCTTCTTTTAACGGAGTAAATCCAAGTATGGCATTCAGCAGTGACGACTTTCCGCATCCCGAAGGGCCGGAGATACTGGCTATCTCTCCCCTTTCCAATTGCAGGTTGAAACCCGAGAAAAGTATATCGTTGCCGTAGGCGATACTGGCATTTTCTATTTGCAGCATGGTGTTCCTTTAATCTTTCTGTATCGCAAAGATAGTGCAAAAAAATATTTGTGCTATCTTTGACGCACTAATTAATTCAGGAAAGAAAGACTATGATACAGAATGAACGGGATTGCCGCCACGAACATGTGCTTGACGTGGCAAGGCAAATGCTGACTGCTGCGCGCACGGCACCGAAAGGAAAAGGTATTGATGTGATTGAAGCTGCGCTGGTTACGGGTGAAGACATTAAGAAGCTGTCTGAAAAGATGGTCGCTATGGTTGAAGAGCACGGTATGAAGTTCTTTCTCCGTGATGCGGACAACATTTTGCAGGCTGAATGTGTAATTATAATAGGTACGCGCGAGCAGACGCAAGGTTTGAATTGCGGACACTGCGGTTTTCCCACTTGTGCCGGTCGTCCGGAGGGAGTGCCTTGTGCCTTGAATACGGTGGATGTAGGGATAGCTGTAGGTTCGGCTTGTGCCATGGCTGCCGATTTGAGGGTGGATACCCGTGTCATGTTTTCTGCCGGACTTGCCGCTCAGCGTTTGGATTGGCTGAAAGGATGCAAGACTGTCTTTGCCATTCCGGTGAGTGCATCCTCCAAGAATCCATTCTTCGACCGGAAACCGAAGGAAGATAAGTGATAATTGACGAGTAGAGGTTTACAATCATAGAGTAGAGGTTTAGAAGTCTGAAGTAGAGGTTTGGCAATTCTAAACCTAAGGTTTATTCTCCCTCTCTCTGCTAACTTAAAAAGTAACGAATTAGAAAAGATAAATAATATGGGATATTTTGTAGGACTGCCGCTGGGTGGTGCCGCAGAGAAGGACTGTCAGGTGCGTTTTGGCAAGAATATGACTTTTCAGGTAGAGACACGTGCTCCCCACTTGCCTGCCGAATGGGCTTTGCAAAGCGGCATACAGCTTACATGGCCCCATGCGGGTACAGACTGGACCTATATGTTGGACGAAGTGCAGGAATGTTTTGTAGCCATTGCCCACGAAATAGCCGCCCGGGAGACATTGCTGATTGTAACCCCAGAACCGGATGAGGTGAAGAAACAGATTCTCGGCAGGGTGAATATGGAAAATGTCCGTTTCCTGAAGTGTGAGACGAATGATACTTGGGCACGCGACCATGGAGCCATCACCCTACTGGATGCTGACGGTGTATCTCTGCTCGACTTTAAGTTCAACGGGTGGGGATTGAAGTTTGCATCCGATAAGGATAATTTGATTACGCGTCGTGCGGTGGAGTCGGAAATGATGAAAGGAAAGTATGTAAATCGCTTGGGGTTTGTCCTTGAAGGCGGTTCCATCGAAAGTGACGGCATGGGTACGTTGCTCACCACCTCCGAATGCCTGCTCTCCCCTAACCGCAACGGACAGATGAACCGAGTGGAAATTGAGGAATATCTTCGTTCTATCTTTCACTTGCAACGTGTCCTTTGGCTGGACCACGGTTATCTTGCAGGTGATGATACGGACAGCCATATAGACACGCTGGCCCGTTTCTGCCCTGCCGACACGATAGCCTATGTACAATGCAAGGATGCGGATGATGAGCATTACGAAGAACTGCATCGCATGGAGGAGCAACTGAAGACTTTCCGTACGTTGAAGGGGGAACCTTACCGTTTGCTGGCTTTGCCCATGGCCGATAAGATAGAAGAGGAAGGGGAACGGCTTCCTGCCACTTACGCTAATTTCTTGATTCTGAATGATGCAGTGCTTTACCCCACCTATCGCCAGCCGGAGAATGATGCCCGCGCGGGGGAAGTGTTGCGGGAGGCTTTTCCCGGTTATGAAATTATCGGGATAGATTGCCGTGCTTTGATTAAGCAACACGGCTCTTTGCATTGTGTTACCATGCAATATCCCGTAGGGGTGTTGAAGTAATGTCGATTATACATAGTAAAACAATAAACCATAGAATAAGATGGCAAGAAAAATAAAAGTAGGTATTATCCAGCAGGCCAATACCAAGGACCTCAGGACTAATTTAATGAATTTGGCCAAAAGTATAGAGGCATGTGCGGCGCATGGGGCTCAATTGGTTGTTTTGCAGGAGCTGCATAACTCTCTGTATTTCTGTCAGACGGAAAACACGCAGTTGTTCGACTTGGCAGAACCGATTCCCGGTCCTTCTACGGGATTCTATTCAGAGTTGGCTGCTGCCAACGATATTGTGCTGGTCACTTCTCTGTTCGAGAAACGCGCTCCCGGATTGTATCATAACACAGCGGTTGTTTTTGAACGTGACGGCAGCATTGCCGGGAAATACCGGAAGATGCATATTCCTGATGACCCCGCCTATTATGAGAAATTCTATTTTACTCCCGGTGATATAGGCTTCGAACCTATTCAGACATCTTTGGGCAAATTGGGAGTTTTGGTGTGCTGGGACCAATGGTATCCGGAAGCAGCACGTCTGATGGCGCTGAAGGGAGCTGAAATACTGATATATCCTACGGCTATCGGTTGGGAAAGCAGTGATACGGATGATGAAAAGGCGCGTCAGCTCAATGCTTGGATTATCTCCCAGCGTGGACATGCTGTGGCCAACGGCTTGCCGGTTGTTTCAGTGAACCGTGTGGGACATGAGCCGGATCCTTCCATGCAGACCAATGGTATCTTGTTTTGGGGAAATAGTTTTGTGGCCGGACCGCAAGGCGAGTTCCTGGCCCAAGCAGGAAACGAACGGCCGGAAAATATCGTTGTAGAGGTGGACTTGGAACGTTCGGAAAATGTACGCCGTTGGTGGCCTTTCCTGCGCGACCGCAGAATTGATGCCTATGCCGGATTGACAAAACGATTTCTTGACTGATAACGACGGGGATCTCTGGGGGAGAACTAACGGAATGTCACCCGTTTGTTCATCAGGAAATTGACACTTCCGTAGATGAATAATCCCAGGAACTGGGCAAGGTATTCGTTGCAGTCCAGTCCCTCCACTAGTCCGATGAGGAAAAGGAATTGCGCTCCATAAGCCATTCCGAAAGCTATAGAAAAGAGCAGCACTTGTCGCCAAGTGTTGCTCTTTTTTTCTGTAGGGAATATCCAGTACTTGCACCAAATGAAGTTGTGTATCTGTGCAAGTATATATGCGGTTACATTGGAGAGCATATAGTTGATGCCCAGTTCGTCCATCATTACCCAAACGGTAACAGCCATAATCAAGGCATTCAACGTGCCAATTACCGCAAAACGAAAAATGCGTGCAGACTCTTTCACTCTCCTACTCCGTACCTGCTTTTACTCTTTCACTTCAACAATCAGATTCAGTTCATCCAGCTGCTTCTGGTCAATAGCCGAAGGTGCATCCAGCATTACATCGCGTCCACTGTTGTTCTTGGGGAATGCAATGCAGTCGCGGATACTGTCGAGACCTGCGAAGATGCTGACCCAACGGTCCAGACCGTATGCCAGACCACCGTGAGGAGGTGCACCGTATTTGAAGGCATTCATCAGGAAGCCGAACTGCTCCTGAGCCTTCTCGGGAGTGAATCCGAGAATCTCGAACATTTTGGCCTGCAACTGTGCATCGTGGATACGGATGGAACCTCCACCCACTTCAATACCGTTGCACACCATGTCGTATGCATCTGCACGGACAGCTGCCGGGTCTGTATCCAGCAAAGGAATATCTTCGTCTTTCGGATGGGTGAACGGGTGGTGCATAGCCATCAGGCGGCCTTCTTCATCGCTCCACTCAAACATCGGGAAGTCAACCACCCAAAGGCAGACGAACTTGTTCTTGTCGCGCAATCCCAGTTGGTTACCCATTTCAAGGCGCAACTCGTTCAGTTGCTTGCGGGTCTTCATGGCGTCGTCACCGCTCAGAATCAGAATCAGGTCACCCGGCTTGGCGTTGAAAGCAGCCTTCATTTCCTGCAATACTTCCTGCGCATAGAACTTGTCGACACTTGATTTTACGTTGCCGTCTGCCTCTACGCGCGCGTATACCATACCTTTGGCACCGATTTGCGGTCTTTTCACGAATTCGGTCAGTGCATCCAGCTGTTTGCGTGTATAGTGTGCGGCGCCTTCTGCGCAGATACCGCCGATGTAGGCGGCATTGTCGAATACCGGGAATCCGTGTCCCTTCATGATGTCCATCAGTTCCACGAACTTCATGCCGAAACGGAGGTCGGGCTTGTCGCTGCCGTAATATTTCATGGCGTCTGCCCATGGCATGCGCATGAACGGCTCGTTCATCTCTACGCCACGGATTTCCTTGAACAGATATTTGGCCATGCCTTCGAAGAGGTTGATGACGTCATCCTGCTCCACAAAAGACATTTCGCAGTCAATCTGTGTGAATTCCGGCTGGCGGTCAGCACGCAGGTCTTCGTCACGGAAGCATTTGGCTATCTGGAAGTAACGGTCGAAACCGGAAACCATCAACAACTGTTTCAGTGTCTGCGGGCTTTGAGGCAAGGCATAGAATTGTCCCGGGTTCATGCGTGAAGGAACGACGAAATCGCGTGCACCTTCGGGTGTGGAGCCTACCAGAATCGGAGTTTCCACTTCGATGAATCCCTGGCTGTCCAGGTATTTGCGTACTTCAATTGTCATTTTATGGCGAAGCTCCAGATTGCTGCGTACATTGGCACGGCGCAGGTCTAGATAACGGTACTTCATGCGGATATCGTCGCCACCGTCCGTATTTTCCTCGATGGTGAAGGGAGGGGTCAGCGATGAGTTCAGAACATCCAGTTCCGATACGATGATTTCAATGTCTCCCGTCGGGATATGCTGGTTTTTGCTGAAACGTTCGTTGACGGTACCCTTAACCTGGATTACGAATTCACGGCCCAAGCGGTTGGCACGCTCGCAAAGTTCGGCATTCACCTCTTCGTTGAACACTAATTGGGTAATTCCGTAACGGTCGCGGAGGTCAATGAAAGTCATGCCTCCCATCTTACGGCTGCGCTGTACCCAACCTGCCAGCGTCACTTGCTTGTTAACATCGGAGATACGGAGTTCTCCGCAGGTGTGTGATCTATACATCTTTTTATTTACTGTTTGACGATTTACTTATTTACTATTTTGAACATGCAAAAATACATAAAACATATTATATGGCGCATCAAAAGGGGAAAGTTATTTTCAGAAACTCCTTTAGTACCTTTTTTACAACATTACATTTTTGTCAGTTTCTTGAATTGCCTTTTGCCTTTATCCAGTATCATCTTGTTTTTATGGGCGATGTCTTCCACAAAAGCATCATTAATTTGTTTCAGTCCGTTGATATAGTCTTGTGCCCGCTGCAAGACATTCGAAGTGTCTTTTTCCGCATCCCGGGGAACAATGACCTGCAGTCCTTTCTTCATAATCTTTACATCTACATTCTCTCCCATCATCATCGGGTCGCCGTCAAAGTGGACTACCCCCGGTTTAGAACGGTGAATACGGAGTGTCTGGCAACGGAACGTCTTAATCCGGCTGTTCTGGTCAATGGTCTTGTTGAAGAGCTGGAAAGAGAGCGACGGTACATCGAGCACAGTGAACGGCTCGAGTATGGTGACGTCCAGCAGTCCGTCGTTCAAGGTGGCTTGTGGGGCAATATACGCATTGTTTCCATATTGCGATGCGTTTCCGCAGGCTATCAGGAACGCCTTGTATCGCAGGGTGCTGCCGTCCATTTCCAGTTCATAGGTTTCCGGACGGTACTTCAGGCTTTCTAGCAGAGTCTTTTCCAGATAAGTGAGTGGTCCTCTCCTTCCCGCCTTGGAGAATTGCAGGCTTACAAATGCGTCGAATCCCACGCCGCAGGTGCAGAAGAAAGGCACATCGTTGATTTTTCCGTAGTCAATGATGTCTATCAGTCCGTCATTGATGATGTCGATGGCCTTTTTCGGCTCCATCGGAATCTGCAGATGGCGGGCAAGTCCGTTGCCGGAACCGCAGGGAATGATGCCCAAAGCGGTTTTTGTATGTACCAGTGAGCGGGCTATCTCATTGATGGTGCCGTCTCCTCCTATGGCGATGACGGCATGTGCATCTTCTTGTGCCTTCTGTGCCGCTATCTCTACGGCATGGCCTGCCCGTTCGGTATAAATCACTTCTTGTGCATACCTTTCCTTATCCAGCTTTTCATCGAGCCACTTCAGTATCTGCTCCTTACTCTGAGTGCCGGATATGGGGTTTATGATAAATGCTATTTTCTTCTTGTTTTCGTTCATGCAAGGGTTGTTGCTATGCAGGTTTTCCAACTGGCAAAAGTAATATAAATATCTGAAAAATTAACCACATAATTCTTTTTAAAATAAGTATAAGTAGTTTTTTTAATGTAAATAGAACATATACCGACATATTTTGCTATCTTTGCCCCCTGTTTTTTAAGACTTGTATTTAATAGAATTAAATATTCATTATATAAAAGATATTTCATGGGTTTACTACAAGACAAATTTGCGAAATACGACCTGCCGCAGCAGTTTATGGCAAAAGGCGTATATCCTTATTTCCGCACAATTAACAGCCATCAGGATACAGAGGTAATGATGGATGGTAAAAAGGTTCTGATGTTCGGCTCTAATGCATATATGGGACTGACATATGACAAGCGTATCATTGATGCCTCGATAGCTGCCACAGAAAAATATGGCACCGGTTGTGCAGGTTCCCGCTTTCTGAACGGAACACTCGATATACATGTTGAACTGGAGAAGGAATTGGCTGAATTCGTAGGAAAAGATGAAGCACTCTGTTTTTCTACCGGATTTACTGTAAACGAAGGTATTATTCCTGCCGTTGTAGGCCGTGGGGATTATATTATTTGTGATGACCGTGACCACGCTTCCATTGTAGATGGCCGCCGTCTTGCATTTGCCACTCAGTTGAAGTACAAGCATAACGATATGGAGGCTTTGGAAAAAGAACTCCAGAAATGCGAACCGGATGCTGTAAAGCTGATTGTTGTGGATGGAGTATTTTCCATGGAAGGTGACTTGGCCAATCTGCCCGAAATTGTCCGCCTGAAGAAGAAATACAATGCCAGCATTTACGTGGACGAAGCTCACGGCTTGGGTGTATTCGGAAAACAAGGCCGTGGTGTGTGCGACCATTTCGGTGTTACCGAAGATGTAGACCTGATTATGGGTACATTCAGCAAGTCATTGGCTTCCATCGGTGGTTTTGTTGCTGGAGACAAGGCGGTAATCAATTGGCTGCGCCACAATGCCCGTTCCTATATATTCCAGGCAAGTAGCACACCTGCTGCTACGGCTGCAGCCCGCGAGGCGCTTCACATCATCAAGTCCGAACCTGAACGCATCCAACGTCTGTGGGACATCACTAACTATGCCTTGAAGAAGTTCCGCGATGCAGGCTTCGAAATCGGTGAGACAGAATCTCCTATCATTCCTCTCTATGTGCGTGATACAGAGAAGACATTTATAGTAACGAAGCTGGCTTTTGACGAAGGTATCTTCATCAACCCCGTTATTCCACCTGCATGTGCTCCACAAGATACACTGGTGCGTGTAGCGTTGATGGCTACCCATACGGTCGAACAAGTGGATTATGCTGTAGAAAAATTGACTAAATGTTTCAAGGAATTGGGTATCATCAAGTAAACTTGATTTAAACAGATATTCGGAAAACCGTTTAATAATGATTAGGCGGTTTTTTTTATAGACAAAGCGAAGTAGGATTAAAATTAAATCGTAAAGTACATGAAAAAGAACTTCTTCATCATTACTGCTGTAGTATGCGGAATGAGTTGTACCACCACTGCCTATGCGCAGTTCAAAATCGGTGGAAAGAAAATCAATGTGACCAAAGTTGTCCAAGCCGGTACAGATGCCGTCAAGGCCATTTCATTGTCCGATGCTGACATTGCAGCGATGAGCAAGGAATATATGGAATGGATGGATACGCACAATCCGCTGACAAAGCCCGATACGGATTACGGCAAGCGTCTGGAGAAGCTGACCGGAAACATCAAGGAAGTGGACGGCTTGAAGGTGAACTTCGGTGTTTATGAAGTAATAGATGTGAATGCCTTTGCGTGCGGTGATGGTAGTGTACGCATCTGTGCCGGACTGATGGACATCATGACGGATGATGAAGTGATGGCAGTTGTCGGCCACGAGATAGGTCACGTCATCCATACGGATTCCAAAGATGCGATGAAGAATGCTTACCTTCGTTCGGCTGTGAAGAATGCTGCCGGTGCGGCAAGTTCTACGGTATCCAAATTGAGTGATTCTGAACTGGGTGCCATGGCCGAGGCATTGGCAGGTGCTCAATACTCCCAGAAGCAGGAGACGGAAGCGGATGATTACGGCTTTGAATTCTGCATCAAGAATAATCTCGATCCGTATGCCATGTACAATGCTTTGAACAAATTGCTTGAACTTTCAGCGGAGGCACCGAAGGAATCCAAGTTCCAGAAGATGTTCTCTTCTCATCCGGATACAGCCAAGCGCGTGGCACGTGCCAAGGAGAAAGCGGATGAATATATGAAGGATAAGAAATAACTATCCGCTGCTTACTATGATGAAGTGGGATCAGAGGTTTCTCTGAATCCCACTTTTTTTGTGCCGAGACTATGATATGGGCTTCTGAGGGAGCTAATGGGATAATTCGTTAGTTCACAGTGCTGAACACTTTGTTTTAGCTATAGAAAACAAAGTGTTTTCTTATAGGAAACAAACTGTTCTTTTAAGGGAAACGAAGTGTTCTCTTTAATGAAACACACTGTTCGGTTAAGGGAAACACTTTGTTCTGTTTGGTAAAACTTCTTTTATTTACTTATTTGCTTTTAAATTAGAATAATTTTAGTATGTTTGCCACATTATTTATGAAAAACATGACTTTTGTATGAAAAAACAAGACTTCCTCTTTATTTTTGTTCTGGTGATAATATTCCTGCCATTCTTTGTGAGTGAATCCATCTACGATTGGTATAAGTCTTTCAACGCTGCACATGGCATGGTGATGAGTTTCATTAAATTTGGAATTCTTGCTACACTGGGTGAGATGCTGGGACTTCGTATCAGTGCCGGAGTCTATAACCGAAAAGGATTTGGCGTACTGCCGCGTGCCGTAGTGTGGGGACTGCTGGGAATGGGTATCAATGCGGCCATGATAATCTTCTCCAAAGGTGTGCCGCAATTTATGGAATATATGGGAATGGCAAATGCCGTCGCCATTATAAACGGAGAATTCTGCCTGGACAAATTATGGATAGCCCTCACCATTTCAGTTGCTATGAATACCATTTTCGCTCCGGTATTCATGACATTCCATAAGATTACGGATACGCATATCCTGGATTGTGGAGGTTCGCCTCGCAGCCTCCTCACTCCTATCCCGATGACCCGCATCATTACGCATCTGAATTGGGATGCACAATGGAATTTTGTCTTCAAGAAAACAATTCCTTTCTTCTGGTATCCGGCACACACCATCACATTCCTCCTGCCGGGAGAAATGCGGGTGCTGTTTGCAGCGATATTGGGTGTGGTGCTCGGGGTATTGCTGGCTATTGCGGCTCGGATGAAATAATCCGGCCTATATATTCTCGAATGATTTCAAGCAAGTCTTGCGGATAAGGTATAAAGAACTTCTCTATCATTTTCGGATACTGAGGTACAAAGGGGTTGGGTATCATTGTGACAAGGGTATCCAATTCTGCCTTCCGTTGCTCTTCAGTCTCTGAGACGGCGTAGCGGATAGTCCACCAGAACAAGAAAGTCTGGTTAAGATACCCTTTGGGGGTGATGACTTGCAGTTGCTTGTAGCGCTCGGACTGTAACATGATTTTAATTCTTTTCTCCTGTTCTTTCTCACTGATGGAACATAGAATGTCATACCATTCATCAAACTCCTGACGCAAGCAGGCGACAAATGCCCATTCGGCAATTCTATATTTGGCAAATTCTGGAATCTTCTTTAGAAGTACGAAGATATGTCCTATATTCAATTCGCCTTTATATAAACCTTTGACTTTTGTATAGTCTTCAATGGAAGTGATTGTGTGTAAAAGGGAGTAATATATTTCCGGACTCATCGGCACATGGTGTTCATCAATGAATTTCAGAGTATTCTGAAGCACCAGTTTTTTGTTTGTTCTGTTGTTGGCCATGCGGCTGATGACATTGTTCCAGTAGATTTGTGTGCGTGCAATGGAAATATGTAAATCATCTTCCATCTCTTTTATACGGCTTTCGGCTTCTTCGAAGGTCATGCCGCGTTCCCGCATTTGATAGCATATGTCCTTCATAATTGGATAATGTTCGACAAATAGGTAGGGTTTAGGAATGACGGCTCCTACCTTTTTCAACATACAATATGAATCGTAATTGATAAAAACCTTTTTACTGATTGCTTGCTCTTGCAGCCGTTGGGCGTTTTCCTTATCATTCTGACGGAGCAATGCCTTCATGCAACAGAAGATAATTCCTCCATCATATACGCCCACGTCCAGCAGACAATACACATATTCCAGAATAGTGCTTTCTTTAATTTTCCACCCTTCCGATGTATAAATGGGAAAAGGCTGCGGAACGTTGTCTTGTGCTCTTCCGGCATAGTATCGCTGGATAAGCATTTGCTTCAATATATCCTTTGGCGCATCCAGGCTTTTCATTATTTCCTCATTTATAATCAGTTGTATTTCTTCCGGAGGAAGTGAACCTTGGGTGTGGTTGGTCAGGTGATAGAGTAAATGTTTATGTGTATAACTGTTCTGTTGTACGGTGTATTTTTCGGACATCCGCTTTATCATGTCCACTTTTTGTTCATAATAGGGATATATGAACCGGTTATTGATAATGATATTCAAGATATTGGCATCAGGATGATTGAGCAGTGACTTGTCCAGCCGGTTCTCGAAGAAATCCCTTGCGACTCCTCCTTCTTCCGGAGTCTTTACCTTATTGAACATTTCGGAGACAACGTAGGGCGAATGATTCAAAATCTGTTGTTCTTCCGGAGTAATACAATCGGGAGTTTCTCCGAACAGTGCCTGATACGCCTCTTCATAATTTGATATTTTCAGAATGAATTGTACGATTGTTCTTATATTTCGAGATTCATCGCCGTTTTGGGGACGATGTCTCTTCATATGTGCCTTGATTTCCTTTAGGGTCATGCGTTGGTATAGGATACCTTGTGTGTGCTGGCTCGGGTAATCCAGTAAAGACTGGTCTGCTTCCAGTAAATGGTATTTATGGAACAGTTCCTCGCATTCCTTAATCCCGCTATAAGTGGAGGTCGTATCCAATAAGTCGTTCAGGTAGATTTCACCCACTTTCAGTTTGGTCTTGTTTTCTTCTTCTTGCTGCTCCAACCTTTCCATAAAAGTGTTGAAGATTCCTTTGGCTTGCTCAAAATTTTTAGCCTTTTGGAGCATAAAGTTCAATGAGTAGCCATCACAGTTATTCCCCATACGGTTCCATAAATCATAGGCATAAGAGGACGGTATGTTTTCGAGTGCTCCATTCAACACTTCGGTCTTGTTCAGGAACATACTGGTATCCTCTTTTTTGTCGACAGACAGTTCTGTCAGTTCGTTGAAGAATGCAACCAGCTTTTCCGGCTGGCTGAATCTTTTGAAAACTTCCAGCCAGGTGTAGGGAGCAATAAAGTTGAAGAAAAAGACTGCATCGTCGTGGGGAACTACCCCTTTATCATTCTTCTGCAAGAAGTTCTTGATGTCGTGTATGTCAGCCAGAGTCTGTGCTTTATGCATAAGCTGCCTGGCGAAATTACGTATTCTTTTCTCTTTCAGTTCTGTCAGATAAGTCTCATTGTTGCTTTCCTGCCCATGGGCGCTCTCTGCAGAATCGGAGAAGAAATCATCTATGTCGTCATCATCGGCACTTGGGGAAGCTTCGTATATAAAGGAAGCGTTGAGGTATATTTCTTTGGCTTCGTCCATGTCGAGGAACCGTACCAATTCTGTCTGAAATTCAATATACGAGTTTTCTATATACTTGTCTTGCATTTGCCCTTGTTCATTGAGCAAATCCTTGTGTACAATGTCCTTATCTTGTTGTGTCTGCAGTCTGGGTAAGAGCCACCGCAGCACATTCAGTTCTCTCCTATTATATTTTTTTGTTAATTTCCAAATATGGATGGCCTCTGCATTGGTAGGAGCAAAATTGGCTATATTGCCAATATAGGCGTCCACCCAATCAATGGAAACGCCTTCCGGGTTTGTTCCCAGTTCCTTACTTGTATATAGCGTTTGTTCGTTTTTATAAATGCGACTTACAACATCATTGATGATATACTGTTGGAGTTCGGGGGCATTTACCGAACAGTTTTTCACTCGATGCAGGATCTTGGTTGTATTTTTGAAAAAGTTCGGTCTGTCTTTGTAGTAGATATAGCGGAATATGCCCTTTATGGCTTTCTTTTCAGTTGCCAGTAGGTCATCGGACGGTTCACTGCTATAGTACTGGAAAACCTGGGTTACTATGATGTCTTCAACTTCAAATGTGTCCTTTTCAATGTCCTGATAATAAATCAAATCATCTACTTTGCCTGCCAATTCACAGATGGTGCTTCTGTCGGCCTTTTCGTAACTGTTCTCATAGGTGAATTTGAGGAAATCGAGCAATAGGTCTATTTTATTGCGGCTTCTCTTTTTCCACATCCACAAACATTTTATGGCGTGGCAGAGTTGTCGAAGCATGGATTTCTGCAGGTTGCTTAAATTGCTGTTCTGGAACTGGTTGTTATATCTGGTCTTGATTCTGTCTATGTCGAAAAACAAGGAACCGATAGTCATGCCGGCTTCGGGTCGGAGTTTAAGATAGCCGTATGTCCTGAGCTCGCGGGCATATTCATTTATTTTTTTGAAGGATAAAGGTTTGATGCCCACTTCGACTATGGCCGGAGGAACCATTTCATTGAAAGTAAGCATGGATTTCACTTCCTTGAAGCTATAGCTTGTAGTGGCAATAACCTTGAAGTCCGGATTGCCGATGTGAAGGATTTCCGATAACTTGCGAAGTAATTCTCTGTCAATGGGTATCGGCTTTTCATTCTCTTCTTTCCAAAACAACAGCTGCAAATCGTCCAGTAGAAGAATCTTTTTGCCATGCTGGAATTGGGATACAGAAAGCCGTTCTAACTGTTCTTTGGTCGTATCGGCATTCAAAATGACCACATAATATTCCTGAGGGAGCTTTTTCAGCATTCGGCAAACGGCAATAGTCTTTCCCGAAGTGGATTGACCGGTGACGATGATTGTCTTGTTTGTACTGTCAAACTCCTCTTTAAGTTTGTTGTCTACTTCCGGACGGATAAAATAGTAGTCCAGGTTGCCTCTGCGACGGTTGGCTTGGCTGTTGGGAATAATTTTATCATACTCCATCTTATGGCAAGAGATTGCGCAAAAGGGATTATTGAGAAAACTTTCACGATCCTTGACCAACGCGTCCCTTAGCTGCTCCAGCGTATTGCACTGCTTCTCATACCGCTCGATAACGGTATCGTCGTCCAGGTGCTTTTGCATGTATTCCGCATAGAAGTCTTTCCATAAAGTAGTGTTTGTCCAGTCTTCTTGGGTGTATTCCAATGTCGGATTCTGATAGAAATAGATATGTTTGTTGGATGCATTTTCGATGGCAACATTAAACTCTCCGATGGTCTTGGAGCGTATCCAGTTTCCGGCGAAGAAGATGATGACGTCACATTGCCTTATCTCTGAATTTATGATTTCCTGCGTATCGCCTTTAGCTATATCGTTGTCTCCATTTTTTTCGTGCCGGTGCACTACAATATTGAGTTCGCTGTTGTTTCTTTCCGTCAGGACTTTTTCCATTAAATCCCTTTCTTTCTGAAAACTCAGCGAAGAGGCTATAAATACATGGTATGTTTTCATAATATAGTGTTGGTTACTTTCCATGTGTTGTTGTTTATGACTAACGGAATGCCGGCTGTGATACATCTGTCATACGCTTTTGAGCTTTCCTTCAATTCATCATACGGACGTATATCGGGATGCACAAAGCGTTTCTTTTTGAAGATATCTCCCATTTCCTTGCTGCCATAGATTAACTCTTCTTCTTCGGCGGTGGGTTTACGGAAGCCAAGCAGCAGTTTCTCCATGTTCCAACGGTTATGTTCGACTTCGGCAAGCAATGATATCTGGTCGTTGTCCAGTTTCACGTAACCATCCGTAATGCCTATGGAGCGTAGCTTGGGACCAATGGAATATGCACTGTACAAGTTGGACCACTGAAGGGATACGGACAGTTTGTTCCATGAGTCTTTCAGCTCATTGTCAGGTGGGCATGATTGAGGCACATTTCCATATTTATTCTTGAAATCGTATATATAATTGATGATTTGTCCCTCCCTCCGGCTTTTTTTGTCCAGGTCGTAACAGTTGTCCAGCATTCCAAAAGGAAAAACATGGGAATATTTATGAATCGCTTCATCTTTCTTTCTACTGTTAAGCATATTGAGCAGTGCACTGGAGGTTTCCTGACGGACAAAAACTGGGATATTTTCATCATATACATCGTCCGGCAGATATAATCCCATTGCCATGCTTTGAGGAGGATAATTGAGACAGACGGCAATCGTCAATACCTGGTCTGAGTCATGTACCCATTCTTTAATTAGGTTCTGGATGGCAGGAGTTTCCGCACGGCCTTTGATAAATTCGAATTCCACATCCAGAAAGTCTGCATCTTTTCCTTTAAAACGGGTGGGAAGGACAAATCTCTCGTGCCTTTCGTCCTTGCTCATGTCGTAATAATGGGTAGACGATATCTCGAAATAATGGCGGTATCGTCCACAAAAGAAATTCATTTCCCGGTCGGCATTTTCATCAATGAAGGTAATGACACTTTTTATGTTCTTGTCCCGGCAGAAGTTTGGAAAATGCAACAGATGGGCAGCTTCCACTCCTATTGCCACTCCCATACGGCTCATACCGATGATAACAAGATGAACATGTTTTTCGCTTTCGTAGGTTATTGCCTCACGGTCGAGAGGAGGATATTCAATACAGTTCTCCCCTTTTCCATATCGCCGGCTTACCAATATCTTTTGGGCCCAGCCCTCGTAGAAGTTAAAGGGATGGAATTCTATATATTTTCTCCATTCGGCAGACAAATCGGTCAGTTGGAAAGCGGCAAAAGTAGTCTGATATTCGAAAAGGACGGTGAATGGTATGAGGGAACATTTATTGCATCGTTTATGAATGTCAACTATCTTTTTCAGGCAGTCTATGTTCAGTGAGTCATGGTCATGTTCGTCTCTCTCTCCGATAAGGAATACTTCGCGCGCTTTGGTAGTATAGAGTTTTTCCAACTCCTCGATAGAGTCGCGCCGGGCACGCAGCACCACAATTCTTTTTTCATTTTTGGCATCCAGTTCCGTCTGGATTTTGCTACGGATTTCTTGTGCCGGTTGGGTACTCTGAATCAGAATATGGCAATTCCCATAATGTGTGTCATCGCAAATTTGCTGGATAAGAGTGGGGACCATGTTGTCAAAACCGATAATGACGATGTGGTTTTGCAAAGGGTAAACGATATCGCCTTCACGATATCGCTCAACTCTGCGTTCCAGCATATTGGAGATTACGGATATCAATAATCCGCAGAACAAAATTAATCCCAGCACTACGACCAATAGAGAGAACCAACGCAGATAAGGTGGTACTTCCACAATATTCCCCGGATCGATGAACAGACAAATCAACTGAAGCAAACGCCCCATAGGTACGTCTTTATCAATACCGGTCCATTCTTCAAGAGACGGCTCAGGAAAGATAAATGCAAAACTTACCAGATATATCAATAAGAAAACAGTTACTATGACTCCGAAAAGCCAAGCAAGCTGCCTCCATCCTTTTCCGGAAAAAGAGCGGTCAAAATGAAGGGCAAAAAGTCTTGTTAGCAGATTCATATTTGTTTTGTCATTAGGCAGTTTCCTTTTTTTCAGTTTCTTGTTTCAATTCTTTTCTGATATTCTCTTTCAGTTTATTGATTTCTTTCTCATCGTTATTGATAATCTCCCGTTTTTCTTTTTCCTGATACAAGGATGCAAGAATGTTTCTTTCTTGTTCCAGATTCAATGAGAATACATCTATTAATCTCTTGATACATAGAAAAAAACAGATGCATACGCTAAGGGAAATGATGGCATGGAGTGTCATCAGGTAGGTCATTCCACGCGATGGAAAGAATTGAATAAGGTTTTGGAATGTAGTGCATGTCACAATCAATGCTGCAACCAGAAAGAGAATGATAAAGGCAGGAATCACGAATTTCCACCAGTGCCGGATAGGATAATACTTGTTCTCACTCGTCCTCATAGTACTATAATAGATATTGGATTATTATTTCTTCTGTATGTCGAATCCCAGTTTCATAATCAGTTTCAGTGTCTGTATGGCTGTTTGCCGGTCGTATTCTCGTTCTGAGTCCGGTAACTCTTCGTATGGTACAAGTCCGGGATGGGTCTTTAATTCATCATTGCGTGTCTCTCCGTATTTCCATCCTTCTTTCACTCTTCCCAAAGCCCATACTTCATGCACATTGCGTGCCATGGCTTCTGTGAGTTCCGTCAAATTATCCGGTAAAGTGATATTTTCTGCGTTCAAAGGGGACGGTGTGTATGTTTTCATTTTCTGTTATTTAAAATGTGGAAGTAAAAAGTTTATTGGTAGCAATATTAGGCATTTCGGACGACAGAAACAAAAAAAAGGAAAGCTATTTCCAAAAAAACATGCAGATTACAATGGAAAAAACATTGCAACCTGCATATAAATCGGGAGAAGCGTGAATTATAAGTTAGCTTCCGTCACTACCTGCCCGTCAAACAGATTGATGATACGTCCGGCAAATCCGGCATCATGTTGTGAGTGTGTCACCATGACAATCGTAGTGCCTTCCTTATTCAGTTCATTCAGTAGTTCCATTACCTCTTTTCCGTTCTTTGAATCGAGGTTACCGGTAGGCTCATCGGCAAGTATCAGTTTAGGGTTTGATACGACTGCACGGGCGATTGCCACGCGTTGCTGTTGTCCGCCGGACAGTTGTTGCGGGAAGTGCTTGCTGCGGTGCATGATTGCCATACGCTCCATAGCGGTTTCCACCCGGCGCTTGCGTTCGGTGGCAGGAATGCCCATGTAGAGTAGCGGCAGTTCGATGTTCTCGTATACATTCAGCTCATCAATCAGGTTGAAACTTTGGAATACAAAGCCGATGACTCCTTTACGCAAGTTGGTACGTTGGGCTTCTGTATATTTGGATACTTCCGTCCCATTCAAGTAATATTCTCCGGATGTAGGATTGTCCAACAGACCGAGGATATTCAGTAAAGTGGATTTTCCGCAGCCTGAAGGTCCCATGATAGCAACAAACTCCCCTTCTTTCACTTCAATGTTTACGTCGTTCAAAGCCAGAGTCTGTACTTCCTCGGTCTTGAAAATCTTCTGTAAGTTTACTGTCTTAATCATAATGCTTTGTTTTTATGGGTTATAAATATATCATTTCTTACTCGGATTTGATGCAGTCAATCGGATTTGTTTTGTTCAGCAAATAACTTTGCAGACACACTGTGACGGCAGATATTATCCAGACAATACATAGTGGCAATAGAAAGTCCATAACGGTGAAGGGGGCTTTATAGGCAAACTGTTCATGCCAATGGTGCATGAGCCAATAGACAATGGGGACAGCTAGAATATATGCAAGCAGAATTTGCAGGCAGAATGGTTTATTCAGCAACAGCACGATTTGTCGGGATGTTGCTCCATGAATCTTGCGAATGCTGATTTCGCGGATACGCTGGCGAGTGGCATACCATGAAATGCCGAATAAGCCGAAGCAGGTCAATATCAAGCCAATCAGAGAATAGGCGATAAGGAGTTTGGAGAGAGACAAGACTTTACCATTGCGTTTCATAAAGTCTTGGTGCATGTCTGTGTATTGAAATATCTCCCTTTCATTCATCTTTTCCCATATTTGGGCTATTTGATGTAGTGTTTCTTGTTTATTGCTTTCAATCAGCTTAATCTGCAGATAGTTGGCACCCGACATTCTCTCTGTAGGTGGAAGGTAAAGTATGACCGGGGTAATTTCATTTTCCAATGAACTGAACGGGAAGTCCTCTAATACACCACCGATGATGTATAAAGAATCGGCAGACTGGTCAAATTCTTTCAAAGGTTTTCCAATGGCATTTATTCCTGCTGGAATCAGCATTCTGACATAGCTTTCGTTGACCAGTGCAGGATAGGCATATTGTTTTTGCAGTTGTTCGGGAGCGTTGCCGGACAAGAGTTTGAACCCCATCGTTTTTACCAGATTGGCATCACTATACAGCATTAATAGGTAGGAACTTTTTTCCGTACCGTCGGCTTGTTTGATGGATAGCTCACGTATCCATGAATTCAATATGGAGCCTTGTGACAGGGCGATGGACTCTATTCCTTGTACATGTTTCTCCAGCTCTTCTTTAAGTATTGTAGCCGGTGCGGCATTGAAATCTCCTATTTCAATCCGATTTTCGTAACAGTAGGCCCGTTCCTTGATGAGATTGATTTGTTCATTGGCAACGAGAGTAGCGAATATCAGCCCTATAGAAATGGAAAACTGAAGAATGCCCAGCAAAGCTATGAAACGTTGTTTCTTTTTACCTCCGTAAAGTGTCTTGTATTCGCTGAATGAGAGTTGTGAAAGTCTATGGCTGATATACCAGGCAGGGACAATGGACATAACTAGTACAAAGAGCACTAACAAGGGTAGCATCTGTAGGCTGAAAAAGAAATGTACGTTTAAATGGGATGCAAATAATCCATTGAAAAAAGACAGACAGTCGTTGATGATGAGTAAAGATAATCCGAATGCCAGCAGCACAGTGAGGAATGCATCACCAAACAGTTGGATGCGGATATCCTTCAAGCTGCTTCCCATCAGTTTCTCCACATGTATCATTTTGAGCTGTTGCAATACACGGCTCAGGCTCATGTTGGTATAGTTGCAGCAGGCTATGATAAGTACCAACAAGGCGGCAGCAAGGCTGATATACAATAATTGCACATTACTTTGATTGATATACGGCAGAGGTTGTTGTGTATCGTAGTCCGGTGTAGTAAAGTAGATGTCGGACAGAGGGTCGACGTAATATTGTGTCTTTTCCGGAATCAAAGTGGGAATCTTGTCGTGGTTGATTTTTTCGGTAAACTGTTGGGCATCGGTATTTGGAATTAGTTTCAGAAACGTCATTCCACCCCAAAAGTCTTTGTTATTCCCGGTAATCATGTCGAATTGGAGCAATGATTGTGACCGTGACTTTAATATGGCTGCCACTTCATAACTTTGGGTATCAGTCATGGTTTTTATTTCCAGCAATTCTCCTAATGGATTTTTATCTCCAAACAGTTTATGTGCAAAAGCTTCACTGAGTGCTACTTTGCCCGGTTGTTCCAATACTTGCTTTAAACTACCGGCAATGGGATGATAGTGGAAGAAATGTTGCAAAGTAGTATCGGCAGATATAAAGGTTATATCGTGGTAAATCTCCCCTCCATATTTACAATATTGTGGAACCAGAGAATTGATACGCAGGTAGTCTTCCACTTCTGCATATTTTTCTTTCAGCATAGGGGGAATATTGGCATCAGCATAGGCCACCTTGCTTCCGTCCTGCATCGGATTATCCTGACGCAGACAGAAAATACGGTTCTTGTCCCGATTGCCACTCTCTATATTGTAATCATGTACATAATAGGTGAACAGCAAGTTTGTACATGCTAGCCCTATAGCCAGACTGACTATAGAAATGAAGAAGAAAACTTTGTTTCTCCACCAACTGCGGGTAATTATTTTTAGGATTGTAAGTATGGTCATAATCTTTAGGTAAATATATTTTCTTATTCGTTTTTAATGACTTCTGCCGGATTTGTCCTTGCTATTTTCAGAATACGGAAAATAATAGTCAGAGTAGTAATGACAGCTACGATTATGAAGATTGAAATCCAAAATAGCGGGCCGTCATTAAAGAATACGATATACATGTTTTTCCATAACTGCAGTATGGCATAACATAAAGGAAATGCCATTGTTGCCGAGAGTACAAGCTGATAAATATACGTACGGGCAAACAATATGATAATCTGTTTCAATCCTGCACCATTTACTTTACGGATTGCCACTTCCTTTTGTCTGCGTTCCGTATCCAGTGTGATTGCCGAATAGACGCCTAATAAAGTGATTATAAGGCTGACAAATGAGAAGAATAAGATTATCCCTTTCATGTTGTTCTCGATGGCTTGTGCTTGGTGAATGTCTTCCAGCAAGGTCGAAATGTGTAATTGTATACTCGGTGGAAGGTTCTCTTCCAGTATTTTCTTAACGAAAGTCTTTGCTTCTTCTGCTTTTCCGGGTACACACTTCAAATAGCAATGACCTACATAATATTTGAAATCACAAGGCAGAAAGACGAAGCCCTGGCTCTGATTGTAAGTGTCGGCTACAAAATCGGAGCAAATGCCGCATACCGTGTAGCTGTCTTGATAATTGTACAAGGTGGTTCCCAGTAAATCCTTCTTCATACGTTCTGCCAATTTACGGTCTGCTACCATGTCACTATTTGTCTTCAGGGCATGCCCGGAGAGAATAGGGATATTCATAAACTCGAAAAAGTTATTAGGAACATTCATTATATTGACTTCAAGGCTACTTTCCCGGTTATCTTTTTCTGTCTGCATGCTTGTTCCCGAAATACCTTTCAGATAATTAATATCTGTCAGCATTTTATCTTTTATATCCGGATGCTGACTGATGCGCTCTATGAGAGCAAGCTTTTCGTCATTTTTTAGAAAACGGTAATCCATAGGAATACTGATGATTTCGGACTTTTCTTTTTCTGTCAGTGTGTTGAACAGTGTGGAACCGGTCTTGTTAGCCTGCAAATATAAAGCGACTGTAAAGACTATGAATAACCAACAGATGAAAAATTGGATACCCAAAAGACAATTTCGTATCTTCTGTTTGTGGCGTTTGGATTTGTTCTTGTAAATACTTGACTGGATGGAGGCATGCTTCATCCTCCATACCGTAAACAAGCAGAGTAATAAGCATAGCAAAATAATGCCTGCCATATATTCTGTTGTCTGTATCAATAATAGGTCCCGTTCAATGACTAATGTGAAATCAAATAAAGAGAATGAAAGGTAGGGGTTAAATATTTCTATCAGACAGAAAGTCAATAAGAAGGTTATGAACGAAATGATAATGGCTTGGGTAAAAAGTAACCAGAATAGTTTGTTGCCATTACTTCCATTCACTTTACGAATGCCGAACTCGTGCGAACGGTTCAGGTAACTCCCCGTCAAAAAATGAAAAAAGTTGAGTAGACCAGTCAGTAGAATCAAAAGGCCGACAATGAATGTGATTCCGGCAAAGTAAGGGGCAACGGATTTCTCCCGAAAAAGTTTTCCGAAATTCGAGGCTGATACGGTATTTTTCTCATTGAATATTGTGTGCTTCAAGTCCATTGCACGGAAACTTGCTTCGAGTTGTGCGGATGTTTTGCCCGGACGAAGAAGAGCAAAAGTAAGTCCACCGGTCATACTGTCTCGTCCATCGAATTGTATAAGTCCTTCGCTATCGTTCAAGATTAACATATCAATCTTTTGGAGAAAGCTAAGGCTGGTATTCAATGGAATATCTTCTATTATCGCTTGTATGGTATAGATGGTACCTCCTGTTCGTGGTGTGGTATCAGGTGAAGAGAAAAGCCGTTGTGCTAAGGTCATTCGCTTTCCTATCGGATTCTCTCCGAGACCAAATATCTTGTGTGCCAGAGAGCGTGTCAGTATCACGGCATTGGGAGTTTGCGATGCTACAGCCCATGAACCTTGTAATACTTCCGGGGTGAACACGCTATGGTAGGCTGTATCTACTTCCATAGCATATAAATCTTCGTAAGGCAGTTCTTCCTTGTCGATAGTTTCCACATTGTAGCTACGTGGGCGGGGATAGACAACAAAAGTAAATGCTTCTACTTCTTGGAATTGCAATTGGCGCAGACTCTCAAACAACGTAGCGGGAGTTCCGGAATAAGGTTCTTCTGCTGGAGTGTATAGGTTTATGTCTGCAATGCGTTCCCAATGGGTAAAGCACTTGTCGGTAGAATTTATATAGCGGCTGCAATATAGGCAGATACTGAAACAAAGTATGCCTACCGACAGTCCGATGATAGAGATGATATTCTGTGCCTTGTACTTTAATAGGTTTCTGAATGCTGTTTTAATATAATGTCTTATCATAATAGTATCATTATTGTATTATTCGCTTTTGATTACTTCTGCCGGATTTATCTTCGCAGCCTTGTGTATTTGCCAAAATAATGTTCCCAGTGAGATTAAAGCCACTATCAGTAACGATATAACATATATTCCTATACCTACGGATGCCTTCACTGCGAAATCTTGTGTATATAGGTATATGATATAGTAAGTCAGAGGAGCGGCTATAATAAATGCCACGGCTAATACAAGAATATATTTGCGGAACAATAATTGGTAGAGATCACACATTCCGGCTCCATTGATCTTGCGAATACCTATTTCCCGATAACGCTGACGAATGTCAAAAAGTGAAATGCCAAATAGCCCTAAACAAGATATCAAGACAGCTATCAGTGCGAAACAAGAATAGATAACCGCTATCTGCCGGTCTTTTTGATACAGTTTATGCCATTCATCTTCCAATAAAGTATATTCGAAGTCTGTACAACCATAGATACGCAGCTCTGTGTCGCGCAAATAGTCAAGTACATCTTTAAGTCGTCCGGGGGTATAGGCTATCTGGCACATATCGTCACTGCGCTGTTTGCATACATTGTAGATAATGGGGCGATGTCCTGCACTCAAGTGGCGGTCATAGTAATCCTCAGCAACGGCAACAATGGGATGCAGAGGAGCATTGGGATTTAACCGACGCTCGTTCTCTTCCTGTACCAAAGCTTCAGACAGATTGTCGTAGTGCAAAGCTTTCATAGCTGCTCGGTTGGCTACCAAAACCTCTCCTCTGTTTCCTTCTCCTTCAAAACTGGGAATACTACCTTCTATTATTTTGATACCGTACAACTTAAAAAAGTTGGGGGTAGCATACCAAAACTTCATCTCTACTTTTTCCTCTCTATTGTTATAGTAGGTTACTTTAAAACCTTCGGAAAGTATATGTCGTTTTTCCATTTCAAAATGTTCTATAAAAGGACACTGTGCAAGTGCCTCCCATAGTTCATGTCTGCGTTGCCACATAGCTTCTCTGGCTTCCTGCCATTTTTCGCGTGGCATCGCTGATTCCGATTCATACCCTAACTTGGCTATCAGTACATTTTCTATGCGAAATCCTGGTTGCGTGTGTAATAAGAGCGAAAGCTGCTTGTTGAAATAAAGGGAAAGACTGATGAGCAGGAATGTGAAGATGTATTGTATAAAAAGAAAAAGAATGCGTGTGTGTACAGTACGTTTGCTTTGGGTGGCATCACGAATTGAACTGACGGGTGATGCATAATTGTATTTTACAAACGGATAGATAGAGGTCAATATGGGTAATATTACCCAAATTCCGGCAGAAAGCCAAAAGTCGAAAGATGTATAAGTGAAATAATATTCTAACAAACGGCTGACAGGGATTATTGTTATCTCTATCAGTAGCCAAGCCAGTAATAAAGCACAACCGACTAAAAGTCCGTTTTCTGTTAATATCTGCAGGAAAAGTGTCGTTCCTTTTATACCGAACATTTTTTTAAGCCCGTACTCTTTTCCCCTCCGTTGTGTGCCTATCAAATAAAGATTGATGAAGTTTATAATGCCGGTAAGCAATAACAATAAGCATACACAAGATAAAATGTAAATATGAGAACGTTTTCCATAAGTGAGCATGGCAGGGCAACCGGCATCTTGCACATAAGCTGGCTCCCAATAAATATCTGCTATAGGCATGAACGAAAAGGTATATTGTCGTGCATCTATATTTTTCCAATTCGGATTTACCCAGCGTGCTTGTTTCCCAAGCTCGTTCATTTTCTTGATGCTTGTACCCGGCGTGAAACGGACGAATTCAATAGGCATACGTTCCCAAAATGAGGAAAGCGTATTTGATACCACAATGTCAAATTGTATCATTGTCTTGCAAGTCGGTTCGGCTATAATACCACTTACGGTAATGTCTTTCCCATTTGAATAATGTAACACTTTACCTATAGGATTGTCATGGCCAAAAATACGACGTGCACATACTTCCGTCAGTAGTGCAGATTCAGGAGATTTTATAGGAGTTCCTTGCACTATGCGGTAAGGAAAAAGCTGAAAATAACAACTATCTGCTACGAGTGTCCGCACTGTGTAACGGGATGTTTCGTCGCTCACAAAATCCTGTTCCATCAGAATTAAAGAAGTGCGTTTCTCTATGTAACGGTGGTCAATGTATATACTGTCTTTATTCGTGTTTTCTATTGTTGCCATTCCTCTATTGCCATCCATGTCCTGAATGACACCATATACATGATTACGATCCACACAATGTGTGTCTACCGTCAGTTCTCTATGGATATATCGCATCAGCATGATGCAGCATGCCAGACTGAAAGCCAGACCTACTAAATTTATAACCGTGTATGATTTTGAGCGCATCAAGAAACGCCAAGCGTATTTCAGTGTTTTCATTATATGTCAAATTTATAATTTTTATGTCTTTTATTCGTTTTTCATAATATTTGCCGGATTGATGTTGGCAGCCTTGCGGATTTGCCCAATAATAGTCAACAAGGAGATGGCAGTTGTTATGGCTACTGCTATGGCAAACAAGTCGAATGTCAAAGGGGCTTTGTGGGCAAAATCCTGCAAATAGAGGGTAATGGCAATCCATGACAAGGGTATGGATAGCAAAGTGGCGACTCCCATGACCGAAAGATACTTTTTGATGAGCAAGGGATAAATATCCTTTGCTTGCGCACCGTTCACTTTGCGTAAGCCTATCTCACGGTAACGTTGCCGAATATCGAACAAGGATATTGACAATAATCCCAATGAAGAGATAAAAATGGCTATTCCGGCAAAGAGCGTATAAATGTTCACCACTTGACGGTCTTCACGATACATCTTTTGGAGCTCATCTTCTATCAGCGTATATTCAAAGTCGGTTCTTCCCGTAGATTCTTCGTATAAGCGGCGCAGGAAATCAATGACTTTGGCTTTATTCTCGTGCTTATACGAGGCTGTAACAGTATAAATTCCGCCTATGCTTGCATCGTGATAATAGATGACAACCGGTTGGGTGGATTGTGAAAGGTGCCGAACATTGAAATCCTTTATGACCCCTACTATCTCGCAAGGTGGATTGTAGAAATCCGGTAAGCTGCTTGAGGCGTAGTGTGGTTCTTCAGGTTGCAGCTTGTCTTTGGTGATGTCTTTTATTCCATAGACTCTTTTAGCGGTTTCGTTGATAATTACCTTGAAACTGTTTTTGGTGAACGCTTCATCTATGGAGTCGTTCCATAGGCGCCCCTCTACAAGTTGAAAATCGTATATTGCCATGGAATGGCTCGTTAAATGTGCGCGCAATGCCGGATGGAAACCGTTTTCGGCTCTGTTGAGCGCAAAGCTGTCAAAACGGAAGTCAGTGAACAGCAAGTTGTTTCCTCTGCTCCAATGCTCAAACAGAGTGCTTTCACTCATTCGTTTATTGACCAAAGCATTACTTATATATTGTCTTTTTCCTTCATCCAATCCATCCTCTTTAGTTGTTTTATAAAGACCTAATTTATCGACATACATCCGGCAAGTTATCACATCGTGCGAGCGGAAACCGAGGTCAGCGCAGAGCATATATTCCAACTGCCGCACAAAAAATAGAGAAACGGTTATTATAAAGATAGTTACGACATATTGAAAACACAGTAATATCATACGTGACCGTGTGGAAAAGCGTGAAGATGCCAGCTCGCGTATGGAGTTGACGGGCTTGCTGCATGTGTATTTCAAGAACGGATAAACAGTAGTCAGCAATGGCAATCCTAAAAGTACGATGGCAGAGACCTTCCGGTCAAAGCCGGAGTCTGTTGTGGTAGGTATATAAAGTTCATGGAAAAAGAAAAACTTGGTTATTTCTATTAAAGCCCAGCAGAGGAGCAATGCCAGTCCCGTCAATAAGATGTTCTCGGCATATATTTGCAGAAAAATGTCTGTCCTGCCTGCACCGAACACCTTTTTCACCCCGAACTCTCTTGACCGCTTGGACATGATGACAGTGTAGATGTTGATGAAGTTCAGCAGCCCTATGATGCCTACCAGGAAGGCTACTACCATCAATACCCGGACATAGCTTTGGTTGCCATATTGATAGTTCTTGTTTTCTTTTCCGTGGTCTTTATCGTAATATAAATCTTTCAAAGGCAGATACTGATAGCGTACTGTCTCATAAGTGCTCCATTTGCTGCGGGGGTGTTCTTTTGAATACTTTTTATTCAGCAGTGCGATATCTGTATCCGGTGCCATCAGCATGGCGTATATAGGGTCGAAAAAAAGGAATTCGTCCAATTCATCCGACATGAATATATCCGGCATCCATGATGTCTTGGTATCGGGGTCGTCCACCACTCCTATGATAGTGAATTTATTCCCTTTTGTGTTTTTGAAAGTAGCGCCTATGGCATTCTTTCCTCCCAGCTTCTTCATCCAAAAAGAACGGGTGATGACAACATCCCTCGGGCGGACTATTCTTCCGCTTCCGGCAATCACCCTATATGGAAAGATTTTGAAGAAGGTGCTGTCTACAGAAAAAGCGTTCGCTGCAATTTCTTGTTCTCCGAACAGAACGGGCATATCCGATATTTGATAAATCACCGTAAATTGTTCTACGGCAGGATCCTTTTCCAATCCCGACCGGTAGCCTCCCAAGAAGTTTTCACCACTGCTGGTAGAGGTTTTTATCAGGCAAATACGTTTATATTCAGGGAAGCACCGGTTCACTGTATTTTCTTGGTGGATGTATCGGGTTACGGTGAGTACGCAAGCCAAACTGCACGCCAATCCCAATACATTGATAAGGGTGTATGCTTTGAATTTCAGCAATGCATTGATGGCTAAGATTATTTGTCTCATAGTGCGTTGTTTTATTTCAGTATCAATTCTTCCGCTTCGCCAAAGGTATCATATCCCGTTGTAATTACCCAATCTCCGGGCTGCAAACCTTCCGTAATCTCGTATTGTTGCGGATTTTGGCGACCGATGCCAAGCGGCACGCGCACGGCTTTTGTCTTTGCGGCGTTCAGTTTGTAAATCCATTGTCCGCCGGTACTCTGGTAGAAGTTGCCGCGCGGAATGACGAGCGCCTCCTCCGGCTGGCCGAGTTCTATCTGTACCCGGAAGCTTTTGCCTACACGTACGTTGTCGGGCATGTCACCGGTGAAGACGAGGTCTACGTCGAACGTGCGGTCTTTGACTTCGGGAACCACTTTCGTGATGCGCAACGGGTATTTTCTTCCCTGATAATTGATGGTGGCAGGCAATCCGGTGATAATGCGGTCGATGTAATATTCGCTCAGGGAAGTATGCACTTTATATTGGTCCAGCACCTTGATTTCTGCAATGCTTTCGCCGGAAGCGACCTGCTGTCCCGGAGTCACCTTGACAAAACTGAGCTGGCCGGCGACGGGAGCTTTCACCACCAGGTTGCCGAGCCGTTCGCAGGCGCGTTCATACTTCTTCCGTTCCCGTTCGCGGTCGTTCCTGATGAGGTCTTTGCGGATGACGGTGACGGCAGAGTCATGACGGAGGCTTTCCCTTTGAAGATGGGTATTTTTCACTTTATAGTTGTATTCGTCCTCGGAAACTTCGAGCTGCGCCTTGCTCTTGATGCCCATGCGGTACTCCTCCTTGTCAAGGGCAAAACTCTTGCGCAGGCGGTTGAGGTCATAATCGGTCTGCAGGGCTTGTTGTTGCAGGTTCAGGCTTTTCTGCTCCATTTCAATTTCTTTTTCGCGGTAGGTGATGAGCTGCTTTTCCCAGTCGTCGCGCTGGTCTTCGATACTGCGCAGCAGGTCGGGGTTTTCCATGACGAGGATGGTATCTCCTTGCCGGAGCAGGCTCCCCTCCTCTCCTATGATGCGTTCCACGCTTCCGGCTTCACGTGCATTGACCTTGATGGTAAGGATGGGCTGAATCACTCCCTCCACATCTACATATTCCATAAATTTGCTGTTCTTGACTTCGGCTATCTGTATGTTGTCTTGCTCGATACGCAGTTTGCTGGGACCCAGCGAAAGGGTGACTACATAAATCAAGAAGGCAAGGAAGGCAACGCCTCCCGCCAGATAGTAGCGGTAACGGATGTACCAGGGTTTCTTTTCAAGTTTTATATCCATAATGCAATATTTTATATACTCTTTTTTTACTTTTCAGATACCCCCTTCAGAGGTACTTCTGAATAAGGGTTCCGAGTTTTACTAAAACTTTACCGGAGATTTAGTAAATCGTCACCGGAGTTTTAGTAAATCTCCGGCCAGCTTTTACTAAAACTATTCCACGATTCTATTACTGTATAGATTCTTCATTAGTAACCCTTTCCAAGTCTTCTGCCAGTGGCCTCTCTTTTTCAAAGTCATATAGCGTGATGCTTCTCAGTGCATAGTACAAACTCCAATAGTTGTACAAAGCCGTTATATAGCTTCTCCGGGCCGTATCTTTTTCCGTGATGGATGCATTGAGGTCGAGTACCGAGGACTTGCCGAGCAGATAGAGTTTTCGGGCTACTTCGGCGCGTCGTTGGGCTGTATGGTCCGTGCGGGCGGCTATGTTTACCCGTTGCGCCTGCAGGTTGAATTGCTTTACGAGTTTCCGTACGTTCAAGTCGAAATCCGTCTTGTCTTGCTCTACCTGCGTGTAGACAAGGTCTCGGTTGGAACGGGCCACGCGTACTTGTCCCCTTCCGCGCCCCCAGTCCAGGATGGGGAGGGTAATGCCCAGGCTGACGTACTGCTGGTCCAGTGGATTCCGGTAGGCATCTTTCAGCTTGTCGGCAGTTTGTGTCAAGCCGAAGCGCAGGTAGATGTCTGCCTTCAGTCCGGCATTGGCCTTGGCGCGCGACACGGCACTCTCGCTTTCCACCTTGCGGCGCAGCATGTTCTGTATCTCCGGACTGTTTTCGTTGGCAAGCATCAGCGCGGCATCCAGGTCGATGTGCAGGTCGGGCACGCGGTTGTCTATTCTCACCTTTATAAGGAGGTCTTCTTGGATGCCGAGGTAGGAACGGAGTTCCTGCATGCAGTTTTCCACTTCGATGCGGGCATTCATGCAGTTGGTTTCTTCGGTCAGTTTGTTGAGTTCGAGTTGCAACATTTCGTTTTCGCTGATGGTGCCGATGTTATATCGTCCTTGCGCATATATATATAAGGTGTCGGCATTGGCGTAGTTGGCGTTGGCTATTTCGTAGTTGCTTTGTGCTTTGGCCAGGTTGAAGAACTTCTCTGTGGCATTGGCGGCAACAAGTTCAAGGGTTTCTACGTAGGTTTTCTTGGCTTCGCGATAACGGATAGGTTCGATGCGCCGATCCCACTTCAAGCTGTTGTAGCCAAACAAGGACTGGCTGTATCCGATGTTGACGGGTGAAGTCTGCCAGGAATAGGTGTCACTGCTGAAAAGGTCGAGGCGCTGCGCAGCCGTTTCAATGAAAAAGGTTCCTCCGGTCCACGGCACGTTTTGTGTCAGACTCAGTGTTAGGTCGGTACTCAGCAGGTTCTGCTCTATGAACTTGACGTTGCCATCGCTTTGGGTCACTTTGTTGATGGCACGGTCCAGATAAGGATTGGAAGTAAGCTTGAGCGTCGGCAGGTAGTTGGCACAGTAGTATTTGTAGTTCCAATAAGCGGAACGGAAGCTATGGCGGGCATTTTGGGCGTCGGGCGACTGCTGGCGGGCCTGCTCGATGGTTTCTTCCAAAGTCAGCTCCAACGTGTGCTCTTGGGCAACGGCACTCGACATCAGACTGAATGTAATAAGCAATAAAAATATATTCCGGTGCATAGTTGTTTTCTTTACTCTATAAAGTTCAAATTCTATGCCATAAGTATAAGTTATTGTATTATAAGTGTTTGTTGTGGTTCGAAGCTTTCCAAACGTGTGCAGTTGCGCACAAAAATAGTGCGATAATGCACGCACAACACATGGATATTATACTTATCTTTGCCCGTACAAGAGATGTGGGATTGTGTAGGCCTTGCCTGCACGAAAAGAAAACAGATATGGAGCAGTTTGGTAAAATATTGATTGTAGATGATAACGAGGATGTCCTTTTTGCACTGAACCTTCTTCTCGAACCCTACGCCGAGAAGATAAAAGTGGCAGTGACTCCCGACCGCATCGAGCATTTTATGACCACTTTCCGTCCGGACATTATTCTGCTGGATATGAATTTCAGCCGTGATGCCATCAGTGGTCAGGAAGGTTTCGACAGCTTGAAGCAGATTCTGAGTATCGACCCGCAAGCAGTGGTCATCTTCATGACTGCCTACGCGGATACGGACAAGGCAGTGCGTGCCATCAAAGCGGGGGCTACGGATTTCATTCCCAAGCCGTGGGAGAAGGAGAAGTTGCTGGCCACCCTTTCTTCGGGCATGAAGCTGCGTCGTTCGCGGACCGAGATAAATCTGCTGAAAGAGCAGGTGGAAGTTCTGAGCAATGTCACAGCAGGAGGCTCCGAAGAGATTATTATCGGTGATTCTCCTGTCATGCAGCAAGTCTTCTCTACTGTGGAGAAGTTGCGCGATACGGATGCCAACATACTTATATTGGGTGAGAATGGAACCGGAAAGGATGTGATTGCCCGCCTGCTTTACCGCAATTCTCCCCGCTATGGAAAGCCGTTTGTTACGATAGACCTCGGCAGTATTCCCGAACAGTTGTTCGAAAGCGAGTTGTTCGGCTACGAGAAAGGCGCCTTCACCGATGCACGGAAAGCGAAAGCCGGACGTATGGAAGTGGCAACCGGCGGTACGCTTTTTCTGGACGAGATAGGTAATCTTTCCCTGCCCATGCAGGCCAAATTGCTGACTGCCATCGAAAAGCGTTGTATCAGTCGTTTGGGAAGTACGCAGGCTACGCCCATTGATGTGCGGCTCATCTGCGCCACCAATGCAGACATCCGTCGGCTGGTGGACGAAGGAGACTTCCGCCAAGACCTGCTGTATCGCATCAACACCATCGAGTTGCATATTCCACCTCTGCGGGAACGCGGAAACGACATCCTCCTGCTGGCAGAGTATTTCCTGCAACGGTATGCCCGCAAATATCAGAAAGAGATGCGCGGGCTGACCCGGGAGGCGAAAAACAAGTTGTTGAAATATGCCTGGCCGGGTAATGTACGTGAGTTGCAGCATACAGTGGAACGTGCTGTCATATTGGGAGACGGTTCTCTGCTTCGTCCGGAGAACTTTATGTTCCAAGCTTCTGTTTCCCGTCAGAAGAAGGAAGAAGAAGTCCTCAACTTGGAGCAATTGGAACGGCAGGCTGTGGAACGTGCCATGCGGCTCAGTGAAGGAAATGTGACCCGTGCCGCCGAATACTTGGGCATTACTCGCTTCGCCTTGTACCGGAAACTTGAAAAACTGGGCTTATGAAACGATATTCATTGATTGTGGCACTGCACATCATCGGCATAGCCTTCCTTTCGGTCGGCGTTTATCTGCTGGTGGATGCCGGACTGTGGTTCAGTGCACTGATGGCTTTTTTGATATTGCTGGCGATTGCCGTTCATCTGTACCGCCTGCAGATGATGCAGGTGCGCATGATGCGCCATCTGGCAGAGAGCCTGCGCTATGACGACATGATGCTGTCATTCCGTTCTCCCTACAAGAACCGGTCTATGGAGGATATGGTGGACGAGCTTTCCGAAGCGATGAGGAATTTCCGTACCCGCGTGCTGGAACGCAATGAGATGGAAGCGTGGCAAAAGCTGATACGTGTGCTGACGCACGAAATAATGAATTCAATCACTCCCATCATCTCCCTCTCCGAAACCTTGAGCGAGCGGGAAATGTCGGAAAAGAACTATCCCGTCATGCGGCAGGGAATGCAGACTATCCACCGCCGTAGTAAGGGGTTGTTGGAGTTTGTGGAGAATTACCGGAAGCTGACAAGACTTCCCGCCCCCGTCCGTCGTCCGGTTGCCGTCCGCGAGCTGTTGCAGGATTTGCAGAAGCTGTTTTCGGAAGAGTATATCCGGATAGAGCTTCCGGAGACCGACCGCATACTCCAGATAGACCGGACACAGATAGAACAAGTACTGATTAATCTGATTAAAAATGCCAAAGAGGCATGTAGCAGGAAAGAGCATCCCCGGATAGAAGTGAAGATGCTACCCGCCCTCTCGTGGCAATGCCTAATCACTGTCAGTGACAATGGTGAAGGCATTCTGCCGGAAGTGCAAGATAAGATTTTTGTACCGTTCTTCACCACCAAGCCTTCCGGTTCGGGCATCGGGCTCAGTTTATGTAAACAAGTGATGAACCGGCATGGAGGGAATATCACGGTGCAGTCTACTGTGGGAAAAGGGAGTTGCTTTACGCTGCTATTTGGATAAGTGGGGAAGAGGGTATATACAAAAATAAGCTACTGAAAAATCAGTAGCTTATTAATTTCTGTCGGGGTAGCGGGATTCGAACCCACGACCCCCTGCTCCCAAAGCAGGTGCGCTAACCGGACTGCGCTACACCCCGAATACTTTACTTCTGAAAAGCGAGTGCAAAGGTAAAAACAATTCTGATACCAACCAAACATTTAGGCAAGTTTTATGCAATTAAAATTACATTTTCAGATAGAAATCTTTCGTTAAAGCTACATATTCAGGGGTAAACTCATTGTGATTCACCTCAATACAGAGTTTCTCTTCTCTACACTCTTTTGCTTCAAAACCAAAGTTCAGCAATACCCGTCTGCACGGTTTTCCGGGCTTGGTGAAGACTTGCACACGATGCAATGGAAACAACTTATGGTTCCAAGCTGTATCCACAACCGTTTTTTCAGCTTCCGCTGGAATAATGATGCTTACGACTCCTTGCTCTTCAAGCAAAGATGCCGAACGATGAAACAGTAAATCGTAATTCAAATTGCCCGCATGCCGTGCTGTGCACCTTTGTTCGTCAGGACATTTCAACGCATCTATAAAATAGGGAGGATTGGAAACGATGAGGTCAAATCTGTTTTCCGGCTGATAATCTCGGAAATCATGACATATGACCTCTACTCTATCGGCCCATGGAGAGTGAGATACATTTTCTGTGGCTTGTCCGGCTGCAGCCGCATCTATCTCGATTGCAGTAATCCGGGCATGCGGATTCCTTTGCGCTAACTGTAAGGCTATTAATCCGGTACCGGTTCCAACGTCCAGTATACACTTTGCTTTGTCTGCCGGGGCCCATGCCCCAAGTAGTACACCATCTGTGCCGACCTTCATGGCGCATTTATCATGAAATATGGTAAATTGTTTAAACTTAAAAGATGATTTTGGCATGTTTATCTTCTTTAATTGGGCTCAAAAATAATCAAAGCCTGCATATTTGTCATAAAATTGGCACTGTTTTTGTCTTTTTAAAGGGTGAAGAACGTTTATTTATGAAGAAATAGCTTAACTTTGCAGGCGCTTTATTGGCCTGCCAATATGACATAAACTAAAAAGAAAGAAATGAAGAAAAGAAATTACCTGAGTGATGTCGAAGATAGAAGCGGAAACGCTTTCTCTGTAATTGCTGATTTTGAGGGGAATGAAGAACAATTGATGGACATTGAGGTAGAAGAGGTTTTACCGATATTGCCTCTCCGAAATATGGTATTGTTCCCTGGGGTGTTTATGCCGGTATCTGTAGGAAGAAAATCTTCCCTCAAATTGGTGCGTGAAGCAGAAAAGAAAAATTCTTATATAGCTGTTGTATGCCAAAAGGTGGCTGAAACAGAGACACCTCTGTTTGAGGATTTACATACCATCGGTACAGTTGCCAAGATAGTACGTGTGCTTGAAATGCCAGACCAGACAACTACAGTCATTCTGCAAGGCTCCAAACGTATGGAACTGAAGGAGATTACGGATACGACTCCTTATCTGAAGGGACGGATAGCTACGCTGAATGAAGAACTTCCGGAGAAGAATGACAAGGAATTCCATGCATTGGTAGAGGCGTGTAAAGACTTGACAGTACGCTACATCAAGTCATCCGATATGTTTCCGCAGGATTCGGCATTTGCCATCAAGAACATTACCAATCCAATGTTTTTGGTAGACTTTATCTGTACGAACCTGCCACTCAAGAAAGACGAAAAGATAGAACTGCTCCGTATCGACTCTTTGCGGGCGCGTACCTACCGCCTGCTTGAGATTCTGAATCGTGAAGTGCAGCTTGCCGAAATCAAAGAGTCTATCCAGATGCGTGCACGTGAGGATATAGACCAGCAGCAGCGTGAGTATTTCCTGCAGCAGCAGATTAAAACCATTCAGGATGAGCTGGGTGGCGGCGGTCAAGAGCAGGAAATAGAGGAGATGCGTAAGAAGGCGGAGACCATCAAATGGAATGATGAGGTGAAGGCTACGTTCCTGAAAGAGGTGGATAAGTTGGAACGTACCCATCCCCAGTCTCCCGACTATAGCGTGCAGCTGAACTATCTGCAGACGATGCTTAGTTTGCCGTGGGGCATTTATACGACGGATAATCTGAGCCTTGTCAATGCAGAAAAGACACTGAACAAAGACCATTATGGTTTGGAGAAGGTGAAGGAACGCATTCTGGAACATCTTGCTGTATTAAAGCTGAAAGGCGATATGAAATCACCCATCATCTGCTTGTATGGCCCTCCGGGTGTGGGAAAAACCTCTTTGGGGCGTTCCATTGCTGCCGCCTTGAAGCGTAAGTATATCCGTATGTCGCTGGGAGGCGTGCATGATGAAGCTGAGATTCGCGGTCATCGTAAAACCTATATCGGTGCCATGCCGGGACGGATTATCAAGAATCTGATAAAGGCAGGTTCCTCCAATCCGGTATTTATTCTGGATGAAATAGACAAGGTGAGTGCCGACCGCCAGGGAGACCCCTCCTCTGCCCTCCTCGAAGTGCTCGACCCGGAACAGAATACTACATTCCATGATAACTTTCTGGATGTGGACTATGATTTGTCCAAAGTGATGTTCATCGCTACTGCCAATAATCTGAATACCATCCCCGGACCGTTGCTGGACCGTATGGAGCTGATTGAGGTAAGCGGCTATATCACGGAAGAAAAGATTGAGATTGCCCGCCGCCATCTGGTTCCGAAGGAATTGGAGGCAAACGGTATGAAAAAGAATGATATCAAGATTCCGAAGAACACACTGGAAGCCATTATAGAGAATTATACCCGTGAGAGCGGCGTGCGCGAACTGGAAAAGAAAATCGGAAAGATACTCCGTAAATCTGCACGCCAATATGCTACGGACGGTTATTTTGCGAAGACCGAAATAAAACCGGGAGACTTGTATGAATTCCTGGGTGCACCCGAATATACCCGGGACAAGTATCAGGGTAATGAGTATGCAGGGGTGGTGACCGGTCTGGCGTGGACTGCCGTAGGTGGTGAAATACTTTTCGTGGAAACCAGCCTGAGCCGTGGCAAGGGCGGACGTTTGACATTGACCGGTAATTTGGGTGATGTAATGAAAGAGTCGGCCATGCTGGCACTGGAATACATCAAGGCGCATGCCTCCCTGCTGAATCTTGACGAAGAGATTTTTGATAACTGGAACATCCACGTCCATGTGCCCGAAGGTGCCATTCCGAAGGACGGTCCTTCTGCCGGCATCACGATGGCTACCTCCCTCGCTTCTGCCCTCACCCAGAAAAAGGTGAAGGCCAATCTTGCCATGACGGGAGAGATAACACTTCGCGGTAAGGTACTTCCGGTAGGAGGCATCAAGGAGAAGATACTGGCTGCCAAGCGTGCCGGTATCAAGGAGATTATCTTGAGCGACGAGAACCGCAAGAATATAGAAGAGATACAGGATATATATCTGAAAGGACTGACTTTCCACTATGTGAAAGATATTAAGGAAGTGTTTGCCATTGCGCTGACTGATGAAAAAGTAGCCGATGCCATCGACTTGTCCGTAAAGAAAGAAAAGACCGAAAAGAAAGAGGAATGACATTCGAGTTACAATATACAGACAGCAAGACCAATGCACGTGCCGGACTGATTACTACTGACCACGGGCAGATTGAGACACCTATCTTTATGCCGGTAGGTACAGTGGGAACAGTGAAAGGCGTGCATCTGCCTGAGCTGAAAGAGGATATAAAGGCGCAGATTATATTGGGTAATACCTATCATCTTTATCTGCGTCCGGGACTGGAAGTGATAGAGAAAGCCGGTGGACTGCATAAGTTCAACGGCTTTGACCGTCCTATGCTGACAGACAGCGGCGGTTTCCAGGTATTCTCGTTGTCCGGTATCCGCAAGTTGCGCGAAGAAGGTGCGGAATTCCGTTCACACATCGACGGTAGCAAGCATATCTTTACACCGGAGAAGGTGATGGATATAGAACGGACTATCGGTGCAGACATCATGATGGCCTTTGATGAATGTCCTCCGGGGGATTCGGACTACGAATATGCCAAAAAATCACTGGGATTGACACATCGCTGGCTGGACCGTTGTATCAAGCGTTTCAACGAAACAGAACCGAAATACGGTTATCAGCAATCCTTATTTCCCATTGTGCAGGGGTGCGTCTATCGCGACCTCCGCGAGCAGTCAGCAGAGTTTGTTGCCTCTAAAGGTGCTGACGGTAATGCCATTGGTGGTCTGGCTGTGGGCGAGCCTGTAGACAAGATGTACGAGATGATTGAGCTGGTGAACGGTATTCTTCCCAAAGACAAGCCTCGCTATCTGATGGGAGTCGGGACCCCGGTAAACATTCTAGAGGGCATTGAACGCGGTGTCGATATGTTCGACTGTGTGATGCCTACCCGCAACGGACGCAACGGCATGTTGTTTACCAAGGACGGCATCATGAACATGCGCAACAAAAAATGGGAAATGGATTTCTCTCCCATTGAAGCAGACGGTGCCTCCTACGTAGATACCATGTACAGCAAGGCATACTTGCGCCATCTGTTCCATGCACAAGAGCTGCTTGCCATGCAGATAGCATCTATCCACAACTTGGCTTTCTATCTGTGGCTGGCAGGCGAGGCACGTAAGCATATCATTGCAGGCGACTTTGCTACCTGGAAACCGATGATGGTGAAACGCGTATCGACAAGATTATGAGAAAAATGAACTGGAGGATATGGAAGAATATAAAGCTGCCGAGAGGTAAATTCCTGAAGCGGCTGGACTGGTACATTATTAAGAAGTTCCTGGGTACATATGTCTTTGCCATCGCATTGATTATCTCCATTGCGGTGGTGTTCGACTTCAACGAGAAGATGGACCGCTTCATGTCTCATGAAGCGCCGTGGAATGCTATTGTCTTTGATTATTATCTGAACTTCATCCCCTACTTTGCCAATCTGTTCAGTCCGCTGTTTGTATTTATCGCCGTAATCTTCTTTACTTCCAAACTGGCGGAGAACTCGGAGATTATTGCCATGTTCTCTACGGGAATGAGTTTCAAGCGTATGTTGCGTCCTTATATGGTATCTGCGGCAATCATTGCGGTAGTGACGTTCTGCCTCGGGTCTTATGTCATTCCCAAAGGCAGTGTGACACGTATCAATTTTGAGGACAAGTACTACAAACCCCGTAAGGCGAATACGGCACGGAACATCCAGCTGGAAGTGGATTCGGGGGTAATTGCCTATATCGAACGTTTTGAAGACTACAGCAAGACCGGTTATCGCTTTTCTTTGGACAAGTTCAATGACAAGCAACTGGTCTCCCACCTTACAGCCCGTTCCATTACCTACGACACGACGGCCGTGCATAAGTGGAAAATCAAGGATTATATGATTCGCCAGATGGATGGCATGAAGGAGAGTATCACGAAGGGTGACCGCATAGACACTACCCTTTTTATGGAGCCTGCCGACTTCCTGATTATGAAGAACCAGCAGGAGATGTTGACCAGCCCTCAGCTAAGCGAGTACATCAACAGGCAGCGGCAACGCGGCTTTGCCAACATTAAGGAATTTGAGATAGAGTACCACAAACGCATTGCCATGTCGTTTGCCTCCTTTATCCTGACGCTGATTGGAGTGTCTTTGTCTTCCAAGAAAACGAAAGGTGGAATGGGATTGCATTTAGGTATAGGCTTGGCATTGAGTTTCTCTTATATTCTGTTTCAGACCATTGCTTCCACATTTGCCGTGAACGGCAACATGCCTCCGGTCATCGCTGTGTGGATACCGAATATAATGTATGCCTTCATTGCATTCTATCTATATAGGAAAGCGCCGAAATAAGCATTCTAAACCTCTACTTCAGCTTGCTCAAGTTGAGGTTTGGCGTACTAAAGCAGAGGTTTAGGATGTTTGTCTCTGGAAGCCCATTAAAATAAGAAGCCCCTCCCACTCTTGCGTTGTACAAGTGCGGGAGGGGCTTTTTGTTGTATTCATTTTCCTCTTTTGTTCTGTTCCCTTTTTTGCCGGAAAGAGACGTCGGTTTCTAGGGAACACCCTCACTTTCGTCTTACAGGTTTTTTAAGTTGCTGTTGTATGCACCGGGCATCAGCAAGCTTAATTCAAGTAAGCGGAAAGTTCTGCAGCAGAGATGTTTTTGGCAATAATTACACCATTATCATCCAGTAAATAGTTAGTGAATCCGCGGCCTAAGCGATATTTCTTAAAGAGGCCGGAATATTCGCCTTTAGTTTCCACGAAACAAGTGGGCGTAACTATTTGGTCCTTACGGATGGTTTCTTCAAAGATTGACTGATACTCATCGAATGAAACTGAAACCATCTTCACATTGTTGCGGGCAGTAGAGCGAAGCGCATTGCTCAAACTTGCGTTTTGCATCCGGGACTGCGCGTCGTAACTTGCCCAAAAACTGAGCAATACATACTTTCCTTTCAAGTCTGAAAGTTCGGTTTGGGATTGCTCTGCCGACATGGTTTGGATTTTGAAATCCGGGGCCATGTCACCCACATTCAAACCTCCGGTAGGTTTGTCTTTTTCTACAAAAGAAGTCAAGGAACTTATTAGTAATACAACAAAAATCCATTTTGCATATTTCATGCGGCACGGTTTTGGTTAATACTATCCGGGACTGTCCTTCAACAGTGATTTCTTCCCGGAACATCGTCTTGTCAAAGCCTTGAATAGTGATAAATACACTGATAATCAAAGCTTTTAATTGTGAAATCGGGTGCAAAGGTAAGTAATTCCTAAACAAACTTCCAAATAAACAAGCATTTTTCTCACTTTTTAGAGGCATATTTTTATGTTATTTAGCATAAATAGTGGGAATTTTCCTTACTTTTGTAGCCTATTATTCTATCAAAAAGATGACTTATGCAACCATTGAACACTGAACTCATCCTGATACGTATTACGGGTGAAGACCGTCCGGGACTGACAGCTTCCGTGACGGAAATTCTGGCGAAATATGATGCTACCATTCTGGATATTGGCCAGGCAGATATTCACAATACTCTTTCGTTGGGCATTTTGTGCAAGACGGAAGAACAACACTCGGGGTTCATTATGAAGGAACTGCTTTTCAAGGCTTCCTCCCTGGGAGTGACTGTCCGTTTCTACCCCATTACTACCAAAGAGTACGAGGATTGGGTGAATATGCAGGGAAAGAACCGCTATATTCTTACTTTATTGGGGCGTAAGTTGTCTGCCCGTCAAATATCTGCCGTTACCCGTATTCTTGCAGAGCAAGGCATGAATATCGATGCCATCAAGCGCCTTACAGGGCGTATTCCGCTGGACGAATGCGAATCGCGTACACGCGCCTGCATCGAATTTTCCGTTCGTGGCACTCCGAAAGACCGTATTGCCATGCAAGAACAGTTAATGAAACTGGCAACCGAACTGGAAATGGATTTCTCTTTCCAGTTGGACAATATGTACCGCCGGATGCGCCGCCTCATTTGTTTCGATATGGACTCTACGCTGATTGAAACAGAAGTAATTGATGAATTGGCCATACGTGCGGGTGTGGGCGACCAGGTGAAGGCCATTACCGAACGCGCCATGCGTGGTGAGATAGATTTCATTGAGAGCTTTCGCGAACGAGTGGCTTTGCTGAAAGGATTGGATGAGTCCGTGATGCAGGAGATTGCAGAAAATCTTCCCATTACGGAAGGTGTGGATCGCCTAATGTATGTTTTGAAGAAATACGGTTACAAGATAGCTATTCTTTCGGGAGGGTTTACCTACTTCGGGCAGTACCTCCAGAAGAAGTACGGTATAGACTATGTGTATGCCAACGAGCTGGAAATAGAGGATGGCAAACTGACCGGCCGCTATCTCGGTGATGTAGTCGACGGTAAGCGTAAGGCAGAGTTGCTGTGTTTGATAGCTCAGGTGGAGAAAGTGGATATTGCGCAGACTATTGCTGTGGGCGACGGTGCCAACGACCTGCCCATGCTGGGAATTGCCGGCCTTGGAATCGCTTTCCACGCAAAGCCCAAAGTAGTTGCCAATGCCAAGCAATCCATCAACACCATTGGCTTAGATGGCGTACTTTACTTTCTGGGATTTAAGGATTCATACATTGATATTCCCCGTTGAAGGCAGATGCTTGAAACAAATTTGCAAGCCCTTGAGATAATTATTGTCCCAAGGGCTTATTTTTTTACTGTAAGAGTCTATTTTATAAGTCTTTTTCCTATCTTTGTACGCAAATTTAAAAGAGATACATGAAGTTTTCAGAACTACATTTAAATGGCGATGTGCTGGAGGCACTGGATGCCATGCGCTTTGAAGAGTGCACCCCCATACAAGAAAAATCAATTCCCGTCATACTCGAAGGTCGAGATTTAATAGCAGTGGCACAAACCGGAACGGGAAAAACAGCCGCATATTTGTTGCCTATATTGAACAAGCTTTCAGAGGGCGGACACCCTGCCGATGCCATCAATTGCATTGTCATGGCTCCTACCCGCGAGTTGGCGCAACAGATAGACCAACAGATGGAAGGTTTCTCTTATTTCATGCCGGTTTCCAGCGTGGCTGTGTATGGCGGTAATGACGGAATACTGTTCGAGCAGCAGAAAAGAGGGTTGACACTGGGTGCTGATGTCGTTATTGCTACCCCGGGGCGTTTGATAGCCCATCTTAGCCTTGGTTATGTAGATCTTTCCCGTGTCTCTTATTTTATTTTGGATGAAGCAGACCGGATGCTGGATATGGGATTCTATGATGACATTATGCAGATTGTCAAGTTTCTCCCTAAAGAGCGGCAGACCATTATGTTCTCTGCTACCATGCCTGCCAAGATACAACAGTTGGCTGGCAACATTCTGAACAATCCCGCCGAAGTGAAGTTGGCGGTTTCCAAACCAGCGGAAAAGATTGTGCAGGCAGCCTATGTCTGCTACGAGAATCAGAAGCTGGGCATCATCCGTAGCCTCTTTGCAGAGGAGACGCCGGAACGCGTCATCATCTTTGCTTCTTCCAAACTGAAAGTGAAGGAAGTGACCAAAGCCTTGAAGCAGATGAAACTGAACGTTGGTGAAATGCACTCCGATTTAGAGCAGGCACAGCGCGAAGAAGTGATGTACGAATTCAAGGCAGGACGTATCAATATCCTGGTAGCTACAGATATCGTTGCGAGAGGTATTGATATCGATGACATCCGTCTGGTGATAAACTATGACGTTCCCCACGACAGTGAAGATTATGTGCACCGCATCGGACGTACGGCGCGTGCCAATAATGACGGCGTAGCCATCACTTTCGTTTCCGAAAAGGAGCAGGGGAACTTTAAGAATATCGAAAAATTCCTGGATAGGGACATCTATAAGATACCGGTTCCCGAGGAGCTGGGCGAAGCCCCCGAATACAAGCCGAGAGCATTTGACGGAGGAAGACGGGGCGGCCGTGGAAACGGACGTAAGCCAGGAGGAAACAAGAACGGCCGTAACAACAGTAAAGGTGGAAAGCCCAGAGCCAAACGTCCACAGAATGGCGGCGAGAAGAAATAAACATTGTGGTGAAGAAAAGAAATAGAAAAAGCGGATTTATTCCGCTTTTTCTATGTTCATTGTATTGTCAAAACCAATAATCATATTTACCAAATTGTATACGGAACTTTCGGGTATGCCGAGGGTTGCCTGATAATGGTACCCCTTACTATCCACACCCATGAAATTCATATCGGCAAGAATGGCCTGGTCCAGCATTTCGGCAGGGAATATATCCGCAAACATCTTTTTAGTGATGTCCTGGCCATAAAGCATCTTCTTCCCTTCGTATACACAGATGTGGATTACATTATCATAATACACATTGTCCACACTGATTCCATTTTCAGAATAGGAAGTCTTGAAAACCTTCATCTTTGAGGGGTTGATATATACATATCCCCTATATCTTGTATTCTTGTATGTTACGATACTGTCTTTCTTTATCACTTCCGGAGTAGTAGAAATGACCTCCACTTCTCGACTGGTGAAAACCAAAGAATCTTCCGCATTCTCTGATTTATGCAGTTTAATTACTTCGTCGGCCAGCGAGTGGAACCAGAAGCTGTATTCCGTTTGACGGTCTATCTTATAGGCCACCGGTTCATTGCTGTATATGTAGATTGTATCGTGAACAACCTTGAAAGGTACGGGAGCGCTTTGCGGGTTGGCATAATATACCGTATCCCCTTCGATGCGCATCAACGGCATTTCTGTTTCATCGTTCACCCAGATGCCTTGTAACAGTTGTTTTGCAATGAGGTCTTCCTTTACGGAAACCTCTCCTGTTTGTCTGTTGCTGCATGAGGCCAATGAGACAACAAGTACAATGAGAATCGCACTTCCTTTTATTGTCATAACGTCCCTATTTATTTCTTTTCTTTTTTCTGCAACTTTATTTTCCGATGCAATGATATGTGAAACCTTGTTCTTCCATATCTTTCTTGTCGTAAATGTTACGTCCGTCCAATACCAACGGCTGCTCCATGGTTTTCTTGATGACTGCCCATGAAGGCAGGCGGAATTCTTTCCATTCGGTCACCAGCATCAGTGCATCTGCATCCAGCGCAGCATCATACATATCTGTTGCATAATAAATACTTTCTCCTATGCGACGCCGGCATTCGTTCATGGCAGCCGGGTCGTAGGCACGTACTTTACAACCGGCCTTCAGCAACTCGTCAATCAATACCAGAGCCGGGGCTTCACGCATGTCATCTGTTTCGGGTTTAAAGGCCAGCCCCCAAATGGCAATGGTCTTTCCCTCCAAATCATTATTGAAATGCTTCTGCAACTTTTCGAATAAGATACTCTTCTGTTTCTCGTTCACCTCCTCTACTGCATGGAGTACACGCATCTTGTAGCCGCTCAGTTCAGCCGTTTTAATCAGTGCCTTTACATCCTTAGGGAAGCATGAACCGCCGTAACCTATCCCCGGATAGAGGAACTTGCGTCCGATACGGGTATCCGAACCGATACCACTGCGCACCATGTTTACATCCGCTCCCACCAATTCGCACAAATTGGCAATGTCGTTCATGAAGCTGATGCGGGTGGCAAGCATGGAGTTAGCTGCATACTTTGTCATTTCTGCAGAAGGGATGTCCATAAAGATGACACGGAAGTTGTTCAGCAGGAATGGTTTGTAGAGCTTGCTCATTATCTTCTTGGCTCGTTCGGACTCTACTCCCACCACTACACGGTCGGGACTCATAAAATCGTTGATAGCATTACCTTCTTTCAGAAACTCGGGATTCGAAGCGACATCGAAGTCAATGTTCATCCCTCTCTTATCAAGTTCTTCTTGAATGGTAGCCCGCACTTTTCTGGCAGTACCTACGGGAACGGTACTTTTGGTTACCACCAACACATATTTCTGCATATTGCGTCCAATGGTGCGGGCAACTTCCAGCACATAGCTCAAGTCGGCACTTCCATCCTCATCGGGTGGTGTACCTACGGCACTGAATACCACTTCCACTTCATTCAGACAACTCTCCAGAGACGTGGTGAATTGCAGGCGTCCTGCTTTCACATTCCGGCTAACCATTTCTTCCAGTCCATTTTCATAGATAGGAATAACACCCTTTTTCAGTGACTCTATCTTTTCACTGTTCGTGTCTACGCAAATAACGTTGACACCGATTTCCGCAAAGCAGGTTCCGGTTACCAAACCGACGTATCCTGTACCGACAATGGCTATTTTCATATTTTATTCATAATAGACCGCATCCTTGAACGATACGGCATGTCCGTCTTTATCTGATAATAGAAGCTGTTCCGTAGCAACGGGCCATTCAATACCGATGGTTTCGTCGTCAAAACGGATGGATGCCTCGGATTGTGGTGCGTATACGTTGTCTACCTTGTATGTAAAGACAGCTTCATCGCTCAGCACCAGAAAACCGTGGGCAAAACCACGCGGAATGAAGAATTGTCTTTTGTTCTCCTCACTTAGCTCCACACTGACATACTTTCCGAAAGTGGGAGAAGATTTTCTTAAGTCGACAGCCACGTCCAGCACTTTTCCCTTAATGACACGTACCAGTTTGGCCTGGCTGCAATCACCCTTCTGGTAATGAAGACCACGTAATACACCGAAAGAGGATTTGGACTCATTGTCCTGGATGAAGTGAACGTTTCCGACATGTGCACGGAACTCTTCTTCCTTAAATGCTTCCATAAAGTATCCGCGGGCATCATGGAATACTTTCGGCTCAATCAGCCATACGCCGTCAATCTCTGTTTGTATGTAGTTCATTTTCTTAAAATGTTTTATGTACTTTCAGTTGGAATCCAAAATTGTCTCCATATATCTCTCCCATATCCAATGCAAGGGACGCGTTGAAGCACCAGCCCTTCCATTTACGGGGAATATAGTAAAACGATGCAAAAGTAGAAAAATTTTCTAATATATCGGGTATTGGACGATGAGGAGTTCCCCAAGTTCTGTTGTGGGACAATTTTGCCACATATCTCCACTCACTGCTGATGTCGCCGCTCCATCCCAGATGCAGGGCCTTAACGCGATTGTACTTGAAACTCATATCGCCATCCTTATTATAGATAGGCGATGCTATCAACGGATTGGCTATCGCCATACCCCAATGTGCCCATCCTGGGTAGTAACCGTTGTTGTAGTAGTTGTCGGCTCCTCCGGTCTTACCTACTACAGAATTTTGCAAACCGTGCAGTGGACCGCTCATATTGGTAGTCTGGAGATATTCGATAACGATTCCGTTGATGGCTTGTCTATGGTTGGATTTATATTCCACACCCCATAAGCCATCCCAACCGTTGAGTTTGGCCATGGCGGAGAAGTCATCAAAATGATTGTCCAGATAGGCGCTGATGGAGAAATCTTCCTTAGGACGATAAGTCATTTTGATATATTCGCTACCCAGAAAATTGCCTTGGAAAGCCAGATGTTCACCTACCGGTCCGTCCTCACGCCCGTGGCCGGGGAAGAATACGCGTACGTAATCCTTCCATCCGTTGCCCAAGTCTCCCGATTCGGAACCTCCAATCTTGTATCCTCCGAATTGGGTGTCGAGGGTCATTCCGAGTTCCAGTTGCCATTTTCCTTTGGGTATACCGATACGCAGGAACCCTTCTTTATGATGGTATTTGATACTCTTGGTGTACCAGTATTTTTCTCCGACTTGCTCCCGCTGGTATTTGTTATCTGTAAACCATCCGTACGAGATTTCTCCTTTCAGGCCTAAACGGGGTAGCAACTGTACATACTCGGGTATGCCTATCTGTACTTGTGGGATGGGACGCGCATTACCCGACCAGGTCATGCCGCCACTGCTCAGCTCTTGATTCAGCAATGGAGAATTCTGTTCCCGGCTTCCGGCAAAGAATCCAAACCACTTGTAACGGATGTCTACGTAAGCCTGCTGTACAATGAAGGAGGTCGTGCTGAATCCGGCTGCTGCAACCAAATCCAGTGCTTCTTCAAACTTCCATTTTCCAAGTTGGTGTTTGTAGGATATTCCTCCACGTATGTAAGTATTGTTGTCGAGCGAAGTGAGTCCTTGCTGGTTGCTGACCTGCCAAAGAGGAGTATTGTCACCGGTATGTAGGGCTGCTCCATATTCTACGAATGAGGACAGCTGCTGTGCCAGCATCGTGTTCTTTCCTATGAACAAGAAAACCATCAGACAGAAAATAATACGCATAATAGTCTTTTGTTAAGTGTTTAGGTTTGTATACTCTTGCGAGGACAATTGTCTTTCTATTCTTGACGAGTATAGTTAAACGGTACAAAAGTAGAAATTTTTCCGGTAAAAATTCCTTCTCTTGCCAAAAAACCTTTTTCAAATACATTTTCAATGTGCAATGTTCATAATTTGTTGATAAGAAAAAAGCTCTGAAACTAGCGTATATCCGATATTTCCGCTACTTTTGTAGCATGATTGAATTAGCACAGCACATAGAAGTATTGTTATTGGAGAACGATTGTGTCATTGTTCCCGGTTTGGGAGGATTTGTAGCTCATTATACTCCGGCAATGAGAGTAGCGGAAGAGAATGTTTTTCTGCCCCCTACCCGTATTATCGGTTTCAATCCTCAACTGAAGATGAATGACGGCTTACTTGTACAATCCTATATGGCTGTCTATGATACTGATTTTTCTGATGCTACGCGGATTGTAGAAAAAGAAGTGGCGCATATATTCACTGCTCTCCATGAAGAAGGTAAGGTGGATTTGCCCAACATTGGCGAATTGCGTTACTCCATTCATGGTATTTATGACTTTGTTCCCTATGACCACAAGATAACCACTCCTTACTTATATGGGTTGGATAGTTTTGAAATGCAGGAACTGGCGGAACTGAAGAAACCGTACATGGAAAAGACCATCCGTTATTCTGTTCCAGTTGTGCCGGAAGACAAAAAGCGAAGGTTTGAGATTAAATTCAACCGCTCCTATTTGTCGAATGCGGTTGCCATGATTGCAGTGGTTGCCTTGTTTTTCTTTTTGTCTACACCGATAGAGAATACGGAAGTGGTTGAAGGAAATTATGCGCAATTACTTCCGAATGAACTTTTTGAGATGATAGAAAAGGAATCCCTTGCCATTAATCCGATTGTTGTTAGCCGGAAGGCCGACACTCCGAAAGCGTCGGCTCAAAAAAACACGGGGCAGAAGGCAAAGAAAAAGGTGGTTCCGGTTGCCGTAAGAGAGGTTAAGGTGGGCCAAGCTAACGCGCAGAATGCTCCGGTTGTTTCTCAGCCTAAGCAGCAGGCGGCAGAAGTGTCCTCTTCAACATCTGTAACAACAAAGAGTGAAATTCAAAAGACCACAGCAGGGACTGTCGCTCCGTCACTTGTCTCTGCACAGAAATACCACGTCATCATTGCCAGTGTAGGTACTGAGAAGGATGCCGAAGCAATGGCAAAGCAACTGATTGAAAAAGGTTACCCTCATGCAAAAGCAATTGTTGGAGATGGTAAAATGCGTGTCAGCATTGAGTCTTGTGGCACAGAAACAGAAGCATATCAGGCATTGAACAGAGTTCGCCAGAATGAAACGTATAAGAACGCTTGGGTATTAAAGAAGTAGAAAGTAATCTACCCTTGCTTTATTTTTTAATTCTTTAATTTTTAACTATCATGAAGCGTATCCGTTGTCCCAAATGTGAGAATTACTTAACATTCGATGAAACCAAGTATACCGAAGGCCAATCACTGGTCTTTGTATGTGACCAGTGTAAGAAGCAGTTCAGTATCCGTTTAGGTAAATCAAAGATGAAAGCCCCTCAAAAGGAAGAACGTCCGGATGAAGCGGAGTTTAAAGAGGCTTTTGGCAGCATCACGGTCATTGAGAACGTGTTTGGTTTTAAGCAGGTACTTCCATTGCAAGAAGGTGACAATATCATAGGCCGGCGTTGCGTGGGGAATGTTATCGATGTGCCGATTGAGACTTCGGATATGAGTATGGACCGGCGTCACTGTATCATTAATGTAAAGCGTAATAAGCAGGGAGTGTTGATTTATACCTTACGCGATGCTCCCAGCCTGACGGGAACTTTCCTTAATAATGAAATTTTGGGTGACAAAGACCGTATTCGCATTGAGGATGGAGCCATTGTAACTATTGGTGCCACTACTTTTATATTGCGGGCAGCAGAGCAGGAAAGCCTTTAGACAAAAAAGAAAACTGTGTATTTCCCATTAAATGTGGTATAAATAAAGCAGACCGTACAAAAAAAGTTTTTGTACGGTCTGCTTGTTTAAAGTCATAGGAATTAAAGAATGCCTTTTACTGTTTCTGACATACCTTTTTCTTGGATGGATTTTAAGAAGCAGGTAATCATGTCTGTCAATCCTGGAACGGTATTCAAGTCTCCGTGTTCCCCCCAGATAAGGTCTTTGGCTGCCAATACGCCTTCTGCCACTTTGTGAGTATCCCCCGTTGCCCAAAGGTCTTTCAATAACTGCATGATTTCGGGAGCATCATTCGGGATGATTTCTGTGCCGTCTGCGCGGGTACCTCCTTTGTAGTACGTGATGATGGCAGCCAGTCCCAATGCCAGACCTTTCGGCAGTTCTCCTTTACGTTTCAAGTAGGTTTTTAGGCCGGGAAGGTCACGGGTTTGGTATTTAGGGAAAGAGTTCAGCATGATGCTGGTTATGGCATGGTCAACAAATGGATTGTTGAAGCGCTCCAATACATCTTCTGCAAACTTTTTCAATTCGTTTTTCGGCAGGTTCAACGTTTCCATCAGCTCGTCAAACATCACTTTATGGATGTATTGTCCGATTATAGGATGCTGGCAGGCATCGCGTACAATATTTACCCCCGACAGATAGGCTACCGGAGACAGTACGGTATGAGGTCCATTCAGCAAGGTTACTTTTCTTTCGTGGTAAGGTTTTTCGGAAGGAACAAACAATACATTCAGTCCGGCTTTGTCGGCAGGGAATTCTTCGGCGACTTCTTGCGGAGCCTCGATGACCCATAAATGGAAAATTTCAGCCTGCACTACCAAATTGTCATCGTACTGTATCTTTTCTTTTATAGCGGCAATGTCTTTGCGGGGGAATCCTGGAACGATACGGTCTACTAGTGTTGCATATACACCGCAGGCTTCCTCAAACCAGGCTCTGAACTCATCACCCAATTGCCATAATTCAATGTATTGATAGATTGTCTCCTTCAACTTGTGGCCATTCAGGAAGATGAGTTCGCAGGGGAAGATAATCAGCCCTTTGCTCTTGTCGCCGTTGAATGTCTTGAAGCGGTGATACAACAGCTGTGTCAGTTTACCCGGATAAGAAGACGCCGGTGTATCTGTCAGCTTACAAGCAGGGTCAAAGGCTATACCTGCTTCCGTCGTGTTGGAAATGACAAAACGCATTTCCGGTTGTTCGGCCAATTTCATGAACTCATCGTTTTGAGTATAGGGGTTTAAGGCACGGCTGATTACATCTATCATAGTCAGACTGTTGATGGTTTCTCCTTTATCCAGACCTTGCAGATTTACATGATAAAGGTCATCCTGGGCATTCAGCATGTCAACCATACCTTTATCGATGGGTTGGACTACTACCACATTGCTGTTGAAATCGGTCTTTTGATTCATGTTATAAATAATCCAATCCACAAATGCGCGAAGGAAATTACCTTCGCCAAACTGGATAATGCGTTCCGGGCGTTGTGCTTTGGGAGCAGTTCCTTTGTTTAATGCTTTCATTAAAAAAATGATTTAAATGGTTGATATGTAATTTTTTGATTATTCAAACTCAAAGTAAAAGTCTATGTTTTCCTTCATCAATATGTCGATGGGCATGTATTTCACTGCAGTGACCGGTCTTTTAAATATCACGTGGTCGCATAAAGTCTTCACGCCACAATAGCCTTGCAGGCCTGGGCGTTGACCGATGAGAAAGGTTACTTCACCGGTTTTCAGGAACTCTGTATTTTTGTGTAAAAGGTCATATCCCACAAGTCCTGCCAGCTTCCACCCCTTTTCGTGCAGATAACTTGCCACTTGATAAACACGGGAATTAAAAACAGCTCCCAGTACGGCTTGGGGATGTTCTTTAAAAAAAGCATCCAATATCCGTCTGTTGCCGTCAGTATCTTCCTTGTGCAACACAATGTCATGGATAGTCAAATCCTTATGTTCCTCGGAAAGGTATTGCATGAACCCCTCGAGGCGGCGTTGCATCTGGATTTCTGCCGGATTGTTTTTCTTATTGCTCAGGAATAACACAAGCTCCTGCCCTTTTTCATAGCTACGCATCAGAATCTTGGCAGCAATGTATCCGCTGGTTTTGGAATCTTGTCCGATATAACACAAGGCATGCGTCTGTTCAATATTGAAGTCTATGAATGCATAGGGAATATCCGCTTCCTCCAAATAAGTAGTGAGTTTTATGGTCTCCTCTCGGAAATTCGGGGCAACAAGTACGGCGTCGGCATTTTCCTCCCGGAGCACAGCACATGCTTCTTTATAGGAGGATTTGTCCGCATGCCGATAGTACAGATAGCTAACTCCAACATTGAACGGCCGTAATTCTTGTGCGGCACGGTCAATTCCCGCTGCTACAGCATGCCAATAATCATGTTCTATATAATAAGGTATAATGCAGACAATATGATAGCGCTTTTTAGCCGCCAGCCCGATGGCAAACATATTGGGATGATAATCTATCTCATCGAGTACTTTCTGGACTTTTTCTCTACTGGAAACGGATACGTCTCCGCGGTTGTGCAGTACGCGGTCTACAGTGCCGGCAGAGACGCCGGCCATGCGTGCTATGTCTTTAATGGTATAGTTCTTGTTTTCCATCTTGAGGTATGCTGCCTAAGGCGGTAAAGGTGAGACGTCTGAAGCTTAAATATTATAAATATTCGCCGCAAAGATACGAATTATTTTGTTTCTCCAAGTAAAATTTCTACTTTTGTGTTCGATAACGGTTAATAAAACTAAAAACAATTATACGGCCTATTATCTTTACAATCAATACTATATAGGTGTAATAGATAGAAAGTAATATTTTTAGATACTTAAAACACAAGAAGATGAAAAACTTTATGGACGGAAACTTTCTGTTGCAAACGGAAACAGCACAGAAGTTGTACCACGAGCATGCGGCTAAAATGCCGATTATCGACTATCATTGTCACTTGATTCCTCAAATGGTGGCGGAAGACTATCAGTTTAAGTCACTGACTGAGATTTGGTTGGGAGGTGACCACTACAAGTGGCGTGCCATGCGTACCAATGGTGTGGACGAACGTTTCTGTACCGGTAAGGATACTACAGATTGGGAAAAGTTTGAGAAGTGGGCCGAAACGGTACCTTATACTTTCCGTAATCCGTTGTACCACTGGACTCACCTTGAATTGAAGACCGCTTTTGGAATCGATAAAATTCTCAATCCTCATACGGCCCGTGAAATTTATGATGAATGTAATGAGAAGCTGAAACAGCCTGAATATTCCGCCCGTGGCATGATGCGCCGTTATCACGTGGAAGTGGTTTGTACTACAGATGATCCTATTGATTCCTTGGAATATCATATCAAGACACGCGAGAGCGGTTTTGAAATCAAGATGTTGCCTACTTGGCGTCCGGATAAGGCAATGGCGGTGGAAGTTCCTGCCGATTTTCGCGCATATGTAGAAAAGTTGGCCGAAGTGAGCGATGTGGCTATTTCCTGCTTTGACGATATGGTTGCTGCCTTGCGTAAGCGTCACGATTTTTTCGCGGAACAAGGATGTAAACTGTCTGACCACGGAATTGAAGAATTCTATGCCGAGGATTATACAGGAGCGGAAGTTAAGGCTATCTTTAACAAGGTATATGGCGGTACTGGATTGACGAAGGAGGAAATTCTGAAATTCAAGTCGGCCATGCTGGTTGTGTTCGGCGAAATGGATTGGGAGAAAGGTTGGACACAACAGTTCCATTATGGTGCTATTCGCAACAACAATAGTAAGATGTTCAAACTGTTAGGTCCTGATACCGGTTTTGATTCCATTGGCGAATTTACTACAGCAAAAGCTATGGCTAAATTTCTCGACCGCTTAAACTCCAATGGTAAGCTGACCAAGACTATTCTTTATAATTTGAATCCATGCGCCAACGAAGTCATTGCTACTATGCTGGGTAACTTCCAGGATGGTACGGTTGCCGGTAAGATTCAATTCGGTTCCGGTTGGTGGTTCCTTGACCAGAAGGATGGTATGGAAAAGCAGATGAATGCCCTTTCTGTACTGGGCTTATTGAGCCGATTTGTTGGTATGCTGACCGATTCCCGTTCCTTCCTCTCCTATCCGCGCCATGAATATTTCCGCCGTACATTGTGTAATCTTGTAGGCCGTGATGTAGAAAATGGTGAAATTCCTATTTCCGAGATGGAACGCGTAAACCAGATGATTGAAGATATCAGCTATTATAACGCTAAGAATTTCTTCCAATTCTAAAAAGCAATAGTAAGCTATAAGTTATGCAGTTTCACCCATAACTTATAGCTTATCTAATATTCCTTTGATACTATCCAATCGTATAAAATTGGGATGTCGTATTTCCCCTTCATGTTGCTCGTATGCCCAAGTCACGTGGTATGGTACATGGGCAGCGTATCCCCCAAGTTCCAATACCGGAAGTATGTCTGATTTTACAGAATTACCTATCATCAGGAGTTTTTCAGGCGGACAGCCCAATGTATCAATCAGCCTCTGGTAATCATCGATTTTCTTGTCACTCATAATTTCGATATGATGGAAATATTCTCGCAGTCCGGAAGCTTCTATTTTTCTTTTCTGGTCGAACAAGTCCCCCTTAGTGGCCAACACCAATTTATATTTCCCATGAAGTGACGATATGGTCTCCTTCACGCCTTCCAGTAGTGTAACCGGTTTCTGCAGAAGCTCTTGTCCCCATCCTATTACTTCATCTATAAGATGCATATTCCCGTTTCCGCCTGTCACTTTGCAGATGGTTTCAGTCATACTGAGCATTATGCTCTTCAGCCCATAGCCATACATATGCAGATTCTTCATTTCTGTTTCAAAAAACCTTTGTGATATGGATGAAGCAGGCAGATATTGCCTTAAAAGGTTACAGAATTTGTGCTCGAACTCCTGAATATAAAGTTCGCTTTCCCACAGTGTGTCATCAGCGTCAAAAGCTATAAATTCGATTTTATCTTTCATGAATGGTCGTTTTATAAAAGCGTCCAAAGATACGGAGTATTCTATATAAATGAAAAGATAAATAGTGATAAATGGGAAGTTAATATCTTGTCTGCAACTTATTAATATTGTGTTTGCAGAAAATTAATATCTTGCAAACACGATATTAATTTCCTATTTTTGCATTTATTTTTTCATTTAATACATAAATTTTAATCGTACAAAAGGATGATGACATCACCCCAACCCGCTTCCAAAGGCTTCAGCAGAGCTTTTTGGGTAAGCAGTACAGTAGAACTGTTCGAACGCATGGCATATTATGCTGTATTTATTGTTCTTACCATTTATCTTTCCAATATTTTAGGTTTCAATGATTTTGAGTCAAGCATGATTTCCGGTCTGTTTTCGGGAGGGCTCTATTTGTTGCCTATCTTTACGGGCGCATATGCCGATAAGATAGGTTTCCGAAAGTCGATGATTATTGCTTTCTCACTGCTTTCCATCGGGTATTTGGGCTTGGGATTGCTTCCCACCCTACTGGAAACAGCCGGTCTGGTGGAGTATGGCGAGACAACCCGTTTTTCAGGATTGCCGGATAGTAATGACCGCTGGATGATTGTTCCCGTATTGTTTGTTATCATGGTAGGAGGTTCGTTCATCAAGTCTATCATATCGGGATCGGTGGCTAAGGAAACAACAGAGGCTACCCGTGCTCGCGGCTATTCCATCTTCTATATGATGGTGAATATAGGAGCTTTTACCGGAAAAACGGTGGTCGACCCTCTACGGAATGTTATCGGTGAGCAAGCTTATATTTATATCAATTACTTCTCGGCTGCCATGACGGTGCTGGCATTATTGGCTGTCATCTTATTGTATAAATCGGCACATACAGCAGGTGAAGGGAAAAGCATGCGTGAAATTGGGCAAGGTTTTCTGCGTATTATCACTAATTGGCGTTTGTTGATTCTTATCCTCATCGTAACCGGCTTTTGGATGGTGCAGCAACAGCTCTATGCAACTATGCCCAAATATGTCATCCGTATGGCGGGTGAAACAGCCAAACCGGGGTGGATAGCCAATGTAAACCCGTTTGTAGTGGTTTGCTGCGTAAGTTTTATCACCCGGTGGATGGCAAAGCGCACAGCTATTACTTCTATGAATATAGGCATGTTTCTTATTCCGGTATCGGCATTGCTGATGGCATGCGGTAATTTGCTGGGCAACGATATTATTTCCGGCATGAGCAATATTACTTTGATGATGGTGTTTGGTATTGTTGTGCAAGCTTTGGCAGAATGTTTTATCTCACCGCGTTATCTGGAATACTTCTCTTTGCAGGCCCCCAAGGGCGAAGAAGGTATGTACCTCGGTTTCAGTCATCTTCATTCATTCCTCTCTTCTATTTTCGGATTCGGTATTGCGGGGGTGCTTCTGACAAAATATTGTCCTGATCCAGTCTTGTTTGAAACCCGCGAAGCGTGGGAAGCAGCTAGTGTCAATGCACATTATATCTGGTATTATTTCGCTGTTATAGGATTGGTTGCGGCAATAGCATTATTCGTTTTTGCCAAAACTACCGAATTCATCGACAAAAAGAAGAAGGCATAAGGTTTATATATTGCATACTTTTTGTATATTTGCCGTCACTTTTTTTAAAAGCGACGGCTTTTTTGTAATTAAGGAGATTAGGATGAAAGTAAAATTTATAAGCCTTGCCAGTGGAAGCAGCGGTAACTGTTATTATATAGGCACAGAAAAATATGGAATACTCATCGACGCCGGCATTGCAGTACGGACGATAAAAAAAGGACTGAAAGAAGCAGGTATCAGCATGGAAATGATACGTGCGGTATTTGTTACGCATGATCATGCGGACCATATCAAAGCAGTAGGCGGATTGGGTGAGAAACAGAATATTCCTATTTATACAACTGCCCGGATTCATGAGGGTATCAACCGGAGCTATTGCATGACAGAAAAGTTATATTCGTCTGTCCGTTACCTGGAAAAGCAGCAACCCATGCAGTTGGAAGATTTTCATATCGAATCTTTCGAGGTACCTCATGATGGCACGGACAATGTGGGCTATTGCATTGAGATAGGCGGAAAAGTGTTTGCCTTTCTTACAGACCTTGGTGAAATTACTCCTACGGCCGCAGAATATATCAGAAAGGCCAATTATCTGATATTGGAAGCCAACTACGATGAGGAAATGTTACGCATGGGTACCTACCCCCAATACCTGAAAGAACGGATTACCAGCCGCACCGGACACATGAGTAATATTGCTACTGCTGAATTTCTTTCGGAAAATATGACGGAACATTTACAGTATATTTGGCTTTGTCATTTGAGCAAGGACAACAATCATCCTGAATTGGCATATAAAACAGTGGAATGGAAATTAAGGGAAAAAGGAATTATCGTAGGAAAGGATGTACAGTTGTGTGCTTTGAAGCGTACTACTCCTTCTGATTTATACGAGTTTGAATAAAAAATCCCATTTCATCGCAAAAAATACACCGTTTTGTTTGCACGAATAAAATAAAAGGACTACTTTTGCACCCGCAAACAAGAAATAAGGAATGCACTCTTAGCTCAGTTGGTAGAGCAACTGACTCTTAATCAGTGGGTCCAGGGTTCGAATCCCTGAGGGTGTACTTAAAAAAGGAACAACTACTGTTGTTCCTTTTTTAATTTGTCTTAACAAGAACATGCTTTGATGGGTATAAGCTCCTCATACGGAATCACTAGTAAATCTATATGGGGATGATACATTATTTTTCGTTAGTCCGCATAATAAATTCTTCAGAAGTTTGTTTTTATACCTTTGCCCTCACCCGCTTTCCGCCTCTTTCGTCACATTCGAAAATATATGTCAGAAAATGAAAGTAGGAAGAAAACTTTTATTTCCTCCTACTCGTATATCTATATTTTGTATATTTGTACACACATCAATGGTTTTAAACTAAAAGAAAAACAATATGGATAAAGATTCAAAGCAAGTAGTGGTTCTTCTGACACATCCCAATATAAAAGAGTCGCGAGCTAACAAGGCATTGATGGATGCTATTAGTGACATGGGAGAGGTAGCCATATACAATTTATATGAGATGCGTATGGAAGATGCTTTTAATGCAGAGATATGGAGCACTATCATATCGCATGCATCTGCGCTTGTATTTCAGTTTCCGTTCTATTGGATGTCGGCTCCTTCTTTATTGAAGAGATGGTTGGATGAAGTATTTACTTATCTGGCAAAAACTCCTGCTGTGGCTGGTAAGACATTGATGGTGGTCACTACTGCCGGCTCTGAACATGATGCTTATAGAAGCGGAGGAAGAAATCGTTTTACGGTGGATGAGTTGTTAAGACCTTATCAAGCAAGTGCTGTACATGCTGGAATGATATGGCAAACTCCTCTTGTAGTCTATGGAATGGGGACCTCGGAAGCTAGTAAAAATATAGCAGAAGGGATAAATTGCTATAAGCAAAGAATTGAAGCATTGGTGAAGAAAGACATTTCCAGTGATAATTGGTAATAGTAGGACCATATCGAAATGGAACATTCTTTTTCATTTTTGAATGTTTGTTTTTCTCTTTATCTTTTTCTAAAATACTGATTTTAAGCAATAAATAAAATATTGTATGAATTGGCATATTTCTTGTGTTAACTCATACATGAAACTTTATATTATATCAAACAGATTACCCGTTAAGGTTACCAAAGAGGCTGAAACGTTCGTGTTTTCACGAAGTGAAGGTGGACTGGCTACCGGTTTGGACTCACTTCAGATTTCCTACGAAAAACATTGGATTGGATGGCCTGGAATATGCGTTGACAACGAAGAAAGTAAAGAGGAAATCACTTCTAGATTGGAAGGAATAAATTTCCACCCAGTATTCTTGTCCGAAATACAGATAAAGAATTATTATGAAGGCTATAGTAATAGTACTATCTGGCCATTATGTCACTACTTTTTTGTTTATACGCTGTATCGGAACTCTTTCTGGCAATCGTATCAGGAAGTGAACCAGTTGTTCTGCGATGCCATTTGCCGCGTGATACGTCCAGGTGACAAGGTGTGGATTCAAGACTATCAGCTAATGCTGCTTCCCGGAATGCTTCGGAAGGTTTACCCGGATTTGAATATCGGATATTTCCATCATATCCCTTTTCCTTCCTATGAACTTTTCCGGATATTACCGGAGCGTGCAGAAATCCTGAAAGGATTATTGGGTGCTGACTTTATAGCTTTCCATACTCATGACTATATGCGGCATTTTATCAGTGCTGTCGAACGGGTATTGCGTATTGACTTTAAACTGGACGAAGCACAACTCGGGAATAGAGTAGTTAGGATCGATGCTCTTCCTATGGGAATCAACTACGGACTGTATCACAATGCTTCTTCCAGACCGGAAGTACGGCGGGCGATAGACCGTACACGGAAATTTTTCGGGAATCATAAGTTGATTCTTTCTGTAGACCGCTTGGATTATAGCAAAGGCATTCTGCACCGTTTATGGGGATTTGCTGCTTTTTTAGAATGTCATCCTGAATATTGTGGAAAAGTTACATTGGCAATGGTCATTGTTCCATCACGTGACCATGTAGATAGTTATGCTGAGCTAAAAACCAAGATTGACGAAGAAATAGGTTCTATAAACGGACAGTATTCTACGATGGACTGGACTCCGGTTTGCTATTTCTATCACGGTTTTTCATTTGAAGAACTGGTGGCAATGTACTATATAGCTGATGTAGCTTTGGTAACTCCACTTCGTGATGGCATGAATTTGGTTGCCAAGGAATATGTAGCCTCGAAAAATAATAATCCGGGTGTTTTGATTTTGAGTGAAATGGCAGGTGCAGCTATTGAGATGACGGATGCATTGTTGATTAACCCCAATGACACTGAGGAGATAAAGCAGGCCATTTGTCGGGCTTTGGAGATGCCCGAACAGGAACAACTGAAACGCTTGCAACACATGCAGAAAATTATTTCCGTACAAACGGTTAATAAGTGGGCGGCAGACTTTGTAAGTGAATGGAGCGATACGTGCCGTAAGAATGAACAGCTTCGTAAGAAAAGGATATCCGCCGGTATTATTGGTGCCATCAAAATGAAATATAACCAGGCTAAGCAACGGCTTATCTTGCTGGATTATGACGGAACGTTGGCGTCGCTCAAGACACGACCGGAAAATGCTAAGCCCACCCCTGAACTCATTGCCACATTGCAGAAGCTGGTTTCCGACCCGGCCAACCATGTTGTTGTGAATAGTGGTCGCGACCATTTTACTTTAGAAAAATGGTTGGGAAATTTACCTATTGCAATGGCTGCGGAACATGGTGCTTTCTATAAGGAAAATGGCATCTGGCACAAAAACATAAACAAAGCGGAATGGAGTTCCGGATTGGTGTCCATCTTGAAGCTTTTTGTCGAAAAGACGCCTCGTTCCCACCTTGAAGTCAAGGAAACGGCTTTGGCATGGCATTACCGGGAAAGTGATGCATGGTTAGGAGCTTTGCGGGCACAGCAACTTATCAATGTGCTGGTTAACATCTGTATACAGCAAAAGCTGCAAATCATACAAGGAGATAAAGTGGTGGAGATTAAGTCTCCCGATTATAATAAAGGTTCCGAAGTGAGACGCCAGTTGGAAAAGAAACATTGTGACTTTATCATAGCTATGGGAGATGATACTACGGATGAAGATATGTTCAAAGCTTTGCCGGTGAATGCAGTGACAATCAAGGTGGGATATGTGTCGGAGGCAGCAAGCTATAATATGCCATCACAAACGGAAGTCCTGCCTTTTCTTCAAATTCTGGCGAACAAGAAAGACATGAAACAACCCATTGGCGAGAATGTCAAAACAAGCTTGAAAGGGGTATTCGATTTTTTCAGAGACTTGTTAAAAACAAAATAGTAAAAATGAGTAATTTAAATTATGGGGTAGTAGGCAATTGTCGGACTGCCGCACTTATATCCGAAAAAGGCAGCATAGACTGGTTGTGTTTTCCCGATTTTGATTCTCCGTCTATCTTTGCATCACTACTTGATCGGGAAAGAGGAGGAAGTTTTGGATTTGACGTTACAGAAGACTATCATATCTCACAATCTTACGTTCCTCACACTAACATATTGTCTACTTCTTTTTCTTCGAAAGAGGGAGAATTTGTCGTACTTGATTACATGCCTTATTACCGTTCCTGCGAAAATGCCCATTATCTTCCGGCAGAATTGTATCGATATGTGAGGTGGATAAAAGGTAAGCCCCGTTTCAAAGTAAACTATGTCCCTGCTCCCAATTATGCGCAAGGTAAAGTGATTCATAATGTCACTTCTGAATTTATAGAAAGCTATTGTTCTTCTGATAATAAAGATAGACAATATTTGTATTCTTCCCTTCCTTTGCAGAACATCGAACAGAAAAAAGAAATTATATTGGAAAAAGATGAGTTCTTTCTTTTGTCATACAATGAAAAGGTCATTCCGGTGGACATTGAACGGGAAAAAATTGAATATTGCCGTACTTTGGTTTATTGGCTTAATTGGACCAACCGTACTAAGAAATATTCTCTCTATAATGATGTGATAGAAAGAAGCATGCTGGTTTTGAAACTGATGTCTTACTATAACGGAGCCGTACTGGCCGCCCTTACTACCAGTTTGCCCGAATCCGTCGGCGAAGTACGTAATTGGGATTATCGGTTCTGTTGGTTGAGGGATGCCTCCATGTCTATCGAAACTTTGTTCCAGATAGGCCATATAGGAGCAGCAAGACGTTTTATGAAGTTCATACAGTCCACTTTCGTATCCAAGCACGAATCCTATCAGATAATGTACGGCATTCGGGGAGAAAGGCAGCTGACCGAGATTATTCTGGAGCATTTGTCCGGATATAAGAATTCCAAACCAGTACGGATAGGTAATGATGCTTACCATCAAAAGCAGAATGACTCGTTCGGTTATCTGATGGATTTGATTTACCAGTACTATCGGCTGATGCCCGGTACATTAGACGAAATAGAGGATATGTGGGAAATGGTAAAGAGCATTCTTTCCACGGTAATGGAAGATTGGAAGAAACCAGATAAGGGGATATGGGAAATCAGAGGAGAAAGCCGCCATTTTGTTTCATCCAAAGTGATGTGTTGGGTGGCTTTGGACCGTGGTGCAAAGATAGCTTCCATGCTCAATAAATACGGTTATAGTGAACGTTGGCAAAAGGAAGCTGACAAGGTATGGCAGGATGTAATGACATATGGATGGAAGGAAGAACTTCAAAGTTTCTCGCAGACTTATGATAATATGGCAATGGATTCCTCTTTGCTGTTGATGGAACCTTACGGTTTTATTGCAGCAGACGATATCCGATACCATAAGACAGTGAAGGCTGTGAAAAAAGCTCTTTTGCATAAGGGATTGATGTACCGGTATAACAGCGAAGATGATTTCGGGCTTCCTTCCTCGGCTTTTACCATTTGCACTTTTTGGCTGATACGTGCGCTTTTTGTTATCGGAGAAAAGGAAGAAGCCCGTTGTTTGTTTGATGATGTTCTGACATATTCCAATCATTTGGGATTATTCAGTGAGGATATTGATTTTAATACGAAGGAACAACTGGGGAATTTTCCACAAGCTTATTCGCATTTGGCATTAGTCAATACGGCTATTCTGTTTGCAGAAGAAAATAAGAGATTGGCTTTTATCCGGCCGTAACGAGGAGGGGAACTTAATTAATACTGCAAATGGGAGCATTTTGTATTTGTCCTTCTTTCTTTCGTTTTTAATTCCATTGAATGATGATACCTTTCTTTTTTTATGTATTTTTGCATAAATAAAATTTCACTATTTCGGCAGTTGTTTTGTACTCATATCGCTGATATAGTTTAGGAACTCAAAATAAAGGATTATCATGTTACGGAAGATTAGACTGACTTTTGCAATGATTTGCTTTGTACTCATCACCTTGTTGTTCCTTGATTTTACGGGAACGTTGCATGGGTGGTTCGGCTGGTTGGCCAAAATCCAGTTTTTGCCGGCTGTATTGGCGCTAAATGTGGGAGTGATATTGTTTCTTGTAATTCTCACTTTGGTATGCGGGCGTATCTATTGTTCTGTGATTTGCCCCTTAGGGGTATTTCAGGATATACTGGCATGGCTGGGCCGGCAACCTAAAAAACGCAGGAAGCTTCCTTACTCTTATTCTCCGGCCTTATCTTGGCTGCGCTATGGCGTATTGGGTGTGTTTATCATTGCTTTGATTGCCGGAATTGGTTCATTGGCTGCTCTACTTGCACCCTATAGTGCATACGGACGTATTGCCAATAATCTTTTTCAACCTATATGGCAATGGGGCAACAATCTGCTTGCTTATCTGGCTGAACGGGCAGACAGTTATGCCTTTTATGAAACGGATGTATGGTTGAAGAGCCTGCCGACTTTTATTATTGCTGCCGCTACTTTGGCTGTGCTTGTTGTTCTGGCCGGACGCAACGGACGAACCTATTGTAATACGATTTGCCCGGTAGGAACGGTCTTGGGCTTCCTTTCACGTTATTCGCTTTTCCGCATCACAATAGATTCGGAAAAGTGCAACCAATGCAGTCTTTGTTCACGCAACTGCAAGGCAGCCTGCATCAACTTTAAGGAGCATCAGATTGATGCAAGCCGGTGTGTGGTTTGCATGAACTGCATTGAGAAGTGCAAGCATGGAGCCATTTCCTACAAGTATCATCCTTTCGGTAAACCTGCTGCGGGCAAGGCAGATTCGGAACAGATAAACGAAACCCGCCGCAGTTTTTTCACAGCAACGGCTCTGGTTGCAGCCACTTCTGTTTTAAAAGCGCAGGAAAAGAAAGTAGACGGAGGACTGGCAGCCATTGAAGATAAGAAGATTCCTGAGCGAAGCACTCCCCTCACTCCTCCCGGCTCATTGAGTGCCCGCAATATGGCGCAACACTGCACGGCCTGCCAGCTCTGTGTGTCGGCATGTCCCAATCAGGTTCTTCGTCCTTCTGCAGACTTAAGGAAATTGATGCAACCGGAAATGTCATACGAACGCGGCTATTGTAGACCGGAATGTACAAAATGTTCGGAGGTATGTCCTGCAAGGGCTATCCGTCCGATAACCAAAGCTGATAAATCATCCGTTCAGATAGGGCATGCCGTGTGGGTAAAGAAAAATTGCATACCACTGACGGATGGTGTGCAGTGTGGCAACTGTGCACGCCATTGTCCGACGGGAGCCATACAAATGGTGCCGAGTATACCTGAAGACAAGGATTCTCCAAAGATTCCGGTAATCAATGTGGAGCGTTGTATCGGCTGCGGGGCATGTGAGAATCTTTGTCCGGCCCGTCCGTTCAGTGCCATCTATGTGGAAGGACATGAAAGACATCGAATTATATAACAAAGTAGAATTTCTATAAGTATGGAAGAACATCATAAAAACAATATGAACCGTCGTGATTTCTTGAAGATAGTGGGAATTACAGCCGCCACATCTACTGCTGCCCTCTATGGATGTGGTTCTAAGGAAGGAAGCAGTGAAGGCAGTAAAGTATTGGGCCCCATTCCGACGGATAAAATGACCTATCGTAGTTTTCCTGGTTTGGGGAGTGACAAAGTTTCTATTTTAGGATATGGCTGTATGCGCTGGCCTACCGTTCCTGCTCCGGATGGAAAAGGGGAAATGATAGACCAGGATGCTGTAAACGAACTGGTGGATTATGCCATTGCCCATGGCGTGAATTATTTCGATACGTCTCCGATGTATGTACAAGGATGGAGTGAGAAGTCTACGGGAATAGCTCTGAAACGCCATCCACGCGAATCGTTCTATCTTGCCACCAAACTATCCAATTTTCATCCTGATACCTGGACTCGCGAGGGTTCCATCGCCATGTACCGTAAGTCGTTCGAGGATATGCAGGTGGACTATATAGACTACTATCTGCTACACATGATTGGTGGCGGTGGCATGGAGCAATTCCGCAAACGCTACATAGACAACGGTATGATTGATTTTCTTGTCAAGGAGCGTGAAGCAGGACGCATCCGCCGTTTGGGATGGTCGTTCCACGGAGATATCGAAGTCTATGACTATGCCTTGCAGATGCATGACCGTGGTGAAGTTCATTGGGACTTTGTACAAATACAGTTGAATTATGTGGACTGGAAACATGCTTCGGGCAGCAACTTCAAGGCAGAGTATCTGTATGACGAGCTGGCCAAGCGTAAGATCCCTGCTGTCATTATGGAGCCTCTGCTGGGTGGGCGGCTCTCCAATGTCCCCGACCATATTGTGGCACGGCTGAAGCAGCGCGAACCCGAACGCAGTGTGGCGTCTTGGGCATTCCGTTATGCCGGTTCTCCCCAGGATGTACTGACAGTGCTGAGCGGCATGACTTATATGGAACATTTGCAGGATAACATCCGTACTTACTCTCCATTGGTACCACTCACAGAAGAAGAAACTCAGTATCTGTATGATACGGCAGATTTGATGATGGAGTACCCCACCATACCTTGCAACGACTGCAAGTACTGCATGCCTTGCCCGTATGGAATTGACATTCCTGCCATCTTGATACATTACAATAAATGTGTCAATGAAGGAAATGTGCCGGAAAGCAGCCAGGATGAGAATTATCGGAAAGCACGCCGTGCTTTTCTCGTAGGATATGACCGAAGTGTACCCAAACTGAGGCAGGCCGACCATTGTACCGGGTGCAACCAGTGTTCTCCGCATTGCCCGCAAACGATTGATATTCCCAAAGAACTGCATCGTATTGACAAATTTGTAGAACAGTTGAAACAAGAGACTTTATAAAATGGAGAGTATCATTGACATACTGCACAAGGGAGGATACTCTTGTGTTATGAAGAACCGGGAGGAAGTCCGTACTTTCACCCAACGGGGAGTAGCGGATTTGTATGATTTGTACCAGGCAGATTCTGCATTTATGAAGGGGGCTGCCATTGCCGATAAGGTTATAGGGAAAGGTGCCGCTGCTTTGATGGTACTGGGAGGCTTTAAAACGGTCTATGCCGATATAATCAGCACTCCTGCGCTGGCATTGCTGTGCGAAGCAGGAATTGAAACGACTTTTGCCCAAGAGGTTCCCCATATCATTAACCGTGACAAGACCGGCTGGTGCCCGTTGGAGACGGCTTGCATGGAGCTGAATACGGTAGAGGAGATGTATCCGGTGATTCAGAATTTTATATCAAGAATCAGGGCAAAATAGCAACAGCCTGCTCTCTTTCCCTGATTACCTGATGCCTTTCTCTTCCAGCATCTTGAAGTCTTCCTTGAGCATACCGACATCATCCAGTGTGCGGGCTTCATTGTGGTCGTTCAGATAGACTCTGGGTCTTTCGATAAACAGAGCGCTGGTGACAGATAAAGAGTCATTCCGGTATGGGGTCTCCACTCCACCTATTTCCAGCATTGTCTGGAAGAATGAGGCACTGGAAGATACATTCTTCTGCCTATTGGCTTGTGCGGCCTCCAATAACGATGGGTATCTCTGCCGGTAGTTTTCGGACATCCAAATAAAGAATGGCACATGTATCTGATAATAGGAAGGTACCGGTGAAGCATGCAGAAAGAGATGCCGGTTGTCATCGAAAATATCTTCTCCATGGTCTGAAGTGTATATCAGGGCAGAATTGACATGTTGTTCTTGAAGCATATCTATCAGACGAACCAGAAAATTATCCGTGTAGCGGATAGAATTGTCATAGGCATTGATCAGGTTGTCTTTGTATTTCACTTCCGCATCAACGGGCATGTCCGGCAGGAAGAAAGCCTGCTCTGCCGGATAGCGCTCTTTATAATTAAAATGAGAACCGTAAGTGTGGAGAACTATAAATTGCCTGGAAACTCCTTTGCCCAGTTCTTTTGCTACCAGTTTCAACAGTTCGTCATCAGAGGGGTTGTAATTGGAATCCCCCACATCTTCTTTAATGAAATCATACGTGTCGGCTTCTTTGCCGAAGAAGTCTATAAATGAGTGGTTATAGCGCTGGTTCGAGAAAAAGGCGGTCTGGTAACCGGCTTCCTTGAATGCTGTGATAATCCCTTTTTGATAATAGATGGAATCAAAACTGGAAGCACTGACCGGTGACAGCAACATCGGAACACTCTTGTGGGTAGTGTTTGATTCTGTCAGCACATGGCTGAAAGCTGTCAGTCCGCCAATGCCCGACAGTCCCGGGTTAGTCTCCCGTTCGTAGCCGTACAAAGCCCAGTTGCATGCCCGTGAGGTTTCTCCCACCACCATTACATATACTTCCCTTTCATCAGCCTGATGAGTACTTCTAGCATGAAAGGTAAAATCTTTAGAGGTCTTGTGATAATTCCGCGTCTGGGCCGTCCGTTGAAAAGCAAGTGCTATGTTGTAGCATACGTTGGCAGGATACAGTTCGGATTTCGGCTCATACCGGTCATCTGTCAAATAAGCAGTGCCTAAGGATAATATTCCGGCAGACAACACATACAGAGTGCGACGGCGAGCTTGCCGGATGAATGCTTCGGACAGTCTGCGTTTGTGTACAATGGATATGGTTGCCAGAATTAATGCAGGTATATAGAGCACTACCACAATAACGATGGCAGGTATCAGATTGTCCAGCAGTTCCAGCGCCTCGCTCGAATTGGTTGTCACCAGATTCAGAAACATATCCACTGCGATAATGGACTGACCGAAAAGATACAGCAATACAAGCTGGAAGGCTCCGAAGAAGATGAACGGAAATAGCAGCCAGAATGTCCTGCCACAGTTTCTCGACCAAGCCATTACAGCATAATATATAGAAAGGGGTAGCAGGATATTACATATCTTTGCCGTCCATGATATGGGTTCTGTAAAGCATAGCACTACATTGGGCACTATCAGAATGACCAGAAACAGATAGAACAAATGTTCCTGATTGTCGAACCATTTTTTTATGTCTCTAAAAAGCTTCATTGATATTGAATATAAATCCGGTCTGGTGTTTGCCAAAACCTAAATCCAAACGTACGTTTACTCTCTTTTTGAACTCCCAGCGGTAGCCGAAACCATAATTAGGAAGAATATGCCTGGCCTCCAATTCCGAGAAATTCGGGAATATGGTTCCCGCCCCTACCCATACGGCAACTCCATTTCGCTTCCATACATGTTGGCGTAGTTCCAGCTGGACATCCATTGCACACTTGTCACGGTAGCGCCCCTCATAATAGCCACGCATAGAATAGGAACTTCCCAATGTTGCCATCAGTCCCCAGGGCGGATTTCCGTAGTTCAGCAGAGTATGGAACTGGCCTGCCAACACCCCACCCTTCCACACGGACTGGTAATAGCTGGTCGTCAGTTCCGTATTGCTGAATGCATATTTATTTCCCAAAAAGGCCGGACTGAAGCGCTGGTCTATCCGTAGGTAATATCCTTTATAGGCATTTGTCAGAAAATCGCGTGAATCATACAACAAGGAAAACCCCAAGCTCACGTTGGTGCTACGCGCTTTCATTCCTTTCCATAATTCCGGTTTTTCAAAGTCATGTCCATACACGTAATCAAATGTTGTCATCGGACCGATATAAAAGTTACGTGCCATCCGGAACATGAAGTCCACCTTAACCTGCGCCTGAAAGCGATCGTATTCACTCTCATTGTCATCATTGGCTCCATTGTCATATCCTTGTCCCCAGTAAAGGCTTGGGAAAGAATAGAAATACAGATTGTAGTTCAACCGGTATTTGTCTTGGGGAAACAGATGGTTTCCACGTACTCCCAGCAAATAGAATCCCACTGTGGAGACATCCCCATACAGAGAGACATTGGACGGAGGGAGAATACTATCGTTCCGGTCGGTACGGTAGAGTCCTGCCGCCACCAGTCCGATTCCAAATTTGGTGTCACTGGAATAATGAGGCCCGCCTATAATGCTGAAATCAAATTTCTTGTTTTTCTTTTCTTTGTTGGCATCGTTGAAGTAATTCAAAATTTTTCCGAAAAAACTGCGTTTCTTGGGAAGCGAGTCTATCGGATACGTAGAAATTGAGTCTACAGAGTTTTTTGCTTCTGCAAGGTGTGTTTGTGCATGAACAGCCGTTTCTGTAATCAGCATCAATATTGGTAATATCCATTTTGTCAATTTAGTGTCCATTTACTTGTAGAAAACTTCCGTGGCAAAGTTAGTTTTTATGTTCTTCATTACAACAATGTTACTGTTCTTTTTGTTTCCAATTTTTCTCTTTTAATGTTCATTTCTACATTGCATGTGGGGTTCACTCTTTTTAACTACATCATTTATAGAACTTTCCTCGATTTATACTGTTATTTTAATATTACAAAGAACAACATGATATTGAATTATGAAAACAGCAATGGACATTCCCGATAAAGAGGGACAGAAACGACTGGTAATCGTAGGCGGCGGCTTTGGCGGATTAAAGCTGGCACGAAAATTGAAAAGCAACAAGTTTCAGATAGTTTTACTGGATAAGAATAACCATCACATCTTCCAACCGTTACTCTATCAAGTGGCCACAGCAGGTATTGAACCGAGTGCCATATCATTCCCATACCGAAAAATCTTCAAAAAAAGAGAGCATTTCCATATACGTATTTGTGAAGCACAGCAAGTCTTCCCGGAACACAATCTGCTGGAGACTTCCATCGGCACGCTGGCATACGACTATTTGGTCATTGCCACCGGCTGCAACACAAATTATTTTGGAAACGACGGGCTGGAGAAACAGACCATGGCACTAAAGAATACTTCGGAAGCCTTGTTCAACCGAAACCAGATATTGGATAGTTTTGAACAAGCCCAGAACACCGGTAATAAAGAAGAGCGCAGGCGTCTGATGACCTTTGCCATTGTAGGCGGTGGAGCTACGGGAATAGAGTTGGCTGGTGCTTTGGCCGAGATGAGGAAGTTTGTCCTTCCTCAAGACTATCCGGACTTGAATATCAATGAGATGCGTATCATCTTGTTGGATGGCTCTTCCCGGCTCTTGTCTGCTTTTTCAGAAGAGTCTTCCAAAGAAGTGGCCGATTATCTGAAGAAGCGTGATGTGGAAATCAAATTGAACCAACGGGTGATGGGATACGAGAATTATCAATTGGCATTGAATGACGGGACTGCCATCGATACCAAAAATGTATTCTGGGTGGCCGGTGTCAAGGCAAACAGCCTTCAAGGATTGCCTGCCGATGCCTATGGACCGGGAAACCGCTTGAAGGTGGACACTTATAACCGTCTTTCTCAATATCCCAATATTTTCGCTATCGGGGATACGGCCCTTATGATTTCTGAGGAGTATCCCAAAGGACACCCGCAAGTGGTGCAACCAGCCATCCAGCAGGCCCGCAACTTGATAAGGAACTTGCAGCGTGCAGAAACAGGCCTGCCGTTGCAGCCGTTTATATATCAAAACAAAGGCTCCATGGCGACCATTGGCCGCAATCATGCCGTAGTCGAGCTTAAGAAACTGCGTTTTGGCGGTTTTCCGGCATGGGCTGTGTGGCTATTCATCCATTTGATGAGTATTGTGGGTGTAAAGAACCGTCTTTTCATCTTCGTAGACTGGATGTGGAGTTACTTTACCTATGACCCGTCTTTACGGATTATCATCAAACCCTTGAAGCGGGAGTAAACTTTTATTGAGTAATATTTGTTATAGTTCATATACGAACTTAAAAACGAATGAATATGTTAAAACTACTTTTATTTCCTGTCAAACCGGACGGAACGGCAACATCTGCTATACTATTGATTGCAAGAATTGTATTCGGTATATTATTAATGAACCACGGCATCCAGAAGTGGACTAACTTTCAAGAGCTGTCGGCTGTTTTCCCTGACCCGCTGGGTGTAGGCAGTCCGCTGTCTTTAGGACTGGCTATCTTTGGTGAATTGGCATGTTCCATGGCATTCATTATAGGTTTTCTCTATCGTTTGGCTATGATACCAATGGTGTTTACAATGGCTGTTGCCTTTTTTGTAATTCATGGCAATGACCCGTTTGCCACGAAAGAGTTGGCTTTTGTGTATCTGGTAGTGTTCATATTGATGTATATCATAGGTCCGGGCAAGTTTGCCGTTGACCGCTGGATAGGAAAAGCTCTTTTCCAAAAGGCTCGTAAATAGACACTTCCGTTTTACTGAAAACAGATTTTAAGCTCAAATAGGATGTATTTTCGTAAAAAATCCTATATTTGCGGATGCTTAAAATAACTCGATGAGCTATAAAGCTAATTAAACACAGTAAAATAAAAAAGAGTGATTATGAAAAAGTTCAATTTGAAGATGGCTGCGACCGTAATGATTTGCGGCTCGTTTCTTTTCAGTTCTTGTATCGGTTCTTTTGGACTGCATAGTAAACTGGTCAGCTGGAATCAAGGTATTGGTACCAAGTTTGTAAACGAACTGGTTTATCTGGCATTCAATATTATCCCGGTATATGGCGTTTGCTATCTGGCCGATGCATTGGTCATCAACTCCATCGAATTCTGGAGTGGTTCAAACCCTATGGCCAGCATTGGTGATGTAAAGAAAGTGAAAGGCGAAAACGGTGACTACCTGGTAGAGACACTTGAAAACGGCTATTCTATCACCAAAGAAGGTGAGACTGCTTCTATGGAACTCATTTACAACAAAGAGTTGAATACTTGGAATGTTGTTGCCGATGGTGTCAGCACAGAATTGCTGCAAATGAACAATGACGGCACTGCACAAATGACCCTTCCAAACGGTGAGGAAATGACAGTGACGCTGGATGCCCAAGGTGTGGCAGCAGCACGTCAGGCGACGATGATTGACAGCTATTACGCTTTTAATTAAAAGTTGAAAATGGAAAGGTGAAAGTTGAAAATGGCTGGGTGCATAGATGCCCAATAACCATTTTCACCTTTCCACTTCCCATTAGAACGGATATCCCACAGCAAAGTGGAAGGCAAAATCGCGGCTGAATTTAGGATGGATAATGGGATAACGGTCTTTTTTCTTCTCATACGCCGGATTGACGGCCTTCATACCCCCGTCGAAACGCAATACAAAGAAATCCAAGTCAAGACGCAATCCTAAACCATATGCCACGGCAATCTGTTTATAGAACTTGTCAAATTCAAACTGACCTCCCGGCTGGTCTTTATAATCCCGTATTGTCCAGATATTCCCGGCATCTACAAAGAGGGCTCCTCTGAATTTCCAGAACAACCGTGTGCGGTATTCAATGCTGGCATCCAGCTTGATGTCTCCCGACTGGTTCATGAAGTTATTATCGCCGGGGAAAGAACCGGGCCCCAAATCACGTACAGACCATCCGCGCACACTGTTGGCGCCGCCGGAGAAGTAGCGCTTCTCAAATGGAAGCATTGTTGCATTGCCGTATGGAATGGCAATACCGGCACCAAAATGAAATGCCAATGAATTGCGGTTGTCAATGATCAGATTCTTGGCAAAGTCAAAATCGCCTTTCAGGTATTGGGCAAAAGGAATGTTCAACAAAGTGTATTCCCCCGATGCATTCTTCTTCATTCCTCCGAGCTTTGCCACAGCATACAACAAGTTACCCGCCGATTCAAAATTGAGGCGGATGGTATAGGAATTTCCGATACCGGAGTTATTCATCAATGCTCTTCCGGCACTGTTGTAGATATAGCTATAGCCGGTGCGGACAATAAAGCGGTCTTCATAATTGTATTTGAGGATGTAGTTCTCGTCTTTCTCCAGATAATCCTCTTTGAATGTCTGGTCTATGCTGGGCATATACAGATAGTTGATGTCCAGCAAATCAATGCGATGCTGCGAACGCTGTTGTTGTACCCCCCATTTGTAGCTCCATCCGGCAGATGCTACAATGCGCGTGAATTCGGGTCTCATCTGGTAGTTATATTGCAATCCGAATTCTGTAGTAGCCCTTATCCTCCGCTTGAAATCGCTGGATACAAAGGGAAACATAAACCGTGGGAAGTTGATGGTTGCTTCCGCACCTAATTCTATGTAGTCTTGATTCAAGGAACTCTGCAAACCGGACACAGCCTCGTATGCCCCACGTAGCTTAAACATGAATGTTTCGGAACCTTTGAACATGTTGCGGTGCTGAAAAGCCACCGAAGCGGCAGCTCCCAAATCGCCGGCAGAGTTTGTGCCTTCCACCTCAAAAGATACGGACTGATGCTTGCCTCTGGTCAGCATCACATAGGCGTTGAGCTTTGCACTGTCACTCTGTTGCACTTCAAAAAAACGGATATTGGTATATTTCAGGGCTTGCAGGCGTCCGTAGTTGGAGTAGGTACGCTGCACGTTCTGCTCGTTATAGAGAGTTCCCGGAGTGATGCGCAGATTGTTGGTCAGCACTTTGGGGCGCAGATAAAGCTTGTCTTTGTAGTAGATGGGAAAGCCTTTGTAATGCAATGAATCATTCACCTCGATGCTGTTCTGGGTGGATGCCTGCAACACATTATAATCGGTAATGAAACTCACTTTATTGATAGTGTATTGCCGGTGATTCTGCGGCGTATCCTCGTTATGCTGTCTGTATGGAGCCAAATGCAGTGTCAAATCTACCAGATAAGAATTACGGACAGTATCCGCAGTATAGGATATGTACTCTTTATTGAACTTGTAATATCCATTCTGAAGCAGTTTGTTTGTGATGCGCTGGCGTTCTGCATCCAGTACATTGACATCAAAATACATGCCTTCGGATAATAAGGTTACTGCGGAATCCTGCCGCATGTATTCCTTTATTTTACTGTCCTGGATATCATATTTCAAGGTACGAACTTTATAGGGCTTGCCGGTTGTCACCTTATAGACCAACTTCATCTTTTTCTTCTTGACTTGGCGTACCGGTTCCACCAGGGCGCCCATATAGCCCATATTCTGCACAGCCTTAGTGATTTCTTCCCTGGTCCGGTTGGTTTCCTCCTCACTGTATATGACCGGGGCATCACCTAATTTCCTCAATGTACGGTTTATCCAGCGTGTAGAGTCCCGTCCGGACCAGTTGTAGACATACAACTGGGTCTTTATCAGGCTGAACCACTTCGCATTGGGATTCTGGCGGATGTACATGGAGAGATTGGATGGTTTTACTTCCTTATTATCAGTATGTATGCGCACTTCATCCAGCAAATACGAGCCGTCCGGCACATATTTGGTAGAAGAACAGGAAGCCAACAAAAGTACGATAGTAGTAAGTATCGCGTAGCGGAAACCTTTATTCATACCGAGTCATTAATTGCGCATAAACAGCTACAAATATACTTGTATTTTTTTGTTCCCGAAATAAAAAACGCCGGAAGAGTGCAGAGTTTTTGATTATATTGAAATAATCACGTATTTTTGTCAAATGATAACATGTGTGTCCTATGGCATTAAGTAAAAATCGCATTAAATATATCCACTCGTTGGAGCAGAAAAAGAACCGGAAGGCCGACAAGGTATTTCTGGCAGAAGGACCTAAACTCGTAGGGGATTTGTTGGGACATTTTCCTTGTCAGTTCTTGCTGGCAACTTCAGAATGGCTTTCCCGGAACCGCCCTCTCTCCACCGTAACGGATGTCACGGAAGTATCGGAGGAGGAACTTTCGCGTGCCAGCCTGCTGAAAACTCCCCAACAAGTGCTGGCTGTGTTCCGGCAGCCGGATGAGGAGACGGATATTTCCGTCATCAGTCACTCCCTCTGTCTGGCTTTGGATGATGTGCAAGACCCCGGTAACCTGGGAACGATTGTCCGCCTTGCTGATTGGTTTGGGATAGAGCATATTTTCTGTTCGCCCAACACGGTGGATATCTATAATCCCAAAACTGTGCAGGCCACGATGGGAGGTATCGCACGCGTCAGACTGCATTATACTCCCCTACCCGAGTTCATCCGCTCACTGAAGGATATTCCCGTTTACGGCACTTTCCTGGACGGAGAGAATATGTACGGACAACCGCTCTCGAAAAATGGGCTGATTGTGATGGGTAATGAAGGAAATGGCATCGGAAAAGAAGTGGAGGCACTCATCAACCGCAAACTATACATACCGAATTATCCCGCCAGCCGTGAGACCTCGGAGTCATTGAACGTGGCTATTGCCACAGCAGTAGTTTGCGCTGAGTTCCGGCGCCAGGCTGCATTGTAGTAAAATCAAAAGGAAAAAACAACCAGGGAATCAAATAAGGCAATTCTTCCTCGATAACCGGAGGGATTGCCGTCAGTATATTGCAGCACGTATCAAAATGAGGATAGTCTGTTTCCACCTCCGTAAGCAAAGCTATGACTCCCGGTAGCCATTCCGTATTCTCCACCTCTTCTGTCAATGGGAAGATACGTGATACACATTGTCCTTCACCTATCTCCACCACATATTGTTTCAGATAGCCATGCCCGGGAAGAAACAGAAAATGGGAAGCGTAGCGTTTCATGCTTTCGGACGGGGACGTATGATTCTGGGAGTCGTGGTATTTTCCTGCTCCTGAATTTCCAGAGGTTTCAATTTCTCAGGTTTTCCGATACTGTCTTTGCGAAGGGAGTCTGTCGCCTGCTGAAGGCTGTCCTTTGGGGCAATGACCAAGCTGTCCGTGGCGTGATAGCGCATCAGTGAGATACGGTCTGCCAGCAAAGGCTGTGGAGTCTCCTGCTGCGGATAATAGATGAACCCGCGTATTTCCTTGATTTCTCCTAAAGTATCGGCAAACAAGGTGAGCGTTTCCACACCTGTGTCTTGTACTTTCCGAATGGCACTGATGACACTGTCATTCTTTTCGTAAAGAACCTGCATCGCCATCAACGGAGCATGTATGCTGTCCGGTGCACCGTTGTGGAAACGGAAGCGCACGCTCCAGCGCAGCGTGTCACGGTCGTGGAAATTGGTGTCTGATGGCAACGTAAACGTTATCTTGTTGTCCAGGGGCATACCCGTCAACTGATAGATATGCTGCCATATCCACACGTCGATACTGTCTCCGGGAAGTGATTCTTTCGGCTTGTTGTCACGCAGGGCAATCAAGTGGTTGATACCGTCTCTCTCGGCTTTCAACCGTACATTCACTTTCTCGTAGATTTTGGTAAGTACTTCCGGGTTACGGGCAAACCAGACCATAGAAGAGTCAAAATCGGCCTGAGTAATGCCATATTTCTTGAAAACCGATTCAATGTATAGCACCCGCTTATAACTTTCGTTATACGGCACTTCTTCACCCATAGCTTTGGCTATGTGATAATCATAAAGCACGTTTTCCATCTTGGCATCCGGAAGGACGGTTTCAGGTCTTTTCACCTTACAAGCCGTCAGACTGAACACCAGAAGGACTACGCTACACCATTGAATTCGATTTATTCCTTTCATGATTTCTTTATGGCAGCATGATAGGCATCATTGAAGTCCTTGCCGTAGAACAACAGCAAAGCAATGATACCGCAACTGATTGCTGCATCCGCAAAATTGAATATCGGGCTGAAGAAAATGAAATGTTCTCCACCGACAAACGGCATCCATGCGGGCCAGTTTGTATCAATGATGGGGAAATAGAACATATCCACCACCTTGCCATGGAACCACGGGGCATATCCCCCTCCTTCAGGCATGAAGGAGGCTATCTGCGAATGGGTGCTTTCGTTGAACAGCACGCCATAGAACACACTGTCGACAATGTTTCCCAAGGCTCCCGTCAAGACCAAAGACACACAGATGATAAATCCGGTCTTCATGCCTTGCTTCACGAACTTGTACAGAAACCAGCCAATGACCGTGACTGCAGCAATGCGGAACAAGGTCAGGAACAGTTTGGCGAATATTTCCATACCGAAAGCCATACCACTATTCTCGGTAAAGTATATATAGAACCAATCCGTAATCCGGATACTCTCATGCCAGTACATGTGGGTCTTTATCCAAATCTTGATAATTTGGTCTATAACCAATACCGAAAATATGATAAGGCAGGCTATCCGGCCCTTCGTAAAGAATTTACCCATTTTTATTTCTTGCCGTTGTTTTTAGCTTCGATGCTCAAAGTGGCATGGGGCACTGCACGAAGGCGCTCTGCCGGTATCAGTTTGCCGGTTTCGCGGCAAATGCCATATGTTTTGTTCTCAATGCGCACCAAAGCAGCCTGCAATCCTTGGATGAACTTCAACTGGCGTTGGGCCAGACGTGTGGTTTCTTCCTTGGATAAGGTGTTGGCACCTTCTTCCAGTACTTTGTACGTAGGAGATGTATCGTCGGTGTCATTACCGTCTGCACCCGTCAGGCTGGCCTTTAACAGTTCATAGTCACGTTGTGCCAACTCTAACTTCTCCATAATGATAGCGCGGAATTCTTCCAATTCAGCATCTGAGTATCTTGTCTTTTCTGCCATAACTTTTACGTGTTAATCAGGGTTAGTATTTAATTATTCTTTCACTACGCTCACGTACAGCGAGAAATCGTCGAAGTTCAGTTCTGTACCATTTTCTACGTTGTCTGCCAGCGTCAGTGAAGTTCCTAAAACTTGGTTGCGAATATAGTCATTATATTCATTTACCGCATCATCTGTTTGAGGATTTTTTGATAATGTAATCTTTATTTTATCTGTTATCTCAAAACCGCTCGACTTGCGGATATTCTGAATGCGGTTTACCAGCTCGCGTGCAATACCCTCACGGCGCAACTCTTCGGTAACGGTAACTTCCAGAGCCACGGTCAGTTTGCCCTCGTTGGCAACCAGCCATCCCGGAATATCCTCACTGAAGATTTCCACATCTGCCGTTTCAATCACGGCTTCTGCACCGTCCAGATTGAACGTATAAGAGCCTTTCTTCTCCAGCTCGGCAATGGCTTCCTGGGACATTTCCGCCACAGCAGCAGCCACGGCTTTCATCTGCTTACCGAATTTCGGTCCCAGCTTCTTGAAGTCGCATTTCACTTTCTTTACCAGTACACCGGCAGCACCGTCCACAAACTGGATTTCTTTTACATTCACCTCGTTCATGATAAGTGCTTTCACAGCCTCGATGTGTGCACGCTGTTCTTCATCCACTACCGGTATCATGATGCACTGAAGCGGTTGGCGGACTTTGATGTTCACCTTGCGGCGCAATGCCAATACCATGGAAGTGACGTCTTGTGCCATCTGCATGCGGACTTCCAATCCCTTGTCTATCATTTCCTCCTTATATTCGGGGAACTTGGCAAGGTGTACGGAAACCACATTGTCGCGTCCCGTAGCTGCAATCAGGTCGGAATAGAGCATATCAGCATAGAACGGAGCGATGGGTGCCATCAGCTTAGCCACGGTTTCGAGGCATGTATAGAGTGTCTGGAATGCAGAGAGCTTGTCCTGCGTCATACCACCGCCCCAGAAACGTTTGCGGTTCAGGCGGACATACCAGTTGGAGAGGTTGTCGTTCACGAATTCGGAAATGAGACGTCCTGCTTTCGTGGGCTCGTATTCATTGTAGCAGGTATCCACGTTCTTCACCAACGTATTCAGTACAGAGAGAATCCAACGGTCTATCTCAGGGCGTTCTGCCATGGGCACATCGGCTTCTTTGTAGTCAAATTCGTCTACATTGGCATAGAGGGCGAAGAATGAATAGGTGTTATAGAGTGTTCCGAAGAACTTGCGGCGCACCTCTTCCACTCCATCCACGTCGAACTTAAGATTGTCCCACGGAGAAGAGTTGGTGATCATGTACCAGCGCAACGGGTCGGACCCGTATTTCTCGATGGTCGAGAAGGGGTCTACGGCATTGCCCAGACGCTTGGACATCTTGTTACCATTTTTGTCGAGCACCAAGCCGTTGGAAATGACAGCCTTATAAGAAATACTGTCGAACACCATTGTAGCGATGGCGTGCAACGTGAAGAACCAACCGCGTGTCTGGTCCACCCCTTCGGCGATGAAATCGGCAGGATATACCTGGTGGCTATCCAGCAGTTCCTTATTCTCGAACGGATAGTGTATCTGTGCATAAGGCATGGCACCGGAATCGAACCAAACGTCAATCAAGTCCGTTTCGCGTTTCATCGGCTTGCCGTCTTTAGAAACAAGGATGACATCGTCCACGTAAGGACGGTGCAAGTCTATCTTGTCGTAATTCTCTTTGGTATATACACCCGGCTGGAAGCCCTTCTCCTTGTAAGGATTGGACTGCATCAGGCCGGCAGCCACGGATTTCTCTATTTCGTTGTAGAGCTCTTCTACAGACTCGATACATTTTTCCTCGCTATTGTCCTCCGTGCGCCAGATGGGCAGCGGAGTACCCCAATAGCGCGAACGGCTGAGGTTCCAGTCATTCAGGTTTTCCAGCCACTTGCCAAAACGTCCCGTACCGGTGCTTTCCGGCTTCCAGTTGATGGTCTTGTTCAACTCTATCATACGTTCCTTGCAAGCGGTGCTGCGGATGAACCAGCTATCCAGCGGATAGTACAATACGGGTTTGTCCGTACGCCAGCAGTGCGGATAGTTGTGTACATGCTTTTCTATCTTGAATGCCTGGCGGGCGGCTTTCATCATCATGCAGATTTCAATATCCAGCGATTCGGCAGCTTGTGCGGCTTGTTCGTCGTACTTGCCGTCTACAGTGAATTGGGGGTCGTAGGCATTCTTCACCCACTTGCCCTGATAGTCCTTATAGAGGTCTACGTTGACACATGCCTTTACGAAATCCTCGTCCAGTTCGTCAATCAAGAAGAACTTACCGGTGAGGTCTACCATCGGGCGGGTCTCACCCTTCTTGTTTATCATGAACAAGGACGGTATACCTGCAGCGCGTGCCACAAAAGCATCGTCCGCACCAAAGGTCGGGGCAATGTGTACGATACCCGTACCGTCTTCAGTCGTCACATAGTCACCAGAAATTACACGGAAACCTTTGTCGCTGGGAGTCCAGCTACCGTCTTCGGCAACGTCTATCGGCTTCACCCACGGGATGAGCTGTTCGTACTCCATGCCTATCAGGTCCGGGCCTTTATATTCGCCCACCACCTTGAACGGTATCAGCTTATCACCCGGCTTATAGTCCTCTAATGCAATGCCTTCCGCTTTTTTGTTGAAGTGGGTATAGAGCAGCGCCTTTGCCAGGACGACGGTCATTTTCTCGCCGCTATAGCCGTTGTAGGTCTGCACAGCAACGTAGTCTATCTTAGGCCCTACACAGAGCGCGGTATTGCTGGGCAATGTCCACGGAGTGGTAGTCCATGCCAGGAAGTAGGGAGTCCCCCACTCTGCCATTTCCGGCTTCGGGTTCTTTATCTTGAACTGCCCCACCACGGTCGTGTCTTTCACGTCGCGGTAGCATCCGGGCTGGTTCAGCTCGTGCGAGCTGAGTCCCGTACCGGCAGCGGGAGAATACGGCTGTATGGTATATCCTTTATAAAGCAGTCCTTTCTTGTAGAGTTGCTTCAACAGCCACCACAGGGTTTCGATGTAGCGGTTGTCGTAAGTGATGTAGGGGCTCTTCATGTCCACCCAATAGCCCATCTTGTGAGTCAGGTCTTCCCACTCTTTGGTGAACTTCATGACGTCCTTGCGGCAGGCGGCATTGTATTCCGCCACGGAAATGCTCTTGCCAATATCCTCTTTCGTAATGCCGAGCGCCTTTTCCACACCCAGTTCCACGGGCAGTCCATGAGTATCCCATCCGGCCTTACGCTTTACTTGGAACCCCTTCATCGTTTTGTAACGGCAGAAAATGTCCTTAATGGAGCGAGCCATTACGTGGTGAATGCCCGGCATACCATTGGCCGAGGGAGGTCCTTCGAAAAATACGAAAGAAGGACAACCTTCACGTTCTGTCATACTCTTGGCGAAAACCTGGTTTTCGTCCCATTTCTTCAACACTTTTCCGTTCACTTCGGAAAGGTCGAGCTTCGAATATTCGGCAAACTTCTTACCCATCTTGATATTTACTATTTGACAATTTACAATTTACGATTGAAGATACTCTTGATAGGCATTTGGTACGTCAAAAGCTACCTTCTCCATTTTAAGGGTGCAAATTTACAAAAAACTTAAATACAAGAGACTTTTTAAGAACAAAAAAATATGCAGGTACGATTTTAAAAAATATTCGCTCACTCAACACTGTCCCTCTTTTCTCTTTTCCCGAATTAGTACATAGAAGTGCATCTGTAGATGTCCGTTTGGGGCAATGCAGGGTTCCCTAAGCAAAAAACGACAAAAAACGCAGAATTTGCCAAAACCTACCCCCTGAAAACTACGTTGAAAACAACAAATGAGAGGGCTATTTTGCTGAGTTCAACAAATGGTATGTAGAATTCTGCGAATGCTATTGCCGCAATCAGCAATAAGCGTGCAGAGAACAGCATGGGAAAGAATAATAAAGTATTATATTAAAAGAAATAATAACAGCATCATCAGCGGATAGACTTCAACTGTTGCTGCTGTAACTATAATGCAAGGTGAAATAATTAAGGTAATGATTCACCACTCCGAAACAATCCGATGTCTCATCGAAAGAGAGAAAGTAATACATCAGGTTTTCGGGTTCTTTCTTTTGGGTCAGGATTTCGTCCACATAGGCAAGAAAGGCGTTTTTGATGCTGTTATCGTTGTAGTAGTCTGCCAACTTTGCCAGTTTACGTTCTATGGGTTTGTTATGCTGCAATTGCATGGCAGATTTCGAGCGTTCAGGCTTCACATCTCCGGTCAGTCCCCCATCATTATAGTATTGGCGGCGCTCGTCATAGACTTGGCTCAGCAGTTGATAGATTCGGGCGGCAGCCTCGTGATTTATGGCGGAGGCAGGCTTCAGTTGTTCTTCCTTGCTCTTCTTCTGCATAGTGGCGTGGTAGGCAAAGTAGAGGATGAAGTCACGGAAGAGCGTGGTTTGGGGCATGATGATTTCTACCAGGACATCCACGTCGGCAAGTACACTGAAGTCCACGGAGTAATAGCGGACACGTCCACGGGTGACGGAATTGACCTTTATGTCGGTTTTCAAGAAGCCCAAGGCCGAGAATTGCTTAATGATGACTTCCTGCCGGGTACGGCGGATACGGGTTTCTTCCTCTACACGCGCCTGGGAGTAATGGAAAGGCTTGTATTTAAAGGAAATCTGTTTTACTGTAAGCCAGTCGAACAGAATCAGCTCGTCGGGAGCCAGACGGTAGTTAAGTAATCGCAACACATTGATGCAGAGAGGTATTTCGGGAGCAGAGAGAGCTTTCTTGGCCATTGTTTCTGTTTTTTAGAATAAAAGTTTTGTAAAGATACGGATAAACTATGGAATTACCATCCGAAATGCCATACTTCATCGTCCCGGATGCCACACTTCAGCAGCTGAAATGCCACACTCCGTTGTCCGAAACCTATGGCATTCCGGACGATGAAGTGTGGCATTTCGGAGAATAAGGTGTGGCATTGGAGGCAACCGAGTGTGGCATTCGGGAAAGTCATCTTTTCATCTTCACCTCGTACAAATCGCCTCTCCGGTCTTTCAGGTTGCGTACACTGCCGTAGGTATGCAGTTCATTCAGCAAGTCCAGATCCACATCCGACACAAGAATCATTTCGGTATTCGGAGTGGCTTCCGCACGCTTGCCGTCTGTGGGGAAAGCGAAGTCGCAGGGAGTGAACACGCCGGACTGGGCATACTGGATGTCCATGTTGTGCACGCGGGGAAGATTGCCTACACTGCCGGCTATCACTACAAAGCACTCGTTTTCGATGGCACGAGCATGGGCGCACACCTTTACGCGGCTGTAAGCATTCTGCGTATCGGTAAGGAAAGGAACAAAGAGTATCTGCATGCCTTGGTCCGCCATGATGCGGCTCAGTTCGGGGAACTCTACATCGTAGCATATCAGCACGCCTATCTTAGCACAGTCCGTATCGAAAGTTTGGATGGACTTGCCTCCGCTCAGTCCCCAGGACTTTATCTCGTCGGGAGTGACATGTATCTTTTCGTACATTTCATAACTTCCGTCACGTCGGCAGAGGAATCCTACGTTGTATAGCAGCCCGTCTTCCTTAATAAGCGGCATACTGCCCGTAATAATGTTGATGTTATAGCTGATGGCGAGCTTGACGAAACGCTCCTTGATTTCCTCGGTATAGGCCGCCAGCCCGCGGATAGCCTGCGACTCGCCCTCGTTGTTGAATTTTGCCATCAACGGTGCGTTGAAGTATTCGGGAAAAAGGACAAAGTCACTCTTGTAGTCGCTCACGGCATCCACAAAAAATTCCACTTGCTCAAAAAGGTCATCCAGTGTCTTGTAGGTACGCATCTGCCATTGTACCAAGCCTACGCGGACAGTGGTTTTGGGGTTTACATAGTCTTGTGTGGGAGCCTGATAGTAGATATTGTCCCATTGCAGCAGGCAGGCGTAGTGCTTGGACTCCTCATCATTGGGAAGGTAGTTGCGCATCACCTTGCGCACGTGGAAGTCGTTAGAGAGCTGAAAGGTCAGCACCGGGTCGAAGATTTCCTTTTGCTTCACCTTATCTATGTACTCCTTGGGGCGGATTTGATCGGCATATTTGTAGTAGTTGGGGATACGTCCGCCAAACATGATTGCCTTCAGGTTCAATGTCTCGCAAAGTTCCTTGCGGTATTCATACATACGGCGTGCCAGACGCAGGCCACGGTATTGGGGATGGATAAAGACTTCGATGCCATAAAGTATGTTGCCTTTCGGATTGTGGGTGTTGAAAGTCTCCTTGCCCGTAACCTGGGCGTAAGTGTGGTCGTTCTTCACATCATCGTAGTTCACTATGATGGAAAGCGCACAGCCCACGATTTTCTCGTCAACCACCGTCACAATCTGCCCCTCGGGGAAGATGCGTATCAGTTTTTCTATTTGTTTGTGCGTCCAGAACACATCGCTTCCGTCTGAATAAACGCGCGTAAACGATTGTGCCAACTGGTCATAATCTTCAATCTGCAGATTGCGTATCTGCACCTTATTGATTTTCATTGAATCCATAACTTTCTTGCTATTCCTGATTAAAAACAGTGCAAAGGTACGGTTTATCCTTACATGTTATCTTCCCCTCCGAAGATTTTTCTTTCCCATCTTGAACGGATAAGGGAAAAGATACGAATTGATAACAAAAAGAGGAGGCATTCATCAGGCCTCCTCTTTCCCGTCTTATATGGACAGTTTCAATGACGGTCTTATCTATTGTTTCTTCTATTCTTCCACAGCTTGGTCATGTCTTCCAGTGTCTTGCCTTTCGTTTCGGGAACAAGCTTCCAGACAAACAGAGCAGCCACCACACAGATGATTCCGTATAAGCCATAAGCAAACATGTGCCCGAACTTGTCTCCCATATCTCCCAAACTCATATTGTACATAGGTACGAAGGTGGAAGATACAATGAAATTGAATATCCATTGGAAGGCTACGGCAATGGCTACTGCAGCGCCACGGATGGTATTCGGGAAGATTTCAGCAATCAGTACCCAGCAGATGGGGCCCCAGCTGAACATGAACGAAGCACTGTAGACCATGATGCTGACAACAGCCAACATGGGAGGAAGCCCTGCCACAACGTTGCAAAGAGCTACTCCGAAAGCACCTATCGCCATGCCGATAGACCCCGAGATGAGCAGCGGTTTACGTCCCCATTTCTCGACTGTAAAGACAGCCAGCAACGTGAACAGAATATTGATGATACCCATGATGACGGTTTGAACCATCGGGTTGCCCATTCCCATCGTTTCGAAGATACGCGGTGCGAAATAGAGTACGGCGTTGATACCTACCGCTTGCTGGAATACACTCAGCATGATACCGATAAAGATAACCATCCAGCCATAAGTGAAAAGCTTTTCCGTCTTTTCCTCTGCCGTGGCTTTGATTTGAGACAGAATAACCTTTGCCTGAGCCAAGCCGTTGATACGGCTTAACACCTGGAGTGCCTTATCATCCTTGCCACTCATGGCAAGATAGCGTGGCGTTTCGGGAACAAACAGTACGAGCAACGCAAAGACTCCTGCAGGAACAGCCTCACTGACAAACATCAGACGCCATCCTATCTCTGTGGTCCATGCTGCCGCTTCGGGATTCAGAATCTGGTTGACTCCTTCAATGGCCTTTATCACCGGATTTGAATTCTCGCCCAGAATAAGGAAATTCACGAAGTAAACCACCAACTGGCCGAAGATAATGGCAAACTGATTCCATGATACCAGAGTCCCGCGAATGTTGCTCGGCGCAATTTCCGCAATATACATCGGGCAGATGGCCGATGCCAAACCTACGCCGATTCCTCCCAATACACGGTAGAAATTGAATGCCACGAGCAAGGAATAGGAAGGAACACCATAGTCGAAGAAAAGGAATTCCGGGTAGTAGGAGCCCAATGCCGACAGAAAGAACAAGACGCCGGCTATGAAAAGAGAATTCTTACGTCCCAGATTGGATGCGAAGAATCCCGAAAGAGCACTACCGATGATACATCCGATAAGTGCACTGGAAGAGGTAATGCCGTGAATCGTATCTGTGTAGACAAAATCGGAGGCACCCATAAAAAATGCCTGAAGCCCTTTATCGGCACCGGATATGACTGCTGTATCGTAGCCGAAAAGCAAGCCCCCGATGACGGCTACCAGCACAATAGAGAAGAGGTAGAGTTTACTGCCTTTTTCTGTATAATTCATGATATTAATGATTAATGGTTAATGATTAGCGATTAATGATTAGCGATTAATGATTAATATTGAAACACCTCATGCGCAACTTATTAACCACTAATCACTAAACATTGATCATTATTAGCAGTACATATTCACGATTGCCTCATACAATTCCTGCTTGCCGCTGGTCTGTTTCGGCTCACCGTTGGCTTTTGCGTAAGCTACCAAATCCTCCAGTGTCAGTTTGCCATCTTCAAATTCCTTGCCTTTACCACTGTCGAAGGAAGCATAGCGGTCGGCCAGCATCTTCTTGTAAGGAGACTCTTCAAGCAATTTGGCTGCACTTTCCAGTGCACGTGCCATCACGTCCATACCGGCGATGTGGGCAATGAAAATGTCTTCCAGGTCGGTGGAGTTGCGACGGGTCTTGGCATCGAAGTTTGTACCACCATTGCCAAAGCCTCCGTTACGGATGATTTGCATCATTGCCTGGGTCAGTTCGAAGTTGTCAATGGGGAACTGGTCTGTATCCCAGCCGTTCTGGTAGTCACCACGGTTGGCGTCGATGGAGCCGAGCATACCGTTGTCTACGGCTACTGCGAGTTCGTGCTCGAAGGTGTGGCCCGCCAAAGTAGCGTGGTTCACTTCGATGTTCACCTTGAAATCTTTGTCCAGATTGTGAGCCTTCAAGAAGCCGATAACGGTTTCGGTGTCTACATCATACTGGTGTTTTGTAGGTTCCATCGGTTTCGGTTCAATCAAGAAGGTACCTTTGAAGCCGCGGGCACGTGCATAGTCGCGGGCGATGGTCAACATCTGTGCGAGGTGCTCTTTCTCACGCTTCTGGTCTGTATTCAGCAAGGACATGTAGCCTTCGCGACCGCCCCAGAATACATAGTTTGAGCCTCCCAGTTCGATAGTAGCGTCGATGGCGTTTTTGATTTGGATGGCGGCACGTGCCACAACATCGAAATCGGGATTGGTGGCTGCACCGTTCATGTAGCGCGCATGGCCGAATACGTTGGCAGTGCCCCACAACAGTTTGATGCCGGTTTCTGCTTGTTTCTGCTTGGCATACGCTACGATTTCCTTCAAGTTGGCTTCGTATTCTTCAATGGTCTCGGCTTCTTCGCAGAGGTCTACATCGTGGAAGCAGTAGTATTCGATACCCATTTTCTGCATGAATTCAAAGCCGGCGTCCATTTTGTTCTTGGCAGCCTGAACCTTGTCAGCCTCACCGTTCCAGGGGAATTTCTTTGTTCCGCCACCGAATTGGTCACCACCTTCTGCGCAAAGAGTGTGCCACCATGCCATGGCGAACTTCAGCCATTCGCTCATTTTCTTACCCATGATTACTTTATCGGCATCGTAATAACGGAATGCCATCGGGTTCTTGCTCTCTTTACCTTCGAATTTAATCTTTCCTATTCCGGGAAAATACTCTTTTGTTGCCATAAGAATTTAATGTTTTAATGTGAGAATGTGCCAATGACAGACACATTCATCACGGGGTTAATTATTAATTTATTGTTTTAACGTGCTAACGTTTTAATGTGCACATTAGCACATTACCCAGTGTTTCCAGCGCGCATATGCGTCGGCATAAGCCTGGCGGTCTGCCACTTTCGGCTCTATCACCTCGAGCTTCTCAAGCGTGGCAAATGCTTCGTTGTTGTCCTTGTATATGCCCACACCGATTCCGGCGCCTTTGGCGGCACCTACAGAGCCGTCGGTATCATACAGTTCGATGACAGCTCCCGTCACACCGGCCAATGTCTCGCGGAACAGCGGGCTGAGGAACATATTAGCCTTGCCTGCATGAATTTTCTGCACGGGAATGCCCATTTGTTCCATGATGTCGATTCCATATTTAAAGGAAAAAACGATGCCTTCCTGCGCTGCACGGATGATATGCTGTTTGCCGTGCTGGTTGAAGTTGATGCCATGAATGGAGCAGCCTATTTCCTTGTTCTCCAGCATACGCTCCGCACCGTTTCCAAAGGGCAGGATACTGATACCGGCACTGCCGATGGGAGCTTGCGCCGCCAGCAGATTCATATCGCTGTAGGAGATGCCTTCGGGAGCAACGGTGCGTTTTACCCATGAATTGAGAATGCCCGTACCATTGATGCACAGCAGAACACCCAGACGGGTTTGCCCGGCAGCATGGTTGACGTGTGCAAAGGTGTTGACACGTGACTTGGGGTCGTAGTTCACCTCACCGTTCACGCCGTATACCACGCCGGACGTTCCGGCGGTGGAAGCTATTTCACCCGGATTGAATACATTCAGGGAAAGGGCATTGTTGGGCTGGTCGCCGGCACGGTAAGTGATAGGCGTACCTTCTTTCAGACCCAGCTCTGCGGCTGCAGCAGCATTGACACGTCCCTGCTCGGAGAAAGTCGGTTTGATGTCGGCAATCAGAGAGGAGTCGAATCCATAATAGTCCATCAGAAAGTCGGCAACCCGGTTGTTCTTGAAATCCCAGAACATCCCTTCGGACAAACCGGACACCGTGGTACAGATGGTACCGCTCAACTTCATGGCGATATAGTCGCCCGGCAGCATTATCTTATGAATCTTTTCGTAAACGGAAGGCTCATTTTCCTTAATCCAAGCCAGTTTGGAGGCCGTGAAGTTGCCCGGAGAATTCAGCAGATGTGAAAGACACGTCTCCTCTCCCAATGTTTCGAAAGCCTTTTGTCCGTAGGGCACGGCTCTGGAGTCGCACCAGATAATGGCAGGACGCAACACCTGCTGGTTTTTATCTACACATACCAAGCCATGCATCTGATAAGAGATACCAATCGCCTTGATGTCTTCTGCGTTTACTCCGGATTCTGCCAATACAGCTTGTGTGGCCAGTTTCAAATTTTCCCACCAATTTCCGGGGTCTTGCTCTGCCCAGCCGGGCTTCACTGCGATAATTTCCGCTTCAGTCTTGGGGAAGAAGGCAGACGATACACACTTGCCGCTTTCCGCATTTACCAGACTCGCTTTTACAGACGAGCTGCCGATGTCATAACCTAATAAATACATTTCTATCAATATTAAAGAATGAAAGTGATATGAAGAATTTACAATCCGGCTACCGTCGGATTTTATTGTATATCTTTTTGTCGAAACGGTAGTAGCGTGCCGCCCGGTGGGCCACGCCCTGCTGTTTTTCTTCCAGGGGGACGACATACTCCATCAAGGCAATTTTTTTATGGAAATTGCGTACGTCGTACTGCTTGTCATACACCAGTTCGTACAAAGTACGAAGCTGGGATGCGGTGAACTTACGCGGCAACAAGTCGAACAGTGAAGACGGGTTGAACTCGACGTACTGACGGACATAGGTAATGGCTTCCTTGATAATCAGGTTGTGGTCGAATGCCAGAGCCTTTATATCCGGCATGGCTACCCAACTGGCTTGATAATTGTCCAAATCACGGTTCAATGCGCGGTCTATCTTCACCAGGGAAAGATAGGCTATGGTGACAATACGCTCTACCTTGGACTGCATGGCACGTTCCAGCCAATGTACATCTCTGGGGTCCTTCGTACGGTTTTTTGAGCCGAATGCCTTGAATTGCATCAGATTGACGTTCTTCAGCCCCGTCAATTCATTCAACACCCGTTTGGCAGCTTCATCCAAATCCTCATCCATGTAAATCAAACTTCCGGGAAGCTTCATATCATGAAAGATTTCTCCTTCTTCCTCTCCTGCACGCTTAATCAGCAGAACCTTTAGCTGTTCTCCGTCAAAACCAATCACTACACAGTCCACAGAGATATGATTGTTTGCCAACGGCGTTTTTTGTTCTATGTTTTGCATAATATATCTCGTTAAGCGCTGCAAATATAAATAGGTTTTTCTAATTTGCAATAAAGGAAAAGATTATTTTTATAATGTTATAAAGCATTATTTTTCAACTGAATACATATCTTACTTTATACAATATCATTTTCAGTTGTTATCGTATGGAATACAATATGTAATTTACAAGAATATACAAGAGGTCTAATTGTAGGAAGTACAATAAGGAGAAAGTGTTTCATTTATAAGTATTTCAGCCTCCGGATACCACAGAAGGCCCAAGCATACATATTGTATTTTAGCTTCCCTCCTTAAAGTAAGGGCATTGCACAAAAAACATCCGTTTGTGCGGTGAATATCAGAAAAACCTCTACCTTTGCAGCACTTTTTATTTAAACACTAAAAAACGAGTAAATATGAAAGCATTTGTATTTCCGGGTCAAGGTGCCCAATTCGTTGGCATGGGAAAGGACCTGTACGAAAATTCGGCATTAGCCAAGGAACTTTTTGAGAAAGCAAATGATATCCTCGGGTATCGTATTACTGATATTATGTTCAACGGAACAGATGAAGACCTGCGCCAGACTAAAGTTACCCAACCTGCCGTATTCCTTCATTCCGTTATTTCCGCCCTCTGCATGGGCGATGACTTTAAGCCGGAGATGACCGCCGGTCACTCATTGGGCGAGTTCTCTGCCTTGGTTGCTGCCGGTGCACTGAGCTTTGAAGATGGTCTGAAACTGGTGTATGCCCGTGCCATGGCTATGCAAAAGGCTTGTGAGGCACAGCCCTCCACTATGGCAGCCATTATTGCCCTGCCGGATGAAAAGGTTGAGGAAATCTGCGCTCAAGTAAGTGCTGAAGGTGAAGTTTGCGTGGCAGCCAACTATAACTGCCCGGGACAGATTGTAATTTCCGGTTCCATAGAAGGTATCAACAAGGCTTGCGAACTGATGAAGGCTGCAGGTGCAAAGCGTGCTCTGCCGTTGAAGGTAGGCGGTGCGTTCCACTCTCCGCTGATGAACCCTGCCAAAGTTGAACTGGAAGCAGCCATCAATGCAACAGAAATCCATGCTCCGAAGTGCCCCGTATATCAGAATGTAGACGCTATGCCTCATACTGACCCGGTAGAAATCAAGAAGAACCTGGTGGCTCAGCTGACAGCATCGGTACGTTGGACGCAAACAGTGAAGAACATGGTTGCCGATGGTGCTACGGACTTCACAGAGTGCGGTCCTGGTGCAGTGCTGCAAGGTCTTATCAAGAAGATTGCACCGGAAGCTACGGCTCACGGGATTGCATAATTCCTTAAATAGAATATTTTCAAGGCTGTCTTTCTTCAAATAGACAGCCTTTCTTGTTTTAATAGGCCATTTCCTTTATATTTGCCACTCACAACAAAATGGGATATATGGAAAAGATTACGGAGTTCAGAAATACCTTGGCAGTACCTATTCATAAGTTATCGATAGACTCTCTGGTACAAGAGGTATGCCTCTGCCCCGAGTATTTTGAAGATATATACCGATTGACATACGATGAAAAACAGACGGTGTCATGGCGGGCAATATGGGTATGCGAGAAATTGAGCGAAATCCATCCCGGCTGGTTCATCCTACTGTACGATGAAATCATTCAACGGCTGATAGACTGCACGCACGACGGTTCCAAACGTCTCTTATTATCTATACTGTATAATATTCCCATCCCTACTCCAATCTCCGTCGATTTGCTGAATTACTGCCTGGACCACATGCTATCTCCGCAAGAAAGCATAGGAGTGCAAGCCCTTTCCATCAGAATAGCCTATCTGCTTTGCAGGAAGGAGCCGGAACTGCTGCAGGAATTGCAACTGATACTGGAAAATACAGAGCTTGATTTTTATTCAACTGGAGTCAGAACCACTGTTCGGAATACGCTGAAAAAGATACGTGCCACAAAGGGGCGCGAGTAAACAAAAAGTAATCACTGAAATAAAAAGTACGTTCTTTTGTTTTTTATTTCCGATTTTCCCTTACCTTTGTTGCCGTAAAGACAAAGGGGTGCCCCGACGGGCTGAGATTATACCCTCGAACCTGATGCAGTTAGTACTGCCGTAGGAATTGGATATTTCTTTCTTCACTGAACTTGCCGTAAAGACGCTTCTTTGTATTTACTTCCATTGTTTTATTTATACGAATCAGTAATTGAAATAGTTAAACTACCGATTTGCATTATTTCTTAATAAACAGAAAAATGAAAGTATTAGTCAACAACAAAGAAGTGAAAACCGGTGCCTCTACCCTTTCACAACTTATCGAAGAACTCGCCTTACCGACACAGGGCATTGCCATCGCCGTAGACAATCATATTGTGCTTCGCACGGAATGGCCCAAATATGCTCTGAGGGAATATATGTCTATCATCATCATCAAAGCAGCCTGTGGAGGATGAAGAAGATGAAGTACGAGAAACTGAAAAACTGCGGAATGCAGTTCATCACGCACTACACGGAACGATACTCGTATCTGGATGCTGCACGCATGGCTCTCGAAGGCGGTTGCCGCTGGGTGCAACTGCGCATGAAAGACACCCCGGTGGAAACGATAGAACCCGTAGCTTTGGAAGTGCAGGCCCTTTGCCGGCAATACGGTGCCACCTTCATCATTGACGACCATGTGGAACTGGCAGGGAAACTGCATGCCGACGGCGTGCACCTGGGCAAGAAAGACATGCCCATAGCCGAAGCACGCCGGATTCTGGGCGCGGAGTACATTATAGGCGGCACGGCAAATACCTTTGAGGATGTACTGCAACACTACAAAGCCGGTGCCGACTACATAGGCTGCGGCCCCTTCCGCTACACCACTACCAAGAAGAATCTGAGTCCGATATTGGGACTGGAAGGATATACAGCTATCATCCACCGGATGCAGGAGAAGGATATACACCTTCCGATAGTAGCCATCGGTGGAATAACCATAGCGGATATTCCAGCCGTTATGCAGACGGGGGTAAGCGGGATTGCCCTTTCGGGCACGGTACTGCATGCCGATAGTCCGGCAGATGAAATGAAAAGAATCATTTCTTTAATGGAGAATGAAAAATAAAGAATTAATATATGACGACTGATATGGAAAAATTAGTGATTGCGGGACGTGAGTTCAACTCCCGTCTGTTTTTAGGAACCGGAAAGTTCAATTCCGATGAAGTGATGGAGCAGTCTATCCTGGCATCCGGCACAGAAATGGTGACGGTAGCCATGAAACGCATTGAACTGGACAACAAGGAAGACAATATGCTGGTACACATACAGCATCCCGGTATCCAGCTTCTGCCCAACACCTCCGGCGTGCGCAATGCCGAAGAAGCTGTTTTTGCTGCACAGATGGCGCGTGAAGCTTTCGGCACGAACTGGCTGAAACTGGAGATACACCCCGACCCCCGCTATCTGTTGCCCGATTCTGTAGAGACGCTGAAAGCCACGGAAGAACTGGTCAAGTTAGGATTTGTGGTACTGCCCTATTGCCAGGCCGACCCCACACTGTGCAAGAGGCTGGAAGAAGCCGGTGCCGCCACCGTCATGCCGCTGGGTGCTCCTATCGGTACAAACAAAGGACTACAGACAAGGGATTTCCTGAGAATAATCATTGAACAAGCCAATATCCCCGTAGTGGTGGATGCCGGTATCGGTGCCCCGAGCCATGCGGCAGAGGCTATGGAAATGGGCGCTTCGGCTTGCCTGGTGAATACAGCCATTGCAGTGGCGGGCGACCCCGTGACCATGGCGGTAGCGTTCAAGCAGGCTGTAGAGGCGGGACGCATGGCATACGAAGCAGGTCTGGGCATACAGGCAGATAATTTTGTTGCGGAAGCCAGCTCACCGCTGACGGCTTTCTTGAATGAAAAATGACAAAACAGGGAGATTTACGATTAGACAATTTACGATTTACGATTGAAGTTACTCATGCAATCATAAACCTACCGGTTGAGAGAGGTTGTTTAACAATACAAACTCCAATCGTAAATCGTAAATTGTCTAATCGTAAATCTCTACATAACAAAACCTAAAGAAAAATGAACCAGAAGATAAAATTCCCCCGTTCCGAGAAAGTATATTTGCCGGGCACCTTGTTTCCCGAATTGCGCGTAGCTATGCGCAAGGTGGAGCAAGTGCCCAGTACGAACTTCGTTGATGGAGAAAAGGTACTTACTCCGAATCCGGAAGTGTATGTGTATGATACCAGCGGACCGTTCAGCGACCCTGCCGTCGAAGTGGATTTGAAGAAAGGGCTGCCCCGTCTGCGTGAGCCGTGGATACTGAAACGCGGCGATGTGGAGCAGCTTTCCGAAATAACGTCGGAGTACGGGCGCATGCGCCGCGACGACCGGTCGCTCGACTCTCTGCGCTTTGAGCATATCACCCTGCCCTACCGCGCCCTTCAAGGAAAATGCTGCACACAGATGTACTATGCCAAACAAGGCATCATCACGCCTGAAATGGAGTATGTGGCGATTCGCGAGAACATGAACTGCGCGGAGCTGGGAATAGAGACGCACATCACACCGGAATTTGTACGCCAGGAGATTGCTGCCGGACGCGCCCTGCTTCCTGCCAACATCAACCATCCCGAAGCAGAGCCGATGATTATAGGCCGTAACTTCCTGGTGAAGATAAATACCAATATCGGAAACTCCGCCACCACCTCGGGCATCGAAGAAGAGGTAGAGAAAGCATTGTGGAGCTGCAAATGGGGCGGCGACACGCTGATGGACCTCTCCACGGGCGAGAACATACACGAAACGCGCGAATGGATTATCCGCAACTGTCCCGTTCCCGTGGGCACTGTCCCCATCTACCAGGCATTGGAGAAAGTGAACGGCAAGGTGGAAGACCTCACCTGGGAAATCTACCGCGACACCTTGATTGAACAATGCGAGCAGGGAGTGGACTACTTCACCATCCATGCCGGCATACGCCGCCACAATGTGCATCTGGCCGAGAAAAGGTTGTGCGGCATCGTGAGCCGTGGCGGCAGCATCATGAGCAAATGGTGCCTGGTGCACGACCGCGAGAGTTTCCTTTACGAACACTTTGATGACATTTGCGACATTCTGGCACAGTATGACGTTGCCATCTCTTTGGGAGACGGGCTGCGTCCGGGGTCTACGCACGATGCCAACGATGAAGCGCAGTTTGCAGAACTCGACACGATGGGCGAGCTTGTGCTGCGTGCCTGGGACAAGAATGTGCAGGCTTTCATCGAAGGTCCCGGCCACGTGCCCATGCACAAGATTAAGGAGAATATGGAGCGCCAGATAGAAAAATGCCACGATGCGCCTTTCTATACGCTCGGCCCCATCGTGACGGACATCGCACCGGGATACGACCATATCACGTCCGCCATCGGTGCAGCGCAGATAGGCTGGCTGGGTACGGCGATGCTCTGCTATGTCACTCCCAAAGAGCATCTGGCACTGCCCGATAAGGAGGATGTGCGTGTAGGTGTCATCACCTATAAGATAGCCGCCCATGCCGCCGACCTGGCAAAAGGGCATCCCGGAGCACAAGTGCGTGACAATGCACTGAGCAAAGCACGTTATGAATTCCGCTGGAAAGACCAGTTTGACTTGTCGCTCGACCCGGAACGTGCGTTCAGCTATTTCCATGCAGGGAAGCATGTGGATGGGGAGTATTGCACGATGTGCGGACCAAACTTCTGTGCAATGCGGTTGTCGAGAGAATTAAAAAAGAAATAAATGGGAATTGATAGAGCACTATGTTTTCAGACGAATTAGAACATATATCCTGGGAGGAAACCACGGCACGCATCCATGCCAAGACAGATGCGGATGTGCGCCGTGCCCTCTCCAAAGAACATTGTAATGTAGAGGACTTCATGGCCCTCATCTCACCCGCTGCCACCCCCTATCTGGAGACGATGGCACGGTTGAGCAAGAAATACACCGAGGCACGATTCGGGAAAACCATCTCCATGTTCGTGCCTCTTTACATCACGAATTCCTGCACCAACTCTTGCGTGTATTGCGGTTTCCACATCAGCAACCCCATGCCGCGTACCATACTGACGGAAGAAGAAATCGTGAACGAGTACAAGGCCATCAAGAAGCTGGCACCTTTCGAGAATTTGCTGTTGGTGACGGGAGAAAATCCGGCCAAAGCAGGCGTGCCCTACATAGCCCGCGCACTGGACCTGGCAAAACCCTACTTCAGCAATCTGAAAATAGAAGTGATGCCCTTAAAGGCGGAAGAGTATGCAGAGCTGAAAGAACACGGCATGAATGGCGTGATTTGTTTTCAAGAAACCTACCACAAGTCGAATTACAACATCTACCACCCCCGTGGCATGAAGTCCAAATTCGAATGGCGTGTCAATGGTTTCGACCGCATGGGGCAGGCAGGCGTCCATTCCATCGGCATGGGAGTGCTCATCGGTCTGGAGAAAGAATGGCGGACAGACATCACCATGATGGCTTATCACCTGCGCTATCTCCAGAAACATTATTGGCAAACGAAATACAGCGTCAACTTCCCCCGTATGCGTCCTTCGGAGAACGGCGGCTTCCAGCCCAATGTCATCATGAGCGACCGCGAACTGGCACAAGTCACTTTTGCCATGCGTATCTTTGATCATGATGTGGACATCTCCTACTCCACCCGCGAGCCTGCCGATATACGCGACCATATGGCAACACTCGGTGTGACAACCATGAGCGCCGAAAGCAAGACCGAACCGGGAGGATATTACAGCTATCCGCAAACACTGGAACAGTTTCATGTCAGCGACGAGCGCAAGGCTGTGGAAGTGGACAAAGCATTGAAACGCCTGGGGCGCGAACCAGTGTGGAAAGATTGGGATGCGAGTTTTGATTTGAAGGCTTTCAAGAGATGAGTGGCCGAATACAGAACCTTAATAATAATGAACAAATGAACCGATATGCCAGACAAACGTCCCTCCCTGAAATAGGCGAAGCCGGACAAGAGAAACTGCGTAATGCCAAGGTGTTGATAGTCGGTGTGGGAGGATTGGGTTCTCCCATTGCCCTCTATCTGGCGGGAGCAGGAGTCGGAACGCTGGGATTGGTGGACGATGACCAGGTCAGCATCAGTAATCTTCAACGTCAGGTTCTGTATGCTGAAGCTGACCTTGGGCAGCCTAAACCTCTATGTGGCGCCCGTAGAGTGCAGGGTTTGAACAGCGATGTAAACGTGGAAGTATACCCCTTCCGTCTGGACAAGAAGAATGCCGGAGAACTGATAAGGAACTACGATATAGTGGTAGACGGGTGCGACAACTTCGCTACCCGCTACTTGCTGAATGACGTATGCAACGCTTGGGGCAAGCCCTACGTTTATGGTGCCATTCAAGGCTTTGAAGGCCAAGTGTCCGTCTTCTGCTACGGTGAGAGTGCAAAAAACTATCGTGACCTCTATCCGGATGAAGAAGGGACACTGCTCATGCCATCTCCGGACAAATCGGTTATCGGCGTAACCCCTGCCATTGTGGGTAGCGTAGAAGCCAATGAAGTGTTGAAACTGATTTGCGGCTACGGTGAACCCTTGGCTGGAAAGCTATGGACGATTGATTTAAGGACCATGCAGTCGTATATTCTCTCATTATAGACAAACATCCATAAAGATATGAAACTGATAGTCATTACCACGCCGCAATTCTTTGAAGGAGAAGCAGCGGCAGTTACCTCCTTATTCCAAAACGGTTTGGAAATACTCCACCTGCGCAAGCCGGGAGCTTCGGCAGAGGAGATTGGGAATTTTCTTCAACAACTACCGATGGAATATATGCCGCGCATTGTCACGCATGAGCAATTCCAGCTGGCATCCGTTTTCGGTCTGAAAGGAATTCATCTGAACGGACGCAATCCACAGATACCGTCCGGATATAAGGGACATGTCAGTCGCTCTTGTCACTCTCTTGAAGAAGTGTTGAAACATAAATCAGATTGTAACTATGTGTTCCTCAGCCCCATATATGACAGTATATCCAAAGAAGGCTATTCTTCCGCTTACTCCTGCGATACCTTGCAGAAGGCGCAGCAAGCTGGTATTATCGACTCAAAGGTGATGGCATTGGGTGGCATCAGTTTGGAACATCTTCCGGAAATAGCCGCTTTAGGTTTCGGAGGTGCCGTACTGCTGGGAGATGTCTGGCAGCAAGCGAAGGAAGCTTTCATCCCCCACTTCCTCCACCTGAAACAGCTTTCCTCTCACCCCTTTAATTTTTAATTTCTAATTTTTAATTATTTCATGCTTCCCCCTATTATCCTTTCCATTGCCGGTTCCGACTGTTCGGGCGGTGCAGGCATACAAGCAGACATAAAGACCATTTCCGCTTTGGGAGGTTATGCCGCTTCCGTCATCACGGCTGTTACTGCACAAAACACACTGGGAGTACAATCGGTTTATCCGATACCTGCGGATATGGTTAAGGCACAAATCACCTCTGTTATGGATGATTTAAGGCCGGATGCCGTCAAGATAGGTATGGTACATGATGCCAGTATTGTGACCACCATTGTCGATTGTCTTCAGACTTATACTCCGGAGTGTATAGTCTATGACCCCGTCATGATATCGACCAGCGGACGGCGACTGATGACCGAAGAAACCATACAAGTCATTAAGACGGAACTGTTTCCGCTATGCACCCTCATTACACCCAACCTGAATGAAGCAAGCCTGCTTTGGGGGCAAACCATTACCGGTACTGTGGAGATGCGACAAGCGGCACAGGAATTATCCTGCAGATACAACACCGCTATTCTCGTCAAAGGCGGACATCTGGAGGGTAATGACATGTGCGACGTGCTTTATTGCCGGCAACCTTCTGCCGGGGCTGACGTCCTGCCATCCGGATGCATCCTCTATTCCAACCCCAAAATAGAGAGCCGTAACCTGCACGGCACAGGGTGTACCCTTTCCTCTGCCATAGCTACATTTCTTGCCGGTGGCAACAAACTCGATGAAGCGGTCTGCAAGGCTAAAGAGTATATCGGTACTGCGATAAACCGGGGGAAAGACATGAATATAGGGCACGGGAACGGTCCGTTATGGCACTTTCCTTTATCGGAATAAGAGCTCGTCGAAACGCATTATCTGTTTACCTTAAACGCATTATCTGTCAGCCTCCGATACATCATGTGTTTGGCACCAACGGACAATGCGTTTCGACATGCCTGCTTCTTAATAGCGTATGCCCAGAATTTTCTTGGCATCGTCTTTCTTGAACAGTGAATCAATGACGTCTAAAATCGCTTCGTAGTTTTCCGGATCTACGATATTGGGAGCGAATATGTTGAGGACTTTCATCTTGTCGTCATCAAAAGTATATAGTGCCATCAAACTGGCACATTGCACACAGTTCAGACTGTTGTTTCGGGCAACAGTTCTCATCATTTCGATTTGATCATCCTTGAAAGGGCGGGACTTCACTTTTTCATAAAAATGCCGGAAGTCTTCGGGGTGCATCCCCCTGACATAAACCGGAGCTGGAGAATCTATCACTACTTCACTGGGAACAACCGGCAACGTACGTGGCTCTCCGGAGAATGAGTCCATTGCAACGACTCTCCCACCTTCAAAAGTCACGACAATCTGAGTTCGGCTGATATTACTTTTACCGGACAGCACTCTGGAATATTCCCATTCTTCTATATCCCGGTCGAAGCGGCGATACTCTGGAGTTCCCAATATCTTGGTGACCTCCTGCCTGCTCATCCCCTTCTGGATACTGTTCAACACATCTACCTTAGCATCATAAAACAAACTGGAACAACTGCTGAATCCCATCGTCATTACCAGTCCCGCAATAATTAGTCTGATTGTTTTCATCTTATCGAGTTTTTAGTTGCCACAAAGGTAGGCAGAAACATGGATAGACCTCTTATTATCCCCCTATTTGTCAAAAGGGATTTCCCTACTTTTTTTAGCCATATACCTATTAATATGGAAATAATCCGTTATTTTTGCAGATACTATCACTATAAATAGGTAAAAACACATGGAAAAAGCAAAAGTATACTACTCTGATTTGCGTACCTCCCCTACATCCAATCTTTTGGATAAAATGGAACGCTTGCTGAAAAGGGCAGGCATCGAGCAACTTCCTTTGAAAGATAGCTTTGCTGCCATTAAAATCCATTTCGGCGAACCCGGAAACCTGGCATACTTGCGTCCCAATTATGCAGCTCGAATGGCAACCCTGCTCCGCAGCCTGGGAGCCAAACCTTTCTTGACGGACTGCAACACGCTGTATTCCGGTCGTCGTGCCAATGCTGTAGACCACTTGCAAAGTGCGATGGAGAATGGCTTTAACCCTATCTCGGCCCAGTGCCAGGTCATTATCGGCGACGGACTGAAGGGAACGGACTACCGCGAAATCCCTCTGAACGGGGAATATTGTCCGGCACCCAAAATCGGCACAGCGATAGCCGATGCCGATATTGTAATCAGTATGAACCACTTCAAGGGGCACGAACAAGCCGGTTTTGGCGGCGCCTTGAAGAATCTGGGCATGGGATGTGCCAGCGTAGGCGGAAAGCTGGAACTGCATTGCGCCTCGCAACCCAAGATTGATGAAGCAAGCTGCATCGGCTGCAACATCTGCGTGAAGCATTGCGCACACGACGCCGTGCACCTCAATGCCAGCCGCAAGGCAGAAATAGACTACGCCAAATGCGTAGGTTGCGGACAGTGCGTAGCCCTCTGCCAGCACGACGGTGCCGTGATGGGAGCCGAAGATACTTCCGAGCGCCTGAACTACAAGATTGCGGAATATGCCCTCGCTGTCGTTATGGGCAAGCCCCATTTCCACATCAGCTTCATCATGAACGTATCTCCCGAATGCGACTGCTGGAACCACAACGATGCCGCCATCGTGCCCGACCTCGGCATTCTGGCTTCGGCAGACCCGGTTGCACTGGACAAGGCATGTGCAGATATGGTCATCCAAGCCCCGATACTGCACGGTAACAATTGCCTTGCCACGGCACACGAGCACGACGACTTGTGTGGATGCGACAAGTTCCACTTGATGCACCCCGACACAGACTGGCTTGCCGGATTGCGCCATGCCGAGAAAATAGGATTGGGAACCATGGAATATGAATTGGTGAAGATTTGATTAAACCTTTTCAGTTTTAAACAGTCATAATAAAAATAGATTTATCAACTATAATATTATACAAATGGAAACATCTGTAAAACTTTATTCTTTGCCTTTCGGCAACGTAAAGACCTATCTATTCGTCCTGCTGTTCGTGGCAGGAAACATCGCCTTGCCGCAACTCTGCCATCTGGTCCCAGCAGGCGGTCCGACGTTGCTTCCCATCTATTTCTTTACACTGATAGCTGCTTATAAATATGGTTTCAAGGTAGGTCTGCTGACGGCTATCCTGTCGCCGGTCATCAATCATCTGCTTTTTGCCATGCCTGCAGCAGCCGTGTTGCCGGCCATACTTATAAAGTCCGGTCTGCTGGTCGGAGCCGCCGCTCTTGCTGCACGCTATGCCAAGAATATCTCTTTATTGGCATTGCTGGGCGTGGTTCTCTCCTATCAAATTATCGGTACGGCCTTTGAATGGGCGCTGTGCGGTAATTTCTTTCTGGCTGTGCAAGATTTCCGTATGGGCATTCCGGGCATGCTGATTCAGTGGTTCGGAGGATATGTACTGCTGAAAGCAATCGCAAAAAATTAAGCGTATATTCTCAAACAGTATCCCTTAATCCTAAAACTTTGTTCGCACACTGCGGATACATATCCCCAGTTTGCGGATGTCTATCCCAAGGCTTGGGATAGACATCCGCAAACCATAAACAAAGTTTTTTCTTAACTGATAAAAACTTTTTCCCTAACTAAGAAAAACTTTCTCCTTAATAGAGAAGACTTTTCTCTTAATACTTTGAACTTTTTTCCGCTATTTTCCTTTCTCCCTACAATAAAATCATTAATTTCGTGCCGAACAATATATCATATTTTCAACATGGAAGTAGTAACGAACAACTGGTTCACTAAAAAATATCCAATAGGTTTTGCCTTAAGCGGCGGTTTCATCAAAGGCTTTGCCCATTTGGGTGCCATGCAATCTTTATTGGAACATGACATCAAGCCCAATATACTTTCCGGAGTCAGTGCCGGAGCCTTGGCCGGGGTATTCTACGCCGACGGCAATGAACCGCATCAAGTTCTTGACTACTTTGCCGGGCACAAGTTTCAGGACCTGACCAAACTGGTGATTCCCAAAGTCGGATTATTTGAATTGGGAGAGTTCATCGATTTCCTGAAAAGCAATCTGAAATCCAAGAAACTGGAAGAACTGCAAATCCCTCTGATTATTACAGCTACTGACCTGGACCACGGACGTCTGGTACATTTCCATAAAGGGGACATCGCCGAACGCGTAGCAGCTTCGTGTTGCATGCCGGTATTGTTTGCCCCGGTCAATATAGACGGCACCCATTACGTGGACGGAGGCCTGCTGATGAACCTGCCTGTCTCTACCCTCCGCCGTATATGCGAAAAAGTGATTGCCGTGAATGTCAGCCCTTTGATGGCAACCAAGTATAAAATGAACATTGTGAGCATTGCCTTACGTTCCTATAATTTTATGTTCCGCTCCAACTCTTTTCCTGAACGCGAGAAGGCTGATTTGCTGATAGAACCTTATAACTTGGAGGGATACAGCAATACAGAGCTGGAAAAGGCGGAGGAGATATTCATGCAGGGATATAATACGACCAATGATATATTGGAACGCCTGCTCATTGACAAAGGCAGCATCTGGAAAGAATAAAATAACCATTCTATAACAATAGAAAACAAAGAAATGAACGACGAAAACAAATTGATTATTTATCAAGTGTTCACCCGACTATTCGGAAACAACAATAACCACTGCATCAATAATGGCAGCATCACCGAAAATGGATGCGGCAAGATGGCTGACTTTACAGCCAAGGCGTTGGGAGAAATCAAGAAGCTTGGCGCTACACATATATGGTACACGGGCATCATCGAGCATGCTACGCAAACTGACTACCGCCGTCACAATATCCAACCCGACCATCCGGCCATTGTGAAAGGTAAAGCCGGATCTCCCTATGCCATCAAGGACTACTATGATGTCGATCCGGATCTCGCCAAGGACGTACCGGAGCGTATGAGAGAGTTTGAGAATCTGGTGCAGCGCACTCACCGTAGCGGTCTGAAGGTTATCATAGATTTTGTTCCCAACCACGTAGCCCGTCAATATCACTCGGATGCCCAGCCGGATGGCACTTCACAACTGGGTTCAAACGATGATACCAATTATGCGTTCAGCCCATATAATAACTTCTATTATATCCCGAAATCGGAACTGCATGGCCAATTTGACATGAAAGGTGCAGCCGCCGAACCTTATAGGGAGTTTCCGGCAAAAGCTACCGGAAACAACCGTTTTGACGCTTATCCAAACATCACCGATTGGTACGAAACTATAAAGTTGAATTATGGAGTGGATTATCAGAACGGCGGGACTTGCCATTTCGACCCCATTCCCGACACATGGACCAAGATGCTGGATATCATGCTGTTCTGGGCGGGAAAGAATATAGACGGTTTCCGTTGCGATATGGCCGAAATGGTTCCCGTAGAGTTCTGGGAATGGGCAATCCCGCAGGTAAAAGAGCAATATCCCTCCCTGCTGTTTATAGCCGAAGTCTATAACCCGGGAGAATACAAGAATTACTTGTTCCGTGGCAAGTTTGATTATTTATACGACAAAGTAGGACTTTATGATACCTTGCGGGCTGTTACTTGCGGGTATGAATCGGCAACTGCCATCACCCGTTCCTGGCAAAGTCTGGGAGGTATAGAAAAACGCATGCTGAACTTTCTGGAAAACCATGACGAGCAACGTATCGCTTCCGACTTTTTTGCCAGTAACCCACGCAAGGCGATTCCGGCACTCATTGTGTCAGCTTGCATGAACACCAATCCGATGATGATTTATTTCGGTCAGGAGTTTGGTGAGCTGGGCATGGATAGTGAAGGTTTCAGCGGCCGGGACGGACGTACAACCATCTTTGACTATTGGAGTGTAGATACTATCCGCCGTTGGCGCAATGGCGGCAAGTTCGACGGCAAGATGCTGACGGAGGACCAGAAACACCTATACAGCATTTATAAACGGCTGCTGACTCTTTGCAATGAAGAAAAGGCCATCTCTCAGGGGGCTTTCTTCGATTTGATGTATGCCAATGTCAACGGATGGCGCTTTAATGAACATAAGCAATATACATTCCTGCGCAAATTTGAGAGAGACCTGCTGCTGTTCGTCGTGAACTTCGACCATATCTCGGCAGACCTTGCCATAAATATTCCTTCTCATGCTTTTGACTTCCTGCAAATACCGCAGATGGACCAGTACAAAGCTACGGAGCTGCTCAGCGGAAAAGAAGAAAACATAAGTCTGCTTCCCTATAAGGCTACTAATGTGGCCGTCGAAGGATATGGAGGAAAGATACTTAAGATAAAGCTATAACGGAATCACAACTCAGGTGATTTATTAGGTTTGGCACTGATTATGCAGAACAACACGGATTTCTTAATCGCTTCGTGGTTTTCCGCATAATCAGTGCCAAGTCTTTATTTGTTCTCTTCCATATATTCCTTCAGCCGATATAGCCGCGTGATGGCAGGATTATAAAAATCATCAGGATAATGTGCATCTATGTCACTCAGGTTAGCTTGCACAAAACGTTTCACATCCACTATGTTCTCAGCATCAGACAATGTTACACTTTGAGGGAAAGATGTGCTCTTTGCCCAATCTATCAGCGCTTTAACGCTATCTTCATCAAATTTATATTCGGCCATATTCTACATATTTTCTTGCAAAGATAGTGCAAACCGGATGCAGAATAAAATGACCCACCCATTTTTTTATGCTAAAGTTATCCTCATCTGCATGAACAAAATTCCAATTTGTTGTGTTATATAAATGTGTTTTTCATAGTATTAGATATAAGATTAATTAAAAGAGACGTACCCGCTTGTGATAAGTAAGTACATCAAAAAACAGAAGCGTCTGTTTGATTGATAAATGTGTAAGGAGCATCGGTTTACCAGAGCCGATGCTTTTTTTTACCCTTCTTTGTAGCATGTTAGAAATATTATCCGTAAATTTGGCAGATAATAAGGAAAGAATATGATATGAATATCCCTGTTATATTTCAATTTTTGAAAGAACTGTCTGCAAACAACAATCGTGAATGGTTCAATTCTCACCGGGAACAGTATGAAGTCGCCCGCAGCGAGTTTGAAAACTTGCTTACAGTAATTATCTCCCGTATCTCTTTATTTGATGAAAGCATCCGTGGTATAGAAGCAAAGGACTGTACATACCGTATTTATCGTGATACACGCTTTTCCGAAGATAAAACTCCCTACAAGACACATCTGGGAGGATATATCAATGCGAAAGGAAAGAAATCCGACCATTGTGGCTATTACGTGCATCTGGAACCGGGAAACTGCTTGTTGGCCGGTGGAAGTTATTGTCCTCCCCCGCCCTTGTTAAGAGCTCTGCGACAAGCGGTATACGACAATATAGATGAATTTCGCAGTATAGTGGAAGATCCTGCTTTCAAGCAATACTTTCCCGTCATCGGAGAGAATTTTCTAAAAACAGCTCCAAAAGGATTTCCAAAGGACTATCCCTATCTGAAATACCTTCAGTGTAAAGAGTATACGGTTGCCTGCTGCCAGCCGGACAGCTTCTTTCTTGCTCCAGACTTTTTGGATCGTACAGACGACATCTTCAAGCAGATGAAGCGTTTTTCTGATTTTGTGAATTACACCATAGACGACTTTGAATAATTTACCTATATAACTAACTTAAAACATTTGAATTATGGTTATAGACAGACTTGAAAACATAGAAAAATATACTTTGCTGCATCCTCTGTTTGAGCAGGCCATTGATTTTTTAAAATCACATGACTTGCACTCTTTGGAAATCGGCAAGACCGAACTGAAAGGAAAGGACTTGCTGGTCAACGTGGCGCAGACAAACCCAAAAGAAAAAGAAAATGCCAAACTGGAAACCCATAAAGACTATATTGACATTCAAATACCCTTGTCCGGTACGGAGATAATGGGTTATACCGCCGCCCAAGACTGCCTTCCGGTTGATGCTCCTTACAATGCGGAAAAAGACATCACTTTTTTTGAAGGACTGGCGGAGGACTATATTGCAGTGAAGCCCGGAATGTTTGCTATCTTTTTCCCTCAGGACGGGCATGCTCCGGGTATTACCCCTGACGGTGTAAAAAAAATAATTGTGAAAGTTAAAGCGTAAATTTATCAAATATCCAAAACTCATCCTCTTTATGGAAACATTGAATTTAATCAAGAATGACCCATGGCTGGAACCTTTTGCCGATGCCATCAACGGACGTCATCAACATGCCATAGACAAAGAATCGGAATTGACCAACAAAGGAAAACTAACCTTGTCTGATTTTGCATCCGGATACCTCTATTTCGGCCTGCATCGTACTGACGATGGTTGGGTTTTCCGTGAATGGGCGCCTAACGCAACCCAAATCTTTATGGTCGGAACTTTTAACGATTGGAAAGAAGAAAAAAAATATAGCTTGAAGCGTAAAGCAAACGGTAATTGGGAAATCAAGCTTCCTGCTGATGCCGTGAAACACGGTGACTTGTACAAGCTGATGGTACATTGGGACGGTGGTTGCGGTGAACGCATTCCTGCATGGGCTACACGTGTCGTACAAGACGAACAGACTAAAATATTCAGTGCCCAGGTTTGGGCTCCGGAGAAACCCTATAAAATGAAGAAGCGGGCTTTCAAGCCATCTACAGATCCTTTATTGATATATGAATGCCATATCGGCATGTCTCAGCAGGAGGAAAAGGTCGGTAGCTATAAGGAATTTCAGGAAAAGATTCTTCCACGTATCGCCAAAGAAGGCTACAACTGCATACAGATTATGGCTATCCAGGAACATCCCTATTATGGTAGCTTCGGATACCATGTTTCCAGTTTCTTTGCCGCTTCTTCCCGTTTTGGTACTCCGGAAGAACTGAAGGAGTTGATTGATACAGCCCATAGTATGGGGATTGCCGTTATCATGGATATTGTCCATTCACACGCTGTGAAGAATGAAGTCGAAGGCTTGGGTAACTTTGCCGGTGATCCTAATCAATATTTCTATCCCGGTGGACGTCGGGAACATCCGGCTTGGGATTCGCTTTGCTTTGATTACGGCAAGAACGAAGTTATTCACTTCCTGCTGTCTAACTGTAAATTCTGGCTGGAAGAATATCATTTCGACGGCTTCCGCTTTGACGGAGTAACTTCCATGCTATATTATAGCCATGGTTTGGGAGAAGCATTCTGTAATTATGGAGATTACTTCAACGGACATCAAGACGACAATGCCATTTGTTATCTGACACTTGCCAACCGGCTTATCCATCAGGTCAATGCCAAAGCCATCACCATTGCCGAAGAAGTATCGGGAATGCCCGGACTGGCGGCAAAATATGAAGATGGCGGCTACGGATTTGATTACCGTATGGCCATGAATATTCCCGATTATTGGATTAAGACAATCAAGGAGAAAATAGATGAAGACTGGAAGCCATCCAGCATGTTCTGGGAAGTGACCAACCGCCGCAAAGATGAAAAGACCATCTCCTATGCGGAAAGCCATGACCAAGCTTTGGTGGGCGATAAAACCATCATTTTCCGCTTGATTGATGCGGATATGTACTGGCACATGCAGAAAGGAGACGAGAACTATACCGTAAATCGAGGCATTTCCCTCCATAAAATGATACGTTTACTGACTGCGACTACTATCAATGGCGGTTATCTTAACTTTATGGGCAATGAATTCGGACATCCGGAATGGATTGACTTCCCCCGTGAAGGTAACGGTTGGTCTTGTAAATATGCCCGCCGCCAATGGGATTTGGTGGACAACAAGAATCTGGCATATCATTATATGGGTGACTTTGATGCTGCCATGTTGGAAGTTGTAAAAAGCATAAAGAACTTCCAGGCTACTCCGGTCCAAGAAATATGGCATAATGACGGTGACCAGGTATTGGCCTATATGCGCAAGGACTTGATTTTTGTATTCAACTTCAACCCTAAGCAGTCTTTTACTGATTACGGTTTCTTGGTTCCTGCCGGAACTTATGAAGTTATTTTGAATACTGATAATCCAGATTATGGCGGTAATGGTTTGACGGATGATACCATCAAACATTTTACCATCCACGACCCGCTTTACAAAAAAGACAAGAAGGAGTGGCTGAAGCTTTACATACCGGCACGTACAGCTGTTGTACTGAGAAGAACTAAATAGTCATTTCATAACACAAAAAAGAGGCAGATATCTGAATTGATATTTGCCTCTTTTTTTATATAGGAGTCTTTTATTTCAATTGACTGTCGATGAAGTTCAACATCGTTTTTGCATTATCCATCATCTTCTTTTGAGCTGGTTTGTCTGCAGAGAGCAATGGAATAAGTTTATCCAAATATTCTTTGGCTTCCTTGAATTCAACTTTTGCTTTTTCTACATCTGTTTTCATGGTATTGGCACCCTTACTATAATACAAAGAACCCAGACTGTTAAGTGCATTTACATTATCTGCTTGGATAGCTATGGCTTGTTTAAATGCTTCTTCGGCTGCATCCATCTTTTTGGCTTTCTGCGCCATGATACCTTGATTTACGTAATAAGTAGCATACAATTTAGTCAATGTCTTATTACCGGGATTTGCTTCCAGCCCTTCCTTTAAAGTGGCAACATACTCATCATTTTTCTTCAAATCTTTCAAAGCACCGGCTTTACCTATATAAGCATTTGCCAGGTTATACTTTTTCTGTACAGCAATATCAAAATACTTCAAAGCTTCGGCAGGTTTCTTTATCTTATCGGCACAAACGCCACAGTTATATGCAATTACGGAATCTTGGTTGTTTGTTTGTGTCAGATAAGTACTAAATTTTGTGTAAGCTTCCTGGTAATTTTTAGCTTCAAGAGCAGCCTTACCATCGTTGACCAACTGGGCAGGGTCAGCATTCTGCGCAAAGAAATTCGTAGCTGCACAACATAGTGCAATAGATAAGATTAATTTTTTCATATGCTTTAATTCATTTAAAAGTTGATTCCCAAAGTTAGTTTACAATGGTATAGAAGCAAAACCTTTTTACTTTTTTTGAGGTTTTTAGCATAGTCGTAACAAGTGTTATTTTACGTAAAAGCAAATATCCGGATATGTGTGTTGGGTTTTGTCACATATGTTACACTTATACTTAGAATATCATATTATCTTTGCCACAAAAAAAGATTATGGAACAATTACATGCACATGAAGTCCTTCACATGATGGAAGGTAATAGTTATACTGAGTTATCATTGAGAGAAGCCATTATCCAAAAATTCGGCGAGCAGCAGCGTTTTTTCACCTGCTCTGCCGACAATATGGATGTAGATACCCTGATAGAATTTCTTAAAAGAAAAGGAAAATTTATACCCGCCAATGGTGGATTTACAGTGGACATGACTAAAGTTTGCAATCACTGATGAGGAATATTAATTCCTTCTTCTGTTAAATTGAATATTATTTATGTTAATAGTTAACGGAAATAATATTCTACTAAACCATGTTATAATATCCGCTGATTACCCGCTAAAATTTGGATATCTCCTGCAAGTACGTATCTTTGTACTGTGTTTTTCATAGTATTAGATTTAAGGTTAATAAAAAAGATTGGCTGTCTGGGATAGATAGCCTTTTTTTATGTCTAAATGTCATCTTTCCCCTTTTTAGTTATAGTTTTATTCTATCTTTGTAGGTCAGATAATCCACGCAGCATTAATAGAATAAACTGAATATGGGAAAACGCTTTATTTTTATCTTGATGGCATGCTCATTATTGAGTATAGCTACTGTTGTGCATGCACAGCATATTGACAAGCAAACATATACTTTTGCCATCAAAAAGGCTGATACTCTGAAACTGGACAAGTATGTAATGATTGATCAAATACAAGGGACACAATCAAAGCCCGTCATTCTTTTTGCATTTGGGGGAGGTTTCAAAGGCGGGAGAAGAGATAATCCCGATTACATTTCTTATTTTCATTTTTTGGCACGAGCCGGCTATGTGGTAGTATCAACAGATTACCGTACCCAATTAAAGGATATAGATAAATCGGAGTATTCGGACTTGCAAGGATTCTCTTCTGCCCTGCAACAAGCAATCACTTGTGCTGTAGAAGATTTTGGTGATGCTACAAATTATATAATTGAGCATAGTGTAGAATGGCAAATAAATCCTGCACAAATTATAGCTTGCGGTTCAAGTGCAGGTGCGATAACTGCCCTTCAAGCAGAGTATGAGATTTGCAATCAAACGGCTTTTGCGGACAGATTACCTGCCAATTTCAATTATGCAGGGGTCATTTCCTTTTCTGGAGCAATCTGTGCCAATGGTATTCCAAAATGGATAATGTCCCCTTGTCCTCTTATGTTGTTCCATGGTGATGCCGACAGCACGGTTCCTTTTACTAAGGCAGTAGTAGAGGAAATGGGGCTATGGGGCTCAAACTTTATCTGTATGCAACTGAAAGAAAAAGAGACAGCATACTATTTCTATATAGCGGAAGGTATAGGACATTCCCTATCCTATTCTCCTATGAAGGATAATCGTCATGACATCCTGAGCTTCCTAAATCGGTTGGTACTTGGTAAAGAAAAACGTTGCATTACGACTGTAGAGAAGAATCCGGAAATATCTAGATATAAGAGTGATTTTACAATAGAAGATTATATCCGTGAAAATATGCGTTAATTCCTATCTTTATATCCTTTCCAGAGTTTTTGTTTCTCCACCAATCAATTATCTTTGCACATTATTATTCTATAAAAACAAATCTTTAATTCTATAAATTATGTTGGTACGTATTATCAGTATGGTCATAGCCGGAGTTATTATAGTATATCTAGTCCGTTGGATTGATAATTTTTTCTCCAGGTATCGCAAATAAATCTTGCCTGCAATGTAAACCAAATACTCCAATTTGTTTCCCATTACAACCTATGCTGACAAAATGCGGACATTTTCTAATTCTAAAACAAGAAAACCGCAAAAGCTTTTTATTAGCCATTTGCGGTTTTTTCCTTGTGATTCCGTTGCGATTCGAACGCAAGACCCACGCCTTAGAAGGGCGTTGCTCTATCCAGCTGAGCTACGGAACCAGCCTTAATTGCGGTGCAAAGGTACGCTTTTTTACGAATATTGCAAATTTTTGTATCACCTTTTTTCGTTACCTATGTATAAAAGGCTCATTTGCTACATAAAAAGTAATGATTAGTTACCTTTACAAACAAGATACACGGTATTTATATACAGATGTATTAAAACATTTTGCAAATTATCAATGTTACTAATTATAAAAAGTAAAAATATGGAGGAATATTCAAATAGGAAAAGTAGCATTGACCCGAAAATGAATGAAAGAGTAATAACAGCTAAATTTTAAAGAGATGGAATGGGAAAATCAGTTGATACAAGAATTGCAATGGTCAAATAAAATCAGCAATAAGGCGAGTAAGGAATTGGTAGCCCAGGAAATTGCCGGACTGGCCAAAGACGGTGATGCCATAGGAGCAGGCTCCGGCTCTACCGTTTATCTCACTTTGTTTGCATTAGCTCAGCGAGTTAAACAAGAATCTCTGCATATAGAAATCATTCCGGCATCTGCCGAAATTTCGATGACATGTATACAGCTTGGCCTGCCGCAAACTACTCTGTGGAATAAGCGTCCGGATTGGACATTCGACGGTGCAGACGAAGTGGATCCGCATAATAACCTCATCAAAGGACGTGGCGGAGCCATGTTTAAGGAGAAACTCCTAATTAAAAGCAGTGGCAAGACTTACATCATTGTCGATGAGAGCAAGCTTGTCAGCAAACTGGGGAGCAAATACCCCATACCGGTAGAAGTGTTTCCACATGCTCTCTCCCATGTGGAAAACGAGATACGCTTATTGGGAGCTTCAAAAATCAGCCTACGTCTTGCAGAAGGAAAAGACGGTCCGGTATTTACCGAAAACGGTAATTTCATTCTTGACATTCATCTCAGCAACATTGTTCCTGATTTGGAACAGAAACTGAAAGCCATTACCGGGGTTATCGAAAGCGGGCTGTTCATCGGTTATGACATTACAGTCCTAATGGCAAACCGCTGATGTACCAAAGTACAAATAAGGTGGTCCATGCCAATAGAATGACTAAAGAATATCTCCAAGTATACTTCAGCAGTGAACCATAAGTGGATTGCCTATCATATTGCTGCATATAGGTCAAGACAAGTGGCATGTAGAACATAAAAGGTGTTATGGCATTTGTTGCACTGTCACCTATACGAAACGCACATTGGGTCATATCCGGCGAAATGCCCATACTTGCCAATACCGGAACAAAAATGAAAGACATAAAAGCCCATTTAGCTGTGGCAGATACCATAAAGAGATTGACCAGCGCCGTAAAAAGAATGAAGAGAATCAATATCCATAAACTACTCAAAGAGGCGGAGGACAGCAGATTAGCGCCTAAAATGGCAATGCACTTGTCCAAGTGGGAATATTCAAAACAAGCAAACATCTGTGAGGCAAAGAAAGCTATCACAAAATAAACGCCCAGCAGTTTCATCGGCTGCGTAAGTCCTTCTATCACATCACCGTCCGTACGGTATCGGCCGGAGGCAAAACCATAGACCATCCCCATCAAACCTATTCCAAACGAAAGCAAAAACAGAATACCAACTATAAACGGAGAACGAATCAGCCCACCATTGACACTCCGCAATATCCCCCATGAAGAGAATGTAGCCCACAGAATAATGGCAATATACAGCAAGCCTGCAAATACAGCTCCCAACATAGCTCTCCGTTCCTTGCGGGACAGTTGTTTGTAACCATTAAAATGAATATCCCCTGCGTACTCTCCCAAACGTGGCAACAAGCTCCTGCGGGTAATATGATAAATGATGAATGCAAGCAGGAACGTGGAAACAAAGAGAAAATAATAATTGCACAGCGGTCCAGTCTGCCCCGGAGCAATATTCATCCTATCAGCCGCTTCTTGCGTTACAGAGGCAATCATGGGGTCTAATGTACTCAAAAACACATTAGCGCTATAGCCACAAGAGACTGAAACATAAGCTGTAATTATACCTCCAATGGGGTGCAGACCGACAGACTGGAACAAAGTTGCAGCTATCGGCAACAGAATGATATATCCTGCATCTCCCACTATATTGGACAACAGTCCTAAGACAATGACCAGCAGAATAATGCGCCAAGGATCACGTGGACGTCGTACCCCCCTGCGAATACATGCATCGATGAAACCCGAATGCTGTGCCACCCCTATTCCGAACATAGCCACAATCACCAGCCCTAACGGAGCGAATCCCGTAAAATTGGTTATGACATGGCGCAGCAGCCAGCGTATGCCCTCCGGACTCAGCAGGCTCTGCACCCGTATTTCTTCTCCAGTCTGCGGTTGCAGCACGCTCAGGCCATAGACATCGAATATCCATGAAAGGAGGATGACTGCCAGCGTCAGCAGGAAGAACATCGTAGCGGGATGTGGCATTCGGAGTTTACTCATCGTCGGCTTCCAGATTGTCTATATTCAAGATTCGAAGTTCCAATGCACGCACCACCAGACGAGTGGCATTCACCCCCACCCGTTCACTAGGCGGGAAAAGACGGCCGACCAAGTCATTCTGCCGTTTCTCCAGCGACTTGACTCCAAAAGGCATTCCCCTAAGATTGGCAATCATTTCTTTGGTATAGCCCAGTGCCAAATGACGGAGGAAACGCTCGTCATACTCATCAATATCATAGCTTATGATTGCTTCCTGACGTTTTGCATCATTCAGGACAGATTTCTTGAAGCGTTCCACTATCTTCTCCAGTATCGGATAGTTAAAGACCAGCTTCTTGCCGGCCATCACTGCCTGCACATCGGTTTTGGTCAGCAACTCTCCGGTTTTCAGGATAATGCCGTCGGCACCGGCTTCAAGTACGTCCACCCATAACTTCTCATTCAATATTTCTCCCGTGAATATCAGCACATGTACTCCCGGATAACGCTTGAAGATATTCCGGCAGATGTCCACCCCGATTGTGGTCGAACCTCCCAATCCCAAGTCCAGCAGAACAAGATCCGGTACGCCGGCTTCAATCAATGTCCAGAACTCCTGCTCAGTCATAGCAGTACCTATTACCTCCGCATTGGGAATTTCATGGCGGAAAATCTCTTCCGTCCCTTTCAGCTCCAACTTGACATCTTCAACGATGATTACTTTAAATTTTTTGTCTTCCATATTTCATTTTTTCGGTAGCGTAAAATATATTGTAAAACCTCCTTCCTTTCCCGGTTCGGCATTGATACGGCATCCCCGGCGTCCGGCAAACTCGTCATGGTCGCGGATAATCTGCTTGCACACCAGATATTCCGTACCATACAGTTCTCCTTTCTCACCGGCCGTCATGCGGGACAAGTCGGGATAGAACAATTGGTTCAATTCTTCACGGGTCTTTTCCCTGCGCATATCTGTAAACAGAAAACGTATAAATTCCCCATCTTCCCGGGCCGACAGACAGACAGCTCCATCCAGAGTTACGGAGCAAGCCTCGTCTATCAGGTTTTCAAGCAGGAAACGCAACTGGTTCCAGTCACCGGTAATCCGTCCTTCCAACGGTTGTATCTTAAAATCAATATGCGCCTTGTTTCCCTTATACACTTTGCGGAAATATTTCCCGGCAGTAGCCATAAGTTCCGGCACAGATATTGTCGCACGCCTAAAAGTCACCTCTTCCAACTGGCGGGAAGCGCATGAACTGAGTGTCGTAAAGATACCTTTGTAATACTCTATCAATTCGCTGATGGCAACCACCGTTTCCCGCTCCTCCGCTTCTGTCTGTTTGCCGGACCGCAGTTTCCCTATCAGCTGCTTTATCTTGTTCGGATAATAAATCGTTTCATGCTTGATGGTCGAAAGACAATTATCCAGCACCATGTTCTGTACATGCAGCAAACTGTCTTCCCAGGAAGCTCGCCGGGCTTCATCTTGAGCCACTTCGATGTCCCGGTATTTCGTAGCCAACTTAACCACTGCATTGAAGATTACAATGGAGACATAACGGGCTATCAGTTCCAAAAGCAAATGGTCGGTCTCCTGCTCCGTACCTTCCCTGCGTTCCAGACACAGCACACCTATGCAACGACACATATTGCCTGCATCCACAACAAGCGGCAATGCTTGTATACCCTTTTCCGATATGTACACTTGCTGCTCAAAACAATTCTCCATATATTTCCTTCGGACAGGCAACTCGTCCACGGCGGTATCTTCCACTGGATTGGAAGTGTATTCCAGCTTATGTGTAGTCTCGTTGTATACAGCTATGCTTAACCGGTCGATACTCAAAAGTTCGTTCACTGCATCAAAAGCGGAACCTACAATCTGCCGCGGGATTTCCTTCAATGTATCCTCCTCACGCTGCAACATTTCCTCCGTATCCGAAACCGGCAACAAGGAGGCATTGAACACCTTTCCATTAATTTCCAGTACTTGCTCCAGATTCCAGCGGTTCACCAGACGTTTACGGAAGTAGAGTATGTAATATCCCAACAGCAATACGAACAGCAAAATCACCGCCAGCAAAATGCCCACCATCTTGTTGTTGGTGGAACGCTCCAGCTGCCGGCAATATTCTTCCAAGGATTGGTCTTCTCCCAACAGTTTGTATAAGGTAGTGTAGGCAGCATTATTATAACTATAGTCATCCCATTGCTTCAATGCAAGAAATGAGACAGCCGCTTCATTCCTGATATCCAGAATTACATGGAAATCCGAATTGAACATCTGGTTCCACCAATCCAGTTCCGCAGGCGCCCCGTCTCCCGTCAGCGTCATATAGCGACGTATAGGATGGGCGTATTGCTTGTAATGTTCGTTCAGGCAATACATTGCCGAATCTATGTATTGTAAAGCCAGTTCGTATTCTCCGTCTACATTGCAGTAATAAGCTTCATTGGCATAATCGGAGGCTTCGTCCAGCAAAGCTTCGTATTCATTCTGTGCAAGCAGTGCCAAAGAATCCGGTAACACCTCTCCGGAAGCAGGCTGTTCCACAGCATGCCGGCAGGATGACATGCACAAAGACAACACGACGAGCAACACCGACACGGACTTACGGATACCGGCAGGCAGACGGAAATAAAAACGGCTGCCTTTTCCCAGCCCGCTCTCCACATTAAATAGACAGACCTTGAACAAATCATTCGTCTTGCGATATTTTTCAATGATGCCCTTACAGTTCATCAGTCCAAAGCCACTTCCTTTGTTCTTCCTCAATTCCTCCTTGTCGGGAGCGTCACTCATACCGATGGCTTTCGAGTCATATACTTTTTCTCCCACAATGCGGGCTACATCTTCCGGTGACAATCCACAACCATTATCCTCTACCGAGATTTCCACATAATCTTCCTCCTGCCGTGCATATACTTTCACCATACCGCCCTGAGGGGTATATTTACGGGCATTCTCCGCCAGTGTATTTATCATAAACAATGTAAGGGCCTTGTCTGCCTTTACCCTGATATCCGTAGGCTGCACCTCCAACGACTGTCTCTTCATCTCGAATGTACGGCTTCCTTTCCTGAGCAGCTCGAAAAGTTCATTCAATTCGAACGTCTCTATGTTCAGGCTAAGGCTTCCTTGCTTCATCTTTATCCAAAGGGCAAGAATATCATTGTATTCGTTGATGGTAGTAACCAACTCGTCGATATACTGGTATTTCTCCTCCTTTATCCGCTCCTCTTTGATGAATCCTTTTTGAGTCAGTTTCTGCACTTCGTTGATGATACGGTCTATGTACGGGTGAATTCCGTTGACAATAGCCATACATGCTTTCTTTATCAGATTTTGCCGTTTGTTCCCTGCGATGTGCTGCTCGTAAATGTAGCGTTGCTTTTCCAGTCTGCGGCGTTCGTCGCCAAGGGAGATGGACGCCATGCCGTTGTCTATCGCCCATTGGATATAGGGAGTTATCACCCGTACCATCGCCTGCTCATCCTTGCTCATCCGACGCGGGAACACTAATTGCCCGTTGTCTATGCGGATGTCCTTCACTCCAAACAGCTTTTCCAATTCCGGGCAGACAGCCATCCGGATAGAATCGATGATTTCTTCCTCAGTCTGTGCATCTGCCGGAATGGATGCCGTTATCTTCTGACAGATGTCCAGCATCAGTTGCAGACGGTGGAGATGTACTCTGTTCCGGTCTTTGGAACGCTTGTTGAAAAACCAGAAGAAGAGCGATACAAGCACGAAGCCCACAATGACCAGTGACAACACGACGTTGAGTTGTCCCGCCTCCTTTTCCAATGCCTGGTAGCGGCTTTCCAGCTCTTTATCCTGGCGTGTATCTTCAAGGATATCCAGGTAAATATTGCGGTTATAGTCTGATTTTTCTTTCATCCCGAGCCCAGCATACGAAACGCTCAACTGTTCACGAATACGTGAAATCCACTCGGGCACGGTTTTCAGTTTCTGCTCCATCCATGCCTTCTCCGCACAAATCGTATCTCGACGGTCAAATGCTTTCAGCCAGTCCAAACTATCGTGGCAGTCATAGAAAAGGCGGTGATGGTCATTTACACATTCCAGAGCAAGTTTTAACGTGTCAAGAGCTTCTGTATAGTGACTGTGGGCATTCAGGTATTTGCCAATGGACACATATGCGCCTGCTATCTGATACAAATCTTTATATTGACTGAACTTCTGCAGAGCCAACTGCCCCAGACGCATTGGCAATAGAGAGTCTACCGGTACTCCAAACCGTGTCAGGGCATGGGAACGGCGGTCCCGGAAAAACTCGTAATTCTCCGGTGAGGCCATCAGGTTGGCAAGCCCCTGCACTCCGTTCCCTTCAAAGTAGAGATACCCTTTACGGGATGCCAACCGCCACGTGGTATATAGTTCGTCAAACTCTCGCAGCCTTTGTTCGTCCGGCGTCTCGCCTTCACACAAGGCAGCGGATCCCTTAATGTAATGATAGTACAATAACTGGTTGGTATCTGCCAACAATTCTTGATTATCAGTTACTTCATTGATAGAAGCCACTGCCTCGGGACGTTGTTGCAGATAATAATAATAAACAGCAGATACAATATAAAATTCCGAACGGGCATAATTCAAACGCATTTGCTCGTGTTGGTCCACAAACAGATTGTCATCCTCCGCTATTCTTTTCATACGGTGCAAGGCACTATTGCGATAATCGTAGAACTCCTTGTTCAACGCCGTCCGCTGATAAATCTTCATCAAACCGATGTCGGCAATAAGGAGTTCCAGTTCATTCTTGGTCAGATTATAGACATCCATATGAAACTTTTCGGCCTGCTCAAAATCCATGCGCATAAAAGCACAAAAGCCCAGATTATTGGATGCTTCCGCTTTTCCTTGTTTATAGAGGCTGACTTCACGGTAGGCCCTTGATGCCGCATGGCAGGATGAATCCAGGTTTTTATAACGATAAGCATAAGCCACCTGGTTTAGAGAGTCGATAAGGCGTACTTCCTTCATGGGTGCCGTTCCCACACACGAAACCATTGTTGTACAAAGGCACAACAACCCCGCAAACCATATAAAAGAAAGTCGTTTCATAAAGCAAAGCTACGAATAAATCCGGGAAAGAAAAATAATTTTTATACAATAACTCTTGTTTTATGTAACGGGAAATTCCTACCTTTGCATGCAAATTAACAAATAGGTAACATCTATTACACAAATGAGCGAAAAAGCACCCTTTATGGTATTCTCCGGAACAAATTCGAGATACCTTGCAGAGAAAATCTGCGCTAGCCTTGATTGCCCTCTGGGAAAGATGAACATCACCCATTTTGCAGATGGTGAGTTTGCAGTCTCTTATGAGGAATCTATCCGTGGCTCGCATGTATTCCTGGTTCAATCAACCTTCCCTAATTCTGACAACTTGATGGAACTTCTGCTGATGGTTGATGCTGCTAAAAGAGCATCGGCAAAAAGCGTTGTAGCCGTTATCCCTTACTTCGGTTGGGCACGTCAGGACAGAAAAGACAAACCCCGTGTTTCCATCGGCGCTAAGCTGGTGGCCGACCTGCTCTCTGTTGCAGGTATCGACCGTCTGATTACGATGGACCTTCATGCAGACCAGATTCAAGGTTTCTTCAATATTCCGGTGGATCATTTGTATGCATCAGCAGTATTCCTCCCCTATATTGAATCCTTGAAACTGGAAGACTTGGTAATCGCCACCCCGGATGTCGGCGGTTCAAAACGCGCCAGCACATTCTCCAAATACCTCGGTGTACCTCTGGTATTGTGCAACAAGACACGCGAAAAAGCAAACGTGGTTGCCACCATGCAAATCATCGGTGATGTAAAAGACAAGAATGTAGTATTGGTAGACGATATTGTAGATACAGCAGGAACCATTACCAAGGCTGCCAACATCATGCTGGAAGCAGGAGCCAAATCTGTCCGTGCCATTGCTAGCCACTGCGTAATGTCCGACCCTGCTTCTTTCCGTGTACAAGAATCCGCACTAACGGAAATGGTATTTACTGATAGTATCCCCTACTCTAAAAAATGTGACAAGGTTAAACAGTTGAGCATTGCCGATATGTTCGCCGAAACCATCAAGCGGGTGATGAACAATGAATCAATCAGTTCACAATACATTATCTAACCGCTCCGCGGTTAGAAATTAAAAATTAGAAATTAAAAATTAAAGGCTGCGCAATGTTCACTTCAGAACCGCGCAGCCTTTAATTTTTAATTTCTAATTTTTAATTCTAATTCTCCAGCCTTCCCATCTTGTAGGTTCCTTTTCGTATCACCTTTCCGTTCTTGTCTGTTTCTACAAACGGACCGTGTTTCTTGCCTTGTTTGAAGAAGCCTTCATAACGGTTTCCGTTCTTGTCCTCCTGGATACCGCTACCTTCTTCCATACCGTTCACAAAACCGCCTTTATATTTGGTTCCATCGGTCTGAATCAGGGTACCTTGGCCGTTGAACTTATTGTCTTTCCATTCACCTTCGTAAGAGTCACCTACATTCCATTTGTAAGTACCGTATCCGTCACGTTGGTTATCTTTCCAATTACCTTCGTAAACGGCGCCGCTTGCCCACGTAAATGTGCCGTGGCCTTCCTGCTTTCCATCCTTGAAGCTGCCCACATACTTGTTGCCGCTGGCATGGTAATAAATGCCCTCTCCGGTACGTTCACCTTGAACATAAGAACCTTCGTAACGGTCGCCGGTATGGAAAAAGTAAATACCTTTGCCATGCTGCATGTCGTCCTTCCAGTCACCTACATATTTGTCGCCGTTGGCATATTCAAAAGTTCCTTTACCGTCCCGGACATCATTTTTCCACTCCCCGTCATATTTGGAACCGTCATTCCAGGTCAGTGTTCCTTTGCCGTCTTTCTTGTCATTCTTCCACGAGCCTACATACTTGGAACCGTTCTTCCAGGTATACGTTCCTTGGCCTTCGCGTTTATCATTCACCCAGTCGCCCTCATAAATATCACCATTGTAATAGTACATGGTTCCTTTACCGTGCTGGTAATCCTGAAACCACATGCCGTCATAACGGTTGTTATTCATAAAATAGTAGATACCCCTGCCATGCTGCTGGTCTTGAAACCATTGCCCCTCATACTTTTCACCGTCGGGAAACATATATGTACCGTAGCCTTCACGCTTGCCCTTCACATACTCACCCTCGTAGACGTCGCCGTTCTTGAAAACGGTCTTCCCCTTTCCATTGGGCTTGCGGCCTTTTATTTCACCGGTATAGACGGCCCCGTTATCTTTGAACGTATAGGTACCTATCTTTATCTCCGAAGAGAATGTATTTTTCACTTTATCGAAAAAGCCGCTTTTTTTTTCCTGAGCAGTGGCTCCACCTTGGCATAAGAAAGCCAGAATGAGTGCAGTATATAGATATTTCATTAATTGATAATTGATAGTTGATAATTGACAAAGGTAGGATTTATCCGGTAAAATGATGCGATAACTCCCGCTTTTTATGACATTTTTTTGCCGCACACTATTTCTTTTAATTTCTCTTTGCATAAATGCCGCCCTGCAAGTTCACGGATTTCTTGTGGGGTAACCTCCTTGACAGCATCCAATGCTTCGGCAAAGTAAGTATCCTGCAAGCCCGATACCTGCACAAAAATCCAGGCATCCGCCAGCGAGAATGCAGATTCATAACTACGGCACATGTCTCCCAACATATAGTTCTTCACCATGGAAAGCTCTCCATCGGAAACCAGCTCGTTCTGAAGGCGGTCTATTTCATGATAGACCTCACCGATAAGAGGCTCCACAAATTCGTTGGCGGCTTCGGCACTGACCGCCAGCACTCCCTGCCCCGGATAGGGCATGATGGCTGCGGAAATACCGTACGTGTATCCTTTATCTTCCCGGATATTGGACATCAGGCGACTGCCAAAGTAGCCCCCGAACAGTGTGACCAGCACGCGGACCTTCAAGTAGTCCGGATGATTACGGTCCAGGGAAAGCATGCCCATACGGACGGCACTTTGCAGGGCGTCCGGACGTTCGATGAAGATACGTTTTCCGGAGGTGGTAACCGGATGGAATTCTGTCTTCTCCGATTTGCGGAAATCCGTACCGAAAGCCTCGCAGCCAAACAAGGACTCTATCCTGTGGATGCAATCACCGGTTACCTTACCCGAGAGATAGATGCTGCAATTATTGGAATGATAGTAACGGTCATAAAACTCGCGTAGCACCGCAGGAGTGATGCGCCGATAATCCTCTTCCTGCACCAGACGTCCACCGGGATGCTGCCCGCCGTACAGAGCCTTCACCAATCCGCGGTGCGCCAGAAAGTCCACCTTGGAAGAGTTGACAAGAAACTGCTGGATATTGTTGTCTACAATCACTCCCAGCTCTTTCTCGGGAAATACCGGCTCTTTGACGATAGACTCCAATATGTCAAGCGTTTGGGGAAGGTATTTATTCAGAGAATAAAGGGTGACATAGGCATACTCGGATGCACTGGACAATTCCAGCCAGGCTCCGTAATAGTCCAGCTTTTCCGCTATCCGGGCGGCATCGTAGCGTCGGGTGCCCTCGCGAAGCATGCGGTTCGTAAACAACGCCTGCAAGGGCTGTTTCTGTTGCCATCGGCCGCCTGCCATGAGGAGATCGATACGTGTCACTTCATTGTCACCGGCATTGAGCACGCTCAATGGCACGCCATTAGGCAACTTGATACGTTCCGGCCTTTGCACCACCAGTTGTTCCGGTTCAAGAATCCGGGGTTGGTCACTTCGGTTCAGCATGGGCTTTCTAGTTTACAGCCCATGGCTTTTAAGAAATTCTTCTGCCCGTTCCAAATCTTGAGGAGTATCTATGCCGATAGTTTCTACATCCGTGATACCTGCTTTGATAGTGTATCCGTTTTCCAACCAACGAAGCTGTTCCAATGATTCGGCAATCTCGAGGGATGACTGCGGAAGGGCGGTTATCTCTTTCAGTACCTCTACGCGATAGGCATAAAGGCCGATATGCTTATAATACGTATGGTTCTTCAGCCAGTCTTCCTTCGCCGCATTACGCTGGTAGGGAATGATGGAACGGCTAAAATAGAGGGCATTCCTGTTTTTGTTGAGCACAACCTTCGGAGAGTTCACATTTTCCAGTGCCTCGAAACCATTATCTACCGTAAAGGGTTTCACCAGAGTGGCTATCTGGGTGGCCGGATCGTCGAAACATGCTTTGACGGCTTGTAACTGCGAAGGCTGGATGAAAGGCTCATCCCCCTGGATATTCACCACGACATCAAACTGTCCTCCTATTTTTGTACAAGCTTCCTGACAGCGGTCGGTGCCGCTTTTATGTTCGGTGGAAGTCATTACCACCTTTCCTCCGAATGCTTTTACTGCGGCTTCAATACGCTCATCGTCCGTAGCCACGTATGCATCGTCCAAGATTCCTGCCACTTGCTCGTATACTCGCTGTATCACGGTTTTTCCACCTAACACCGCCAATGGTTTGGCTGGAAAACGCGTAGATGCGTAACGGGCAGGTATGATTCCTAAAAATTTCATTTTCAATCTTCGTTTTTTAAAATGAGAGTGTGTCCGAAAGTGTTCATATACTATCGACCCATCTCCTTATATTCTTTATTAATTATAACAGTTGTTTCAATCCTCGCAGGATATAATCACGTTTCAAATCTTTTGGCTTATAGACAGTCCCGTCACAAGACAACAAGTCTATATCCAGCCGTACAATTTCCTGCTCCTTCTCCTCGGGCTTCCTTCCGGCTTCCCGTTCGATGGCTTTCAGGCAGGCGGTGACTTCCTCTGCCGGATTATCGGAAGCAAAGCATGCCACCTGATTGGAGAACAGATTCGGACGGTGAAAGAACAAAGGTACCGTCTCCTCCTCTTCCGAGAAACGTATTCCCGAAAAAAGTTCCGTCAAGCGTCTGCGAGCCAGTTCCATGTTCTCCCTCCGCTGTTCGTTGCTCCCAATACTAATCGTATAATCCATTTTTTTAAGGTGAAAGGGGAAAAGGTGAAAATTGAAAGTTTACCTTTCCACTTTCAATTTTCACCTTTCAACTAATTAAACAGTTCGTCGAGTCCCTCTATCGGTTCTTCTATATGGGTGTCTCCTTCCAGATTCACATCATCCTTGCACGGGTCATAGCCTTCGGGCAACTGGAATGTTTCATTTTCATCATATCCCAGAGATTTGTCACCGAGCACTTTCACCATGTATTTGGTCCAGATAGGCAATGCCATGGAAGCACCTTGTCCGTGAAGCATCGTATCGAAGTGGATGTCGCGGTCCTCACCGCCCACCCAGCAACCGGACACAAGCGAAGGCGTGAAGCCCATAAACCAGCCGTCGGCATTGTAGTTCGTCGTTCCGGTCTTGCCGCCCATGTCGGCTTTCACACCCAGACGGCGCACACGGCCTCCGGTACCTTCGTTGACAACGGCACGCAGCATGACCAGCATCTTGTAAGCGCTGGATACGCTGATGACTTCCTGCATTTCGGGAGCAAAGGTTGCCAGCACGTTTCCGTCGTTGTCCTCGATGCGGGTCACGAACAGCGGAGCTACCCGGATACCCTTGTTGGGGAATGCGGTATAGGCACTTACCATCTCGCCGACGGAAATCTCGCACGGGCCCAGACAGAGTGAAACGGAAGGTACTATATCACGGTTGCGGACACCGAAAGTATGTATAAGACGTTTCAGATTATAGGGATTCAGCTTGCTCATGAGATAGGCCGTAATCCAGTTGTCCGAGTTTGCCAGCCCCCACTTCACAGTCACCATGTCACCAATCAGCTTTTTGTTGGCATTACGCGGCGTCCACGGTTTTCCGTTTTCATCAATCAGCGTGTATTCCACGTGGCGCACTTCGTCGCAGGGAGAAAAACCGTTCTCCATAGCCAATGTATAAAGGAAAGGCTTGATGGTAGAACCTACCTGGCGGCGTCCCACCATGGCCATATCGTACTGGAAGTAATGGTAGTTCGGTCCGCCTACGTATGCCTTGACATGTCCGCTGCGCGGGTCCATGGACATGAAACCGGCACGAAGGAAGAACTTGTAGTAACGGATGGAATCCATCGGGGTCATAATGGTGTCTTTCTCCCCTTCCCAACTGAATACGGACATCTCCTCCGGGGTATCGAAGGCTTTCTTTATTTCAGCTTCGGTGGCTCCGGCTTTCTTCATAATGCGGTAGCGGTCGGACAACCTCATGGCACGTCCCAGAATCTCGTCCACCTGCTCCTGGGTCAGACGGAAGGTGTAGGGAGCTTTCTTGGCCCCTTTCTTTTCCTTGAAGAAGTAACCTTGCAGTTCCTTCAGATGCTCTGTCACGGCATCCTCGGCATACTGCTGCATACGCGAGTCGAGCGTGGTATAGATTTTTAGCCCGTCGGTGTAGAGGTTGTATTTGGTACCGTCTTTCTTGGTGTTCTTTTCGCACCATCCAAAGAGCGGGTTGTTCTCCCAGTCGAGTGAATCCTCGTAGTATTTCTGCATCTGCCAACCGCGGTAGTTGGCCTTGTCGGGCTTCTTGGCGGTGAGCACGCCGCGCAGGTATTCGCGGAAATAAGTGGCCAACCCTTCCTTGTGGTCCACACGGTTGTACTTCAGTTTCAGAGGCAATGCCTGGAGGGAGTCGCGCTCGGCTTCCGTAATATATCCCGCTTTCCGCATCTGGTCGAGCACCACATTGCGCCGTCCGCGGGAACGTTCATTGTAGCGCACCGGATTATAGAGAGACGGATTCTTGCACATGCCCACCAACGTAGCCGCTTCCTCAATCTTCAAATCTTTCGGTTCGCAACCGAAGTAGGTAAAGGCAGCAGTCTTGATGCCTACCGCATTGTTCAGGAAATCGAACTTGTTGAGATACATGGTGAGGATTTCCTCTTTTGTATAGTAACGCTCCAGCTTTACGGCAATCACCCATTCGATGGGCTTCTGAAACAGACGTTCCATCACATTGTCGGCACTGGGAGAATAAAGCTGTTTGGAAAGCTGCTGGGTGATGGTACTGCCACCGCCGGCATTCTTCTGCATCAGGATACCGCGCTTCACTACGGCACGCGTCAGGGCGTAGGCGTCAATGCCCGAATGTTCGGCAAAACGTACATCTTCCGTAGCTATCAAGGCGTTGATGATATTGGGCGACAAATCATTGTATCCCACAAACACGCGGTTTTCCTTACTATAGGAATAAGTACCCAATACTTTTCCGTCCTCGGAAAAGACTTCTGTGGCAAATTTGTAATTCGGATTTTCCAGGTCTTCCACCGGAGGCATATAGCCTATCCAGCCCTTGGCTATGGAAAAGAATATAAAGACACACACCAGCGAAATCAGTGCGATGAAAATCCATAGGATTTTGACGACTTTCCTTATCATGTTTCAGTTGCTAAAATCAAAGTTCAATAATAGGGCAAAGGTACGGAAATATATTGGATGTGCCTATGCTTTTTATATCTTTTTCAGGATAAGATTTCCGGCATCCACAAAAAAAACGCCCGTTTATTTTAATGGAAACTCTCAGTGAAATGCAAAACGATTGCAAAACAATTAGAAAACTTGAAGAAAAAATCGGAAAGGAAAAATACATCGTAATGAGCTATAATACAGATTGGGACAACGAAAACTTGCCCTCGCGCGCGTAAGAGGAGATAAGATAAGAAGAGAAGAGAAAAAACGACGTTGTCGTTAAAAAGAACGACGGCGACGGCGTAAAGAGATACCACACTTCACTGTCCGGAATGCCACACTTCGACAAGGCAAACGCCGCACTTGACTAAGGCAAATGCCACACTTGAACATTCGCGAAATGCGGCATTTACTTTGTCGAAGTGTGGCATTTCGGATGATGAAGTGTGGCATTCCGGACAACAAGCCACACGGTTAAAAAAACAGCCCATATTTCGCAAAAAACTTCCCCGCATATTTCCGTAGCCCGCATATTTTCCGTAACTTTACACTCTCGAAAAGTATAAATGAATTCAACGATATGGAAAACAGAAGTTTAGTCACCATTGCCGAGCATAGCCGGGAAAAAATCCTCTATATGCTCGAGATGGCGAAAGAGTTTGAAGCCCATCCCAACCGGCATATATTGGACGGGAAAGTAGTTGCCACCTTATTTTTCGAGCCTTCCACCCGTACACGCCTCAGTTTCGAGACTGCCGCCAACCGGCTTGGAGCACGTGTCATCGGGTTCAGTGACCCCAAAGCCACCAGCTCATCCAAGGGCGAGACGCTGAAAGACACCATCAAGATGGTGAGCAACTATGCCGACATCATCGTGATGCGCCACCACCTCGAAGGGGCCGCACGCTATGCCAGTGAAGTCACCACCGTGCCTATTGTGAATGCCGGAGACGGTGCCAACCAGCATCCCTCACAAACCATGCTCGATCTCTACTCCATCTACAAGACACAAGGCACACTGGAGAACCTGAACATTTTTCTGGTCGGCGACTTGAAGTACGGCCGTACCGTCCACTCCCTGCTGATGGCCATGCGCCACTTCAACCCCACTTTCCACTTCATCGCTCCCGACGAGTTGCGGATGCCCGAAGAATACAAAATCTACTGCCGCGAGCACAACATCAAGTACGTGGAACATACGGACTTTACGGAAGAAATCATCGCTGATGCCGATATTCTCTACATGACCCGTGTGCAGCGCGAGCGCTTCACCGACCTTATGGAGTACGAGCGGGTGAAGAATGTCTACATCCTGCGCAACAAGATGCTGGAACATACCCGTCCCAACCTGCGCATCCTGCATCCGCTACCCCGTGTCAACGAAATAGCCTATGATGTGGACGACAATCCCAAGGCATACTATTTCCAGCAGGCACAAAACGGACTGTATGCCCGTGAAGCTATTCTGTGCGATGTACTGGGCATCACGCTGGATGAGGTGAAAAAGAGTAAAGGAGTAATTCAGTAGAATCGTCTAATAACTAATATTTCAAGATGTTAAGCGAAAAGAAACAAGAATTGCAGGTTGCTGCTCTGGAAAACGGCACTGTAATAGACCATATACCCTCCGAGAGACTGTTTACCGTAGTCTCCCTGCTCGGACTGGAACACATGAGCAACAATATCACCATCGGCTTCAACCTCAAGAGCAAGAAGCTGGGCACGAAAGGCATCATCAAGATTGCCGACAAGTTCTTCTGCGACGAAGAGATAAACCGTATCGCCGTGGTGGCTCCCAATGTAAAACTGAACATTATCCGCGACTACGAAGTGGTGGAGAAACGCGAAGTCCGCCTGCCCGAAGAGTTGCGCGGAATCGTGAAATGCGCCAACCCGAAGTGCATCACGAACAACGAGCCGATGCCTACGTTGTTTCATGTAGTAGACAAGGACAACTGCGTCATCAAGTGCCATTACTGCGAGAAGGAGCAGACCAGAGAAGATATTGAAATAATATGAAAGAAGACTGGAAACCCGGAACCATGATTTACCCGCTGCCTGCCGTACTGGTGAGCTGCGGAAGCACTCCGGAGGAATATAACATTCTGACTATCGCATGGACGGGGACGATTTGCACGAACCCGCCCATGTGTTATATCTCCGTACGCCCCGAACGCCACTCCTACGACATCATCAAGCGGAATATGGAGTTCGTCATCAACCTCACCACGAAAGACATGGCACGGGCCACGGACTGGTGTGGCGTACGCTCCGGAAAGGACTACAACAAATTCGAGGAAATGCATCTGACACCGGGGAAAAGCACCGTAGTCAGCGCGCCTCTTATCGAGGAATCACCGCTTTGCATAGAATGCCGGGTAAAGGAGATTATGGCTCTCGGTTCGCACGACATGTTTATAGCGGATGTGGTAAATGTCCGTGCCGATACCCGTAATCTGAACCCTGAAACCGGCAAACTGGAACTGGCGGAAACGAATCCGCTGGTCTATGTGCACGGCGGATATTATGAGCTGGGAGAAAAGATAGGCAAATTCGGATGGTCAGTAGAGAAAAAGAAGTAATAATGCGATAAAGGTTTTAAGAGATGGAGTTGCGACGAATCTTGATGGGCTTATATCTGTTGGCCTTCCCCGCCATGATGTGGGGACAGACTCCGGTTGTGCCCGGTACTGCCGACGAAGAGCATTCCGGACACCGCAAGGAAACTCCGGTCAATTTCGGTTTCAAAGGCGGTTTCACCTCTTCCTTGTTCCTTGTATCCCAGTTCAGCGTCAACGGAGTGCCCATCGACGAAGTGCAGAACAATTACAAGATAGGATATTTCGGCTCCCTTTTCATGCGGATAAACTTCGACCGCCATTTCCTGCAACCGGAAATATCCTACAACATCAACCGGTGCAACATCACCTTCGAGAAACCTCTGCCCGAAGACGCCGCATCAGGAGCCCGGCCGGAGGAAGCCTCCATTACATCGTCCATCCACAGTATAGACATCCCCGTCATCTACGGATACAACTTCATCAAGGAGGGGCCGTACAGCCTTGCCGTCTTTGGAGGACCCAAAGTGCGCTATATATGGGACAGGAAAAGTGACATCGACTTCGAGAATTTCGACCAGGTGAATATCCGTGAAAGGCTGCGTCCGCTCAATCTCAGTTTCACCATCGGCGTATCCGTCACCATCTCACGCGTCTTTTTCGACTTCCGTTACGACATGGGGCTGCATAACATCTCCAAAAACGTGACATACGATATTCCGGCCGACAACAACGCTGCTGACGAAAACACGAAAAACGAAATCCGTTTTCACCGCAGGGACAATGTGCTGAGTTTTTCTTTCGGAGTGTTCTTTTGACAGTAAATTTCTTCCTTTTCTTTCAATTTATTCATTTATTTCCCGTAAATTTGTGCGCTTAATAAGAGAACACAGATTTATCAAACTTATCTAATAAGCAGAATGAAAAGAGATGATTTAATTTTCGAACTTATCGAAAAAGAACACCAACGTCAGCTCAAAGGCATTGAACTGATTGCATCAGAGAACTTTGTAAGTGACCAGGTTATGCAGGCAATGGGCTCCTGCCTCACCAACAAGTATGCTGAAGGATACCCCGGCAAGCGTTACTATGGTGGTTGTGAGGTAGTAGACCAGAGTGAGCAGATTGCCATCGACCGCTTGAAACAGATTTTCGGCGCAGAATGGGCCAACGTACAGCCGCACTCCGGTGCACAAGCCAATGCAGCCGTATTCCTCGCCGTGCTCAATCCGGGCGACAAATTCATGGGACTGAACCTTGCACACGGCGGTCACCTCTCCCATGGCTCACTGGTCAACACTTCCGGTATTATCTATACTCCCTGCGAATACAATCTGAACCAGGAAACCGGACGTGTGGACTATGACCAGATGGAAGAAGTTGCCCTGCGCGAGAAACCCAAAATGATTATCGGCGGCGGTTCTGCTTATTCCCGCGAATGGGACTACAAGCGCATGCGCGAAATCGCGGACAAGATAGGTGCCATCCTAATGATTGACATGGCTCATCCTGCCGGACTGATTGCAGCCGGTGAACTGGATAACCCCGTGAAATATGCCCACATCGTGACCTCTACTACTCACAAGACTCTGCGTGGTCCTCGTGGTGGCGTTATCATGATGGGTAAGGACTTCCCCAATCCCTGGGGCAAGAAAACTCCGAAGGGAGAAATCAAGATGATGTCCCAGTTGCTGGATTCAGCCGTATTCCCCGGTATCCAAGGTGGTCCGCTGGAACATGTCATCGCAGCCAAAGCCGTTGCCTTCGGCGAAATCCTGCAACCGGAATGGAAAGAATATGCCAAGCAGGTGAAGAAAAACGCCGCTGTCCTGGCACAAGCCTTGATAGACCGTGGCTTCACCATCGTTTCCGGCGGTACGGACAACCACTCCATGCTGGTGGACCTGCGCAGCAAATATCCCGATTTGACCGGTAAGGTTGCCGAGAAAGCGTTGGTATCTGCCGACATCACCGTAAACAAGAACATGGTTCCGTTTGACAGCCGCTCGGCTTTCCAAACTTCCGGTATCCGTCTGGGTACTCCTGCCATCACAACCCGTGGTGCCAAGGAAGACCTGATGCTCGAAATTGCCGAGATGATTGAAACCGTTCTGTCCAACGTAGACAACGAACAAGTCATCGCAGAGGTACGTGCACGCGTCAATGCGAAGATGAAAGAATACCCGCTGTTTGCTTATTAATAAGCAAACAGAATTAAAAATTAAGAATTAAAAATTAAAGGCTGCGCAATGTTCGCTTTGAACTGCGCAGCCTTTAATTTTTAATTCTAAACGCGCTCCGCGCGTTTAGCTCAGCCCTTCTATATTTCCGTCCACAATATCAATGTGTTCGGCTTGTGGTTTCTTGGGTAATCCCGGCATACGGAGAATTTCACCGGCGATGGCTACAATCATTTCCGCACCGTTATTGACCACAATATCCTTGATGTGGAACTCAAAGTTGTTGACTGCACCGTATATCTTCGGGTCGGCAGAGAAGGAGTACTGCGTCTTGGCGATACAGACGGGGTAATGGCTGATACCCATCTGCTCTATCAGTTTGATAACCTTGCGGGAGTGGAGACTGTAAGTCACTACGCTTGCCCCGTAGAGGTTGCAGGCTACCTTTTCTATTTTACGTTCCACGCAATCGCTCTCTTCGTAGGTGAAGGTCAGCGGTTCGGATGGTTTGTTCTCGATAGTATCTACTACCAGATTGGCAAGGTCAACGGCTCCCTCTCCTCCTTTGGCAAAGGCGTTGTTCACGGCAAAACCTACCTCAAGCTTTTCTTCGCAATGGCGGCGGATAGCTTCCACCTCCTCGTCCGTATCACTGGCAAAACGGTTGAATGCCACGATGACCTGCTGGCCGAATGAACGCAAATTGCGTACATGCTTGTCCAGATTGCCGAAGCCCTCTTTCAGTCCTTCCATATTGGGTTCCTTGATGCGGTCCAGACTGACACCGCCATGCATCTTCAGTCCTTGTGCGGTAGCAACGATTATCGTCAGCTTGGGCTGTAGGCCGCTCTTGCGGCACTTGATGTTGTAGAACTTCTCCGCACCCAGGTCAGCCCCGAAACCGGCTTCCGTCACTACATAATCGCCAAATGTCATGGCCATTTTTGTGGCAAGAATGGAGTTGCAACCATGGGCAATATTTGCGAACGGTCCTCCATGAACAAAAGCAGCAGAGCCTTCGGTAGTCTGTACCAAGTTGGGGTTGATAGCATCTTTCAACAGTACGGTAATGGCACCGGCTACTCCTAACTCCTTCACTGTGAAAGGAGTACCATCGAAACGGAATCCCAGAATAATATTTTCAATACGGCGACGGAGGTCGTCGAGGTCTGTTGCCAGACAGAGAATAGCCATAATTTCGGAAGCCGGGGTAATATCGAAGCCCGACTCCTCGGTAATGCCGTTGGTGCTCGGTCCCAATCCGGTGACAATGCTCCGCAAGGAACGGTCATTCACATCAAGTACGCGCCGCCAGATGATTTCTTTCAGTCCGAAGCCGTCCGCCTGATGCTGGTACAAGTAATTGTCGAGCAAAGCGGAAATCATGTTGTGTGCGGAGGTAATGGCGTGAAAGTCGCCCGTAAAGTGCAGGTTTATCTTCTCCATGGGCAGCACCTGGGCATATCCTCCACCGGCAGCACCGCCTTTCATGCCGAAGCAAGGACCTAACGAGGGTTCGCGTAAAGCCACAATCGCTTTCTTGCCAATCTTGTTCAGCCCCAATGCCAGCCCGATGGACACGGTTGTTTTACCGATACCCGCTTTCGTAGCCGTGATAGCCGTCACCAGTATCAGATTGCTCTTCTTCACTTTCTCTTCATCAATCAGATGCGTAGGAATCTTGGCTATGTAACGGCCATAGTTCTCTACTTCGTCACGCGGGATATCCACACTTTCAGCCACCTGCTTTATCTTCTTCAGCTCTATGCTGCGGGCTATTTCAATGTCCGATTTCATACAGAGTCTTTTCTTTAAATAACAACTTTAATGTTTTGAAAGTTGCAAAAGTACGAAAGATGTGGCAAAGTACAAAAGAATACCGTATTTTCACCTGACCACCTGCATCTTCTATCTATTTGAACCGCGACGTATCCACCGCCTCCCGTTGCTTCTCCTTATATCCACCGAATTTATAAGTAAACGATACGCCGAATTCGCGGAAGCATGAGTAATGATTCGTCACATTCTGCGTCTTGAAACGGATGCGGGGAGAAATCTGTCCCGTCTCAAAAATATCGTTGCAATAGAGGTTGAGAATGGCTTTGTTCTTGGCGAAGCCGTAGCGCAGAGCAATATTCACATTGCCCGACGTAGGCAGGTCGTAGATGCCCTGAATGGCTTTACTATGCACAAATCCGGTCACCGTCAGCTTCAAGTCGGGTTTGGTGGAGAGAGTAAAAGTATTGTTCATCTGGGCAATGCCATAGCATTGCTTTCTGTCGAAAGGAATATCCCAGAAATCACCATCCTTTTCGCGATGCCACAAGCCGATGAGGGTAAGGCGAGAATTCAACCAATCCTTCACCTTAAATGGGATAGAGGCTTGTATTCCTGCTTGTTGCTGATAATCAAAATTGAGTGTCTTGTAGATTTCAACCAGACGTTCGGAAGATTGGTAGAGCGTCTGTACGGAGTAGTCCTTGGTATGGTTGAACCAAGCGCTGAAGATGTATTTGCTCTTCAAAATATAGGTCATTTTCAGCTCATACTCTTGTGCCGGTTTCAGCAACGGATTACCATGCAGCTCAGAGTATCCGCCACCGATGTAAGAGACGGCATCCTGCACGGCCCAGTAGTCGGGATAGTCCTTGTCGCTGCTCAAGGAGAGCTGGAGGATATGTCCCGGTGCCGGCATATAGTTCAAGTTGACAATGGGATACCAGTCCCACTGGTCCCAGACGGGAGTCTTGTAATGCTCCACAGCCAGAGAAGCGTCCAAAGCAAGTTTGTCGCCGAAACTCTTGCTGAAACCTGCATAGATATTCCAAGTTTGCTCGCGGCGGCGGGACTTCATATTGCTCAAGGCATCTGATGAGGTCAACTGTTCACCGGTATCGGGATCGTAATAATATTGGTAGCTATTGTCAATACTGGTAGTGTAGACGGCTCCATAATTCAAGTCCCAGCCTTTCCCCAAGTTATGCTCCTGGGCCAGAAAGAACTTCCAGCGGTTGATGCGCTGACAGTCTTCCGTGTAGAAATCGAGTTCCTCATCCTGCATACGGCTATGCAGTAGTTGGTTGGACGGAGAGCGGTAGTAGGTCAGTTCGGCACCGGCTTTGAGGCCGAAAGGGGTACGATAGTCCAGACGGCCGTTGTGCAGCCAGTCGGTGCTATTGCTATGAGTTGTGGACACCTGCGTGCCCGTCACGCCCTTCCAGTTGTGGGAGGTGGAATAGCCACCGTTATAGACGAAACTCAGCTGATGGTTCTTGGCGATATTATAGTCCGCCCCTACCCTGAAATTATGGGTATGGCTGCGGCCACGGCCCACCTCATCTGTTGTCATGGGGTGAACCGAGCCGTCCGCCAGGGTGTGCACAGCCTCTTTGTCGGTAGTAGAGTAGCTCCGGCCATGGCTGTGCGAGTAAAGAAAATCTGCTGAGAATTTATTTTTGCTGAAGAGCAGGCTGGCGCGTTCCTCAAAGCCTTCGTTATGCTTCTGGCGATACTTGGCATAGAGTTCGCCTTGCCAGGAGCCGGGGCCGCCTGCCGATTGTTTCAAGGTGATATTGATAAGTGCGCCACGCACCTGGTAGCGTGCAGGGGCGTTGTACATCACTTCCGCCTTCTCTATGCGGCTGGCAGGGATGCTGCGCAGCAAAGAATAGAGCTGCTCTGTGCTGAGGGTGGTTACTTTGCCGTCCAGGATAACGGTGACTCCCTGACCTGCCAACTGCAGCCCTCCATTCATCTCGATGACGCCGGGAAGCTCTTTCACGGCATCGTAGGCATTGTCTACGGGGAGGTTCCGGATAAGGCGGGGCAGGTCGTACACCAGCTTGCCTTGCGCTGCCTTTACGATGGGGCGTTCACCGGTAATCATCACTTCCGGCAAGGTCTGATAAAGACTGTCCAGACGGGCATCGGTCGTGATAAGGCTGTCGGCGCTGAGGATGCGGTTGTCGTCCGCACCGGAGGTGGTTGCAGTACCGTTGTTCTCTTGTGCCGAAAGGCTGATGCTCAAAGCACAGCATACAATAGGGAGTAAATAGAATCGTTTCATGTTCTTCTTTTTATTTATGTTTATATTCTTCTTCTGCAAATCTTCGTCTGCAAAGTACGGCAGAATCAGCAGAAACTTGTGTTATCAGCGGCTTACCAAGTGTTATCCAGTGTTATCGGGAGTGTTATTTAGTCTTATCGGATGATAGGGTTCACAATATTAATCTTACCTTTGTATGTATAAAAGTAACCGGAAACAAACATGAAACTGCCATTCAAATATATTGCCATACTTGTCATCGTCTCCCTGGCCGGCATCTTCGCCTACCAAGCCTACTGGCTGACGGGGCTCTACCATACCATGCACAGTGAAATGGAAAGGGACATCACCGAAGCCATGCGCATGAGCGACTATAACGAAATGATGATACGCGTGGATAAAATGAAGCAGGACGACATAAACCACGGTGAAGTCAGCGTATCAGCCGGATACAGCGATGACGGAAAATCATTTGTCCGTAGCAGTACCACCATCTCCCGTGAAGATTCTTTGGACAACACCACCCTGCACGAAACCTTCATGCCCAAAGGAGACAGTGTTTACGTGACCCACCCGAACGATTCAACCCGCGTGGAAGTCAGTGTCAGGGACTCAGACAGCTCTCCCCAATCCGCATTGAGTGCCAAAGGGGGACTGGATGTGATTTTGCGCGACCAAAACAGTATGCTGGAACTCGCCACCTACTTCCAGCGCGGACTGCATTCGGGACTGGACATCATTTCCGACCCCGACGTAGTGCTTTATGACAGCCTGCTGACTTCATTCCTGCATGACCGTAACATCAATCTTCCCCATAGGCTGCTACATCTTCACAAAGGCAGCAAATGGGACTCTACCATTCTCTATATAGATACATTGGTAAACATCGGTACCCCCGGCTATGTGCCTACCTCAAAAGCCGTGGAATATAATTATTCTTTCGACATCAATACAAATCAAAGCTACCGTCTCATCATGGAACCGGCCGGCATGTTGGTCTTGCGACAGATGTCGGGCATTCTCACCACATCATTCGTTATTCTGATCGTACTCGCTTTCTCCTTCTGGTTCCTGATACGCACCATCCTGAAACAGAAGACACTGGAAGAGATGAAGAGCGATTTCACCAACAACATCACCCACGAACTGAAAACCCCCATCGCCGTAGCATATGCCGCCAACGACGCTCTGCTCAACTTCAACCAAGCGGAGGAAAAGGCCCAACGCGACAAATACCTGCGTATCTGCCAGGAACAGCTTCAGCGCCTCAGTGGACTGGTTGAACAGATACTTTCCATGAGTATGGAACGCCGCAGGACTTTCCGCCTGCACCCGGAGGAGTTTGCAATACGTGATATTCTGGAAACGCTCATCGAACAACACAAGCTGAAAGCGGAAAGCTCCGTCCACATATCGGTGGACATCAAACCGGAAGATTTGAGCGTACTTGCCGACCGCACGCATTTCAGCAACATCATCAGCAACCTGATAGACAACGCCATCAAATATTCGCACGGAGAGGCCGAAGTGGCCATCCATTGCCGCAAGGTAACCGTCGAAGGGCAGAATGAACAGACTGAAATCTCCGTCAGCGACCACGGTATCGGTATTGCTCCCGAGAAGCAGAAGCACATCTTCGACAAATTCTACCGCGTACCCACGGGTAATCTGCACGATGTGAAAGGCTATGGGCTGGGATTGTTCTATGTGAAGACCATGATAGAGAAGCATGGTGGCAGCGTATCGGTAAAGAGTGAGTTGGGAAAAGGAAGTACCTTTACGATAAGGATATAATAACATTATTTGTTAGGGTACTTTACATTACTTGTTAAGGAGCTTTACATTACTTGTAACAAAAGCGACAATTATGGAAAAGATAACCGTACTTCTGGTTGAGGACGAACAGACCCTCGCCATGATTATCAAGGACACATTGGAAGGGCAGAACTTCATCATCCACACCGCAGCAGACGGTGAAGAGGGATTGCGCAAGTTCTTCGACCTCCGTCCCGACGTGCTGGTGGCAGACGTGATGATGCCCCGCATGGACGGCTTTGAAATGGTGCGCCGCATCCGGCAGACCGACAAACAGACCCCGGTACTGTTCCTTACCGCCCGTTCCGCCATCAACGATGTGGTGGAAGGGTTTGAGCTGGGTGCCAACGACTACCTGAAAAAGCCTTTCGGAATGCAGGAACTCATTATCCGCATAAAGGCCCTGGTAGGCAAAGCTTTCTCCTTTACAGAGGAAAAGCCCAAAGAAACTACCGTTTTTGAAATCGGTGACTACCGTTTCAATTCCGTCACTCAACGACTTGCTTTTGCAGGCAGCACCCCGACTTCACCTAACGCGGATACGGAAGTGGAACTCTCCCACCGCGAGTCCGAGATACTGAAACGTCTTTGCGAGAACCGTAACCAGGTGGTCAACACCCAGAATGTATTGCTCGACCTCTGGGGAGACGACAGCTTCTTCAACTCCCGCAGCCTGCATGTGTTCATCACCAAACTGCGGCATAAACTGGCCGGAGACGAGCGCATCCGTATCGTCAATGTGCGGGGAATAGGATATAAACTAATAGTAAACTAAACTAAAACTAAACTACTATTTATGAGAAAGTTATTATTCATTACTTTTATCTGTTCCTCACTCTGCGCCTATGCACAGAGCGAGATTCCGGAAGACACAATAAAGAACCGGCCTCCCGTAAAGAAAGAGCAGATTCCCTTTTCTCCAAAAGAGAACAAGCGTACAGGCCTTGATGAAAGCCAGCCCCAACAAAGTCTGCAGGGCGAACAGCAGGAAGAGATAAATCTCCATCTCCCTCCCTCCGACTATGTGGAGCCCCTGCCCTGGACGGACATGAAGAAGATACACTTTCAGAAAAACATCTTTGAATGGGACTTCCAGCGTTTCGCCGATTTCCTGCTCTCGCCGGAAGTCGTACTGACGATGTACGGCAGCCATAACACCTATCCTGCAATGGGCTCCATCATGCAGGCTGGCGCAGGAGTTACTTATTACAGTCCCGACGGACATTGGGAATTGAGCAGAGGGGTATATGCCGCCCATTATTCCATCTCCCAACCTTCATCCATTACCGGTGCCCAGTATGCCAAAAGGGATGCCCCCCGAGGAACTCAATGGGACATAGGCTACAATGCCTCCGTATCCTACCGCATCAATCCCTACATGCGCCTGCATGCCTTCGGCCAGTATTCGGGCTACGGGAGAAGTAACTCCTTTCATGGATATATGAACCCGATGTATCCGCAAAGCGGTTATGGCATGGTACTGGAACTGAAAGTGACGGACTGGCTCGACCTCAACGGAGGCCTGGGACGGAGCTACGACCCCACCAAAATGAAATGGGTGACTTCGCCCGTCTTCGCCCCTACCATTCGTATAAAGAAATAGAAATAATACAAAGATATTTCCGGAAATAGAGGGAAACGAGTATCTTTGTTCAGTCCGCCCCTATGCGGCAGACAGCAACTGAAATTGTGAACAAAGAACTATGAAACGAATCTTCTTCTGCATCATCATTTTACTTGCAGGCATGTCATCCGTCAGCGCACAGAGCGAGATGCCTGCCGATACGGTACGTACTGCAGTACGTGGCGAAGCGTCTCCCGAAAGCATGTCTCCGTCTGAAAAGGAGCTTCTGCCGGACGTGAAGAATTACGACGGCTTCCTGCTGGATATGGGGCTGATGAATCTGTCCGCCCCCACTCTTCCCAAATTCACTTTGGAGATACCGGATGCCAGCAAAGACTATAGCCGCATCTTCCGGTTGAACCCGAACGTGACTTATTCACAAGGTCTTTCGAACATATTCTCACTCAGCAACTCCCGGTATTTCAGTTCGAATCCCTTCGGACTGACGGGCTTCTGGGGCTCTACCGACAACCTGCAAATGGGAAGTTTCACTTTGAAGAACGGCATGCGCATCCATACGTACGGCGAATATGACAAGGACGGCTGGAAAGTGCCCAACCCTTCCGCACTGCCTTGGGAAAAGAACAATTTCAAAGGGGCGTTCGAGCTGAAATCAGCCAACGGAGCCTTTGGCATACGCATCGAGGTACAGCAGGGCAGACACGTGCCCTATTGATGCCCATCACTTAACAACAGAATCAATGACAAGAAAGAAAATACTGGTGATAGGCGCCAACGGTTTTATCGGCAGACGCATCCTGGATGATTTGTCCCGCAACTTGTCTTACCAGACAACGGGCTGTTCCCTGCACGACGACATCTGTCCCCATTCGGGCGACTATCGCTTTATCCGCACGGATATATGCAACCGCCAGGCGGTGGAAAAGCTTTTCCAGGAAGTACAGCCGGATGTTGCAATCAATACCTCCGCCCTCTCCGTCCCCGATTATTGCGAAACGCACCATGCAGAAGCGGATGCCGTCAACATTACTGCCGTGGAGCATCTGGCAGAATGCTGTGAGGCGGGAGGCAGCCGTTTTATCCATCTTTCCACCGACTTCGTTTTCGGTGGTGATACGGACCGACCCTATACGGAGGAGGATATTCCCGCTCCCGTTAATTATTACGGCTACACCAAACTGGAAGGTGAGAAACGTATCGCTGCCGTTTGCAGGGATTATGCCATCGTGCGCGTAGTGGTGGTGTACGGTGCCGCCCTGCCCGGACAGCATGGCAATGTGCTCCAACTGGTGGCAAACAGATTAAGGAACAATGAGGAAGTGTTCGTCGTGTCCGACCAATGGCGTACGCCCACCTTCGTGGGAGACGTGTCGCAAGGAGTGGAGAAGCTGATAAGCCATCCGCAAAACGGCATCTACCACCTCTGTGGCAGCGAGTGTCTGACCATTGCAGACATCGCTTATCGGGTAGCGGACGTATTGGGGCTGAATCGCTCGCTCATCCGTCCCGTCACTACGAAGGAGATGAATGAAAAGACGCCACGTCCCCGTTTCAGCGGGCTGAGTATAGAAAAGGCACGCCGGGAACTGGGGTATCGACCGTATACGCTGGAGGAAGGAATAAAGCTGATGTTCGGATGGTAAATAATGCAGGTGCGGATGGCAGCAGATTCGACTACAGCAACTCCGGCTCTGCCAGTCCTTTCTCTTTGCGATACACACGTACCATCTCCAGAATCACATCTCCATATTTCTCCACCCCTTTTTTTCCGAAATACGGAATGCGTACAAGCATGGCCTTATCCGAAGGAAGCAGATTGCTGATACCTAGAATTGCCTTCTGCAGAATGACGGTGTATACGGGTAGCCCTAATGCGGAAGCTTCTGCATTGCGCCATGCTACCAAGCGGTTGTAAAGTTCCGGATGCAGCACATCCGTGGGTACTTCAACAGCCGCAGCATCGCGTTTCCGCTCACGCGGACGTTTCTCTTTATCAGCCAGCTTACTGCTTCCCTGCCCTTCTTTGGCAGCAGCACTTCTCCCTTTGCCTTTACCCTTCTGCGAAGCCGAATCATCAATGGAAAGCAGTGCTTTCTGCTTCAAGTATCCTGCCATATGGAAACCATTCTCCAGCACATAATCCAGCAAATCAGTCTTCATGTCAAACACTTCCTCCAGCTCCTCCATGGCATCCCGGAGCTTCTTCTTCAACTCTTTATTATCAGAAGTTACCGTACTCGCCATCACCGCATCCAGCGGTTGCAACTGCTCTTGAAAATAAGTGGCGGCAGAGTGTATGCGCCCCTGCAAAGTCCGGTCGGCTGCATAGTCCTGTGCAGTATCAATCAGGCGGGTATACTGGATACTGAACTTCTGGGCCACTTTCGTCACCTTGTCGTGAAAACGTTCCACTTCCTCCTTGCAGGCTGCGAGTTGCTTGGGAAAGAGTTTGTACAAGTGCTCGTCTATCAACCGCACATACCGCCGCAAAGCCTGCTCCATAGGCTGGAAATCGAACAAGCCCGACAGCAGTTCCAGGAAATAGGCCTGCTGCAAGGAACGGAAGCGTTTCTCGTCCGGCTCGTTTCTCCGTGCCTCCATCGTGAAGGTATCTACTGCATGGTCACTGATAACGGCCTTTGCAGAAAGCGGGGCACTGAGCACCACTCCCTCCAATGTCTTGCAGCGGCTCAGAGCCACATAGGTCTGTCCATGCGCAAAGGAGGCACTGGCATCAATCACGGCACGTTCAAACGTCAGTCCCTGGCTTTTGTGAATGGTAATCGCCCACGCCAGCTTCAGCGGATATTGCCGGAATGTTCCTTCAATATCTTCTGTAATCTCCTTGGTTTCCTCATCAAGCACGTATTTGGCATTCGTCCACTCTTCCTCCTGAAGTAAGAAGGTAGCGTCGCTTCCCTTACTGCGCACTTCAATTCCATCTGCCGACACGGCTGTCACCTCTCCAATCATGCCATTGTAGTAACGGTGCTCACCGGAGGTGTCGTTCTTCACAAACATTACCTGGGCACCGCGTTTCAGTTCCAGTACTTCATCCGTGGGATAGGAATATTCGGGAAACTTTCCGTCAATCTTGGCACGAAAGGCATACGAGCGTCCCGGAAGTTGTTCCAGCTCATGGTCATTAATCCGTTGGGCCTGATAATTGTGGGTCACCAGGCGGATGTATCCTTCTTCTTTATCTGGTACGAAATTGGGAATATACCGGCGGTTCAAGGCTTCCAGCACTTGCCCGTCACAACGGTTTTCGCGAATGCGGTTCAGTAGTTCAAGAAAAGTCCCATCGTTCTGCCGATAGACTTTCTTTAGTTCTATGGTGCAATATTCCGTCTGCTTCAATGCCTGGCTGGAGAAGAAATAAGGCGTGTCATAGTATTTGCGCAGCATCTGCCACTCATCGTCTTTCACTACGGGAGACAGCTGCTGTAAGTCGCCAATCATCAGCAGTTGCACGCCGCCAAAGGGTTTGTTCCGGTCGCGGAACCGCCTCAAGACGGCATCCACCGAATCGAGCAAGTCGGCACGGACCATACTGATTTCATCGATGACCAATAAATCTATGCTGCGTATAATGTTGATTTTCTCTTTCCCGTAACGAAAACGGTAGGTTGCCTTGCCATCTGCGCTGAATGAGCTTTCGGGCACATAAGGAGCAAAAGGTACTTGGAAAAAGGAGTGGATGGTGACACCGCCTGCATTGATAGCGGCAATTCCCGTCGGTGCAAGTACAATCATCCGTTTCGGACTCTCCACCCTCAGTTTTCGCAGGAAAGTTGTCTTACCGGTACCTGCCTTGCCGGTCAAAAAAAGATGAGTGCCTGTGTTTTCAATGAATTGCCATGCAAGCGCTATTTCGGGATTATTCTCCATTGATATGTTTATTATTCAACCAATCCGCTCTCTCTCAGAATGATACGGATTTCATCAGTAGTCATATATGATAATAGGACAAAGATAGCGGTTATTTCGTTATCCTTGTCCTATTATTCCATTTATTTGTACCCATCCTGAGAAAGCCCTTTACGGGGCAATCCGAACTATTTCAAGCTACCGCCGATAATATCGAGCAGCTCATTCGTAATGGCCTGCTGACGGCTCTTGTTATACTGTTTCGTCAAATCTTGAATCAACTCGTTGGCATTATCTGTCGCCGTCTGCATGGCAAGCATACGGGCAGCATGTTCCGAAGTATTGGAATCGAGAAGCACGGTAAATATCTTCTGACTCAACACTTTTGGCAGAAGTTCCGCTATCAGTTCGCCGACGGAAGGTTCCACAATGTAATCATTATTAAAACTGCGGGCATCCTCCGGTACATCTTCTGCCGCCTCCTGCGCTACTTGCGTCAGGTCAATGGGCAGATAATTCTCGCGGAGCAGCACCTGCGAACCCATCGATTTGAAGTGATGGTAAATCAGCTCCACATGGTCAATCTGCTTTTCCACAAACTCATGCATCAACTTCTCTGCCAGCTCATACGCTTCAACGTACGAAGGCTTGTCTGCCATCACCTGGTAGCTGCCTTGCGGCACATATCCCATTTTCTTGACGGCTTCCTCCACCTTTCTCCCAACGGGATATATCAGAATATTCTCCTTGCCCAGCGACTGGTAATCTTCCAAAGCCCGTTCCAGCATCTTCGCCACATTCGAGTTGAATGCACCGCACAAGGAACTATTGGACGAAAACGCCACGACCGCTACCCTCGTCACGGGTCTTTTCTCGGTATAGGGCGACTCGAAGGAAGCATCCGTACGCAGAAAGTTCGTCAGAATCTCATTCAGCTTCCGTTGATAAGGCAGCATATTCTCAATCCGCCCCTGCGCCTTATGCAGTTTGGCAGATGCCACCATCTTCATAGCCGATGTTATCTGGCGTGTACTCTTGACGGAGCTTATTCTATTTTTTACCTCTTTCAGTGAAGACATATATCTATTTACGATTTAATTATTTACGATTTACGATTGAAGTTACTTTTGCTTGCAGCCGATTTACCACTTACCATATAGAGTAACTCCAATCGTAAATCGTAAATCGTCCAATCGTAAATCACATGAATTGCCTTGCAACCGCCTCTGCCGTCTCCTCAATCTTCTTGCAGACATCGTCATTGATGGCACCCGTCTTTAAAACGTCGAGTACCTCCATGCGATAGTTCATCTCAAGAGACTCAAGGAAGTTGCGTTCAAACTCGCTGACCTTGTCCAAAGGAACATTCCTCAACAAGCCGTGCGTGCCGCAATAAAGAATGGCAATCTGCTTTTCTACCGGCATCGGGCTGTATTGGGGCTGTACCAGCAGGCGTGTATTCTTCTGTCCCTTGTCGATGGTCAATGCCGTCACGGGGTCCATATCGCCACTGAACTTGGTAAACGCTTCCAGCTCCCGGTACTGTGCCTGGTCAATCTTTAATGTACCTGCCACCTTCTTCATAGCCTTGACTTGGGCATTACCACCCACACGGCTCACAGAGATACCCACGTCAATGGCCGGACGGTTACCCTGGTTGAAGAGGTTCGTATCAAGGAATATCTGCCCGTCAGTGATTGAAATCACATTCGTTGGGATATAGGCGGACACGTCTCCTGCCTGAGTTTCGATAATGGGCAATGCAGTCAGCGAACCGCCACCTTTCACTTTGCCTTTCAGACTGTCCGGCAGGTCGTTCATCTCGCGTGCCACTTCCTCCTGGCTGATAATCTTCGCCGCACGTTCCAACAAACGGGAGTGCAGATAGAAGATATCACCCGGATAGGCCTCACGTCCTGATGGACGGCGCAGAATCAGAGACACTTCACGATAGGCCACCGCCTGCTTGGACAAGTCGTCATAGACCACCAACGCATGACGGCCGGTATCACGGAAATACTCTCCGATGGCAGCCCCTGCAAAGGGAGCGTAATACTGCAATGCAGCCGGGTCGCCCGCCGTAGCAGCCACCACAATGGTATAGTCCATCGCACCGTACTGGTGCAGGGTATTCACAATAGAAGCTACGGTAGAACCTTTCTGACCAATGGCTACATAAATACAATACACCGGATCACCAGCTTCAAAATTGGCACGCTGGTTGATGATGGTATCGATGGCAATGGCCGTCTTACCGGTCTGGCGGTCACCGATAATCAGTTCACGCTGTCCGCGGCCAATAGGTATCATGGCATCCACAGCCTTCAGACCGGTCTGTAGCGGCTGATTCACCGGCTGACGGAAGATAACTCCCGGCGCCTTGCGTTCCAGCGGCATTTCATAAAGTTCTCCGCCTATCAGTCCTTTGCCATCGAGCGGCGCACCCAGAGGGTCTATTACACGGCCCAGCATACCCTCTCCCACCATGATGGAAGCAATACGCTTGGTACGCTTTACAATGAAGCCTTCCTTGATTTTATCCGTAGGGCCAAGCAACACAGCACCCACATTATCCTCTTCGAGGTTCATCACAATGGCCTTGATGCCGTTGTCGAACTCCAACAACTCGTTGGCTTCGGCATTGCGCAACCCATAGATACGGGCTACACCGTCACTGACTTGCAGTACCGTGCCAATCTCGTCCAACTGTACGCGGGTGTCAATCCCTTCCAGTTGCTTGCGGAGAATATCGGAGACTTCGCTTACTTTTATATTTTCAGACAACATCTTAGTATTTACTATTTTACAATTTACTATTTACTATTTGAAAGAACCCGAATCATATACTGTTTGACCTCTACAACTTACGCATCACAAGACTATTAAATAAGTAAATTGTAAATTGTCAAATCGTAAATCACACGATTCTTCTATTCCTATCAATGAACTGCTGTTTCACTTTCTTAAGCTGCGTAGCAATACTGGCATCCAGACGGAAGTCGTTGATGTCGAAGATAAAACCACCTTCAATGGAGGGATCCACTTCAGTCTGCAGCTCCATGCTGGCATGCAGCAGGGAGGAAGCACTGTCATGGATGCGCTCCCGCACTTCCTGGCTGACGGGAACGGCTGTTATCAGCTTTCCTACACCGATATGCTTGTCTTTCCGGTACAAATCCAGAAAACTCAGGCAGATGTACTGGAGAAAGTTTTCCCGCCGGTTCTTCAACACCAGGGTCATGAAACGCGCAAACTCACGGCCCGCAGGAGCATCCCCCACAGCAGCGGTACAGATAAGTGTTAACTTCTCACGTATCGTCAGGATGGGGTTTTCCAATGCCATGCGCAAATCGGGATGTTTCCTGAAGCTACGGTCGAGCATACAAAACTCCTTGTACAGAGTATCTTCTGCCCCCATGCTCTTGGCATATTCCATCAATGCTTTCGCATAACGCATCGAAACGATTCCTATATCCATTTCTTTGAGAATTAATTGTTTTTACTTGCGGCCAGCACTTCATCCAGCATCCGGTCTATCATCTCCATCTGCTCATGTTTCTCGTCCAGATTCTTGCGGATAATTTTCTCGGCTATATCTACGGACAAGACTGCCACCTGGCGGCGAATATCGCGGATGGCCTCTTCCTTCTCTTGCTGTATCTGCTTTTTAACTTCGTCCAGCTCCTTCTGCGCGGCGGCTTCCGCCTGCTTGCGTGCTTCGACGATAATCTTGTCACGCTCATGCATCGCCTCCCGCAGAATACGTCCTTGTTCTTTGTTGGCAGCAGCAATCAACGCTTCACTCTCCTCTTTCAGTTTGGAGAGCTGGGCATTTGCTTCGCGTGCCACTTCCAAAGACTGGTCGATGTAGGTCTTGCGACCTTCCACCATCTTGGTGATAACGGGAAAACCGTACTTGGCAAGCACCACAAACACCACACCGAATGAAAGGAGCATCCAGAACAGCAGACCACTATCGGGTAATAACAATGACATAATTTTATTTACTATTTGACAATTTACGATTTACAATTTGGCTGCGCGGTGATGCTGCACGGACAAATTGTAAATGGTAAATGGTAGATTGTACATTATAAAAAGAATACCAATAAACACACAACTACTGCCAACAAAGCAACACCTTCAATCAAGGCAGCGGCAATAATCATGTTCATACGGATATCTCCGGATGCTTCCGGCTGGCGGGCAATGGCCTCCATAGCAGAACCGCCGATTTTACCAATACCTACACCAGCACCAATAACAGCCAAACCAGCACCAATGGCTGCACCCAGTTTACTAACTCCCACACCTGCCGCAGCAGCTTGCAATAATACAGATAGTAACATAACTTTCAGTTTTTAAATGGTTATTTTTATTAATATTTATATTCCCAATAATCGTATCACTTCACCGCCTTCTCCTTATGCTCTTCCTGCGCCAGACCGATGAACACGGCTGACAGCATGGTGAACACATATGCCTGGATAAAGGCAACCAACAACTCAAGTGCATTCATAAAGATATTGAACAACACCGATGCCACGGTCAGCGTTCCGTTCAAAGCAGGTCCCATACTGGCCGAGATGAATATCAGGCAGGTAAGCACCAGCATTGCCATGTGCCCTGCCAGCATATTGGCAAAAAGACGTATCATCAAAGCAAACGGTTTGGTGAAAATACCGAAGAACTCGATAAACGGCATCATGGGGACCGGTACCTTCAGCCACCAGGGCACATCCGGCCAAAAGATATCTTTCCAATAAGTCTTGGTTCCAAAGATATTCACGGCCAAGAAAGTACAGATGGCCAATACCATCGTAATGGCTATATTTCCCGTCACGTTGGCCCCTCCGGGAAAGAAAGGAATCAGCCCCATAATGTTGTTGATGAAAATAAAGAAGAAGGCCGTCAGCAAGTAAGGTGCGAATTTACGGTACTTCGGACCGACACAGCTCTTTATAATATCATCGTTCACCATCATGATAAACATCTCCATAAACCCGATGAAACCACCGGGAGCGGCACTTCCCTGCGGGTGCTTGCGATACCAGTGCGCCACACTCAAAATGATGAGAAGCAGCAATGCGCTGTTGATGAGCAAAGCCAGTGTCACCTTCGTGATGGAGATGTCCAACGGGCGTATTTCGTTTCCGGTGGCATCATACTCCACCAGCTTGCCTTCGTACTTGCTTCCTGCGGGAGCGATGGAAAAGCCTTCATAACTTCCACCGTTCTCCTCCAGACGTGAGGATAGAAAGGCATGCCATCCGGTGGTAGAGCTATGCACTATTACCGGCAAAGGAATCGTAACGTGAGTTTCGCCCCACGTCGTGATGTGCCATTCGTAAGAATCGCCGATATGCCCGAAGACAATCTCCTTCACGTCCACCGTATTCTCGGCCCGCACCGTGGCGGGTAGCAACATGCCCAGTGCCAGCAGAATTACAGTCAGTATGTTACGCAATCTTTTCATTGTTACTTTTCTTTTTCAGTTTCCGATTCGCCTCAAAAGTGAAGAAGAACCAGGAATCATAAATCAAATATATCAGATAGTTGGCTATAAACGTCAACAAAAACACCCTGGCTTCCTCACGTACTGCAACGCAATAAACCAGCATCACAATCATGGAGACCAGCATTCTCATCACACGCATCAGCAGATAAATCTGCAACATTCGTCCTGGCATCCGGTGACGGCAGCTTTCGGTCATATTAATCATGAATACTCCGAAAACAAAGAAGAAAAGCGGAATCAGCGGATAACCGCCGAAATAGTGATGCGGATTTATCGAAAAATACGCCCAACCGCCTACAATTCCTATCAATACCGTCAAGAGCGCTGTATGCAATAAGTAGTTTCTCTTAGTAATAGTCACGCCAACAACCTCTATTTTTTAATTGTTAATTTTTTAATAGCCTATTGCTGTTCTATACAGACGGCAACCCTTCCGTTACTCATCTCCACGAATCCGCTTTGAATATCCAACTCATGTTCCTCACCGTCCGTTGCGTAAATCAATTTCCCCGTTCCCAACGATGATACAATCGGTGCATGCTGCGGCAGGATAGAAAAAGAGCCCATAGTGCCCGGCAATGTAACACTTTCCACTTCCCCGTTGAAGAGTTCCTTCTCCGGTGAAACAATATTCAAATGCAACTTTTTCATCATCAAAGCTCCCAGACTTTTAATTTTTAATCGTTTTTCCCCCTGCCTGCTCCAGTAGTTTCTTACCCTTCTCAATGGCTTCTTCAATGGTTCCCACATTCAAGAAAGCAGGTTCGGGCAGGTAGTCCACCTCTCCGTCAAGAATCATCTTGAAGCCTTTGATAGTGTCCTCAATGGAAACCATTGTACCTGGGACACCCGTAAACTGCTCGGCAACGGCAAACGGCTGTGAAAGGAAACGCTGCACACGACGTGCACGGTTCACCAACGTACGGTCGGCATCAGAGAGTTCCTCCATACCAAGGATGGAGATAATGTCTTGCAATTCCTTGTTGCGCTGCAATATTTGTTTTACACGTTGTGCCACTTCGTAGTGTTCTACCCCCACGATGTGTGGGTCGAGAATGCGTGAAGTAGATTCCAACGGGTCCACAGCAGGATAAATACCAAGTTCAGTAATCTTACGACTCAACACCGTGGTGGCATCGAGGTGGGTAAACGTTGTGGCAGGTGCCGGGTCCGTCAAGTCATCGGCAGGCACATATACAGCCTGCACGGAAGTGATGGAGCCGTTTCTTGTAGAGGTAATACGCTCCTGCATGGCACCCATTTCCGTTGCCAGTGTCGGCTGATAGCCTACGGCAGAAGGCATACGGCCCAGCAAGGCCGAAACCTCGGAACCGGCTTGGGTGAAACGGAAGATATTATCAATGAAGAACAGAATGTCACGCGGACCGTCCGTCTCCGCTCCCATGTCACGGAAGGACTCGGCCACCGTCAACCCAGACAATGCCACGGACTGACGCGCACCGGGAGGTTCGTTCATCTGACCGAATATCAAAGACACTTGTGATTTGGCCACTTCGTCATAATCTACTTTGGACAAATCCCAATGGCCTTCCTCCATACCTTTCTTGAATTCTTCTCCGTAACGGATAACACCGGATTCAATCATTTCTCTCAGCAGGTCGTTGCCTTCACGTGTACGTTCTCCTACACCGGCAAACACAGAGAAGCCGTGCTGCTTCTTCGCAATATTATTAATGAGCTCTTGGATAAGCACCGTCTTGCCTACACCGGCGCCACCAAACAGACCGATTTTACCGCCCTTGCTATATGGTTCCAGCAAGTCGATAACCTTGATGCCTGTATAAAGCACCTCTTGTACGGTAGTCAAATCTTCAAACTTAGGGGGGTCGCGATGGATGGGATAAGCACCGGTACGGTCCAACTCCTTCATGCCGTCGATAGAGTCGCCCACAACGTTCATCAGGCGGCCTTTGATTTGTGTACCTATCGGCATGGTGATGGGGCCTCCCAGCGGATGCACTGTCATTCCTCTCTGCAGGCCGTCCGTACTGTCCATAGCAACAGTACGCACCGTGTTTTCACCAATGTGCTGCTGTACCTCTACAATCAGTCTTTTGCCGTTCGACCTTTTTATTTCCAGTGCGTCGTGAATACTCGGCAACATCATTTCTGCCTCCGTTCCTTCGAAATAGACGTCTACTACAGGCCCGATTACCTGTGAGATATGTCCGACAATCTGTGACATAAGCAATCTTTTTATTCTATATTTCCTTAATTATTTTTCCCAATACTAAGTTGTAAGTCGCGTGTATCCTCATTAACAAGTCAGCCAAGTCGCGTCTTTCATCAGCTATGTACTCGTACCTATTAACGTTTGTCAGCTATGGTTTGTTCATCCCAATAGTTACATAAACAACAACGCAAATGTATAAACAATTTGCATGTAGTTGTTACCGTGTATAGCATTTTTTGAACAAAAAAGACTATTTTGAACGATTAATACTACAATTGGAACAAATTGTTACAGACATGATAACATCAGTTAACAATTAGCAAGAAAAAGGAATTGCCCACCCATCTTATGAAAAAAACACTGAATTGACAACAGAGGTTCTGTATATAATATACAAAAAATAAGCCTTGTCTCTCGACAAGGCTTATTCACAACACAAACACAAAATAAAACACGACAAAACTACTATGCAATCTTACCTGTCTATGCCGGGGAGGCATACGTACTAGTTACGGATATTCACATATACATAAACAGCTTCAGGCTGATTTGCACATTATAAACAAATGCGGGGAGGCATTTGTTTATTGCCTATTTGTTAAAAAACACAAATTCAAAGTTTGTCATTGAATACCTCTTTCACGAAGCTTCAACTGCCATTTCCATGCAGAAAGTAAAGTATCTTCAATACTTGTTTCTGCCTTCCAACCCAGTTCATTGTTTGCCAATTCCGGGTTTGCCCATACCTTCTCAATATCACCGGCACGCCGACCTACTATCTGATAGTTCAGTTTTACACCGGTAGCCTTTTCGAAAGCATTAATCAGTTCCAATACGGAAAGTCCACGACCTGTACCGATATTGAATACTTCCACTTTTTCCTTCTGCTTGTTCTCCAAGATACGGCGGATAGCCACTACGTGTGCTTTGGCCAAATCGACTACATTGATGAAGTCGCGGATACAAGAACCGTCGGGAGTATCATAATCGTCACCAAACACGCTCAGTTTCTCACGGATGCCGATAGCGGTCTGGGTAAGATAAGGAATCAAGTTCTGCGGTACACCGTTAGGCAACTCTCCCAACAATGCTGTGGGGTGTGCACCTATCGGGTTGAAGTAACGCAACAAGATGGCGTTTATCGGAGCACCGGAAGCAACCGTATCACGTACAATCTCTTCATTGATTTGCTTCGTGTTTCCATACGGAGACTCAGCTTTCTTAATAGGTGCCTTTTCCGTTACCGGAAGTTCGTCCGGCTGGCCGTAAACTGTGCAGGAAGAAGAGAATACGATACCTTCCACTCCATGCTTCGGCATCAATTCCAGCAGGTTTATCAGTGAAACCAGGTTATTACGATAGTAAAGCAATGGTTTCTGGACAGATTCACCCACAGCCTTGCTGGCCGCAAAGTGAATGATGGCTTTAATGCCTTTATATTTGGTAAACACAGCGTCAAGACCGGCATAATCCAAGCAATCCAATTCCTCGAATGCAGGGCGGATGCCCGATACCTTCTCTATGTTATCTACAACATCTGCGCTGGAGTTTGACAAATTATCAATAATAACAACTTCATAACCTGCGTTTTGAAGTTCCACCACCGTGTGAGAACCAATATAACCGGTTCCACCCGTAACTAAGATTTTCCCTTTCATATTAAATATAGATAATTTAGCTTTTAGGTTATCAATACGCCACAAATGTAAGGAAATAAATTAATAAAAACAGAAAAAGGGGGATAAATTTTAGTTTATCCCCCTTCCACTTTATTTCCGTTTTTTCTTCTTTAAATCTTCACAACCCCCGAAAAGCCCATGAATGCCATTGCCAGCAGTCCGGCAGTAATCAAAGCTATCGGAGTACCCTGCATACCTTTCGGTACACTAACCAGGCTCATTTGCTCGCGCAGGCCTGCAAACAGTGTCAGTGCCAAGCCGAAACCAAGTGCCGTGGAGAATGCATAAACCACTCCCGTCAGCAAATCATAATCTTTTTGGATAACAAGGATAGCCACACCGAGAATACAGCAGTTGGTAGTAATCAACGGCAGGAACACGCCCAAGGCCTGATACAGAGAAGGAGAAACTTTCTTCAGGATAATCTCTACCATCTGCACCAATGCGGCAATCACCAGGATAAAGGTAATAGTCTGCAAATAGCCCAAATCAAAAGCGTCGAGCACATACTTCTGAATAAGGAATGTCACGATAGTGGCGATGGTGAGCACGAATGCCACCGCTGCCGACATGCCCAATGCAGTCTCCACTTTCTTGGAAACTCCCAAGAACGGGCAAATTCCCAAGAATTGCGACAATACGATGTTGTTTACAAAGATTGCCGAGATAAATATCAATATATATTCCATTTCTTTAATTTATTAATTGAAAAATGACAATCGATAATGAACCATTATCAATCATCCATTATCAAGCCTTCTTCATACTGTTGATTAAAGCAATGAGATAGCCCAATGCGATGAATGCACCCGGAGCAAGGACAAATACCAACATGCCGTATTCTTCGGGAAGGATACTCAAGTTGAATATCTTGCCGGTTCCCAGGAACTCACGCACGGCACCCAGTAATGTCAGTGCAATGGTAAAGCCCAAGCCCATGCCCAGACCGTCGAACAAGGAAGCCACCGGATTGTTTTTGGCAGCAAATGCCTCGGCACGTCCCAATACGATACAGTTTACAACAATCAGCGGAATGAACAGGCCCAGTGTGGCGTACAATGCAGGAACGTAAGCTTGCATTATCATCTGCAACAGTGTCACAAATGATGCTATGACTACAATGAATGAAGGGATACGCACCATATCGGGAATCAGATTCTTGATGGCAGAAATCACCACATTGGAACATATCAGCACGAACATTGTAGCCAGTCCCATACCCATACCGTTAATGGCAGAGGAAGTGGTACCCAGTGTAGGACACATACCCAGCAGGAGTACAAACGTAGGATTCTCTTTGATAATCCCGTTCATCATAACTTTAAAATTATTCATATCTTCTACTCCTTTCTTATTTAGCGCTGAGTGTATCCACAGCTTCGGGAGCTGCGGAATCAGCAGGTTGTTCAACATTCTTTTGAGTAGCGCCGGTAGTGCCGTCGGCAGTTTCCTGACCGGCATAGGCAGCATAAGCCGCATTCACTGCATTCAAAAAAGCACGTGAGGTGATGGTAGACGCTGTAATGGCATCTACTTTACCACCGTCCTTGCTCACTGTCAATGCAGCTTCACCCGGATTCATGCCGGTGATGTCACCTTTATTGCCTTTCTTGAACCAGTCGGCAGCCTTGGAACCCAACCCCGGAGTTTCCACATGCGACAACAAGGAGTAGTCGATGATTTTGCCTTCAGCATCGAAACCGACCAACACTTTCAGCTCACCGCCAAAACCCATGGCAACAGCTTCCACAGCAGCTCCGATATATTCTCCGCCTTTGGTGGCAGGATATACAGAATACTGTACTCCGTTTACTTCCTGCATCTTCTTCTCGGCGATGGGGTCATTGTCGAAGCCCGGAACCACCGCACTTACGGCATCGCTCAAGGTCTTTGCATTGGCCTGCGCAATGGGCTCCTTCGTCAATTCGTTTACATAAGCCAGCAACGCTACGGAAATTGCGGTAACGCCCGTAAGTACCAGCAACATATTCTTCAAGGATGATTCTAACTTTTTCATTTCTTCTTCGCTACCTCCCCAAAGCGTTTAGGTTTAACATAGGTGTTGATGAGCGGAGTGAACGCATTCATAATCAGAATGGCAAACGACATACCCTCCGGATATGCACCGAACAGACGGATGATGACAGTCAGTAGGCCGATGCAAACACCATAAATCAGCATACCTTTGTGGCTCATCGGAGAAGTCACGTAGTCCGTAGCCATAAAGACAGCACCCAGCATCAGACCACCGGACAACAACTGTACGACCGGGGATACATAAAGTTCCGGATTGACCAGATACATGATACCGGAGAACACGAATACCGTCACCAGAATAGATACCGGAATGTGCCAGGTGATGATTTTCTTCCACAACATGTAGAACAAACCAAGCAGCAGCGCCAAGGCACTCACCTCACCGAGACATCCTCCATTATTACCTATCAGAAGGTCGAAAGCTCCCGGAAGGTCGCTCAGGGACATGCCCGGAGCACCATTGATGACACCTTTCATAATAGCCAGCGGCGTAGCAGCCGTCGTGGCATCCGTATAGGCTGTCAACTGGCCTACAGCCGGCCATGTCGTCATCTGCACGGGGAATGAAAGCAGCAGGAACACACGTCCTGCCAGTGCAGGGTTAAAGGGATTGCAACCCAAACCTCCGAAGGACATCTTGCCTACCCCGATGGCAAACAAGGCACCAAGGATGATAATCCAGATGGGCAGGTTGGAAGGCAGGTTAAAGGCCAGCAACACACCGGTAATGATGGCAGAGCCGTCGGTGATGGTTGTGGTCTCTTTTTTCATGAGGAATTTGCCGATGGCCCATTCAAAGAACAAGCAGGCTGCTACGGAAGTGGCCGTAACAATCAGCGCACCCAGTCCGAAAAAGTAAAGCGAAACGAGGAATGCCGGAATCAATGCGATAAGCACACCGTACATATTCTTCTTCACGCTGTCACCGCCGTGAACGTGGGGCGAAAGGGATACGATTAATTTATTCATACTTCGTTATTTTTTAGCTTGACGTGCACGGATCATCGCTCCTACCTTCCCCTTACCCAAGCGGATATAATCCAGCATCGGACGGTTGGAAGGACAAGTGAACTGGCATGAACCGCATTCTATACACGACATAATGTCTTCTTTCTCTACTCTTTCAAAATCTCCGTGGGCCGAAACGGTAGCCAGCAGATACGGCTCCAACCCCATCGGGCAGGCTCCCACGCACTTAGCACAACGGATACAAGGCTGTACTTCGCCGCGCTTGGCTTCCTTCTCGTTCATAATCAGAATACCGGAGCTTCCTTTGGCTGTCGGTACATCCGTATTTACCAGAGCTTTACCCATCATCGGGCCACCGCCGATAATCTTACCCGTATCTTCGGGCAGGCCGCCGCAAGCTTCAATCAGCTGCTTCATCGGCGTACCGATACGTGCCAGGAAATTGGACGGCTTTGCCAACGACTTACCAGTCACGGTAATGACACGCTCAAACAGAGGTTTGTTCTTCTGTACGGCCTGGTAAACGGCAAATGCGGTACCCACATTCTGCACCACAGCTCCCGTGGAGATAGGCAGCGCACCGGCTGTAACCTGGCGACTGATGACAGCATCAATCAACTGCTTTTCACCACCCTGCGGATATTGTACCTTCAAGGGTACCACCTCGATACCTGCATAGCTGGAAGCAACCTTCGTCATCAGCTGGATGGCATCGGGCTTGTTGTTCTCAATGCCAATGAATGCCTTGTTCACCTTTACCGCTTTCATCAGAATGGATACACCTACCATAATTTCTTCCGCATGTTCCAGCATCAGCTGATGGTCGGCAGTCAGATACGGTTCGCACTCTACGGCGTTGATGATGACACACTCTGCCTTGAATGCAGGAGGAGGACACAACTTGACCTGCGTAGGAAAGCATGCACCGCCCAGACCTACGATACCGGCATCAGCGATTTTCTTCACGATTTCCTCGGAGGTCAGACTGCATTCCTTCACCAACGTTTCGGAACGGTCAATGGATTCTTCCCATTCATCCCCTTCTACGTCAATGAATATAGCAGGCTTGGCGTAACCGCTGGCATCGACAATCGTGTCAATCTTAGCGACTTTCCCGCTGACAGACGAATGAATGGCTGCTGATACAAAACCGCCGGGCTCGGCAATCTTCGTACCCACTTTCACAACATCACCTTTGGCAACGATAGGCTTGGCAGGAGCACCGATGTGCTGTCCCAGCAAGATAGCGGCCTTGGCCGGAATCTCTGCCTTGATGATAGGCTGATGTGCTGAAAGTTTATTTTCGTGTGGATGGACTCCACCAATTGAAAATGTCTTCAACATACAATTCTGTATTTTTAGTCGTTTATTTACTTTATTAATTCATACCTCAACTTGGGAAGTCTAAACCTCTGCTTTGGGAGTCTCAACCTCAGCTTTAGGAGCTGCAACCTTTACTTGGGGAGCTGCATCGTCAGCCTTCGGTTTGCGCGGCGGGAAGTTGAGGGCAATGATTGTGTTTTGCGGACAAGCTTCCTCGCACTTGCGACAGGATTTGCACTTATTGGGGTCAATGTAAGCCAGATTGTTTTCCAGCGTGATAGCCTCGAACGGACAAACCTTCACACACTTGCCGCAACCGATACATGCCACGGTACAAGCCTTGCGTGCTACGGCCCCCTTGTCCTTGTTTACACACTGTACGTAAATACGACGTGATTTCTTGCCTTGAGGACGGATTTCAATAATAGATTTCGGACAAGCCTTGGCACAAGCTCCACAAGCCGTACACTTTTCCTCATCCACTTCGGGAAGTCCGGTCTCCGGATTCATGTGGATAGCATCGAACTGGCAGGCAGCCACACAGTCGCCGCATCCCAGACAGCCATAACTACAACCCGTTTCACCACCATAGAGAGAAGCCGCAATGGCACAACTCTTGGCGCCATCGTATTGGTTCACACGAGGACGGTTGGCACAAGTTCCATTACATCTCACCACCGCAACCATAGGTTCGGCAGCAGCGGCATCCAAGCCCAGAATCTCGGCAATCTTTGTCATGACGGGCTGTCCACCCACCGGACAAAGTTTACCATCCAGCGAACCTGCCTTTACGCAAGCATCTGCAAATCCGCTACAACCGGGGTAACCACATCCACCGCAATTTGCCTGGGGAAGCACCTCTGCTACCTGGGCAATCCGCGGATCTTCATACACGGCGAATTTCTTGGAAGCCACGTAAAGAATAGCGGCCGATACCAGCGCTATAACTCCCAATGAAATCACTGCAATCAGAATTACATTCATAAATTAGTTGTTTATTAATTATTTGTTTTATTATTAGTTAGTTCATCGGTCGTACGGAGAATGAGAACTTCTTACCCATCCGCGACTTGTTCAGCCACAATATATAATAATAAGGTATAAGAAGTGCCAGCGAACAAAGTGCAGAACGCAGCTCGTCATTCCAGATAGCCATAAAGACAAACAGTGAGATTATCAGAATAAGGAAAGGAAATATAAAGGCAAACAGAACTGCCATCACTCCCATTGAAAGTTCGCCCGTCACCCATACACGGTCACCGGGCTGGTAGGATGCGGCATTGGCATCGGCCACATCGACAAGTTTCTCTTTCGTATCCGCAGAGGTACAATGCCCCTTGACACTACACGAAGCGCACGCTGAAGTCTGGATGATTCTCACTTGGAGATGAGAACCGTTTATGTTTTCCACAATACCTTGATGTTTTATAGTATTCGCCATTTTGCAAAGTGTGCATTACAAATCGCGGCAAATTTACGCATTATTTGTGAACTGCAAACCTTTCCTATGCATTTTCTGTGTTCGTAAACGTGCTTTTTCTATGTTTTTATGTTTTTTCACCTGCCACAGACTACAAAAAGACAAAAAACAGACGGTCTGTCAAGGAAAAACAGACCGTCTGACTAACCAAAACAGATAATCTGTTCACTCCGAACAGACCATTTGTTTATTTACCATTTATAATTGATACCGAAACTGAGCAATTCTTTTACCTGAAAATAGCTGTCCCCTTCCGTCGGCTTGGCACTGTCGTCATAGCGGGCGTGCACATAGAGCTTGGTGGAAAGATAGCGGTTCAGCACAAAGTTCACCGTGTTTTCCCATTCGATACGCGTCCACTCATAACTGGTCTGGAAGTCCAGGCGGGAATCCAGCGTAATGGAAGGAATGATGGTCCACGAAAGTGTAGGCTGTATCTGCGAACCGAAGTTATGCTTCACGCACTTGCCCTCCTCAAGACCGAAACTCACTTCATTCACACCCTTATTCCCCACATAGCGCAGCATGTACGTCAGCGGAGCCATGAAAACGGACAAGCTGAATTTCTGCTTCTTCAACTTGTAGTCCATACCGATACTGCTTGACCAGTCCGCCGGAGCAAAGAAAGCCGAAACCAGCTCTTCACTGTTGGCCTTGTAGCCATTGCAGAACTGGGTCTTAAACTCAGTCGTGATGGTATAATACCACTTGGACGCAGCCTGAATACCCAGTTTACTGTACAGCCGGAGTTGGTCGGTACTTACCAGATAGTTATGAAACTCGTCGGAAGGTGCGGAGCTGAAGCCCAGCTTGGCATCGAGCAGATTTTCCCACTGCACCTTTTCACGGTCATTATAGTTGGCAAACAATTGCAGGTTGGCAAGCACGGCGTTAGTGCTCTCACCTCCCTTGTACCAGTTGTCGGAGATATAGTTCTGGGTAATCTGCAACGAACCGTTTCCACCCGTCACCCACCAGTTGGGCTTGTGGATAATCACGTCGGCTTCCTCCTTCACTCCCACCATATTCTCTTGTGCAAACAGTTTCACGACGGACGGCTTGGAAGAAACCTCCTTCTCTATATTATCCTTGAATATCTTCCCTTTCATCACCTCCTTCTCGGTCATTACAACCAGATTGGGACAATTCACATACGTGTTCAGCAGCGTACGGTCCACCAGTTTGTTGGCTCGGTCCTTTGAGGTGAAACTCAGTGTGTCGAACGGCAACATCTCGCGCGTCAGGGCAGGCACCGTATCAGGCACCTGGAAATGCCAGTCCACCTTGGAAAGGCGTCTCATGGGGGCATAATAATAGGTAAGGGGAAGGAACAACCTATAGTAGTTCGGATTGGAAGGTATATAACGCTCCGGAGTCGTGGGGTCATTCAAATAATCCAGCACTCCGATATACCTTTCATATAATATGGAAACAGTATCCAGCCTGTACCCCATACCTTCCGGTTTCAATTTCAGAATCATGTATTCTTTCATTATATCCGGCAAGGTGTCGGCTTTGGCAGTTGTTTCCTGTCCACTGTTCTTCGAGGCGGTATCCAGCGTATTCTGTGCCATCACCGACGAAGAAATCATCGTAGCAATTAACCAAAATGCAATGTGTCTATTCTTCATAATGCCCTAAAGTCTATGTTTCGAGCGCAAATTTAGCTTAAAATGTTTAGAAAACATAGAAAAGCCATAAGAAAAAGGCAAGAAGGACTTTCTTCGATGAAATCGTATTTTTTAATAATTGTTTCATCGAAACTTTCTCTACTTCCTCTTTTTTTTATAATTTTGCGCTTTTTAAGTTCTACGTGTACTGACGGGAGCAGTGCGCACCTTGAACGACAAGCCGTATAGGCTCTTGGCATTAGATTAAACAATTAATAAAATAATATAGTTGTGGGAGAAACAAAGTATATTTTCGTCACCGGTGGTGTTGCCTCTTCATTAGGTAAAGGTATCATCTCATCCTCCATCGGTAAATTGCTGCAAGCAAGAGGTTACAAGGTAACCATCCAGAAGTTTGACCCGTATATCAACATCGACCCGGGTACACTGAACCCTTATGAACACGGCGAATGCTACGTTACCGTGGATGGCCACGAAGCCGACCTCGATTTGGGCCATTACGAACGCTTCCTGGGCATCCAGACCACCAAAGCCAACAATATCACGACCGGACGCATCTACAAAAGCGTCATCGACAAAGAGCGCCGGGGTGACTATCTGGGAAAGACCATCCAGGTTATTCCCCATATTACAGACGAAATCAAGCGTAATGTAAAACTGCTGGGAAACAAATACAAATTCGACTTTGTTATTACCGAGATTGGCGGTACAGTGGGTGACATCGAGTCTCTGCCCTATCTGGAAAGCATCCGTCAGCTGAAGTGGGAACTGGGAAAAGACGCCTTGTGCGTACATCTTACTTATGTCCCCTACCTGGCAGCTGCCGGTGAGCTGAAGACCAAGCCCACCCAGCACTCCGTAAAGGAACTGCAAAGTGCCGGTATCCAACCCGATGTCCTCGTACTGCGTACGGAACATGAGTTGAGTACCACCCTGCGCAAGAAAGTGGCTCTGTTCTGCAATGTGGACGAAAATGCCGTGGTGCAGAGCATCGACGCGCCTACCATCTACGAGGTGCCCATCTTGATGCAGCGCCAGGGACTGGACGTTACCATTTTGAAGAAAATGGGACTTCCCGTCGGCGACACTCCGGGACTGGGACCGTGGCGTGCTTTCCTCGAACGCCGTCACAAAGCCGAAGAGACTGCCCCGCTGCACATCGCATTGGTGGGCAAATATGACTTGCAGGATGCCTACAAGTCCATCCGCGAGGCCCTTTCACAAGCAGGAACCTACAATGACCGCAAGGTATCGGTAGACTTCGTGAACAGTGAAAAGCTGACTGACGAGAATGTGGCAGAAGCCCTGAAAGGCATGGCAGGCGTACTTATCGGTCCAGGCTTCGGCGAACGCGGCGTTGCCGGCAAGTTCGTAGCCATCAAATATGCGCGTACGCACGACATCCCCACCTTCGGTATCTGTCTGGGTATGCAGTGTATCGCCATCGAATTTGCCCGTAACGTACTGGGTTATGCCGATGCCAACTCACGCGAGATGGACGAAAAGACACCGCACAATGTCATCGACATCATGGAAGAGCAGAAGTCCATCACCAATATGGGTGGAACCATGCGTCTGGGTGCCTACGAATGTGTTCTGCAGAAAGGCAGCAAGGCATACGAGGCATATGGTACCGAGCATATCCAGGAACGTCACCGTCACCGCTACGAGTTCAACAACAGCTTCAAGGATGCCTACGAAGCAGCAGGCATGAAGTGTGTGGGGATAAACCCCGAATCGGACCTGGTGGAAATTGTTGAGATTCCCGCATTGAAGTGGTTTGTCGGTACCCAGTTCCATCCCGAATACAGCAGTACGGTATTGCATCCGCACCCACTGTTCGTAGCATTCGTGAAGGCCGCCATCGAAAATGAAAACGAAAAGAAATAATTTGTAATAAGTAATTTGTAATCAACAAAGAATGGATAAAAATACCATCACAGGTCTTGTTCTGATAGCGATATTGTTAGTAGGTTTCAGCTTTCTGAGCCGTCCCAGCCAGGAGCAGTTGGAAGCACAGCAACGTTACTACGACTCCATAGCCCAGGTGCAACAGCGCGAAGCCGACTTGAAAGCCAAGGCGGAAGCAGCCCTGGCCAACGAAAGCGGAGCGGAAGCAAGCGTTGACTCCACTGCCCTCTTCTTCGACGCCCGTCAAGGAACCAACTCGCAGGTAACCATCCAGAACAACCTGGCAGAAATAACCGTAGATACAAAAGGCGGGCGCATAGCTTCGGCCACGCTGAAGGAATACATGGGACAAGACAAGACGACCCCCGTCACACTGTTCAGCGGCAATGACGCTTCCATGAATTTCCTCTTTTACAACAAGAAAGAGACTATCCAGACGGAAGACTATTATTTCACCGCAGTAAACCGTACGGACAGTACCGTCACCATGCGTTTGTCGGCAGACAGCAACAGCTATATCGACTTTACATATCGCATGCACAATGACACATACCTGATAGACTTTACTATTCAGGCAGTCAATATGGAAGGTAAGCTGGCGGCTACCAACAATTATGTGGACATCGAGTGGTCTCAGCGTGCCCGTCAGATAGAGAAGGGTTACACCTACGAGAACCGTCTGGCTGAACTGACTTACAAAATCACCGGAGAGGGTACCGATTATCTGTCCGCCAACAAGAACGACGAAAAGGAAGTTCCGGAACGCCTGGACTGGATTGCTTTCAAGAACCAGTTCTTCTCTTCAGTATTTTTGGCAGATGCCGACTTTGAAAAGACCAAACTGAGTTCCAAGATGGAGACTCAAGGCAGCGGCTACATCAAGGACTATTCTGCGGAGATGAGCACGAAGTTCGACCCTGCTGGCAAGGAACCTACCCAGCTGTTCTTCTACTTCGGCCCCAATCACTACAAGACTCTGACCGCACTCGACAAGGGGCGTGACGAGAAGTGGGAGCTGAACCGTCTGGTCTATCTGGGCTGGCCGCTCATCCGCTGGATAAACAAATGGTTCACCATCAACATCTTCGACTGGTTGTCCAGTTGGGGGTTGAGCATGGGTATCGTACTGTTGTTCATGACGCTGATTGTAAAGGCAGTGGTATTCCCGGCTACGTGGAAGACCTACATGTCTTCTGCCAAGATGCGCGTACTGAAACCGAAAATCGACGAGATAAACAAGAAGTACCCCAAGCAGGAAGATGCCATGAAGAAGCAGCAGGAAGTGATGGGCCTCTACAGCCAGTACGGAGTCAGTCCGATGGGCGGATGTCTGCCGATGCTGATACAGTTCCCTATCCTGATGGCCTTGTTCATGTTCGTGCCGAGTGCCATTGAACTCCGCCAGCAGAGCTTCTTGTGGGCAGACGACCTTTCCACTTACGATGCGTTCATCAACTTCCCGTTCCATATCCCGTTCCTGGGAAGCCACCTCAGCTTGTTCTGCCTGCTGATGACGGTTACCAACATATTGAACACGAAGTACATGATGCAGCAACAGGATACGGGTGCCAATCCGCAGATGGCTGCCATGAAGTGGATGTCATACCTGATGCCTATCATGTTCCTCTTCATATTGAACGACTATCCTTCGGGATTGAACTATTACTACTTCATCTCTACGTTAGTCAGTGTGGTAACAACGCTCATCATGCGCAAGACAACCAATGAGGAAGCCCTTCTTGCTCAGTTGGAAGCCAACAAGAAAGACCCGAAGAAGATGAAGAAAACCGGTTTCGCCGCTCGTCTGGAAGCCATGCAGAAACAGCAGGAACAGATGATGAAAGAGAGACAGAACAAAAAGTAGTAAGACTACCGTTCAAGATATTCTTTTGCAGAAAGCCGGACAATGACATTTGCCCGGCTTTCTTATCCTTACACCAACGAAAAAATTCACAGACTCTAAATTATGCAGACTAAATACACCTACAAACAAATCTGGCTTATAGCCTACCCCATCCTAATCAGCCTCCTTATGGAGCAGATGATAGGTATGACGGACACCGCCTTCCTCGGACGTGTAGGCGAAGTCGAGTTGGGAGCATCTGCCATCGCCGGTGTCTTCTATATGGTCATCTTCATGGTTGCCTTCGGTTTCAGCATCGGGGCACAGATACTCATTGCCCGGCGCAACGGCGAACGGCAGTATAAGGAAATCGGTGACTTGTTCTATCAGGGCATCTATTTCCAAGTCGGGATGGCAGCAGTCATGTTCCTGCTATCTTATTGCTTCTCGCCGATTATCCTGAAACGCATCGTAGCCTCGGAACATATCTACGAAGCAGCCACCAGCTACCTGCACTGGCGTGTATTCGGTGCCTTCTTCTCGTTCAGCGCAGTCATGTTCCGTGCCTTTTTCTTGGGAACCACCCAGACCAAGACACTGACACTGAACTCCATCGTCATGGTGTTGAGCAATGTCGTATTCAACTATATCCTGATTTTCGGTAAATTCGGTTTTCCTGCACTCGGCATTGCCGGAGCCGCCATCGGCTCCTCATTGGCCGAGCTGGTTTCGCTGTTATTCTTCATCCTCTATACCCGTAGCCGTATCGACTGCTGCAAGTACGGGCTGGACCGTATTCCGAAGTTCCGGTTGGACGTATTGAAACGGATGCTGAACGTCTCTTTCTGGACCATGATACAGAATTTCTTCTCCCTCTCCACCTGGTTCCTTTTCTTCCTTTATGTGGAGCATCTGGGAGAGCGCTCGCTGGCAGTGACCAACATTGTCCGCAACGTGTCCGGCATACTGTTCATGGTACTCATGGCATTTGCCTCTACCTGCGGTTCATTGGTCAGCAACCTCATCGGTGCAGGCCACTCCGATTGCGTGGCAGGCACTATCCGGCAGCACGTACGCATAGCCTACGTTTTCGTACTTCCGCTGGCATTGCTTTTCGCGCTGTTCCCCAAGCTGATTCTGGGAATTTATACCGACATACCCGACCTGCAGGATGCTGCCGTGCATTCGCTTTGGGTGATGTGCTCCACCTATCTGTTCCTGGTTCCTGCCAATGTCTATTTCCAGGCAGTTTCCGGAACCGGCAATACGCGTACTGCATTGGGCATGGAGCTGGCAACGCTGGTCATCTACACAGCCTATATCACCTACATTATTCTGATTCTGCAACTCGACGTGGCCATCTGCTGGACCTCGGAAATGGTTTATTCCAGCTTTATTCTCATTTTCTGCTGGCTATATATCAAACGTGGAAATTGGCAAGGAAGGAAAATTTAGTATCTTTGCATTGAAATAACCGAAACAAAAAACATATATGAAACAAGTAAATCTACTACTTATGTCAGCAGCCATGACATTGGCCTCCTGCGGAGGAACAAAAGATGCCGGACAGCAGCAGGACGCAGCAGCGCTCATCCAGCGGTCGGACATCAAGATTGAAGGAAAGCGTATGACACCCGAGGCACTCTGGGCGATGGGACGTATCGGCAGTGTAGCCGTATCTCCCGACGAAAAGCAAATTGCCTACACGGTATCCTATTACAGCGTGCCCCAGAACAAGAGTAACAGCGAAGTCTTCGTCATGAATGCCGACGGTAGTGGCAATACCCAGATAACGCATGACGCCTGGCAAGAAGGACAGCCCACATGGTTCAAGGACGGCAAGAAGCTTGCCTTCCTCTGCAACGAAAGCGGCAGCAGCCAGGTATGGGAAATGAATCCCGACGGCAGCGGACGCAAGCAGCTGACCCAATACGAGGGAGACATCGAAGGGTTCTCTTTCTCGCCCGACGGCAAGAAACTCCTTTTCATTGCCCAGGTAAAGACCGTGAAGAGTACGGCAGACAAACATCCGGACCTTCCTAAAGCCACCGGCATCATCGTTACCGACCTGATGTACAAGCATTGGGACGAATGGGTGACTACTGCTCCCCATCCATTCGTTGCCGATTTCGACGGCAATGCCATCAGCAATGTCACTGATATTCTTGAGGGAGAGCCATACGAAAGCCCGATGAAGCCCTGGGGCGGTATCGAGCAGCTGGCATGGAGCCCGTCTTCTGATAAGGTGGCCTATACATGCCGTAAGAAAACCGGACTGGCGTATGCCATTTCCACCAACTCCGACATTTATATCTACGACCTTGCCTCCAAGGAAACCAAAAACATCACGGAAGAAAACAAGGGATATGACACGAATCCCCAATACTCTCCCGACGGCAAATACATCGCCTGGCAGAGCATGGAGCGTGACGGCTACGAAGCCGACTTGAACCGCTTGTTTATCATGAACCTCGAGACCGGCGAGAAACGTTTTGTAAGCAAAGCTTTCGAATCGAACGTGGACGCCTTCTTGTGGAACAAAGATTCCCAGAGCATCTACTTCATCGGTGTATGGCATGGCGAGACACAGATTTACAACATCGACCTTGCCGGAAACGACAAGCTTACCCAGCTCACCGACGGCATGTACGACTATGCTTCGCTTGCCCTTTGCGGAGACAAGATTATCGCCAAACGCCACTCCATGAGCATGGGCGACGAAATCTATGCCGTAAACAGTGCACGCAACGGCGACGCTTTTGCAGAAGCAGTGCAACTGACCACAGAAAACAAGCAGATTTACGACCAGCTGGAGATGGGTAAGGTAGAAGCCCGCTGGATGAAGACCACCGACGGCAAGCAGATGCTGACTTGGGTGATTTATCCTCCGCAGTTCGACCCTAACAAGAAGTACCCCACCCTCCTCTTCTGTGAAGGCGGTCCTCAGAGTCCCGTCAGCCAGTTCTGGAGCTACCGTTGGAATTTCCAGATTATGGCAGCAAACGACTATATCATCGTAGCTCCCAACCGCCGTGGTCTTCCTGGCTTCGGTGTAGAATGGAACGAAGCCATCAGCGGTGATTACGGCGGCCAGTGCATGAAAGACTACTTCACTGCCATTGACGAAATGGCCAAGGAACCTTTCGTCGACAAAGACCGCCTGGGTTGCGTAGGTGCCAGCTTCGGAGGCTTCTCCGTATATTGGCTTGCCGGACACCATGACAAACGCTTCAAGGCATTCATCGCACACGACGGTATCTTCAACATGGAAATGCAATATCTGGAAACGGAAGAGAAATGGTTTGCCAACTGGGATATGGGCGGTGCTTATTGGGAAAAGAACAACGCTACGGCACAACGCACTTTCGCCAACTCCCCGCACCTCTTTGTCGACAAATGGGACACCCCTATCCTCTGCATCCACGGAGAGAAGGACTTCCGCATCCTTGCCAACCAGGCAATGGCCGCCTTCGATGCAGCCGTGATGCGTGGCGTTCCTGCCGAACTGCTTATCTATCCGGACGAAAACCACTGGGTGCTGAAGCCTCAAAACGGCGTGCTGTGGCAACGTACCTTCTTTGAATGGCTGGACAAATGGCTGAAGCCGGCTAAGTAAAGCCCCTCAAAAACAATAAAAACAAATAATCCCGGACTCTTTGTCAAGAATCCGGGATTATTTGTTTTTATCGTACACCGCCCGATTCATTTTTTATGACTATAATTTGGGCAGTTCAAATAAAGTCAATACATTTGCTTTATGCACACTCCGAAGAAGTGTAAACAATATGTCCTAATATAACCCGATAAAAGATGAATGAAAATTGGCCTGAGATTGTGGAAACACTGATACCGTATTTTGAAACAAATTCGGTAGAAGGTGACTACCAGCGGGAAATAGAGAACTGCCTGAAATTTCTTGGATGGAAGAAGACCAATGGAACAATGGTATCCCAATATACATTACCGATAGGCAATAGCAACTCCATACGCCCGGACATTGTACTTTGGCGAAAGAACGAGCATGACACACAATCCCCCGTACTCCCTATTGAAATAAAGCGTCCGTCTAATATACGAAATGAAAGACAAGAAAATCAACTGATGTCGTATATGCGCCAGTTGAAACTTAATGTCGGATTATATATAGGAGAAAAGATACAACTTTACTATGACATTCCCAATGATGGAGAGAATCCCATTTGTGTATTTACAGCGGAAATTAAAAAAGAAGATACAAATGGTTCCATCATCTGTGACTTATTGAGCTACGACAAATTCAATCTGGAAAAAATAGAAACATTCTGTAATGAGCAATATAAAAAAATCCAAGCGCGTAATAATCTGCATAGGAGGGTGTCAGAATTCTTATCCGAAGGCAATGGGGTAAAGAATATGATTTCGTTGCTCAAAGACAAGTTTACAGCTGAAGGATTTGAGGAATCCGCCATTAATGAAGAATTTGCCAATCTTACGCTTACAATACATTACGAAAATAAGAGCATTCTCCCTTCATTACAGCTTAAAAAGGGGCAAACATCTAAGAACTCACAAAACAGTCATAAAGAAAGTGATTCCAAAGACCACACAAAATTCTCAGTGGATGGAATCAACTTCTATGTCAAAAGACGTTTTGTATTGGAAGTAGTCAAGCACTATATCAAAGACCATCCCAACATAAACTATGTTGAACTGGAAAAAGTCTTTCCATCCAATTTGCACAGTAAAGCATTAGGTGTAATACGTACTTTGATAGAAGTCCAAGAGAAAATCAAATCTCATCCCGATTTAAAGAAACGCTACTTTCTTAAGCCTGATGAAGTTATTTTATTGGCAGACGGAACAAAAATTGTTGTCAACAACCAGTGGGGAACATTATTTCCAAGATTTCTTGAAGCAGCAAAGAAACTGTACCAAGTAACCAATGATACGGAAAGCAATACTCCAATATCCCGATTAAAGATTACTTTTGGTAATGGGAAAGTAATTCAAGAAACACAAGCAGCCGAGACTTTCCGGCAATTTGTGATGACAGTAGGTGTGGAACAAGTGCAATCTTTAAATATCAAGGTATGCAAGATTCCCTTGATATCAAACACACTTCATGAGAAATACCAGCGCGCTCAAAAACCATTAGGCAACGGACGGTTTCTTATGACCTGCAGCAATACAAAAACAAAGAAGCGTGATATCGAGCGTATTGCCAAAGCTTTGGGTATTCAGGTGACCGTGGAAATTGTATAATGGAAGACAGTAATTCAAGAGATATGTCTTGAAAAATACTTTTTCATGAAGAGTACGTATATTGCGCTCAACAGTAAGATACACCCTATCAAGAAGATATAGCCATACCGTTGGTAATAAATATATCCTACTATTATAAAAGTCTGTATTGTCATATAGGCCAGAGAGACTATGACATGAGGAATCTTCAGTTCATTCGCCATAATCTGATACAGATGCTTGCGATGCGGTAGCCCGATATTCTCATGAAGCATCAGGCGGTGAATGATAGTCAGAACACTGTCTACCCCATAAACGGACAATAAGACAATCCAACTGAAATCACCAGTCTGGATGATGAGCCTGCCTATCAGGAAAAGAAGAATAAAGGCAATGCTCACCGAACCCACATCACCGGCAAAGCATTTGGCACGCTTGCGGAAATTGAAGAAGCAGAAGACTAGAACAGAACAGATAACGGTATAGATGAAATTCGCTTCCACAAAAGTAACCACCTCATTATTGACATAAGCCAACGCAGCAAGAATAACCAGAGAATAACCTCCCGTTATCCCATTAATCCCATCCATAAAATTGTAGGCATTGATGATGCCCGTACAGACTATCAAGGCTATGACTATCCACCACCAGGACAAGGAGAACAGTCCCCACTGATAAAACATCAAGGCCATGGCAGAGAAATGAAAAAGCAGTCTTGTCATCTGTCCGGTGGATTTTATATCGTCCACGAAGCTGATGAACGTCACCAGTGTCAAGGCAAGCAGGAACCAGGGATATTCAAAGCCACTCGTCAGGAAATAGGCCAACGCTCCGAAATAGAAAATAATCCCACCACCGCGTAAAGTCACTTTCGTATGAGAACTCCGCTCATTGGGCTTGTCGATGATATTGCACCTATCAGCCACCTTAAAATAAAAAAGTTCTGCCAAAAACAGCAGAACCAATATTAACAGATAATACATAACAGTATTTTCCTCTTTAATTTTTAATTATCAATTTTTAATTCTTAACTTTTAATTTGAGAACGATTTTATCGTTCTCACTATCCCCTCCTCTGCCCTCACCGGCATTCTGTCAATACCCAGGGCAGCCTTTATCTTCGCATTACTCACCACATAATTCTCTGTCAACTTGCGCAGACGCTCTTCATTCAAAGGCAAATGGAGCAGAGTCCCAAGCCGGGCACAGAATTCCATCAGTCCTCTGTTTATCTTCCAGATATGCGGCTTACGCTCCAAAGCCCGACATATCAAAGCTATCAGCTCATTCGTGGACAAGGCCTCGTCATCTCCCATGTGGTAGATACCACTCACCACCTCCTTAGTCAACAGCCCTTCCAACACGTAGCAAAGATTGTCTATCGAAATAAAAGACCTCCTGTTCTCAAAGGCCCCCAAAGGCCAAGGGATGCCTTTCCTCACCACATTATAAAGAAGATTCAGATTGCCTTTATTGCCGGGACCATGAATCATGCAAGGACGCAGGATATAGACCTTTTTGTCATCATACGGATTAACTTTCAGTTCTCCATTTTCAACATTCAACTTGCCAAGAATATAATTCTCGGCAGCTATCTTGCTCTCCCCATACGGTCCTATCGGAGCAGGCACCACATCTTCAGTCAGCATATCACCCACCACATTGTCTGCAGCGGCTTTCACAGAACTGAAGAATACGAACTTCTTCGCAGACGATTCCAGAAAGAAATCAAATATCTTTTGGGTCAATCCCGTATTAATATCAAAATAGGATTGGGCTGCGGACCGGTTTTTCGTATCATGGGCTTTACCAGCCAGATGAATAATGGCATCGAATTCAGGAAGATTCCGCATCGGAAAAGAAGCCGGTTCGATATCCTTCCAGAAAAAAGTCTTTACCACCCCCTCCTTTTCAGGAGCGACAATATCCAGCCCGTAAAGGCTATGACGTTCCTTTAGGGCAACAACGAGATTGGAACCCACAAAGCCGTGGATTCCAGTGACGAGTATGTTCATTGAAATATGCTAAAAAATATACTGACCGGAAACGTGATTATTGGTTATGTATTTAATAAAATAAGTATCTCCAATGACAGAGAAGAAAATATACCACGTCGTATTAGAATTACGTTGATAAGTGATGTAATACATATCCTTACCATAACGCTCAAAAAAAGCGGGCGCTTTCTTTTTTAATTTAGAATGAATGTTCTGTTGAATATCAGCTATCAGTTCTTCCACATAAGAAATAGCAAAAGGATAAGTACCCAAATACTCCTTCTCAACAAGTATTTTTATAAGCCCATACAAATCCTCCTCTACTTCGGGAGCGAATACGACTCTCATCCAAACAAAGCCTTTATACGAGGGCAAAGTCTATCCAATAATTCTTCACCGGAAATAGCATGCCTAATGTCATCACGTCCTTCCGTAACGATATTCGGATTATTCTCATTACCCGTATATACAACTACCGGTTCACCAACATTCGGCACCATCGGTTCTTGTTCCTTATATGGCTTAATCTTCCTCATACATCCAATCTTTCCACAAAGATATCCGGAAATATCAAGTTATCCTAATTATTGACTGATAAATATCGTATGTTCATAAAGCTTCAACTAAGTCTACATATTTTTGAGTTACCACATCCTTGGAATATAATCGCTTAATCACCTCTACACCATTTCGACCCAGTAAAGCCAGTTCGCTTTTTGAGACGGAATTCAGCCAGTCCGCCATTTCTCCCACCTTCTTTTCCAAACTCTTCTCTGTAATCAACTTTGCACAGCCATGTTCCTGCAGGAAGTTGATGATAGGCGTATCCTTTCCCGAGCAGACCAATAAAGGCCTACCACATGCCATGATTGTATAAACCTTGGAAGGGAATCCCTGCATCTCCATTTCAGGGTTCATGAAAATAAACTGGATGTCTGAATAGGCAAGAATGGACGGCATCAAACTTCTGGGCTGATAGGGCAAAATATGCACATTATCCAGCTCCAACTCACGTACTTTCTCCTCAAGAACGGGTTTCATGACTCCCTCACCGATGATAAAGTATTCAATGGAAACCCCTTTCGTCTTTTCTGCCAGACAAATTAAGGGCTCCCAATCCTGGGCATAACCAATATTCCCGGCATAAAGCAATTTCAAAGAATCTGTGGCAGGGAAAAAATGGGGATTCAGACATTCTACATTTCCACCTTGAGAATTATACAATTCTGTATCTACAAAATTAGGTATTATACAAAGCTTGGACTTATCCTTAAACCTTCCGGCTATTACATTATAAAAGACCTGGTCTATTGTCGTTACGGCCGTTGAGTTATTATAAACATACCGTTCCATCCTACGTAGCTGTTCTATAACAAGCCCGTCCTTTCGTTTCAAGATGTCAGGATATATTTCCTGCACATTATATATGGTTTTACATCCCTTGATTTTCGCCAGCCAAATGTTGATTACACCGATAGTCAAAGGAGGGGAAGGTGACAGTATGACATCTACATTTCTCTGGGACAAACCAATCAGGAAAGAGATAATATGCCAATAGACAAATCCCAGGACACGCAGAAATGTATTTCTGAATTTCTTCTGGGGTACATGAAGAACTCTGATTCCATGAAAACAGCTTTCTTTACAAATCCCCCAAACCTTCCATTTCAGAGGTTGTGCTGCCAGTTGTGATTCCACAACATTGTAATGAGGCGTAGTTGTCAATACCAATACTTCATAACCGTTTTCTTGGAATTTCAGAGCAATATCATTATAAAGATAGGCTGTCGAAACTCCATCCGGACTGAAAATCAGGCTATGTATCAAGATTTTCTTAGGCATGTCTCACCATTATTTTCTCCAAACCATCTTGTTCACCACCCCCGTATAGCTCTGAATCAACTTCACAACCTTGGCCGATACATTCTCATCCGTATAATTGGGCACCGGCAGGCCATCGTCACCATTCCTATTCATCTCCACAGCAGTATCTACAGCCTGAAGCAAGGATTTCCCGTCAATGCCGGCAAGGACAAAGATACCCTTGTCAAGAGCCTCGGGACGCTCCGTACTCGTACGGATGCATACAGCAGGGAAAGGATGCCCCACCGAAGTGAAGAAACTGCTCTCCTCAGGCAGGGTACCGCTGTCACTCACAACGGCATAGGCGTTCATCTGCAGGCAGTTGTAGTCGTGGAAACCGAGAGGTTCATGCTGAATCACACGTCTGTCAAGTGCAAAGCCGCTTGATTCCAGACGTTTCCTGCTACGGGGATGACAACTGTAAAGTATGGGCATGTCATATTTCTCGGCCATAGCGTTAACCGCGCTGAAAAGGGACAGGAAGTTCTTCTCCGTGTCAATGTTCTCTTCCCGGTGCGCGGAAAGCAGGATGTATTTACCTTTCTGGAGATGCAATCTCTGGTGAATATCGCTGGACTCTATTTCGGACAAATTCTCATGCAGGACTTCCGCCATGGGCGAACCGGTTACGTATGTACGTTCTTTCGCCACGCCCGAAGCGTTCAGGTATCTGCGGGCATGCTCCGAATAGCAGAGGTTCACATCGGAAATGACGTCCACAATACGGCGGTTGGTCTCCTCAGGCAGGCACTCGTCAAAGCAGCGGTTGCCTGCCTCCATATGGAAGATGGGGATATGCAGACGTTTCGCGCCTATCACGCTCAGGCAGGAGTTCGTGTCTCCCAACACCAGCACGGCATCAGGTTTCACCTGCACCATCAGCTTGTAGCTGGCGTTGATAATATTCCCCATCGTGGCACCGAGGTCATCGCCGACGGCATCCATATACACATCGGGGGCTTTCAGCTTCAGGTCACGGAAGAAGACACCGTTCAAGTTATAGTCGTAATTCTGGCCGGTGTGGGCCAGAAGACAGTCAAAATAACTGCGGCATTTGTTGATGACAGCCGCCAGGCGGATGATTTCCGGACGGGTGCCCACTATAATCAGAAGTTTCAGTCTGCCGTTCTCCTGAAACCTGACTTGCGAATAATCCAATTTTATATCCATCTGTTCCTATATTCTTTAACTCGTTTCAGACTTTTTCAAAATAAGTGTCCGGACGTGCCGGGTCGAAACACTCGTTGCACCACATGAAGGTCACCAGGTCTTCCGTTTCCGAAAGGTTGACAATGTTGTGCGTATAGCCGGGAATCATCTCCACGACCTCCATCCTCCCGCCGTTTACCTCGAAGCTGACAACCTCCTCCGTACCTATCTTGCGGAGCTGTATCAGACCGTGCCCGCTCACCACCACAAACTTCTCGTTCTTGGTATGGTGCCAGTGCTGGCCTTTCGTAACGCCCGGCTTGGAGATGTTCACCGAGAACTGCCCGCGGTCGGAAGTACGGATAATCTCCGTAAAACTGCCGCGGTCGTCCACATTCATTTTCAGGGGATAGCTGAACCGTTCTTCAGGCAGGTATGAGAGGTATGTGGAATAGAGTTTCTTTGTAAAGGCATCGCTCAAATCCGGGACGGACAAGGTACCGGGCATTTGTCTGAAAGACCTTATCAGTTCCACAATGCCGCCCAAGGTAATGGTATGTACTACGGGCACTTCGCAATAATCACCGTTGCGGTGTTCCCTGCCGCCCATGGCAGAGACAAGCTCGTCCACCACATCGTCTATGTAAACCAGATGCATCACCACCGAAGGGTCGTTCACCCGAATGGGCAAGTCATGGGCAATGTTGTTGCAGAAAGTGGCCACCGCGCTGTTATAGTTGGGGCGGCACCATTTGCCGAAAACATTCGGGAAGCGGTACACCAGTACCTTTGCACCCGTTTCCTTGGAGTACTCGAACAACAGTTGCTCCCCTGCCCGCTTCGATTCACCGTAAGGGTTGTCGAGTGCGGCCTGCGTGGAAGAGGAAATCATTACCGGACAGGTATTGCCGTGCTTCTTCAATGTATCAAGCAGCGTGGAGGCGAAGCCAAAGTTCCCTTTCATAAACTCAGACGCATCCTTGGGACGGTTCACGCCCGCCAGATTGAAGACAAAGTCAGCCTGTTTGCAATAGACATCCAGTTCGGCAGGGTCACTGTCCATGTCATATTCGTAAATGGTAAGTTCCTCACCCGCAATGCCGTAATTACGGGCTTTCCCGTCACGGATGTTGTGCAGCTGGGATACAAGGTTCCGACCGACAAACCCTCGGGCACCGGTCACTAAGATTTTCATAAACTAATGGGTTCTGTTTGTCACAGAAAAGAGAAGATATTCATAGTGAATGACAGAAATCATCCAAACCTATAAAACTTACTTTTGGGAAATTATATTGCTTCAATATATGAAAATGATGATCTTCCGTAACAATAAACTTGGCATTAGCCACAACTGCACAGTCCACAAACTTATTATCATCCGGATCTGATTTTATCAGATTGAAGTTATAATAAGGAGTAAAGAACAAAGTATAAGGATTATTGAGAATGACATCAATCACCAGCTTAGCTATTTCCACACCTGCCAAACGTTCTAATATTTCCTCATATTCATTAAGAATTTCATCAGAAACGCATAACTGATTCGTTCCATCCAGAAAGCAATCCCAAATCTTACGGTACCTGCTTTTGGGAGAAATGCACTGTATCAGGCTATTTGTATCTAATACAATTCTATTCATCTCTTCGGAAGTGTACGGACATCAATTTTTCTCAGTTCATCAAGTTTTTCTTGGTTTAAAACTCCCGAATCCCATAAGTCATTCAAGCGGTCATCTAACTTCTGAGAAAAATATTTGGTCAACACTTCTTTAACTTCATTCAACCGCTCCTCCGAACCATCAAAAGCAAACATCTTCAAAAGATGTTGTTGAACTGAATTTAATACTGTTGCTGCCATATTCTCAATTATTAGTTTCAATATGGCAAAGATAGTTTTTTTTTCTAAAGGAACAATACATTCCCTCTTTCTTTCCTGTTGTATTATTCAAATTAAAGACTTATTCACTCTTGATTTCCGCGCTCTTTGCCTTTTCCTCCATCCCGAGGTCTTCGCGGATGAAACGGAGTTTCAAAAGAAGCTTTTTCATGCCCTCCACATCCAGACGGGCAGTGTTATGGCTGTGATAGTCCTCTATACGGGCAATATCCTCATTGCCTTCCGTGAAGAACTTGTCATAGTTCAGGTCACGGGTGTCGCAAGGGATGCGGTAGTAGTCGCCCATGTCGACAGCCTTTGCCATCTCTTCGCGGGTTACCAGTGTCTCATACAGTTTCTCGCCGTGGCGCGTGCCGATGGTCTTCACCTCCGTCTCACCGTATTTCGGATCAACCTGCGCGTATGTTTCCTTCAAGGCCTGCGCCAGTACATCCAAGGTGGCGGCAGGAGCCTTCTGCACGAACAGGTCACCGTTATGCCCGTGCTCAAACGCATAGATTACCAGATCCACGGCATCGTCCAGCGTCATCATGAAACGGGTCATGTTGGGGTCCGTTACCGTAATGGGCCTGCCGTTCTTTATCTGCTCCACCCACAAGGGAATTACAGAACCGCGGCTTGCCATCACATTGCCGTAACGGGTACAGCAGATGGTTGTACCGGCTTCCTCACCCAACGCACGGCCCTTGGCTATGGCAACCTTCTCCATCATGGCCTTGCTGATACCCATGGCATTGATGGGATAGGCGGCCTTGTCGGTAGAAAGTACCACCACATTCTTTACACCATGCGCTATGGCGGATTCCAGTACATTGTCCGTACCGATCACATTGGTCTGCACAGCCTGCAATGGGAAGAACTCGCAGCTGGGAACCTGTTTCAAAGCGGCGGCGGCAAACACATAATCCACTCCCACCATGGCACCATCCACAGACTGGCGGTCACGGACATTGCCAATGTAGAATTTTACTTTAGGATTTTGCAGGTGATGACGCATGTCATCCTGCTTTTTCTCGTCACGACTAAAAATACGGATCTCCTTGATGTCGCTATCAAGGAAACGACGCAATACAGCGTTACCGAAGGAACCGGTACCGCCAGTGATTAATAAAACTTTGTCTTTGAAGATGGACATAACTATTTATTATGATTAGAAACAAAGATAATGTATGATTTTTTAACCCGAATTTGAGTACTTACCAACAAAATCTTATTAATTATAATATCTCTTCATATAACTCAATGTATTTTTCAAAACACTTGTCTTTATCAAAGCATTCTTCAGATCGCATACGACAATCAGCAGAAGATAAAGGATGCTCCATCAAATTCACAATAGCTTTTGCTAAAGCCTCTATATTACCTTGCTCTACGACTACACCTGTCTGACTATTAATCGCTTCTGGGGAACCGCCTGTGCGGTAAGTAATCACAGGTGTTCCACAAGCTAGAGACTCAATATTGACTGTCGGAAAATTATCTGCGTATGTAGGGTTGATAAGTACAGAAGCATTAGAATACAAGTTCACCAGTTCTTGGACGTTCTGAGTGCGCACAACACACCTAATTCCTTTTGGCATTTTTCTCATTTGTTCGGTTGAGAGGCCAACCATTGTGATGGAGAATTCGTCATAAGAAAGCATTTCACGAAGTTTTATTATGTCATATAGACCCTTCTTCTCATCCCAAACACTCGATACAGAAAGAATATCGAACTTTGCATTTCTGCTTTTTTTCTGAGGACAAAATGTATGAATATCTATACCATTATGAATAACCTCAAGTCGCTTTTCTTTTAGAAAAGACTCTCGAACAAAGCTGCTCAACCATTCTGAACAAGTCACTATTGTCAATGTTCTATTTGCTGTAAACAAAGATTTCTTCAGTTCATAATTTTTACGCGACCTATCCATCAAAGTATTAGGATAGTCATGAACCAAAGGACAATCATAACATCCTGTCTTCCACTTCATACAATCCTTTGTCACAAAATGAAAACAATGACCTGTAAAAGCCCAACAATCGTGGAACGTCCACACCACCTTAATGTCAGTCTTGTTAAGATATTCAAATAGCAAACGATAATTCAAGTAGTGATCATGTATGTTATGCAACTGCACAACGTCAGGATTTATCTCCTCTATCTGGCGAATCAACCTCTTGGTAGCTCCACGGGAGCAAAGTCCCTCATTATCACGAATTTTTTGCTCTCCATAGTGCATGTACATATCCAACTTGTTGCCCACCTTGATAAGATACGACAGAGAAGGATTGCTCCATCTTCCATATGCAACAAAAGATTCCCATCCATGAGCCATTGCACACAAACCTATCTGTTCCGCAATCTTTCCCGTCGAGCCCCAGTTAGCAGTAATATTTATTTGAAGTAGTTTAGGCATATTAGATTTCCATAACATTTTTCCTTGTTTGAAATTGTTCCATTACATCAGCAATCCATATAGACTCCCGTCTTCTTAATCGCGCAGTAGAGAAACGCTTGTTTACAATACATGATATAAATTCTTGAATCTCATATCTCAAACCCGCACCATCCCATTTGTAGAAAAATTTTCGATTTTTATTTTGATCTTCATACCTAAGTTCAAAATAGTCTGTTTTCCACCAAGGAGCAGGAACATAGGCATATCCCTTTGTACCAGAGATAACCAAGTTTCCTTCTGTCTTAACACCCAAACCTGCCTTGAAAGAACAAATGGCATGATCATAACGTAACACTCCTTTTGTGTAAATATCAACCCCATTTTCCATCCGGCTATATATATTGATATTTCTGCATTCTGTACCCAATAACTTTACCATTGGGAGCAAAACACTACTACCCTGCTCATACAAAGCGCCACCAGACTGATTAGGATCAAACTCTCGCCCGCTCTTATCAAGCAATTGAGAAACAGAAGACTCAATATCCACGACTTCACCTATCACACCCGACTTAATCATTACAATAAGATGATTAAAAGCAGGACAATGTGCAGTTTTATTTGCCTCCATAAGAATAACCCCTCTTTCTTCTGCCATTTTAAATAACTCTTTGGCTTGAAAACCAAGAAGAACCATAGGGGTTTCAACAAGTACGTGTTTACCTGTAACTATTGCTTTTTTCGCATAATCGTAATGAGAATTGTGAGGTGTAGCAATATATACTGCATCTACAGATTCTAAAAAAACATCCAGGTTATTATATGCCACTATGCTCTCATTCTCCTGAGAAATCTTTGTTAAGGCATTTGGTTCAATATCGTAAGCAGCTACTACCTTAATTCCGTTCACGACAGAAGCTTCATAAGGGAATCGGCTTGCTACACGTCCACATCCTATGATGCCAACCTTAACATCAACAGTAGATTCTGCACGAAGCATAGTTGAAGAGATACCTTCCGTTCTAGGAAGATATACAACTTTCGTAAATTCATTAAGATAATCAAATAGGCCTTCCCAATCAGAACCAATTGCAAAAATATCTACGTTATATTTTTGAATATCATCAATTTTCTGACCTACATAGTCTTCGATAATTATCTTATCTGCATAACCAGTTGCTTTTACAGCTTCCACGCGTTCAAGAACATTATTTCTGACATTCAATTTACCTCTGCCTTTGTCAAAAGAATCGCTTGTTACACCAACAATCAGAAAATCACCGAGTTCTTTTGCTCTACGCAAGAGATTGATATGACCTTGATGAAGTAAATCATAAGTGCCGTATGTAATAACCGTTTTCATATAGGAATTTTGTTTGTTCTTCGCCGCAGTTTCGCTCTGCGCAGGCCTGACTGCAAGGTGAGAAATTGGCTTTTATTTATCTAACTCAATGAGAGCATTCCAGAACTGTTCCATATATTTCTTCTCACCAATAGACACGCGAAGACATGTTCCAAAATTACCAACACCAGAATATGACTTGATGAGAATCTTCTTCTCTTCCTTCATGCGTTCAACAATCTTTTCTGCATCTGTCTTAGTCTTAATGAAGATAAAGTTTCCTGCTTCACCCTTATGCTCATATCCATTTACATCCATCTGATCAATAAGATACTGACGGCCCTCCTTGAAATTGTTGATAAGCATGTTCAACACCTCTGGATTATCAATAATAGCCTCTGCAAATGCCATTGCAAATGCATTAGTATTGTGAGGAGTACAGAACTTCTGCACCATCTTCACACCTTCTGGCCAACCAGCAACATAACCAAGGCGGCAACCTGCCATTGAGAAGAGTTTAGAGAAAGTACGAGTTACGAAAACATGCTCCTGTTCAAAAGCGTATTTGATAAAGGTCTTTGGATAGAAATAATGGTAAGCTTCATCCACAAGAACAGTAATCTCATGTTTACGAGCAGCAGCAAGAATAGCTTCAAACTCCTCATCTGAATAAACATTACCCATTGGGTTATTAGGGTTCAGGAGAATAAGCATTTGAGTGTCATCAGTAAGGATATTGATGATATTATTGATGTCCATTGTAAGATCTTCGTTGTATGGGACTTTGACAAAGTCACGACCATACATCTCTGAATATATCTGGAACATGAAGTATGAAGGTACGACACCCACAATGCGACCTCCTGGAGAAGTAAACGCCTGAATGATGTAACGAATGCCTTCAGCCGAACCATTCATAAGGCTAAGGTGCTGAACATCAGTACCAAGAAAAGCAGCGAGCTTCTCTGTGAACTGAAAGGTCTCTGGATACTGACCGACGAAACGGCCATCTACCTGAGATAGGACTTTGTTTATGAATTCCTGAGGGAGACCACCGGGGTTCTCATTCAGGTCAAGACGAAGATAATCTTTGCGTGCATTCTGATCAAAAATACGATACAAGTTCTCAATTCTTGGATCCAAGTAATACATAATTTATAGTTCTATATTAATGATTTACTATTAAATATCTTGCAAAGTTTTTTATACAGCCCATACTACTGAAACCGAAATATAAAAGGTATTCGAAAAAATTCTATATTAAGAAACCTCATTTTTCTAAGGGAATATAAAAACTGATAGAACGAGATTGTTTGCAATAATTCATAGCAAACTTTTTGAAGCCCATTCTAAGATGATATGTTACCGATGAAACAGATTTCGGATTTGTGTCACTAACAATGAAGTCGTACTTCTCTTTTCTACAAATCTCAAGAAATGTTTGGAATAACAGAGAAGCAACTCCTTTTCCTTTGTAGCTATCAATCACTCCCAAATAGTCATGGGATACATAATAATAAAACCCTTTCTGTCGAGATTGAGACATTAAGGCCCCTATTGATCGCAACTAATAAATACATTTTGCGCCTTCCACCATCGTATAACATTTTTTAATATCTTCTGCTATAAAAGAGGCGAAAGAAAAATGAATTCCTTGTCATTCCTTTTCAAGACAAGCATCCTTAAATATACACGAAACTATAGGGTAAAGTTCTTCTGTTATTGTCGGAAATTCGAAAATTTCAATATTCATTTATTTTTTTTTCAAAATTTGAAATGAACTCATCCACATCTTTCTTTATTTCCTTCCATCTTTCTTCTATTGAATTTAACAGATAAGATATTTCTGAAATATTGATACTATCGCAAATATTATAATATGCATTAGGATCATTAATCAAATCATACACCTCTGCAAGTTCTCCATCTTCAAAATCCTCCTTAATGGAAACTTTATAAGCAACTATATAATTCTTATCACGTACACTAAACCAAATCCGTCTATTCATCATATCAGGACATCCTGGTCCCATATACTCAGATACAACATATTCACGAGGTTTAGTCTCGCGAAGCATTGATTGTCCTTTGAAGTCCGATGGGATTGGTAATCCCATTATATCCATCAAAGTTGGAAGTACATCTTTCGACTGCTGATATGTCTTAATGACAGAACCTTTCAGTCCCGGATGTCGGATCAACATCGGAATGTGGTAACATTCATCATCAAAGCAATTGACTCGGTTATTATGTAATGGCCAATAGGTGTAAGATGAGCCATGATCAGCGACAAAAAGAATTGTAGTAGCGTTCCATAGGCCAAGTTCTTTTAATGATTTGCAGAAACGCTCTATGCAATAGTCTGTATATCGAATAGATAGAAGATAAATGAGATTACCTCTAAAGTTTGTTCCAAGTTGGTCAACATAATCCTCAAGCATTCTCATTTCTTCGTCAATAACTTCTTTATCCTGAGTATCATATGAAAAGAAAGCGATATTGTTGTGAGGTTCCTCTGCATTAAGATAAAAGTAGAACGGGGTGTCGGATTTTCTACTTTTCAAGAATCCTAATGCTGTATCATAGACAGTTCTCGCAGGGTGATTGTTCTGCCAGGTTTTCTCGCCCCAACGCTTCTGCATCAATTCACAAGGGAATAGACTTCCAACATAATTCTGCCAAAACATAAGATTGGAGGAATCCTTCGTTTTCAAGTATCGTTTGATCCCCCTATATGTTCGCTTTATTCCCGGAATGTTTCTGAAAGCGTTTGCCTTGAAATTATTCTTTTTAATCTTCTTGAACAGAGAGGAATATTTCTTTACTACATAGCCATTCAAGAATTCAGCATCAATATAAACAGACACAGTAGATGGGTCTATTGTAAACAATACATGTGATTCTGCTTCTGAAAGTAGTTTATCAATATAACTACGAGGATTCATTTTGCAAGACTCACATTCTTTTTCTAATGTATCAAGAGACTTTTCTGCATCATAACATTCACATACCTTTTTATGCATTAAAGATGCCTCTGGCTCAGAGAGCATATCTCTCATATAACGAATCCATGACTCAAACATAAGGCACAGACGTTTTTCCAACAAGCTATACTCAATATCGGACAGTTGCCTCTCCCTAGATATTTCAGAATAGTACTTATATACTCCTCCCCATTCACTTGGAAAATAGAAACTACTATTATAGCAACGATGATCAATGTTCTCGTTTTGCTTGTCACCAATAATGTAGAAAGGATAATTGAAATCGTATGTTTCATATCCTAAATCGTGGAAGGCTTTATAATGATTAATAGGAGATGTATTTGTTCTGAAGAAATAGCCATAATCATCAAGACAATTTCTACCTGTAAACAAACTACGAGTAGCAGCATCGGTATAAGGTGCATAAGAATATAATTTGGTGGTAACCAAACTCTCCGACCTCAAAGAATCCAAGAACGGCGTTGGACTCACATAAGCTCTATTTTTTCCGACATAGTTCCATGTAACAGAATCTACAAAAAAGAATATGACATTATTCTTCATCTATATTTATTCATATTAAAGAATTTAAATAAGCAAATTATCAAAGATGTTCCGTTTATTTTTCAATAGAAGAGAAAATATCTATATATTTGCTAGCAATACTCCCAAGTCTATATTGCCTACTATTCTCTAACCCCTTTTTTATCAAGTTTTCTCTTAGTTTATCATCATTTATTAGTTTTATAATAGCATCGTGTAACTGGGCTGGATCTTTGGGATTGTTTATATATAAAGCAGCATCGCCAGCAACACTCTTCATGGGTTCTTTATTTGTTGTGATTACTGGACGTCCTATAGCTTGTGCTTCAATAGTGATTACACCAAAGCCCTCATAGGAAGATGGGAAACAAACGATATCTGATCTTCGGTAAGTTTCTTTCACCTCTTCAGGAGATAAATCGTAAACATTTTCAAATTTGATATTCAAACGATTCGCAAGTTGAATTTGGCTTTCATCCATTTTGCGTACAACAAGAAGTTTACATGAAATACCTTGTAAAGCCTGAATAGTTGTTTCTAGATTTTTATGAGGTCTAACCCCATTCTGTAAAACAATAAAGTTGGATTTATCAAATGTTTTATGATAATATTCGAACCCATCTATACTTCCACTTGGAATAACAGATATCTTATCTCTAATAGAGGGTAGCTCTTTGCACAACTCTGTTTTGGTAAAGTTAGAGATGGCAACAACTCTTTTTGCTAATTTTATAGGATATAGATGAGTAAAATACAGCCCAAAACGTTTAATTGTTTTAAATTTATCACTTGTCCAAAATCCTATATCATGAACCGTAAGTACAGATTTACAGCCTAATAACGCATATACAGCATAGTGTACTTCACCCACAATATGATTAATTCCTTTTTTTGAACGATTTTTATGTACAAATAATAAATTGGAAATAATTGATTTGATATTTAAGCCAATAGCTGGTAGATAATATTGTTTGATATAAATATTCTCACTTTTTCCTATGGTTTCAACTATAGGCTTCATCACATGATTAATACTTATCCCTGGATCATATTTTGATTTGAAAAAGAAAACTATTTCCATATTCGTCTTAATATAATGGCTTGAAAAATAATACCAATTATCAAAAACCTTATTCCTTCTACAACGTATGTATTGAATCCAGCTTCATTAGTATACAAAGAAGATAAGAAAATAACACCAGTTAAAACAGCACCATCTTTTCCACTATTAAGTAATTGCTCACAGAGTTTCAATAAAAATGAAATAATCAAAAATCCAATTATAACAGCTAAGATATCAAATGTAAGATATAAGAAACCAACAGGACCAAATGCTGTTGAACTATTTGACATATTGCCTGTAACCGTATTCGAAACCCACCATACTCCCAAATCATTAACAGGTTTATCTGGCCACAAAAATCTCGGCACAAACAATTGCGCAGGAATAGTATAAAAATAATACAGAAAATCGGGATCACGAGGTATATGTAATCCAAATTTTTCTTTATATTCAATAAATGTAGCTAACTCAGGTAAGGTTGTAAATCTAGACATAACTTCATCGATGATAGATACTTCTTCACTTGTAATGATCTGATTTTGGATTAATACTCCATTATAAATACAATCGAATATGCTAGAAATAGAATTGGGAATTTCCTTGGAATATACCAAATACTCCCTATAAGGATTTACTAAACCATATGCTATAATAAGAGAAATAAAACAAATTATCCCCAACTTGAAATTGATCTTTTTTAGAGCCAAATAATTTGCAATGAAGATAATTATAAAAGTCATAACTATTGCACCTTTATAACCTGCAAGTATCTGAAAAAACAATAATAAGGAAAAGGCGAAAATAAAAAGTTTTTTTGACCTTTTGTATTTAAAATATTGCCATGCTAACAAAAATACGACACCTTTAAGTGCTGTGGCAACAAGGTATTCTATTTGATCAAATGCTCCAATTTCCTTATTATCCGCATAAATCGTGGCAAGAACGCCATAACTGCCACTATATATGGATCTAAAATTTAATATTATTGATGATAATAAAAAAAAGTACGTATAAGTTTTTTTTACAACAAGTTTATGTACAAACAACTTGGAATACTTCTTCAAGGAGTATAATATAGGATTAAATAATAACGATTTATAAGAATACCAAAGAGTTATAAATCCAGCATTCACATAAAGCATACTTTTAGCAAGGGATATATAAGTAGGATAATAACGTATTTCACCATTTGAATATTGAAATAAAACAGGAAATCCATAAGGCAACAGAAACATAAATATTGATGTCACAATAATCGGATTAATAATTGACATTCCCTTCTTTAATTGTTTACAAATTAGTAATCCAATATACAACGAGAAAATAATATTTAGTCCGATAAAGAGCTGCTCACTATTGATATATCCCCCGTAATACGCAAATAAAAAAAAAGAAATTAAAAGTAAATATATAACTACCATTAATCCTGCAAATTAGATCCATGTCTTAGAATATCTAAATCCATTGATATACCATCTTTTATTCCTCTTAAAACATAAAATAAAGAAGTATATTTAAAATGAAGCAAGTAATGAAAACAATATTTTACGATTTGAAAAATTGTAGAACTTCTGTAACTAAGTTTACTTCTCAAAATACCATTTGACAATCTTGTCGACCAAATAAGATTTCTTACTTTATAGTAAATTCTTTTATCAATAGTATTCTTGTTTTCTGGTATTTTGTGATAATGAATAGCGTCTTTTACTAATGTTGTATGAAAAAATGCTTCCTTCACCCTATTCAGAAACTCAAACTCATCGCCCCAAATAAAGTAATATTTATTAGGTAGTCCAACACATTCAATTAGTTTTCTAGACAAAAGAATAGCATTGAAAGGTCCACCGCTATGAGACAATTCATTAAATTTTGTATTTAAGAGATACGGCCAATGACATGTTCCTGTCTCCGTATACAATAAAGGAGCAACATATTGCGACCCTTGTTTTGCTACTGAAATGAGTTTTTCCAAACAGAAACGATCCGAAATGCCATCATCATCCATAATCCAAAAATAGTCATATCCGCTTTGATAAGCATATTTAATGCCATTATGAAAGCCTCCAGCTCCCCCTAAATTCTCTTGCGTAAAGAATTTGATTTGCGGATTTTCTTTAAGCCATTTTTCTGTACCATCTGTTGACCCATTATTTACAACAATAATATCAAAATTATTAAATGATTGATGCAATAATGCATTGATACACTGTTTCAATAACTCAAGTCTATTATAAGTTACAACAATACAGGCAATATTATTCATTATATACAAATATCTAAATTTAAAACTTGTTCAATTACAGGAGCCATATCAAAGTACTTGTACTGCCCAAGGCGACCTCCAAAGACAACACCTTGCTCCTTCTCAGCCAACTTGCGATACTCCTCTGCAAGAGCATTGTTGCGGTCATCATTCACAGGATAGTATGGGTCCATACCCTCTTTGTACTCTGTTGAATACTCTTCTGAAACCACGGTCTTGGGACAATCGTAAACCTCTTGACCGAAGAGTTCGAAATGCTTGTGCTCAATCACACGAGTATAAGGTTCGTTGTGGCTGGTGTAGTTTACAACAGCATTACCTTGATAGTTAGGTGTGTTCTCTACACGTGTCTTGAAGCTAACGGTACGCCAATCAAGCTTACCCAATTTATAATAGAAATACTCATCGACTGCACCTGTGTAAACGAGTTTATTGGCATAATTCCGCCAATTATCTTTCAAGGGACACAAATCACTAAAATCTAACGAATCTTTAAAGAAGTCAAAGTTAGTTTTGCACTCTACGCCTTCAAGCAGACCTTCGATGAGTTTGTTGTAGCCACCAACAGGAATACCTTGGTATCGATCATTGAAGTAGTTATTGTCGAATATCATGCGTACAGGAAGACGCTTAATGATGAATGTAGGAAGATTCTTGCAATCACGTCCCCACTGCTTCTCAGTGTATTCCTTAATGAGCTTGTAAAAGATATCCTTGCCGACAAGACAAAGTGCTTGCTCCTCTAGATTATGAGGTTCACGCCCACCAAGAGCAGCAACTGCCTCGGCCTTCTGCTCATTAATCTTTGCTTGAGCCTGGGCTGGTGTATGAACCTCTGGCCACATACGGTTGAAAGTATTCATATTGAAAGGTAAATTGTACAATTCACCCTTGTAGTTGGCCACAGGGCAGTTGGTGTAGCGGTTGAACTCTACGATAGAATTCACAAAATTCCACACCTCCTTATTGTTGGTGTGAAAGATGTGCGCACCATACTTGTGCACGTTGATACCCTCTATCTCTTCGCAGTAAATGTTACCGCCAAGGTGAGAACGTTTATCAATTACAAGCACCTTTTTATCTGCTTGTCTTGCTTTGTGTGCGAATGTGGCTCCGTAGAGGCCAGAACCAACTATGAGATAGTCGTATTTCATAGCTGATTGCATATTTTTCTATTAATGAGATCCATAATCATACTATCCTTCGCGATAATTAAAATAGTAATGTAAACGAATAAACCGACGCCAATCACAACAAATATATTATAGGGATATACTGTAAATTGTGCTATTGAGACACATATAACAAACATAACTATGGAAGCAATAAAGTAATAGAAGCATTCCTTTGTTATTAAACTAAATGGTATATATTTACGTCCCAATAGTATTAGAATTAGCGTAACACTCAATTCTGCTATAAGTGTAGAAAATGCAGCGCCATCCTCCCTAAACATAGGAATAAAAATCACATTTAATAATAAATTGACTATTGCTCCTATACTGGTACTTATTGTTACAAGATTTATCTTTCCAATAGGATACAATATTTGCATTCCTATAAGATTTGATATGCCTATAATTAACACAATTGGAGACAAAATTTGTAACGATGACGTAGCATTTGCAAACATTTCTCCACACAACAATTGAATAAGTGCCGGAGATAGAGCTATACATCCTAGGCTCAAAGGAAATGCGATTAATAATACGAATTGATATGACTTTTGTGTCAAAACTCTGAACTCATCATATTTTTTGTTCTTTACTAAGTTAGAAGCTCTGGGTAGCATGACCGTTCCTATTGCAGTTGCTAGTAACAAAAGAAGATGAGAGATTTGCGATGCAGCAGAATAATATCCAACTGATTCATTATCTGCGAGAAATCCCAGCATAGCTTTATCCAATTGTAAATATATACTAGTTGCTAAACTAAAAATAAATACAGCAAGAGCAGGTTTTATATGTCTGCTAAGATTTATATGCCGAAATTTTACAGAACTAATATCCAAATAACGCCCTAAACAGAGAAAATTAACCAAATAACTTCCCCCATAAGATACAACATAGTATATTCCATAAAGGAATAAATCATCCTTAGTCTTGACGCAAACAAACAAAAAAATTGTTGCAATTACACGCACAATTAATCCTCTAAAAGTAATATATTTAAAGTCCTCTACACCACTATAAAACCAATTACATCCTATTGCATTAAAAAATAAAATAGAGCTAAGTATCAAAAATAAGGGAAAATTCTCTTTTATTGGATCAATCCATAAGCATACTCCTCCAATGATTAGATATCCCCCAATGCATAGGAAAACACTGAGGGATAGCAGCTCTATTGTAACTCGTGTTAGTTCTTCTTTATTATCTCTCACACGTGCAATTTCTCTAATCCCATATGTAGGAATACCCATACCAACTAGTAGAGTTACATAGGCAATAATTGAATTATAAAAATTTACTTGTCCAATTCCCTCAGGCATCAATACTCTCGTGGCATACGGAAACGTAAACAATGGAAACAGTAATCCTGAAACCGTATTGATTATGCTATATATAAAATTCTTTGTTAAAGACCTGGGGTGTGAGTTCATTGCACAATTAATTGTGATTTTTTAGATTTAAAATGCCATTCGCAGTAAACATTCGATAGTATCCATCCTCTTAAAAACCTAGAGAATGATCTTTTGAGAATTTTAAAAATTAACGATTTATAATATTTATAACCATCTATTTTTCCTCAAGCGCTATAAGCACCTCATTTTGAGACATTACAAGAATGCAAAAAATAACAAATGATTGGATTTAACTTTTATTTATTGATAAAAAAGGAAATAAGCGTATCCACCAGCTTTCCTGCAAGCTTCTGTATAAGCCCACCCAAATACCGGTACATAGCTACTGCACATCTGTTCCATATTCAAGTTTATTTTTTTTAGAGATAACACACCAACATATTCTTTTCTTCTAAATAGTTACTTTATTCAACAAAAAAAAACTCAAAAACACAATATGTTTTCCCTTCTACCCTTCTCCTATCTCCTCCACCAGCGACGCATGCACAAACGTCGTCGCCACCGCCATCACCCCCTCGATGTTCACCACCACCCTCCTGTCATGGCGCACACGCACAAACACCCCTTCCACTCCTTCGAAGATGCCGCCGGTGATGCGTACCCGGGTTCCTTGGGAGAGGTTCAGCTCGGTGGGTTCAAGATAGAGCACAGCCTGGTCGTAGGTGCCAGACACGGCGATGAAGCTGCGCATCTGTGAGTCCGGGATGACGATGGGCTGGCGGGTCTCGCGGTCCATGATATAGCGGATAGGGATGTTCATGCCCGGTTTGTTCTTTATTTCATCCATACGCTCGCGGGTGGAGCGGACGAAGACCAGGTTATGGACCGCAGGAACAAGCTTGCGCAGGCGGCGCTCTTTCCTCACGACATACTCATAGCGCATGGGAATATAGTTTTCAATGCCCTCTGCATCCAGGTAATCCTTGAAAAAAAGCTCTCGGCTATAGGTGACACGCACTGCATACCAGTGCATTTCTGCATTCTCGTTCACGAAAAAATATGATTGGGGGACACCGGAGTAGCGAAGTACCTCCCGGTCAAGTAATGTAATGCGGTTACTTTAAATAGGCTATATGCATTCATTTTATTTCAAAACCCTCCACCATCTCGGAAGGAAGGCGACGAAATAGTTATATTCAAGCTATCTTGCGATAAGCCGTTATCAACGAAACGTTTATGATGAAAGAAATGTTTTATAACACGTTCCGTTTAATGAACGCAAAGGTAACGTCAAGAAATGAAAGTACAAAATATTCTGATTGATAAAATGATAATCTTTTTTAATGCAGACATCATCACACTATATATCAAAGAATTACGCCTATTAGGTAAGATACACGCGCACGCGCGTCATTTCTTATCTTTTTAAAGAAAGGGTGTGTTACATATATAACCATAGGTTCCGGTACCTCACCCTATACATACAGATTACACACACGCTTCACTAGTTCACGGAGAGGGGCACCACAGATTACACAGATTGGCACAGAGGAGCACAGAGAAAAATTCTTCGCTACGTTCTGAGTGACGGATACTCACGGAAACAAAAGGATGATACGCACGGACATACACAAAAGTGATACGCACAGAAACTACAAAAATCCGTGCCAATCCGTGTAATACATAGTGCACAGACTTCTCTTTTTTATTAATTTTGCACCCGATTCGTTAACTTAATATAAAATTAGATTTTCAAATTGTAATTATGAGAACAAAAAAACGCCAATTAGCGTGATGCAAATCAAAGGGAGAGATTACCAAGTGCTGTACACCAAAGAGAGCAAAGAGGTGCAAGTGGCCATCGACCTGCTTTCTATGGTAGAACACAAGTCGTTAACCGTGGAATACAAGGAGCGGAAGGCTTTCCTGACACCCTTCATACCACTGCTGATAAATCCCCAAAAGGAACACGGACTGAAGGGCGTAAGCCCCTTCGCCAAGTTGCTGCATCTGCTTGTAAACTTTATGGACGCGGACGGAAGTGGCAATACGCTGAACCCCGATTGTATTGAGGATGAGATATATAAGCTCTTCAATGAGCTATATCCCAAGGAGTAAAACGGACCAAGGAATTCAAATTGTAAAAAAACGGCTGTCCCACTGCGGATGGCCGTTTTTGCTTCCTAAGGAAATAAACGGCATCTTTGCGCCGCCAATAAGGCAAACTTAATACAAATCGAATGGAAAACATTCCAGTGACCACCTACCGTGGTTTCAGCACCGTCAGCGGGGAGACAACCTTCACGCAGGACATGGCTGACATAAGAAACGGCAAGCATGCCAAGTTAATCATCAAAATCGCCAGCCTCGTGGCACAGGGAAAGGTGGAGGAAGCCAACCACGTCAAGAAGCAGCTTCCCTTCAGGACCCTCACGGCCAACTACTGGGAAAGAAGGCTCGCACCGAGCATCACTCGCTACAACCCCGTCATCACGCTCGACATCGACGACCTGGAAGAAGGACAGTTGGAGCAGACCCGGACCCTCATCAACGAAGACCCGCACACCCTGGGGAGTTTCCTCTCCCCCAAAAGGCACGGCTACAAGCTGTTCGTCTTCATGCAGACGGAATACACCCGGCGTCTGTATGACCGTCTCCGACAGGGCGAGGTGACCTACGCCACGCTCGAGGAGATACACCTGAAGCTGTACAGCGCCGCCAAAGAGCACTACGAGGCCCTTCTCGGAGTAGAGGTGGACGGAAGCGGAAAGGACATCTCGCGGGGATACTTCATGTCCTTCGACCCGCATGCCTATATCAATGCCGCACTGCTGGAACAGATTTCCCCGTTGCCGGCACGCATCATCCCGCCTGCGAAGAAGGAAAGCGGCAAGAAGAAGACGGCTGCCGAAACGGTACACCCCCTCCCCGCCTCCGTTGCCGCCACACCGCAGGACGCAAAGCCTTGGGAGAAGCTGATATTCTCCCAAGCCGTGACTGCCGTGAAGCGCACCACCAGGTTCCGGGCAGGCAACCGCGACAACTTCCTCTTCGCCCTGGGCAACAAATGCTACAGCAAGGGCCTGGACGAGCAGACAGCCATCAGACTGGCGAAAAACGAGTTCGGACAAGAGTACCCCGACGTGGAATCCCCCCTGCACAATGCCTACATCTATACCGACAAGACCAGCGAAGCCGCCACAAAGAAGGAAGAGAAAAAGCCCGTCATCAACCAAGTGATGAGCTTTCTGGAAGAGCACTACGGCATCCGCAGGAACCTCATCCTGGACCGCCTCGAATTCATGCCCTACACCCTGTCGGCAGATGCCGGAAAAGGTTACCGCCCCATGCGCGGAAAGGACTACAACACCATGTTCGTAGACCTGCAGATGGCCGGCATCTCCTGCTACCAGAATTTCCTCAGAGCCGTGATAGACTCCAACTACGCCAAGGAGTTCAACCCCTACACCGACTATCTGTACGCGCTTCCCCCCTGGGACGGGACGGACTACATCGCCCAACTTGCCGACACCCTGACGACCGAGAACCGGGAGCTATGGCAGAAGGGCTTCAAACGGTGGATAGTGGGCCTGGTGGCCTGCGCACTGAGCGACGAGGACATGAACCAGCTCGTCATCATCCTCTACAGCGAGCAGGGAAAGGGAAAGAGCAGCTGGATTCGGCGCCTGCTGCCGCCCGAGTGGAAAGAGTACTTCTACAACGGCATAATAGACCCGAGCAACAAGGACGATGCCCGCCTGCTCGCCACGCGAATCATCATCAACATGGAGGAGTTCGAAGGCGTGAAGCCCGGCGAGCTGGCAGCATTGAAGCGAATCATCGCGCAGGACAACGTGACGCAGCGCAAGGCCTACGACATCGAAGCCTTCACCCTGCCCCGCCACTGCTCCTTCATCGCGAGTACCAACAACCGGCAGTGCCTGCAGGACATCGGCGGAAACCGGCGTTTCCTCCCCATCACCATCACCGGCATAGACTACCACACCCCGGTGAACCATCCCGGTATCTACGCCCAGGCGCTCGCCCTGCTGAAAGGCGGATTCAGATACTGGTACGAGGGCGAGGAGATAGAACAGTTGAACAAGCACAACGAACGGCACCGCATGAAAGACCCCGTGGAGGAGAACCTCTTCGTCTTCTTCCGCAAACCGCTGCCCGAAGACCTGCAGACAAAGTGGCTCCCTGCCAGCGTCATACTGACCAAGCTCAGCATATTCGGAAAGGTGCAGGTGAACCCGCACACCCAGCTGGTACTGGTGCAGGCACTGGAAAAGTACGGATTCGGCACACGGACCAACGAGCAGGAGACGACCGAATATGAGGTAGTGGACATCCAGACATATCAGTAACCGGCATTCGAGGAGAAGAGAGAAGCCCCGTAACATATATTGTTGTGCATGACAACATATATTGTTACGGGGCTTTACATATATTGGCGTTTTCTTTACAAGGTTTCCCTATTTCCGGCCGGCATCCTGTTAGGGTTCTCCCAGATACTTCACCAGCACTTTCACTTCCAGCGGAGTGAAGGTGCGCCGGTATTTGTTGTAGCCCACCTTCTCCAGCTCACCCTTCAGCGCCTTGTTGTGGCGTATCCATGCCGCCAGGGTATAGATGGCATTGCTGATGCAGTAAGTCGGGTTGTAGAGCATGGCAAGCTCCTCCTTCGAATAGGCGTGGATGCGGAACGGACGAAGGTCTTCCTCCCCCTCTTCCCTCTTTTCTTTTTCTGTTTTCATTCCTTATGTTATTGGTTGATTATTACACCATAAAGATACTGAATATCAGCGGTATGACCAAGCATATACAGACATAAACGGGCATCGGACGAAGAATTTTTTTTGAACAGAAAGGAAACGGGAAAGAGACGGCGTAACCCGAAGAAAGCCATGAGCAGAAAAAGCCGGAGGAGTACTTTTGCAGCACCCCTCTTCCCCCCTAAAGGAGAAAGAGAAGAGTATTGCAATACGGGACTTTAATTTCTAATTGTTAATTTTTAATTATTTAATTGTTTATGGGAGTACCATTCAAGAAGATTGCGAGGAAAGATCCTCGAAAGGCAGATGCGGTGGCAAAGTTCTACCCGCAGCTGGTGACACTGGGCGACAATGCGACGCTGGACGACATTGCGTATGTGATGAAAGAGAAGAGTTCGCTGACACTGGGAGACATCCAGAGTGTATTGACCAATTTTGTGGAGGCCATGATAACAACCCTCTACAGCGGCCAGTCGGTGAATATCAAGAACTTCGGCGTATTCAGCCTGTCGGCGCGTACGGCAGGCGTACTGGATGTAAAGGAGTGCACCGCCAAGAACATCAAAGCGGTGAAAATCAATTTCCGGCCTTCCAGCACCGTAAGACCGGACATCGCCGCCACGCGTGCCGGGCAGAAGATTGACTTCTACGACCTGGAAGCATTGGTGAACAAGGGAGACGGTGAAGGAGGAAGCTCCGGCGGCGGTTCCGGCTCGGGAGACGGAGGCGGTTCGGACGGAGACCAGGGCGAAAATCCGTTGGGATAAGTATGACTGATTTTACTACCGATTCGTATGTTCAACTTTTAAAACGTATATAGCATGAAAAAAAGTATCTGGGATAAAATTCTGAAAGTCGTGATTGCAGTAGCCTCCGCTATCTTAGGGGCATTGGGAGCCAATGCGATGAACGTGAGCATTTAAGTCGCCGGAAAGAAAGGACGGCAGGAAGAGGAAACCCCGAAAAAGGTTTCCTCTTTTTCTTCCCTCTCTATACAGCGCAGGATACGCCAGTCGCAGCTACGCACCCAATAGCGGAAAGCCATGTTCGGGCGAAAATGCTCCGAGAAGTCCAGCAGACGTTCCAAATCGAACTCCTCGGAGATGACACCGGCACCGCACAGACATGACTTCAAGAGAATTTATGGAATAAATACGTAAAAAGGATAATTCGGTCGGCATATGATGCCGGAATATCAGACAAATTCCTCGACCATATACATATCACTGACAAAATCGTCAACAATCTGTTCCAGGTTTTCGCAGGCTTCGTCAGGCGTTTCACCGTAGGCGCTGCACAACACATTATTCATAAAATAAGCGTAAAAACCACCGCCGGCTGCCGCCTCTACGGTATAGTCATTTCTGTTCAGTTTCATATTCGGGCCTCCTTTCTTTTTTTACGCTGCAAAAATGAGGGAAAGTTGTTACGAGAAGATGTGAAGGAGGTTACAATAGTATGTAGATTGGTTGGCTTTGATGCAGTGGAAAATAAATGGATTGAATATTAGGAGTTTTCATTTATTCAGTTTACCTTTGATTAAAAATAAAAGCAATGGGTAAAATTAAACCATATAAAGAGCAGGACTCTTCCAAACAAACGGCACAAGAACCGATGATGGCAACTTATCATCAATCAGCCATACCGATGGACGACTTTATCAACAGTATTCCCCGAGATGCTTTGGCTGAAGCTCTTCTATTTGCCTTAGAAGAGAATAAAGCAGGACACTGTATATCAAACTCCCAAATAGAGAGTATGATAAATGAACGCATGGGATGGAAATAGTCTGGTCTAAGTTGGCTTATGAGCACTTTTTAGAGATACTTATTTATGTAGAGAATAATTTTGGCATGTTGACGGCACAGAAAACACGTCAAAAGATACAAGACAAAGTAAATCTTTTAGCAAAACATCCGTATATAGGAATTATAGACAGTGATTTTTCTACTCTATTTAACAACATTACTGTCCGTCATTTAAAACTTTCCCCTAACGTGATATATTATTTGATTGATGAGAATAGGATTGTCATTGCAGCAATGCTTCATTCAAAACAATCTCCGGAAACTGTACGTAAAACAATCTCAGAATTTCTGAAGCAATATAAATAGCTGTTCATCAATTCATGATGAGAGATAACTCTATAAATTTAAAACCGAGAGGACGTATCAAGATATACAATCACCCCGGATTACGCGGATTGACACAGATAAAAGTTTCTGATTATCAGAACTCCTAAAATCATCTGTGTTAATCCGCGTAATCCGGGGTGGGTATTATTAATAGGAACGTGCGAAAATCACGCGGCAGGCAGAAGGCTTGCCGGTAACCATACACTTGCCCGGTTCCTTGTCACCCGGAACAAATGAATCGAAAGGAATACAACGGATGGTTGCTTTGGTCTCTTCCTTGATTTTCTCTTCGGTTTCGGTAGTCCCGTCCCAATGAGCCAGAATGAAGCCGCCTTCTTCAATCTTTTCCTTGAATTCCTCGTAGCTGTCCACGCTGGTGATGCGGCTGTTACGGTAATCGAGCGCTTTCTTGTAGACATTTGCCTGAATGTCCTCGAGCAAATCCTTCACGTACTCTTCTATACCCTCGCAGGAACGCGTCTCCTTCTCCAGTGTATCGCGACGCATGATTTCCATTGTATTGTTCTCCAGGTCGCGGCCACCCATCACCAGACGAACGGGAACACCCTTCACCTCATAGTCGGCAAACTTGAAGCCCGGACGTTTGTTGTCGGCATTGTCGTACTTCACGGAAATACCCATTGACTTCAGCTTGGCAACAATGCCTGCCACTTTCTCGTCAATCTTAGCCAGCATCTCTGCATTCTTGTAGATAGGTACGATGACTACTTGTATCGGAGCCAGGTGCGGAGGAAGTACCAGACCGTTGTCATCGGAATGCGTCATGATAAGCGCTCCCATCAGACGGGTGGAAACACCCCAGGAGGTAGCCCAAACATACTCCAGCTTGTTCTCCTTATTGACGAACTGTACATCGAACGCCTTGGCGAAGTTCTGTCCCAAGAAGTGGGAAGTACCGCTCTGCAAAGCCTTTCCGTCCTGCATCATCGCTTCGATGGTGTAGGTGTTGAGGGCACCGGCAAAACGCTCGTTGGCAGACTTCACGCCCTTTACCACGGGCACCGCCATGTATTTTTCGGCAAACTCGGCATATACATTCAGCATCTTTACCGCTTCTTCTTCGGCTTCCTCGCGAGTGGCATGTGCCGTGTGTCCTTCCTGCCAGAGGAATTCGGCGGTACGGAGGAACAGACGGGTACGCATTTCCCAACGGAACACGTTTGCCCACTGGTTGCACAAGATAGGCAGGTCGCGGTATGAATTGATCCAGTTCTTGTAGGTGTTCCAGATGATGGTTTCGGAAGTGGGGCGGATAATCAGCTCTTCTTCCAGTTTTGCAGCAGGGTCCACCACCACACCGCCGCCATTCGGATCGTTCTTCAAACGATAGTGCGTCACGACGGCACACTCTTTGGCAAAGCCTTCCACATGTTCCGCTTCACGGCTGAGGAATGATTTCGGAATAAGCAAGGGGAAATAAGCGTTGACGTGTCCCGTTTCCTTGAACATATCGTCCAACTGACGTTGCATCTTCTCCCAGATAGCGTATCCGTAGGGCTTGATCACCATACAGCCGCGTACAGCCGATTGTTCTGCCAAATCGGCTTTTACCACCAACTCGTTGTACCACTGAGAATAGTTCTCACTACGTTTGGTAAGGTCTTTCAATTCTACTGCCATTCTATTTCGTTTTTTAAAGTTTTCGTTGATTTCTCTAAACAGTCGGCAAAAGTACAAATTTTAAAGGAAATTTATTTGAAAAACAAATAGTATTTTTAGTAGAACCCAAAACACACTAATCTACATATTCTATTTTAATCACAATCTTCCTGCTTTTAACAAGTTCCCCCTTTCCCCGGACAGAAGGCTGGTGAATGTCCGAAGGGAAAAACAAGAAGAAACTGCCGGCATCGGCAGAGTAGTGTTTTATCCGGGAAGAGGTATAAAAAGCAACATCTTTTTTTGAATTATACGCCTGACGTACTTCGACGTCACTTGCCAGCCCCATCTTTTCATTTCCCCAGAGTACATACTGAAGGTCGACAAAACGGAGGTGACTTTCAATATTCCCTTTCTCCACCTCTTTGGGAATGTATTCACTGACCGTAGCCCAGCATTTCCCCTCCAGAATGATATGGTTGCCAATGGACAGCGCTTCCAAATCATGTTCAGCTAGAAAGCGGAATGCAGCATCCCAGACATCCTTGTTCTTATGATATTGGCAGGCAAATTCAACAGCATTGACTGATTTATGGGGAGAGACAGTCCAGCCATTGGACCAAACGGCACTTTTCATCCATTTCTTCGCATTTCCGGAAGTCCACTCCGGACTTGTCTGTGCTGATAAATACATACAAAAGAGTATTAATGAATAAATAATTGATATACGCTTCATATTTTTTATTTTATCGTGAATTGAAACTGGTCATAAGATTCCGTACGCCATGCCTTGTCCTTGGTTTGAGGAGAAAAGCCGAAAAGCGGAGAATAGGTCCTGACCTGCACCGTATGTCCGTCGGGCAGGAATTCGAGCAGACGCAGCCAGCCGTCTCCCCCGTTTCCACTCATGCCGCCACCCAACGCCTGGCAGTTGAACATCATCTGGTGCACATCGTGTCCGGCTGCATTCTTGTCGGTACGGAATCCCGTGGTATAGTCCAACCGTTCATTCGGAGTGGCATAGTGTCCGCACAGCACAAGACGGATGTTGGCGGAAGGTTGCACCAGCTTCTGCCAGATGCCTTCGCCCGTATTGGACGGAGTTATCTTATAGCCTTCCTTGGTGATGCGCTTACTGTCGAAGCCGGTAAGATAGGAATGGGTGATGAGAATCACCGTATGGTCCTTGAAGCGTGGGGTAGCCACCAGCTCCCTGGCCCATGACAAGACCTCGTCGCGCGGGGCAAATTCAACGGCAATAATCAAAATCCTCCCCCAATGCTCGTCCGTTATCTCCATGGCGGCATTCTCCAGCGTAGGCAGGCCGTTTCTATTATTGGTTGCAGCCACGATGGTCTTTTTCCATTGGCTGTTGCGCTCTATCGGGAAATATTCCGGGAAACGGGTCATCGAGTTCTCCGAACGGGTGTAGCCGTAATCATGGTTTCCGGTAGAAATGAGATAAGGGACCTTGTTGTCCAACCGCCCGAAAGCCCGCGACACAAATGTCCACTGCTCCCGGCTCGTAAGATTCCCGAAACGCGGGAAGGGAGGTAGAATACATTCATTCTGGTCTACCAAGTCGCCCGTACAAAGCACCGCCTTTACACGGAGGGAGTCTATATGATGAGCGGTCCACGCCGTCATCAGCTCAAAAACCGGCTGGTTATAGTCATACTTCACGTAGTTTTGCGGGTCGCCCAGCAGGACGATGGAAAAAGAATTAGGATTGCACAAATGCTGCTGGTTGGTATTGACTTGTGCCCGGAGCTGGAGGAATGCCAGCAGGCATCCCAAACAAAGAATGATTCTGTTTTTCATGGTTGCGTACTGAATTGATAAATACATGTCTGTTTATAAAGGTCTCCTTCACGTAATACGATAGAGGGGAAATGCGGATTGTTCGGTGTATCGGGAAAGCACTGGGTTTCAAAGCAGACGGCGCTGCGACGCGGATACACAGTGCCATGCATGCCCGTGAAGCCCGGCAAATAATTGCCGGTGTACATGATAAGCCCCGGCTCTGTGGTATAGATATCCATTCTGCGCCCACTGGACGGACTGATGCAGGTGGCGGCGAAAGAGAGCTCATGCAGCGCAGGTTTCTTCAAGACAAAACAGTGGTCATAACCGTGGCCGTTGAGCAACTGCAAGTCTTTCCGGTTGATGCGTTCGCCTATGGAATGGTAGTCGCGGAAATCAAAAGGCGTATCGCCCACTGCCCTGACTTCACCGGTATTGTTCGTATTCATGTCGATAGGCAGGTAGAAATCCGCGTTTATCCTCACCAGATGGTCTTCAATGGAAGTAGTGGGAGTTCCCATGCCCGCCAGGTTAAAATAGGCATGATTGGTGGGACAGAACAAGGTGTCGCGGTCTGTCTCCGCCTCATAATCTATACGGAACCCATTGTCGTCCGTCAAGGTATACATCATCCTTACCGTAACATTGCCCGGAAAACCGGCTTCTCCATCGGCATGGAAATGCCGGAGGAGAAGTTGGTTTTCACACGGTTGCTGTGCTTCCCACACCACCGTGTGAAAACCGTTATCACCACTGTGCAGAGTATTAGAAACAGAGTTAAGCTGTAAGTGATAATCTTTTTCTCCTACACGGAAAGCGCCGTGCAATATGCGTCCGGCTACGGGGCCTATAGTAGCTCCTATATAATAGTCCTTGCTTTGCCTGCGGGCCTCTTCCAGCGTATCGAAGCCTATGACGACATTTTCAAACTTACCATGACTATCAGGAGCCATGATGGATAAGACGATGGCCCCGTAGTTCGTGACGCACATCTCCATACCGCTGCCATTGCGCAGTATATAAAGGCCGGTATCCTTTCCGTTGATTACGGACCGGAAATTATCAGGATTCAATCCCGTCAGGTTGGTCTTATCTTTCATACTTTCTAAACTTCGGGATATTCGTTGCACAACAGATGTTCGGCCGGAACATCCTCTTCTATCTGCGGGAAACGCCCCTTGGGGGTGAGGAAACGGTTGTCTCTCATGTCATCGTTCACTGTAGAGACTTCGCCTACCAGACAATGGTCGTCCTCGGCCCAGAAAGTATGGTAGAGATAAGGCTCATAACAAATGCTTTGTCCGGGAGCAAGACGCACCGTTTCTCCGGGAGCTACCCGTGTACTGACTCCGTCGATGGAAACGACAAGCGGTTCTTCAGTCAGCATTTCAGTTTCCTTGTCGGCCTTCCACAGACGCATGCAGAGGATTCCTCCACCCCGGTTGATGATGTCTTCCGTTTTCAGCCAATGGAAATGGGTGGGAGTAACTTGTCCGCAGCGGACAAACATAATCTTTTCACAATAGGGTTTGTCTTTCTTCTGCAGACTTCCATTACGGAGGGTTACCAGAGTCAGGCCGATTTTCAGGAAATCGCCCCAGCCGAAGTCGGTCAGGTCCCAGCCCATGGCTCTTTCCCGGATGTCATTACATTCCGGTCCTTTGGTCTTCCAGTCGTCCGGAGTCCAGTCCACCCATGGCGGCAGCATGAAGTGGTACTTTGTCATAAATGCTTTGGCTTCGCGGATATATTGATTGATTTCACTGCGTTTCATATTTGTCTATTTTTTAAGGTGTTATACTTTTATTTCTTCAATAATTCTTTCAGCGGGATAGCCTGGAACTGAATGTCGGCTTGGCTCCCCTCATAAAAGATACCTATGGTATGCTCGTCAATAGAAGTCATGCAAGAGTACCCCGCCCCCCTACCTTCATCCAACAACATCCAATACTCCTCGGGCCAAGTTTGCCCGTCATCGAAACTCACCTTAATGGTAATGTTGTTACGGCGCTCTTTTGAATTAGGATTGGCAAAGAGTAATACATGACGTTCTTCTCCGTCTTCAATATAATCATGGCGCAGCAAGGATGCCTGGCAAGCCGGTTCAATGAGAGCTCTGCGCGACGTGGGATGTTCCGTCCACGTTTTTCCCAAATCGGCAGTGACGGCAATGGCCCGCCCATTACCTTCCTGACGTCCCCGGTTGCTGCGCTCACGCATGTTCAACATCAAGGAATGGTCTGAAAGTTCTACCACCTGACATTCGTTGGTATTGTAGTAGGCCGGTTCGCCTACGGTCCAGTTTTCGCCCTTGTCTTTACTCCACATGATTGTAGAGAACTGAAGCCCGTCTTCGTTCCGCCCCTCTACCGGAAATACCAATGTACCGTCTTCCATTGTGATGCCACGACCCGGTCCGGGAGCAAGCAGCCACCATTTTTCCTTTTTTACTTGGCGGGTAATGTTACGCGGCTCACTCCAGGTAAGTCCGTCGTCGGTACTCTTACTAATCAGGAATTGAGAACTTTGTTTGACACCATATCCCGGCTGAGAACCGTGCGCACGCCACTGGTGGTTCCATACGGTCGAGGTATCGGTAAGATTCTCTATCCATTTGCCCGTCTTGGGGTCCAAGACTCCGTGCATCCATAACCCTATGACATAGAGGTCTCCGGTGAAATCATCCGACAAGATGCAACCATCACTCACTCCATTATATTTCTGAGGTAGCCCTCCCCATTCTTTCATATCCAGAACAGTCTGCATGGGTTGCCAAGTCCGCCCTCCATCTTCACTGCGATTGATGGCAATATCAATGTCGCCCTGCAAATCGTCATCTCTTTCATTGCGTGCATCATACAAGGCCAGCAAGGTACCTTTCGTCGAAGTCACCAATCCGGGAATGCGGGAAGTGTGTACCCCGTCCTGACCCGGCTGCCGCAGGGCCACTCCTATACGGAGCGGCTTTACTGCGGGCAACTGGCGGATGCCCACCAGCCCCAGGTCTGTCTGGACACTGCTGCATGAGATTTCAATCTTGCTTGTAGCCTGCGCCGCATCATCCCTCAGTCGGAGTGTCACCCAGCATGTCAGTGTATCTTCCTCTATCTGCCGGCCTACCTTAAAACTCAATTGTTTGTTCACCGGTTTGGCACTTGCACAAACCTGCCCACAATTCTCATCCAAGAACAGCGAAGCGGAAACGACATCACCGGAACGGACAGTTCCATCCAAAGTGAAATTTATCTTTTCCAACTGATATGCCACGCCGCTGTTCCTAATCAGACGCAGACACAATACCGGATTATGCTCCTTCAATGTCAACACCGGATATACCGGTTGCCGAATCTCCACCGTTATCTTATCCGTATAATTTTGGCATGCCATGATGCCCCAAGCAGACAAGACCAGTAAAAGTATAGTCTTATATCTCATATCATCCCAATATTTATTTGTAACCTTCCGTTTGTGTTATATTCGGATTAGTATTGAGACAAGCAGGAGCAATAGGCCACAAGGTAACATTCTTCTCCCCTTCACGCCCCTTCAAGGTCTCAATAAGCTCGAATTCCTTATTAAAGCGAAGGTATGCCCACCATGCTTTTGATTCTGCGACAAACTCTTTCAGTATTTCGCTGATAATGGCATTGTCTATGGCATCCTGAGTCCTTGCCGTGTAGTAGTTGTCTACCCCATAAGCACGCTTGGCCACTACATTCAGATTCTGCAAAGCGGCATCCGTATTTCCCAAGGCATTTTCCACTTCAGCTTTCAAAAGATAGGCTTCGGCCAAACGATAGACGGGGACATCACTGTCAAAACTACGCGTATCATTGGCAAAGGAGCCTTTGAACTTCACAACCATCCTTTTAATCTGTACTTCTTCCGTCAGGAACTTATCCTCGAATACCCGTACTGAAACATCCGTACGCGTGTCACGTGCATCCTCAGCCAGGAAATCGCAATAGGCTTGCGTGGGCACAACATACTGGGCATGGGAACCGGCAGGAACCTCATCCTCGGTATATCCGGCTTCCCTCAGCCGGGTTCTGTCACCGTTAGGTGCCAGATAATAGGCGAAAAAGTTGGGGGATGTTCCCGGAGTCACATTTTCATTGACGATATAGGGCAATGTCCAGATAAGCTCAGAATTGGCTTCGTTGTTTAAATTGAAAATATCGACAAACGTGGGAAGAAGTGCATATCCGGCTTTCAATACCGCATCAACAGAAGACTGCGCCGTACTCAGAGCCGCATTCCCTCCTCCCAGACGCTTTGCCTTCCATAAGTAATATTCAGTACGCAACATGTTGATGGCTGCCGGAGATGCCTTATGGAGAAGCTTGGAAGAAGCGGGCATCAACCTTAAAGCTTCTTCTATATCGGTTTCGACCTGAGCATATACTTCAGAGGCCGCCGTACGGCTGGGATACATGTCCTCCTGCTTTTCTGACTCAAAGCCGGAAGTCAGTAGTGGACAGTCACCGAATACCCGCACCAGAGTAAAGTAACAATATGCCCGTAGGAAATAGGCATTGGCCATCACCTCATTACGTGTAGCTTCATTGGTGAAAGAGATTTCCGGAGTATGCTTCAGAATCAAATTTGCACTATTAATGGTAGTATATATGCTACTCCAATCTGTACCTGCATCACCGCTCAGCAATACGTTTGTACCCACTCTATTAAAAAACGCATCATTTACCGCCCCACTCTCATACCAGTTTGAGCGCATCTCTCCATAGATGTTGAGCAAATCGGAAAAGGCGGAACGGAATTGAGTATATGCTCCATTTACCGCACTCGTAGCATCGCTCTCCTCTGTCCACATGGATAGGCTGGTGAACTGGCTGGGCTGTATCACATTCAGGTCTCCATGACATGATGTAAAAAACGAGACCCCACTTATAAGAAGAATGCCGGATAATATTTTTATTTTCATAATTCTTATTTTTCGTATTAAACTTCTTTTATCACAAAGTAACTTTACATCCGATAGAGAACTTACGGATAGGCGGATAGGTGTTGAAACTACCGGAATAGGTACTTGATGCACCTACTTCGGGAGAAAGGCCTATTACTTCCGTAAAATAATGCAGATTGTTTCCGGCCAGGGTCAATACCAGCCCTTTCAGACCAATCTTTGCCAGCAATGCCTGAGGCAGAGCATATTGCAGAGAGATTTCACGGATACAGAGATAATCGGCTTTCTGGGTGAAAACATCGGAGTTGTCCCGGAAATTCTTATTCAACTCATCGGAGTCATTGCCTGAGAAACGGGCATACTTGGCCTTACTCGGGTCATCCCCCACATTCCAGCATTTTAGGATTTCAGCAGGCAGGCTGGTGTTTCCATTCATGAAATTACACATCTGGCGTTGCAGATAACCATTGGAAATGGAGTGCCCCAAAGCAAAATCAAGATAGACATTCAAAGTGAAGCCCTTGTAAGTGAAAGTATTGTTCAAACCTCCGGTGGTATGGGGAATCGTATTTCCCAGCAGGAACATATCATTGCTGTTGATGATATTGTCTCCGTTCAGGTCTTTCCACTCATAGTCTCCGATAGTCTTTTTTCCGACACCCAGTTTCTGTTTCGTGGTCCAGTCCCAACCTTTGGATGAGGTGTCATAACGGGCATTGGCAGCCTGCTCGGGAGTTGTAATGATAAAGTCTTTCTTATATCCATAGAAACGCCCCAACGGTTCACCCTCGGCAACACCTCCGAATTCTTTGGTCGTGCCATCCTGCATTTTTACAGAGTATCCTCCCTGGCGGTTCTTGTCCCGTCCGTTTTCGGGCAGTTTAAGCACCTTGTTCTTTACGTAAGTAATGGTGAATTTAGATTCCCACGTGAAATCCTTCTTGACAATGTTACGTGTTGTTATTTCAGCATCGAAACCACGGAAACGTACTTTTCCAAGATTGGTAAGGATGGAACCGTATCCCGACGTATTGGGCAATACTTTGGAAGTAATCAGGTTATCCGTAATCTTATTGAAATAGTCTATACCCAATATGATGCGGTTCTTGAACAAGCCTAAATCAAAACCTAAATCCAATTGTGTGGAAGTCTCCCATTCAAGAGCCTTGTTAGGCATGGCCGAAGAAACGGTCGCAGCACTTTGATCGTAACTGGTGGTAATGGCATACAATCCTAATGCATCGTAATAGCCGATGGAGTTGTTACCGGTCTGCCCATAACTGCCACGCCACTTCAAATTACTTATAAAACCGATATTCTGCATAAAAGGCTCATCACTCATAACCCATCCGACAGACAATCCGGGGAAGAATCCCCATTGGTTGCCTTTGGCAAAACGGGAAGAGCCGTCCTCACGGAAAGTAGCAGTCAACATATATCTTTTCAGATAATCATAGTTCAATCGGCCGAAATAACCGATATTCACATCTTCCTGCTTGGTCGACGTTGCATCGGAATAAACAGAACCTCCGTTCAATGTCGGTATCTTGTCGGAGCTGTGTCCGGTAGTGGCAGCATACACATACTTGTACAAATATTGCTGATAGGAATATCCTACCATCGCACTGATGCTGTGTTTATCGGCAAACGTTCTTGTATAGCTGGTGTAGAATTCCAGTTTCTTCCGTTGCTCATCCGTCATGTTGGTAGTCGCCTTCCGCGTTCCATTCATCGGGTTGGCACGCATGAATGTATCTCCATGGCTGTTTTGCGTAAACAAAGAAGCGGTGCCCACAGCATGCCATCCTTTCAAAACTTCCCAATCAAGAGAGCCGACTAACCCCAAACGGTTGGTACGCTGATTGTTATCATTAAAATACGAGTAGAAGCTCGGATTCGGAGACGAAGAGTTTGGACCTGGCGTCGGGGTTCCGTACCATTCATTGTCAGACACCCAATATTTACGTTGAACGGCCGGGGTCATCAGTCCACGGGAAATCACCTGATACTGACTGGCATACTCTTCGCTATTCGTCTGGCTGTAATCTATGTTGCTACTGAAAGTCAGGTTCTCTCTGATTTTGGCAGTTACATTAGTACGGGCGTTAAAACGGTCGAATGCCGTGCCTACACCTACACCGGAATCTTTCATATAGCCAATACTGCCCACATAGCTCAATTTCTCCGTACCTCCTTCTATCCCCACATAATAATTTTGCCAAAGAGCATTCTTGAAACAAGTACTGGCCCAATCATTATCTTCAAAAATCAAAGTCTTACTGGGATCCAACGGATCAGCCACAGACTTCCATCCTGCCGGAATGCTCTCTCCATCCCTCAGGTAACGGGTAGAAAACTTGGAAGCATCCGTATTGCCGGAACTATAAGCATATCCGTCAAGGTATAACTTTTCCGGACTGGGTCCGGAAGCCCAACGATCGCGCATGATAGTAACAGCTTGGGTAGCATCCAGATACTCAATCATCCGCTCCACATTCTCGTTTGCAAAGGAAGCCTCAAACGTCACTCGAGGAGCACCGCTTTTTCCTTTTCTTGTCGTAATCAGGACAACTCCATTCGATGCACGCGAACCATAAATAGCAGAAGAAGCGGCATCCTTCAAGACTTCGATAGATTCGATGTCATTGGGATTGATACCCGCTGTACTGCGCTCTACGCCATCAACTAATATAAGAGGAGAATTACTCTGACTGATAGATGAACCACCACGAATCAAGAACGTAGCCTCTGCACCCGGAGTATTGTTCTCATTGTACACGCGTACACCCGCAATTTTACCCTTCAGCCCTTCTCCCACAGTATTGATAGGAGTTGCCTTCAATGTTTCTCCATCCACCTTACTGATGGCGGATGTTACGGTACGCTTGGATTGGGTACCATAACCTACAACCACCACTTCATCCAGCCCCATGGTGGTCGGTTCCATCCGGATGTTAAGAATCTTTTGATTAGTAATCAGAATTTGCTGTTCATCATAGCCCACATAGGAAAATACAAGAGTTTCCCCCTTGCTTACTTTCAGCTGGAAAGCGCCATTCATATCCGTAATAACTCCTCGAGTCGTACCCTTCACAGCGATGGAAACTCCTGGAAGAGTTTCACCAGTATTGTCCACTACTACACCTGATAGGTTAAATTCTTGTGCCCAAAGCAAAAATGGGCAAAATAGTAGAAAAGTTATGAGGTGAAAATGAAATATTTTTCTCATCTTTGTTACGATTTTAATAATAAATTGTTTCAGTAATTTATTTAAGGGGAAACGGGAAGTGCCAATACTCGTTTCCCCTCCCTTTTCGGGGGTCAAACTTAAGTTGGCCAATGAGTTTTTTCATTGGATGTATTGTTGCAATATCTCCATAGGCAATCGTTTTTAGTTAATTAATGTATTTGAAGAATTCCGTATTTTTCAATTCGTTTCTTGTCTCCTCCAGCTCTTCTTCAGAACAAGGAGCTATCGGCAATCGACATGGTCCACAGTCTATTCCTGCCAGTTTCATGAATATCTTACCGGCTCTGACTCCTCCCCCATGCTTTATCAGCACATCAATGATTTCAACAGATTTCCATTGCATTTCACGAGCTGTTTCAAGGTCTCCCTTTTCCATGGCTTCCATCACAGCTTTGTATATACCCGGAACATAGTTGTAGGTACTGCCTACGGCAGCCTTAGCTCCAACCGACAATCCGGTAATCAGTATCTCATCAAAACCGTGCAAGACTTCGAACGCCCCACCGTCCGCATGAATGCACTGCTGCATCTCCATCAGGTTGTTATGAGTAAACTTGACTCCCACCAGATTGGGAATTTGCTTCTTGCCCTCTATAAGGAACTTGTGTACCGGCAAGGAAACCCCGGTTATGGACGGCATGTTATAGTAATAAAACGGCAAGCGGGAAGCCGATGCAGCTATCGGCTTGAAAAAACCTATCAGCTCATCTACAGAACCGGGCTTGAAAAAGCAGGGCGCCATGGCTGCTATCATATCAGCTCCAATAGCTTGCGCATGGGCTGCCAGCTCGGCACACTGAACCTGCGACATGCCACCTACATGCACTATCACTTTCAGTTTTCCCTTGACTGCCTCCATCCATTTTTCCGCAACAGCCTTTCGTTCTTCTGTTGTCAGAGAAACGGATTCTCCCGTCGTGCCACAAATAAACACTCCCGTCACACATTTCTTTTGCATCAGAAACTCTGCATACGGCCCGATCACCTGCAAATTTAAGGAACCATCTTCGTGCATTGGCGTAAATGGTGCAGCGATTAATCCTGTTAAAAGTCGTTTGTTCATAAATAAAATTATATTATAATTAATGATAGGTTCAAACCTATTTTTTCTTAAAGAACAAGCTTGCCAGATAACCTATGACAAAACATGAGATAAAGCCGGACGCCGTGTACAAAAGCAAATGGAACGTCTGGAATCTGGCAACAAACAATTGCACGATGATACTTGCAACTATACCAATGATTGCTCCTCCGGAATTGGCGCGTTTGGTAAGCATGCCCAACATGAACAGTCCTCCCATACTACCCAATATGAGCCCGAGTATCTTGTTGAATTCGTCCCACAATGAAGCGATATTCCATGTTGCCATAAGAAAAGCAAAAGATAGACTAATGATTCCTATCACACAAGTTGCCATACGTGCCGCACGCAATTCATTGCTCCCCTCTCCCTTATGAAAGAAACGTGAATAAATGTCTACTATATAAGCTGTGGCTGCCGAATTCATACTGCCGCTCAAAGTGGACATTGCCGCTGCGAAGATGCCCGAAATAAGCAGCCCTACAATACCGACCGGCAATTGGGTAAAAATATACCACGGAAAAATGGCATCGCCGTTAGGAATACTGATACTCAGATTCTCAGGATACACTTTGTAATAGGCATAAAGCGCAGTGCCTATAAAGAAGAAAATCAGTGTGGCGGGAACAGTCAATATCGCATTGGTCCATACACTCTTCCGTGCCTCTTTCATCGAAGAGGTAGTGAGATAGCGCTGCACCATACTTTGGTCCGTCCCATAGGTGGTAAGATGGGTAAAACATGCGGCAATAATGACGGTCCACATCGTAGCATCCTTCAAGTCAAAGTTCGTCGCTCCCAAATCGAACTTACCGTTTGCCACGGCAATATCAATCGTTTCACCCAATCCGCCGGGAAGAGAACACGAGATGTATATCACTGCAAATATCGCTCCTCCCAACAGTATAATTACTTGAATGGCATCTGTCCATACAACCGCCTCTATTCCCCCTATCATTGTATATAGAATACTACAGACTCCCATAATACCGATACATAGGAATATATCCAATCCAGTCACCACATTCAAAGCAATGGAGGGCAGAAAAAGCACAACGCCCATACGCCCTACCTGGAAAATAATAAAGGCCAGACTGCAAATAACCCGGATAAAGACATTGAAACGTATCTCCAGATACTCATAGGCAGTCGTTATATTCAATTTCCGGAAAAAAGGAATAAAGACATAAACAATAACGGGGGCAACAAACACAATACCGGTATTGAACAACACATAACTCCAGTTCGTGGCATATGCCTTGGAGGGTATAGCCATGAAGGTGATGGCACTCAACGCGGTTCCGAAAAGACTCAGCCCGGCAGCCCACCACGGAATGCGTCCTCCACCCTTGAAATAGTCATTCGTACTTTTCTGGCGCCGTGAAAAGTAAATTCCAATTCCGGCCAATACGGCAAAATAACCGATAATCACAAGGATATTGACAAGTCCCAACCCCTTTTCCAAAAGAACAATATCCCCTTGAAGGCTGTACAGTCTATTCGTTCCGGAACTGGCATTGCTACCGAGTATAACGAAGGAACGGTTTCTTTGCAAGACTTGCATGGTGTCATAGGTACCTGGAATACATTCAGACTTGACAAGAGTCTGCGTAATTGTATGATATTTCCATAAAGTATTCTCTTTTTTAAGATGCTGTGTATCTTCCGGCTCTTTCTGAAAAAGAAGTATATGGTTGGCTCCGCTGGCGACAGCAGCACATATTCCTTTCGGAAAATCCGAACCTAATGAACTCCATTTACCCAATTGGGGGTTATAGACATATCCATCAGTCAAGCAAGAAGACAACCCTTCTTCCGTTTCCGTCTGTCCACCCAATAAATACAGACAAGGGGAAACGCCGTTGTTCTGTACCACGAGAATTGCATCTTCCCGGACGCATCCCGGATAGCCCGGTAGTTCTTTCCATCCTCTGGACTTGTTCGACAAGTCCAGCACAAAAAAAGAATCCGATAACCTGGACGGACTTACCGACTTCCTGCCTCCAAACAAATATACCTTATTGTCCAGTAGTGCTCCTGCCGCGTTAGACAACGGAAAAGGAAGTGGCGGCCAATCTTCCGAAACATTCAGTTTGCCCTGCTGCATTGTGACAAAAAATACATCTTCGTAGCATTGGGAAGAATCACGCCCTCCAATACACAAGATACCGTCAGAGAGTGTTATGGAAGCGCCATAAGCCAACGGCTTGGACAACACATCTTCATACAAAGCGAATCCGGCATTTTCAGAAAGGCATACCGCATTTCTTCCCCATCGGCTATAATCGTCGGAAGTGCCGCCTGCCAAGACAATTTGTCCGCCAAGTACTCCGGAAAAGAGTCCCAAAGTGTTGTGTTCCTCATTAAAAACACTCTCGTTGCCCCACTTTATCTGCTCAGAATGAGAAGCATCTGCAGCTCTTAGGCTTTGCCCCCAAAACAAACAAAGGCATACCAATGCAACACAATTATTTACAATCCGTGTCATTTGTCATATTTTTATTGTGATTGACCCTTATTCTGTTCTCCTAACACTGCCCTATCATAAATCAGCTTCTTATAGACATAAAAGTGTTGCTCGATAGCATTTCTGTAGCCCATTTCATCCTTATTCTTGATAAAGTTCAATAAATCGGTGTGAGTTACAATCTTTCCCTTTTTCTCCAATTCTATATTTATAGCTTCCACCCGTTCCCTCAAATTGGTTTTTACAAAGTTCATAACCGGATGAATGATGCTTTGGAACTGTACAATCGTCTTATTCCCCGTTATTTCGTATAGTTTTGAATGGAAAGTATATTCGCTGAGATTGGCATATTCGTTGTTCCCCAATGCAACGCCTGCATTAACAATCTCTTCCAGTTCCATAATATCCTGCTCTTTAATATTATGAAATATGTCACTACTGATTCCTATCTCCAAAGCAACCCTGAATCCCAAAAGATCGAGAAGTGATTCCTGGCTCATAATACGGGGATCAACCACTCTCTTCATTCCCCCTAAGATGAAAGGCTCAGTTAATATCATTCCACGACGTGTACGGCTTTCAATCATTCCCATCATTTTCAGACGGCTAAGAGCTTCCCGAAGAACACTACGAGCTACCCCCAACGCTGACGACAACTCAATTTCGTTAGGGATAGAATCACCCACTTTCAAGTCCTGACTTCTGAAATAATTCAATAACTTGTCTTCCACTTGGTCTACCAAAGTAATCGACTGCCCATCAATTTTTAAGTTTTCCATATATTAAATCGTGTTATTATTAGTCCTATTAGTATTATTTGTCAGACAAATAAATGGATAATTTTTAATAAAAGCAACATATAAAGAATATATTATTACTTCTTTTATATTTATTAACTTTTAAAGTGTTGCATTTTTGTAAATTTACTATTCACGATGTAATATATATTTCGGCTATATTACATATGCGAACAAACAATAAGAAAAACAGAAAAAGGGGAAAAACAATATAAGTGCAGCTTAAAAAATAGTTTAGAAGAATTATTAATACCTAAGAATGAATGTTCTTAAAAAAGAAAAAGACTGAATAACTAAGTATTCAGCCTTTTATAAAGAGCGGCAAGCGAGACTCGAACTCGTGACCCTCAGCTTGGGAAGCTGATGCTCTACCAACTGAGCTACTGCCGCATAAACATTTCCAAGGTCATGCCTTAAAAACGGTGGCAAAGTTAATAAATTCCTTCCTAAAAAAACAAACGTTTCGTCAAATATTTCCTATTTTTGCTCGGGAAAACAAAGATATTCTTTCAAAATACAGACTAAATACCAATGAAACGAATCATACTCATCACCGGAGGAGCACGTTCCGGCAAAAGCACCTATGCGGAAAAGCTGGCACTCGAGCTCTCTCCCACTCCCGTTTATCTTGCCACAGCACGCATTTGGGACGAAGAATTCCGCCAGAGGGTAATCCGGCATCAGGAACGCCGGGGACCGGAATGGACAAACATCGAAGAGCAGAAAGAACTCAGCCGCCACCGGCTGGAGGGACGGATCGTCCTGATAGACTGCATCACCTTATGGTGTACCAACTTTTTCTTCGACCTGCATTCAGATACCGACCGGGCACTTGCCGCAGTAAAGGCGGAGTTCGACCGCTTCACGGCACAAGACGCAACCTTCATCTTTGTAACCAATGAAATAGGTATGGGAGGAACTTCCGAGAACGAACTGCAACGAAAGTTCACGGACATGCAAGGCTGGATGAACCAATATGTAGCCGCCCGTGCCGACGAAGTGATACTGATGGTATCCGGCATCCCACTTACCGTAAAAAACACTCATTCATAAAACAACAAACAATTAAAATTCAACAGACTGATGAAAACATTTCATATCACCCGCCCGGATGAGTCAATCCGTCCCGCATTGATTGACAAAATCAACAACCTGACCAAACCCAAAGGTTCATTGGGCATTTTAGAAGAACTGGCACTCCAAATCGGACTCATACAACAGACATTATCCCCCGCCTTGAAACATCCGCAAAACATTATCTTCGCCGCCGACCACGGCATTGTAGAAGAAGGTGTCAGTCTGTCTCCAAAGGAAATCACCTGGCAGCAAATCAGCAACTTCCTTCATGGAGGGGCAGGTGTCAATTTCCTCTGCCGGCAGCACGGCTTTACCCTGAAAATAGTAGATGCAGGAGTAGACTACGACCTCCCCTACGAGAAAGGCATCATCAATATGAAAGTGCGCAAAAGTACCAGAAATTATCTGCACGAGGCAGCCATGACGGAAGAGGAAATGGAGATGTGCCTGGAACGGGGTGCCGAGGTGGTGCGCCAATGCCATGAAGAAGGCAGCAATGTCCTCAGCTTCGGTGAAATGGGTATCGGAAACACCTCTTCATCCTCCTTGTGGATGACCTGCTTTACCGGTATTCCTCTGGAACAATGTGTCGGCGCAGGTAGCGGACTCGACAGCGCGGGCATCCGCCACAAATACGAAGTGCTGAAACAGTCTATGGAGAATTACAAAGGCGACGGCTCTCCCCGGGACATCATCCGCTACTTTGGTGGACTGGAAATGGTAATGGCCATAGGCGCCATGCTGCAAGCTGCCGAGCTGAGGATGATTATCCTTGTTGACGGATTCATCATGACCAACTGCCTGCTTGCCGCCGCCAGGCTCTACCCGGAAGTGACGGATTACGCCATCTTCGGACACTGCGGAGACGAGTCGGGCCACAAACTGGTACTCGACGCCCTGCATGCCCGTCCGCTGCTGAATCTGGGGCTGCGTTTGGGAGAAGGAACGGGGGCCATCTGTGCATATCCCATTGTCGACTCGGCCGTGCGGATGCTCAATGAAATGGATAACTTTGCACATGCCTCCATCACCAAATACTTTTAACATGAATAATATCTTAGCAGCATTCATCATGCTCACCCGACTGCCCTTCTGGAAAATCAAGGAAGTACCGGCAGAGTGTTTCAAGCATGTGGTTCCCTATTGGCCGCTTGTAGGCTGGCTGACGGGAGGCGTGATGGCGGCAGTGCTGTGGCTTGCCGGACAGATTATGCCGGTGTCATTGGCATGGATTCTTGCCCTCATCGCACGCCTGCTTGTCACCGGTTGCCTGCACGAAGACGGGCTGGCGGACTTTTTCGACGGTTTCGGTGGCGGTACCACCCGCGAACGGACACTTGCCATCATGAAGGATTCCCACATCGGAAGCTACGGTGTCATCGGATTGATATGCTATTTCCTGCTGTTGCTCCAACTTCATCACCTGCCACTGGGACTTCTCTGCATCCTTGTGCTCAGCGGTGACTGCTGGTCCAAGTTCTGTGCCTCCCAGATTGTCAACTACCTGCCCTATGCCCGGAAAGAGGAAGACAGCAAAAGCAAGACCGTCTACAACCGCATGAGCTGGCACGAGTTACTGGCCGGATTTCTTTGCGGCCTGCTTCCTTTCGTACTGCTGCTGCCTATAAAGCTGTGGATTGCCACCCTCTTCCCACTGCTCACCTTCTTCCTGCTCTACCGATTGATGAAGCGGCGCCTACAAGGATATACGGGGGACTGCTGCGGGGCCACTTTCCTGCTATGCGAACTGTCCTTCTACTTGGGAAGCCTTATTCTAATTATAAATTAACAACTGAAAATTAAAGATGGAAGTAATACTCATTCGACACACTTCGGTAGATGTTCCTCCGGGGATGTGCTACGGTCAGACCGATGTTCCCCTGAAACCCACGTTTGAAGCGGAAGCCGCCGTGACAGCAGAAAACCTGAAGGCATACCTTCCGTTCGACCACGTCTACACTAGTCCCCTGACCCGTTGCGTGCGCCTCGCCACCTATTGCGGCTATCCCGATGCAGAACGGGACAAACGGATTATGGAAATCAATTTTGGCGACTGGGAGATGAAGCCGTTCGAGCAGAATGAGGACCCACGCCTGCAGGAATGGTATGCCGACTACATGAACGTGGCAGCTACCGGTGGAGAATCTTTTACCATGCAATACCGGCGTGTCAGCCAGTTTTTGGACGAATTAAAGAAGAAGCCCTATACACGCGTTGCCATCTTCGCACACGGAGGCGTATTAATCTGCGCACAACTCTATGCCGGAATCCTTAAAGCCGAAGAAGCCTTCGACGCATTGACGCCCTACGGCGGCATCGTCCGCATCAATCTCGACAAGGAATAGTGAACGAAATAGTAGGGCCTTCCTCCGCTTCGGTTTGCACCTTGTAGATACCTCCAAAATAATGAATAAAATGGGCATTGATTTCATGGCGAATCAAGCTCGTTTTATTCTCAAAATGTACCTTTGCAAACGGGGCGTTGACCACGTCGAAATAGAGGGCCGACCTAGTGCGGTCCCGTCTGATGCGGATAATCGCCTCATAACGGGCAGTGTCATTCTCTGACGGAGTCAGCATGCTGACAAGCAATGTATCGAACCACCTTCGGTCTGTCCTCGCAAGCTGTTCCTTGAGGTCGGTCTGCAGGCTGACAGACACAGTGCTCTCCTCACGGCCGTTCACTTTATCCAGCACCTCACTGCACAACTGAATAATGTCACACTCCTCGTCCTCATACTGAATCTTGCCGGACTCCAAGCGGGACAATTCCAGAATGCTGTTGACATAATTCAGCAGACTTTCCGCATTGGTCTGAATCATCTGCCCGTATTCCCTCTTAGTCTCCTTATCCAGCTCCTCCTTTCCGGTCAGCAATTCGGCAAAGCCCACCACCACATTCAGCGGAGTACGTATATCATGGCTGATTTCCGATTTCAGACGTTCCTTCGCGATGTTGTCCGTCTCTGCCTGCAAAGCGGCTTCAGCCGTCTTCTTCTCTACGACAGCAATCTTTCCGGAGACATAGCGCGTATACAAGTAGAAAAGCAGCATCAGCAGCAGGCAGACGCCCAGGAATATAAATCCTATACGGTAATTCATGTCCTGAATCTTCTGCTTCTCCAACAACAGCTCGTCAATGTGGTAAATCTCCTTCACCTGCTTCAACTGGTTGGCCGAGAAGGCATTGTTCAGCGAATCCTGCTTGCGTATGAGGTAGCGCCGGGTCTCGATGGCCCCGTCAATGTCCCCCTTGTCATATTGCGTACTCGCCTTGTAGTTTATCAAAGTGGCAAAGGTGGAAACGTAGTTGTTCAGTACCGTAGGGGTCACCTCGTCTATCAATGCGATGCTTTTGTCATACTCATCGGTCTTGGCATAGTATTGAAGCTGTATCAACTGGACATTCAGCCAGAAGACGGGATCTACATGCGGCTCAAGCAGTTTTTTTACTTTCTCGATATGCTCATGCGCCACTGTAAAGTTCTTCCGGTTCATGTAGTGCAGGATATACTTCACTTCGCAGTCAATCTCGAAATTGCTCCAGTTCTTCCTTGTCTCGGGTTCTTTGGAAATAACCGTCTGCAACGTCATGTCCATTTCATGCAAATAGGGCAGCTTCAAGCTGTCTTTACCGCCATTGCCGTATACCTGGGCAATACGCGACAGTATATCCACCTTCAGGCTGGCCTTTGTCTGGGGAGAGAAATTCCGGTAAGCCTCCAAGAAAGAGTCCAGTGCCTCATTCGGGCGGCTGGACACTCCGTAGGCACATCCCAAGCTGTTATACGCCGCTATCATCCCATTATTGCTATGGCGGAGTTTTGATTCCTCCAACGTCTCCTTAGCCACATACACCGCTTTCTCTATCTGTCTCTTGGAAGCCAGGGCGCGGCTGATGGCAGCCTTCTGCTCCAGATAATAATCGTAAGTGCCTACCTGGGAGACAAAATCCTTCAGCACATCCACCCAATACGACAGACTGTCCGGGTCGTGTTTCTTGTCATAACATGCCGCCAGATAGTAAGCGCCCATATTCTCATAGAAAGCGTTCTTCTGCCGCCGCGCCTCCTCGTACAGACGGGTGGAAAAAGTCATGTTATAGGGAGCATACTGGTGCTTGTAGGCCATGTCACGGAGATACGTCAGCCGGACAAGGGTGGCCGGCAGGGCATCGGCAACCTTCAGGATGCTGTCCTGATACCGGACAGCCCCCGTGTCTTCTGCCAGCAGCGGACAGATATATCCGCAAAACAAAACATGGATGAGAATCAGTATTCGTTTCATTGCGCCGTTCCTCCGTGTAATGCGGGATTATACTTCAAAGGATGCGTAAAACAGAAACGCGCGCCACGGGTGTACCCACTGTCCACCCACAGCTTGCCGTTCATATATTTCACAATCAGTTGGCAGATGGAAAGGCCCAGTCCGCTTCCCTGCACAAAATCATTCAGCTTTTCAAAGCGTTCAAAAATCAAGTGCTGCTTCTCCGGTGGAATGCCGCATCCGGTATCCGTCACGGAGAAAAGTGCCGTACCGGCATCAGCCATCTTCAGTTCCAGCACGATGGAGCCTTGTTCCGTAAACTTGGTGGCATTCACCAGCAGGTTTATCAAGACTTGGCGGAGGCGCGCATCGTCCGTATCCAGCATCAGGACGGACAAATCCGTGTCAAAACGCATTTCAACCTCCAGCTTGCGCGAGGCCATCACGGTCTCCACGACCTCATTACACAACTTCACGGCATCATGCGTGCGGATGTTGAAGGTTATGTTGTCATTCTCGAAATCCGAGAAATCCAGAATGTCATTGATAAGTTTCAGCAACTGAAAGGAATTCACCTTGATAATTTCGGAGAATTCCCGGCGCGATTCGTCATCGAATGACTCGTCCTCATCCGTCAGTACCGCCGAGAATCCGACAATGGCATTCAGCGGCGTACGTACCTCATGGCTCATGTTCGAAAGAAACATATTCTTCCGTTGTATGGCTTGCACCGCTTTCTCCTTCATCGCCTCCTGCCGCATCTGGGAACGCTTCAAACGGAATATCTTCTTCCAGCCCAGCACCAGGAGGAATATCAGAAACAGTACGGACACAATGATGCCTGCCAGATAGAAACGCATGGATACAATGCGGTCGCGTTCGTTCTGGTAGGCCAGTTGGTCGGCCTGGAAACGGGTACAGAGCCGGTCTATCTCCTTGGGATAGTTCTTCTCGAACGAAGTCTTGATATACGAAAAGACCTTGCCGTACTGTCCGTAGGCTTCTTCCTTATTTCCCATCTTCACCAGTAAATCCGCTTTTTCGAGCAGAGCTTCCTTGTAGATGTTATGGTTTATCCGGGCATATTCGGTTTGAAGGAAATCATTGTAGGCGGTCAAGGCTGCCTCATGCTCTCCGGTGGCCACCAGATAACGGGCATCTATAATCAGAAGGTATTGCCGTATCTCCGGAATCAGTTGCGCTTCAAGCTGGCCTATCTGTGCCAGATGATGGCTGGCGGCCTTCAAGTCACCCTTGAATAATTGGCAGGAAGCATTGGAGATGTGGCGCATGGCCAGCTCCAGCGGAGAAAGCCGGTCTTCCGGATAGAGGTTCAGACGTGCAAGATAACGCGAGGCACCGTTTACATTCCGTATGCGCAGGTTATAATCTATCAGTTCCACCAGTAGCATACGGATATGCACATCCTCCCCGTCCATCCCATCCAGCAGTCTCAAGGACTCTTCATAAGCGACACCGGCTTCCCGGAGCCTGCCGGTATAGCTGTACACCTCTCCCATGGCATTCAGCGCAAGGGCATTGCCGAAGGGGTAGGCAAGCGCGCGGGCTTTGGAGTACATCTGGTCGCTCTGGGCAATAGCCATACGGATTTCTCCACGGAAAAGGGAGGATTTTATAAGTATTCTTTCCAGTTCGAAATAGGTGTAATAGCGCTGGGATTCATCCAATTGGGACAAAAGGCCGTCGGCATTCAGCGAGTCACACTCCTCCCGGGTCAGATAGTCGAAACCGAGGCTGTTGTGAAAAGTGGAGATGACCTCATGGACTATACTTTCCTTTTCTTTAGTCCAAGAATCCGCTTTATCTGTTGTCGATGCAATTATTGTGCTCCCGAACCAAATAAAGAAAAGGAATATATATAGTTGCTTTATCCTCATTTATAAGACTTTGTCTGCTTTAAAAGTTACATTTTTAATGCAACGCGGTCTTGCAAAGATATTATATCTTTTTGGAACGGACAAAGAATCAGTTAAAATAACAACATTTTAAAAACAAAAGGAAGCCAAGGTCGATGTCACTATTACGGCAACCACCATCCACCACTCCACACGCCGGTTGATGCGGACAGCCACACGCATATCTTCCGTCTTCAGAGGCCGTTCATTAGAACCGATATAAGGTTTCCATACCTCCTCGCCGAAATAGTTGTGCGGACCTCCGAAACGGCAGTCCAGAATACCGGCAAGGGCGGCTTCCGGATAACCGGAATTGGGACTGGCATGCTGGCTGCCATATCTGCCCACAAAAGCAAACAAGGAAAGGCGACCGGAAACCAGTACCATCAGAAAGGCTGTCAGACGGGCGGGAATATAATTGGCAACATCATCCAAACGGGCAGCAAAACAGCCGAACCGACGATAGCGTTCATTCTTGTAGCCGACCATGGAATCCAGCGTGTTCACCATCTTATAGGCAAGCATGCCCGGAACTCCCAACAGCAGATACCAGAACAAGGGGGCAACTACCCCGTCACTCAAATTCTCTGCCAAAGTCTCCAATGCCGCGGTTCTCACCTCCTGCGCCGAGAGTGCAGACGTATCACGCCCTACGATACGTGCCACTTGCATCCTCCCTTCCTCCAAGGAACGGTCCACCGCCTTGAACACCATACGCACCTCGCGAACCAGCGTAGTGCCCGCCAAGCAATAGAATATCAGCAATATTTGCACCGTCAGAAGCATGCCCGGAGAAAAGAGTGCCGCCAAGCGGAGCAACAAAAGCGTAATGACATATACCCCCAAGACAAGAGACACCGCCACAAACGCACCTTTCAGGAAACGCGAATCGCCCCGGTTCAACCGGTGCTCACAGAAAGAGATGGCTTTGCCGAAAGCGACCACCGGATGGGGTAGCCACGCCGGGTCGCCCAGCCAATGGTCGAGCAGCCAGGCAGTGAGAAGCGGCAGGTTCAAGTTGAAGGCGACACCCAAAAGTATAAGCACATCTTCTTCCATCGGTTATTCCTCCTCAAGCCATTGTCCTATTGCTTTTACAAGCCTGTCATTCTCCTCCCGGCTCTGGGCGGCTATACGGAAGAAGCGCTCATTCAGTCCGTCGAAGTTGGAGGCGTCCCGAATCAAGATACCATGCTCCCCTGCCAGATAGTCTTTCAAAGCGGAAGCCCTACCCATACGGAGGCACACCAGCATGAAATGGGTTTCGGTGGCCCATACCTCCAGTCCTCCCAATGCCTCGAGCGCACTGCGCAGGCGGGCAGCCTCTTGCAAGTAAGACGCCACATCCAGCGGATTGGGAACATCATGTTCCAGCAGATGGAGCCCTGCCTCAATGGCAAGCTGGTTGACCGACCAGGGCATACGGTTGGTACGCAGACGGTGCAGCAGGTGGGGGGCGCCGGTGACATATCCCAGTCGCAGACCGGGAACGGCATAACGCTTGGTCATGGAGTGCAGCAGCAAGACGTTGGGAAACTCCGCAGCCTCGGCAGCAGAGAAAAGCGGACGCAAGGTGAAAAACTCGTAGGACTGGTCGATGACGAAACAGACCTGCGGATTATGACTGATAAGTGTTGCCAGATATTCCTTCTCCACAACCGTTCCGGTAGGGTTATTGGGATTGCACAGCCACAGCATGCGCACCTCTTCCGGCAAGCGATACCCCTCGCTCTCCGCAGGAAGCCGGTAGAGGGAAGTGACCCGATGGCCGTGCATGCGGCAGGCATCGGCATATTCACTGAAAGTGGGCTGCACAATGGCGGTGTTTGTCCCGCGGAAAGTCTGTGCGGTAAGATAGATGGCTTCGGTAGCTCCGTTCGTCACGCACACTGCCTCGGCAGGAAGACGGTGGCGGCGGGCAAGGCAGGCCTCAAGCGTGTAAGGCTCCGGTTCGGGATAGTTGCCGATGCCGTCAATCCGGGCACACAGATGCGCCTTCAAGGCAGAGAGGTCTACCCTGTTGTAAACGTTCGAGCTGAAGTTTGCCGTAATGGGACGGCTGTATTTATAGGAATCGTCTCCGTGTCCTTCAATCATGGTTCTTTGTCAATATTTGGTAGATAAGCGGCAGGTTGACGTGGCGGCGCACGTGCTCGGCAAGCCTATCGTATTGTTCTTCTTTGAATGTATGGTAATCGAAAGCGCCGGCATTCCCGGACAGTTTGTCTGCAAAAGGCGCAAGCAGGAAATCTATGAATTCCGGATTGTCGAGAATGCCATGAATATAGGTCCCCATGCAGGTGGAGTCCACGTAGTAACCGTCGGTAGAGCCGTTCTCCAAAAGATTTAGGGGAGAATCGGGGGCGCCTTCCACGGGGGTAGTCACTCCCATATGGATTTCATAGCCCTGCATTAATGGAGAACGGAGAGTGGAAGATGGAGAATGGGGATTGCACAGACCAAACTTCACCTGGCGGGTCACCTTCTCTCCCGACATGCGGGTACTGATGGGCAACAGTCCCAGTCCGGGCAGGCGTTCGATGTCTCCTTCCACATGCTCAGGGTCGAGCACCTCCTGCCCCATCATTTGATAGCCACCGCAGATGCCCATCACGGTGGCACCTTCACGGTGGGCACGGGTGATGGCAGCCGCCACACCGTTACGGCGCAATTCGTAAAGGTCATCAAGTGTGCTCTTGGAGCCGGGCAGCAGGATGACGTCGGCCTTTGCCAGCTCATCCACATTGTTAGTATAGAAGAGATGTACGCGTGGGTCACGTTCCAGGACATTAAAATCGGTGAAGTTACTGAGGTGGCGCAGCAGAATGACGGCGATGTTCACCTTTCCCTTCTCGGCACGGACAGACTTTGCGGCAAGCGCCACGGAGTCTTCTTCTTCAATGTAGATATCACGGTAGTAAGGTACTACCCCGACAACGGGAATGCCGCAAAGCTCCTCCAGCATCGTAATGCCCGACTCGAAGAGACGTATATCCCCCCGGAACTTGTTGATAAGAATTCCTTTAATGCGTTCCCGCTCATGGGGACGAAGCAACATCAGCGAACCATAGACACTGGCAAACACACCACCACGGTCAATGTCCCCCACAAGGATTACATCGGCTCCGGCATGCAGGGCCATCGGCAGATTGACAAGGTCGGTATCCCGCAGATTGATTTCGGAGATGCTTCCCGCGCCTTCCAGCACGACGGGATTATAGCGGGCGGCAAGGCGGTCGTAGGCAGCACAAACCTCCCGGCGCAGCTCGTCGCGTCCTTCCTTGCGGAAATACTCATAAGCATTGCGGTTGCCGATAGGACGCCCGTTAAGGACAACCTGCGAGGTATGGTCCGACTGTGGTTTCAGCAGTAGCGGATTCATGTCCGTGTGGCAAGGCACTCCGGCGGCTTCTGCTTGCACAGCCTGGGCACGGCCTATCTCCAGCCCTTCGGGAGTGGCAAATGAATTGAGCGCCATATTCTGTGCCTTGAACGGTGCGGGCTGATAGCCGTCCTGCTTGAAGATGCGGCAGAAGGCGGCAGCAATGATGCTCTTCCCCACATCACTGCCCGTCCCGGCAAACATAATCGGATGAAGTTTCTCCATAAATTCCATTTTAGCGAATGCAAAGATAGTGCAAATCCGAATATCTCTCCCATTCATAAGCCATATCTTCGGAAACTATTCCTATATTTGTAACGTTCTATTCAAAAAGATGACTACTGAACAATTCCCACCTCCTCTTGTTTAGAGAAACAAGAACCCCTAAACCGAACGAACTTATGAATAATCTATTATGCCGGAGATTCTTTCCGGTTGCTGCCTGCGTGCTGCTTGCCATTGGTGAAGTGGCCGCACAAACCTCCCTTCCCCTTAGCTTCGGTGATGCCCTAAGGCAGATGCAAAACAGCAACCGCAGCCTAAAAATAGCCGACAAGGGAATTGAAGCCGCCCGTGCGGAACGTGACAAACTGAATGCCCTCTGGTACCCCTCCCTGCAAGGTGCCGGTACGTTCGTGCATCTTTCCGAAAAGATAGAGGTAAAACAGCCCCTTTCCCAGTTCACCGACCCGGCAAAAGACTTTGTGCACAACATCGTGCCGGACGACCAATTCATCAGCAGCATACTCGACCAGATAGGCTCCCATACCCTCGCTTTTCCACTGGCTCCACGCAACCTGACTTCCGTCGGCCTGACCGCCGAATGGGTCGTATTCTCCGGCGGCAAGCGCATCCGGGCCTCGAAGATAGGCAACACCATGATAGACATCGCCCGCGAAAACCGGGGACAGACCGATGCCACGCAACGCACCCTGCTGGCAGAAAGCTACTTCGGGCTGAAACTTGCGCAAGAGGTAGTACGCGTGCGGCAGGAGACTTACAACAGCCTGCAACGCCATTACCAGAATGCCCTTAAACTGGAAGCTGCCGGCATGATAGACAAGGCAGGCCGGCTCTTTGCCCAAGTGAATATGGATGAAGCTGCCCGTTCACTGGAGGCTGCCCGGAAGGAGGCCTCCGTCGTGCAAAGTGCCCTGCGCACCCTGCTCAACCTGCAAGACACATGCAGCATCCATCCTACTTCGGAGCTTTTCATCAACGACCAACTGCCCGCCAAAGAGGAGTTCCTGCAAGCCATGCGGGTGGAGAACTACACCGTGAACCAACTGCAACTGCAGTCACAGATTGCCCGCCAGCAGCTCCGCATCGACCAGAGCGGCTACCTACCGGACATCGCCGTATTCGGCAAGCAGACCCTCTATGCCCACGGCATACAAAGCAATCTTGTTCCCCGCACCATCGTAGGTGTGGGCTTCACCTGGAACCTGTTCGACGGACTGGCGCGTGAGAAGCGCATTCGCCAGTCGAAGATAGCCCAGCAAACCCTCGCCTTGGGACAAGAAAAAGCCAAAGAAGACCTGAGCGTAGGCATCGACAAGCTCTACACCCAACTGCAAAAGGCACAAGACAACGTACGCGCCTTGAATACCACCATCGAGCTGAGCGAAGAGCTGGTGCGAATCCGCAAGAAATCCTTTGCCGAAGGCATGGCAACCAGTACCGAGGTCGTAGATGCGGAAACGATGCTGGCAACCGTCCGCGTGGCGCGTCTGGCAGCCTACTACGAATATGATGTGGCACTGATGACCCTGCTGGCTATCTGCGGAACGCCAGAACGGTTCGAGAAATATTTCGAGACAACTTATTAAAACCTACCCTTTATGAAAATCAATAATAAAAGCATCAGCATTGCATTCGTCATTATCCTGGCCGCAACGGTCATCATTTCGCTTGCCGGCATATTACTCATGAGCCGGCAGCCCCTGGTCCTGCAAGGACAAGTGGAAGCAACGGAAATACGTATCAGCGGGAAGCTGCCCGGACGTGTGGACTCCTTCCTCGTACAAGAGGGCGACTGGGTGAAGGCAGGCGATACGCTTGTCGTCATCAACAGCCCCACCATCGAAGCCAAATACCGCCAGGTGAATGCCCTGGAGCAGGTGGCCCAGGAGCAGAACAAGAAGATAGACGCCGGTACCCGCCGCCAGATTGTGGCCACTGCCCGGCAACTCTGGAACAAGACGCAGAGCGACCTTGCCCTCGCCAAGACCACTTACCAGCGCATTGTAACGCTTTATAAGGACAGTGTCGTCACCTCCCAGCGGCGTGACGAGGTGGAGGCCATATACAAAGCTGCCCAAGCCGCCGAACGTGCCGCCTACGAGCAATACCAGATGGCCGTAGACGGAGCGCAGAGCGAGGACCGCGCCTCGGCCCGCAGCCTGGTGGAAGCGGCGCGAAGCACCGTCGATGAAGTCTCCTCCCTCCTCGTCGACTCCCGCCTGACTGCTCCCGAAGACGGCCAGATAGCTACCATCTTCCCCAAACGCGGAGAGCTGGTGGCCCCCGGCACTCCCATCATGAGCCTCGTCGTGATGGACGATGCACACGTGGTACTGAACATACGCGAGGACCTGATGCCGCAGTTCAAGATGGGAGGCACTTTCCGTGCCGATGTCCCCGCCATCGACGGCAAGGACATTGAATTCCGCATCTATTACATCAGTCCGCTGGGCAGCTTCGCCACCTGGAAATCCACCAAACAGACGGGCAGCTATGACATGCAGACGTTCGAGATACACGCACGTCCCACACAGCAGGTAGAGGGATTGAGACCGGGGATGTCCGTACTTTTAAAAATGAAGAATGAAAAATGAAAGATAAAGAATTTGGCTGCGCAATGAAAGCGCTTCGCATGGTTATCCGTCGCGAATGGCACCGCATGACCTCCCGCCGTCTATACCTCGGCGTCTGCGTCGTGCTACCCTTACTCTGTCTGTTCTTCATGGCCACCATCTTTGGAAACGGACAGATGGAGAACATTCCCGTGGGTATCGTCGACCTGGACAACACTGCCACTTCGCGCAATATCTCCCGACGCATCTCTGCCGCCCCCACCTTCCGTGTGACGGAGCACTTCACCGACGAAGCCGACGCCCGCCGGGCATTGCAACAGAAGGACATATACGGCTACCTCGTCATCCCGCCCCGCTTCGAACAGAAGGCGGTGACGGGAACCGGCGCAACGCTCACCTATTATTACCACTATGCCCTCCTCTCGGTAGGCAGCGAGCTGATGGCGGCGTTCGAGAATACGCTTGCCCCCGTGGCGCTCTCGCCCATCGTGATGCAGGCCGAAGCTCTGGGAGTCAGCGGAGAACAGATACAGACCTTTCTGCTCCCCGTAGAAGCCAGTACCCATCCCCTCTACAATCCGGACATGGACTACTCCATCTACCTGAGCCAGCCTTTCTTTTTCGTACTGTTCCAGATACTCATCCTGCTCACCACCGTCTACTCCATAGGCAGCGAACTGAAATTCGGCAGCGCCGGCGAATGGCTGGAGATGGCACGAGGCAATATCCTCACTGCCGTAGCAGGGAAACTGCTGCCCTATACCCTCATCTTCTCGTCCATCGGTATCCTGGCAAACTATGTACTGTTCGGCCCGCTACATATCCCCTTCGCTGGCAGTCTGTGGCTGATGAATGCAGTGACCGTGCTCTTCATCATCGCTACCCAGGCATTGGCGGTCTTTATCTATTCTGTCTTTCCCAAGATTGCCTATATCATCAGTGTAGTATCCATGGTGGGGTCGTTGGGGGCTACGCTGTCCGGAGTCACGTTTCCCGTTACAGCCATGTATGCGCCCGTGCATGCGGCCTCCTACCTCTTCCCCGTGCGGCACTTCACGGAGGCGGCACAAGCCATGATTTACTTCGATGCAGGGTTTGCCTACTTCTGGCAGTCGGTAGCTACACTCTTCATCTTCTTGCTGGCAGCACTACTGATACTGCCGTTGCTGAAATGGTGGATAAAAAAGGAAACGAGGGAAGAAGCAATCCCCGCCTCCCCATCACCTTGCCCACCTACCGCATTGTCAACAGCTTCCGTCATCCGCCACGAGTGGCATGCCATCGCCACCAATCCCGCCATCCTGCTCGTGCTGGCAGGCGGTATCTTCCTCTACGGACTGCTCTACAACTACATGTACGCCCCCAACCTGGTGCGCAAGGCTCCCGTCGCAGTGGTAGACCTCTCCCACTCCGCCCTCAGCCGCGAATACATCCGACTGCTCGACGCCACTCCCCAGACCGCCGTCTACGGCCAGACACCCAACATCCTCGAAGCCCGCCAATGGATGAAGCAGGGCGACGTGGCAGGCATCCTTTACCTACCTGCCGACTTCGAGGCACGTGTGGCACGGGGCGAGACTTCGGTCTTCGTACTCTATGCCGCCACGGACGCTTTCCTCAACTTCAAAGGACTGCAAGAATCCAGTGCGCGCGTCATGCTTGCCGTGAACGATGCCCACCGCATGGAGGGCACCGTATTCCTACCTCCGCAAGGACTGCTGGCAGTGGCTTCGTCCGCTCCCGTCAGCGTGTCCGGCACGGCGCTCTACAACTATACAGAGGGCTACGGTTCCTATCTGATTCCCGCCGTCCTAATTGTCATCATCTTCCAGACGATGCTGATGGTGATTGCCATGCTGACGGGCGAGGAAGCGGAAGCCCGAAGAAAAGGAATACGGCTGATGCGTGCCGACTCATTGAAGGATACATTACGGATTGTCGGAGGCAGGACCTTCGTATACTTCATGCTCTACGTGGTGTTTTCCCTATTCCTGCTGGGACTGTTGCCGCACCTGTTCAGCATCCCACACATCGGCAGCGGAGGAGACATCGTCACAATGATGATACCCTTCCTGCTGGGCACGAGTTTCCTTGCCCTGGCCGTCTCCCGCTGGTTTACAGACTCCGAAGCGCCGTTGCTGATGATAGCCTTCTTCTCTGTGGGCTATATCTTCCTTTCGGGCGTGTCCTATCCGCTGGAGCTGATGCCGTGGTATTGGCAGACAGCCCACTATCTGTTTCCGGCAGGTCCTGCCGTACTTGCTTTTGTAAAACTGAATTCAATGGGTGGAACGCTGGCCGACGTATGGCCGCAGATGTTGACGATGTGGATACAAGTATTGGTCTATGGAACTTTGGCGCTCTGCACTACACGCCACCTCTACGGAAAAGGAAAAGTGAAGGCATAAAAAAAGGCTATCTATCCCAGACAGCCAATCTTTTGTTAACCTTAAATCTAATACTATGAAAAACACATTGCAAATATACGGACTTCTCCGAATTCTCCAAAATTTCCGCCCATAACAGCCTTATTTATAACATGGTTTAATAGGAATATGCCGTTGTTAACAGATAGAGGCTGGTCAAATAAGAAATTTTCACTATCTTCATCCCCAAAATCGTAAACCAAAGAATATTCTGCCATGATTCATACCATACTCGATACAGACCTTTACAAATTCACCACCTCGTATGCCTACATCAAATTGTTTCCCTATGCCATGGGCACTTTCAGCTTCAAGGACAGAGACGACACCGCCTATACGGACACGTTTCTGAAGGAACTGCAAGAGGCGGTGGACAGCCTGGCACAGACCGTACTTACTGCCGAAGAGCTGGAATACATGACCCGCCACTGCCGTTTCCTGCCGAGGGTCTATTGGGAGTGGCTCTCCTCCTTCCGCTTCCAGCCGGAGAAGGTAAGCATCCATCTGGACGAGGACCGGCACCTGAACATTGAAATCACGGACTATCTGTACAAGGCCACCCTTTACGAAGTCCCCCTGCTTTCCATCGTATCCGAAATAAAGAACCGTTCTTTGGGAAACGTGGCCGACATGGACGGCATACTCTGCAAACTGTCCGAAAAGGTGGCACTCTCCAACCGACACCAGCTGTATTTTTCGGAGTTCGGCACCCGGAGACGCTTCTCGTTCGAGGTACAGGACAAAGTCATAGACCGTCTGAAGGAAGCCGCCGAATACTGTACCGGGACTTCCAACTGCCACTTCGCCATGAAATACGGCATGAAGCCTATGGGGACGCATCCGCATGAATGGTTCATGTTCCACGGCGCACAGTTCGGCTACAAACACGCCAACTACATGGCCTTGGAAAACTGGGTGAACGTGTACGACGGTGACTTGGGCATCGCACTGTCCGATACCTATACCTCCGGCATTTTCTTAAGTAACCTGAGCCGCAAGCAGGCCAAACTATTCGACGGTGTACGCTGCGACTCCGGCGATGAATTCGATTTCACCGACAAGCTCGTTGCCCGCTACCGCGAACTGGGCATCGACCCTACCACTAAAACCATCGTCTTCAGCAATGCGCTCGATTTTGGCAAGGCACTCGACATCCAGGAGCATTGCAGGGGCAAAATCCGCTGCTCCTTCGGCATCGGCACCAATCTGACGAATGATACCGGATTCAAGCCCTCCAACATCGTAATGAAACTGACGCAATGCAAGATGAACGTCAACCAGGAATGGCGCGAATGCGTGAAGCTGTCCGACGATGCAGGAAAGCATATCGGCAGCGAAGCGGAAGTACGGGCATGTCTGTATGATTTAAGGCTCGGACAGCAAATAGAACCCCTATGCTGAAAACAGCTTCCCGGCGGTTAGCGATAAGTGCTTACTGTCTTTTCCTTTTGTAGGCAAACTCTTGCCATTTCTCCTCCGGCCAGTCCTGCCGCTGCATCTCCATGCGGGCCATGACGAAGAACAAGTCCGAAAGGCGGTTGATGAAGCGCAGAATATCCTCGTTCACGGGGTCTTGGCGATGGAGTGTCCACAAACGGCGTTCGGCACGGCGGGCCACGGTACGGGCAAACTGCAGTTGGGCTGATATGGGAGTGCCACCAGGCAAAAGGAAGTAGCCGTTGTCCGTCATCAGCAGGACGGTCATGGCATCCATCTCCTGCTCACAGCGCAGCGTGAGCTCTGCGGCAGAAAGCGGATTAGGGTTCACCACTCCCGAGGGAGTGGCCACATGGCTCATCACCACCATCAGTTCCCGCTGGACAGCATGCAGCAACTCCTGCCATCCATCTTCTGCCGCCAGCATGGAGCGCACGATACCAATCACGGCATTCAATTCATCAAGGCATCCGTTTGCCTCGATACGGATGTCATCTTTCGGCACACGCGCGCCACCATGAATACCCGTTGTTCCTTTGTCTCCAGTTTTGGTATAGACTCTTTTCATTCTCTATTTGATAAGGAACTGTGCCCACTGCGGGATTTCCTCTACATATTGTTTGAAGAGGGTCCCGTTTACAGTGCGGAACAATAATCGAGGAATTTGATTTTCTATTGAATTATCGTAGACATATACCCTATCAACCAAGGATATTGCTTTGCCTATATTCAATAACGATTTATAATAACGGGAAATAATTTTGGAAATGGGAACTTCATGCCCTCCATTCAAATAGCGCTGTGTAATACGCCGTACATTTATCTCAGGATTATTTGTACAGACAAAAAAAATGCGAATAAAAAATCCTGCTTTTTTTGCTTCTTCAACAAATGCAAGTTTTTCGTCTGAGGAAAAGACTGTTTCAAATACAAAATCTTGCCTTTTCCTTAAACACTCATAACGCATTTTAGTCGCCAATTCTGCTGCCTTCAATACTGCAACGGGAGAATTCCAATCACCATATTGTTCTTGCGCTATATTATCAGGATTAATGTAAAGGCTATTTTCTGCCCATTCATTATGAAGCAGTTGCACTGTCGTAGAAGTTTTACCCGAACCATTCGGACCAGCTACTATACAAAGTGTCGGATTTTTTTCGTTCATCACATGGATATATCACTTACATTTTTAGCTCTATATGCTTTCAATTTTTCTCTCACCTCTTGCATTCTCCGCTCCAATTCTCTTTTTGCCTTGCGAGAACTTTCACGGGCCGCAACAGCCACTTGTTCCATCAAAGCATGCAGTTGTTCATCAGTAGGGTCTTCCAAAGAAGACAAGCGATAAGTATTCAGTTTCATAATCATAATATATTTAAATGAAAACAAAGATACTCCACTATTTCGAGAACACAAACGAAATTACATAAAATATCAATGCGCTATCCGGACTTTTTCATAATGAATTCAAACTTAGATTAGGACTATTTTTAATCAAGGAATGATTAAAATGCAAAAAACGGCCGGACATGCCATGCAGAAGTCTTATTATATCCTTGTAAGCAAACCCTTTCCCACTTATATAAGGGATCATCAATATGCCAGAGAAGCATCCAGTTTCTATCTTTATCATATTGAGAACTGCAACTGAAACCAAGTCTGTAGTTCACGTTAAACTGCGGTAACGATTTACCAACTTTGGATAACTGTCCTTCTAATTTATCTAACGTTTCCAGTCCCCACTTTTCGTCTTGTAAACCATTACCGGTATTGTGCCGAAAGTTTTCCGGAGATTTTCCACAAATATTCACCAATACATCAAACCATTGCCCTATGCTTGGCAGAAACCACGGACTACGTTCGATCCCATCCGGCACCTTATTGCTGTTATTGTAAGTTTTCACCAGATAAAAAGCACGACAGTCGCTTACAAAAGATGCATCACCCTCATGATTTGCCAGCATTTGTAAAGTTTCAGAGTACCCGTTCATGTTATTCTTAATTCTGCTAAAATCATGCTTTGACTTCACATCGGCTATTGATATTGTATCAATATCCGCTTCGATTAAATCCATCGGTCCCCAATTCCCTTCTTTCAAACTATCCAACATCATCACATAGGCATGATTCCATCCTTTTTTATTACACCTCTCGTCTGTCATCCTTTCCGGATCGCAAGTAATTACCATTCCGATAGCATTTTCATAATCATAGATTTTCCCATCTTCTTCCAACTTCCCGTTTCCGGGATGTACTTCTATTCTTTTATCGATTTCGTTCTGAAAGACAAAATCCCCGGGATAAAGCTTTCTTTCTATACTTCCTTTACCGGGTACGGGACTAATAACCTTCAAGGTATAGCATTTTCCAGAAGTAAAACTGATGGAGCTGCCCGAATAATTTATCTTTATATTCGTATCATCTCTGCCATCGGTAGTCATATAGTTTCCGGTAACCCGTGCATTTGCTTGCGGCAGAACAATGGCACAATATTTCAAAGAATCTATCTGATATGGAGTAATACCGTTCAGACTCACATTAATAGCCGCCGAGTCTGTTCCTAAAACCCTCGATTCCCTATGGTAAACAAAGCCTGCTTTTTCTGGTGCAAAACAACCTACGTATACTTGCGGTTGCAACACAAGCAATGCAAACTGGTGTTGAAACAGCAAGTTCAAGATTATTCCGGAAGAATTGTCAATAGCAGGTACGCCGGTGGCAACCAACAAATCGCTGACAATATGCTTTTCTGTTGTGGACTGGTCCTTCGCAGGTTGCAGTTTTTCATTCCCGGTCAGTGAAGCAATAGCTCCGTCCATACCTTTTGAGAGATCTATTGTGATATTCTTCCTATATGGATAGTAAGCGACATAACTCACTCCATCATACCAATAAAGTGTACCATTTCCCACCGGATTCCAACTGCCGCTTGACATATTGTAAACCAATTTGGCATTATCAATATTATCCATTATAGCACCGTCCTTTATGGCAAAAACACCAATCGAATCACCATCGACAAACTCCATTTTAAAATGTTCGTCCCTTACAGAGGTACGTGTAGAGGACTTTCCTGCATTGGAGAGCTCTTCAAAATCAGCGACTATAGCCCGGACTGTAAAGGGTACTCCCTCACAGCACTCCTTCACACCTCCATTGTTTGCTTCGTATTCGTCAGTGCATGCACTACACACTAAAAGGATGCCCCCAAATACTATTCCAGTGAAAAATTTCATATATCTTTTCATATTATCTTACTTTAAACAGATTGGCATCTTTTTGCGAAGTCCAGAATTACCCCGTCAGGTCAATCAGTCTCTTGTTTTGCTTCCGTTCCAATAACTGTCTCGGTTTCAGCATTCTCTTCCCATGATACGGGACCGTTCTCCGGTATCACAGTAATTGCCTTTCGTGCTATACCTATAGTATAGCTGACGGCCCTTCCCGAAGCCCAATTATCAGTCAGAGGCAAAGACTGGTTTTCCATACTGACAGTTTGAACAACAAGAGCATTATTACTATCTTTGGCCGTATATTGATAAGAAATATTGAACTTACTTCCTGCCCCGGCAGGAAGCAGAAAGAAGGTTGCAAGCAGTTTCTTTTCTTCCATAATCGTATCCGGTACCTGAAAACTTATTATGCCGGTGGTAAAGCTTTCCTTTTCATCAGCCGATGGATATGTCCACTTCCAGCCTATGTCACTATCTGTTGTAGGATTATAATAGGTAAGCAATCCACTCTTCATTCCCGTAATAGAGAAGGAAGTTACTGACTTTCCCTCCGTATTATCATTACTTTTTATATAGACATTGACCTTGGTCAGTGTATGGTGCAGTTTGAAAGTTACATTACCATTGCTTTGATTCATTACCGGAGTTGCGGCAAGAAAATCTATCTGATTATTTACAGCTATCGGAACGGTATACCCCAACACCGGAAATCCGCTTGCCGTTCCTTCATTCTGAAAAGAGAGGTAACCATTTTCCACTTCATTCACGTAAGGGGCATAAGCAAAGAAACTAATTTTATCCGTGGTGGAATTGTCCGGCCAAAACTTGACCGGACTATAAGACCATGTTCCCTCATCCTGTTGTTTTTCCACAAGCTGGTTATACATAAAATTCGGTATGGCAGTATTCTCGTTGAATTTTCCATGTGTAAAATATGCAAACACTCCCACATTCTCAAGTTCATCAGCAGTGGCAAATTCCCCGATTCCTCTCGTCATCGTAATAACTCCGGAAAAGCCGATAGGAATATTCTCCTGCGGAAGTCCGCTCTTACTTTCTTCCCCACTGCATGCTCCCAACAACAAAAGTAATGCAAGGAGGATGCCACACAACCGCTTCATCCCTATATCTTCTGCTTTTCCTTTCATACTCCTTCTACCTAAATGTTACTTTCCCCATTACTGGTCCATCCCGTCATATTGTCATCAACAGCAATACTGATAGCATTCATCTTGATGGTCAACACGTAAGTATGCTGTGTCCCTTTTTTAAAAGTTCCTTGCGGCAATTTGACTTCTTTATCCGTCACAGTACTTGTCAGATTACTACTATCATTCACCTTTGTCACAACATCATAACTAATCTTTAGGCTCAAATCCCCTTCCTTGGCTGTACCGTTTTGGTTATTCACAGGAATGAAATAAAGAGCTTCCTTTTCTGAGAACAAAGCTGTTGCATCGGTATTACTACTCACGTCGACAGCACTCTTCTTATACCCCCATTGGTCAATGCCTGTTCTATTCACAAACTCACTAAGGTCTTGCTCAGCCGAAAAATAGGATGCGGAAGGTGAGATGGCATTCCAAGCATCAGTACCGAAATCATAAACCGCTTTGTTGTAAAGTATTCCACTTCCCGGAGACAGTTTTAATCCTGTTACAAAGATTCTTGTTTCAGCGCCCAGATTCACGTCCGGCTTCACCTTGACATTGGCTATTTGGGTAAGCACATGGCTGAATTTAAACTGGACTGTTCCTTTGTTACCGACATTGCTCTCAGAAGTCAAGTCTTTTATGGTAGTACGGCAATCCGTTACTAAATCCACCATATCTTTCCAATTATTTGAAGTTTTTACTTCAAAGGTGATTTTAGGAGCCTCTTTATCACTTTGTGCCGATAAAATTATTTTTTGGTCTGTTCCCTCTCCCGGATTGGATTCATAAGGTGCATAAGCGAAGAAAGTTATTTTATCATCATTCGTCGGCCAAAAACGCAGAGAAGCATACCCCCAACTACCGGAAGTCCATGTAGCATGTTCATTATACATAAAATCGGGTGTTGTACTCGCTTTCTCACTATCCCATCCTTCCTTGCTTGTTTTATAGGCAAAAATACCGAAACCGGCATCCGCTTCTTTCAGCGTGGACGTAGTGGTTTCCGTTCCTCTGGTCTGTACTCCCGTATATACATCCAAACCGATTGTCCGGTCTGCATCCGGATTTATCTCCGTAACTTCATTTTGCGAGCAACCGGCTATCGTCAGCGCTGCCATTGCCATCAATAAACTTTTCGTTCCCATCTTCTATTCATTTTTTCAATTAATATTAATTATGTCCTCAAATATCTATATCACTGTTCACTTCATCCTCCCAGTCATCCACATTGGCGTCAAAACCCGAACTTCCTTCAACTTTCACATTCGGTACTTTTTTTTCGCACGTCATGTCGATGAAAATGCTCATTCTTCCACCTCCTTCTTCCAACTGGCTTATTTTCAGATCATCAAAACTTTCTTCAAATGTGGTTTTCCCGTCCACCAATTCTGCTCTCAAATGCAGGTTATGTGAAATCTCCGTATCAAAACCAAACACGCTGATAGAGGCGCTTAGTGTTCCGTCCGTCGCCGATCCGGAATTATAAACGGGATTACCGAGACAAAACTCCTGCGCCACAGTCTTTTCTGAAATCTGTCCCGAAGCGAGAAACACAGATTCTGCAATACCATCCAATTTACAAGTGGCATTACGTATATTGTTCATTCCTTTAATACGGATTTTAACTGTTATCTTTTGAGTCAGTTTTTGGGGAAGGAAACAGAGCTGGCAACCATTTTTACTACCGTCAATCTTTTTGCTCCCCCAGTTAGTCATGCCCGATGAATAGTTTCCCGACATGCCCGGAGTCACTTCAAAACTTTCCATACAATCGGCTGCAAGTTCGTCGGGACTATCCATAATGATTATCTCCGTGGAAGGGACATCCTTTGTCACCACATTTGTGGCATGTGCCTCCAACGTCCGGTAGGCATCTTCTCCCCTAAAGCCCAGGTTACCAAAATCGTCAAATGAACGGTTAAAGAGAACAACGTCATAACGTCCTTCTTTCAGATACACAGTCTTATACGTTCGGTCGCCCATCAGTACCATAATGGGACTACTGCCGTCTGTAGGATAGAATACAGTGGTGGCACCATAATCCTGTTCCTTCTCATTCAATCCCGACCGACTCCAATCGGCACTGATCATGATTTCAGTTTCAAGGGAGTAAACCTGCTCACGGTGACTACAAGCGACCAACATGAAGAAGGTGAAGTTGTAAAACACCCACAATAGCAGCATGTTTCCCGATGCAAAAAGCAAGTGTTTTATTTTTATAAGTATCATTATAATTTGCTTTGTCAAGCCGTTACTTACCAAGTAACACTTTCCTTACCAGAGCCATTGTCAGACGGCATTTTTCATGCAACTTTCTTTTCATTGTATCCTGCGACCGAGATTATCAGTTCTTCATTGGCCGCATCCACCTTTTCATTCTCAAAAGGTTTCAGGTATGTTTCCGTCACCTTGATAGAGAAATGGCCCAATGCCTTGCTGATGATGCCGATACTCATTCCTGCATGAAAAGCCAACGTAGCCCATGTATGGCGCGCCACATATGAGCTGAGCTTCACACCTGGCAGCAACAGAGACGCTATTTTTTCCAGTTTCAGATTGAAGCCACGAAGAGCCCGAAGATAATCCATATACAGTTCTTTATCCTTTTTCACCTTCCCGGCCCGTTTCTTCTTACTCTCTTGTTTGTGTAGAATCGGAAAGAGATAGATGGAATCCGGATTCCTGTTTTTAAACTCTTTCATCAGTTCCATCGCTTCTTTGGGAATACGCACCGTCATCTGCCGTCCTGTTTTGTGGCGGCTATATACAATGCGGTTCCCTTTCACATCTTGTTTACGCAAATAAGCGAGGTCAATGAACGGCATTCCTCGGAATAGGAACATCAATAAGAAATAAGCCAACACACACCGCAGATCCGAAGGCAATTTTCTTAAGTCTGTACACAGCAACGTATTCATCTGTTCTAGTTCCAGCGCCCGTTTAGTCTGTGATTCCACTTTTGTGTACACGTCATCAAACAATTTCGGGTTATAGGGCAGCACCTTTTCACCGACCATCCGGTGATATACCGCCTTCAAGTTCCGCATATAGGTGGAAATGGTATTCAAGCTCAACCCTTTAGGCTCTCTTTTCCGCTTCCTCATTCCTTCCCGTCTCATCCATTCTTCATACTCCTTCAACCTGCCTGGCGTAAAGACCTCATCCACCGGCATCGGCATTCCTGCCCCACCGTAAAACTCCGCGATAGATTTCAACGCATACGTATAGGTATGTGCCGCCGAGCGCTTCTTATCCGCTTCCAACTGCTCAATCACCGTCTGCATATAAGATGCCAAATCCGGCATCTTCATGGGGCTCCCCATTTCTACATTCTTTTCTTTTTTACTCATAATAAATCTGATTTTCAAATCCGCACCCTACGCATATCCTAAAAAGGCCACGTTGATGGGAAAAATTTATGAGTACAAAGTAAATTATATAAGAAAATTATAAAGAATATATAAGGATAAATAAATTTGTTCACTAAAACAAACCGGTTCAAAGGAGGTTCTGCAAGATTAGAGTTCACCGAACAAAGCCATCACATCCACCTCGCCCCAATACAGATGCGTATAACTGGCTATCAGGTTCTTATAGCGAAAGACGGGAGTGGTTACCTTCCCTCCTTTGGCATTGTAGACCTGCGCTATCGAAAGAGGAAGACTGCACGCACCACCTTCTTTTCCATCGGTTTCGGGCACGGCAAACTGCGTATAATGGAATTCGTGTCCTTTAAGCCGCCATCCGTTATAGTCGAACCGGCGGTATCCCAATGTCAATTTCCTGCGTTTACGCTCGTTCGTAATGCTGAAAGGCAATACTCCTACCATCTCATTTCCAATATTGCCTACACAGCTCCCGGCGCTTCCCCCGTCCGTATCCCCATCAGAAAGAACGGACTGCGAAAGATATATCATCCCCCCGCATTCTGCCAGCGTCCTGCCACCGGCCTCTATATAGCTGCGGATAGACTCCCTGGCAAGCCTTGCCCCGGCAAGTTCCTCCAGACGGTTCTCGGGATAGCCGCCGGGCAGATAGAGCAAATCCGTCTCTTGCGGAATAGGCCGGTCCTGCTCCGGATTGAAGAAAGTGACCGTGCCCATACGGCGCAGAATATCCAGATGCTCCGCATAGAGGAAGGAAAAGGACTCTTCGTTGCGCGCTACCGAAATATGCAGCTTCCCCGGCTCTGATAGTACCGACTTCTCCTCCACAGCCGCCGCAGGCAATGGAAGCCCGATTGTCGAGAGCAGCAGTTCCCAGTCCACATGTTCCTCCAGCAAGCCTGCCAGCATGTCCAGCCCCTCCGTCTCCTTAGAACGGCTGAAATCCAGCCCCAGATGGCGTGACTCCTGCTCCAGTTCCTTCCGTTTGGGCAGATAACCCAGACAAGTCACGTTCAAGTCTTCACAGACCTCCTGCAGCATCCGGTAGTGGTGGGGTGAGCCGACACGATTGAAGATAACTCCCGCAATACGTATATCCGGACGGAAATTGATGAACCCCGACAACAAAGGAGCCATGGAATAGGCAGCCGACTTGGCATCGACCACCAGCACCACAGGAATACCCAAGAGCCGTGCCACTTCTGCCGACGAGCCCCGGTCGCGGTCGTACCCGTCGTACATCCCCATCATCCCCTCGACCACGGCAACATCAGCATCTGCCGAATAGCGTGCATACAGACTGCGGACATGCTCCGGAGATGCCATGAAAGTATCCAGATTGATGGAAGGACGGCCACATACCGCCTCGTGATACTTAGTATCTATATAATCGGGACCGCACTTGAAAGGCTGCACCTTCAGACCTTTCTTCACAAACAATGCCATCAGTCCACGACTGACGGTGGTCTTTCCACTGCCCGATGTAGGGGCGGCTATGAGAAACTGAGGAATGGAATCCATTATGAAGCTATCAAATTAAATATTTTCCTCCTGCAAAGGTAAGCATATCTCCGACAAAAGTTTTATCTTAGCTGCGAAAATAAAACATACCACCATGATAACCGAAGAACTTAAGAAACTCTACATCGCACATACCGGACACGAACCGGAACAGATTGACGAACTCCCCTCCTCCGGCTCCAACCGCCGTTACTTCCGCCTCATCGGAAGTCCTACACTTATCGGCGTCAGCGGAGAGTCTGTGGAGGAGAACCGCGCCTTCCTCTACATGGCAGAACATTTCCGCCAGAAAGGACTGCCCGTACCGCAAGTGTTCATCCGCTCCGAAGATGATATCTATTATCTGCAAGAAGACCTGGGCGACTCGCTCCTATTCAATGCCATCGAGAAAGGCCGCAAGACCAGCGTATTCGGTGAGGAAGAGAAACAGTTGCTGCGCAAGACCATCCGTCTGCTGCCCGCCGTACAGTTTGCCGGAGCCGACGGCATGGACTTCTCCTACTGCTACCCGCAGGCAGAGTTCAATAGCCGCAGCATTCTGTGGGACTTGAACTACTTTAAATACTGCTTCCTCAAGGCTACGGGAATGGACTTCCAGGAAGACCGGCTGGAAGACGACTTCCAGAAGATGGCAGACGTGTTGCTCCGTAGCAGCTCCGCCACCTTCATGTACCGCGACTTCCAGAGCCGTAACGTTATGATAAAGGACGGCGAACCGTGGCTCATCGACTTCCAGGGCGGACGCAAAGGTCCGGTCTACTACGACGTTGCCTCCTTCTTGTGGCAGGCCAAAGCAAACTATCCCGACAGCCTGCGCCAAGAGTTGCTGAAGGAATACATCGACGCCCTGCGCAAGTACCAGCCCGTGGACGAGGCTTATTTCTATGCCCAGCTTCGCCACTTCGTATTGTTCCGCACCATGCAGGTGCTGGGTGCCTATGGTTTCCGCGGTTACTTCGAGAAGAAGCCCCACTTCATACAAAGTGTCCCCTTCGCCATCGAGAACCTTCGCCAACTGCTCCAAGAACCTTATCCAGAATATCCCTACCTCTGCCGGATTCTGCGCGAACTCACCGATCTGAAACAGTTTACAGACGACCTGCAAAAGCGTCGCCTCGTGGTGAAAGTCACCAGCTTTGCCTACAAAAAAGGTATCCCCGAAGATTCCACGGGCAACGGAGGAGGTTTCGTCTTTGACTGCCGCGCTGTGAACAACCCCGGCAAGTACGAGCGTTACAAACCCTTCACGGGACTGGACGAACCCGTTATCCGCTTCCTGGAAGACGACGGCGAGATAGCCGTATTCCTGGAGCATGCCTACGCCCTTGTCGACGCTTCCGTGAAGCGCTACATGGAACGCGGCTTCACCAATCTGTCTGTCTGCTTCGGCTGCACCGGCGGACAGCACCGCTCCGTATATTCGGCACAACACCTGGCGGAACATCTGCACAAGAAGTTCGGCGTGCAAGTGAACCTGATACATAGAGAACAGAATATTGAACAGACGTTTAAGGCCAAAGTTTAATGTGCTAATGTGAGAATATGCCAATATGAAAGCCATGATTTTCGCCGCCGGCCTGGGCACCCGGTTGCGCCCCTTGACGGACAACATGCCCAAGGCCCTCGTTCCCGTAGCAGGAAAGCCCATGCTGGAACGGGTGATACTGCGGTTGAAGGAAGCAGGATTCAACGAGATAACGGTCAATATCCACCACTTCGGGGAGCAGATTATCGACTTCCTCCGTGCCCACGACAACTTCGGCACGGAGATTCACATCAGCGACGAACGCGGCATGCTGCTCGACACCGGAGGAGGCATCAAAAAGGCACGCCCCTTTCTGGACGGACAAGAACCTTTCCTGGTGCACAACGCGGATATTCTGACGGACATTGACCTTGCAGGTCTCTACCGCCACCATCTGGAGAGCGATGCGGAGTCTACCCTGCTTGTGAGCGAGCGCAAGACTTCCCGCTATCTCCTTTTTGACGACGACTACCACCTGCACGGCTGGATAAACAAGTCCACCGGAGAGGTGAAACCGGCAGGCTTCGACTACCGGGAAACGAAGTACCGGGAACTCGCCTTCGGAGGTATCCACATCATCTCCCCCTCCCTCTTCCACCTGATGGACGATGGGCAGTGGAACGGCAAGTTCTCCATCATTCCTTTCTACTTGTCCGCCTGCACAAAGGTGCACATACAAGGCTATCCGCTGCAAGGATTCCGCTGGTTCGACATCGGCAAACCGGAGACACTGGCACAAGCGGAGGAATACTACAAACAAAAATAACAAGTAATGTAAAGCAGCCTAACATTACTTGTTAGCTCCCTTTACATTACTTGTTATCAAATCAACCTATGTACCATAGATTATCTATGGTGAAACTACGCCAACGCCAGTATCAGCAACTGAGCCGTCAGCACCCGCAGGAACATAGCCAGCGGATAGACTGTGGCGTATCCCACCGCAGGGGCATCGCAGGATGTCAAGTCCGAGGAATAGGCCAATGCAGGTGGATTGGTGTTAGCTCCGGACAGCACACCTATCAGCGTATAGTAGTTCAGCTTCCAGAAATAGCGCCCCATGAATCCTGTCACCAGCAACGGGACAACCGTGATGATGGCCCCATAGCCAATCCACACATAGCCGCCTTCGTAGATAATGGTATCGATGAATCCCTTTCCTGCACCCAACCCCACGCAGGCCAGGAACAAGGCGATACCGATTTCGCGTATCATCAGATTGGCACTCATCGTCGTGTAGGTTATCAGCTTATATTGAGGCCCGAAACGGCTGATGAGGATGGAAACCACCAACGGTCCGCCGGCCAGTCCCAGTTTCACGGGTTGGGGAATGCCGGGGAACATGAACGGCAGACTGCCCAAGATACATCCCAGGGCAATACCCAGGAAGATAGGAATCAAGTTGGGATGGTTGAGACGCTTCAGCGAGTTACCCAGCACCTTCTCCGCATGGCTCACGGCAAGCTCACTGCCTACAATCGTCACACGGTCTCCCATCTGCAACTGCAAGTGGGGAGTTGCCACCAGGTCCACGCCCGAACGGTTGATACGGGTGATGCAGGCACCGAAGTTGTTACGTATCTTGAGCTGAGACAGAGACTTGCCGTTCAGTTCCGGCTTGGTGATGAGGATGCGGCGTGAAATCAAGTTCTTGTCCTCCCGTTCCCACTCCACCGAAATTTTTCTTCCGAAGAAGGCAACAATGGCCTCCACATCTTTCGGGTTGGCAATGAACAGAATTTCATCCTGCATGTGCAGCACCGTATCGGCATTCGCCAGTTCTGTTTCCTGACTGCCGGTGTGCCGGATGCGGGAGATGACAAACGCACGGTTCAACAATGGTTTCACATCTCTGATCCGCTTGCCGTCTATTGCCTCATTGCGTATCTCTACCGATATGGGACGCACGGTCAGCTCCTGCAGATGACCCAGCCCGTGCTCGGCATCCTCCTCTTCTTTTTGGGTGTTAATCCGCATGAAAATCTTCAAGGCTAGCAGCGCCAGGATGCAGCCCACCACACCCAGCGGATAGGCAACGGCATATCCGAGTGCGATTTCCGGAGCATCCACCCCGTTGAGGTCACTGTTTGCCTGCTGGGCAGCACCCAGACCGGGGGTATTGGTCACGGCTCCGGACAAGATACCCACCATCGTAGTAATGGGGATTCCGGTGGCAAAGTGCAACACAATGGTGATAACCACGCTGAGGAAGACGGAAAGCATTGCTACCATGTTCAGCGTAAGTCCGCCCTTCTTGAAAGCGGAGAAGAATCCCGGTCCTACTTGCAGACCGATGGAATAGACAAACAGTATCAAGCCGAACTCCTTCAGGAAGTGCAGCAGATGTTCGTCGAGGTTCATGTCGAAATGTCCGAAGACAATGCCCACAAACAAAATCCAGGTGACACCCAGCGAGATACCCGCCACCTTCAACTTGCCCAGCATGATACCGAAGGTGATGACCAGGGACAGAATTAGGACAGAGTGTGCCACTCCTCCGCCCCAAAGGTTGGGATAACCCTCAAAGAGGTTTCTTAATAGTTCCATAGTTTCTATCTTTAGTTTTTACTTTTCAGCCTTATTGTTTAATTCTTAATTCTCTATTTAAAAAGTGTATCCCCACAGAAATCACTTCTCCGGGGATACGCATTTCACACATAAAAAATAACTACTATTATAAAGGCATGTTGCCGTGCTTTTTCGGTGGATTGCTCTGATTCTTGTTGTGCGCCATCTCCAATGCCTGCACTAGCTTGTAGCGGGTATCGCGCGGCATGATGACCTCGTCTATGAGGCCACGCTCGGCAGCGCGGTAAGGGTTGGAGAACTTGCTTTCGTACTCCTTGATAATCTCCTGCTTCTCTTCGGCAGAGGACTTACGGTAGAGGATGTTCACCGCACCCTCGGCACCCATCACGGCGATTTCCGCCTGCGGATAAGCCAGGTTCACGTCGGCACCCGTCGGTTTGCTGGACATCACGATGTAGGCGCCGCCGTATGCCTTGCGGGTAATCAGCGTTATCTTGGGCACGGTGGCCTCGGCATAGGCATAGACAATCTTGGCGCCGTGGCGGATGATGCCGTTGTGCTCCTGCATCGTTCCGGGCAAGAAGCCGGGAACATCTTCGAAGGTTATCAGCGGGATGTTGAAGCAGTCGCAGAAACGGATGAAGCGTGCCGCCTTGTCGCTGGCATCAATATCGAGCACACCCGCCAAATAGGCAGGTTGGTTTGCCACGATACCTACCGAACGCCCGTTCAGACGACCGAAACCGATAACGACGTTCTTGGCAAAGTGAGGCATCACTTCGAAGAAATACTGGTTGTCCAGCACCGGTTCTATAATATCCTTGATGTCATAGGGCATGTTCGGGTCTTCGGGGATGACGGTCTGAAGCGTCTCTACCCGGCGATGGATATCGTCGGAGCAGGGAGTGAAGGGAGCATCCTCCATATTGTTGGACGGCAGGAAACTCAGCAGCTCGCGGATGCTCATCAGTGTCTCCTCCTCCGTATTGCACATGAAGTGGGTAACGCCGCTCTTGCTGCTATGCGTATAGGCACCGCCCAGTTCCTCCTTGTCCACCTCCTCGTGGGTCACGGTCTTTACCACGTCCGGACCGGTGATGAACATGTGGCTCTGCTCCTTTACCATGAAGATAAAGTCGGTAAGCGCCGGAGAGTAGCATGCCCCACCGGCACACGGCCCTAGAATGGCAGATATCTGCGGAATGACACCCGACGCAATGGTGTTCTGATAGAAGATGGAGGCATAGCCTGCCAAGCTGTTCACACCTTCCTGGATGCGTGCGCCGCCCGAATCGTTGAGGGCAATGACGGGAGCACCGTTCTTCAGGGCAAGCTGCTGCACCTTTACAATCTTTGCGGCATTCGTCTCGCTGAGCGAACCGCCATGCGCCGTGAAGTCGTAGGCATAGACAAATACAAGGCGGCCGTCTATCTTTCCGTAACCGGACACCATGCCGTCTCCGGCAATCTGTTTCTTCTCCATGCCGAAGTTGGTGCAACGGTGGTTCACGAACTTGTCCAGCTCATTGAACGAGCCTTTGTCCAGCAGCATGTCAATACGTTCGCGGGCAGTCATGCGGCCGGAGGCGTGTTGTTTCTCTATCTTGTCTACGCCCCCACCCAGCGAGGCACGTTTGTCCAGTTCCTCAAACTGGCGATATATTTCTTCTCTGTTCATATTTGCATTTACAATTTAGTGATTTATAATATACGGACTGAATGCGACTCGGGATTATTCCTCCTTTATCAACTCCAATTCAATCAATACTTGGTTGGCATTTACCGGTTCGCCCTCGCTCACGAGGATGTTGCGGACGATGCAGTCGGCATTTACCTTATAGTTACTCTGCATCTTCATGGCTTCCAGCACCACGGCAATGTCGCCGGCAGCCAGTCGGTCGCCCACCTTGACGGGGATGCTTACCACCTTGCCCGGCATCGGAGCCAAAATCTTGTCGCCCTGCTTCTCGTCGGCTCCTTTCTTCATGTGCAGATACTTGGCTTGCGTGTCTACAATGTCTACGTGGAAGGAACGCTGGAGCATGCTGATGTCATAGCTCTTGCCGCCCTCGCCGCGCACAAGGCCTGCGTTGAACGAGTTTCCGTTGTGCAGGATGGAGCAACTTCCGTTCTCTGCCATCACAATGTCCACTTCGTAGGGCTTTCCGTCAATGGTAAGTTGTACCTTATTCCCTTCCTTACCCACCAGGGTAATGTCTGCGATACGGTCTCCTATATGTATTTCCATTATTAATTCTCCATTATCAATTATCCATTCCTTAAATCCTGAGCACTCCCTTCTGCAATCCGAATTCCCTCCAACGGCTGATGGGGCGGGCATCGGGTAGCTGTGCCGAAACATTCTCCTCCAGATTAACCAGATAGTCCATATAGGCAGCTATCATGGCGATGTTCTCCAACTCTTCGTTGGCAGTGTTGGTACGTACCAGCATGCGGGCGTTCTTCTCGATAAAGAGGGTGTTGTACTCTCCCTTCACAAAGTCGGGCACGTGCATGATGCGCTTCAGATAGGCAAGGTTGGTCTTTACGCCCGTAATCTTGTACTCGTAGAGCACACGGCGCATACGCTCGATGGCATACTGGCGGGTGGTTGCCCATACGATGAGCTTACCTATCATGGGGTCGTAGTAGATGGGAATCTCATAGCCGTCGTACACGTAGCTGTCTATACGCACACCGATTCCGTTCGGCTCCGTCAGTTGCTTGATGACACCGGGAGACGGCATGAAGTTGTTTTCCGTATCTTCGGCACAGATGCGGCACTCTATGGCATGACCGCGCTGGAACAGGTCCTCCTGCTTGAGGTGCAGCACCTCGTCGTTGGCAATACGGATTTGCTCTTTCACCAGGTCTACGCCTACCACCTCTTCCGTGATGGGGTGCTCCACTTGCAGGCGCGTATTCATTTCGAGGAAATAGAAACGGCGGTTCTTGTCTACCAGAAACTCGATGGTACCTGCACCGGAGTAGTTCACTGCCTTTGCTGCGGCAACCGCCTTCTCTCCCATTTCCCGGCGCAATTCCGGCGTAAGGAAGGGTGACGGGCTTTCTTCTACCACCTTCTGGTTGCGGCGTTGCACGGAGCATTCGCGGTCGAAGAGGTGGATAACGTTGCCGTGGTTGTCGCCCAATATCTGGAACTCGATGTGGTGGGGTTCTTCCACGAACTTTTCCAGATAGACCGTGTCGTCTCCAAAGGAGGACATGGACTCGGAGCGTGCCGTGTTGTAGGCTTCCACCACTTCGCTCTCGCTATGGATAAGGCGCATGCCTTTACCACCGCCACCCATAGACGCCTTCAGCATCACGGGATAGCCTATCTCGTTGCAGATGCGCACGGCTTCTTCGGCACTCTGCAAAGGTTGTTCCGTTCCGGGAACCACGGGTACGCCTGCCGCAATCATTCGCTTGCGGGCAGCTATCTTGTCGCCCATCGCCTCCATCGTCTCGGCGGCGGGACCGATAAAGATAATCCCTTCCTCCTTGCAACGGCGTGCAAACTCCGAGTTCTCCGACAAAAAGCCGTAACCCGGATGGATGGCATCGGCACCGCATCGCTTTGCCGTGGCAATCACTTTTTCAATATTCAGATAACTCTCTTTTGCCACGGCCGATCCTATCGGATAGGCTTCATCGGCATATGCCACATGATGAGAAGTACGGTCGGCATCGGAAAAGACGGCAACCGTAAGCAGTCCCATCTCCCGGCACGAACGCATGACGCGCAAGGCAATCTCACCTCTGTTGGCAATCAATACTTTCTTAATCATTTTGCTTCTTCTTTAATATATAAAGGGTATATTTTGCTATTGCTGAACGAACGGCTTACTTCGTCCAGACAATGCGGACATATACAATCGGAAAAGTTCTGTTGTAGATACGCGCGCTGTTCCGAAGTCAATCGGACTGATGCGCAATGGCAGTGTAAAATATCATCGTGCATGCACTCAAACGTTGCACCACAATGCGGACATACCTTTAGCATAGGCATCCCTTTCTTCTTTAGATGTTAAACTAAAATTTTCGTACTGTCTTTCTAATCCCACGAGCAAAGGCAGCCTTTAATGAATGGCAGGTCTTCTGACTGACTCCTAATCCTGAAGCCTTCCCGATAGTTCAACACATATCAGTGGCGAGGGTGTTTTTCATGATTTAAAACGGAGTTTCACAGCAGCGGGACTGTCCGGGATTTACACCCGATTCCCTTTTAATCCAGATGATGGAAACATGCATCCGGAACCAATTCGTGGGCAAAGATAATGGAAACCGGATGCAATGCAAAAAATCAGACTACATATTTATTGGTATTTTCAAATTTCCCTTCATATATCAACAGATATCTATTGACTGTTACCGTCTGAAACAGTAAGTAATATCTTCCATCCTTCCCTGCTCTATGCGATAGAGCCGCTGGTTGGTATGTTCCGACTTCAAGCCGCCAAGACTTTCGACGTACGGCCCCAACTTGATATACTGGAAGTATCGTATATCCAATCCTTCGGGAAGCTCATCCTTACCGGAGTACCAGCCCACCTTTACAGCAGGAAACGCCTGCCCGGAGGAAATGAACCTTGCCAGCCGTTCCACTTCCATCGGTTCGGCATCTCCCCCCATGAAGCAGACGCAAGTTGCCGCACTTCCATACTTTTGGAGAAGTGCGGAAAGGCTCTCTTCCGTCAGCAAGTCGCCCACATCCTCCATCAGATAGGCACTATGGCAGCCTTTGCAACGATTGGGACAATTGGATATATTGATGGCAAGCGTCACCTCGTCCGGTATCTCTTGAAATACGATGTCATAATCAGTATACCGGAGCATAGTATCTTTGTGCGGCCTCCTTCTGCCGTGGCTGAGAGAAGTTGCTGACACGCTTCATGTAGCCGATGATTCGAGTCAAATAGTCCACATTATTGCTATGACATTTCGGGCATTCCTTCAAGTAACGTTTGTCTATATGATGACAGTCATTGCAGATGGTGTTCGGAATGTTGAAGGTGAAGTAGTTGCAACCCTCGGTAGCGGCTACCCGGAGCAGCTGTCGGTACTGCTCTTTGCTCAAATGTTCTTCCAGATTCATGTGCAGTGCAGAGCCTCCGGTCAGATGCTCGATGTAGCGGCGACCGTGCAGGCGGAATTTGTCCACAATGTTCAGCGAGCTATCTTCCACAATGTAGAAGTAGCTGTTGTAGCAGTCGCGGAATGTCTGGAACCCGGCTTCCCTATCCCACTTGGCATGTTTCACACCGACGTTCTCGGCGGGAATCATCTCGCAGTTGAACAGCAGGTCCTTGCTACGGTATTTCTTGTTGTACTTCTCCACAATACTCAATATCTCCTGCACGAAAGCTTCGTATTTAGGATTATCATTGATGTCTATGCCCATGAACTGTGCAGCTTCCACCAGCCCGTTCACACCGATAGTCAGATACTGGCGTCCGAGGTTGATGTATCCCGCATCGAACAGCGGCAGCATGCCTTTACTCTGCAGCTGTTTCAGATTCTCATTATAGGCCATCTGTACTTTATGCACCAAGTCCACCACTTCTTCAAGGAAAAAATGATAAAGCAGACCCGACTTTACTGCATGCTGAATGCAGCGGTTGAGATTGATGGTAAGGACACTCTTCGAACCGGTAGACACACCTCCTGCCCCCAACGTATAACTGAATCCATTGTCTTGAATCTCATTGCGCAAGCGGCAGCAGCTACTCAAAGAATCGGCATTGTCGCTCATATAGGTAAAGAAAGAGTGACCTTCGGCATACATCTCCGCCGTAAAGTCACCGTATTCCTTATCCAGTACATCCCCATCTTTTGTCAGCAATGCCATAGTCTCTACCGGGAAAGTAAGCACAGTCTTGGTACGTTCCTTATTGAACCATTTCATGAAACGTTTCTGCAGCCAGCTCAAGGAATTCCAATCGGGCTTACTGCCATCGGGAAACATGAAATGCTCGAAAAGACTGTTGAAGTAATATCTGTCATAATATGCCACATTCCAAAAAACGGCTTGGAAATTTCTTGCACCGGTAGGCTGGTTGATGGAGTAGACCACTTGCTCGAAGCAGTCCGTGATTACCTTGTCTATTGTCCGTTGTCTGGAGGAAAGGTCCACCACCTTTTCGGGATGCAGGTAGTAGTCCTCGCCATATTCCTTACCAACAAAGTAGTTCATGTACATCAAGAATTCCGGTGTGGCACAAGCGCCACTCAACATGCTCGATACAATAAACACCATATTGATAAAACCACCGCAGAAAGATTTCAGATTAGTGGGTGCCGTAGAGTTACCTCCCACCGACATGGTACCTCCTATCAGCCAGGGATACATGGTGATACTGGCGCAATAGTTGGCAAGACTGGTTTCATCGTTTTTATAGATAAAGTGGTTATTCAGCAGCTCCAGATAACGGTCGGATATCTCCTTGCCATACATATCTTTGAGGCGGTCCGTCAACAGACGACGATTCAAGCGGATGAAGTTCGGTTTGGGAAGCTCGCCTATCAAAGTAGCCACATTCTTATTTTCCACATTGGCATTGGCATCATACTTACTGCCGGTGGCAGGATTGGAAGCATCACAATAGTCCAGCAGGAAACGGAGTTTGTCGCGCACCTCGCGGTCCTCCAAATGCTTCTGCCGGTAAAGCATAAACGACTTTGCCACGGCATAGTAGTGCTCGGCCATCAGAGCCACCTCTACTTGATTCTGTATATCTTCCACACTGGTTCCGTCGCTGATGCTCACACGGCTGAGAATATTGGTGATGACATCTTGGGTAGCAAAACTGCCCACTGATAAAAATGCCTTACTGATTGCATTTTTGATTTTATCAAGCGAGAAAGCCTCTTTCTTACCATCCCTCTTGACAATAAAAGTTTCTGAATTAATCATGTCTATAATTTAAGATTTAAAAAATTATCAACGACAATTCATACAACAATGCACAGAAACCAAGTAATAAAATGAATCTTCAATGGACTCGTTCTATAGCTTTTCACCCGAAAGCATTGAATGAATGATGTAAAAAACGGCAGGTCTTCTGACTTGCTTCTGTTACGACGCCTTCCCGGTCCCGTCATCGGACCAGTGGCTTATAGAGTGTCGCAACACCTCTCCTGCAAAGGAGCCAAAGCTTACAGCTACGGGGATAGTTCCTGACTTTCACAGGATTCCCTTTTAATTCCTTATCACGCCAAGGTGACTCGAAAACCATTTTTCGGGAGACAAAGATAAAAAGAACTCACGAAATCCAAGCATTATCCAAGGAAATCTTATCAATTACTTTTCAACTTCCATTTACTATAAATAATAACTCATGAACGAAGCATTCCTTATAAGACATTTATCCTGCAAAAATTATATAGTTCAGACAGATTTAAAAAACAGAACGGCACATTTTCTTTTAGAAAATGTGCCGTTCCTCATACAAACACTATTTCAAGAGGTAACCATCGAATAAAAGATTATCCTGCCACTACTTATTGGAGTTAAAAATTATAAGCGATGGTTGCTATAAAGTTACGGGGTTTTGCAAGTTTTGTAGCACTACTGAAGTAATGGTTATTGAAAATATTATTGATGTTGCAAGACAATGTTATACTATTTTTTATAGTGTAATAAATACCTGCATCCACAATATAGCGTGACGGATCATAAACATTATTTTCAATACTACTATATATACGGTCGGTGAAGGTACCACTTAAATGGAAAGAAAAGTCTTTCAGTATACCACGTGGAATGGTATAGTCAGCATAGGTATAGAAAGTAGTACGCGGAACACCAGTTGCACGAATATTAATCTTTCCATCCTCGTCCAAAGTAACCCAGTCTGCATCTTGAGGAATCCAATCCATGTTGCTGGCAATTTGGCGATAATCGGACCATCCCAAACCTCCTACAATCTGAAGATTGGTCACAGGATGCAGTGTAATGTCAAAATCAAATCCCTTGGAAGTGGCACGACCGACTTGAGCTTGTACCGTCTTCTTTATCACCTCGTCGCCTTCCTGTACGGTCTGTTCACCAATCTTAGTTACTACATTAAATTTACGGATATAATAGACACTGGCATTTACATCTATCCACTTGCTTTCATACCGTGCCCCGAATTCAAACTGATTACCACGCTGCGGCTTGAATACTTCACCACCGGCATCATCTGGAATAAATTCGTGCCCGTTGCGATCATAATAAATCACATCTTTATTATACATGGTATTATATGGTTTGAAGAAAGAAGCCGCAGAAGCATAAAGCGAGACTTCAGGAATCGGCAAATACACCAATCCGGCACGGTAGGTAAAGGCAGAAGTTGAAACTTTCTGCCAGTCTGTACGATTGGCATCATCATAATGCTGACGTCCGTCACTGATAGTCGCTGTTGCCTTTTTGTATCTATAGGTATCAAAACGACCGCTAAGCATACCTTTCCAGTGTTCGTTAATATCAAAAACATCCGTCAGGTAAATCGCATTCGTAGTATAATGGCTGATGGAAGCGGCAGAAACTTTACTGTCCCACCAGTCACGTACATAATGGGGATCAGCAACAGACACCATTTCATTCAATCCCGGTCCCCACACATCTCCATCGCCATAACCGTTATATTGGGTGAAATTGAAATAAGAATAAGTCCATCCAAGTGTATAGTTATGCTTGACGTTGCCAGTCTCGAACTTACCGGTAAAATCGAGCATATTGCTGGTGGTACGATGGTCGGGATTAAAACAAAGAGGAGATCCGCTACGTACTGAATCCACTTCTATATATTTTATGTTTCCGGTTCTACTATCTTTGTAATACCAGTCATATATAGGTTTATCACTGGTACGGTAACTGACTTTTTCGACACAAGAGTAGTCCAAGTTACTGTGATTATAAGAAAAACGGTCACGCAGGGTCAGCCAGTCCGTCAATTCGTGAGTATAAGTAGCCAGTACATCCACATTGCGGCGGCGCATGCTATTGTTGGCGATGTCATTAAATACATCTTCATAGTCACAAAGCGGGTTACGTTCACCATTTTTAGCAAACAGTCTGTCTCCGTCCACGCTATAGACATCTCCGGGCATGGTAGGAGCACCGCCTATATCTGTGGTATAATGGTCATCATTGAAATTGACACTTGCATCCAGATATCCTTTCTTACCGACTTGAGAGCCGATAGCAAACATTCCGGAAAAGCGGTCTGCATTTACCATACGATAACCATCACCGTTGGCATAGTAAATATTGGCACGATAATTTACCGGCCCTGCCAACTTGCCACCAAATCCCACGTTAGCTTCTTTTTGTTCCCAACTACCATAGCTTATACTGGCATTACCCGTAAAGCGTTCTGATGGTTTCTTACGAATGATGTTGATAATCCCACCCATCACAGAATGGCCTGCCAATATGGAAGCCGGCCCTTTGATAACTTCTATGGACTCAACCGAAGAAAGGTCGCCGAAAGGTATTGTATTCGTCAAAGAACGTTCATCACGTATACCGTCATAAGCAATCACGGCATCAGAAGTTCCACGAATACTGTAACGCTGGAAGGCTCCTAACTGATTTGAACTTAAAACGACCCCAGGCAAGAAACGTACAGCATCTTCCATGTTAGTGATATGCTTACGCTGCAGGGTGACACGGTCTATTTTGGTTACAGTCATGGGGAGATACTTCAACGGAACAGCCATATTCAACATATCTACCGGCTGGTCTTGCAAAGGTCTCTTCTGCTTGGCCGTAATCTCCACCTCATTAATCTTAAAAATGCTGTCTGTGAGACTTTTACTCTGCCCAAACACCCATAATGGGCAAGCGGCAGCTAATACTAAAAATACTTTCTTGTTCATCTTTACATCTTAAATTAAAAAATCTATTACCTATTTCCTAAACTTCTTTATCTTCCTAAGAATCCATTTAACGGATAAGACTACCCCCGTCAAAGAAAGGAAAGTTCCACCTATCATTAAGGTAAACATGACAATATTCCAAAGAATGGGACGGTCTGTGAGATATTTGATATTCAAACTATGTAAGCCACTGTATAAAAACCTACGGGTACGTCCATCATCATCTATACGCCTTTGCGAGATATTCTCTGGATCGTAATACAGATGAGTATGCATGTCGTCGTCTACAATTACCCGATAAACAGGAAGCGGATTGCGCTCCTTCTTTTTACCATAATAATCGGCATCATACTCAGAAAGTAAGTCCATTTTCCAACGAACACTGTCACCAAACTGCTGTCTGACATCCATACGGATCATCTCTTCAGTCAACCGAAAAGGACGTACGGAAATAGTGTCTGACGAATCTATGTTCTGTACAGTATTGTTCATTCTGATTTTATAATAAGGATTTCTTCGCCAGCTGCTCCAAGTAATTCTCTTTATTGAATCAGAGGTGGACAGCACAGTCCGGTAGTCCAGTGCATAAGCCTCGACGGGTAACATACTGTCTTGACGGAAACGTCCGGAAAACATTTGCTTCTGCTTCTCTTTCGGAGCTTTCTTCATCCAGTCCGGCATATCTGTCAGCGACATAAGTCCGCTGAAAGCAAAAGTAATGGCAAACAAGCCAAAACACACACCACTGATAAAATGCCACTTATACCAACTTTTACGATAGGGAGGGCGAAAATAGCCCAGCTTGCGTTGTTTCCACCAGTCTTGAATACCCAACCAAAGTCCGGCAAAACACATAATGCAACCTATTCCAGCAGCCCACTTGACAAATTCTATCCAAGCCGTCTGATGCTGACGTAATGAGGTGAAATATACCCAATGCGGGATTGCTCCCAACCATGCCCAGAACCGGCTGTTTTTATCCGTAAACTGTAATACTCTTCCATCGCGGGAAGTCATATAAAGTTGATGCTGCTCCGGGTCATCAAAATAATATTTATAAATCGGCATTTCCTCACTTAACCTGCCGAAAGGTATCCACTGGTCCACTTCCTGCAAAGTATCAATGCGATGGACAGAAGCGTCGCACCATAGGCTTATTATTTTCTGCCGCACTTCCTCATTAAAGTCTTCCACAGGTTCCAATGTATCCAAATACCTATCTCCCGGTACGTCTTTCCCGCGGAAACTAACCACAGGACGATCAAAACGCATCTCTATGGAGAGAGATTGTAACTTGGCAGAGTCCGGCACATAAGCTATTATACTATCTATTGCCGGCAATGCACCTTGAAGCGGTTGCTGTCTTTGCAGTTTGTACTCTTGAGAGGCTCTTGGGAAACTATGATATATCATCACAAATCCTGAAAGAAACCACATCAGAAAAAGCACACAAAGCAATAATCCCAATATCAAATGGATATTAAAGACGATTTTTCTAATCATAAACTTATAAAAATTTTAGTTTAAAACCAATGGTTTTGTCTTTTACATATTTTGATTATTATTGTTAGGAACCTGATACGAAAAACAGCAGAGATGTACATGTATGCTCACAGCAAACAACGGAGAACAGATTTTCACCTGCCCACTTAAAAAGTACAAACCTTCTTGTTGATTCGACCAGAACCTTCAGCCATTTCCTAACCCCGGGAAATAGCATCCAATAGTTTATTTTGGCAGGTTTCCTGACTTCACCCAAGGAATAAAACCTTCCCGTCTTACGACAGTGGCATGTAGATAGAATATTCCTCTTTATTAAGGTGTTCACAGTAGCGGGTACTGTTCCGGCTTCTCACCGGATTCCCTTTTAAACAAATAGCTAGAAATACTATTGTTTCACCAAAACAGGGGCAAAGGTATTATTATTTTTATAAAAAGAAACAAAATTATTAAAATCTTTTCCAACTTAATAACAACTCCCCTCATTCTACTATTATTTTTCTACCCTAATTGGCAACAAATAACAACTCATTTTTTGCCATGAACAAGGCATTCCTTATATTTGTCAATAAAAAAATATTCTGTAAATACATAGAAAGCCAATGACCATAAAGAGTTTTCCATACAACGACATTACAGAACAAGATAGGCAATCACTAAAACAGCTATTCTATTTGGTCTGGGATGATAAAGACACAAAAGATATTCATCCTGCGGAAATGAATGTAATATCATTCTGTACTATGGAAGGAAGTGAAATTATCAGCTATGCAGGAGTTGTTTCATGGCCTATCAACGTCAAGGATGAATCTTTTAAAATGTGCGGACTGAGTTGTGTCTGTACACATCCGGAATATAGAAAGCGTGGAATAGGAAACTTTTTAGTAAAGAAAGTCACCGAATGGATAATACAATGTGACAGATTTGATATCGGTCTGTTCACCTGTTCTCAAGAAAACACCTCTTTTTATGAACATATAGGTTTATGGGATAAGTGTCCGCACTTAGTATTGAAAGAGAGTAACCGGGAAGGGGCATACGTCAGTAGACAACTCCAGTTAAATGTATTTAGATTACTAATCTCCACGAAAGCTAAGCGGTATGCAGAGCTTTTTGAAAACACAACCATAACTTTAGACTTTCCTGAAAAGAAATTCATTTGAGCTGTTCCTCCCTATTGAACACTTCTTTTTTTTTGCAAAGATAGAGCATTTATTAAGTGTTTTTGTTACCTTTGTCCCAGTTTTGGTTTCACCTCTCCCGAATCTGTTGGAGATGAGTGATGAAAAAGGGAATCAGGTGCAAATCCTGAACAGACCCGCTGCTGTAAATCCTTCCAAAATCTTTGAATATTCTACAAGCCACTGTCCGCCCGGCGGATGGGAAGGCATTCAAAGAGGGATAAGTCAGAAGACCTGCCAAGACAATATAGTTTTAGTGCTTTCGGGGAATAAAGCAACAAAACATGGAGTCGGGGTATTCTTTATCCATATAAAGAAATCTTTCTCTTTGTTCATTTTTTCCTTGAGAGCAAGTTACAAACGCTTATAAGGAATTGAAATGAAATTCATCACAGGACTGCTATTTACATTTATCTGCCTACTTCCTGCAGGTAGTATGGCACAGAATAAGGTCACCTTATCCGGAAAAGTCACCGACCAACACGGAACACCGGTTGCCCAAGCCACCATCGCAGTGGAAAACACCACCTCCGGCACCTATACGGACGACCAGGGGAAATATTCACTGCAAGTCACTCCGGGCAAACATACCTTCGTTGTCTCCTTTCTGGGCTACCAAACCGTGAAACAATCCCTCGACATCCGGCAGGATAAAAAACAGAACTTTACATTGCAGGAAAGCTCCGTAGCATTGAACTCTGTCGAAGTATACGGAAAGACCCAAACGCAGAAAGTGAAGGAAGGGGCCTTTGCAGTCAATGCACTCGACATCAAGCCAATAGTAAACTCACTGAATAACCTCAACGACCTGGTGAACCGTACAACGGGCATCAAGGTGAGAGAGGAAGGCGGGGTTGGCTCGGACTTCGACCTTTCCATCAACGGCTTGTCCGGAAATTCAGTCCGCTACTTTTTGGACGGAATGCCACTGGACACCAAAGGAAGCGGTGTTTCCCTCGCCAACTTACCCATTAACATCATAGACCGGATTGAGATATACAAAGGAGTAGTCCCTGCCAGCTTGGGAACAGATGCACTGGGCGGCGCCATCAATATCATTACAAAGCAGGAAAAAAAGGATTATCTGGATGTATCTTACGGCATCGGCTCCTTCCATACCCACAAGGCAGACTTGAATGCACAGTTCGTAGAAAAGAAAACCGGACTAATAGTCCGGCCCACCGTTGGCATCAACTACTCCAAAAACGATTATAGAATGAAGAATGTACAGATGCGCGACGAAAGCGGGGACAACTTCATATATGGCAATCCCAAGCGTTTTCATGACGGCTACTTCTCGCTACTGGCACAGGTGGAAGCCGGATTTGTCAACAAATTCTGGGCTGATGCTTTCTTTGTTTCCGCCTCCTATTCAAAAACAGACAAGGAACTGCAGACGGGGTCTGTTCAAAACAAAGTATACGGAATGGCAGAAAGGAATTCCGATTCCTGGAACATCTCTGCCCGCTATCAAAAATATAACTTCATCCTAAAGAATATGCAACTGAATGCCTCCCTCTCCCACACCTGGGACCATTCCTTGACCGTGGACACTGCCTATCGGAAGTACTATTGGGACGGAGGATACATCGTGAGCCAGCGCAACGAGATTATGGGCAAAGAACCATCCATGCGCCACTACAAGCGTCCGCTCACCATTATGCGCACCAACCTGGACTATCAGCTGAATACCCATCACAGCTTTAATCTGAACTACCATTTGAGCCGTACCGGAAACGACCGCTTCGATGACCTTGATACCAGCTTCGAGCCGTCAAAAGATGTGGTTACCAAACATATCCTGGGACTCTCCTACAACCAGTCTCTGTTGGATGGCAAGATGGAAAACGTATTCTTCATAAAAGACTACATCAACCATCCCAATATCCGGCAGACCGACCAATCCAGCGTGACCGGCTCGAAGGATGTGCAAGGCTCCACCACCAAGAACTACCTGGGTTACGGTGCCGGACTCCGGTATATCATCGTGGAACCTTTATCCATCAAAGTATCCTACGAGCATAGCGTAAGACTGCCCATCGCCCGCGAGCTGTTGGGAAACGGTACCACCATCTATGCCAACGTGGCACTGAAACCGGAAAACAGCAACAACTTCAATGCCTCTCTGTTCGGCACATGGCACCCGGGCAATGGACATACATTCTATTATGAGATGAGCGGATTTTTCCGTAAGGTAGACAACTACATTCAGACCAGCATTGCCGAGAAAGAGGGTACAATGCAATATACCAACGTCCCGGCTGTCCATGTAAAAGGTGCGGAAGGGGAAATGCGCTACGACTGGCAAGGCAGACTGCAACTCGCCACAAACGTCAGCTACCAGGACACTCGCGACCAGCAGAAGTACAAGGGTGACGGAAAGCCCTCTGCCACCTATAACAACCGTGTGCCCAACCGCCCGTGGCTATTCGGTAGCGTAGAGGCTTATTATACCTTCCGCAACATTGCCCTGCCCGAAAGCAGATTGCGCCTGGGTTGTACCTATCAATGGGTACACTGGTACTTCCTGACCTGGGAAGCTTACGGCGCATATGATAACAAGGCACGCATTCCCGCCCAGCACATCTGTAATGCCGACATCACTTACTCATGGAGACGCGGACGCTATAATCTGGCTTTGGAGTGTACCAACTTCCTCGACAAGACAGTCTATGACAACTACAAGCTGCAGAAGCCCGGACGTGCTTTTTTTGCTAAATTCAGACTATTCATTAACTAATCATTTAATAATTCATTCAAAATGAGAAAATTCAAATTTACACTGATTGCCTTTATGGCTGCCATGATGGCACTGTCATTCACAGCGTGTTCCGATGATGACCCGGAACCTAATCCTAATCCCGACCCGGAAGTCAATGAGGATAACTATCACTTCGACCTATTTGTCACCGTAGACAAACACGGTGGGATGAGTAGCAAGAATACCACTATTGTCCATAGCGTCAACTCATTGGCCGCAGAGCAGGGTGTCATCACTGTGAAAAGAGAAGGTTCGGAACTGGGAGATTATTCCATGGAGACTATCTCAAAAGGAAAATATTACTACCAAATACCCGCAACCAACGACCGTTTCGTAAAATATCAAATCAAGAACAATGCAGTTCAGGTTATTGCAGAACGTCCTTTCAAGGCCAACAGCTATAAGGTACGTTCCTACACACATGCCTGGATTGATGACAACACACTCGTCATCATGTCTACCAATGGCAAGAAGGACAAGATTCTTTATACGAAACTGAACGCAGAGGACTTGACTATCCTTGCTGAAGGTGAACTCAACATACCAGCCCCCACCAACTGGCTCAAACTGACAAGCTCCGGTATCCTCACCTACCGCAAATCAGACAACAGATTGTACTACTTCTACTATTGGAAAGAGACAGACGGTTTGACGAATATAGACCAGCAAGAGCCTAACTTCCATACAGCCATTATCAACCCCTCTACCATGGAAGTAGAAAAAGATGTGCTCTCTCCCATCGAATGCGAAATGGCAGGAAGCGCTTACGGAGAACTGATGCAAAACTGCGTAATGTACGACGAGGCAGACAATCTCTACCTAGCTTGTTTCCACGAAGAAGATAACGCTTTTTTCAAAGGCATCCTGCTACGTATCAACAAAGGCGAAACAGAATTCGACGCTTCCTACAACGGCTATCCCAATGCCGACGGCAAATTGCTGACCGTTCAATATCTGGAAGGGAACAAAGCCTTAGTGTATGCACGTAATGACAATGCCGATAGACCCGCTGCAGATAAGCAACCCGGCATCGACGCTTACTCTCACTACTACGCTATCCTCGACCTTGCCACCGGAACCAAGACACGCTTGAGCTATGATGGCAAGGAAATCGGTTACAGCGGCGGCCGCTTCTCACAGCGTTCTGTCATCTTTAACAACAAAGCATACATTGGTGTAAACACTGAGAAAGATACCAACGCCGTTATCTACATCTATGACATCAAGACCGGTAATGTAGAGAAAGGAGCCGAAGTGGACGGACGCTTCTGCTTCGATATGATACGTGTCATAGAGAACGATTAAAATAAGCATCAGTATTTATGAAGAATTTGTTTGTCTTTTTATTCCTTTGTAATTTCCTCCTCCTCTGCCATGCGCACGGGGGAGGCAACTACGAGCACAGTGATATGCTTGCAAGTATGAAACCCGGCGACAAAGCCGCCCTGCTCATGGTGCACTTCGGCACTACGCACGACGATACCCGTGCCCTGACCATTGATGCCATCAACGCCAAGGCACAAGCTGCCTTCCCGGAGTTGAAGTTCCAAGAAGCCTATACGTCGCGCATCATTATCCGCCGCTTGAAAGAGCGCGGCATCACGAAGCTGACTCCACTGGATGCCATGCTGAAACTGCGCAGCGAAGGTTACACACACCTCATCGTGCAGAGCACCAACATCATTGACGGAGTAGAAATGGAATCACTCCTCCGGGATGTGGAAAGCGCACTGCCCTTCTTCAAGGAAATACGCGTAGGTACTCCCCTGCTCTACTCTATAGAAGATGCAGAGAAGGTGGCAGATATTCTGGGCAACCGCTACAACGTCCCGGCACAAGGCAAAAAGGCTGCCAAAGAAAACTTCGTGCTTGTGGGCCACGGCACTTATACTCCTGCCACTGCCATCTACAGTCAGATGGACTATATGCTGAAAGCAGGCGGACTGACCAATTTCCATGTGGGCACCATCGAAGGTTATCCTACCTTTGACACCATGCTGGCACAACTGAAAGCCGGGAAAGCCAAACGTGTGACCCTCATACCCTTCATGTTTGTTGCCGGAGACCATGCCAAAAACGACATTGCCGGAGAGTGGAAGGAGATGCTCGAGAAAGAAGGCTTCACCGTCAGTGCACAACTGGAAGGACTGGGACAAATTCCGGAAATTCAAGAAATATTCATTGACCATATCCGTTTCGGACTGAAGCACCGCATGCTGGACATCATGACGAAGAAGGCGGCCTATGCTGCCGGAAAAGACACTGAATAATATACCCATTAGTGGGTATTTAGTGTTCTTGAATCATCTTGTACTTTTGCAGGAAAAACGCGAACGACAATGAATGTTATCACCAAACTGATGTACTCTATTCATAGGATACTGGGCACTTTGCTCTGTATCCTATTTCTTATGTGGTTCCTCTCCGCCTTCGTGATGATGTACCACCGTTTTCCCCGTGTCAGCGCCAAGGAGAAAATGCAAAAGCTGGAAATGCTCTCCCAAGCCGGAGACTCACTTCCGGACATCTCCTCCGTCACAGCCCGCCTGCCCCGTGGCGTAAAGGTCAGGTCTACGATACTGAACCTCAATGCCGGACACCCCGAGTTCAGCTTTAGTACCACAAAAGGCACGCTTCATTTCCTTGCCGATTCCACCATCTCACAACCCTCTCTGGACAGCGAGCACCTGCACCGGACAGCAGCTTTGTGGTGTTCTTCTCCCATTACCCGTATCGACACCCTCCACTCTCTGGACCAATGGATTCCCTTCGCTGAACTGAAAAAGGAAATGCCCATTTATAAAATATACTTTGCCGATGATGCCGGGACACAGCTCTATCTGAGTTCACAAAACGGTGAGGCCTTACAGTTCTCCAACAGAAGCGAACGCTTCTGGGCATGGCTGGGTGCCATTCCCCACTGGGTATACTTCACCTGGCTGCGGCAGGACACCGTCCTTTGGACTAAGACCGTCATCTGGCTCACAGCTCTGGGTTGTCTCATGGTCATTGCCGGCATTTGGGTGACCGTAGATGTATGGCGTAAGACGCACCGAAGCCGCCATCCCAAGTTCTCCCCCTACCGAAAAAGATGGTATCACTGGCACTACGTCAGCGGAATATTTTTCGGCATCTTCGTACTGACCTTCACCTTCAGCGGCATGATGTCTTTGGCAGACATTCCCGAATGGATTCATAAACCGGCACTGAAGAAAGGCAGTGCCACACGCACGCTCCATGCCCGTGCCCCACAACCGGAGGATTACCCCTTGGACTACCGCCGTGTCATAGCCGCCTATCCCCAAGCTTTGCAGATAGAGTGGCGCAACTTCCGCGAACATCCCTACTACATCGTAAAAGATAGAAAAAACGAGTATTACATCGATGCCGCCGACAGCCTGCCGCGTCCGTTACAACTCTCCGAAGAAGAAATCCTGAAAGGCGTGGAAAGCATTTATACCTCCCAGCGTGATTCTTCACAACATATCCCCGGCATACGTATCTCCCGGCTCGAACATTTCGAGACCTACTATCGCGACATGAGCAATATGTATCGCGGACGACCCCAGCTTCCCGTCTGGAAGATAACGGTGGACGACCCGGACCGGAGCGTCTATTACATTCACCCGGAAACGGGAATCATCCGCCATGTAGACACCTCCTCCCGCTGGAAATACTGGAGCTATACAGCCCTGCACCGCATGCGTCTGCCCGGTCTGAACTCCAATGCCACCCTGCGCAAGACTGTGCTTTGGGTATTGCTGCTTGGAGGTACAGCCGTTTGCATCACGGGTGTGGCGTTAAGTGTGAATTATATAAGAAGAAAATGTTGTAAAAGACAAAAACGCTATTAACGAGAATAAACTTGTATGAATAAGAAAAGACTTGGAATATTCCTCGGCAGCATAGCCCTATTGATTGTCTGCAGCTTTGCGGCCTATCAGTACTGGCTTGCTCCTACACGTATACTTATTATCAACGCAACCCTGGCACAAGCTGCCGACATTGCCCTGAACAATGACTGCGCCCGGATAGAAGTCACCTGCATAAAAAAAGAAGAGGTGAAGGACCTTTCCGGCTATGATGCCATCGTGATGTACAGCAGAGGGCTATACCTTGACGACGGCCAGATTGCCGAAGTGGAACGGGTGGGTGCCAGCGGAGTACCAGTCTTTACGAATACGTTACGAAATTTCACCCTCTCCCTCAATCACAATGTTACCAATGAACAACAGCATACGCTACGGGAGTATCTCAAGAACGGCAACAAGCACAACTACCGGAATGCCTTACTCTACCTGCGCCACATCGCCACTCCCCACCGGTGGGGACACCAGGATTACGAGCCTCCCATCCCATTGCTGGAGAACATGTTCTACCACCGCGAATACGGCCGCTACTTCAGTACTCCGCAAGAGGTGACCGCCTATCTGAAAGAAAAAAATCTCTACCATGAGGACGGACGCAACCTTGCCCTGATTTCCGGACTCAACTTTCCGATGGAAGGAAACCGTGCCCACGTAGATTCCCTCATCACGTGCTTGACACAAGCAGGCTTCAATGTCTATCCTTTCACAGCCGGAGGTCAACCGCGTGCCGATATGATACGTACCCTCCATCCCGATGCAGTAGTCTACCTGCCTATGGGACGGCTGGGCAATGACTCACTCATCAACTGGCTGCACCAGGAAAACATTCCTTTATTCATGCCCTTCCCGCTGATTCAGCCCCACGAGGAATGGCTGGACCCGGATACCCCCGTCAGCGGTGGCACACTGACCGCCCGTGTAGTGGTGCCTGAGATAGATGGAGGCATGCTACCCCTCTGCATCGCTACCCAAAACGAAAACAAACAAGGATACTATCTGTACACCGCTGAAAATGAACGGATAGATGCCGTAGTGGACCATATTACCAAGTACATGTCCTTGAGAGACATGTCCAACAAAGAAAAGCGCGTTGCTATCTGTTACTTCAAGACTCCGGGAAAAGACGCCCTGCTGGCAAGCGGTATGGAAGTGATTCCTTCACTCTATAACTTCTTGAAACGCCTGCGTTCGGAAGGGTACGACGTCAGTGGACTGCCTGCTACTGTAGAGGAGTTCGGCAAGCGGATACATCGTGACGGTGCCGTCATGGGTTCGTATGCCAAAGGAGCACAAGAACAGTTTTTGAAAACGGCACACCCGATATGGCTTTCTACCGAGCAATACGAACAATGGGCACACGAAGTACTCCTTCCCGAGAAATATCAGGAAGTGACAGACAGATATGGAGATGCGCCCGGCAATCTACTGGTAACAGAGGACAGTATTGCCATTGCCTGCCTGCAATTCGGCAATATCCTACTCTTCCCCCAGCCCCGCCCGGCATTGGGAGATGATGAGTTCAAACTGGTGCATGGAATGCCGGTAGCGCCGCCCCACAGCTACCTGGCTCCTTATCTGTATATGCAAAAAGGATTCAAGGCAGATGCAGTGATTCACTTCGGCACCCACGGCAACTTGGAATACACGCCCGGAAAGAATGTGGCACAGTCGCAGGCCGACTGGTCGGATGTACTGATTGGTAACCTCCCCCACTTCTATTTCTATACCACCGGAAACGTAGGCGAGGGTATCATTGCCAAACGCCGGACACATGCCGTACTGGTCACCCATCTCACTCCGCCCTACGTGGAGAGCGGTATGCGCCAACGCTATTCGGCCTTGCTCGAAGATATTCACAAAGTGCTGGACGAAGGTACCGAAAAACACCGAACCCTAGGAATAAGTATCAAAAAAGAAGCCATGCGTCTGGGACTGCATCGCGACCTCAACCTCGACTCCATCTCCAGTGACCCCTACACAACCAAGGAGTTGGAACGTCTGGATGCCTTCACCGAAGAGATAGCCAACGAAAAGATACTGGGTGCGTACTACACCATGAACGAGCCTTATTCTGACCGCGACCTGCTGACTACCACTCTCGCCGTCGCTGCCGACCCGCTGGCATACGAAACGGCCCGCAAGGACCGCGATAAAGGCAAAATCACCACAGAGCAGTTGCAAGACTTCACCTATATAGCCCACCACTACTTGCCTGCCGCCAGGAAAAGACTGACCGCCTTACTCCAGAATCCACCCAAGGATACTGCATCTGTAGCACCGGAGCTTCGCCCCGCCCTACTCTATCGCGAACAGTTGCTTGCCTCCCCCGTCAACGAACAGAATGCCATGGTGCGTGCACTCAGCGGAGGAACCGTATTCCCTGCGCCGGGAGGTGACCCCGTACTGAACCCGAACGTTCTGCCCACCGGACGCAACATGTACAGCATCAACGCCGAGAATACTCCCAACCCAAGGGCTTGGGAAGATGGAAAGCGATTGGCAGAAGCGACTTTAAAACAGTACATCAGCAAGCACGGCGAATATCCCCGGAAAGTAAGCTATACCTTCTGGGCAGGCGAATTCATCAATACGGAAGGAGCTACGCTGGCCCAGGTATTCTGGATGCTGGGAGTAGAACCCGTACGCGACGCCCAAGGCAGAGTGGTTGACCTGAAACTGGTGCCCAGTGAAGAACTGGGGCGTCCGCGCATCAATGTGCTGGTACAAGTGTCCGGACAGCTACGCGACATAGCCGGTTCCCGCTTGAAGTTACTGACCGATGCTATACGTCTGGCATCGGAAGCCGGAGATGAGACCTATCCCAACTATGTGGCATCGGGTACACTGTTGCAGGAAAAATTACTGGTGGAAAAGGGAACTTCCCCCAAACGTGCCCGTGAAATGTCTGTGATGCGTGTATTCGGACCGATCAACAGTGGATACAGTACCGGTATGATGGCCTATACCGAGCACAGCGGCTCGTGGGAAAGCGAAAAGGAGATAGCCGAAGGATACCTCAACAATATGGGTGCCTCTTATGGGGACGACGGAAATTGGGGAGACGTCCAGGAAGGTTTGTTTGCCTCGGCACTGTCCGAAACGGATGTTGTCATCCAGCCCCGTCAAAGTAACACATGGGGCCCCATCTCCCTGGATCATGTATACGAATTTACGGGTGGACTCTCGCTCACCGTCAAAACCGTGACCGGCAAGGAACCGGATGCCTATATGGCAGACTACCGCAACCGGACTAACCGCCGCATGCAGGATGCCAAAGAGGCCATTGCCGTAGAGACACGTTCCACCATCTTGAACCCTACCTTTATACAAGAGCGGATGAAAGGCGGGGAAGGTTCGGCGCAGATGTTCGGCGAAATCTTCCGCAACATCTTCGGCTGGCACGTCATGCGTCCGTCGGCCATGGACAAGGAACTGTTCAACGACTTGTACAGAATGTATATAAAGGACGAGAACAAGCTGGGCATTCAAGAGTATTTCCTCCGCGTCAATCCCGCCGCTTTTCAGACCATGACAGCCGTGATGCTGGAAAGTGCCCGCAAAGGTTACTGGAAAGCATCTGACGAGCAACTGAAAACCACCGCCTCACTGCATGCACAAATCACACGCGAGAAGGGTGCCGCCTGCACTGAGTTCGTTTGTGACAATGCCAAACTCCAATCGTTCGTTGCCGACCGGTTGGACAACAGTGAGAAACAGACCTATACCTGGAACATGAAGGAGGTACACGAAGCATCTGCAACCGATGGCAAGGATGTCGTACTGAAAGAACACAAACTGACTCCCGAACAAGCGGTACGTAAGAACAAAGTGAACGGACTGATTGCAGGTAGTCTTGTCGTCATAGTCTTCATCGGATTGGTTGTACTGTTGAAGAGAAGGAAAAAAGAATAAGAAACAGAGTATTATGGAATACGTCATTCATCTGTTAGCCCTATTCATCGCCCTCAGCTTTCTATTGAAAGTAGGGTTCTATCCCCGCTGGGGAATGTGGACGGCTGCCGCAGGCTGTGCCTTGTTTGCGTGGCTGGTGACTCCGTGGATGACGGAACAGTCCAAGACCGTGATGGCAGCTTTCTTTGCCTCCCGCCCGCAGATGCTGAACTTGTCGGTATGTGTCACCCTGGAAGCTGCCGTAATGATAACGTTCTGTTTCGACTGTTTCGCAGAAATGCGTACCCGCAACACGGCCTTCAAACAAGCGGTCACCCTCTTCCTGAAGCTATACCCCGGCATACTGATAGGCGGAGTAATCTGCTACGTCCTGGCGCTGCTGCTTTTCACTTTTCCCGGTCTTAATTTCGGCAGCCTCTCATGGATAGCAGCCGGTGTTACTTTCCTTGCAGTCTGTGCCGGGAGCCGTTTACTGCGATATGCTATCGGTGACAAGTCGCTGCGCTTGGAAGTACTGTTCATTGTTAATATTTTCATTGTCATATTGAGCATCATTGCTACGGGCTATTGAAATGAATTTAAGAATTAAAAACTAAAAAGATATATGGAAACAATCTCAAACACACTGTTCTGGATTTCAAACGGGCTGCTGGTTCCCGTCATAGTCCTGCTGCTGCTATTCTTTCTACGTGCCATTATCCTTGCGGGAGGTTTCTTCGGCGAGTTCTACCAGCGGATGAAATTACAGAAGCAATTCACTGAAACACTGGAGAACATCACCCCAGAGAATATAGACGGACTGCTGCAGCAACTCCCATCGGCAGGCAACTCCCCTCTCCTCCGCAGCTTGTCCAAATTGTCCGCACACCGGGACGACGCTGCCTACTGCGAACACCTGCTTGCCAACTATGAAGTGGAAGCCGAGAAGGAGTTGGGACGTTCGCGTACATTCATCAAACTGGGTCCCATGTTGGGACTGATGGGTACCCTCATCCCGATGGGCCCCGCACTGGTGGGCCTGGCACAAGGAGACATCTCTTCCATGGCCTACAATATGCAGGTGGCTTTTGCCACTACAGTGGTAGGGATGGTCATTGCTGCTGTCGGCGTCATCACCCTGCAAATGAAACAACGCTGGTATGCCCGCGAAATGAACGACTTGGAATATCTGTACAAAGTGATAAGCCGCCAAACGGCCGAAAAGGAATAACGGACTAACGATACGAAAACTATGAAGAGTAAGAGAAACAGATTACTGCACAGCGATTCGGACTCCGACCCCATGGGTACGGTAGCCAATCTTTTTGACGTAGCGATGGTCTTTGCCGTAGCCTTGATGGTGGCTCTCGTCTCCCGCTTCAATATGACGGAGATGTTTTCTAAAGAAGACTTCACCATGGTGAAGAATCCCGGAAAGGAAAATATGGAAATCATTACCAAAGAAGGGCAGGAAATCAAGAAATACACTCCCAGCGAAGACCAAAAGACCTCCGGTAAAAGAGGAAAGAAAGTGGGAGTTGCCTATCAGCTTGAAAATGGAGAGATTATCTATGTGCCGGAATAAGGGAATACAGTACCTATTAATAGCTATTTGGCCATCGCAGTATAACAACTATTAAGTATTTCACCCTCCGATAATGGTATGTACATTTGCAGCGTTATATAAAATAAAACAATATATGATAAAGCAAAGACTTCTCACAGCTCTCCTTATGGGAGGAATCATCGCCACCGGTGCCTATGCACAAGCAGAAAAAGGTGACAGCGACGATATGACCAAGAAAACTCACGAGTTGAACCCGGTCGTAGTAACGGGTACGGGTACACATCAGCGACTGAAGAACACTCCGTCTCCGGTATCGGTTATCACTGCCAACGAAATAAAGCGTGCCGGTATCACCGACTTCCAGCAGGCCTTGACCATGATGGTACCCTCGCTCTCCTTCCGTCCGAACGCGATGGGGTCCTATCTGATGATGAACGGACTCTCCAACAAGCACGTGCTGATATTGGTGAACGGACGCAAGGTCACGGGAGATATCACCGGTAACATCGACCTCAATCAGATTGACATGACCCGCATCAAGCGCATCGAGGTGCTGAACGGAGCCGCTTCTTCCCTTTATGGTTCGGATGCCATCGGCGGTGTAATCAATATCATTACCAACGAGCCTAAAGATGTGGTAGCCTTCAGCAGCAATAGCAGCTATACGAGAAAGAATCAATTCTCCCAAGGCTTGAATCTGGACATCGCCCAAGGAAAAATAGGGTCCTATACTTCCTATAAATACGACCACTCCGACGGTTGGCAAAACAGCCATCTGACAGAAGACGGAGAAGACATCATCGAAACGATTGCCCCGCTCTCCCTGGGCTACAGCTCGAATAACTTTTCGCAGAAGTTTACCTATGATGCTACGGAACAGCTTTCCTTCTATGCCAACGGTGGATACTACAACCGCGGACTCGAACGTCCGGTAGAACGCGAAGATATCACCGGCGGAAGCAAGTACAACACTACCTACGAAGGTTACAACTGGGGGGCAGGCGCCAAATACAAACTGAGTAAACGCAACGTTATCCAGTTTGACTATTCAGGAAACAATTACGCATCACGCTATAAATACCTGATAGAAAACAGCGGATACCTGCCCGGACAGTATGCGCTTACCAAGCTTCAGAAATTCCATGATGCCGAGTTGAAAGGTATCTTCGGTTTTACAACCAACAGCACTACGGTGTTCGGTGTGGACTATCGCCGTGAAGTGCTTCGCCGTCCCGACTCCGATTTGGACAAAAGTGTCTATACGACATCAGCCTACGGCCAGCATGAAGTGAAGCTATGGAACCATCTGACCGGTGTTGTGGGTGTACGCTACGACCATCACGAACAGACGGGCGGACGCTTCACCCCCAAAGTGGCAGCCATGTACAACATAAGCAACTTCAATGTACGTGCCACCTATGCTGCCGGATTCCGCGCTCCGGGAATTGACGAGCTCTACTACCACATGTTCAAGAAGACAATGGGTACACGGGCCACCATCTCATTGGGTAACGAGAACCTCGACCCCGAACGCAGCAACTATTACTCCATCAACATGGAATACCGTACCAACCGTTTCAGTGCTTCTGTCACCGGTTACCTGAACTATGTAAAGAACATGGTAACTTCCAAATCCACTAAATTCGATGACCTACCGGAAGCAGAGCAGAACCAGTTGCGTGAAGAGTTCCCCGAAATCAGTGACCTTTCATCCACGAAAAACCTAAGTGTCAAGAACTACTTCAATTTCGAGAAAGCTACCGTCAAAGGCTTTGAAGTGAACTTGAACGGCAATCTGTTCCCGGGCTTCACCCTGGCCGGAAACTATACCTACGCCTATGGACGCGGTCTGAACGAAGGAGGCGAATGGCAAAACATCGAACGCAGCATACGCCATACAGCCACCATCACCGGAAACTATACACACAGCTGGAGCGACTATACCTTGAACCTCAACCTGAACGGTCGTCTGCAAAGCAAAGTCTATTATCCGGGCGACGCGGACGGCAATGCTCCGGGCTACGGCATCTGGAACCTCAATACCCGCCATACCTTCGACGGCTTCCGCAACTTTGTCATCGAACCGGGCATCGGTATAGACAATATCTTCAACAAGAAAGACAACCGCCCGCTGAACAAGAACTTCGCCTTGTATTCTCCGGGACGTTCGGTAGTAATCAGCCTGGCACTCAGACTAAAATAATCTCTCCATAACGCATTTAGAAACAACAACAATTATGAGACATTTTTTCATCACTCTCTATTTACTCGGCATCAGCCTCTTCTCCTCCGCACAACAAGAGGAGAAGGTGGCTCTGCTCATCACCCATTATGGCAGTTCGGACCCTCAGACACGTGCCTTGACGCTCGACGTCGTGACCCGTGAGGCACAAGAAGCCTTTCCGCAGTTTACAGTACGCGAGGCATACATCTCGCCGATTGTACGAAAAAGACTTGCCAAGGAGGGTGTGTACAAAGACAGCCCTACGGATGCACTGCTGAAACTTCGCGCTGAAGGCTACCGGACCATCTACGTCCAGAGCACCACCTTGATAGAAGGCAGTGAGATGACCTCCGTCCGCAGGGATGCAGACAATCTCCGTCCCTTCTTCAAGGAGATAAGAGTGGGAAATCCCCTGCTCTACTCCGTCGAAGACTGCGAGAAGGTAATCGACATACTGACCGCCGAACAGCCGGAAAAGAAAGAAGACATTGTCTATGTGGGGCACGGCAACCAGCTACCCAGCACGGCTACTTACGCCATGCTCGACTTCATGATGAAAGCCCATGGACTGAAGAACTTCCACGTCAGCACCATTGAAGGATATCCTACCCTGGACGCAACCCTGCTGCAACTGAAAGAGACACGCCCCAAGAGCGTGACATTGGTTCCGTTGCTGTTGGTATGCGGCAACCATACCAAGGAAGACATTGCCGGCGTGTGGAAGACGGAACTTGAAAAGCAAGGCTATCAAGTGAATGTACGCATGCAGGGACTGGGCGAAAACAAAGCCATCCGCCAGCTCTATATGGAACACATCAAAGCCATGCTAAAAGATTGATAACCAGCAAGCGTAAAAGGGCTACACCTTTTACATACCAAGGCTACACCCTTTGCTCCGGATGGCTACACCATCCCGGACAAAGGGTGTAGCTCTTTTCAATGTACACAGATTACGGACATTTGTAACCATATTACGGATTCCTCCTCCTACGATATGGAACTTTCCGGATTATTCTCTACATTTGTACAAAACTAACAGGAACGTTTATGGAAGAAGTAATCAAGCTCAATGCTGTAGACCAATACAACAAGATGTTCGGTCTCGAAACCCTGCATCCGCTGGTCAGCGTAGTCGATTTGTCCGAAGCCACCGGATATCCCAGGCATTTCACCTTGAACTATGGCGTATACGCCCTTTTCCTCAAAAACACCAAATGCGGAGACATACGCTATGGAAAACAGTTTTACGATTACCAGGAAGGCACAGTAACCAGCTTCGCCCCGGGCCAGGTGACCGAGGTCAACATGCTGGAAGGTATGCAGCCCAGCGCCTCCGGCCTGCTGTTCCACCCCGACTTGATAAAAGGCACCTCGCTGGGACAGGGAATAAAGCAGTATTCCTTCTTTTCCTATTCCTCTACCGAGGCACTGCATTTGTCCGAAGACGAGAAAGAAATCTTCCTCGACTGTCTGAAGAAGATTAAGATGGAAATCCAACGCCCCATCGACAAGCACAGCAAGGGTCTGATTGCACGCAACATCGAACTGCTGCTGGACTACTGCATGCGTTTCTACGAACGCCAGTTCATCACCCGCTCGGCAGCCAACAAAGACATCCTGATGAAATTCGAAGCACTGATAGACGACTATTTCCAGAGCGACAAACCGCAGACCGAAGGACTGCCTTCCGTGAAATACTTCGCAGACAAAGTGTTCCTCTCCTCCAACTATTTCGGAGATTTGGTGAAGAAGGAAACCGGAAAGACGGCGCAGGAATATATCCAGAACAAAATCATCGACCTGGCCAAAGAAATGATTATAGGAAGCGGGAAGACAGTCAGCCAGATTGCCTATGAGCTGGGATACCAGTATTCGCAGCACTTCAACCGCGTGTTCAAGAAGAACGTAGGCTATACTCCGAGCGAATACCGGCACTTACAGGTTTAGACAATAAGGATTCACCACAGATTACGCGGATTAACACAGAGTTTTTTCGGTTTCATCAAATATAAGTTCTATCTTTGTATGCCAATAGAACATATGGATATGAAACACCCCAAAATAATTGTTGCCGGCATCGGACCGGGCAATGAATCGGATATAACTCCCGCCGTAATTTCCGCTTTGCAAGAATCAGATGTAGTGGTGGGATATAAGTATTATTTCCAATTTGTAATCCCTTATCTCCACCCCTCAACAACATGCATAGATACCGGCATGAAGCGTGAGCGCGCCCGTGCCGAGCAGGCTTTCGAGTTGGCAGAGCAGGGAAAGACGGTCTGCGTCATCAGTTCCGGGGATGCGGGCATTTATGGTATGACGCCGCTTGTCTACGAGATGAAGCGGGAAAGGAACAGCGACGTGGAAATCGTTTCGCTACCGGGCATCAGCGCTTTCCAAAAGGCAGCCTCACTGCTGGGAGCTCCCGTAGGACATGACTTCTGTGTCATCTCCCTTTCAGACCTGATGACTCCCTGGGAGCGTATTGAAAGGCGTATCACCGCAGCCGCTGCCGCCGACTTCGTGACGGCAGTCTACAACCCCAAAAGTGAAGGACGCTACTGGCAGCTTTACCGCTTGAAAGAACTCTTTCTGCAGGAAGGACGCTCACCGGAAACACCCGTGGGATATGTACGCCAGGCAGGACGCCCGGAACAAGCGGTACACATCACCACGCTGGGAGATTTCAATCCCGAAGAGGTGGATATGTTTACAGTCGTATTGATAGGCAACTCACAGTCCTACGAATGGAACGGAGCCTTCATCACTCCGCGCGGCTATTACCGGGACACGAATACCGAAGCCACGGGCATCGGGCAAGACATCATGATTCGCAGTTTCCGTACCATCGAAAAGGAACTGAAGAACAAACATATTCCCCTCGACCATAAATGGGCTTTACTCCATGCCATACATACCACCGCCGATTTTGAAATGGAGCATCTGCTGCACACGGACGAAGGTGCCGTAGCTTCCTTGTATCAAGCCATCGAGAAAGGCGAAATCAAGACCATTGTCACAGACGTCACGATGGCAGCCAGCGGTATCCGCAAAGGAGCTTTGCAGCGGCTGGGCGTAGAGGTGAAATGTTACCTTGGCGACCTGCGCACGGCGACGATGGCTGCAGAGAAAGGCATCACCCGTACCCAGGCAGGCATCCGCCTGGCTGTGGAGGAGCATCCCGATGCTTTCTTTGTATTCGGCAATGCACCTACGGCACTTATGGAACTCTGCGACCTGATACGTAAGGGCAAGGCACATCCGGCGGGCATTGTTGCCGCACCGGTAGGCTTTGTGCATGTGCAAGAGTCCAAACACATGGTGAAACCCTTTACGGAAATACCCAAGATTATCGTAGAAGGACGTAAGGGAGGCAGCAACTTGGCTGCCACGCTGGTGAACTCCGTGCTGTGCTACAACGATGCGGAGCAGTTGCGCCCGGGCAGGGATGTGTAAGTGAAAAGAGACATTCCATAACATTACTTGTTACGACCGATAACATTACTTGTTATGCCCCCTTACATTACTTGATATTTTCATAAGATTACTCATTGAATGAAACACAGATTTATAATCATAGGAATGGATGACAACCGTTCCCCCTTCTTTCCACCGGAAGCACTGGCACAGATACGGAAGGGGAAGGTCTTCTCCGGTGGCATACGGCATAAGGAGATTGTCGGTCCTCTGCTGCCTGCCGGGGCCGAATGGATTTCCATCACCGTACCGCTGGAGCGTGTCTTTTCCCGTTATGAAGAAATATTTACCCGCTTCGAAGAGACGGCTACGGACGACTCCATCATTGTATTCGCGTCCGGCGACCCGTTATTCTTCGGTTTTGCCAATACCATAAAGCGCAAGCTTCCCGAGGCAGACATTCTGCTCTATCCCGCTTTCAATTCCTTGCAGACATTGGCACACCGCCTCGTCATGCCGTATGACGACATGCGCACCGTCTCCCTGACAGGACGCCCGTGGCAGGAGTTCGACCGTGCCCTCATAGAGCGTGCCCCCAAAATAGGCATCCTCACCGACCGCGAACATACCCCGGTCACCATTGCCGCCCGCATGCTGGAATACGGGTACTCCCATTACACGCTATACATCGGCGAGCATCTCGGCAATCCCGAAAAGGAACGCATACGCCGGATGACACCCCAGGAAGCGGTTGCCGGTGACTTCGAACATCCCAACTGCCTGCTGCTTGTCAGCCATCCCGGACAATGCCGCACAAACTCCCTGCACGGCAACGTACAAGCCCCGGACTTTCCAGTCCGTCCTTTCGGCATTCCCGATGAAGAGTTTGCCCATCTTGACGGACGCGCCCGCATGATAACCAAGGCCCCCATCCGCCTGCTCACCCTGCAGGCATTGGAACTGAACCGCCGCCGCGTCTTCTGGGACATCGGTTTCTGTACCGGTTCCGTCTCCATCGAAGCCCGCCTGCAATTTCCTCATCTCGCCGTCATCTCCTTCGAGATACGCCCCGAAGGAAAAGAGCTGATGGACACCAACTCCCGCCGCTTCGGCGCACCGGGCATTACGGCGGTAACCGGAGATTTCCTGTACACCGACCTCACTCCCTTTGCCCGCCCCGATGCCGTCTTCATCGGTGGACACGGCGGACATCTGGAGGAAATGATAGAGAAAGTGAAACAAGTGTTGCACCCCGAAGGCTGCATCGTCTTCAACTCCGTATCGGCAGAAAGCAAGGAGGCGTTCTGCCGAGGAATCGAGCGGAACGGAATGGTGCTCCACCCTTCCACCCATATCGCCTTGAACGAATATAACCCCATTGAAATTATGAAAGCCACGCTTTCTTAAACATACCCATTATGAAAACAGCTATTATTCTAATCTCCGAAGCCGGTTTGAGCATAGCCCAATCACTGCTCAACGAACTTCCCGACTCCGAAATCTTCACCCTCAGGCACGAAGAGGGATGCACACATATAGAATCCGCCGGCAAATTCACAGCGGAAAACTTCAACCGCTATGATGCCTTTGTCTTCATTGGCGCCATGGGAATCTGTGTCCGCACCATCGCTCCTTGCGTGAAGAACAAATATACCGACCCTGCCGTGGTTTGCGTGGACAGTACCGGTAAATTTGCCATCTCCGTACTTTCCGGACACATCGGAGGAGCCAACGAACTGACCCACCAGGTAGCGAATATCCTCGGGGCCGAACCGGTAGTCACCACGCAAAGCGACTGCACCGGTCTATGGGGACTCGATACCCTGCCCCAACGTTTCGGGTGGTTTCCGGTCATCAACGCCGAGCCCTCCACCCTCCTGCTGGCAGAACTTGCCAAGACGCCCGAAGAGAAAAAAAGAGTATGCATGAACGAGCATATCAGCCTCTTCGTTTCCGGCAAGCCCACCGCCCTGCTGCTCACGGTGCGCAATGAAGGCACGGACTGGATGGAGGCGCACCTGCCGCCTCATGTAGAAGTATTCTACCGGGTGCAGGACATTAAACCTTCACGCTTCAAACTGATTCTGTGCGTATCTCCCCAAGTCCCCAACTTCCCGGAAATGCCTATGATATGCTACGTGCCCTGTGTCGTACACCTCGGCATCGGCCTTGCCCGGCTGGCAGGCCCCGTGCGGAAAGTGGAGAAAGAGATTATGAACACGCTGAAGGAATACGGCATCATGCCCCAAAGCATCGCCTCCATCTCCACGATTAAAGCCAAAAGTGACGAACCGGTAGTGAAAGCGCTCCAAAAGAAGTTCCCGGTCTACTTCTATACAGCCGAGGAACTGGCAGAGATAGAGGTGCCCCATCCCAGCAAAACCGTCATGAAGCACATGGGCACCCCCAGCGTCAGCGAAGCCGCCGCCTTGCTGAGTGCAAACAACTCCCGGCTGCTGGTGCCCAAGAAGAAAGGAGAGAACTATACCGTGGCCGCCGCCCTCGACATAAGAACTGTGCGCCAGGGCCACATCGAAATAGTGGGTGCCGGCCCGGGCGACCCGGACCTGGTTTCCGTACGCGGACGCCAAATGCTGGAACGCGCCGACCTCATTCTGTATGCCGGCAGTCTCGTTCCCAGGGAGCTGACTCTCTGTGCCAAGGCCGGAGCTACCGTACTCAGCTCCGCTTCCATGGATTTGGAGGAACAATTTGAAGTGATGAAGAAGTTCTATGACAAGGGAAAATTCATCGTACGCCTGCATACGGGTGACCCATGTATCTATGGTGCCATTCAGGAACAGATGAACTACTTTGACCAGCACGGTATGAGCTACCACATCACCCCCGGCATATCCTCCTTCCAGGCGGCGGCAGCTGCCTTGAAGTCGCAGTTCACCATTCCGGAAAAAGTGCAAAGCATCATCCTAACACGCGGCGAAGGACGCACGCCCATGCCCGAACGCGAAAAGCTACATCTCATGGCACGCTCACAAAGTACCATGTGCATCTTCCTCAGTGCAAGCATTGCGGAGCAGGTGCAGGAAGAACTGTTGCAGGAATATCCGGAAACTACCCCCGTAGCTGTCTGCTACCACTTGACATGGAAAGACGAACAAATATTCAAGGGGGAACTCAAAGACCTTGCCAGGATAGTGAAGGAAAATAACCTCACCTTGACAACCATGATTGTCGTAGGCGAAGCCATCGGCAACCGTGAAGGTCTGTCACGGCTCTATGCACACGAGTTCAAGCATCTGTACCGGAAATAAATCAACGATTAATCACCCATAAACATTCAAACATGATATTAATATTTGGCGGAACCACCGAAGGACGCATAGCCATCCAAACCCTTGAAGAAGCCGGAAAAACTTTCTACTATTCTACCAAAGGGGATGAGCAGGACGTACTTCTGCATAATGGCATCCGCCTGCAAGGCGCGATGGATGCAATAGAAATAGAAACATTCTGTGCACAGCATCACATAAAGCTGCTGATAGACGCCGCACACCCCTTTGCCACACAGTTGCATGAGACTCTGGAACAAGTCTCCGTGAAATCGAATATCCCCGTCATCCGTTTCGAGCGTATCTTCCCGGAACGCGATGAAGAACACATCACCTGGTGCAGGGATTATGATGATGCCATCGAGAAGATACAGAAAGAAAAGATTTTCATCTTACTTGCACTGACCGGCGTACAGACCATAGGTAAGCTGAAGCCTTTGTGGCAGAATGCTTGCTGTTACTTCCGCATCCTCGACCGTGACAGCTCGCGCAAGCTCGCCCGGGAACAGGGCTTCTCCGAGAAGAACCTCTACTACTACACGCCCGGAGAAGACGAGCAAGTCCTAATGAAACAGCTTCATCCCGAAGCCATCCTCCTCAAGGAAAGCGGGATATCCGGCGGATTCTGCGAGAAGGTGGAAGCTGCCCGGCAACTGGGTATACGCATCTTTGCCATCCGCCGTCCCGAGACATCCGGCAAGTTTATCTGTGTAAACGGCGAGCATGGCCTGCGCCGCATAGTCGAGAAACATTTACCCGACTTCTTCCCCCTGCGCAGCGGACTGACCACCGGAACATGTGCCGCTGCTGCTGCCGTAGCCGCCACCTGGGATGTATTCAATATCTACTTCAAAAAGCGTCCTACGGAATTTCCGGTAGTCCTTCCCAACGGAGAAACCATCCAGGTTCCCGTAGAGCCTCAGCACCATACTCCCCACTCCGACCTTCTGGAAAACGGTGACGGCATGTTCGAGACAAGCGCTACCGTCATCAAGGATGCCGGCGACGACCCGGACATCACCAACGGGATGAAAGTTGTGGCCAATATAGCCATACCTTTCCGCATAGACGACCCGCTGCCGGAAGACACTCCCCAGGACGACTACAACATCATCGTCTGCGGCGGCGAAGGCGTAGGTGTCGTCACCATGCCCGGTCTGGGACTTGAGCTCGGTAGCTCTGCCATCAACGATACCCCGCGCGAAATGATAAAGAAGAACGTCAAGCTATGGCTTGAACGCCTCCATATTGCCAAACAGCCCAATCCTATTCTCATTACCATCTCCATCCCCGGTGGAGAAGAGATAGCCAAACGCACCTTCAATCCCCGCCTCGGTATCGAAGGAGGCATTTCCATTATCGGGACCTCCGGCATCGTGAAGCCATTCTCCTCGGAAGCCTTCGTCAATTCCATCCGGAAGTCCATGGAAGTGGCAAAGGCAACCCGGAGCCCTCGTATCGTCATCAGCTCCGGCGCAAAGAGCGAACGTTTCATCAAGGCGTATTATCCCGACCTCCCCACCCAGGCTTTCGTGCATTACGGCAACTTTATCGGCGAAACCTTGAAAATAGCAGCCGAAGAGCAAGTACCGCACGTCACCCTCGGCGTGATGATGGGAAAGGCCGTGAAACTGGCCGAAGGCAATCTGGATACCCACAGCAAGAAAGTGACCATGAATAAGGAATTCATTCAAGACCTGGCACGCCAGACGGGATGCAGCGAAGAAACACTTGCCGCCATCGGACAGATGAACCTGGCGCGCGAACTCTGGGACATCATTCCCGAAGAGCTGCTGGAAAAGTTTGGCAAGGCACTGATTGAGCTCTGTCACCGGCACTGTGCCCCCTTACTGCCCAATGGCGAACTAACAATATTACTCATAACCGAAAACGGAAAAATTTACTCATGAAGAAGAAGATAATCATTACCGTCTGTATGGCAATGACCGTACTGACCGGCCTGGCACAAAAACCGCTGTCCTTTCATGCAAAAGCAGGAATCGGTACCTCCCATTTTCATGGAAAACACTCCAGCAGTGACACCCAAATAGCTTACAAAGCTGGTGTCGGTGCAGAATATGTCCTCAACAAGACCTGGGTGCTGCAATCCGCATTGGAGTTTGTGTCCATCGGCGGTAAAGACGAGATAAGCCACATCGGCAAGGCCAAAATGCATGAACTGTATCTGCAAATCCCCCTCATGATAGCGGCCCGCCTCCATCTGGGCAGGGATTATCATGCCTCGCTGAGCGTCGGCCCTTATGCGGCCATAGGCGTGGCAGGCAAGACCTCCGGCGAGACCTACGATTATAGCAGCAGCAGTATGCAGGGAGGATACCAGTTCAAGATAGACACTTTCGGCAGCATGGTAGACGGGAAAATGGGTAACAACCGTTTCGATGCAGGTATTGCCCTGGGACTTACTTTTGAATACAGAAGATTCATCATCGGTGCAGAGACACAAGTGGGACTGGTAAAAGTCAATGAGCAGATAAACCAGATGATAGGTCATTCGGAAGAAGGAGGATATTTTCCCAAGAACTTCGCCGCATTCTTTACGCTGGGGTACCGGTTCTGGTAAGGGAACATTTTGCCATACAGAGTTGTTTAGTATACAAACAGATACTCAACAATATAAACTGAATAATATGGCAAAAAGAATTCCTATCCTGCTGGCAGCAATGACAGCCCTCACCTTCGCCCCTCAAACAGCAGAGGCATGTACCGGTATCACCCTGACGGCCAAAGACAATGCGCACGTCGTAGCCCGCACCATTGAATGGGGAGGCAGTGAGCTGAACAGCCAGTACGTCATCGTACCGCGCGGTTATTCGCAACAATCACTGACACCAGGAGGCAGTCTGTCCGGCATGGAGTTCACCTCACGCTATGGCTACGTAGGCCTGGCAGTGGAGCAAAAGGAGTTCGTGGCCGAAGGTCTGAATGAAGCCGGGCTCTCCGCCGGGCTGTTCTACTTTCCCGGATATGGCAAATATGAGGAGTACGACCCCACACGAAAAGCGTCGAGCATAGCCGATTTACAATTGGTATCATGGCTGTTGGGAAGCTTTTCTACTGTGGACGAGGTAAAGGAAGCTATTGAAAATGTAACGGTCATAGCCATTGACCCACGCGCCTCCACCGTACATTGGCGGATTGCAGACAAGACCGGCCGCCAACTGGTATTGGAGTTCATCGACGGACAGCCCCGTTTCTATGAAAACAAACTGGGAGTATTGACAAACTCCCCCGGCTTTGACTGGCAGATGACCAACTTAAACAATTATGTGAACCTCTACCCGGGCAGTGCCGAAAGCAAATCGCTGGGCAATGTAACTATAGCCCCTTTCGGTTCGGGAAGCGGCTTTTGGGGAATTCCGGGAGATGTGACTCCCCCTTCCCGCTTTATCCGTGCCGCTTTCTACCAGACTTCTACACCACCACAGAATACCGCACAGGAAACCGTTCTCCAATGTTTTCAGATACTGAATAACTTTGATATACCCGTAGGCATCGAGTTTCCCCTCGGCCAGGTTCCTGCCAATATTCCAAGTGCCACCCAATGGACATCGGCCACAGATATGACAAACGGTATCATCTACTATCGCACCATGTACAACAGTACAATCAGAAGCATTGATTTGAGACAGATAGACTTCGGGCGCATCGAGTACCATGCAGCTCCCCTCGATAAAGTAAAGCGGCAACCGATAGTTCCCGTGAAAATTGAATAGGGACGCAGAAACTTCAAGATTGCCGCTGTTGCAGTTGTTCCGCCTCCTTCCTCTTCATCTCCGCCAGCACCCCGCAGGTCAATGGAATGGCGAGGAAGAAGGTCAGCATGTCCGACGCCGCCTGGCACATTTCCACCCCTTTCAGTCCTAAGAAATAAGGAAGAATGAAGATGAGGGGGATGAAGAACAGCCCTTGACGGGCAGAAGAAAGTATCGTAGCGCGTACGGGCTTGCGGATAGTCTGCAGCATCATGTTGCTGACCACAATCCATGCACCCAACGGATAGGTGATGAACTGCCAGCGCAATGCTGCCGCACCGGTAGCTACAACAGCAGGGTCTCCCTTGCGGAAGATGGAGACAATCTCCTCGGCATATCCCATACCTGCCACCGCACAAACCAGCAAAAAGAAAAAGCCTACCTTCACACAGAACCAGAATCCTTGGCGCACTCTGGCATACAGCCCGGCACCATAATTGAATCCACATACCGGTTGGAAGCCTTGCCCGAAACCAATTAGGAAAGCATTGATAAACATAGAGATACGCGTCACAATGGACATCCCTGCAATAGCTGCGTCACCATATGCACCGGCCGCCACGTTCAGCAAAATGGTTGCCACGCTTGCCAGTCCCTGCCGGGTGAGTGACGGAGTTCCACCCCCAATAATTTCCTTGATGAAAGCCAGTGTAGGCGTAAAGTTTCTGTAACGTATACGTATATTTCCTCCTCTGCGCCCCATATATAGCAAAAGGATGAAACTACATATCTGGCTGACTACTGTGGCCAGTGCGGCACCGGATATGCCCATATCGCATACAAAAATCAGGATAGGATCGAGCACTACGTTGATGACCGCCCCGCTCACAATCCCCACCATGGCATACGCCGCATTACCTTGAAAACGTATTTGGTTATTCAGCACCAATGAGGCGGTCATAAAAGGAGTACCCAGCAGAATGATTCCCAAATAGCGCTCCGTATACGGAAGAATAGTAGGCGTCGACCCCAAAGCAAGGGAAAGCGGTGTAAGGAACAGCAATCCCAGCACAGCCAGAGCCGCTCCGATAAACAAGGCAAAAAAGAAGCCGGTGGATGCCATCTTCTCGGCACTCTCCGTTTCCTGCGCCCCCAACTTACGGGAGATGTAGTTCCCCGAACCATGACCGAAGAAGAATCCCACAGCCTGGATAATGGACATCACAGAAAACACGATACCTACGGCAGCCGTAGACTGGGTATTTATTTTACCCACAAAATAGGTATCTGCCATGTTGTAGAAGGACGTCACCAGCATGCTGATGATGGTCGGCACAGCCAATGACGTAATCAGCCGGGGGACCGGAGTCGTCGTTAAGTGGACATAATTATCCTTTGCAGAATGGTGCATCATAGGGAATGGAATGACAAGACTATTTGCAGCAATTCCTCAATGGAGTACACCGTTACCGGCTCCTTGCCCGGTCGATGGAATACGAAGCTACCGTCTCCCTTCAAATCTCCGGTTTCGATATAAATCTCCGATTCAACATTCCGGTTTGCCAGAATCCCGTTTCTCTGGAGTGCCTTGCGCACCATGGCATACTTCTGCCCGTGACCCGCCAAGCGTATCTGGGAGGTATATTCATTGGCTACCCTGAACAGTCCCGTTTCCAAATCAAAGGCAATACCCTTACGGGCAAAGAAGTTGCTCAGGCTGCCGTTCAACGAAAGGTCCTCGGGCGTACCGATAGTTACGCCGTTCACCTTGTCCATCAGCCATATTTTGTCCGCTATCTGCAGGGCCAGTTCCAGGTCGTGAGTAGAAAGGAAAATCGTCTTGTCCGTTTGCCGGCTGAGCTGGTGAAGCAGTTGCATCATCTCTACTTTACTGGGAAAATCAAGGAAAGCTGTCGGTTCATCCAGATAGATGACGGGAGTTTCCTGGGCGAGCGCCTTGGCTATCATCACCTTCTGCCGTTCACCGTCACTCAGCGTATGCACCATGCGGTGTGCCAGATGGGGAATGCCTACCAGGGCGATGGATTTGTCCACCACAGTCTTGTCCTCTTTCGAAAGAGTTCCCCAGAAACCGGTGTAGGGGCTACGCCCCAGACCTATCAGTTCTACGACGGACATATTGCGTATATCGCACTTCTCTGTCAGCACCACACTAATGACGCGCGAAAGCTGCTTGTCGGTATAGTCCCCAATCTCTTTTCCTTCAATAAATATGTTTCCGCCAAGTTTCGGCTGGAAGGCGGACAACGTACGGAGCAGCGTGGACTTCCCCACTCCATTAGCTCCCAACAAGCAAGTCAGCTCACCACTGTTAATTCCGGCGCAAATGCCGTCTGCCACCACTTTCACATCCCCCTTACCGGGGTAACCGATGGAAAGATTCTCTATATGTATGGTTTCCTTATTCATTCAATTCTCCTTTCCGTTTTCTAAAAAGTACAGAAGCCACTACCGGCGCACCTACCAGTGCCGTCACCGAGTTGACCGGCAAAGCTCCCTCGAAGCCGGGCATACGGGCTATCAGATTGCAGACCAATGCCAGGGAAGCGCCTACCAGCAATGTGGCAGGCATCAACACCCGATGGTCCGAAGAGTGGAAGATGGCACGGCACAGATGGGGAACCGCCAATCCAATAAACATAATCGGACCGCAATAGGCCGTTACAATAGCCACCAGCACACCGGAGCATGAGATAACCAGCAGGCGTGCCCGCTTGATGTTCAGTCCCAGATTGCGTGCATAGCCATCGCCCAGCAGCAACAGATTCATCGTCTTTATCAGCAGGAAGGACAACGGAAGCAGCACAGCCATGATGCAGACAAACAGCACCATCTGGTCGCCCGAAACACGGGCAAAGCTACCCAATCCCCAAATGACATATGCACGTATATCTTCCTCCACACTGAAATATTTCAATACGCCGATGACGGCACTTGCCACATAGCCTATCATCACACCGATTATCAGCAGCGTCACGTTGCCCTTCACCTTCTGGGAGACATAGACAATGAGCGCCATCACAGCCAGCGCACCGATAATGGCGGCAACCGACAAGGCAACCTCGCCCATATACCCCAAACGGCTCAATGCCACACCGCCCATCGCCCCGGACAGCAATACCACACAAGCCACACCCAGGCTGGCACCTGAACTGATGCCCAATACCGAAGGCCCTGCCAGCGGATTGCGGAACACCGTCTGCATCTGCAGACCGCTGACTGACAGCCCTGCTCCCGCCACCAATGCCGTCAACGCTTGGGGCACGCGGGACTTCCAGATAATATTCTGCCAAATAACGGATTCATCCGTATTTCCCCACAATATGTTCCACACGGAGCGCAGAGGAATGTGAACCGACCCCAAAAGCAGGTTCAGCAGGAAAAAAAGAAAGATAGATGCCAGTGTCAGCAACATCAACGGAAGTACGGGTCTTTTTATCATTTCAGCAGTTCGTAGTAAGTCGGTTTATAGTCAGGCAACAAATCGGGATGGAAAGCATGTATCAAGTCTTCCAATACAATTTCGGGCTGCATGGGCATACTTTCGTAGAAGGGTTTCTCACGCATGTTGCAGTATACCACTCCCTTCTCACGAAACGCACGGAAGTCGGCATAACGCGGGTCGAGGGACTTCAAGGCATCATACGTGAATGTCCCGTCATAGCTGTTGACAATGCGCCAATAGTCGGCACTCTCCGCCTGGCTATATACGGTTTCAAAATCCAGCGTGACACCTCCCGAACGAGGGTCGTCTTTCAAGAAATAATCCGCACCGGCATCACGGAACAGTTCGGCAAGAAAGCTCTTTCCTCCCACTGCATACCAGTTGCCGCCCCGTATCTCGCCGCTGAATACCACCGGACGCTTCTTCACGTTGGCAGCCAGTTCCTTCAATTCGTTATAGCGCTTCTCTATCGCAGCAAACTTTTCATTCGCCTCCACTTCCTGGCCAATGAACATGCCGATGAATTTTATCCATTCAGCCTGCCCCAACGGAGTCATCTCCTTATATCCCAAATGGGGAACCAGTGGAATACCGATTTCCCGCATGGCATCATATCCGCCCCGCTTGAAAGGAGAGATAAAGATAACATCCGGATTCATGCTCATTATCACTTCATTATCAAAGTTCCCTTCGATACCAATCTTCACAGTCTCGCCGGACTTCAAACGTTCGTTCATCTCCTTGTTGAAGAGATGGCGCGTACTGGTGATGCCCACCACATAATCGCAGGCATCCAGACGGATGAAGTTGGAAAGTTGCAGAGATGTCATACACATGACGTGCTCCACCGGCGTTTCTATCACCGTATAATCATCTGGTACACCGGCGGGCTTTATGCCTTTCGGTACCAGTGCGTAATGGAAGGTGTTGCTGTTTTCTTTCTGAGGGTCGTGTATATCTACCAAGCGGACATGGTCCGGCAAGTACTTCACCGTATAGCCTTTGGCATAAAGCGGGACAATGGCAGCCGCCGTATCTGTCGCGACCGGCAAATGGCTCGTTTCTGAAGAGGATGCTGTAGAAGTCTGTTTTGATTTTGAACCGCAAGAGGTTACACATAAAATGCACAGCAGTGCAATGCCTATGGCAGATATCCGGGTCATGATTATTGGGGTTTATGGAATTCGGGCACAATATTCGTCATTTTTGGGGAGATACGCAAATGCTCTTCCTGCAAATTGACGGATATTGTGTCTAAATAATCTTTAAAAGCCCATCAAGTCATTCAGTGCTTCGCTCATGCTGGGATGTGTAAAGACAAAATCACGGAGGAAGGTATATTCCTGCCCGGTCTTCATGGCCATTGCCACCAGGTTGATGACCTCGCTCGATTCCGGACCAAACAGCGTACATCCCACTATCTTGTCCGTATCGGCGTCCACCACCACCTTGAACAATCCGTTCGTATCGCCCAAAGTCCTGGCACGCGGAATGGCGGCTACCGGCAGCTTGTTGACCTTTATATTCAATCCCTTCTTGCGTGCTTCCGCTTCGCTCAGCCCGATGCGTGAAAGCGGCGGGTCGATGAATACCGAATAGCTCACCGGGTCACGGTCGGACACCTTGCGTTCTCCCGCCCCGAAAAGGTCTTCGCGCAGAATGCGGTAATCATCCAAAGAAATGTAGGTAAACTGCAAACCGCCCTTTACATCACCGATAGCATGTATCTTGGGGTTGGTAGTCTGCAAATAGTCGTCCACCACAATGGCACCGCGCTCATTCACCTCTACACCTGCCGCCGCCAGATTCAAGCCAGCCGTATTCGGACGCCGGCCGGTAGCCAGCAGGATGGCATCTGCGTGTAACTGATGTTCCTCTCCCGTGACCGCATCCCGGTAAATGACGTCAGAGTCTTTCACGGACTGCACGCGTGCATTCAGCCTGAAAACGATTCCTTTCTGTTCCAATACCTCCCGGACACTGTCCGCAATGTCCCGGTCCTCCCGGGATATCAGTTCGGAAGAGCCCTCGAGCACCGTGACTTGCGAACCGAATGAAGCATACATGGAAGCAAATTCTAGTCCGATGTATCCCCCGCCTACAATGACGAGCTGTACCGGCAGCTCAGTCAGTTCCATAATGGAGGTGCTGGTATATACCCGTGGGTTACCTTGTATCCCCTCTATCGGTGGAATGACGGTTTCGGCACCCGTATTGATGAATATCCGGGGAGCTTGCAATTGTAATGTCCCTTCCGCCATCCCAACTTCCACCACATCCGGACCTGCAAAGGAGCCGATACCCGTATAGACCGTTATATGAGGATTGTCGGCCAGATTGTGATAGTTCTTCTGACGCAGGAAAGAGACGACCTCTTCCTTCCTTGCAATGGACTGACGATAGTATGCCTTCTTGACCTCCCAAGAAGCGTCTTTGTCCGCATGCTTTGCCGCATGCACCAATGTTTTTGTGGGAATGCAACCGATATTGATACATGTCCCTCCGTACATCTTTTCCGAACGCTCCACTACGGCAACGTCCAGCTTCCGTTTTGCCAACTCGGCAGCCAGCGTCTTTCCGCCTTTGCCGAATCCGATGATAATGGCATCATACTGTTTCATACGTCTATTTCCTTAATTGGTTCAATACTCTTTTTGCACTGTCAGACAGTACGACAATGGCACCGGCAAGAATGGCCGTATCCTTGATGACCAAGCGCCCTGCCCCCGTCAGCAACGGAAAGCCGTGCTCCCCGCTTCCCAAGTCGGGCACCCACACCTCAGGGGTTGTCACCAGGAAAGAGAGGGTACCCATCGTCATGACAATGGCAAGTGCGGCTCCCGCCAGTCCGATTTTCGGAGAGAATATCCCCAGAAATGTCAGGATGCCGATGGCCATAATCAGAATGCCCAGACCGTGGGAGAAACCATACGTATTGTTCTCCACGTGCCACTGATGTTTCGCCTCATTGAACTCGCCCTCTTTCAGCTTATACTCCTTGTACTCCGGGGCACTCTTTGTATAAAAGAAGCTCATGAACGGGCTGTTCGCCACAAAAGGGACAATCCCTTCAGCCTCATAATTCCAGAATTTCAACCCACCAATCCATACGAAAATAACCAGGATGGCTACACGAATCAAATTAACACCCAACTTTTGAGTGGAAGCGGCCAGCGTCAACGCAGCCATAAACAAGTTTTGCAATTTCGTTTTCATCTTTGTTCTACTTTTTAAATGGTTTCAGTAATATGACTTGATTTTTGTTTTTGCAAAGTTCCTTGTTTTCCACCACGTACGAAATGGCAATTATTCCGCAACAGTTGGCAATTCTTCCCGTTTCACTCTTTTCCGGTAGTCCGAGACACTCTCGCCGGTCATTTTCTTGAAAAAACGGCTGAACGCGGACAAGTCTTCGAAGCCCAGAATGGAGCTGATTTCCTTAGCGCTTTTGTGGGTATACAGCAGCAATCTCATGGCTTCTGCCTCAATGCGGTCATGAATCACCCGTAAAGGGGAAGGCAACCCGCAGGTCGAGAACAGATTGGAAAGTGTCTTGGGAGAACGGCAAAGAATATCGGCATAATCCTGCACTTGCTTCTTCTCCTTGAAATGCCGGTCCACTAATACGTAATACTGCCGGATGATGTCAAACGTCTTTTCCTTCTCCTGCCCCACCCCAAAACGCTGGCGCGCAATGCGTGTGCAGGTAATGATGAAACGTTTCAAGACAATCCGCAGCATCTCCTCCTGCAGGTTGTCATGGATGACCGATTCCTGCCGGAAAATGCGGACTATGTCATGCAAGTTGGAAGACTGCCCGGCAGAAAGTGCCAGTTTCATCACCTTGGAAGAGCCATAAAAAAGGAATCCATTGCAAGAGACCTCGTTGTCATGTCCATAGATGCAATAAAAATTGCTGTTGAATACAAACGTCAGGTATTCACCGTCCACCTCTTTTACCTCCAGGTGATGCAACGGGGTCAAGGTCACGATTTCATCCTTTTCCAGGCGCATGGGGATATGGTCTATTTCCAGAGTCAGCGTACCGCTCTGTACCCAAATGAATTTATACAGAGTCTTGTCACGTTGCAGCGACGCACGCTCATGGTAGCTGGAAGTCATGGCTATGTTGCCATTCAAGCGGGTGTTCAGTTGATAATCCATAAAAAACAGATTGTTTTAGTAAATAACAAAGATAGCGAATATCTTGTTTGCTACTGATTATTTCCCCACTTTTGTAGCCGTTTTGCTGTTCTTTAATTTTTAACCTTTAATGTCTTCATGCAAATGTTCCCCGTCATATTTGTATCTCTCGGTCCCGGCGAACCGGAACTGATTACCGTAAAAGGCTTGAAAGCCCTGCAGACAGCCGACTGTATATTCTGTCCCGAGACACTGGCCAAAGATGGAAACAGAGTTTCACGCGCAGCCGACATCCTATTGCAACTCGACATTCCGGAAAACACGGTGCACCGCTTTCCACTCCCCATGAGCAAACAGCGCGAAAAAGCCCTGAGCGCCTACGACGAGGTCTATATGGAGAGCTCCACCCTCCGGCAACAAGGAAAGAAGGTCTGTATCGTTGCCGAAGGAGATGCCGGATTCTACTCTTCCATACATTATGTATATGACAAACTGCAGGCAGACGGCATCCCCGTGAAGCACATCCCCGGTATCCCCGCCTTCATTGCCGCCGGCGCACTGGGCGGGCTCCATGTGGCCAGCCAGGAAGAGCGGCTGACGGTGATACCCGGCATTACTACGACAGAAGAGATAGAGAAACTGACAAGCGAAAACAGTGCGGTTGTCATCATGAAGCTGTCCAGATGCACCGATGAGATTCACCGCTGCATCTGCCTGCATCCCGAATACCGGTATCACTATTTTGAGAATGTAGGCACTCCGGAAGAGAAGTATATCAATGACAGCAAGCGGATAGCGACCATCCGCTTCCCCTATTTTTCCCTGCTTATCATTCGTACAGAGACCTTTTGAGCCCGATTTAATACAATTTCGCACGCCATAGGCATTATTTTAATGAAAATGGGTTACCTTTGCGCCGTTGAAATATAAAAAAGATAAGAACATGAAGAAAGTCGTTTTTTATATGATGCTGCTGGTTATGAGCATCGGTTATGCCTATGCACAAGGAAAGGCAGACATCAAATTCGAACAGACCACCCACAACTTCGGCACATTCTCCGAAAACAGTCCTGTGGTCAGCTACACCTTTAAGTTTACGAACGTAGGCGATGCTCCGCTTGTCATCCATCAGGCTGTAGCTTCCTGCGGATGTACCGTTCCCGAATATTCACAAGAACCGATAGCACCGGGAAAGACTGGAACAGTGAAAGTAACTTATAATGGAACCGGAAGATACCCCGGACACTTCAAGAAATCCATTACCCTGCGCACCAATGCCAAAACGGAAATCATGCGATTATTTATCGAAGGGGACATGACCGCTAAAGATGCCAAATAAGCATTTTACCATACAGAATTAAGGAGATTTTTTTAAATCTCCTTTTTTTTTGCTTTCTTTGAAGTCTATTAAAGAAAAACATAAAACTACAAAACCTATGAAACAAGAAGAAGAACCTATTACCGGACTACCGGAAAATGCGTTCCGTGAATTGAAACCGGGAGAAGTGTACAACCCTCTGATGAGCCCGGATAAGAAGTATTCAGAAGTAAATGCCTGGTCGGTGACATGGGGTATTCTGATGGCCATCCTCTTTTCGGCCGCAGCCGCCTATCTGGGGCTGAAGGTGGGACAAGTATTCGAAGCCGCCATCCCCATCGCCATCATTGCCGTCGGCGTATCGGGTGCCGCCAAACGCAAAAACGCATTGGGCGAAAACGTCATTATCCAGTCTATCGGTGCCAGCTCGGGCGTCATCGTGGCAGGTGCCATCTTCACCCTTCCGGCACTCTATATTCTCCAAGAGACCTATCCGAAAGAAATCACCGTCACCTTTGCACAAGTCTTTATCAGTTCCCTGCTGGGAGGTGTGCTGGGTATTCTCTTCCTTATCCCCTTCCGCAAATATTTCGTGAGCGACATGCACGGCAAGTATCCCTTCCCCGAGGCAACAGCCACCACACAAGTGCTCGTCTCCGGTGAAAAGGGCGGCAGCCAGGCAAAACCATTACTCATGGCTGGTATTATCGGAGGTCTATACGACTTCATCGTGGCAACCTTCGGCTGGTGGAACGAGAATTTCACTACCCGCGTATGCGGCTTCGGCGAAATGCTGGCCGAGAAAGCCAAGCTGGTATTCAAGGTTAATACGGGTGCTGCCGTGCTCGGTCTGGGCTATATCGTAGGACTGAAATACGCGTCCATCATCTGTGCCGGTTCACTGGCCGTATGGTGGATTATCATCCCCGGCATGTCCATGATTTGGGGAGACTCCGTACTGAACCAATGGAACCCCGAAATCACGGCAACCGTAGGCGCCATGGCTCCGGAAGAAATCTTCAAATACTACGCCAAGAGCATCGGTATCGGTGGTATAGCCATGGCAGGCATCATCGGCATTATCAAGTCCTGGGGCATCATCAAGAGCGCTGTAGGACTGGCTGCCAAGGAAATGGGAGGTAAGTCCAACGTGGAAGCCAGTGTGAAACGCACACAGCGGGACATCTCTATGAAGATTATCGCCATCGGTTCCATCATCACGCTGCTGCTGGTTGTTCTCTTCTTCTACTTCGATGTGATGCAGGGCAACTTGACACATACCATTGTAGCTATCCTGCTTGTTGCAGGTATCGCTTTCCTGTTCACCACCGTGGCAGCCAATGCCATTGCGATTGTGGGCACAAACCCCGTATCCGGAATGACGCTGATGACATTAATCCTGGCATCCGTAGTCATGGTAGCCGTAGGGCTGAAAGGTCCCGAAGGGATGGTTGCGGCACTGGTGATGGGCGGTGTTGTATGTACGGCACTGTCCATGGCGGGAGGCTTCATCACAGACTTGAAAATCGGTTACTGGCTGGGTAGCACGCCTGCCAAGCAGGAGACCTGGAAGTTCCTCGGAACCATCGTTTCTGCCGCTACTGTAGGTGGTGTAATGATTATCCTAAACAAGACATACGGTTTCACCAGCGGACAGCTGGCCGCTCCGCAAGCCAATGCCATGGCGGCCGTTATCGAACCGTTGATGAACGGTGTGGGTGCGCCCTGGCCGCTCTACGGTATCGGTGCAGTGCTGGCCATCATCCTCAATTTCTGCAAGATTCCCGCACTGGCATTTGCATTGGGTATGTTCATCCCATTGGAACTGAATGTTCCGTTGGTAGTGGGCGGTGCCATCAACTGGTACGTGACCAGCCGCAGCAAGGATGCCGCTCTCAATGCCGAACGCGGGGAGAAAGGTACCCTGCTTGCCTCCGGTTTCATTGCCGGCGGTGCATTGATGGGTGTGGCAAGTGCTGCCATGCGTTTCGGAGGAATCAACCTCGTAAACGATGCATGGTTGCAGAACACCTGGTCCGAAGTGCTGGCGCTGGGTGCTTATGCCATTCTGATATTCTACCTCATCAAAGCTTCCATGAAAACCAAATAACTTTTAAATACCAAGAACATGAAAAAGATTCTACTTTTATCTTTTCTATTTGCAGCGACCATGTTATCTGCACAAAAGCCCGTTGAGCTGCCCCTATGGCCCAACGGTGCCCCCAATAACAACGAACTGACCAATTCCGGACAGAACCATAACAACGAATGGGTGTCCGATGTCACCACCCCTACCCTTACGGTGTACCCTGCCTCCCACCCCAACGGCATGGCCATCATCATGTGTCCGGGAGGCGGCTACGGGGGGCTGGCCATGAAGCACGAGGGACACGACATGGCTCCCTGGTTCAACACACAAGGCATCACCTATGCAGTACTGAAATACCGTATGCCCAACGGGCACCATGAAGTGCCCCTTTCCGATGCCGAACAAGCCATCCGCATGGTACGCGAACATGCCGCCGAATGGGGTGTCAATCCTCAGCGTGTAGGCATCATGGGCGCTTCTGCCGGCGGCCATCTGGCAGCTTCGCTTGCCACACTATACAGCGGTGACAAGACCCGTCCCGACTTCCAGATCTTGTTCTATCCGGTGATTTCCATGCAGAAAGGCGTTACCCATGGAGGTTCCCGTAAGAACCTTATCGGAGAAAATCCATCTCAGGAGCTGGAACAAAAATACTCCCTCGAAAGACAAGTGTCCCCACGCACTCCGCAGGCTTTTATCATGCTTTCTTCGGACGACGACGCAGTGCCACCCATCAACGGCATTGGCTATTTCCTCGCCTTGCGCGACCACAAAGTGCCTGCCAGCCTGCATGCCTACCCTACCGGCGGACATGGCTGGGGATTCCGGGACAACTTCACCTACAAGCGTCAATGGACGGAAGAACTGGAGAAGTGGTTGCGTGAAGGGCTCGTATTCCCGGTCTCTGAACCTACCACAAAGAAATAAAAGCAATTATGAATAAAAAGTATTTTTTACTCACTTGCCTCGCAGCGTTTCCCTTTGCCCTGACTGCTCAGGAGAACAATCGCTACGAAGAGATTACCAACCCCAAGCTGACAAGCATCAACCGGGAGCCTGCCCGCAGCACGTTCACCTCCTACGTCACGGAGGCTGATGCCGTCATCAATGACCGCAAGAACGGAACCTTCCGCTTGTCCCTTAACGGGAAATGGAAATTCCATTATGTGGAAACCTTCGCCGACCGCCCCACGGACTTCATGATGGACCGTGTGGACGCCAGCCGCTGGCCGGACATCAATGTACCCGGAAACTGGGAGTTGCAGGGATTCGGTACGCCCATCTATGTGAACCAGCCTTATGAATTCTGTTCTTCGGGCTATCCTCCTTATTGGGACAAGCCCAATCCTCCATACGTTCCCCAAGAATGGAATCCCACCGGCACCTACCGCCGCGAGTTCACTCTTCCGGGAGACTGGGACGATAAGGAAATTTTCCTGAGTGCCGACGGCGTACGCGGGGCAGCCTTCTATTACCTCAATGGCAAGTTTGTAGGCATGAGCAAAGACGCAAAGACTCCGGCGCGTTTCAACGTCAGCGCCATTGCCAAGAAAGGAAAGAATGTCATTGCCATTCAGATACACCGCTTTTCCGATGCCAACTATCTGGAATGCCAGGACTTCTGGCGCATCAGTGGTATCGAACGGGACATTTACTTATATGCCCAGCCTCAAATCCATCTCACGGACTTCAAGGTGGAGTCTCCTTTGGATGAGAACTACCGGAACGGTATCCTCAAGGTAAAGGTGCAGTTTACCAATGAAAGCGGACAAAATTCCCCATTTCTCGTTGGCTACCGCCTGCTGGACAAGAACGACCAGCAGATAGCCCAGTCCTCTACCCAGGTCAGCGGTGACCAGACAGAAGTGGAGTTCACTAAGAAAACCATCCAGGAACCTTTGCAATGGACAGCCGAAACGCCCAACCTCTATACCCTCGTCATCAGCCTAAAGCGACCTAACGGGGATGTGATTGAAGCGACAAGCTGCAAAGTAGGATTCCGCACAGTGGAAATCAAGGACAAGCAATTGCTGGTGAACGGGCAACCCATCCTCGTGAAAGGCGTGAACTATCACGAACACAACGAGAACACCGGTCACTATGTCTCCGAAGAACTGATGAAGAAAGACTTCGAGCTTTGGAAGAGATACAATGTCAATACCGTACGCACTTGCCACTATCCCCAGCAGGAACGTTTCTACGAACTCTGCGATGAATATGGTATCTACGTCATCGACGAAGCCAATATCGAAAGTCACGGCATGGGTTACGACTTGCGGGTAGGCGGTACGCTGGGAAACAATCCGCTCTTCATGAATGCCCATCTCGACCGTACCATGAATATGTACGAACGGGACAAGAACCATCCGTCAGTCATCATCTGGTCGCTGGGCAACGAAGCCGGAAACGGATTGAATTTCTACGTCACCTACAACACCTTGAAGACGCTCGACAGCCGTCCCATCCAGTATGAACGCGCACTGTTGGAATGGAATACGGACATCTACTGCCCGATGTACGCTTCCCCTTCCTATCTGGAGAAGTATGCCCGGAACAAGGAGATGACGCGTCCCCTCATTCTTTGCGAGTATGCCCATGCCATGGGCAACAGCCTCGGCAACTTCCAGGAGTATTGGGACATCATCGAAAAATATCCCATCCTCCAGGGTGGCTGTGTCTGGGATTGGGTAGACCAGGGCTTTGCCGCCAAGACTGACGATGGCCGTAAATACTGGACTTATGGCGGCGACTATGGCGAGAACGGCACTCCCTCTGACGGTAATTTCTGCATCAACGGCGTGGTATATCCCGACCGCAGTGTCAAACCGCAGACGGAAGAGATGGGGAAGGTCTACCAGAACATCAAGTTCCTCGACTTCGACAAGCAGACTTCCACCGTGAAAATCCGCAATGATTTCTCTTTCACCAATCTCGACAAGTACGACTTCTACTACATCATCCGCGACCATGGAAAGGAAGTCTACCGTGGCAAGATTGAAAATATCCATGCTGCACCGGGCAAGACGGTAACCACCGGCTTCCTGAACGGCATACCCAAAGAGAAACAGACAACGGGAGATGTGCGTATCGAGTTCTATGCAGCCATCAAGACGGCAGAGCCTTTCCTCCCGGCCGGCACGGTCATCGCACGCGAACAGACCTACGTCCATACCTTCTACAAGAAAGAGGCTACGGCACAGAAGCCCGCCACTTCTAAGGAAGAAGGAAATTTGGTGGCGTTCTTCGGTCCCGACTTCAAAGCCACCTTCGACAAGCAAAGCGGCCTACTCACCTCCTATTTGTACAAGAAGCACGAGTACATACTGAACGGTCAAGGTCCCCGCCCATTCTTCTGGCGTGCACCGACGGACAATGATTATGGAGCCAACCTCCCCGTCCGCCTCAAAGCCTGGAAAGAGGCAAGCTATCAAGAACCAAAAGCCGAAAGTTTCCAAGTGACTCCGGGCAGCAATGCCACGACAATAAAGGTGACCTACCGTTTTCCGCAGACAGACGCCCGTTGGGACATCACCTATAAGATATATGCCAGCGGAGTCATCAAGGTAGACAACCGGTTCATGGCCGAAGGAGACCAAGCCCCGATGATACCGCGTGTAGGCCTGCGGATGCAGCTGCCGGAAAGCTTTACAGACTTGACCTACTACGGTCGCGGTCCGAAAGAGAATTACCGAGACCGCCGTACCTCCCAGTTCATCGGAGAGTACGCCATCCCGGTCAAGGATATGTACGAGCCGTATGTCCGCCCACAGGAGAACAACCATCGCACGGATATCTATTGGTGCGCTCTTACCGATAAGACGCAACGTGGTTTGCTGCTCATCGCCGACCGTACTTTTGAGCTGAACGCCTCCAACTATTCCCTGGAAAGCATGGATAGCGGCGATACGATTGACAACGGTACCCCGCGTACCGAAAAGACCCATCACCGCCATCTCACCGACCCTCTGCCGGAAAAGATGGTCGATTTATTCATTGATTACCGCATGATGGGTGTCGGTGGAGACGACAGTTGGGGTGCAACAGCCCATGAACCCTATCTGATTCGTCCGGGCAAGGAGAATGCCATCGAATACGGTTTTACCCTTGTTCCGTTCGATAAAAAGGAGGATTATAAATATTTAATCCGGCAATATTGAATTTAATCCCTCCGGATTAAGCTTTTATAAAAAGGATGTAGTAAATTTGCTGCATCCTTTTTACGTTCAAGAACAATAATAATCAAAAGAGAGAAAAATGAAAACAATGACTAAATTTATGTTCAGCGCCCTCTGCGCCGCAGCCATGGTAACTTCCGTTTCTGCCCAGGGAGGGAAAGATATGTTGAGCAATGGAATAAAGTATCTGGATGTGCCATACGTAGCCCATACGCTGGAAGCAGATGGTCCCGAAGAACTCGTCATCAACTGCGATGAGGTAGACTGCACCACGCTGGTGGAATATGTGCTGGCAGAGACACTCACCCCCAAATTGGCCGACGGAGACATCTCGGAAAGCGCTTTCGCCGATAACCTGCAAAAAATCCGTTACCGTGACGGTAAAATCGACGGGTACACTTCCCGCCTGCATTATATTGCCGACTGGATAAACAATGGCGTACGCAACGGCTTCCTTCAGGATGTAACGGGCGCCATGAGTCCCGACACCGAACGGTTGTCCATCTCCTACATGTCTTCCCACCCCCAACTCTACAAGCAGCTGGCAAATTCTCCGGAGAACATAGCCAAAATGAAGAAGATTGAACAATCCTTGTCCGGCAAGGAAGTTCACTATCTTCCCAAAGCCAAACTTCCCGCCGATGGTCTCCCGTGGATTAAAGACGGCGATATCATAGCCATCACCACCAACACTCCGGGGCTGGACGTAGCCCACATGGGAATCGCTTTCTATGCGGATAGCAAACTCCTGCTGGTACACGCTTCCTCTACCGACAAGAAAGTGGTCGTCTCCAAAGTCCCCTTATCCCAAATGCTGAAAGACAATAATAAGTGGACGGGAATACGGGTGCTGAGGATGAAGAAATAAAATGAAATACTATAATATGGAAAAGGCGATGAAGATTTGATTCTCCATCGCCTTTTCCGTATATATGATTGTTCGTTCCTATTCCTCCACGACAATATATTCATCAATATTCCGTGTTTCTTTACTGAAGTTCACACCTACTTTCACTAATTTCCTGCCATCCAATGTATAAGGAATCAGATAACCTTTCTCATCTATTTGCTTCAGAGCTGCGTCGGCTGTACCGTCCAGTTTGAACTCAAAAACATAAATAGCGGTAGGGGTATGAACTACTGCGTCCGCACGGCCACGGCTGCTGCGAACCTCGGACCGGATGAACTGTCCCAGCAAAGTAAACACTACATGAAAAATAACCTGATAATGACGTTCCGTATCATCACTCAACTCGTACGGAATACCGGAGAAGAATATCTTAAGACGCTCCATAAACGCCTCCACATCCCCACTCTTCAATTCACGCATGAATTTAGCGATGTGGAAACCAGTCTCATCATTGGATACATTGGTATAATAGGGTACCAAAAAATTCAGAAAGCCGTAACGAACCTCATCATTTGGAAAGCCTAAAGTGTATAGCTTCACATCATCATCATACCCTTTTATGGTCAAATAACCACTTTGATAAATCATCGGAAGAGGATTATTTGTTTCCGCACGATATTCGGAGAAAGCGGAAGCCAGCACTTCCACTCCATCTATCAATAGACGTATATCGTAATCACTCTGCTTCAGCAAGTCAACCAAGTAAGTAGGTGTGCCGGTCTGAAACCAATAGTACCCCATCTCTTCTGCATCAAAAGCATTCAATACACTGAACGGATTGAACATTCCTACACCTTCCGGATGAAAATGGTAACCATCATATTGACGTTCCATCAAATCAATCACTTCTTGTAAAGATATCCCTCTTCGTTTAGCCAGTCTCTCAAGTTCCGGCAGAAAGGTTTTCACCAACTCCTCTTTGGTAATACCACACAAAGCAGCGTAAGGAGACTTCATGCTGATATCATTCAGCTGGTTCAAGTCACTGAATACACTTACTTGCGCAAACTTGGTCACTCCGGTCAGGAAAACAAAACGAAGATAACGGTCAGCGCTCTTCAAGACACCGTAGAACGCTTTCAATATTTTCCGATACTCATCCAGCAAGTTCTCATCCAAGACCGCTTGAAGCAATGGCTTGTCATACTCATCAATCAGCACAACAACCTGCTTTCCTGTCTGCATGCATGCCTGCTCTATCACGTAAGCAAAACGCTCTTCCGGACTACGGTCTTTCTTCTCCTGACCATAGAGCAGCTCCCATTTCTCCAGATACTGATTAAGCATAGCCGTCAGGTCAGCAGCAGCTTCATATTTCCGGGCATTCAAGTCAAGATGTAGAACAGGATACTGTTCCCACTTCGTTTCCAACTGTTCGATGGCCAAGCCCTGAAACAAGTCTTTGCGTCCTTGAAAGTAGGCTTCAAAGGTAGAAAGAAGCAGACTCTTGCCAAAACGACGGGGACGGCTTAGGAAATAAGGAGTAGAAGTAGATGCTATTTGATAAATCATAGCCGTCTTATCTACATAAAGAAAATTCCCTTCACGAAGTTTATCAAAAGTCTGTATGCCTATCGGCAGTTTACGCATCTGTTCCATGTTATTATAACCTGATTGGTGTATGACAAAGGTACGATTTATATTTCAAAAATAAGACGAAAGGCGATGGAGATTTTAGTCTCCATCGCCTTTCATTATTTTACTAATCATCATTCTGACATTACTTAACGATTATGCTTGTACTACCATATAAGCAGAAAAAAAGAAAAATAAAAGTCAAGAGTACTATAGCCCCTACTGCAAGCCCTCCTTTATCTTTTCCACAATATAGTGTACATCTTCATCCGTCACCCACGGACCACTGGGTAGGCACAAACCACGCTTAAACAAAGCCTCACTCACCCCGTTCACATAAGAAGGACTCTGAGCATAAACCGGCTGCAAGTGCATAGGCTTCCATAAAGGACGGCTCTCAATACCCGCCTTATCTAACCATAGGCGCATGGCTTCCACATTACGGTTAGGTTCACAAGAAGTATGTACACTATTCACCTCGTGGGTAACACCTGCCGCACCACCTACAGCACCCTGAACAGCCTCACGGTAAGCATCTTCCTCACCTTTCACAAGCAGTCCCTCATCCAGAAGGACTGTATTCAGCCAGTAATTGCTGTCATAGCGGTCCGAAGGATTCTCATGCAGGATGATACCTTCTATATCTTTCAGTAAATCCCTATACATACAGCAGACATGCTTATGATGTACGATGTGCTCATCAGCCACCATCATCTGACCACGACCGATACCTGCACAAATGTTACTCATCCGATAGTTATAGCCTATCTGTTCGTGCTGATAATAAGGATAAGCCTCACGGGCTTGGGTGGCATAGAACATAATCTCTTTCTTGGCATCCTCATTCGAACAAATCAAGGCACCACCGCCACTGGTCGTTATCATCTTATTCCCGTTGAAGCTCAGGACACCATACGTACCGAACGTACCACACATCTGTCTGTCAAACGTACTGCCAAATCCTTCGGCGGCGTCTTCAATTACCGGAATATCATACTTGACAGCTACGGACATAATCTCGTCAATCTTACCGGGCATACCATAAAGATAGACTGGGACAATCGCTTTCGGCTTCCGCCCCGTCTTATTGATACGGTCTTGAATCGCTGCCTCCAAAAGTATAGGATCCATATTCCAGGTATCCTCCTCGCTGTCCACAAATACGGGTGTGGCACCAAGGTATGTCACAGGATGGCTTGAAGCACAAAATGTAAAACTCTGTACTATCACCTCATCACCCTGCCCCACTCCACAAGCCAGTAAAGCCAAGTGCACCGCTGCCGTACCGGCACTCAATGCGACCACTTTCTTGTTCTGACCGACAAAATGTTCCAGTTCCTGCTCAAAGGCATTCACGTTCGGACCGAGTGGAACCACCCAATTGGTGTCAAAGGCTTCCTGTATGAAGCCCATTTCCTTGCCGCTCATATGAGCAAGGCAAAGATAAATTCTCTTATTCATAAAATATATGTGATTATTCTAATGATGCGATTTTTTCACGTAGTGGGGAATAAAAAGAAAGGAAAGGGCTTTATAAAGCTTTCCCCAATACTGTATAAATAATAATCTTGATATCATGCCAGAAAGACCAATTATCCAAATACTCTATATTTATTCGCACTTTGTCAGGAAACAGCACTTCATCATTGTACTTTTGAGGGTCTTCCTGCTCTGCCAACAGTTCCTCTTCGTTCCGATACTTCAAACTGGCAGGACCAGTAATCCCCGGTTTCAGTAGGAGCATTCTTCTATCATCGCCTTTTAGGTTGTCCGCATAACCAGGAACATCAGGACGGGGACCGACAAAACTCATATCTCCTATCAACACGTTCCACAACTCGGGTAATTCATCCAGTTTATATTTCCGCAATTTAGCTCCCAAAGGAGTAATACGGCTTTCCCCTTTCACTGAAACCGAACTGCCGGAATGAGCGACCGTCATAGAACGAAATTTATACATGATAAATAATCTACCGTACCGTCCTACTCTTTCTTGTTTGAAGATTACAGGACCGCCCGGCATCTTGATGCGAATCAAGAGGGCTACAACCAATAAGACAGGGAACAACAAAATCAGACCGAAGAAGGATGCTCCACGGTCGAAAAGAGATTTAAAGAACATGATTAGGTCTAATCAATACTTATTTCTTCGCATCGCTTCCATATTCAAAATAGCTTTTACTGCTTGAACCGGAATTTGCTTACGAAAAGGGAATAATATATTTACAGCAATCTTCATCCACCATTGGTAGACAATCTGCAATTGGCAATAAGCTTTCCTAAAGTGGAACTTATCAATCAAGAAAGGCTGAATATTAGAGTGTTCTGTAATACTATGGGCACCATCATTTACATATTTCACCCCCAATTCTTGCAAATAGTAGCGATTCATCTCATAGATAAGCCCATAATAGGGATAAGTGGAATTCCTCAAATAAGCAGGGACGGCCTTCATCGTATTATAGTCACAACAATCCTCATACAGCGTATTGATAGCCAAAGCTACAGCTTTATGGGTTTCTTTCTCATACACACACCAAAAATCAACATTACCCGCTTTCTCACTTTGCCGGATTCTGGTCTCAAAAGTTTCCATATTTATCTGAGCAGCTTTCACCTTGTAGTTTTCCAACGCTGTTTGAAAAATAGGGAAGCCTACCCGAAGAATCTCACTTGCCGATACGCGGCACACATCGTATGTCTTCAATGATTTCCTCACTTGATTTCTCATTTTTGAAGACAGTTCTTCCATTCCTCCAAAAGAATCCTTTATGACAAACCAAAATGAAGTTTTATACATAGAAGCCCAATTATATACATTTCTTAACAAACACCCCCCCCATATTTAACAATTCACTACATTTATCATCGGCCAAAAAAGAACTTCTATGAGGAGGCAAATTAGAAATCCAAGCCTTTTTTATATAGAATAAAAGACATCTTTACTAAATTCTTTTGATAACAGCATGCATTGCATACCCACAAAAACAAAATGCAGCATATATTAATGGAAGATTCTCTATTCTACGATATACTTTCCAGACATCTTTCGCAGCTTTCCATTTTTTCGCAGTATTGGACGTGGAAACCAGACGATAACCCGCCAACGCTTCTTTCAACCCATACGCTTTGAATCCCCGCTTCATAATCAGTAACCACAGAGCCATATCATGGCTGCTCTTTATCAAAGGCATTCTGAAATCACCCGTTTGCTCTCTATCAATCATTACAGTCAGACAACCTATTATTGTATTTCGCAAGTATTGATGATAAGTTAAGGAGGCAGGAGTCCTTATAATTTTTCCCGTCCTTTTGCCATCTTCCTCCATCACATAATAATCTGAAAATGTAAAAGCATAAGAATTTTGTTTCATAAATGCCAACTGCCTTTCCAGTTTGTCTTCATTCCACACATCGTCACTATCCAAAAAAGCGATATACTGCCCCTTTGCCTGTCCTATAGCTATATTCCGGGCAGCAGCTGCCCCCACATTCTTTTCTAACGGAAATATCCTGACCCGTCTATCTATATCTGCAAACTTCCGTACTATTCTTACTGAATTATCTTTTGAACAGTCATCTACTATTAATAACTCCCAGTTCGAATATGTCTGTAAAAAAACAGAATTTATACTTTCACCAATAAAACGCGCAGCATTATACGACGGCATTATTATGGAAACCAAACCTTCTATCATAGCCACTATCCAATCTTCAGATAATCAATTCCTTCCAATTCTGAAGTACCGAACACATTTCTACCGTCTATCAGTACCGGATTCTTCTTCATTGCTTTCTTTATCACTCCCCAACTAGGCATACGGAACTCTTTCCATTCTGTTACATGAAATATTGCATCTGCATCAATCACCGTATCATACATATTCTTACCATAAGATATCACATCCCCAATACGCCGTTTGCATTCATCCATCGCCACCGGATCATACGCACAAACTTCACAACCCGCTTTCAATAAACTATCAATCAAGACCAAAGATGGAGCTTCACGCATATCGTCCGTTTCCGGTTTGAATGCAAGCCCCCAAATGGCAACCTTCTTACCTTTTATATTACCGTCAAAATGCTTTTTAAATTTTTCAAACAGAATGTTCTTCTGGTTCTCGTTTACTGTCTCCACTGCATTCAACACACGCATGTCATATCCGCTTTTTGCTGCGGTCTTGATTAGTGCTTTTACATCTTTCGGAAAACAAGAACCACCATATCCACATCCTGGATAAAGGAACTTACTACCAATACGGCTATCCGCACCAATACCTTTACGTACCATGTTTACATCCGCTCCTACCAACTCACACAAATTAGCTATATCATTCATGAAACTGATGCGTGTAGCCAGCATAGAATTGGCAGCATACTTGGTCATCTCGGCCGACGGAATATCCATAAAAATCACACGGAAATTATTCAGCAACATGGGTTTATAAAGACGTGTCATCAATTCCTTAGCTCTTTCACTTTCCACCCCTACCACTACACGGTCAGGTTTCATAAAATCATCAATAGCATTACCTTCTTTCAAGAACTCCGGATTGGAAGCTACGTCAAACTCCACTTGTACACCACGTTTGTCCAATTCTGCCTGAATAACTGCTTTAACTCTCTGAGCAGTACCAACTGGTACAGTACTTTTGGTCACTACTACCAAATATTTACTCATGTGTCGGCCAACAGTCCTTGCAACTTCCAACACATAACGCAAATCTGCGCTACCATCTTCATCGGGAGGAGTACCTACCGCGCTGAACACTACTTCTACATCATCCAGTACCGATTCCAAATCTGTCGTAAAATGCAAGCGTCCAGCTTTCATATTACGCAATACCATACTATCTAAATTGGGTTCATAGATAGGAATCTCACCTTGTTTCAAGCTTTCTATCTTCTGTGCGTTCACATCTACGCACACTACATTGGCACCCAATTCTGCAAAACAGGTACCGGACACCAGACCAACATAGCCGGTGCCAACAATTGCTATATTCATAACAAAAGAATTATTTTATCTACAAATATCTTAGAATTTTAATACAATAGGCAGACAAGAGGGAAAAGTATAAGCTGTATCATTGTAAAAACAGTTCTATAACAATCCATAGTTTTTCTACCAATGTCCTTCCAATCATAATACTTCTTGACAGACTTCCATCCATCATGGTTATTCTTCTTACATTGAATTTCCTTCGGACATAAAGAAAGTGATTCTAATAAAGACTGTAGTTCATCAATAGAATCAGGAGAAATCAGCCACCCTATAGATGCTATGCTCAGAGGTTCAGACAAGCCACCTACATCCGTTGCAATATACGGAATTTCTTTATCTATTGTAGAGAGTAAAACACCACTCTGTGAAATTGTTCGATATGGCAATAATTGAACATCAGTAACTCTCATAATGGCTTCTAATTGTTCAGAAGGTATAAAATTGTTTATTACCAACACATTATTATATCCATGCATCATCTTAGGAGTAATAATATCTCCCTTTCCAGCTATTATAAATAGAATGTGGGAATTATTTTGTAACAATTTACTCTTTTCTAAAACGTTTTTTAAGATATCTGTCCCTTTGTAATGACTCTGGTAGCCTAAAAGAGAAAAAACTATTTTACTTTTTACATTCCATTTATTTTCCAACTCTACCTCATAACTATCTACTACGGAATTATCGACATTATTATTCAACAGTCCATGAGGTACAACAAATATCTTTCCTATGGGAAGAAAAAAATCCTTTACAAGCTGTTCTTTGGTTTGATTTACATGAACTATTAATTTATCCACCTTATTGTAATAGTCAGAACACTTCTTCTTATAACGAATTCCACTATCATGCGGCATAATATTGTGCACAGTAAATACCACACAGCCACAATATTTCTTGTAAAAAAAAAGAGCCATATAGTCAACAAACCACAACCTCCACCATTGTACATGAATTACATCTGGACGTATTTCACGTACAATAGCAATCACCTTTAATATAGATAAAATATAACTGAACGCTTTTAAAATACGCCACTTATATTTTGCATAACCGAATACATATCTATAATCAGTATCAGCAATTTGCGGAGCGTCATATCTTACACTGCAGCAATAGGTAATTTTAGCATTCACATTGCTCAATAAGCTATAATCATATTGCGCTAAATTATAAGCTGATTGAGGATCAATATACAATAACTTCATTAAAAATAAAATTTATCTGAACCAACCACGACTGCCTAACTTATACTTCAAGCAATCTTCCCTTTCACCAATTACTCGGGCAGGGTTTCCCGCCACAATACACATAGGTGGTATGTCTTTAGTGACTACACTACACGCTCCAACCACTGCTCCCCGACCAATAGTAACCCCTGGCAATACTGTGACGCGAGAAGCCAGCCAAACATAATCTTCTATAATAACCTTGCCCTTTTTAGTACTGTAAGTGGAGCTGTTATAATCATGTTGCAACGACCATATATTAACCTCTTGCGCTATATCCACATTGTCTCCAATAAAAATTTCCCCTCTTCCATCCAACACTACATGTTTATTGACTATTGTATTCGAACCTATAGAAATCCGGTAAGGAGTTCTGACATCCACCCCCCGACAAATAGCTGTATGCTTACCTATTTTCATTCGTAAAAAACGTAGAAAAAAAATTCTGAAATTATGAATAGGAAGTAGCATTATTAGACTCAAAATGAAATGATACGTATCTGAAATAAATTGTTTCATATTATAAACATTATCTAGATTTAAACATGTTTAAAATCCGAAAGACATAAGCTGTCAACAACCATTTATAAGATAAAAGACGAATCTCCATGGCGTCAGAACAAGTGCCTGCCTTTAAATACTTGCAAGCTTTTTCCAAATCAGTATGCAAATAATTTACTCCCCGAAGAAATAAGTACAGTTTTAGCACATTACGGAATTCATTTCTTGTCAGCAAACACTTATATTTATAATACACTAATCTACTTCTACTCAAATGTTCCATTTGATTATGCGACACACCGGTCGTTACATCGTAAAAAGCAAGATACTTCTTTAAGTGCTTGACACGTGGATTCTTCATAAGTAACTGTAAGAAGAAATCATAATCCTCTATTGCATACAAAGCCCTGTCTTCTGAAAATCGCACATCTCCAATAAAAGATTTTAATACTGCCGTACAAGTGGGATTAAACGGATCGCCTCTTTGCAACACATATGATACAGTAGGCTCTTTTACCGTATAAAACAATCTTTTAGATTTTCCAAAAAGCTTCATTCCGCTCATATTACTCACATAACCATGATATACAATATCAAAATGATTTAAATAAGGTAAAATTTGTTCCAACTTATCGGATGCCCAACTATCATCTGAATCAAGAAAGCAAATCCAATGTCCATTGGAATTATCAAGAGCAAAATTTCGAGATACTGATATCACTCCATAATTATGATTTTTATAAAAGCGTATGCGCTCATCATTAAATGAAGAGACTATTTCTTCCGTATTATCCTCAGAATAATTATCCACAATGATGGCTTCCCAATTTTGATATGTCTGATTTATAACACTTTCTATACACCTTTTTATAAGATTTGCCCTATTATATGTAGGAATTACAATGGAGAACAATATTTCATTACTTGCCATATTATAAAAATTAAAATGATAAATAGAATTGAGGAGCACCCGGCTCTATCATTCTAAAATTAGTATAAGAGAAGAAGACAATCATCAACAACAATACCAACATATCCATAGAATTATATTTTAACGTTTTTCTTAAAAAATAGCTTGACAAAAAGATACATTCAAAAACAGTAATATCCAAAGCAATACGTCCTACAATACCATCATAATTAGTCAACAATGCTGAAAACAAAATCGTTAAAAGATAAAAATTAGCAAAAAAACAGTTATCATTTACATAAAGTTTTTTCCACTTATAATAGAAATAGTATAACAGCAAAATTCTAATATAAGAGGATATAACTTTATTTACAACCAAACCAGTCTCTCCATAAGCCAAAGAATAATTAGATAGATGTCCAATATCCAATAAAGTAGATATTTGATTAACAATATTCACCTTAACTACAGGCAAACACAAACAAATTAAAAAAAGCAATACATCCCACTTTTTGTTTAGCAGCGGAATAAATTTAACAAAATAAATAAAAACAAATAGTATGGAGAACGAATGAATAAGAGAGGCTATTATAACGAATAGAAAAAAAAGACACTTTCGCTTGTTCTCATATTGTAAGAAAGAATACGCATAAAGCAGAACACTGGCTGCACACATCTGCCTATTAATATTGAATGAATAAGACATGAAACCAAGTATCACGTATATGGCCAATCCATAAGCCAAATTCACCTTGAAAGCATTTATTGCTCTATAAAAGAAATAAAAAGCAATGAATGCAAAGAAGACTAAGATAAATCTTTCATTCAATCCATTGAAAAAAATTATTTTATAAAATAAGTTAGACAGTAATTCTACTTGACCTCCTAAATCAGTCATTTCGAACTTTTCCAAATTTGTAATATTGGCATAATGAGTTGCATGAATAAATATATAATGGCTATCTAGATAAGTTTTGGTATCATTTCCTATATATTCTCCTCTAAAAGCAGTTAAAAAAAAGAGTAGGAAAAGTAAGAAGAAACCCATCCATCTGCCTTTCCACCTAAACAGAACTACTGCCCCCATCAACCATGTAAATAGAGCATAAAAGACCATTTACTCCCTTATTTTAATACCCTCACTAATACCAATCTTCGCTTTCCACCCTATCAAAGGCATATTTTTAGCAATGGGAGCCACAGCATACATAATATCACGCTCCCTATATGGACGCCCTCCCCAATTGATATTGCATTTTTTTCCATATTCCCCCTCTATCATCTCTGCCAATTCGCGAATACTTATTCCGCGCCCTGTACCCAAATGAAAATCCGTACCATTGGGTACAGTCAGGACTTGTTCCATATTCTTCAACATGTGAATAAAAAAACCGGCAATGTCATCCACATGAATGAAATCAAGAATCTGCTCACCCAGAGTCATATCAATAGGATTCTCTGCATCCATTGACTCTTTTATATAATCCATTAAACGCTTCACCGTCATCTTTCCTCCATATACCGAATATGGAATAGCTGTAATGTATTTAAATCCAGATAACGTAGAATAGTAATCCACAAAACTACGGAAAGCAGTTTTTGAAGCAGTGTAAAGATATGCTGCATCAAAATCACCGTTTCCATATCTAAATTCAGCAAACGACCCCGTATTTACAAATAATTTCATCGCAGGACATCGAGAAAGGACATCAAGCAACAATACACCAAATTCTATATTGGCCCTCATCATCGGTACAATAATCTCCGTATCGTTACGGGCTGTTGTAACCGTAGCCAAATGTATTGCGACATCCGGATTAAACTCTTCAACAGCTTTAAAATCATTAATACCCACATGACTAAAGTTTCCATAAAGTGCCGATGGATACTTATCTTCCGCCTCTTTTACATCCAAACTCATTGTAAGAAATCCATCATGTGGACATTCTTTCAACAACATAGGCATTAGATTCTGCCCCACAAATCCTGTGATACCTGTCAACAAAACTTTCATACATTAAAGTTATATTTTATTTCTTCTAATTCCTTTCTATCCGACTCCTCTGGCTGATGCAATTCGGGAATCAAATCCATCAATATGCTGTTCTCCGATTCTGCAGCCCCGGCAAAAGCCATCCACAATCCTGGAGCCACCGTAAGCCGTTGATAATTGTAAATGGGAGACAAGATAATCTCTTCAAATTGTCCTCTTGTGATACTTTCTTGTCTATCGTCATATATTACAAATTTCACCGCACCAACTATCACCACTATATTAAGTACATATCGATTATGACGCTTCCAGCCCTTTATCTGATGCGGCTCTATTTGTGTCAAGTAAGCTTCTCCAAAGCCAACAAATCCTTCATCATTCATCTTGAATGCATGCCATAAATCCCCCTTAGGAACGGATATCTGTTTTAAAGAATGCAGAGAAACACCTTCTATCATAATGCCCAAGCAAGATTTTCTTTAGCAGCCTCAGACATATAATAAGCAATCTGCCGTTCGGTTAATCCAAACATATCAACTTCATGATCCAAATAATAGGCCTTATACCAGTCTGCAATCATACTTACACATTGGTCATAATGAAATGTTGAGTGCCAATTAAGATAAGAAAGTGCTTTGTCACAGTTTAACTTCAAAAGCGATGCTTCCTTAAATGGTATGTTGCCTATTATCTTAGTAGCCTTGTTCTTATCCAATCCCCACCTCTCTGCAAGATCTTGCGTCAGTTCAAACACGGTCTTCGTCTGTTCTGCACGAGGTCCGAAGTTATATGGCTCACCATTTTCTGACTTATCTTCATAAAGAAACCAGCCCAATGTCAGATATCCAGAAAGAGGCTCAAGAACGTGTTGCCAAGGTCGCGTACTCCTAGGGCAACGGATTTCCACAGTTTCACCCTGCGAAAATGCCTTCACACAATCAACAACAATGCGATCTTTAGCCCAATCACCTCCTCCTATTACATTTCCGGCACGCCCCACACCCAATTTAATATTAGGGATTGCAGCGATGAAAGATTTCCAATAACTTTTGATTACAAGTTCCGCAGCACCCTTCGAACCAGAATAAACGTCTTTACCTCCAACAGCATCTGTTTCACGATACCCCCAAATCCATTCTACGTTATCGTATGCTTTATCGCTTGTGATGAGCACACATGTACATTCCCATGTAATATTACGAATCGCTTCAAGTACAGACGCTGTACCTATAACATTAGTGGTGATAGTATCGAAAGGATTTTCGTACGAAGTGGACACAATTGCTTGAGCTGCCAAATGGAAAATAAAGTCAGGCTTTATCTCTTGAATATATGCGTTCATGACATCTCTATCACGAATATCACCGAACTTATGATGAATTTTATCCGCAAGATTACATACTTCAAACATCGAAGGTTGTGTAGGTACCTCATTAGAAAATCCATATACTTCAGCACCGAGCATGTTGAGCCATACAGATAACCATGAACCTTTAAAACCAGTATTACCTGTCACAAGGACTCTCTTACCTTTATAGACATTATTGAAAACCATAATATTATATATTAATTAATCTTTATAAGGGTTGTTAGGAATAGCTCTATCCCACTTTTTCCACGGAGCCATATCTGTAGCTAAAAGCTTCTCAAGCATCGTCTTTTCACGAATGTTGTCCATACACTGCCAGAAACCAGTGTGGGTATAAGACATCAGCTGGCCTTCTTCAACAAGCTTACTGAGTGGTTCACGCTCAAAGACACAAGTGTCATCTGTCAGATATTTGAAGATACGAGGTTCAAGAACCATATATCCGGCATTGATGGGTGCACCATCATTGATGTTCTTTTCACGAAAAGCTTTCACTGCTTGGTCTCTCCCAATATCAAGAATCCCCTTTTCCTGTGTTTGTTTTACTGCAGTCAAAGTAGCTATTTTACCATGAAATTTATGGAACTCAAGCAGTTTGTTTATATCAACATCACACACACCATCGCCATAAGTCATAAAGAACGATTCATCACCTACATACTCTTGTATGCGTCTTATTCTACCTCCCGTCATAGTGTTGTATCCTGTATCTACCACTGTCACTTGCCAGGGCTCAAGATTGCTGTGATGCACAGTAACCTCATTTTTACCATTGCGGAAATCAAAACTTACATCTGAGTTATACAAGAAGTAATTGGAAAACCACTCCTTGATATACTCTTGCTTATAACCTGCACAAATTACGAACTCGTTATGTCCATAATACGCATATTCTTTCATTATATGCCAAAGTATAGGCATACCACCTATCTCAATCATTGGTTTAGGTTTGAACTGAGATTCCTCAGAAATGCGCGAGCCAAAACCACCAGCCAAAAGAACTACTTTCATATTTCTAAGTATATTTTTTTATTTGCGACAAACGTACATACGCGTCTATCAATGAATTCTTCGTACAGTTTACAATGGTAGCGCCCAAATAATCAGCATATCCACGTATCCTTTCATGTTCCAGGAATGTAAGATACTTGTCATATAGCCAATCCTTTATATGCCAATGCTGCCCATCACGCAAAACATAACGCTTTTCAGAGCCATAGAAGTGGCTATCAGTCAAATAAAGTCGATTCTCATCATCCACCCCCATATTTTCAAAGAAAGTGTGTTCAACTCCATATAAATAGATGTCGGAAAAGCCCATGTTTAAGGCTACATAGGAAGCCATAACTGATATGTTGACAAAAGACGGTACAGAATGACCAGCCTTCCACGATTTATATCTGCTTTTTTCAAAGCCGGTATAAAGCAAAGCTGATATTGCAACAAGTGTTATATGCTTATTTGTCAGCATCGATTTTATCGTTTTGATTATTTCACTTCCATACAGAGGTATAATCAATTGCATATCCCAATCAACAATACCATTTATTTCATTAAATATTCCAATATGAGCAGTTTTAAAAAGACAAGGGTCGGCCAAACAATATATCGTAGGCTTCAATTCTCTAATGACTTCATTATAAAAAAAGTAATTAACGCATATTTTATCTTCTTCCATAAATAACTTGTCATTCATTAACTCAGGTAAATCCTGTTTTAAAGAAGGCCCATTACACAATATGTATATGCGTTTCCCTTTATTCTGTGAACTATAAGAAAACTCATAATGACCATATAAAAACTTTTCCCTTAATCTAAAATAGCAGAACAATAACGACTTAAATAAACACTTTGAACCATTAACTACTGCTTTGATAATTCTTTTCATTGCCGTCCCATTAAAATCTGAAATCATTCTTTGATATATCTGAAATTTAGTTAGTTACAGAGTTTTTTCATTTAAACGGATTTCAAGTCTCATCTTTGTGCTGCCTAAAATAGGTCAGCATATGCATAAGAATAAATTCGTCTTCTCTCAATTGATAGTATTCTTAGATAGAAACAAGTTCAACTACATCGTTCATAAGCATGATAGCGACAAGTACGTGAAGCATTTCACTTGTTGGAGCTTTGATGTTCGGACCACTCTCCAATCGTGAAAGTCTGAGAGACTTGATTGTCGCTCTTGATGCTCACCATTCCAAATATTATCATCTGGGAATGGAGCGGTATCTTCAAACTCGGTGGAAGAGAGAAAAACGGGTACTTGAAAATTTACTCAATTGTATATAATCAAAGTTTCGCCGACGAAAATTCTCGTAGAAATAATTTAAGCTTTTACATAATCTAACAAAAAAAGAGCAGGGTTTATAAAATAAAATTTCCATAAAACAATTTTATTTTTTACATTTGGAAAGCTTCACATTACAAATCAATCACCATCGGCTTTAAAACAAATCCTCAGTATTCTCTTTGAATATCCATATACCCCCATAAATATCAGCATATTACTAAACAATGAAATATATGCCGTATAAATCACTCCATATTTCGTCAGTAAAAGCGACATAATACAATGCAACAGCGAACATGTAAATGTGATATACATCAATATTTTTGTCCTTTTATAAAAGAATAATATATTGACATACACCAAATAAAAGCATTGAAACATAGCCCCGCCACATAACGGAAACAAATAAATTATGCAATCATTATATTGGGGAAAGGCAAAGGGTATCAATAGAGACGCGAACAAAAAAATCAGCAATGTAATTACAAAATAAACACCTACCAAGTACCAGCAATTGCGTCGTAGCAGTTTTACACTATCTATATTTGCTGTAGCCAACGTTTTATAAATATTCACCGAATAAGATGCATTGAAAGCACTACCTATAATCTGTATGATATTGGCAAAATTAGCAGCAAAACTAAACAATCCCACCATCGCCTGCGTAGTAAAGGCATTAATGACATACCTATCCAACCCTTGCCGCAACCAAAAAGAAGTAGTGTGAGGAATCAGAGGAATACCAAAACGGTATGCACCTACAAAATCCTCCTTTTTCGGAAAAACCATCCGGAGATAATTCTTCTTGGTCAAAATATAGAAAGCCAGCACTGCAAAGCCAGCACAAGTAATCACCTGCGCATACATTCTGCCCTGCCAGTCCCACCTTAAGAATCCCACGAACAAAACCGTCAAAATTAGATTACATATTACCAGCAAGACCGAAAACGTGCCATATCTCCACACCTTTTCCTCCAGACGCCAAACATCAAGCAACAATGCATTCATTACATTCAATGCACAGAAGGAAATGGCATAAAACTGATAGACAATCGTTAGCCCCGACACCTCCTCTAAAGCCGACGTAAAACAGCACATCGCCGTCAGCATTACCATATAGGCAAGTAATGTTGTCAACACTACTACATTCAACAATCGTTGAATCTTCTCCTTAGATGAAGAGAAGAAATTCACTCCTATAAAACCATTTGTATTCAAGCAGATAAAAATGGAAAGCAAAGAAACCATAGTAGTGAATAGACTCAACTGTCCATAAGAATCCGGTTTAATAAACCGTGCCATCACCATCATAATGACAAAGTTGATACCGGTATTAAAGAAGGAAAACAGTGCAAATAAGGCACCATTTCGGAAGTTCTTATTATTTAGAATACGTTGAATAATCATCAAAAGTAATCTTTATCTATCTTATTCTCCTATGCTTTCAGGCTTTGCATTTACGAAACATTCCAAATAGTGATGTGAATTATCTTGATGAATGCACGAATAGTTACTTTTAGTGGCCTATAAGGTAGGTGAAATTTTAGTTCGCGCTAAAGCGGTTCTTTTCTACCAAAAGAGTCTTGTCGAAACAGGAACAATGTATTTAGCCAAAATGATCAGAAGCAGGAAGCCCACACCCTGATTAAAGAAAGAGAAGAGAGAAAACAGCCCACCCTTAAGAAGGATCTTATTATTACGAAGTTGGGATATTATTGCCATTAAATCAAAAATTCGACAGTTTACTTGCTATCATTTCATTTTCCATATCCCATCTTGATTTTCTATCCACAAAATTACTTCATTTCATAAACATACATTGTATAAACCCCTTCGACACTATCCCACTTCCCTACAAAGTCAAACCCCAAATCTGCCGCATTGGAAAGTTTCGCACGACTAAGTATATACTTGCCGCCAAATTCATTGCGAAATACATCGGCATTAATAAGTAACTCAACCGATTGTTCACACTTTTTCCGAGTGGGCTGATAGTCCACACCTTCACAATAAAGGTAGCGGCGACCACCCCAAATATCATAGTAATGGCGGATTTCTTCGTTCACGTTGAGTTGTGGCTCAATCAAACGACGGTATTTCAACATATCTTTATAGGGATAGCAGGAAAGATATCCACCGATACAATTAAAACCATTGTACATCAATATCATTTCATGATAGCCTACAGCAGCTACCGGTTCACCTTTATAATTAATATCCTTCTTTATCTTCGTAAAAAGAGCTTCGTCATAAAACTCCTTCCAAGTGAGATGATCTTTCTTTAGTGAAGGAATCGTGTTCGCTGCTAATGAATAAATGGAGTCGTTATAAGTAGTACGCGACAGCATTATATAACCTAACTGGACAATCAGAATAAAAGGTACAATCCGTTTGAGATACCGATTACGCAAGCACATCATAAGGCTGGCGCTGAAAGCTACGTACCAAAAGAGACGGTTGAAGACAAATAAGCGTGCAAAGGAAAAACCATCTAGGGCGGAGATTAAATTTTTAAGGTCATCGAACCAAAAGGCTTCATCTGCTGCTGCTACGAATGAACAAATAAACGCCATGGTTCCACAAATAAAAAAGACAGATTGCTCTTTTGTAACGGTTTTGTTTCTTATCCACTGCCAAGCCACATAACAGCACGTAATAAAACAAACTGGAAATACCACGTATTTCTGAATGGTAGAAGCATGATAAAAACCCTCCACAAAATAATGGTACAAACCAATAGCAATGTTGATTGGTTCTATAATAAAGTGATTCCGATTCAGGTCTTCACCAACGGCAAACTGCATGTAGAACAGTTTAAAGTTGAATATCACCACACCAATGCATAACAGTAAGAATGCCACAAATAGTGTGGAGTGAAAACGCTTGCTTTTTATTGAAGCAATAACTACACCCGCTAACCAAAAGCCACAGACAAACAAGGCACTGCAATTAAGCTCCATCAAGAAGGGGAGGAAAAGTGCCGCCAACAACCACCATTTACTTCCTCCCTTATAAATATTATAAAACACGATACAAGCCAACGGTATGGATGCCACTGAGATAGACCAAGCAGGGATTACCGGTAAAATGGCAAAAAGCAGAGAAGTGAATAATAGGATTTCACGATGTTCCTTTCCAAATAATATACACTGCAACTTGTACATCGAAAAGAAGCCAACGAGCAATGAAATTAAATAAATCAATACGTAGGCGACATAAGCCGGTAAGAGGTAATAGGCAAAGTTCTGGATGGTAAAACCTCCCCAGCCAAAATAGACAGCCGGTGTGTTATCCATGACTCCGGTAGATACATCAAAAGAGAAAAGTCCAACCTTTTTAGCAATTGACCAAAAGGGTGGAAATTGGTCTAAGTTATCATGAACAGTGATGTAATTGTTCTCCCCAAACAAAATAAAGGGAAGTATCATCATAAATAAAGCACCAAACACAATCAGCTTTGTAAAAAACAACACATTCTTATTCTTTAGTTCCATGGTCCAAATTTTATTGCTTTTTATACATTTGATAGGCCTCCTTCAGCATATCCTCGTCATTATATTGAGGATGCCAATCCAAATCGTCTTCTGTCTGCTTAATATCAAGAATATACTCTTCATCTGCTATCATGAATTGTTCTTTGTACATGATGGTCAGGCCGATGCTATCAAAAATATTGAGTATAAACTTAACTAATTTCCCCGGGGTAGGAATCACAACTGAGTGTGAATGGGCTGATGCAATTACACCTTTTAAAAGTGTACGTATATCGGGTGAGTTTTTGGAACCGAGATTGTACTCCTTATTAGGCAAACCCTTATCAATGGCGCAGAGAATTGCACTCACACAATCGAATACAGAAATCATCTGATAGTGATTCTTTCCGTTACCAATGGTGGGAACAGGCAAGTTCATATCAATCAGTTTGAAGAGTTTCACCAATATACCCAAACGGCCGGGGCCGTTAATCATACGGGGACGGAAGATGGTGATATTCATACCCTTCTTCCGATATTCAAAGCAGATTTCTTCACATGCTTTCTTGCTCTGACCGTATGGGCCGAAAGGATTTTGCGGATGTTCAATGTCAACAGGCAAGTATTGAGGTTTTCCGTAGGTCATATCTGTCGTGAACATCAGGTAATTTCGACATCCCTTGTTGTAAATCGCTTCAAGGATATTCTCTGTGCCAACAGTATTTACGCTAAAGAAGTAGTTTCTTCTATCACGGGGCACCTTGGTATGGTATTGATTAGCAGCAAGATTGATAATTATGTCATCCACAGAAATGGGTATAGTAGACAATTGTTGCTTATCACGAATATCAGTCTGTCGATACTCGCAACCCTTTGTAACTCGTTCATCAAGGGTTGGGTGTAAGTCACATACAACCACCTTTTCATTTCTCTCCAGCAAGGCATTCGCCAAGTAACGGCCCACAAAGCCATTACCTCCAAATATAAAATATTTCATCTTGTCAACTTCTAGAGATTAAATAAACACCAACACAAATCACCATTATGCCAGCAATGCGTGTGAACGTCAGTGATTCATCAAAGAAATAGTAACCCACCAAAGCTGCCACCACATAACCGATACTTAGGAACGGATAGGCAAAACTTACTTCTACTTTGCTCAATACAGCCATCCACATCAAAATGCTCACAGCATAACAAACCATGGCTCCCCACAACCAGAGGTTGGATATCATGGCACCAAAATTTTGCACCATGCCACTCATACCGACTTCACCTACAATCAGCATACCCTTGCGGATACAAAGCTGAGCAGCGCAATTTAGCAGCACACTAATAAGAATTAAAAGAATATTCATCTATTGAATTGTTTGTAATATGATTCATCCGAAAAAGCAAGGAGTTCCTTATCTCCTCGACTGTCTCCATAAACTACCAGTCGGTATTGAGTTCTGTCAGGATAGAGCTGCAGCAAGCGTTTCACCTTCTCTTCGCCATAGCAATTGGCAGTAGCGAAACGACCCGTAAGGTGTCCGGTTCCTGATAACTCCAGCTGAGTCCCCAAAACTTGATTAATGCCTAAGCTCTCAGCAAATGGCTTTACCCAATTATCAATGCTGGCACTGATAACGACTATTTCATCGCCTCTATATAGGTGCTGTTTTATCTGTTTAACCGCATCCTGATAGAGCAAATTTTCACCTCTCTCCATAAAGAATCTATAACAGACTGCATCGAACTCATCCAAATTCACTCCTTTAAAAAAATAGGAGAAAATCATCTGCTTGGTCTTCCAATTGGGATAGAGATGACACTTCATAGCCAACAACCAAGGCAGATGAAGCAAAAAGCCAAGATAAAAAGCTGTCTTGCCTTTTGCGAACTTGATGAACTCAAGCAGTGTATCTCGATTGGTAATGGTACCATCGAAGTCGAATGCAACAATCTGTTTCATCTTAGCAATAGAGTATGAGAATAAACGTCAATATCCAACCTATGATACAGAGTTGTACAAAGCGGTCTTTCATCAGCACCTTAGTGGGACTTCCACTCTTTACATCGACAATAGTGATTTGCAAATAGCGGACGATGCCTGCCAATACAAAGACGGAAGTGGCATAAAGGTATTGCGTATGCATGCGCTCCACAACCTCCTCACTCACCGTGTACATGATGTAACAAACCATCGTAATGCTAGCAATAATACCAATGGTTTGATTCATAAACTCAAGGTTATAGCGGTTGACGTTTTTTCGAGCCGACACTCCAGTTTCTTGGTAGATGACCACGTCATCCCGACGTTTGGCAAAAGCCAAGAAGAGAGCCAATAAGAACGTCATCAAAATAATCCAATGAGAGAGGTGAATACCCACAGCTACACCACCCACAAAAATGCGAAGTACAAATCCGAATGCAATGATAAATACATCAATAATCGTAATCTGTTTCAACTTCACACAGTAGGCAATATTAAGAAGTAGATAGAAACATATTATGCCAAATAAATACCATTTTTCCCTTCCTGTATAAGTAACAAGTAAAAGCAGTGACATTGTGACAAGTATCGCACTAATACCATATCCCATCCCTTTTGATATTTTTCCTGAAGCAATAGGGCGTTTACACTTCTTGGGATGTTGCCTATCAGCCTCTACGTCCCAAATGTCATTGAAACAGTAAATCGCACTGGCGGCAAGACTGTACGCTACAAATGCTCCCACCACTGCCAATAGTTTATCCAGATCCGTCAATTGACGGTCGAAAAAGAGCGGCAAAAAAATGAATAGATTCTTCAGCCATTGATGTGGGCGAAGAAGTTGAATAATTGACTTTATCATATAATTTATATAAAAGTGACTGAGAGCAAGGCACCTTCTCTTATTCCTTCTTTCTCACCTTAAACCATTCATCCAGCCACCCATTAATCACCCGCCTGATTTCCTCATCCTCCAAATCCCTGAAATAGTAGAAAATCAGCGATAAGTAGGCGCTTAGTCTTGCATCGAGCCCTTTTTTATATGGATATACGTTTTTGTACTGATATGAGCTTCCAAAGCAAGTTCCGCGATAGTAATCTTTCTCATTTTACGTAAAGTTTCGATAAAAGCACCCAATGAAGAGTGCATACAGTTTTCATTCATGTCAATTTTCGGTTATGTGAATTGTATAATAGTTTCTATAATGTTATAGATTGTTATTTATACTTTAGCCAGCTTAAAATCTTTTCCGTATACGGAAAAGATTGGGTGAAATAAGTTACCTAACTTTGCACAATAATTTTAAAAAACATACGATGAAAAACACTCTTAAAATGTCGCTATTCATGCCGCCCATCTCACCCGTAAAAGATGCGGCAACCGGAAAAAACGTAAAAAGCGCCACGCTGACTCCACTGCGGACTATGAATCTCGAGGAAGTGTACAAACTAATCACCTCCAATGAACACCTTGCCACACTGACACTTGCTGTAAGAAACGCCGCACTGCGAGGCGACGAAACCGCCTGCCGATACCTAAAGCAGCAAACACTGCCCTACGTCACCCCCTGCGGCGTATTCACCCGACGACGGAGCGACTGCCTCACGGAATCCTCCGGCCTGGTTGTAGTCGATATCGACCACCTTGAATCCGCAGAAGAAACGGAAAACTTACGGCAACAACTGTTTGATGACCCCTATCTATGCCCTGCGCTGGTGTTCATCAGCCCCACCGGACGGGGCGTAAAAGCGTTTGTTCCCTGTCTTCACGGACAGAATCCTGCAGAAGGAATACAATGGGCCATGAACTACGTCCACTGCATGTATGACGCCGAAAACACACAACCCGGAAAAGGAGTGGACACTTCGGGGAAAGACCTCGTACGCGCCTGTTTCCTCTGCCATGACCCGAAAGCACTGCTCAGAAAAGTTGTGAACTTCGAATGATGAGTCATTGCAAATCACCGACTACAAATTACTAATTATAAATTACCAAATCCGATGGAACCACTATCTTCATTGCACCTTCTGGCCGAAGCAGTCAGAAATGCAGGAGCAGACATTGCTCCAACCTATCAAGAATATATACAACTGGCATTTGCCATTGCCACCGACTGCGGAGAAGCAGGACGGCATGATTTTTTAAGTCTGTGCAGCCTGTCGTCCAAGTACGACCGACGGGCAGCCGACAAGCTCTTCAGCAATGCCCTAAAGACCGGCCGTAACGACGTGCATCTGGGAACCGCCTTTCATCTGGCCGAGCTTTGCGGCGTGAAGATTCAGCATGAAGCCGCACCCGCCATTGGTACACTTGGTACACAAAGTTCACCCCTCTCTTCTACCTCACACACACGCGCACGCGAGGAAGAGTCCGCATCGGGCATTGAACCACTGTCTCCATTACCCACTTTCGACGAACACCTCCACTGGCCTTATCCCCTGAATCGCATCATGAGCTGCGGAACCTCCCTCGCCCAATACGATGTACTGCTATTGGGTGCCATCACCGTATTGGGTGCCAGTATGGGAAAACACGTCCGATGTTCCTACGGAGGAAAAATGATGTCCCCCTGCCTGCAAACCTTTGTAGTAGCCCTACCTGCATCCGGCAAAGGAGTGCTCTCCTTGGTACGCCTGCTTGCCGAACCCATTCACGATGAAATACGTGAGCAGGTAGACGAAAGTATGGCATGTTACCGCCGCGAAAAAGCAAAATACGACACACTGGGCAAGGAACGCGGAAAAACGGAGACTCCCGTAATGCCTCTCAACAAGATGTTCCTCATCTCGGGCAACAACACCGGAACCGGCATCCTGCAAAACCTGATGGACTCCGACGGTACCGGACTGATATGCGAAAGCGAAGCCGACACCATCTCCACCGCCATCGGTTCGGAATACGGACACTGGAGCGACACCATGCGCAAAGCCTTCGACCACGACCGACTGTCCTACAACCGCCGCACTGACCACGAATACCGAGAGGTAAAGAAAACTTATCTTTCCGTACTTCTGTCAGGCACCCCCTCACAAGTGAAACCCCTGATTCCCACTGCTGAGAACGGGCTCTTTTCCCGCCAAGTATTCTACTACATGCCTGCCATACATCATTGGCAAAACCAGTTCGACCGCAATGACAGCGATCTTGAAGATACCTTCAAGGCTCTGGGCATGGAATGGAAGGACAAACTGAAAAACATTGTCATGAACGGAATATTCACCCTTCACCTTACAGACGGACAGAAAGATGAATTCAACCGGCTCTTCTCCCGGCTTTTCGTACGCTCCGGACTGACCAACGGAAACGAGATGTCAAGCAGCGTGGCACGTCTAGCCATCAACATCTGCCGCATCATGGAAGTGGTGGCCATGCTCCGCGCAATGGAACAAGGGGAAATCACCGCCTCGCCTTACGTGTCGCCCGACCCTCACACAGCCACAGACAATCTGAAAGACCACATTGTCAGCCGATGGGATCTCCTCATTGCTTCCGATGACTTCCATGCCGTACTCTCACTGGCCGAAAGCCTGTACCGGCATACCACCCATATCCTCTCCTTCCTGCCCAACACCGAAGTGGCAAGCCGCGGCAATGCCGACCGGGATGCGCTGGTAGACAGCATGGAAGAAGAATTCACACGGGCCTCTTTCCTGCAGAAAGCCGGAGAGATGGGCATCAAATCGGAAACCGCCTCCACCTGGCTCAAACGTATGCAGAAACACGGGCTGGTGGAAAATGTGGATGGCAAGGGAAACTACCGGAAACCCAAAGTCTGACATTCACTTCGCTTCACGCACGCGTATGTGTGTGAGGCGAAAGGATGGATGAACCTCTGTACCAAGTGTACCAACCTCAGGTTTACGCTTCCCAACCTGACCTTTACGCCGCCCAACCTCAAGTTTAAGGCTCTCCCAGTGCAGCCACTATCAGCCGCACCTGGGCAGGCGTATAAGAGCGGGAACGAGAAGAACCGCCCAAGGCGGAAAGTCCGTCACGCAAATCGGGACAAAGGTCTATCCAGTGTTTCAGTTTGCGGAAGGCAGCCTCCGGACAAAGATTGGGACAATAGATTTGGGCCAATTCAGTACGCCCGTATGTACGTATGACAAAAGAATCCATAGTTGACAGTTACGATTTATATTTCATCAAAAGTAACTATAAATCATGACATTATCAAACTTACAAGCGTAAATAACCGACTAAAACAGACCCAAACAGACGAGAACCTGCAAAAACCGGCAAACGCCCGTATCCACAGCCTTATCTTTGCATCGTTGAGTTCAACACAGCAAATGTTTTTATCCTTTAACTTCTAAATTTTAATTGTATGATTCGTTACAAAAAGTATCAAGTGACGGGCGAAGATAGCCCGCTGAAAGGCCTCTGGTATGCACGCCCCGTAATCGAAGAAACCTTCGACATCGAAAAGCTGGCCAAGCACATGTCCAATCACAACACCCCCTATTCGAGTGGTGTCATCAAGGGGGTACTGGCAGACATGGTTTCCTGCACCAAAGAATTGATTCTGGACGGCAAGAACGTGAAACTGGATGACCTTGCCATCTTCTCCGTAGGAATCGTCAGCAAGAAAGGGGCGCAATCCGCTGCCGACTTCTCGCTGGCCAACAACGTGAAGGGGCTGAAGCTCCGCGCCCGTGCCACCGGCGAACTGAGTAATGCCCAAATCAACCTGGATGGACAGCTGAAGGAATCTTCCCTGTACACCGTAGGCGGAAAAGCTCCCGATGGCAGTGGTTCCGACGGCGGTTCCGGAGGAAGTGACGGTGATCAAGGCGAGAATCCGTTAGGATGAGAATAATTACAAATTACTAATTATCAATTACCAATCATCATGAGTGAAGACAAAAAGTCAAAATCCGTGTGGGGCATTGTCCTCAAAGTAATCATCACCGTAGCTACCGCCATAGCGGGAGCTTTAGGTCTGGGCGCTTGCAAATAGCCATGCGTACGATTACCCTGCTCATTGTTCATTGCTCAGCCACGCCTCAAGGCGTGGCCCTGGGCTTTGAGGATTGCCGCCGCGACCACATCCACCACCGCGGCTTCCGTGACATCGGCTATCATTTCTATCTGACCCGCAACGGCGAAATACACCGCGGCCGCCCGTTGGAAAAAATCGGTGCGCATTGCCTCAATCACAACCGTCACTCCATCGGCATCTGCTACGAAGGAGGGCTGGATGCCGAAGGCTGTCCGTCCGATACCCGCACTTTGGAGCAGAAGGCTTCGCTGCTGGCACTGCTACGCGAGTTGAAACGCATCTTTCCACGTGCACTGATTATTGGGCATCACGACTTGAATCCGGTGAAAGCTTGTCCGTGCTTCGATGCGGAAAGGGAGTATAGGGGGCTGTAAAAGGCTCCCTTTTTCATTCTATATCCAAATTCATCAACCCCATGCGCACTTCTTTATTGGGGATATCCAGCGTATAAAGATGTGTAAGCGGAGAATAATTCTTTATCGTCACATACCCGCTTTGGTAAAGCAATGGGGTGATATTTGTCATTCGTTCCGTAGGGGCATTGTTTACTTGCAAAGGAACAAAATCTGTTCGTATTTTCCTAACGAAGGGGGATGAAAGATAATAAAAAAGAGGGGAAGAAGGAAATCTATTTTTCTGTAATCAATCTATCAACTTCACTTATCAAGAATGAAATCTGAGGATACAAATTATCAATTTCATCTTTGGTAAACTCTTTGAAATCATCATAATCACTTGACTGCCTTTTATCGTAAATTTTAGAAAAGATGCGCCCGCATTCAGACGACAACAAATTCGTCTTTACAAAATGAAGTCCAAAAGCTTGTCGAACTCCCATGTGACTTTTCACTTCAATTCCATGCAAAATCAACAATGCTGAAACCATATGAAAACAAGCGTAATACATCCTATTTACAGCAGAATTCCATAGTTCATTTCTATCAAGACATCAACATCATGCATCAAGTCACATGCCTTTTGACGCCTATAATTGACAATATCACGCTTTATATCCTCTTCCATCACAGCAACACACCATCTTTCATTACATTATAATAAAATACAGTCTTTCTCTTTGCTGCCTCCCAAGCTTTACGAGTCATCACAATCGGGCTAATAATAGTACCTGTTTCTATTTCCAAATCATATATTGGAGCAGTAATGACATCCTCCTCCATAGGAGAAACTGTATCTTTATCCACTAAAATCAGAATATCAATGTCACTATTCTGTTTTGCCTCTCCACGTGCCTCAGAACCATAAAGAATAGTCTGAGAGTTGGGAGCAACACTCTTTATCATATATTTCAGACGCTTCACCAATTCCTTGCGATTCATATAGACTATGTTTTTAGTGTTTAGACTACCGCAAAGATAGTTTTATTTTTAAGAATTGCAGTAACAATATTCTCTTTTTTGATGACCTCTAACTATTCACGAACTCCCATGCAAATCTCGTTCCTTTCTCCAAATCCTGATTTACTTTCTTTCCCAATATATCTTTCAGATACTTAGGGTGCAAACCGAAGCCCGGACGAACGGAGCGAACGTTCTGCTCTGTAATCACTTCTCCGGCTTTCATATCCTCGGCTACATAGAGCGAACGGGAGAACTCCCTTCCCGACTTCATCTTATCAGTAAGTTCATACGATACTGAGCCGATAGCCGCTTCGGCCATGCGTATATCTTTCACCATTTGGGCAAACTCCTGCTCGTTCATTGAGAATGAGGCATCGGGGCCGCCAATACTACGGTCGATAATAAAATGCTTTTCAATCATGGTTGCACCTTGTGTCACAGCCACTACGGCAGACACACTGCCAATGGTATGATCGGACAAACCGGACTTCACTCCATAGCGCTCGGCTAAATCCTTTATCATGCACAGATTGGCTTCCTCAATGGGGGCAGGATAAGAGGAGGTGCATTTCAACAGCGTAATATCATCATTGCCCGCCGCACGGCAAGTATCTACAGCCAACTGAATGTCTTCTTCAGTGGCAATGCCGGTAGACATCACCATCGGTTTCATCTTCTTGGCGGCATACTCTATTAAAGGAATATCCGTAATTTCAAAAGAGGCAATTTTGTAAATGGGGTTGCCCAAGGATTCCAGGAAATCTACCGCAGTTTTATCAAACGGTGATGAAAAACAGATAAGTCCTTCCTCCTTGGCCACACGAAACAATTCTTCGTGCCACTCCCAAGGGGTATAGGCTTGCTTATAGAGATCGTACAAACGCATGCCGGCCCAAACACTTGTAGAATCAGCCATAAACTCCATTTTATCATTATCCAACGTTATGGTATCAGCTGTATATGTTTGGAGCTTGATAGCATCTGCACCTGCACGTTTGGCAGCACGAATTGTTTCTATGCCTATCTGCTTGCTGCCATTATGATTCGCCGACATCTCGGCTATGATAAATGTTTTTCCCATAATGGTTCTTATTGTAACTTGTTTGAAATAATATTTTTGATGTCAGAGAAAGATTTCATCAAACTGATTTCATTAGGCTCAAGCTCTACTTCGAAAGTATCTTCCAATTCTATAACCAGATTCAAATGGTTCATACTATCCCACTTTTCGCAATTATTCTGAGAGGTATTCTCATCTACATCTGTTTTTAAAACAGCTCTCATCACATCCATTATTTCTTCATTCGTAATCATAACTTTATTGTTTAACTGTTATTGAATAATAATCAGGTATTGACAAATCTAATTTGTCAATATTCGCCATATAGTATTTAACACCCTCTTCTACTCGCATCACAGAAAAGCCAAGCCGGTCATAAAAATCAGCCACTTGTCTGTTTTTGAGAGTAGGAATAAATTTTGCTTCTAAAGCTGACACACCATCCTCAACCAACAATTTAAATACAAATTTAATGAAAGCCGTTTCAATACCTTTACCTAATATACGACAACTAAGCAATATATTCTCAATACTATTATCAGCGATGAAAACTGCTCCCGTGATACCATTATCACCAAATTTATCTGAAACTCTGATGCAATAGATTTTCCATTGATTATCCAGAAGTTGTCTGACATCAGCTTCAGAATAACGTTGGGTCGTTAAATTAAACTGATTTGTTTTTTGCGTCATCTGAGCAATTCGTGATATATTGAATGAGTCCACCTTCTGAAGCTCAATTTTAATTTCTAATGAACGAAGAAAATCTTCAAAGTTTAAGAATTTGGCTTGTTCGCGTGTACGTTCCGCATTTGCCTTATATTGTTCCGTCTTCTTTTTATCTTCACCGGTAATTTCGTAAACTTCAAAATAATCACGAACTAATTGCATGAAAAACTGCGGTAACATATATGCTTGTTTTGGAAAGTCCGGGACAGCCACCATAGGCAAGGTCTGTTTTACTAATTCACGCTCTGCCGGATTGTCATCAATGAACACCATACTATCAAGACCTATGTTCAGCTCTTTAGACAGTTCCACGATATTCGAAGCCTTGTCATTCCAATTTATACGAATAGCAACAAAATCTTTTTTCCTTAAAACCATAAACGGATTTTGCTCCCAAGCTTCGAATACATCTTCTTCGTTGTTCTTACTACAAACAGATAAAATAATACCCTCTTTACTTAACGCAGACAGCGCTTCCTGAAAATATAAAAATGCCTTACCTGGATAATCCCCGCCAATTTGTATACCATTAATGCCTTCCTCGCCAAGGACTCCACCCCACAAAGTATTATCCAAATCAAGAATGAGACATTTCTTTCTCTTTAAAGCTATATTCTGTATTTTAGAGTCTACCCATGTAGCAAATTCACTAGTAATTTTAGAAGATATATACATTTGAGAAATAAAATAGAATTTCCATCCAATCAATTCCTCTGACCTATAACGGGAAGTAAACTCAGAAAAGTCAATCACCTTAAAATTTACATTCGTTCCAGCCATATTATACAGTTGGGTATTATACCGGACGATAGCCTCCCTTACAATAAAATTGGCATCAGTAAATCTCGTAGGAAAGATGTCTACCAATGTGAATGCTACAAATTCTTTCCCTTGTGGAACCTGCGAGAAAACAAGCTGCATTTTTCTAATATATGCATCAATTTCGTCAGCCAGTTGCTTCTGATTCCATCTTATGGGTATTTGATACATCCACAAATACAAAGATGTATTTTGAGGTATATATGATATATCTTCGTAACCAGAATACTCCACTTCGTCTGTGCCGAAGATATTTTCCAGCGTATTGTTTCTAAAAATAAAGAATTTCATTTTTGTTCTAATAATTCAATTAAACCGATATCTTTATTATAGAGAAAAGCTACCCGATGATTATTGAGAGCTACTGCTTCTGCCGGATAGCTTACCACCATGAACCTCATTTTACGAAGCCGTGCGATGGCATCTTCTATATTTTCTACACTATAACAGCAATGATACGGACAAACTCCATTCTTCTCAAGATTTTTATTGATTGGAGAATTCTCATCAACAGGTTCAAGAAGTTCAATCATAGGCTCTCCTTCTTTTGTAAGGAAACAGATATTTACATTCTGTATTGGATCAAATATCACAGATGAACAAGAATATCCCCCATCAATGTAATAATACATTGTTTTTTCAATACTGGTAACAGCGTATCCTATATGGTGAAAATGAAAATTTGATAACATGATTCTCTATTTGCGTTTATCTCTAATAAAGCGGACCAATTTACGTATATCATTTCTATATACTGTAGTACTTCTATAATGAAGTTCTGAAAGCTCCCATTCAATGAATTTCCGGTTATGACAACATCCGTCGGATTCCACCGTATCACCCAAAACAAAGCCTAAAAACTCATCCAATAACAATGCATCGGTATTGTTTATATCAATTGAACCTACCAGTTTTATACATTTTGCAACCTCAAAAGAAAAACAGATGATAGTATAAACAAAATCAAGTCCCCCTCCACTTTTCATTTGGGAAGGTGCCATATAATAGCCTAATTCAGCGATTCTTCTTTCATGGTCTATATCGGTCAGATTGAAGACTCCATAGGGAACATTATCTTTTGTTACTAACCAATAGTAACAATCTTCTCGTTGAGCAAGGGTTTTCGTAAAATTCAAGTGATTTTCAAGAGATATTACATCTGTATTATACATAAACTGCCTTATCTCAAAAGTATTCCTCCAATCCAATATTTGCTTTAGGAGTTCTTCCGACAAAATAGAGAAGTGTTGGAAAACATAACCATTATATTTATAAACCGCTTGTTTGTCTATTTGTATCATTCAATTGCTAAATAATTAAAATTATCTGTTCTATTCCTGCATCAATTGTCCATTATGAGAATTTTTCCAAAAAGAATGCGATTATCGTCAATGCACATTTCTTCCCAATTCTTCAAACAGATTAATATAGCGTTCACGAATACCACCTTGTATCTGCAAGTTATCAACCCCAGCAATCTCTAAAGATGTCAGAGGTATGGGATTATCCTTAATATTTCCTAAAGGAAGAACTCCTCCAGTAGAGGTTAACAGTGAATAATAATCAGCCTGATTATCTACATACCAACCTACAGCCAACTTGGCACCACAAGCAATGGCCTCGAGACTCACAGTACTTGCTGAACAGATTACCCAATCGGAAGCACAAAAAAGTTCGGCCATCTGTTGAGCTGTTAAATTGGAGCAATAAGACACTCGCCTATCCCGTACCCTCGGCTTTTGAGGTTGATAAGCATCACCTACCACTGCAGTTATCTGGCTGACAGTAGGCAATTGCATAGCTTCACGAATGTAATGGCCAGTAAAGTCAAAGGAATCCACACCACCAAAAGTAATGGTTATACTTTCCGTACTACGTTTTGCACAAGAACAGAGTTTGTTTACAGCCTCTATAAACGGGCTACGCAGTAATGCCCAATCAAATCCCAAACAGAGCTTGGTGTAAGGTTCCACGTCGAAAAGTGCAGAATTGGTCTGACCATGGTTAATCACGACATCAGCCACATAGTGCTTGTCGTGCATATCGTCAATGCACACCAGGCGGCAGCCTTTTTGCTTGATGGCACGCTGATAATCGGTAGTGAAGAAATAATTGTCGAGCACCACAATTTCATCACCTTGCAAATGGGAAAGGAAATCAGCAGAATGCGTTTCCTCTTGCAAGGGGATGAAAGGACATACCTTCTCCATCTCACTTACCTGATATGAGGTAGGATGGCAAGTAAAGAAGGTACAATCGAAATCGTCCTTCAGCATATCGGCCAAAGCCAGAGTACGGATAAAGTGACCGTAGCCGATGGTAGCGCTTGCGTCGGCACGGAAATAGATTTTCTGCATTACATCATCTATGAAGTAACTCATACTTCATTTCCGCCAATGTCCAGTCGGTCAGCGTATCGAGGTCCTGCACTTCGAGTTCGGAAAGTACCAGTCCGGCTGTGTTCTTCCCCCAAAAAGTCCGGCTCTCCACAAAAGGAGCAGTACGAGAGAAATAGAATTGGCCGGCATCATGATAAATCGGCTCTAAATCTTGGGAACGTGTATTCATGTATTCGGGATAAACCATACCGATTCTCCCGTCTACAATATGAAGGCTACGCTGTATAGGATAGGAATAAGCCACACAAGTGAAAACGGAGTCAATCTCCGAATTCATTTTTCCGTATGCTTCCCGAAGCCTTTCAGGAGTGACAAAAGGAGCTGTCGAGTAAATGCAACAAACTGTATCAAATTCCCTGCCTCGCTCTTTATACATCTCTAAAACTTCAAGAATTACATCGGCCGTGCCGGCATAATCATTCGAGGTCTCAGCACTGCGCATAAAAGGAACTTTGGCCCCGTATCCGCAAGCTATCTCCGCTATTTCTTCATCATCGGTCGAAACCATTACTTCGTCAAAAAGTCCGCTCTGCAAAGCCGCCTCAATGGAGTATGCAATAATAGGCTTGCCCATAAAGGTTTTGATATTCTTACGCGGAATACGTTTACTGCCGCCACGGGCAGGAATAATACAGATATTTTTCATCGTTTAGCCTTTATAATTAAATGGGGAGAATACCCGAAAACAATTGAATTGTCCGGCACATCCTCATCTTTCACACCAGAATTTGCCCCGATAATCACATTGTCACCTATCCGGCAGTTACCGATAATAGAAGAATTTGCACACATCCGCACATTTTCACCTAAAACCGGATAAATTCCTTTATTGTTTCCCACCGTGCAATTTTGCCCAAAACTGAATCCTTCACCATATTCAGCCCGTCCCATAACGCTACCGACCGGATGATCCAACGTAAAATAATGAGGAAGATTTACCTCATGATACAAATCACACCCATTCATTATCTTATTCAAATAATACAACTTATCTGCCAATAAACGGTTATCAGTATCTTGAGAAATGGTGTTAGCAAAAAAATAGAGAAAAATTGTATATTGTGCACTTTGATAAGGGTTGAAGTATGTCTCTCCGTCGCATGAGTAATACTTATTTTTCGTACGGGAAAAACAATATTCACAACGAGATATCACCCCCCCCATTTTCATATTTATTAACATCTCATCTTCTTCACTCAAGAAGAAAAAAGAGGAAAGTTGCTGCAAAAGCTGCTTTTCAATAGCTTCAATAGGAATGGAAGTAATCATTGTTTTATATATTCTATAACCTTTTCAATCACATACTCCTGTTCCTCGTCCGTCAACGTGGGATACATCGGAAGACTCAGACAATGTTCGTAATACTCTTCTACTATAGGTAAATCGCCTTTCCTATTTCTCCACTGCTGATAGTAAGGCATCAGATGAAGCGGAGCATAATGAACCTGCGCATAGACATTGTTCTCGTGCAGATAATTATAAAGGCCCAAGCGGTCAGCTACTTGAATGATATAAAGGTGATAAGCATGATAGACATCGGCAGCATTGAACGGAGTCTTGATACCATCTATTCCGGAAAACGCTTCATTATAGCGTCTCACGATTTCATGGCGGCGGTCAAGACCTGCTTTCGCACGCTCCAGCTGAGAAATACCCAAGGCAGCCTGAAAATCAGTCAGACGGTAATTGTAGCCTAACTCCTGCATCTCGTAATACCAGCCACCATGATGCTCGTGCAATAAAGCAGGGTCTTTCGTAATGCCATGCGTACGGTAAAGACAAAGCTTGTCATAGAGCTCCTTGCTGTTGGTGGTCACCATGCCTCCCTCACCCGTAGCGATATGTTTCACGGGATGGAAAGAGAATACGGCACAGTCGGCAAAACAACCGTTGCCACAATGTTGTTTCTTGCCTTTACTGTCCATGAAATAGCCACCGGGAGCATGACAGGCATCCTCGATAATCCACAAGCCGTACTCGTCGGCAAGCTTTCTGAACTCTTCCAGATCCAAAGGATAGCCTGCAAAATCAACCGGAACAATACCTTTGTAAGTACCGCGGGGAGAAGCTTTAAGCATGGCTTCGAGTTTACGAATATCCATGAGGTAAGTATCCTTGTCAATATCACAGAATACCACCTCGCCGCCACAATAGCGGATGCAGTTGGCACTGGCAGCAAAGGTCATGGGAGTGACAATCACCTTGTCGCCCGGCTTTACATTCAGTGCGGTAGCTGCAAGATGAAGCCCCGAAGTGGCATTGTTCACTGCTACGGCATATTGTGCACCTACATATTCGGCAAATTTCGTTTCAAATTCCCTGATTTTGGGACCTTGTGTCAAGTAATCGCTTTTCAGGGTATCGATGACTGCCCGGATATCCTCATCTGTGATATGCTGACGACCGTATGGAATAGGCTTGCTTATCATTTCACCTCGAAATTAGGGTCAACGTATTTCTTTATATTCTCGCGCATAGTCTCTACAGTCTCCCACTCCGTATTGTTGTCACTGCTGTAGTGGAAACCGTCGGGAACGGGTACTGCATTGTGATGTCTGATGAACTCTTCGCGACTGTGCTTGAAAGATACGGAAGGAAGAATGACATAATATCTGCCCAAATCGATTGTATCAAGAGCATCGGTTACAGTAATCATCTCCTCGTGCAGCTTCTCTCCCGGACGGATGCCCACTTCCACCTGCGGCAGATTGGGTGCAATGGCGGTAGCCACGTCCTGGATATGATAGGAAGGAATCTTAGGAATAAAGATTTCGCCACCCAGGTGATGTCCGATGGCATACATAACCAAAGCGACACCGGCTTCCAGTGAAATGTTGAAACGGGTCATACGCATATCGGTTATGGGAAGTTCCTTCGCCCCGTTGTCACGCTTGTTGATAAAGAAAGGGATTACGGAACCGCGGGAACCCATCACATTGCCATAACGGACTACGGAGAACCTGATGTTCTTGGAACCGCTGATATTGTTGGCAGCAGTAAACAGCTTGTCGGAAGTGAGCTTGGTGGCTCCATAAAGATTGATGGGGGCACATGCCTTGTCGGTAGAAAGGGCCACCACATGCTGTACACCGGTGGCAAGAGCAGCCTTTATCACATTCTGCGCACCGTGTACATTGGTTTTGATGCACTCTTCGGGATTGTATTCAGCGGTATCCACCTGCTTGATGGCGGCTGCATGGATAATCACGTCCACTCCTTCGCAAGCCCGCGTCAGACGTTCAAGGTCACGGACATCACCGATAAAGAAACGCAGTTGCGGATACTTATGACCGGGATATTTCTGTTTCAGCTCAAATTGCTTCAGCTCATCGCGGGAGTAAATAATGATTTTCTTTACTTGCGGATAATCACGGAGAATGGTTTCCACAAACTTCTTTCCGAAGGAACCCGTTCCTCCGGTAATCAATACGGATTTATTGTTAAGCATTATAATGAAAAGTTTTATTCATCGATATATTCCCACGGATAGGGATTGTCTGTCACATTCTGAAACTCATCAACCGCTTCCTGCTGTTCGGGAGTAAGTGATAAGGAATCCCAAGAGGCGATGATGGAACGGCCCTCGTCGGCCAAAGACTCGTCGAACACTTCACCGTAGCAGGCGGTAAGCAGACGGAGCTTCAGTAAGGAAGCGGGAAGGGCATCGAGCACATCCCAACAACAGTCCAGCACTTTCTGGACATGCCGCTGCTTTTCGCCATGGTCGACAAAAGAAGCGCTGTAACCCATAAGAAGGGCAAGACAGACATTTGCCTGCTCTTCGATGGTAGTGCCTTTTACACCCGACCGGTACAAAGCCATGGTAAGACGGTAGACCTCACCGTTCCGCCGTGACAAGTCATCGCTATAGACGGGACTGCCGTCCATACCCAAATACATCAGTTCGTGCGCAGCACGCTGAAGAGTGATTGCTTCTTCGGAAAGAGACATAAGCAATTATAGAATTAAGAATTAAAAATTAAAGTTCAGCCGATTACTTCTATAAGATCGGGATGGATAGTGGCCATGGCAACAGCTATGACACCTTGTATTTCGATAACCACGCGACGGTCACGTGCACCTTTCACCTTCAGAAACACACCCTCTTGCCCCTCAAATTCACCTCCGGTAATCCGGACTTTGGTACCTTTGGACAAGTTCAATTCATCCGGTTGAAAATAAAGAAGATGGTCATCGTAAGTGCCGGATACGGCAATGAAACGCTGCATCTGACTGTCTGGGACAATAATCTTCTGCCCACTGCGGGTATCGGTGATATATTGCAGATAAGTGACTTGAGACTTGACACGCTGCACATCGGAAGGACGGGCATGGACAAAAAGCAGATTATGAACGACCGGAACCAGAGCACGGACTTTTTTCCCTTTTTTTATACATATCTTGTATTGCATAGGAATGAAACAGCCCAAATTTTCTTTCTTGAGCAGATGCATGGCATCCGGTTCTCTGCGGTAGGTGGCACGCATAGCATACCAGATTTCGACCTCTTTCTCTATTCCCATTTTATGCTTTTGTTCAGACAAGGGTGTTCTCCTGGGGCTTTGAATCTCTTGCATACACTTGAAATTCAATTACTTGCGGACACTTTATGTAGAATACGACAAGCTTTATGCCCTTCTTGTCAACAGATTTTTTGCAGTCATTCATTACCTAACAGGTAAAATGCTGTAAACGAATCTATTGCAAGCAAAAAGCGTTCAATAGACGTTCGTTTTTTGAACGTCAATATTTAAGAAAATTAAAGAGGGAAGATTACTTAAAAATTAGTAAAAGGAAGAAGTTAGAGAAATACAATGCAACAGGCTTACTGACAAAGTATTATACTCACTAAAAAGAAATTTATAGAATATTTTTATTAAACATTTTGCGAGATTCAAAAATACACGTTATCTTTGCGTTCATTAAACGAACGTTTAAAAAACGCCTTTTCCAAACGCAATATTTCACTGTATAACAACCAATTACAACCAAATAAAAAAAATATCGTGTTTATAGAAATCAGATTTCCACAAACACGATATCAATTAAAAAAGAAATTACTATTCTCAGAAATTAAAGATACCCAATTCCGGGAAAGTAGCCCCCTGCACCGCAAAACAGATTCCGAAACAAGCCGCACTTACAATCCAAAGGATAACCAGCGTCCACTTCAAGCCGGAGTTCATCGGCTGCCACTTGAATATCTGGCTAAAGATGGCCCACACAAGGCTGACCAAAGGAATTCCTACCAGCAAGATTCCTGCAATGTACATCACAATGGCAGACAGTGGAGAAGTAGGCAGTACCACATCAGCCATCGGGAAAAGGGAAATGAGAGCTGCACCACCACCAACAGCCACCGCTATCGCAGCAAACAACAGCGCCACGAATACCACTCCAAACACAAACAGTATCGGACTGCAAATAATGGCGAATATCACCAGACAGATTTTCAACAGCCAACCGACTACCATCACCAGCGTATCTCCCAACTTCTGCAAGAAAGTACGGGGCTTGTCCGACCTCATATAATCATTCACCCCATTGGCAACCTTCTCGAAGCCATCCGTCACCGTCTTTCCGATATTCTCTACCGTAACAGCCTCACCGCGCATGCTTAACTTCTCGGCAGCCGTGCGGGCTTCCGGGATAATCAGCCAACATACGATATAAACCGGTATCAACGTTCCTACCCCACAAATCAAGACGACAAGCAGCAACAGACGGAGCAAAGTCACATCCCAACCCAGATAGGCAGCCATTCCACTAATGACACCACCCAGCATCTTGTCATCAGGATTGCGGTAGAGACGGCGGCGTGTAGTGCTATAAGCGGTATTGCTGCTCCATGCACCGGCACCATAACCACCTCCGGCATTTGTACTACCAGCATCGGCACTGCTGCTCTCTCCTTCCGTCTCCATGTCCTCCGGCTTTCCCATGCGGGCAATCACCTCTTCCACATCGGCAATCGTGATTACTTGTGAACCGGCCGACAATTTCTCGGCAAAGAGTTCGGAAATGCGGCGTTCTATATCATCTACAATCTCGTCGGCACCGGCTTCCTTACGGAAGTGTATCTTGAGATTACTCAGATAATTATCCAAAAGGCGGTATGCGTCATCATCAATATTAAAAACGGTTCCACCTAAATTTACAGTTAATGTCTTTTTCATAACACACTATTTATTTACAATTTGACTATTTACGATTTACTATTTACCATTCGGCGAATGCAGCATATTCTCTGTGGTCATTTCAAGAATTGCTGATGTGATTCACCGTCTCGTTCAACTCTTTCCAGGACATTTCCAGTTCACCGAGAAAGACTTCTCCTTTTTCCGTCAACCGGTAATACTTACGTGGAGGACCTTGCGTAGACTCAATCCATTCATAACCCAGCAAGTCGTCGTTCTTCAGACGGGTGAGCAACGGATAAAGTGTACCTTCCACTACAATCAGTCTGGCTTCTTTCAACTTCTGAATGATATCCGAAGCGTAAGCCGGCTCCTTGTGAAGCAGCAACATGATGCAATATTCAAGCATGCCCTTGCGCATTTGCGACTTTACATTGTTTACATCCATAATGGTATTTACTATTTGACAATTTACGATTTACTATTTTGCTGCGCAATAGAGTAATGAGTGTTCTCATTCATTCTATTGTTGTTCCTTGTATGACACAAATATATGTATTATATTAGTACCTTGTATTACAAAGTACCTTATATTAAGCATAATTAACAAGACGAGAGCTACTTTACTATGTTCATAGGACAAGTATAATCAATATCATAATGTAATATAAATAGGGAAATTTCCCCATTCTAATCTTTACCTACTTTCTTTTTGCTATTCTAAAAGCTTTTCATATCTTTGTTTCTGACCCTAATCTATTACGTAATGAAAGTACTAACTATCCATGATTTGGAAGCAATCAAGAAGAGGGCAGAAAACGCACTTCTGTTGCGCGAACAAAGCAATGAAGCAGTGGCCGAACAATGCTGCGGACTGGCGGCAGGCACTAAACATCTGCAGATTCTGATTTGCGGCGGCACGGGATGCAAGGCATCCGCCAGCCATGTCATCGCTGAAAAACTTCAGCAGGCACTCGAGAAAAACAAGATTACCGACCAAGTAAATGTAATCACCACCGGATGCTTCGGCTTCTGCGAGAAAGGACCGATTGTTAAGATTATCCCCGACAATACCTTCTATACGCAGGTCACTCCCGAAGATGCGGAAGAAATAGTCAGCGAACACATCATCGGCGGACGGAAGATAGAACGGCTGCTCTATGTGGACCCGAAAACAGAAAAGGCCGTCAGCGACTCCAAGCACATGGACTTCTACCGGAAGCAGATGCGCATCGCCCTACGAAACTGCGGCTTCATCGACCCGGAGAATATAGAAGAATACATCGGCTTGAACGGTTACCGCGCACTGGCAGACAGCCTGCTGAACGGTACGCCGGAAGCGGTAATAGAAGAAATAAAGCGCTCCGGTCTGCGTGGACGCGGCGGCGGCGGTTTCCCCACCGGAAGGAAATGGGAACTTGCCAGCCGGCAGCAAGCCGACACCAAGTACGTGGTGTGCAATGCCGACGAAGGTGACCCCGGCGCATTTATGGACCGCTCCATCATGGAAGGCGACCCGCACTCCATTGTAGAAGCGATGGCGCTTTGCGGCTACTCCATAGGTTCGTCCAAAGGCTTGGTCTACATCCGTGCCGAATATCCGCTTGCCATCCAACGGCTAAAGACTGCCATTGCACAAGCCCGCGAATACGGATTGCTGGGAGACAACATCTTCGGCACCGGCTTCTGCTTCGACATCGAGATACGCTATGGCGCAGGCGCCTTTGTCTGTGGCGAAGAGACGGCACTCATCCACTCCATGGAGGGAAAGCGCGGAGAGCCTACCTTGAAACCTCCCTTCCCAGCAGAGTCCGGCTATCTGGGCAAACCCACCAACGTGAACAATGTGGAGACGCTTGCCAACATACCTATTATATTGACACGCGGTGCAGAATGGTTCTCAACTATCGGAACTGAATTCTCCAAGGGGACAAAAGTTTTTGCCCTTGCAGGAAAAATAAATAACGTAGGATTGATAGAGGTTCCGATGGGAACCACCCTCCGCGAAGTAATCTACGAAATAGGCGGCGGCATCAAAGGCGGCAAGAAGTTCAAGGCTGTGCAGACCGGAGGTCCTTCGGGCGGCTGCCTGACGGAGAAGCATCTGGATACCCCGATAGACTTCGACAACCTGCTTGCCGAAGGTTCCATGATGGGTTCCGGCGGCATGATTGTAATGGATGAGGACGACTGCATGGTGTCCGTAGCCCGCTTCTATCTGGACTTCACGGTAGAGGAGTCGTGCGGAAAATGCACCCCTTGCCGCATCGGCAACAAGCGCCTGCTGGAAATACTGAACAAGATAACCGAAGGACGTGGCAGCGAGAAAGACCTGCAAACCCTCTCCACCCTGGGACAAGTGATAAAGGACACCGCCCTCTGCGGACTGGGGCAGACTTCGCCCAACCCGGTACTCTCCACCCTCAACAACTTCTACGACGAATACGTGAAGCACGTCAGGGAGAAGACCTGCCGCGCCCGGCAATGCAAGTCACTGCTCACCTACACCATCAATCCGGAGTTGTGCATCGGCTGTCACCTCTGCTTCAAGCATTGTCCGGCAGACGCCATTCTGGGAGATGTGCGCAAGCCCCACGTCATCAATCCGGACAAGTGCATCAAGTGCGGCATGTGCATGGCACGCTGCAAGTTCAAAGCCATATCTGTCTGCTAATCCCCCATTGCCATGGAAAAGAAACAAATTACCCTGCAAATAGACCGGCACTACATCACCGTGCCCGAAGGCGCTACCATCCTGGAAGCCGCCCGCAAAATAGGTATCGACATCCCTACCCTTTGTCACATCGACCTGAAGGGTACCTGCATCAAGAACAACCCCGCATCGTGCCGCATCTGTGTGGTTGAAGTGGAAGGACGGCGCAACCTCGCCCCCGCCTGCGCCACCCGCTGTACGGAGGGGATGGTGGTGCGTACCAGCACCCTGCGCGTGATGAATGCCCGCAAGGTGGTTGCCGAACTCATCCTGTCCGACCATCCCAACGACTGCCTCACCTGCCCCAAATGCGGCAATTGCGAGCTACAAACGCTGGCACTGCGCTTCAACATCCGCACCATGCCCTTCAACGGCGGCGAGCTATCACCCCGCAAGCGGGAGGTGACTTCGTCCATCGTCCGCAACATGGACAAATGTATCTTCTGCCGCCGCTGCGAGAGTGTCTGCAACGACGTGCAGACCGTAGGCGCGCTGGGTGCCATCCGCCGCGGATTCAACACCACCATTGCCCCCGCCTTCGACAAGATGATGACGGACAGTGAGTGCACCTACTGCGGGCAGTGCGTAGCCGTCTGCCCCGTAGGCGCGTTGACGGAACGCGACCATACCAACCGCCTGCTCGAGGACCTTGCCAATCCAGACAAAGTGGTCATTGTGCAGACGGCACCTGCCGTACGAGCCGCCCTGGGCGAAGAGTTCAATCTGCCCCCCGGCACACTGGTGACGGGCAAGATGGTATATGCCCTGCGCGAACTGGGTTTCGACTACGTGTTCGACACGGACTTTGCCGCCGACCTCACCATCATGGAAGAAGGAGCCGAGATACTGAACCGCCTGACCCGTTACCTCCAAGGCGACAAGTCCGTCCGCCTGCCTATCCTTACCTCCTGCTGTCCGGCATGGGTCAACTTCTTCGAGCACCACTTCCCCGACATGCTCGACATACCCTCTACGGCACGCTCGCCGCAACAGATGTTCGGCTCCATAGCCAAGACATTCTGGGCAAAGAAGATGGGCATTCCCCGTGAGAAGCTGGTAGTGGTATCCATCATGCCCTGCCTGGCAAAGAAATACGAATGCGACCGAGAGGAGTTCAAGACAGACGGCAATCCCGACGTGGACTACTCCATATCCACCCGCGAGCTGGCACGCCTCATCCGACGCGCCAACATAGGATTCACACTGCTGACCGATAAAGAGTTCGACCTGCCGATGGGAGCCTCAACGGGTGCAGGCGTTATCTTCGGCACTACCGGCGGCGTGATGGAGGCAGTCTTGCGCTCCGTCTACGAAATCTATACGGGACGGACGCTGGATAATGTAAACTTTGAGCAAGTGCGCGGACTCGCCGGTGTACGCCGCGCCACCATCGACCTGGACGGCTTTGAACTGAAAGTAGGCATCGCCCACGGTCTGGGCAATGCACGCCATCTGCTGGAGGACATCCGCAACGGGCACAACGAGTATCATGTAATTGAAATCATGGCTTGTCCCGGCGGCTGTATCGGCGGTGGCGGCCAACCGCTGCACCACGGCAATTCGGACGTGCTCTATGCACGTGCCAATGCGCTGTATCGCGAGGACGCCAACAAACCGTTGCGGAAGTCGCACGAGAACCCCTATATCAAGACACTGTATGAAGAGTATCTGGGCAAGCCGCTCAGTGAAACCGCGGAACATTTGCTGCATACACACTACTTCAACAAGTCTATGGATTAACCGCTAAAAAACAGAAGAACTATGTCAGAAATAAAATTGGCTTGTGACGTTGTCAAACAAGTGCGTGCCATTTGTGACAAGCATGGCAACCAGCCCGGCGAACTTATCAATATACTCCACGAAGCCCAGCACCTGCACGGCTACCTGCCCGAAGAGATGCAGCGTATCATTGCCGCCCAACTGGGTATTCCCGTATCTCGCGTGTACGGCGTGGTGACGTTCTATACTTTCTTTACGATGCTGCCCAAGGGGAAGCATCCCATCTCCGTGTGTATGGGTACCGCCTGCTACGTGCGTGGTTCGGAGAAACTGCTCGAAGAGTTCAAACGCGTGCTGGGCATTGAAGTGGGCGAAACGACTCCGGACGGCAAGTTCTCCCTCGACTGCCTGCGTTGCGTAGGCGCCTGCGGACTGGCACCCGTAGTGATGATTGGCGAAAAGGTGTACGGAAGGCTGCAACCAATTGATGTTAAGAAGATATTGGAGGAGCTGGAATAACTCATTTCAACCTTGCGGATATCCATCCCAAGGAATGATTATCTTGTCCAGTATACCACTCAGGCAGGCTATTGCCACTCCGTAGTTCGTCATAGGAATATGTTGCGCACGGGCATGGGCTATACGATTGAGCACATATTTCCGGTTGAACATGCAGGCGCCGCAATGGATAATCAAATCATATCGGGACAAGTCTATGGGAAAGTCATTCCCGGAGACGAAGTCTATCTGCAACTCCCCGCCGATGCGTTTTCGTAGCAGGCGGGGAATTTTGACGGTACCGATGTCCTCAGTCAGCGGAGCATGGGTGCAGGCTTCGGCTATCAGTACACGCGATTGGGGTGTCAAGCTATGGATAGCGGCAGCCCCCTCCACGAAGGCATTGATATCTCCTTTATAACCGGCAAAAAGAACCGAGAAGGAAGTAAGACTACTCTCGGCAGGCTTTTGCTGATAGACGATGGGAAATACTTGTGAATCGGTGATAATCAGCTTGGGCGGACGGGCAAGGGCTTGCAGGGAAGCTTGCAGCTTGTCGGTGGTGCAACTCATCACCAGGCACTTCTTGTCCAGCAACTCGCGGATGGTCTGCACTTGCGGAAGAATGAGACGGCCTTTTGGGGCTTGCATATCCTGGGGCATAACCAGTAGGACGACATCACCCTCGCTTACCAAGTTTCCCGTGATGGTCTGCTCACCAAAATTCTCGGGAAGCTTTTCGAGAATAGCATCGAAGATGCCTTGAATGCCGGTACCCTCTTTGGCACTGGCCACAACGGGAACCTGCCCGCACTCCTTTTCAATCCGAAGCACCACGGAAGCGGTGTCTTGACGCGAATCAGCTTTATTCAGTATCAGTATCACGGGAATTTCGCGCGCTGCCAGCAGCTTTATCCATTGCTGTTCCAGCGTTCCGTCAGCTTCATAGAGCAAGAGGGCGATATCCGCTTTCTCCACCGTCTTTAAGGTACGCTCCACGCGCATACCGCCCAACTCGCCTTCGTCATCATCAAAACCGGGGGTATCGATAAAAAGGCACGGTCCCAAAGGATATACCTCCATGGCTTTAGTCACGGGGTCGGTAGTAGTGCCGGGCGTTGCAGATACTAATGCCGTGTCTTGCCCGGTCAAGGCATTGACCAGGCTGGACTTTCCACTGTTCCGCCGCCCAAAGACGGCAATGTGCAGACGGTTGGAATGAGGTGTATTATTCATAAATCCGAAAGCTAAAATCTAAAGTCTCTTTTCCCTTCTCCTATTTCCTGGAGGTTGCGTTCGGCTATCACCCGTATCTTAGGGTTCGGGATATGTGTCATCTCCTCACAAATCAGCCGTATGCCCTTCTCCTTGGTTTCGGGGGAAGCATAGTCCTCCAGATATTCTTTTAATGTCATCAGTGCATTGGGCTGACAGCAGTTTGCTATCTGTCCGCGCTTGACGAGCGACATGAAGCGGTCTCCGGTACGTCCCTTACGGTAGCAGGCGGTGCAGAAGCTGGGGATATGCCCCAGGTCGAGCAGCCAGCTCACCACTTCATCCAGCGTACGCCGGTCGCTCACATCGAATTGGGAGGAGTCTTCCTCTTTGGCTTCCGGCACGGCATAACCTCCTACGCTGGTGCGTGAACCGCCGCTTATCTGCGAAACACCCAGTTCGAGCACCCGACGGCGTACGGCTTCCGACTCACGGGTGGAAATAATCATTCCCGTATAAGGCACCGCAATACGCGCCACTGCCACAATACGGCAGAACATCTCATCCGAGATGGCATCGGGAAAATCTTCGGTCGAAATGTCATCTGCCGGACAGATACGCGGCACGCTGATGGTATGCGGACCCACGCCAAAGGCAGCTTCCAGATGTTCGGCATGCATCAGCAGTCCTACGAAGTCATAGCGATAGGTGTTCAGACCGAACAATACGCCGATACCTACGTCATCGATGCCGCCCTCCATGGCGCGGTCCATCGCTTCGGTGTGGTAGGCATAGTTACTCTTGGGCCCTGTGGGATGCAGGGCTTCGTAATGCTCTTTGCTGTAAGTCTCTTGAAAAAGGATATAGGTGCCGATGCCTGCTTCTTTCAGCAACCGGTAGTTCTCCACCGTAGTGGCGGCTATGTTGACATTCACCCGGCGGATGGCTCCGTTTTTGTGATGGATGCTGTAAATGGTGCGGATGGACTCCAGGATATAGTCGATAGGGTTGTTTCGCGGGTCCTCTCCGGCTTCCAGGGCAAGGCGTTTATGCCCCATGTCCTGCAAGGCGACAACCTCGCGGCGTATCTCCTCTTGCGAGAGTTTCTTGCGGGGAATGGTACGGTTCTTGGCATGATACGGGCAATAGACGCAACCGTTCACGCAATAGTTGGAAAGATAAAGCGGGGCAAACATCACGATGCGGTTACCATAGAATTTCTGTTTGATTTCGCGTGCCAGATGGAAGATGCGCTCCACCAGTCCCGGCTCGTCACATTCCAGCAGCAGGGCTGCTTCCCGATGGGAAAGACCCTGGCACAAAGCAGCCTTGTCAATCAGACTTTCGATGAGCGGACGGTTGTTGCGGTTTACCTGCGCATACTCTAACGTATCCAATATCTCTTGGTGATTGATGAATTCTTCCGCTTGTCTTGACTTTATGTTATACACTTCGTAAATTGATAATTGGTAATTAAAATAAAGAATGAAGATTTGAAAATTATCAATTATCGACGGTCAATTCTCCATTCTCATAATCTCCTCTCTCTTTTGATACCTCGTAACCTATCCCTTTCAGTTGTTCCTCCAATTTTTGCAAACCTTCTGCGGCTTCGGCACCCGCAGAGGCTTTGTTATCATAGAGGGAGTACTTCGCTCGCTGGTTAGAAGGCGAAAGATTAGGCATCACGACATTGGCGCCTGCCAATATCCCCCGCTCCCGCCCGTCCGGAGCAAGTGTGGCCAGGGCAGTGGTAGCAGGTATCAGTGCCGCGGGATGCATCAACCGGAAGATAGAAAGCAACTTCAACGTCAACTCCATATCTCCCGGCGGAAAAGAGGCAAACGGAGTATCGTGATGCGGAAGAAAAGGTCCCATGCCTATCATCTCCGGCTGAAACCGTTCGATGAAGAGAATGTCTTCTACCAAATGGTCCACCGTCTGGTAAGGACTGCCCACCATGATTCCGGTTCCCACTTGATAACCTATCTCTTTCAGCCAGTCCAAGCATCGCAACCGATGGGAAAGGGACATCTCCGCAGGATGAAGCCGGTGATAATGCCCTTCGTTGCAGGTTTCGTGCCGCAACAGATAGCGGTTGGCACCTGCCAGGAAGAAACGTTCGTAGGCTTCCCGCGATTTCTCGCCCAAGGATAAGGTAATGGCACAATCCGGGAAGGATTGCCGGATGGCGGCAACTGTCTCCACCATCCCCTCATCCTTCACCGCCGGCGCTTCGCCCCCTTGCAGCACAAAGGTACGGAAGCCCAACCGATAGCCTTCATGGCAACACGAAAGAATCTCCTCCTGCGCCAGCTCATAACGGACTATGTTCCGGTTCTCCTTCCGTATGCCGCAATAGTAGCAGTTATTGCGGCAACGGTTGGTTATCTCAATCAGTCCGCGAATGAAGATTTTATTGCCAAAGCGAGCAAGCGCTTCTTCCCGGGCAAGCCCTTGCAGGTAGGCTGCAAGGGCTGTGTCCCGACAAAGAAGCAAGGCTTTATACTCTTCGGCATCCAGCCTGCGATTGCTCCGCAGTTTGTCAATCAAATGCTTCATATAAACGGACAAAGGGCTAATACGTCTCTTTTCTCTTTGCCAACTCCTGCGTCAGCTGGCGCTTTCCGGCAGTTATTTCATTATGCGAACATGGCCCGGTAATACAACCGCCCTCGCAAGCCATCACTTCAATAAATTGCCCCGGAGCCTTGCCCGACTTGGCGTAAGCACGCAACGCACCGATAGCCTTCTTATCCAGATTAGCCACTTGTACGGCATTGATTTTGTCTGCCTCTTCCTTCAGATAGGCTTTCACGGCACCCATCACGCCTCCTGCCTGCGCAAAACCATGCGCCTCGCGCACGGAAGTGAAACTCATGGAATAGGGCTTTGCCTGCTCCATCTGAATATCCAACCCGGCAAGCACGGAAGCCACCTCCTCGAAAGTCATGATAAAGTCCACCGCCTCGTCGCGCTGCGCCTCTTTGCGCTTGGCAACGCAAGGACCTATGAAGACCACCTTCGCATCCGGATACTTCTCTTTAGCAATGCGGGCAGCATAAAACATCGGCGAACCGGTGCCCGACACGTAAGGCTTCATGGCAGGAATATGCTTGTTCACCAATTCTATATAAGACGGACAGCAGGAAGTCGTCATAAACTTCTGACCCTCCTCCAGCTTCTCAATCAGCTCGTGCGCCTCGTTGCTGACGGTATCCATCGCTCCCTGAGCCACCTCGATGACATCCGTAAAACCGACTTGTTTCAATGCGCCATACACTTGTTCAATAGTCGTCTTGAACTGCCCCAGGATGGACGGAGCCACGATAGCCACTACCTGCTCACCCTTGCGGATTCTGTGCAACACGTCGAACACCTGCGATATTTCGAAAATTGCTCCGAATGGACATGCATTGAGACACTTTCCGCAATAGATACATTTGCTTTCGTCAATATGCTCTATCCCCTTCTCATCCTTACTGATGGCTTTCACGGGACAAGCCTCCTCACAAGGTACGGGAATATAAACAATGGCATGGTAGGGACAACTCTTATGGCAGATGCCGCAACTGATACACGCATCATGGTCAATCCATGCCTGCCCGCTCTCCTTGACGTGCACTGCCTTCTTGGGACAATTCACCTGGCAACTGCGTGCCGTACATCCGCGGCAGAGGTTCGTAATCTCGTAGTTAATCTGCACACATGCCGAACAAGCTTCGTCAATCACACACATGATGTTGTCTTTCGGCCTGCCATTTTCCGCTCTGTCCAGTGCACGGGCAGCGTACTCCGACAAGGGGGTCAACTCATCCGTCTCATCCTCCATATCGAGTCCCAGCAGCGGCAATGACTTGTATTTCCACACCGCACGCTCTTTGTGCACGCAGCAGCGTCCCGCATGCTTGGACCGTCTCGGACTCAGTTCGATGGGCAGCCGGTCTATTTTATCCACAAGTTCGTTGTTATTCCACAGCTTTACCAGTTCCTTCAGCAATCTGTGGCGGACAATCATAATGTTGCTCGTAAATGCCATAATTTTTAAAATCAGAATTAGTTAGTTCGGTAACGGTTTGCAAAGATAACGATTGTTTCACAAAAAAGGCTTAACTTTACACCCCAAACAGTATAAATACAACCGATATGTTTACCATAAGAAAAGCAACGACAGCAGACTGCGCACTGATTCAGAAACTTGCGCAGCAAATATTTCCCGTCACGTATAAGGATATCCTTACTTCCGAGCAGACCGACTACATGATGGAATGGATGTATTCATTGGACAATATCCGTAAACAAATGGAAGAGGAAGGCCACGTCTATTTCCTGGCTTACGAAGAATGTGAAGCGGCGGGCTATGTGTCCGTACAGCAGCAAGGAGAAGATTTATTCCACCTGCAAAAGATTTATGTGCTCCCCTATTACCAGGGTGCACATTGCGGCAGTTTCCTCTTTCGCGAAGCCATCAAGTACATCAAGAAAGTGCATCCCGGCCCTTGTCTGATGGAATTGAATGTGAACCGTAACAACAAGGCACTGCAGTTTTACGAACATATGGGAATGCGGAAACTCCGTGAAGGGGATTTCCCGATAGGAAACGGATATTACATGAATGACTACATCATGGGACTGGAAATCTGAGTCCCGGCATTAAAAGCCCTCCAAAAACTAAAGGCTGCGCAGTTCATTACGAACATTGCGCAGCCTTTAGTTTTATCTTTCGTTTCCGATTACTTCGCCACCTTTTCAAGCCATTTCAGCATGAACAGCATGGTGAACATGGAAATGCAGCACGCTACTACAAATACCGTCCACGTCATCCAGATAGGAATACTTTCGTAAAGGATAGCACCGATAACGAGCAACTGATTACCAATGGCAGTAGCGCCGAGCCAACCGCCCTGCATGATACCCTGATATTTGGGAGGAGCCACCTTGGACACGAATGAAATGCCCAACGGAGAAATGTACAATTCGGCAACAGTCAATATCAGATAGGTAACCATCAGCAACAGCGGAGTCACTTTCACCGGAGAGGTACCCAGAGCGATAATATCCTTGTGCATCGGCAAGTTGCTTACATAAGAACCGATAGCCATTATAAGGAAGCCAGTGGCAGCAATACCCATACCGATGGCAATCTTCCGAGGAGTGGAAGGCTCTTTACCTTTGGCACGCTGTGCTGCAAAGACAGCCATGATAACCGGCGTCAGAGACACCACAAAAATCGGATTCAAAGACTGGAACAGCTCAGCGGAAATAGCCATGCCGAACAAATTCAAATCTGTATATTCCTTGGCAAAATACGTCAGTGTCAACCCATTCTGATGGAACGAGAACCAGAAGAAAATTACCACACCGAATACGGCAAACAATGCATACATGCGCTGTCTTACCTCTTGTGCGCTCATCTCCACTATAGTGGCGTCGCCCGCTTTTGCAGCCACCTTCTTGCTGGGATCGGGGAATTTCTTTCTGTTGATGACGAAAATTACCAAAGAGAGAACCATAGCCAGGATAGCTACACCGAACGCATAGTGGAAACCGGTAGTAAACACGTTCAGATATTCATTGGCAAATACCGTCATATCCGTTACGGGCGTTCCGGAAATAGTGGCTTTGGCTGCCAGTGCACTATAAGTGTCCACAGCCTCAGGAGTCAGCGTTCCAGCCAGATGTCCGTGGCAAAGGGCAGGCAGGTCGGCATCATAATTGTAGCCGAATGTGGACAACCACCAGTTACGCACGCCTACTGCGGCAAACGGAGCAAAGATGGCACCTACATTGATGAACATATAGAATAAGGAGAAACCGGAATCGCGCATGCTGGAGTACTGGGGATTGTCGTACATCTGCCCTACCAGCGCTTGAAGATTTCCCTTGAAAAGACCATTTCCGAAAGCAATGACAAACAAGGCTGCACAAGTAATCACCAGAAACAAGGTCTTATTGGCAACCGGTGTAGGAGACGGGATGGCCAGCATCAAGTAACCTACCGCCATCAAGACAATACCGGCAAAGATGGTACCTTTGTAATTACGGGTTCTGTCGGCAATAATACCACCTATCAATGCAAGAATGTAAATAGAAAAATAAAATGTTGAGTAGATCAAACCTGCCTCTTTTCCATCCAGTCCGAACTTGGCTTGCAAAAAAAGTACAAGAATGGCCATCATGGTATAAAAGCCGAAACGCTCGCCCAAATTAGCAAAGGATGCGGCAATCAGACCTTTAGGGTGTTTGTTGAACATAAAAATTAGTTTTTAGAATTAGTAATTGGATTGATTTCTTGAATAATTCCTGCAAATATATAAATTCTATTGAAGATTTCCTTATAAAATTAAAATATCTCGGCAGAAATAGAAGATTTATTCATTAAAAAGAATACAAACCTCTGCATGCACTTCCCTTACCAAATCCTTCGGATCCAACTTAAGCTGCAAACCGCGTTGTCCGGCACTGATATAGATATACGGAAACCGCAGGCACGTTTCATGGATATAGGTAGGGAAAGGTTTCTTCATGCCGATGGGTGAACACCCACCCCGGATATAGCCAGTCAGAGGTAAAAGTTCCTTAACCGGGATAAGGTCACATTTTTTGTTTCCTGACGCTTTTGCCGCCAGCTTCAAATCCACTTCGTGCTCACCCGGGATGACACAGACAAAATAACCGGATTTATCACCGTGAAGAATCAGCGTCTTGAACACGCAATTGATGTCCTCACCCAAACTGGCAGCTACATGCACTGCACTTAAGTCGTTCTCATCCACCTCGTAGGGAATGAGCTCATACGCAATCTTGGCCTTGTCGAGAAGCCTTGCTGCATTCGTCTTATTGATTTTCATAATATTCTCTATGATGAGACAATTATCACTTGATATTCAATTCTTCACGCAGGAACTTAGGCGTATAGCCTTTCTTGCTTTTAGCAACCTCTTCCGGGGTTCCGCAGGAAAGGAGTTCTCCCCCTCCCTTACCGCCTTCTGGCCCCATATCGATGATATAGTCCGCCATCTTGATGACATCGAGATTATGCTCTATGACGATGACGGTATTCCCTTTGTCTACAAGTTTGTTCAACACGTTCATCAAAACGCGGATATCTTCGAAATGAAGTCCGGTAGTAGGTTCGTCAAGGATATACAGAGTCTTGCCCGTATCACGTTTGGAAAGTTCCGTAGCCAACTTCACGCGCTGGCTCTCACCTCCGGAGAGCGTGGTGGAAGACTGGCCCAACTTGATATAACCCAATCCCACTTCCTGGATAACCTTAATTTTGTTCAATATCTGAGGCACATTCTCGAAAAACTCCACCGCACGGTTGATGGTCATATCCAGCACATCGGCAATGGATTTTCCCTTAAAACGCACTTCCAGCGTCTCTCGGTTGTAACGCTTGCCGTGACATACCTCGCATGGCACATACACATCCGGCAGGAAATTCATCTCAATGCACTTGTACCCATTGCCTTGGCAAGCTTCGCAGCGTCCGCCACTGACGTTGAAGGAGAAGCGTCCCGCCTTATATCCACGTATCTTCGCTTCGGGCAAGCCGACAAACAGATTGCGGATATCGGAAAACACACCGGTATAAGTGGCAGGATTGGAACGCGGCGTTCGTCCCAAAGGAGACTGGTCCACATTCACCACCTTGTCTATATATTCCAGCCCTTCAATACTATCATAGTCCAAAGGATCCTGCAGTGAACGATAGAACTTCTGCGAAAGAATAGGCTGCAACGTCTCGTTGATAAGCGTGGACTTGCCACTGCCGGAAACACCGGTAACGCAAATCAGCTTGCCCAGCGGGAACTCCACATCCACATCCTTCAGATTATTACCTTTGGCGCCACGCAGCCACAGACTGTGTCCATTGCCCTCGCGACGCTTGGCAGGCACCTCAATGGCACGCTCACCATTCAAGTATTGGGAAGTCAGCGTATGCGTCCGTAGCATTTCACGGGGAGTACCGGTAAAGACAACATCCCCTCCCAGCCTACCGGCTTTCGGCCCCATATCAATGACATAATCGGCGGCGAGCATCATATCCTTGTCATGCTCCACCACAATGACGGAGTTGCCAATGTCACGCAGTTCCTTCAAAGAGTGTATCAAGCGCTGGTTGTCGCGTTGGTGCAGGCCGATACTCGGCTCATCCAATATATACAGCACATTCACCAGCTGTGAACCTATCTGTGTAGCCAGGCGGATACGCTGGCTTTCACCACCGGAAAGGCTGACGGAACTACGGTTCAGCGAAAGATAATCCAGACCTACATCAAGCAGAAATTTGAGCCGTGTACGGATTTCCTTCAGGATTTCACCGGCAATCTGCCGTTGCTTGCTACTAAGATACGGGTCTACGTTTACCAGCCAGTCATACAGCTCATTGATGTCCATCGTAGACAATTCGTAGATGTTCTTGTCGTGAATGCGGAATGAAAGCGCTTCCTTATTCAACTTGGCGCCATGACACTCCGGACAAACGGCAGTCTTGGCAAACTGGTCCGCCCACTTCTGTGCCGTGGCAGAAGCATCCTTCTCCTGCAGCATCTGGATATACTTTACAACCCCCTCAAACGTCACAAAATAATCGGAAGAGGTGCCTATCAGTGAACTCTTTATCTTGATACGCTCGTCCGAGCCGTAGAGAATCTCGTCGATGGCATCCTCCGGCAAGTCTTTGACCGGTGTTTTCAGCGTCGCTTCATATTTCTCCAGCAAGGCGGTAATCTGCCAGAAAATCATGCTGTTCTTGGCTTTCCCCAACGGTGCGATGGCACCTCCGGCAATGGAGAGCTCACGGTCGGGAATCACCTTGTCAATATCAATCTGGCTGACCACCCCTAACCCCTTACACTTAGGACATGCACCTTGCGGCGAATTGAAGGAAAAGTTGTGCGGCGCCGGTTCCCGATAGGACAACCCCGTCACGGGACACATCAGCCGTTTGCTGTAATGGCGCACGCTATCCGTCTGCGCATCGAGTATCATCAGCAATCCGTCACCTTGGCGCATGGCAGTGGCCACGCTGTTCTTCAGGCGTGTGTCATCCTTGTCCGTCACCACCAGCTTGTCTATCACCACCTCCACATCATGGTTCTTATAGCGGTCCAGCTTCATGCCTGGCAAGGCTTCGCACACCTCACCATCCACACGTACGTAGAGATAGCCTTTCTTGCGCACCTGCTCGAAGAGCTCCTTGTAATGCCCCTTACGGCTGCGCACCAGTGGAGCAAGGATATAAATGCGTTTTCCTTTGTAATCCTTCAGGATAAGATCGAGTATCTGTTCCTCGGTATACTTCACCATCTTCTCGCCGGAGAGATAAGAATAAGCCTCTCCTGCACGGGCATACAACAAACGAAGGTAATCATAAACCTCTGTCGTTGTACCCACCGTGGAACGTGGATTCTTATTCGTGGTTTTCTGCTCGATGGAGATAACCGGACTCAGTCCCGTTATCTTATCCACGTCCGGACGTTCCAAATTTCCCAGGAAGTTACGGGCATAGGCTGAAAAGGTCTCGATATAGCGGCGCTGCCCTTCGGCAAAAATAGTATCGAATGCCAAAGAGGACTTGCCGCTTCCGCTCAGGCCTGTAATCACAGTCAGGCTGTTACGGGGAATCTCGGCATCGATATTCTTGAGGTTGTGCACGCGCGCACCATATACATTGATATATTCTGTTTCTTCTTGCATGTTGATTTATCCTATCGTTTTAACTGCAAAAATAACTGTTTCCCCCCGAATATCAGCCGAAAAGCGCTATTTTTCAGTTTTGAAATGCACAATATTATTTCTTAACGCAATCCTTTGGTTTGAATGCCACAATATTCGTACCTTTGCAGCTACTTTGGGAAATTGTAAACATAAACCAACGATTACTGAATGAAAACGATTAACCGCATTATCTGCTCCCTGCTGCTTGCCAGTGCATGCAGTATCGGTGCAATAGCACAAGAGAATCAATCTTATTTTCTGCATACTATCGAAAAAGGACAAAGTCTCTACTCCATCGCCAGCATGTACGGCGTCAGCCAGTCGGACATCATCAAACTGAACCCCGGCAGTGACGAGAAAATATTCATCGGACGCACATTGCGTATTCCACGCAGCGCTGCCAACATACAAAAAGAAACATACCATACCATCGAAACCGGTGAGACCCTTTACCGACTGACCGTGAAATACAATGTATCTGCCAAAGCCATCTGTGACGCCAACCCGGGACTGAGCGCCGAGAATTTCCGTATCGGACAAGTAATCCGTATCCCTTCCACAACCGAGCCCCAAACCATGGTCCCGGTTGAGACACAAAGCAGCACTGTGGTTGCCAACAACAATATTCTCGGCCCCGTAGAGTCACGATGCCGTGACATGCATAAAGTGAAGCGGAAAGAAACCGTATTCAGCATCAGCCGTGAATACGGCATCAGCGAAGCCGAACTGATAGCCGCCAACCCGGAATTAAAAGGCGAAAACAAAATAAAGAAGGGAACCTTCCTCTGCATTCCCTATCCCAAAGCACAGACGGAGCAAAATATCCAGTCGCAGGCAATACCTACCGACAGCGAGCTGTTCCGTGAAAACCGGAAAAAGACAGAACGCTTCAGCACCATCAAGGCTGCCGTCATCCTTCCCTTCCTGGACGGGGTATCAAAGAGCGAGTCTTCCCGTATGGTGGAATACTACGAAGGCCTGCTGATGGCCGTAGACAGCTTGAAACGTACTGGCACTTCCATTGACTTGTACACTTACAATTCTGGTCCCGAAAGTGCCTCGCTGAACTCCATCCTGGGCAAAAGCGAGATGAAAGACATGGACATCATCTTCGGGCCTCTGTACCAACAGCACATCAAACCTCTGGCCGAGTTTGCCAAGAAACAAGACACACGCCTGGTGATACCATTCACATCGAAAGACAACACGGTATTCCAGAATCCGACGGTCTATCAGATAAATACCCCCCAATCCTATCTGTACTCCGAGGTGTACGACCACTTTGTGCGCCAGTTCCCCAATGCCAACGTCATCTTCATTGAAGCCAGCCAGGGCACCAAGGACAAGGCAGAATTCATCAAGGGACTGAAAGATGAACTGCGCAACCGTTCCATCCCGATGAAGAGCCTGAAAGAGGATGTCACCGTAGAATCCCTGAAAACAGTATTACGCACGGACCGTGAGAATATCTTTATCCCCACATCCGGCAGTAACCTAACATTGATTAAGATACTTCCCCAACTGACGCTGTTGGTACGCGAGCAACCCGAAAGCCGTGTCCATCTGTTCGGCTATCCGGAGTGGCAGACCTACACCAAAGACCACTTGGAAGCCTTCTTTGAACTGGACACCTATTTCTATTCCTCTTTCTATACCAACAACCTGCTGCCTGCCGCCATCAACTTTACCAAAAACTACCGCAGATGGTATGGCAAGGAGATGGACGAGCGCTATCCCAAATTCGGAATGCTGGGCTTCGATACCGGTTATTTCTTCCTGAAAGGACTTGCGCGCTATGGCTCTTCTTTCGAGAAGAACATGCAGGGACTGGATTTGATTCCCATCCAGACCGGCTTCAAGTTCCAACGGGTAAACAACTGGGGAGGCTTCATCAACAAGAAGGTGTTCTTCGTGCACTTCACCAAGAACTTTGAGCTGGTGAAGTTGGACTTTGATTAGGGATTAAGGATTAATAATCTGATAATCCACTATATAACTATTAACTTGTAGCTTGTAACTTATAACTTATAACATGAACCTGAGAACAATCATCATATTCGCCCTGCTGGTGTGTGCATGTATATTGCCCCTGCATGCGCAGGTGGGCGAGCAACGCCACAACTTCGCTGTGGGCGTCAATGGAGGCATCAATCTGAATAGCGTAAGCTTCTCTCCCTCTGTCAAGCAGAAGAATCTGATGGGTATCAACGGCGGTGTAACAGCCCGATACATTTCCGAAAAATACTTCAGTATGATTTGCGGTGCACAAATCGAGCTGAATTTCTCACAACACGGTTGGGACGAGTATTACGAGGACTATCCCACACTGAGCTACACCCGCACCATGAACTATGTGGAAATACCGTTCCTGGCACATCTGGCATTCGGCAAGGACCGCGGTTTGCAATTCTTCATCCATGCCGGTCCGCAGATAGGTTTCCTGCTTGGCGACAGCGAAAAGATAGACGGCGACTGGGACGGCACTGTAGCAGAATCCTACACCAACATCACCGTGGAACAGCACGGCAAGGCCATAGACAACAAATTCGACTACGGCATTGCAGGCGGAGCAGGCATAGAGCTGCGCACCAAGGCAGGCAATTTCATCGTAGAAGGAAGATACTACTATGCTTTATCCGATTTCTATGGCAGCACCAAGAAAGACTTTTTCTCACGCTCCGCACACGGAGTCATTACGGCCAAGATAACTTATCTCTTCGACTTGAAGAAGTAATGCTTGTAGGGAAACACCCGTTTCACTCGTAGGAACGACTATCTCCTCTAATGGGAACAGTATAATGGGAACGGCTGAACCCCAAGCAGAAACGATAAAAAAGGCAGACCACGTATCCCGAATGAAATACGTGGTCTGCCTTTTGTTATTATCAAGTAGATAAACCTTCTTATCTTCTTAAACGGTCTGCAGCCTTCACCATCACCTCATCTTTGTAGATGGCACGGAAGGCCAGATAGTTGAGGATGATGGCTACCACCGGAAGGCAAAGCGCCCATCCAAGCTGGAAAGCCGTGGCATCCAAATCGCCCTTCAAAATAAACATAAATACGCAGAAGGCTATGTAGTAACCTATCAGCAGGATGCTGCTGAAAATCGTCATGCGTATTTGTAACATACGGTTACGGAAAAGGAATATCGTACAGAAGGCAACAAGTGCACTGAGCAGCAATATTCCGAACAAGCCCCAAGTAGACTGAAATCCTCCGTCGGCCAAAGCCACTCCCAGAGGCTTGAAAACATGCGCCGTCACTCCGTCCGCTCCGATGAACTGTCCTACGGGCATGCAGATGGCCACAACCAGCAGGACGGTTACCAACAACAAATAAACAGATTGAATACGCTGTATCATTACTGCAATTTTTCTTTTTCCTTAGCCGGATTGCGATAATAAATCTTACCTTCCACATACTCTTGTGTTGCAATCAATGTCGGCTTCGGCAGTTTTTCGTAATAGCGGGAAATCTCAATCTGTTCCCGGTTTTCGAACACTTCTTCCAGATTGTCATTGTAAGAGGCAAACTCAGCAAGCTTTTTGGAAAGGTCGTTCTTGATTTCCACACTAATCTGGTTGGCACGTTTTCCGATAATCGCTACGCTTTCGTATACATTACCGGTATCCTCACACAACTCCATCATATCACGGGTCACCGTAGTAGTAGGAGCATTTGTCTTTCTGTAATCCATAAATTTATCTATAGTATTAATTACAAATTATTAATTACTAATTACTCTTGTTCTTCGCCTCCCTCGCCCAGCATTTTCTGTGACTCCTTGAAGATTCGGTCGGCTTCCTTCGTATACTTGCTTTCAGGGAATTCGTTTTTAAAGGCATAACATTCATCCACCGCTTCACGGTAACGTTCGGCTCTTCTATCTTCCACACTATACACAGCCAACTCATACTTGGCACGCAAGATAAGAATGGATAAATCTTCACGTAGGTTGGTATAGGGATAATCCTTCAAAGCATTCTGCGCAGTGATAACGCAAGCCTGATAGTTGTTGCCCAGATAATTACCCATATTATAATAAAGTTTTGCAGACAGATACTCCTTCATCACCAGCTTGTCCTGCAAGGCAAATATCATGTTCTGCGCTTCTTCTTTCTTGGAACTTTGCGGGAAGTATTCCATAAACATCTGCAACTGCTGGATGGCACTATACGTACCGGATTGGTCCAAACGCGGCTCCGGAGTATCCAAATATAGAGCTTTACCGGCATGGAAACGTGCCAGTTCAGTGAATGTGCCGCGGGGATAAACGTTGTAGTATTGAATGAAAGTCTGCGCAGCAGTCTGATAATCCTTTTGGTTATAGTAACTCATGCCCAACATATAGAGGGATTCCTCTGCCTTATCAGTACCTTTGAGAATGGCAATCAATTCGTTGAGCAAAGTGGCAGCACGGTTGTACTGGCCTTTTGCGAAGTAATTTTTTGCCGCTTCGTACTTGTATTCGTAATCTGTGCTTTTCAGCAATTTGTTGTATTCTCCACACGAGGAGAGCAGCAATGCTGCAAGCAGAGTTATTAGGATGTTCTTCTTCATTACTTTTGTTCAAATAATGCGCAAAGATAGGGGTTCGCATCGAATAAAGCAACGATACGAGCCTTAATTTTTCAAAAACCAGACGAACGGGCAGGAATTAGGGATGAATGGTGAAAGATTAGGGATGAGGACTATGCAGGTTGATAGCACAGTCACTAATCACTAATCCCTAATCCTTCCTCCCTAATCCTTCGTTTTCACAGTTTATAGAGTTCGCTTGCCGCCAGCAAATCGACCTTTTTTTCTGTCAATACACGGATACAGTTATCCATGTCGTTGGGACGAATGATGACATTGGCCGTTTCACCATTGGCAAAGGAATACATGTACTCGATGAACACGCCTTCATCGGAGAGGAAACGGAGTACTTTCGCCAATGAACCGGGGATATTGGGACAACTGATGCCTACTACATCCGTTACGTTCACTGCGAAGTGATTATCTTTCAAAGCCTTATATGCTTTATCCGGTTCGGAAACAATGCCACGAAGGATACCGAAATCGGCATTCTCTGCAATACATAGAGCAGAAAGGTTGACACCTTCTTTTGCAAGAACTTCAGTCACCTCTGTGAGGCGACCGGACTTGTTCTCCAGAAAAATGGAAAGTTGTTTTGCTACCATAGGTTTATTTACGATTTGACAATTTACGATTTACCATGTACAATGTACAATTTGGCGATTTACAATTTGCGGTTGTCGATAACGCGCTTGGCTTTACCTACGCTGCGCTCAATACTGCGTGGTTCTACCAAACGGACATCTACGCCGAGACCGAGTACGCTCTGCAGGCGGGCCACAAGCTTCTTCTTCAGAGCCAGCATCTTGTTGATTTCGTCGGAATAGTATTCGGGACGAACTTCAACCTGCAACTCCATGGTATCGGTATTGTTCTTGCGGTCTACCAGCAAGAGGTAGTGAGGCTCGAACTCCGGCATTTCGAGGATAACGGACTCTATCTGCGTGGGGAACACGTTGACACCACGGATAATCAGCATGTCATCACTACGTCCCAAGATGCGGTCCATACGAACCAGTGTACGTCCGCAGGAGCACTTATCGTAGTGCAGGGCGGTGAGGTCCTTGGTACGGTAGCGCAACAGCGGCATCCCCTCTTTGGTAAGGTGAGTGAACACCAATTCGCCGGTCTGACCAGGAGCAACCGGCTCGAGGGTCTTCGGGTCTACAATCTCGGGGAAGTAATGGTCTTCATTGAGGTGGGTACCGTGCTGGCACTCGCATTCGTAACCTACACCGGGACCGGCAATCTCACTAAGCCCATAAATATCAAATGCCTTGATACCCAGCTTGGTTTCAATATCCCGACGCATACTTTCGGTCCATGGCTCGGCGCCGAAGGCTCCCACTTTCAACTTAAACTCTTCACGGGGAAGACCGGAGTCTTTGATGGCATCTGCCAGATAGAGGGCGTATGAGGGCGTGCAGCAAAGTACGGTAGAACCGAAATCATGCATCAGTGTAATCTGCTTCTCCGTATTGCCGCTGGACATCGGGATGACGGAAGCGCCGATATTCTCGGCACCGGCATGCGCACCCAGTCCGCCGGTAAAAAGTCCGTAACCGTAGGACACCTGGAAAATATCCGAGCTACCGGCACCATAGGCGGTAAAGGCCCGTGAAAGGCATTCGGACCATGCTGAAAGGTCTTTTCGGGTATAGCCTACCACAGTGGGTTTTCCGGTTGTGCCGGAAGAGGCATGAATACGCACAATCTGGCTCATAGGTACGGCACAGAGGCCGAAGGGATAATTGTCCCGCAAGTCGTACTTGGTAGTAAAAGGCAGTTTTACAATATCATCTATACTGTTTATGTCATCGGGAGTAACTCCCAGTTCCTGCATTTTCTTACGATAAAAAGGAGTGTCATGATACACACGCTCCACAGTCTTTTTGAGACGAATGCTCTGGATTTTACGAAGGCTTTCGCGATCCATGCATTCGATGCTTTCATTCCAAATCATGTTCTTCGTTGTATTACAATTATTAATGGTTGTTATCAATATAGCTGCAAAGTAAACAAAAAAATTTTGTTTATCTCAAAGATTTTACCGAATATTGCCACTCCTAAGAAGAGAAAATGAACAAATTCGAACTGACATCCGCTTACCAGCCCACCGGTGACCAGCCGGAGGCCATCGCACAGCTGACCGAGGGCGTGCGCGAGGGACTTCCCGCACAGACACTGCTCGGTGTCACCGGGTCCGGAAAGACATTCACCATAGCCAACGTCATCGCCAACATCAACAAGCCAACGCTGATATTGAGCCACAACAAGACGCTGGCTGCCCAGTTGTACAGCGAGTTCAAGGGATTCTTCCCGAACAATGCCGTGGAATACTATGTGTCCTACTACGACTACTATCAGCCCGAAGCCTACCTGCCATCATCGGACACCTATATAGAAAAAGACCTCGCCATCAACGACGAGATAGACAAGTTGCGCCTTGCCGCCACCTCTGCCCTGCTTTCGGGCAGGAAAGATGTAGTGGTGGTATCCTCCGTTTCGTGCATATACGGCATGGGGAATCCGGCGGACTTCTACAACAACGTCATCGAAGTACAGCAAGGCAAGAATTTCAGTCGCAATGTCTTCCTGCGACGCCTGGTGGACAGTCTTTACGTACGCAACGACATTGACCTGAACCGCGGCAATTTCCGCGTGAAAGGCGATACGGTGGACATTTATCTGGCTTACGCCGACAACTTGCTGCGCGTCACCTTTTGGGGAGACGAGGTAGACAGTATTGAGGAAGTGGACCCTATGAGCGGCGTTACCGTCGCCAAGTTCGATGCCTACAAGATTTATCCCGCCAACCTCTTCATGACCACCAAGGAAGCCACGTTGCGTGCCATACACGAAATAGAGGATGACCTTCACAAGCAGGTGCAATGGTTTGAAAACGAAGGCCGCCCATTCGAGGCCAAACGCTTGCAGGAACGGGTGACCTATGATATGGAAATGATACGCGAATTGGGACATTGCTCCGGCATTGAGAATTATTCTCGCTACTTTGACGGGCGTGCTGCCGGTACCCGCCCCTACTGCCTGCTGGACTTCTTCCCCGAAGATTTCCTGATAGTCATTGACGAAAGCCACGTCAGCGTCCCGCAGATACGTGCCATGTACGGAGGTGACCGCGCCCGCAAGATAAACCTGGTGGAGTACGGATTCCGCCTACCGGCTGCCATGGACAACCGCCCGCTGAAATTCGATGAATTCGAAGAGATGGCCAAACAAGTGATTTACGTCAGCGCCACACCGGCAGACTATGAGCTGATGAAATCCGAAGGCATCGTAGTAGAACAAGTCATCCGCCCGACGGGACTGTTAGACCCCATTATTGAGGTGCGTCCCAGCCACAACCAAATAGACGACCTGATGGAAGAAATCCAAGTACGCATCGAGAAGAACGAGCGTACCCTCGTCACCACCCTCACCAAACGAATGGCTGAAGAACTGACGGAATATCTGCTGAACAACAACGTGAAGTGTAATTATATCCACAGCGACGTAGACACTTTGGAACGTGTGAAGATTATGGGTGACTTGCGCGAGGGCGTTTACGATGTACTTGTTGGTGTCAACCTGCTGCGTGAAGGACTCGACCTGCCTGAAGTCTCTCTCGTTGCCATTCTCGATGCAGACAAGGAAGGTTTCCTTCGTTCCCACCGCTCACTGACACAGACTGCCGGACGTGCCGCCCGTAACGTGAACGGTATGGTCATCATGTATGCCGACAAAATAACGGACAGCATGCAACTGACCATCGACGAGACCAACCGCCGTCGCGAGAAGCAGTTGAAGTACAACGAAGAGCACGGCATCACACCACAGCAAATCAAGAAAGCAAAGAACCTCAATGTGTTTGCCACCAACGAGGCTTCCGGCGAAGCCGTCCTCAGCAGCGAGAAGTTCACTTCCAGCACTCCCCGCCCCTATGTGGAACAAGAAAGTACATCTACGATGGCTGCCGACCCTATAGTACAGTACATGAGCCGCAAGCAACTGGAAAAGAGTATCGAACGTACCAAGAAGCTTATGCAGGAGGCTGCCAAGAAACTCGATTTTATCGAAGCCGCACAGTATCGGGACGAGGTGCTGAAGATGGAGGAATTGCTGAAAGAAAAAGACGAGTAAGGGATTTCACCTCTTTTTCTCAAACTATACTCCCCTCCTTTTGTTATTCTATGAAACAGAGTATTAATTCATAAAGACAAAAGCGAGATGAATAAACCAATAAAGACAATAGCTGTTGCACTGGCTGCCATAGCCTCCATGAGTGTGCAACAAACAGAAGCGTGTACCCGAGCCACCTACATCGGTCCTGACAATACAGTCATTACAGGACGTACGATGGACTGGAAAGAAGACCTTATGAGTAACATCTATGTATTCCCACGAGGCATGCAAAGGGCAGGCTACAACAAAGGGAATGCAGTGAACTGGACTTCCAAGTACGGTAGCGTCATTGCCGCCGGTTATGACATAGGTACCTGCGACGGTATGAACGAGAAAGGTCTGGTTGCCAGCCTGCTCTTCCTTCCGGAGTCCGTTTACCACCGCCCGGGAGACAACCGCCCGATTATGGGCATCAGTATCTGGACGCAATACGTACTCGACAATTTTGCAACCGTACGCGAAGCTGTGGATGAACTGAAAAAAGAATCCTTCCGCATTGATGCACCAGACCTGCCCAACGGAGCCGCTTCCACCCTGCATCTGGCCATCACAGATGAAACCGGAAACACGGCTATCCTGGAATACATAGACGGAAACCTTGAGATACATGAAGGCAAGCAGTATCAAGTAATGACCAACTCTCCCAAATATGAACTCCAGCTGGCTATCAACGACTATTGGAAAGAGGTAGGCGGACTGAATATGTTGCCGGGAACCAACCGCTCCAGTGACCGCTTTGTACGCGCATCGTTCTACATCAATGCCATTCCGCAAACAGCGGATGCAAAGATTGCTGTACCCAGTGTATTGAGCGTAATGCGCAATGTTTCTGTACCGTTCGGTATCACCACACCGGACAAGCCCCATATCTCCTCCACCCGTTGGCGTTCTGTATCCGACCAGAAGAACAAAGTATATTATTTTGAGTCCACACTGACCCCTAACTTGTTCTGGCTCGACCTGAAGAAAATCGATTTTAGCCCGAATGCAGGAATCAAGAAACTCTCACTGACAAACGGAGAAATCTATGCCGGAGATGCCATAAAGGATTTGAAAGACAGCAAAGGATTTGTATTTCTTTTCCAGACGCCGGTAATGTAGCACAGCTCCTACACATAGCCCCTCAATAATGGATGCTTCCCACTTCTTTCTATAAGAGAAAGCAGGGAAGCATTTATTTTTCTCATTATTTTTGTGTACGTTTGCAGATACATACTCAATGCAGCAATTTACATGGAATTATTAGTATACAAAGCCTCTGCCGGCTCAGGCAAGACCTTTACGCTGGCTGTGGAATACATCAAGCATTTGATAATCAATCCACGCGCCTACCGGCAGATACTTGCCGTAACCTTCACCAACAAGGCTACGGCAGAGATGAAGGAGCGCATACTGACACAGCTTTACGGTATCTGGAAGGGAGCACCTTCTTCCGAAGCATACTTGGAGAGAATTAAAAATTATAAATTAAAAATTAAAGAAGAAGGCGGGGACAGATTGACGGACGGGGAGATTCGTCAACGGGCCGGCATGGCACTGCAATACATGCTGCATGACTACAGCCGTTTCCGCGTGGAAACCATCGACTCCTTTTTTCAATCTGTGATGCGCAACCTTGCCCGCGAACTGGAACTGAGTCCTAACCTGAACATAGAGCTGAACAACAGTGAAGTGCTGAGTGATGCCGTAGACAGCCTCATCGAGAAGCTTACCCCCACTTCTCCCGTGCTGGCATGGCTCCTGGACTACATCGACGAGCGCATCCGCGACGACAAACGCTGGAACGTATCGAATGAGGTGAAAAGTTTCGGACGAAACATCTTCGATGAAAGCTACATAGAACGCGGCGAAAAACTACGGCAATGCCTTCGTACTCCGAACACGTTGAAACTCTACCGGGATGTGCTGCGCGATATGGAAACCGAGGCTCTGGAACAGATGAAAAGTTTCTACGACCAGTTTGAAGGCGAACTGGAAGGGCATGCCCTCACTCCCGAAGACTTGAAAGGAGGTGCCCGAGGCATCGGCAGTTACTTCCGCAAACTGCGCGACGGCAGACTGTCTAACAAAGATGTGCTGAACGCCACCCTGCAAAACAGCCTGGCAGATGCAAAAAACTGGGCAACGAAAACATCCTCACGGAAGGACGACATCATCTGTCTGGCAAAAACCAGCCTGATACCTCTACTGCAGGAAGCCGAAAGAATGCGTCCGCAACGCAACCGCACCCTGAACAGTTGCCGTCTCTCGCTCCAGCATCTCAACAAACTACAACTCCTCAACCATATTGACGAAGAGGTACGTACACTGAACCGAGAACATAACCGCTTTCTACTTTCGGACACCAACGCCCTGCTGCACAAATTGGTGCGCGAGGGTGACTCTTCGTTCGTCTTCGAGAAAATCGGCGCCAACATACGCAACGTCATGATTGACGAATTCCAGGACACCAGCCGCATGCAATGGGACAACTTCCGCCTGCTGCTGCTCGAAGGACTTTCGCAAGGAGCCGACAGTCTGATTGTGGGAGATGTGAAGCAGTCCATCTACCGCTGGCGGAACGGGGACTGGGGAATACTGAATAGTTTAGGCAATGAAGAATTGAAAATGGAGAATAGAGAATCAAGTTCTCCATTAAACAACTTCCCCGTCCGTGTGGAAACCCTAAAAACAAACCGACGTAGCGAAACTAACATTATCCGTTTCAACAACCAAGTATTTACCGCTGCCATAGACTACCTCAATGCGCTACACCTGAACGAACTGAAAGAGGACTGCCTACCCCTAAAACGCGCTTATGCCGACGTAGTGCAGGAATCGCCCAAGAACACGGAGTACGGCTACGTAAAAGCTGCCTTCCTTGAACCGGACGATGAACACAACTATACAGAGCAGACCCTTCTCGCCTTAGGAGAAGAAGTACAGCGGCTACTGGAAGAGGGCGTAACACTGAATGACATCACCATCCTTGTCCGCAAGAACAAGAATATCCCACCGATAGCCGACTATTTCGACAAAGAACTGCATCTCTCTGTCGTGTCCGACGAAGCTTTCCGTCTGGATGCCTCCCTTGCCATCTGCATGCTGATGGATGCCCTGCGCTGCCTATCGAATCCGGAGAACAGGATTGCGGAGGCTGCACTGATGGAGAATTACAAATTACAAATGACAAATGACGAGCAACCGAAATTCACAACAGCCACTCCCCTTCCCGAAGCCTTTACCTCCCGACGGGAAACGCTGCGCCTGATGCCTTTGTATGAGTTACTGGAAGAACTGTTCAGCATCTTCGGCATGAGCCGCATTGAAAAGCAGGATGCCTACCTCTTCTCCTTCTTCGATGCTGTGACGGAGTATCTGCAAAGCAATTCTTCCGAACTGGACAGCTTCATCCGCTACTGGGACGAAACCCTTTGCAGCAAAACCATCCCCAGCGGTGAGATGGACGGCATACGCATCTTCTCCATCCACAAGTCCAAAGGACTGGAATTCCATACCGTACTGATTCCCTTCTGCGACTGGAAGCTGGAGAACGAAACCAACAACCAGCTGGTGTGGTGCGTCCCACCGGAAGAGCCTTATAATGCCATCAGCTTAGTACCGGTGAACTATTCCACCACCATGGCGGAATCCATATACCGGCAGGACTATCTGCACGAACGTCTTCAGCTGTGGGTGGACAATCTGAATCTGCTGTACGTGGCCTTTACCCGTGCCGGCAAGAATCTCATCCTCTGGAGCCGGAAGGAACAGAAGGGAACCATGTCCGAACTCCTTGCCAACACCCTGCCCCACATAGCCAAAGACGGAGCAGGCAGTTGGGACGAAGAGGCTGCCATATACGAGAACGGCAGGATTTGTCCCTCCTCCGTCCCCGTCTCACAGCATGACGCAGACAACCCTGCTGATGACGAAGCCAAACCTCTATGCTGCGAACGTAAACCTCTATACTGCGAACATAAACCTGAGGTTTATGAACAGCAACCGGTCAACAGACTTTCGCAAAAGCCGGTCAAACTGCCCGTCCACATGGAGAGTATGCTCCACGACATCGAGTTCCGGCAATCCAACCGTTCGGCAGACTTCATAGCAGGAGTAGACGAAGCAGAGTCCAGCTGGCGTTTCATCAACCGGGGACGTTTGCTGCATACCCTATTCTCCGCTATCGAAACCGAAGAAGATATTGACAATGCCATCAGCCAGCTCGTCTTTGAAGGAGTAATTGGACGGAGTGAGACGGAAAAAGAAATACGCGACCTCACCGAACGCGCCTTCTCCCTGCCTCAAGTCAAGGACTGGTATTCGGGGACGTGGCGGCTGTTCAATGAATGCGACATCATCTGGCAGGAGAACGGCGAACTGCGGACACGCCGCCCGGACCGTGTGATGATGCGTGGTGAAGAAATCGTAGTGGTAGACTTCAAGTTCGGAAAGCCGAATAAGAAGTACAACAAGCAAGTACAGAGATACATGCAACTGCTAGTCCGCATGGGGTATGCCGCAGAAAATATACGGGGCTACTTGTGGTATGTAGAGGAGAACAACATAGAACCGGTATAAACTCACTCTCCATCCACTATCAATTATCAATTATCAACTGAATTATGAAAACATTTCTCCAACTGGTCGCCCGCGACCTTTACGCCAAAATAGGAAACGACCTCTCGCGCACCGCCATCGTTTTCCCCAACAAACGTGCCAGTCTGTTCTTCAACGAATATCTGGCAACTGAAACGGACCGCCCTTTGTGGTCGCCTGCCTACGTCAGCATCAGCGAACTGTTCCGGCAACTCTCTCCATTGAAGTCCGGCGACCCTATCCGCCTGGTATGCGAACTGTATAAGGTGTTCTGCGAAGAGACCCGCAGCGAAGAAACTCTGGATGACTTCTACTTCTGGGGAGAACTGCTCATCAGCGATTTCGATGACGTAGACAAAAACCTTGTAGATGCCGACAAACTCTTCAGCAACCTGCAAGAACTGAAGAACATTATGGACGATTACGACTTCCTCGACCAAGAACAAGAAGAAGCCATCCGCCAGTTCTTCCAGAACTTTTCCATAGAAAAGCGCACGGAGCTGAAAGCCAAATTCATCTCCCTCTGGGATAAACTGGGCGACATCTACCGCCACTACCGCCGCAATCTTACAGAACTGGGCATCGCCTACGAAGGCATGATGTACCGCAATGTCATGGAGCAACTCGACACCGACCGACTGCGCTACGACCGCTATGTATTTGTCGGCTTCAACGTGCTGAATAGAGTAGAAACCCGTTTCTTCCAGCTCTTGCAGGATGCCGGGAAAGCAATGTTCTATTGGGATTACGACGTGTTCTACACCCGTCTTCCCCTTGAGCAAAAGCCGCCCTATACCCACGAAGCAGGCGAATTCATCCTCCGCAACCTAAAGCTGTTTCCCAACCAACTGCCCGAAACTTCTTTTGATGTACTGCGGAAACCCAAGAACGTACGCTTTATCTCCGCTTCTACCGAAAATGCACAAGCCCGCTACTTGCCGCAATGGATTAGGGGGAATGAAGAATTAAGAACCCCTTCTTCATTCAAAGACACTGCCGTTGTCCTTTGCAACGAATCCCTACTGCTTCCCGTCCTCCACTCCATTCCGGCAGAGGTAAAGAACGTCAACATCACAATGGGATTTCCCCTTGCCCAAACTCCGGTGTACAGTTTTATCAACGCCCTTGTAGAGCTACAGACTACCGGCTACCATGCAGGTACCGGACGATACATCTACGAAACCGTAATCACGCTGCTGAAACACCCTTACACCCGGCAACTTTCCCCCAATGCCGAAACACTGGAAAAACAGCTTACCCGGGACAACCGCTTCTATCCCCTTCCCTCGGAGCTGAAGCAGGACGCATTCCTTGAACAAGTCTTTACACCACAGAACGGCATCGCCGCCCTATGCAGCTACCTCACCGAACTGCTTCGCGAAGTGGCCGTCCTCTACCGCCAGGAAAAAGACGTGGAAGACATCTTCAACCAGCTGTACCGCGAGTCTCTGTTCAAAAGCTACACCCTCGTCAACCGCCTGCTCAGCCTGATAGAGACCGGCGAATTGAGTGGTGTGCGCACAGACACGCTGAAGCGACTGCTGAACCGCTTGCTTACCTCTGCCAACATTCCCTTCCACGGAGAACCCGCCATCGGCATGCAAGTAATGGGGGTGCTGGAAACGCGTAACCTCGATTTCCGTAACCTCATCATGCTCTCCCTCAACGAAGGGCAATTGCCCAAAGCCGGAGGCGACTCCTCCTTCATTCCCTACAACCTGAGGAAGGCCTTCGGCATGACCACCATAGAACACAAGAATGCCGTCTATGCCTACTACTTCTACCGCCTCATCCAACGGGCAGAAAACGTCACCTTATTATATAACATCTCTTCGGACGGACTGAACCGCGGGGAGATGTCCCGCTTCATGCTGCAATTCCTGGTAGAGTCGCCGCACAACATCTCCCTTGAGTACCTTGAAGCCGGACAATCTCCACAACAAGCCCTGGAAATTGAGATTCACAAGACACCGGAGATGTTGCAACAGATGTTCGACGCCTACGACATCCACCGACGTCCCAAAGCGTTCTTCTCCCCCTCTGCCCTCAATGCCTATCTGGACTGCCGGCTGAAATTCTACTACCGATACGTAGCCGGCCTGAAGGCTCTCGATGAAGTAAGCGCCGAAATAGACTCCGCCCTCTTCGGCACCATCTTCCACCGTTCTGCCGAACTGGTGTACAACGAACTGACAACCAACGGACGGGAAATACGTAAAGAAGACCTGGAACAGTTACTGAAAGACGATGTCCGCCTGCAAGCCTATGTGGACAATGCTTTTAAAGAAAAGTTCTTCCATGTGCCCCTTACGGAGCAACCGGAATATAACGGTACGCAGCTTATCCATTCCAAAGTCATTGCCTCTTACCTGCGCCAGCTTCTGCGCAATGACCTGCAATATGCCCCGTTCCGTATGGAGGGTATGGAACAGGACGTCAGAGAAATGATGGAAATAGATACTCCGCAAGGAAAGCTTGCCTTACAGATAGGCGGTACCATCGACCGCCTGGACAGCAAAGGAGACACGCTACGTATCGTGGACTACAAGACAGGCGGTACTCCCAAGACTCCTGAAAATATAGAACAACTGTTTACTCCCGCCGACAACCGTCCCAACTATATTTTCCAGACGTTTCTGTACGCCGCCATCCTCTGCCGCAAGCAATCGCTGAAGGTAGCCCCTTCCCTACTTTACATCCACCGGGCAGCTTCCGAAAGCTACTCCCCGGTCATCGAAATGGGAGCGCCGCGACAACCCAAGGTACCGGTCAACAACTTCGCTTTCTTCGAAGACGAGTTTCGCGAACGGCTGCACGGACTCCTGCAGGAGATATTCAGCCAAGAAGAAACATTCAGCCAAACAGAGGATACCCGGAAATGTGAATATTGCGATTTCCGCAGTCTGTGTAAGAGATAAAAAAACAGACCATCCGTTCATAAGAAACAGATGGTCTGCACGACCGTAACAGACGGTCTATTTGAGTCTGACGGATGGTCTGTTTTACTTCAACGGACCATCCGTTCTATTTTCTTCGTTATCACTTCTTCACCGGAATAGAGAAGCTGAATATGGAGCCTTCGCCTTCCTTGGAAGTAAACCACAGTTTACCGCCATTCTTCACGACAAAATCCTTGCATAGCAACAAGCCCAGTCCCGAGCCTTCTTCGTTGTTCGTGCCGAACGTGCTGAAATGCGTATCAGTATGCAACAACTTCTTCTGCCCCTCCTCGCTGATGCCACAGCCATAATCCTGGACGCTGACAACTGCCATACCATCTACTTCCTCCATCTTCACCAGTACCTCTGAGTTCTCCTTACTGAACTTAATGGCATTACTCAACAAGTTACGGACCACTGTCTTCAGCATGTCAATATCAGCGTTGACCATCATTTTTTCCGGTTTCATCTCGTGGATTCTTATCTTCTTCAGGCTTGCCACCATACTGAAAATCTCAATGACACCGTCTGTCACTTCGACGAGGTCCACATCCTGATAAACCACGTTCAACTTACCGATTTGACTCTTTGTCCATTTCAGCAGGTTATCCAGCAATGAAAACACATCCTCCGTAGTCTGATTAGCCATCGTCAGAAGCTCGTACATTTCGGCGCCAATTTTCTCAGATGGCAAGTTCAATATCAGCATATTCAGCACCATTTTGATGGATCCCATCGGAGAACGTAAGTCATGGGCAATCACCGAATAAAGCTTGTCACGCCCGGCAATAGTACGTTGCAGTTCTTCCGTCTTACTCAAAATCAACCGTTTGGCAGCTACCAAAGATATTTGGTGGGTAACACGGATAATCAATTCCTCCTTATTGAAAGGCTTAGAGATGAAGTCATTCGCGCCAACCTGAAACCCCTTCACAATATCTGCCGTACTATTCAGTGCGGTCAGAAAGATGATTGGAATATCAGCTGTATTCGGATTTGACTTTAAATGTTGAGCTACTTCAAAACCACTCATGTCCGGCATCATTACGTCAAGCAAAACCAAATCAGGATTTTCCTTTTCCACCTGTTCCAACGCTTGCCGCCCGTTACTTGCAGTAGCAATCGCGAATTTCTCATTTGTCAAAAGCACTTTCAACAATAAAACGTTTGACATCACATCGTCAACGATGAGAATCTTGTATTCGGAAGGATTTATTTCCATGTTCATCTTTCTATATTGTTTTTCCCGTTATCAAAATTACTATTTAGTTAGGAACGATATTCCTTAAAATACTCTATTATATACTGTAAACCCTCTTCCAGCTCTATAGTCGGTTCCCAGCCCAACTTTTCCTTTGCCAGAGTGATGTCCGGCTGACGCTGTTTGGGATCATCATGAGGCAGTGGCTTGAAAATCAGTTTCGACTTGGAATTCGTCAGCCTAATGACCTTTTCCGCCAGTTCCAATATGGAGAATTCATTCGGATTTCCCAAGTTTACCGGACCGATAAAATCGTCCTCCGTGTTCATCATCCGCACCATACCTTCTATACAGTCATCTACATATTGGAAACTTCGCGTCTGATTACCCGAACCGTATATCGTAATATCCTGGTTCTGCAATGCTTGAACCACGAAATTGGAAACCACCCGTCCGTCATTCGGCAACATCCGAGGACCGTACGTATTGAATATACGGATAATCTTGATCCGCACTCCATTCTGGCGGTGATAGTCCATAAACAATGTCTCGGCACAACGCTTCCCTTCATCATAACAAGAACGGAGGCCAATTGGATTTACATTTCCCCAATAACTTTCCACTTGGGGATGAATAACGGGGTCACCGTACACTTCGCTGGTAGAAGCCTGCAATATCTTGGCATTCGTCTTTTTGGCCAGTCCCAGCATATTGATGGCGCCCAATACAGAAGTCTTGATGGTTTTAATGGCATCATATTGGTAGTGGATGGGAGAAGCAGGACAAGCCAGATTATAGATTTCGTCCACATCTGCCTCATAAGGGGTTTCCACATCATGCAGTACAAATTCAAAGCGGGGATTGCTCTTCAGATGAGTGATATTTCCTTCCGAACCGGTGAAAAGATTATCCAGACAAATCACCTGATGCCCGTCGTTTATCAATCGGGTACAAAGATGAGAACCTATAAAACCAGCACCGCCACTAACCAAAATTTTCTTCATGTAATGTTTTTTATAGTGCCTTAAAGCACATAGGACCTATTCTGTTTGTTTTGATGCTGACAAATGTAGGCGATTTGACTAAATTATGCAAGTTTGCAACGAAATATTTCACTTGTTAATGAATATAAAGAGGCAGATTAAAAAATCCACCCCTGAAATATTCATTTATTTATCCGCCACATACTCTTCTTTCTTATCCGGAATGCTGAAGTTCTTGTTCGCAAACAAGTCTGCCAGACCCGAAATTTGCTTTAAACGCAACACTTCGTCGCGATCCATTCCGATATTCTTCATTATCCATTCATCAGACATACCGGCTCTGTCCAATTCCGCAACAATATGGCACATCAACTCGATATTATGCGTACCACGGGCACGATTATGACGGATAGTGGACGCCATACGGTTGGAAAGTTCCTTGTCAATCACGACCACGGGAAGCAACCCGTTTTCGCGCTGATAAATTCTTTTGGATGTCTTCAACACCTGATAACGGTGGTAACCGTCCACCAGGATGTAGTTATCCTCTTCCTCATCATAGTAACAGACACAAGGCATGGTGAAACCATCTTCCCAGATGGAAAGCTCCAGAAGCTTCATTTCGGGCGGTGCCACTACATTCGGATTGTAATCGTTTGCTTGTATTTTCTCTATTGGAATTGCCTTTACATTATATACCGGACTTTTATCTACGCTCATAACATCATATTTTTGAATTGTTCCATTATCTTGTCTCTTTTGTATGCCTCTTCCTTGTTCAAGGCAAAACCCATGTACTTGCAGGCATGGTCATTCTTCAGGATGCATATGCACATCCGCTTATAAGTGGGAATTTCCCGGAATTCCGCGATGTCAATATCATCCAGATAATCCATGCGCACCGGCTTCTTGTTTGTCTTGTAATTCGTGGTATTTATCACTTCAATGGACACTCCTGCATCCCTCAGCTTCTGGATGGTCTCGTCAGCCAGACAGCCCCCTTTTGTACGCCAGAATTCAATGCTGACGGTAAGCTTTTTCAAGTAGTTCCTCCGGGTCTCTTCCGGCAAGGTGGAAAGCAGGAACTGCATAAAGCCTTTCCACGTATACCCTTCGGGCAGTCGGACCGTCTGCCACCCCATAGCACGCGTCCCTCCGTAAATACCGGTAAAGTTCACCCCGTTGACCCGCCCTATCATTCTTCCCCAAGTATTCGGGTCGATGACACGATACAGCTTCAGGCTCTCTTGTGCCTCACAAAGAAAAGGGCTTGCCACACGCTGGCGTTCGATATTGACTCCGGCTTTATAATATAGGTCATACAAATGGTTATAGTCAAAGCCGAATTTGCCATTGGCCGTCCAGATATCCGTCGTCTTCCAATCATAAATGGGATAAGCATTGAAAATGTCATTGCCTATCTTCGAGGTCCAGCGGTAATTGTGGTACATCTGATACTTCCGGTTCAGATGGATGCTGCGCCAGCGGTTAAAACTCTCTTGCGTACGGATGCCTATGAGAAAGCAGGCACGCACTCCATCCTTCTTCTCATGCAGCCATTTGGCAAAGTGCATCTGGAACTCATAATCCCACATTTCGGGAGTGTAGAAAGGAAACGTCTCTTTAGTGAGGCAGCCTTTCGGCATCTTCCTTACCCAAATGTCCTCCAAATCCTCCTGCCACGGACGCCAGTAACTCTGGTACATCGACGTACAAGTCGTTACACGGAAAGGCACACAAACACGATACACCTCCAATATATCCTTATTCGCCTCCAATACCCGGTCCACATAATCAATGGTCATGCTGTACTGTATCTCATAGTCCATATGGAATACACACAGTTTACGGTTCAGCCGGTTCCGGCGGATATAGTCTATGCACAAATTCAGCAACACTCCACTATCTTTTCCTCCCGAAAAAGAGACGCATATCGTGTCAAATTCCCTAAAAATCACATCAAGACGTTCTTGCGCCAGTTCATACACATTTTTGGGTGCAGCCATAATTATCAGTTTTTCTTCATTTTCACATAACGGGTCCATACCTTGTCTTCCAAAAAGCCCAGCTCGCTGAAGACATCCCTATCTTCAACAAAGCTAACAGCCGTCAGACTACTCTCCTCGCCCTGCTTCTCAAGTACCTTTTCCAGAAGCAATTTTAGCGTGTCAACATTCCTTTCCTTAATATAATAGTTGTTGATGACACATTCATACTTCTTGTGCTCCACCGGCACAAAACCTACAACATGTTTATTATCCAGAGCAACAAACCACTCGTACTCTTCCGATGTCCGGAAAGGGTAATTGTAGTTCTGTTTCAGCACTTCCGGGCTCATAACCAAAGGGGCTACAAGCTCGTACAGCTTTTTATCCGTACCATGTAATTGCACTATCTGTATCATATCTACATTTATATTATTTGTAATTACGTGTTAAAGATAAAGCTTATTTACGACGGAATATTCTCCTTTTAAATAGATTTAAGAATATAGCCCTGCAATATAAAATATTAATAAATAAATATTATCCCCCTAATTTGTATATGTTGATTAATTTGGGTTTCTTTGCAAAAGAAAGTCACCCGAAGAGAAATAATGAAATATTTACTGCTTTTTATGACCTTTGCCAAGATAGGAATGTTCACTATCGGTGGCGGATACGCTATGATACCTCTCATTGAACGGGAAATCGTAAAAAAGAGATGGATGAGTAAAGAAGATTTCATGGAAATGTTTGCGTTGACCCAGTCACTTCCCGGTGTTTTTGCTGTCAATATATCCATATTCGTCGGCTACAAGCTGCATAAAGTAAAAGGTAGCCTGGTGTGTGCACTTGCCACAATCCTCCCCTCTTTTGTCATCATGATGCTGATAGCCATGTTCTTCGCTCATTTTCAGGACAACCAGGTGATGATACGCATCTTTAACGGTATCCGTCCGGCAGTAGTCGCACTGATTGTGATACCCTGCATTTCGGCTGCACGGGCACTGAAGCTGAAGTATTGGCAACTGGTGCTTCCAGCCATCGCCACCATACTCATCTGGCAATTCGGGCTATCCCCCGTATACATTGTCCTTGCAGGAATTGCAGGAGGAATGCTCTATACATTATGGTTAAAAGATAAACTGAGAAAATTACAGATATGATTTATTGGCAGCTGATATTGGTATATCTAAAAATCGGAATGTTCGGTTTCGGAGGCGGTTACGCCATGTTGTCCCTCATCCAATATGAGGTGGTGGACCACCATCACTGGCTCACCCTGCAACAATTCACGGACGTAGTGGCCATCTCGCAGATGACGCCTGGTCCGATAGGCATCAACAGTGCCACCTATGTGGGCTATGCAGTTACTCAAAGCGTGTGGGGAGCTGTCGTGACCACCATTGCAGTATGTCTTCCCTCGTTCATCCTGGTATTGCTCATCTCTTACTTCTTCGTGAAATGCAAGGACAACAAATACATCAAGGCGGCAATGTCGGGACTGCTGCCCATGTCCGTATCATTGATAGCTGCTGCTGCCCTATTGCTGATGAACAAGGAAAATTTCATAGATTACAAAAGCATACTTATCTTTGCAGCCGCTTTCGGCGTGACGTGGAAGTGGAACCTCCACCCTATCTTACTGATAATCCTTGCCGGAGTCGCAGGCTTCCTTCTATATTGAAGAAGCGGTAGAGACGGACACCATCTTGCGGGCATATGCCCACACCACGCAATAGGCAACCAGCGGTACGATGAACGCCCACACCATCGTCGTATGGTCTGCCACCAGTCCCATCAACAGCGGACCTACCACGCCTCCCACGGGAGACATCATCAGGAAAGAGGAAGCCCTCTTGGTATGGTTGCCCAGCCCGCGCAAGGAAAGTGCAAAAATCGTGGGAAACATAATAGCCTCAAATGCATATCCGCACAACAGAGCTGCAAGCGACACCATTCCTACATCCAGCAACACCAACAAGGTAGTCATCACAGTGCCCGTAGCACAAACCAGCAACATCTTCTCGGCACGCACACGTCCCATAATCCAGCTACCGGCAAAACGTCCTAACATAAATAATCCCAGTCCACCGAAAGAAAGCACTACGGAAGCTTCGCGGGCATTCATCCAATTCTGCTCCACCACGTAATTGATGAAGAAGCTGTTGATGGAAATCTCGCCGACCTCATAGGCAAACAAGGCTATCAGCCCGAAAATGAAAAGCCGGTGTGACCACAATCCGACCTTATTACCAGCTTCGTCCACCTCCACACTATGTTCAATCTCGGGCAACTTGATTCTTGAAAAGACCAGCGCTACCAGCAACACAATTACCCCCATGCAGATATAGGGCAATGCGACATTACCCGAGCCCGTCTGCCCATCCTTCGAGAAGAGTAGCAGTCCAGCCAGTACCGGTGCACAGATACATCCCAGACCATTGAAGGATTGTGCGAAATTCAGTCGGCTGGCAGCAGTTTCCTTTGCGCCCAATTCTGTGGCATAAGGATTGGCGGCAGTTTCAAGAAACGTCAGTCCGCAACCTATCACGAACAATGCAAACAAGAAAAGATTAAAAGACAGATAATGCTGCCCGGGGATAAAGAGCAGCGAACCGATGCCGTAGAGCAACAGACCGAATACCACACCCCGGCGATATCCGAAGCGACTGATGAAAAGTCCTGCAGGAATGGCCATGATGAAGTATCCCATATACATCGTCATCTGTATAAAGGCCGAATGTGTCTTCGTAATATCCAGTATCTCTTGAAAGTGCTTGTTCAGTACATTCAGAATGGCATGGGCAAATCCCCACAAAAAGAAAAGAGAGGTAATCAAAATGAAGGGCACAAGGTATTGTCCGCCCACCAATGGTATTCGTTTCTGTTTCATAATATGATAATTCCAGACAATCGTTGCAAGGCGATTGATAATTGCGGGTGCAAAGATAAACAAAACTCCCGGTCTTTACCCAACATTTTCCTATTCGCTATTGTACGGAGCAACTTTTTCTCTAACTTTACTGCCATCATACAATGTTAAGCCATGAAAAATGCCATCCCACGATACAATTTCTACAAAACTAAGTACGGAAGCGAACTTCTGATAGATGTCGTTGATTTGCAGTATACCCGGAAATTCTTGACCCAGGGAAAAGTACATATTCTGACCTACTATGACATCACCTTCATCACAGAAGGAGAAGGAGAATTCACTATCGGTAACCGGACACACTTGGCAGCTCCCGGTGATGTATTCTTCTCCAAACCAGGTGAGGTGCGCAGTTGGGACACAGACCGTATCGGCAACGGTCATGCTCTAATTTTTGAGGATACCTTTTTGACCTCTTTCTTCAAAGACCCACTATTCGTGCAGCACCTCCCATTCTTCCGAATGGGAAAAATGGTAGACAAACTCCAACTGCCGAACGGGCTCTATGCACGAATACTCCAACTTCTGCACGACATAAAGGTCGAAATCGACTCTTTCCACCCACACGATACGGGCATATTACGCGCCTTACTTTACGAAGTCCTCATGCTACTCAACCGTGCCTACCGCACCTCTATCCCTCCGGAGACGGGTAAGGAGCCACATAAAGATATCAGCAGCTTCCACCTCAGCCGATTCTTCGAATTGGTTGGGGAGCACTTCCGGGAGCAGCATTCTGTACAATTCTATGCCGATAAACTATGCATCACTCCCAATTATCTGAACGAAATCCTCTCTTCGGCCATAAACATCAACGCCAAGCAGTACATACTCAACAAGGTTACAGACGAAGCCCAGCGTCTGCTCACCTACACCGACCTCCCCATTTCAGAAATAGCCTCCGAACTCCATTTCTCAACCGTCTCCTACTTTGTACGTAGTTTCCGACAATGTATAGGGTATACTCCCCTCGCCTACCGGAAAATGGAGAAACCGTGAAAAGTGACATATCCTCCTTCTTTTTTATTGTACAAAAGTTCCACTTACCGGCTATCTTTGCCCTTGAAACAATAACCCATAAAAAAAACAAACAATGAGAGATGCAGAAAAAACAGTAGGAAACATGATTGACAAGGAAAAAACCATCTTTGTCGGTTCGGTGGATGCCGAAGGCTTTCCCAACATCAAGGCCATGTTGCAAACCCGCAAAAGGGAAGGGCTCAAACACATTTACCTATCAACGAACACCTCGTCGATGCGCGTTTCGCAATTTCTCAAAAATAACCGGGCATGCCTTTACGTCTGCAACACACGCTTCTTCAAGGGCGTAATGCTGCGCGGCACGATGGAGATACTGACGGACAGCACCAGTAAGGAAATGATATGGCAGGAAGGCGACACTATGTACTATCCCGAAGGAGTGACTGATCCCGATTATTGTGTCCTGAAGTTCACTGCCTTCTCCGGTAGGTATTACAGCGGATTTAAATCAGAAGACTTCACGATAGAATAAACGGGCCATCCGTTCCAGTCCATCAGCAAGCAGAGCCCGGGGACAAGCGATATTCAGCCGGATAAAGCCCTCTCCACCGGGACCGTACATCGTACCGGAATTGACCATCAGATGCTGTTGTTCTTGCAAACGCAAGACGACAACATCTGAGCTGATACCGGAGGCACGGCAGTCTATCCAAACCAAATAAGTTCCTTCGAGTGGCAGCACGGGATATTGTGGTAACCGTTCCTTGAAAAAGCAGCAGAGGTATTCGTAATTCCCCCGCAGATATTTCCGCAAGGCATCGAGCCATTCCCCACCTTCGTTATAAGCTGCCATTGTGGCGATTACGCCGAACGGATTGACGTCGCATACCTCGTTGATATTGATGGCTCTGTCAATACGGCGGCGCACCTCTTCATCGGCTGCGATGATATTGGCGATTTGCAACCCGGCAAGGTTGAACGCCTTGCTCGGCGAAACGCAAGTGACGGAATTTTGCAAAAAGCGTTCGGACAAGGAGGCAAAGGGTGTGTAGTCATATCTTTCGTAAGTCAGTTCACAATGAATCTCATCCGCCACGACAAACACCTCATTCCGTAAACAAATATCACCTATATGCTGCAGTTCTTCCGGAGTCTAGACCCGTCCGACCGGATTGTGAGGATTGCACAGCAGCAGGATTTTTGCTTTCGGATCGGAAGCTTTCCTTTCAAGATCGGCAAAGTCGATTACGTAGCGGCCATCCTGATAAACGAGATTATTGGCAAACAACTCGCATCCGTCATTACGGATAGATGAGTAGAAACAATTATAGGCAGGAGTCTGAACGATGACTTTATCACCCGGCATGGCCAAGGCTTTGATAATGGCTGACAGAGCCGGCACGACACCACTCGTATAGATAATCCACCGGGAATCAACCTGCCAGCGATGCCGGTCATCGAACCACCGGACAACCGCATCATAATAGGCTTCGGGTACTTTTGTATAACCGAAAATACCGTGCGCCACCCGCTTTTGTAAGGCATCGATAATAGCGGGTGCTGTACGAAAATCCATATCCGCCACCCACATGGGCAGTACATTCTCCTCTTCGGGAGTATCCCATTTATAAGAATTCGTCCCGCGACGCGAGATGATTGTATCGAAATCGTATTTCATAATTTATAAATCCAGTTACCATCCCAAAGCCTCAACTCACAATCGGCAGGCGCCTTTATATTTTCGTCGAGAATGATTTCCCCATAGCTTTCGGCAGTGATACAGCCTGTCCGTGGATTCTTCACCCCGCCTATTGTTCCTTTGATGGTTGCCTGCACCGAACTATATTCAAAAGCCCGGTCGCAGTCGGGACCAAAGGTGCAATTCTCCAGTACGAGGTCGTGGGCATAGCAGAGCGGTTGCTCACCGGTTATATGGCAATTCACCAACCGGAGATTGTGCGAATGCCAGCCGAGATATTCGCCGTTGAGTTCAGAATCGTAGATTGTCACATTCTCCACCTCCCAGAAGGCATCCTTCGTAGTGATTTTGGCATTGCGCAACTCCACATTCTTCACATACTGGAAAACGTACTTGCTGTCGCTTTCCAATCCGTCTATGCGGATGTCGCTGCTGAACATGAACGGATAAGTTCCTCCATGCAGTTTCAGATTTTTGATATTCAGATTTTTACAACGCCAGAACACCTCATTGGCATCGTTTATCTCTACATTCTCTATTTCGATGTCGTGCATCTCGCGAAACATTTTGGGTGCATCGATACGCGTATCAGTCATTTTCAGATGGTCGGAATACCACAGTGCCGAACGCCCGCCGACATCGAAAAAACAACGGTCGATAACAAATCCGTGAACATGCCAGAAGGGATAATTTCCTTCGAACCGACAATCAACAGCTTCGATGTTGCTGCATTCCTTGATGGCTGATTCTCCAGCACGGATAACTACATTCTCCATACGTAAGTCATGCAATTCGAACAAAGGTCTTTCTCCGCCAAATGCTGTATTTGATATTATTTTCATCTTGTTTTCAATTTTATTATTCTATTCTCTTTATCAATTTTGCGGGGACACCACCTACTATTGTATTTGCTTCCACATCTTTCGTCACGACCGCTCCAGCTCCCACCACAGCATTGTCACCAATTGTCACTCCTTGAAGAATCGTTGAATTAGAACCTACCCAGACATTCTTGCCTAGTACAATTGGTGCCGGATAGGTAGTTTGGCGTTCAGCCGGAGGCAAACCATGATTGAGCGTTGCAAAGACTACATTATGCCCAATTTGGCATCCGTCGCCGATTATCACACCACCATGGTCTTGAAAATGACAGCAGGCATTAATAAATACGCCTTCGCCCACTGTTATATTCTTCCCGAAATCGGCATAAAACGGCGGAAATACCCGGAACGATGACGGAACTTGATAACCGAACAATTCGGATAGCAACTCACGTACTTCGTCCGGCGTATAGTATGCGGTGTTCAGCCGGAAAGTGATACGCCTGGCTTCACTGCTCATTTCGTCCATAAAACGGTGTATCTCCTCCGTATTAAGCGCTTGACGCGTCTTTACATATTCTTTAAATTCGTTCGTAGTCATAATTTCTCCTATTTAATTTTTATTACCAAATTAATGATAATGCAAAAATAGGCGGTATCCGTCATATGCCGTGTAGATAAATCCCCGGTATCTATACCCAAATTACGGATTATGCTGTCCCCTCCAGCTACTAAATCATAGCTCCATAAAACAAAAACTCCCGTAATCGCTTGAATTACGGGAGTGTGGGTGGTGTTATTTAAGTTTATCGTATTCTTCATCCGTCACCGGCTCTAGCCATTCATTAGAAGTATCCTCACCGGGAACTTCGAAAGCAAGATGGGCAAACCAACCATCAGAAGCAGCACCGTGCCAATGCTTCACATTTGCAGGGATATGGATAACCGTACCGGGTAGAATCTCTACTACCGGCTTGCCTTCTTCTTGATACCACCCACGACCGGCAACACCGATAAGCATCTGTCCACCGCCTTTAGTAGCACGGTGTATGTGCCAGTTATTGCGGCAACGAGGCTCGAAAGTGACGTTAGAGACGGAAACCTGCTCACGTGAAACGGGAGCAAGATAGCTGTTACCTATGAAGTACTGTGCGTATGCTGTGTTCGGTTCTCCAATGGGGAAAATCATTTCACGCTGGAACGCGGCTTTGGTATCTTCACCGGCGGTGTCCTCTGCCCATACGCCTTTGGCCAGATTAAACGCTGCCCACGCTTTGGGCCAACCGGCATAGAATCCGATATGGGTGATGATTTCAGCAATCTCCGTACGGGTGATGCCGTTCTTTTTTGCCGACTGAAGGTGGAACACGAGCGAATTATCCGTGATTCCTTGACTGATAAGAGAAGTTATAGTTACCAAACTACGGTCACGCAGACCGAGTTTGTCGGTGCGGCTCCAGACCTCGCCAAAGAGGACATCGTCGTTTAGTTCCGCAAATTTAGGAGCAAACTCACCCAACTGGGTGCGTCCTGCTGTCTGTACTATCTTTTCTTGTGCCATAACATTGAGTGTTAAAATGCTGAATACTGAAATTAAAAAAATCTTGTTCATAGTCGTTCTATTTATTGCATGAAGTTATTGAGCTTGTTAGCCGGATTAAGTGGCGTCTGGTCAGACAAGACCAATGATTTGACCATGTGCAACGTTCCTTGCTTGTATTTCTGAAAGTGTTCTGATGCAATATGTTTTTCATAAGCCGCATGGCTCGCATAGGTTTCGAGAATAGTCACCTTACAGGGATTCTCCTTCTCGCCGACCGCATACATAGTCAGTACGCCCGATTCGGTACGCAGAGAGATTTCGCCTACTTCGGTTGCGTATTTCATATACTCGTCGAGATACTGCGGATAAACCTCGATTTTCGACAACCGCACGATACCGTCAGCACTCATCGGCTCTTTGGCGCACATACCCGGCTGCTTATCCAGATTCAGGCATTTGCCGATAATCTCTCCCGTGGCAAGGTAGGAATAGGTCGGAAATTCAAACAATACGGGTTTCAGCTTCGTATAGTCAAGTTTCCCGTTATTATCAAGCACTTCAGGAGCAGCGTATGTATTGACTATCGCACAAATGAAATTGTCGAAACCTTCAGTTTCATAGATGTCTACCACCTCACACTCCATGGTGAGGGGTGATGCGTCTATAACGGGGGTACCGTTTTCGCCAATATGGTAGGCAAACACCTCCGACTTATCGACCGTCGCACCGCTTACACTTCCCACATAGTCAGCTTTCGGCAATATTTCACGACTCACTAGATTGACGGAAAGTCGTTTTGAGTCCTTTATCCCTTGATTAGTGTAATGGCTTTTACTCATGCTGATGAGTATCCGCTCATGTCCAATAACACCCGTATGCCCTACCACTAGCCAGTTTACTTTCCCTTCAACCTCCGCCCCAACAACCGTCATCGGCTTGGGATAGAGCGCCAACAGATTTCCGAGATTTTTCTTGTTCGTTTCCATTATATTGGGTTGAACGGTGTTCTCCTTTACGGGAATACTGCACGACATTATGACAAGCAGTGACAGAACTCCTAAAATTGTTTTTGCCATACGCTATATTACTCTATTTTTCTTGTTAAACTTCTGATGACAAAGGTACCGCGATAGCACAAGCGAAGGTGTATATGATTTACGGATATTTGTACCCGAATTCCCGATTATACCGCAAGAAAGTTCAAGTTCATCAGATGAGTATAGTAAGACTGGCAGAAATCCCACGAATAATCCCACGCATGATTTTTTTTTAATCGTTATTCTTGCCGATACAGAAAACAAAAAAGCTCTGAAATCCTTGAATTTCAGAGCTTTGCTTTAATTTATTATTTACTTTCGCGGTGCGTACGGGACTCGAACCCGTGACCCCATGCGTGACAGGCATGTATTCTAACCAACTGAACTAACGCACCATTATTTCATTCTTTCGTTGCTATCTCTCTCGATTGCGGTTGCAAAGGTAGACAAAATTCTTATATCTGCAATAGCTTGAAAGAAAAAAAATCATCTTTTTTTTAACATAGCTTGATTATAAGAGATTTATGTTACCTTTGCAAAACTAAATTAATATTGAAATCATGAGAAATACTCCTATTGAACGTAAGTTGATAGATGAAACTATCGCAGATTTTCATATCACAGACTTTGCCAAAGCAACCATCCGTGAAGTAAAAGCCATTGCAGCCAATGCCGAAGCGGCATCGGGTGTGGAATTCATAAAAATGGAAATGGGTGTACCCGGACTCCCCCCCTCAGCCGTCGGCGTAAAGGCCGAGGTGGAGGCATTGCAGAATGGTATTGCCAGCCTCTACCCGGACATTAACGGACTTCCCGCCTTGAAAGAGGAAGCATCACGTTTTATCAAAGCCTTTATCAATGTAGATGTAGCCCCCGAAGGTTGTGTACCAGTTACCGGCTCCATGCAAGGAACTTTCGCTTCATTCCTCACATGTAGCCAGTGCGATGAGAAAAAGGATACCATTCTCTTCATCGATCCCGGTTTCCCGGTACAGAAGCAGCAGTTGGTCGTGATGGGACAGAAATATGAAACCTTTGACGTATATGACTACCGTGGCGACAGGTTGAAAGCGAAGCTGGAAAGTTACCTCAGCAAAGGCAATATCTCCGCCATCGTCTATTCCAATCCCAACAACCCCAGCTGGATTTGCCTGAAAGAAGAAGAGTTGCGCATCATCGGCGAACTGGCAACCCAATATGACGTCATTGTGTTGGAAGACCTCGCCTACTTTGCCATGGACTTCCGCCAAGACTTGAGCAAACCGTTCCAAGCGCCTTACCAACCTTCTGTGGCACACTATACGGACTATTACGTGCTGCTCATTTCCGGTTCCAAAGCTTTCAGCTATGCCGGTCAACGTATCGGTGTCAGCTGCATTTCGGACAAACTGTATCATCGGGCCTATCCCGGGTTGACACAACGCTACGGCGGCGGCACCTTCGGCACAGTATTCATCCACCGCGTACTCTATGCGCTCTCCTCCGGCACCAGCCACTCTGCGCAGTATGCTCTTGCCGCCATGCTTAAAGCAGCCAATGAAGGTCAATACAACTTCCTTGATGAAGTGAAAGTATACGGTGAGCGTGCCCGCCGCCTGAAAGAAATCTTCTTGCGCCACGGTTTCCACTTGGTATACGACAATGATTTGGGTGATCCCGTTGCCGACGGTTTCTATTTCACCATCGGTTATCCGGGCATGAGTAGCGGAGAACTTGCGCGGGAACTAATGTACTACGGTGTAAGCGCCATTTCGCTGGTGACCACCGGAAGCCATCAAGAAGGATTGCGTGCCTGCACTTCCTTTATCCAAGACCATCAGTACGACCAGTTGGACGAACGTATGGCGATTTTTGCCGAGAATCACCCCATCCAATAAAAAATATCCCTATATAAATAAGGTATCTCTACCAGTTGATGCCGGTATCCCACCACAATCGGGTACCGGCATTGTCATCCCCACCCAGTGCCTCTACCAAAGCGGCATACTGCTCGGCATTCTCCGTCTTCAGTCCGCCGGGAAAGTTCAGACGGCGAATCATTGTCTCAGTATCTATACACCCGTCTTTACTGTGATTAAAGCGTACGGGGAATAGCCGGGGATACCCCGTCCGGCGCTGTTCAGCCCAAGCCTCACACCCTTCGGGAAACATGGCAATCCATTTTTGGGTAATAATCTTCTCCAGTTTCGTATCCCTATCCGCTGACTCCAGCCAGCGTGGCGAAACTTGGCAACGGGCGGTAATATCATTCTCCATATCGTAGGTATCCACAAAATCGGCAGGCAACAAGTCGCTCTCCAGATAAGCGTCGGACTGCAAGATGCCATACTGACGGAAAGAAGCCATTACCCCTTCTTCATAGCAGGTTTTCGCCGACTCATCGGTCCATCCCCGTAGGGCAGCCTCGGCACGCAGGAACCAGACTTCTGCTGCCGGCATCAACACTGCATCAGTCTGCTGGGTGACTTTCAATTTTGAGAGTGTATTATAATAGTTATGTGCAAAGCATGTACCCTGACGAATGCCGCGATACTCGCCTGCAAACTGTTCATTCTGGCAAGTGGCAAAATAGATTTCACGACGGGGATCTTCATATCCGTTCAGTATGGACTCCATCGGCGCTCCCATATAAGCTTCATTCCAAACAAGGTTTATCTCGCCCAACGGATTGGTATATCCACTCGCCGTGGAAACCGCCACCGACTCGTCCGCCTCCCGAATGACTCCGTATTCATTATCCATCGCTTTACGGAATTCCGTTTTTGCCTTCTCCGGACTGGCTACCGCAATGCGCATGGCAAGCCGCATCCGCAACGAATTGGCAAACTTTATCCAAGAGTCATAATCACCGTCCAACAACATATCGAAACGCGCAAACTCCGAAGCTCCCGGATGCTCGACAATATAATCGGAAAGTACAGCAACAGCCGTATCGAGTTCACAGAAAAATGCATTATAGACCTCTTTCTGCGTGTTAGGCATATAACGGGCTTCGGGATCGGCAAAATGACTATACACAATAGGGCCGTAATAGTCCGTGACACGGTGCATCACTTCCACCTTCAGTATCTTGGTAATGCCGAAAAAGGCAGGCATACGGTCACGTGTGGCATTCTCCGACTGATATATCTGCGGGAAAACATACTCATAGGTATGTCCCCACATGGCGCTGTTCCATCCATCCTGCAAGTTGTAGTCCGAATTGTGCGAACCTCCATTCAGAGGCTTGGCATCGTGCATGTAACCGCTGAACATGTCGGCATTCAAATTCTGGGTCAATTGAAAAGGCCAGTTCTTCCCCTTTCCGTAGTCGTAATTGAAATAGATGCCTTGCTGGATGATTCCAAGACGGATGCCATGTTCGTTATAGTCGGCCTGCAAGTTCTCGTCCGTCACACCGGACTTGTCCGTATTGATTTCCTTAAAGTCTCCCGTACAAGCCAGAAACACGAAAACCATGCCAATCAGTACTATAATCCTCTTCATATCAAGTCTCCCTCCCCCTCTTAAAATTCACACTTCAAAGAAAATCCCCAACTACGCGTGGTAGGCATACCGTAGACTTCAATTCCCTGGTTATCATTGCCCGTAGAGAGTACCAGGTCAGGGTCGAAAGGCGCCTTTTTGTAGAAGAAGAACAAGTTGCGTCCAGAAAAGGACAGTTGTGCCCGCTTGAGGACTTTGGTCTTTTCCATCCAGGCTGCAGGCAGTTGGTAGCCCACGGACAGCTCACGCAGCCTGATGTTCGTGGCATCATACATATAATATTCCGTCACCCCGGCCCGTCCGCCTACAACATTCTTATAAAATCCTTTCACATTATCTATCCGGTTACCTTCAAGCATTACATAACCTTTGTCTCTGGCCCGGGCCGTGACTTCAGAAACGCCATACATATCCATATCCGCCTGCGTCTGGGACAAAATATCGCCTCCAAAGCGACAATCCACCAGAAAATAGAAAGAAAAATTCTTGTAAGACAGCATATGATTCCAGCCCAGCATCAGTTTTGGATTGGCATTACCCACTTTCACCGTATTGCCATCACCTTCCACCAAAGGCATGCCGGTATTGTCTCCTTCCGTGCCGTAAACGATATTGCCCGCATCGTCACGTACAAAAGCTTTTCCGTAGATGTCACCGATAGAGCCCCCTTTCACCAATTTCATGGCATAACTGGACGAGAAGCTGGTAGGACCGTAAAGAAACTCCTTCAACGCTTCGTGCAGTGAAATTATCTTGTTGCGGTTGGTGGAGAAGTTTACCTCTGTTTTCCACTTGAAATGGTTTGTCAGCAAAGGAACGGCATCCAATGAAACCTCCCACCCCACATTCTGTATATTACCCGCATTGACATAACGGTAGGCATATTTATCGCCCGACAGAGTAGGAAGCTTGAAGAACTGGTTCCGGGTATTCGTCTTATAGAAAGTGGCATTCAAACCAATGCGGTTCTTTAAAAAACGCGCTTCTATACCCGCCTCAAAGGAGTGCGTCATCTCCGGTTCCATATCCTTGAACGGCGCGGCATCACTTGCCAGGAACTCTCCGCCCGCCGTGATATGCGAGGAAGGATTTGTGATGAACATGGGAATATCATTGCCCACCATGCTGTATGCCCCCCTTATCTTTGCCAGTGACACCCATTGGGGTAAAGTCATCAGCTTATTGAATATCAGCGAAAATCCCACGGAGGGATAGAAGAACCCGCTTTTCTCATGAGATGTATAAGCCAGCGTGGAAGACCAGTCATTACGGGCCGACAAATCAAGATAGACAAACTCGTTGTAGCCCAGTTGTGCCGTCGCAAACAAGGACTGCAATTGGCGCCGCGCATCAATCTTCTGGTCCAGCCCGGCAGAACCATTCATGATGATATTGGCCAGATTGAACACATTGGCATATTTCAGCGAAGCTGTTTTAGAGTCATAGCGGGTGGAGTTCACTGTCTTGTCATTGATACTGGCACCGAGCGCCGCGTTGAGAGAGAATGCATCCCACTGCTTTTTCATCATCAGTATGGCGTCTCCGTAATATTGGGTTTCCTGATAGTCCATCTCGATATAACGCCCATTGGCTCCCGCTAACGCCGGAGCGGTAGAGGCATAGAACTGCTGGCGCACCTTGTCGTTAATATAGTCTACATTGCCACGGGCCTGCAGGCTTAACCAATCGTTTATCTTCAGATTGGCGGATAAGGAGACTATGACATGCATGCGGTTCTCCTTGCTCAATATGCGATTGGTAATCCAGTAGGGATTCTGCTCAAAATCCTCGTAGGAGGTATGCCAATTCTGTATGTTCAAGTTTCTACCCTCATCATAAACCTCGAAGTTCTCCTTATAATAAGCAATATCCTCACCCCGTGGAAAACGGTAGAGCCCCACCAAAGGATTCATGTAGAAACCACCCACGGTAGGCTTGTTCTTCACCACCTGGCGCATCAGGTTCATACTGCCATCTAACTTCAGACGGGAATTCAATAGAACGGAAGTCTCTCTGAAAGTGAGGTTGTGCTTCGAAAGGTTATGTTTCCCAATGATGCCATGCCCCGTAGTATTAGCATAGGAGAAATAGTTCTGCAACTTCTCATTGCCGTGACTCAAGGAGATGGAAGTTATGGAGGTGACACCAGTAGAGAAGAAGTCTCTCAGATTATCGTATTCGGGAAGGTTTGCCCGTTCTCCCCAACTGTCCACACCGTCACTTACTCCATAGCGGTTCTGCATCTTGGGTAGCGCAAAAGCATTGTCGAACATCAGGCTCGTCGAGAAAGAAACACTGCGCTGCCCGTGCGACTGCCCCTTCTTTGTAGTAATCAGTATCACCCCATTGGCAGCCTGGCTACCATACAAAGCTGCCGCGGGAGCTCCTTTCAGGATACTGATACTCTCTATATCTTCAGGATTCAGATTGGAAATGCCGTCTCCTCCGTCACGGTTGCCGGCATTGGCCGTTCCGCCTATGGCAGAGTATGCTTGCTCGGAAGTGGAGTTCAGAATGGGAACACCGTCTATCACATACAGCGGTTGGTTGTCACTCGCCACCGAACGGATTCCACGGATACTGACTTTGGCTGAGGCTCCCAGACCGGAAGAAACCTGATTGACACGCACACCTGCCGACTTGCCGGTCAACGAAGTAATTAAGTTGGGCATTTTTACTCGCGTCAACTCCTCGTTTTTTATTAAATCTGTGGCGTAAGAAAGAGAATTTTCTTTCTTTTCGATACCCAAAGCGGTAACAATAACGTTATCCAGCTCTATCATATCTTCTCTTAGTGTGATATGAAAGGTCGAATGTCCTTCCACCTCAATATCCTGGGACATGTAGCCGATAAACGAAACACGAAGCACTGCATTATCGGCAACCACCAGAGTGAATTTTCCTTCCGAATCCGCTATCGCACCATTGGCAGTTTCTTTCTCTTGAATAGTGGCACCGGCCAACGGAAACCCGCTTTCATCCAGCACACGGCCACTTATCGTCACTTTAGAAAGCTGTATTTCAGAATGTCCCGGACGCTGCATACGCTCCATAAAATCCTCCGGGCAATCCGTCCATCCTATAGAAAACAGCCCTAAAATTAACGTATATAATGTAGTATATTTCATTGCATTAAATTGCCAATTACTTGCAAACTTAAGTATTTTCTCCGAATAAAAAAAGCCATAAAATCTGAGAAAAGAAACTTTTAAAATGAAAAACAGCGAAGAACTTTGGTTTATTGTGGAATATTATGTATATTAGGGGCATGTATAGCAATATAAATCTATTCAAGATAGAAACAAACCATGTGGTTCCTGCCCAGGGAAAGGTCTTGATTTCCGAACCCTTTTTGTGTGACCATATGTTTGGACGATCCGTCATTCTACTGGTGGACCATACACATGACGGCACAATGGGACTGGTTCTGAACAAACCGCTCCCCCTATTCTTGAATGATGTGCTGAAAGACTTCGACTGCCCGGAAAGTATACCTATCTATAAAGGAGGACCACTCAGCACAGATACATTGTTCTATCTGCACACGCTCGAGGGTATTACCGGAGCGCTGTCCATCGGCAAAGGCTTCTACCTGAACGGTGACTTTGAAGCCATTAAAAACTACATCATGCAGGGAAATCCCGTTCAAGGCAGAATCAGATTCTTCTTGGGATACTCCGGCTGGGAGTACGAACAACTGGGCCGGGAAATTGAAGAAAACACCTGGCTGGTAGGCAAAGAAAACATCAGTTCGCTAATGAACGAGGCGGCCAGCGGCACACTCTGGAAGAAGGCATTGTGCAAGCTGGGAGCAAAATATGAAATATGGTCGCGTTTCCCTCAGATTCCAACGCTCAATTAGTGCTTCGGAGAAGTTGCAACAGCACGACATCCTTATAGCATCCTCCTACGCGCCACCACTCCTTCAAAAGCCCGCAACGCACAAAACCGCAGGATTCAAAAAGGCGGATACTTGCCTCATTATCCACCGAGATATGGACTATCAACTGTTTCAGATACAAGAAACTGAAAACATAGTCGCACAGCAAACGCAGCGCTTCCTTGGCATAACCATTGCCCTGATACTCCTTCCGTATGGCAATGCCCACCTCTCCCCGGGCATGCATGGGAGAAAACTCTGTAATATCGATGGTACCTATCACCACATCATCCTCTGCACGTACAATCATCATACGCAGCTGGCGGTCGGCAAACATATCGCACTCGGAATTCTCAATATATTGTTTCAAGACAAATCTGGAATAGGGCACGGTGAAGTTCGTCACATCCCAAGTCTGGGAATCATTCTCCATGGCATACATCACTTCCAGATCTTCCGGCTCCATAGCACGGAGACGCACCCTTTCACTGCAGAAATAAGATTTATTCATATCTTCCAGTCGGTTACATTTCTTCTTCTTTATTGATATGCAGTTCTTTACGCAGGCGTCCCTCACCCGGTAGGCAGAACAGAGAAGCCGTCAGTCCTATCAGTGCACACAGTGCACCCGTACTGCTCAACATGATATAATAGGTGAAAAAGCCTGCAAGCACCGGTATGGCAAGCAATGCCAGCCGCACGCCACTCCACAGCGCATAGAGGCGGAGGGCTTCGGGAAGCGTCACTACATCTATTTTCCGGATTAATACCCATGAAAAGAGTTTCAAGGCTATGGGTACGCAAGAGGCAGCCAGCAGAATGGTTACCGTCTCAGCCATATAGGTGACACGTACATCTCCGGCATACATACCTACCCATCCGCCTCCGGTTTCTCCAAGTAGAACGAGCAGGATGGGAAGCATCCAGAAATAGGCAAAAGTTGTTCGGACACGCGCTGCGGTCTTCTTTATTTGTTCTTCCATTTAGTAAATTGATAGTGGATAATGAATAATTGATAATGGCCCAAACAATCAGGCAGTTCCGGAAAATGGAGTGCGGTTCACAATACTGCGTCCCAGAGTCACTTCATCCGTATACTCCAATTCGTCGCCGATGGAAATGCCACGGGCTATGACAGAGAGCTTCACGCCCAGTTTTTCCAGCTTGCGGTAGATATAAAAGTTGGTGGTATCTCCCTCCATCGTCGTGCTCAGCGCAAGAATCACTTCATTGATGCCGCCGGCGGCTACCCGCTGCACAAGGCTTTCTATCTGCAAGTCTCCGGGGCCAATGCCATCCATCGGCGAGATGACACCTCCCAGCACGTGATACAAACCACGGAACTGTTGTGTGGCTTCCACAGCCATCACATCGCGGATGTTCTCTACCACACAAACCACAGAGGCGTCCCGTTGCGGACTGGAACAGATGCAGCACGTCTCCGTATCTGATATATTATGGCATACCTTGCAATATTTCACTTCATGCTTCAGCGTCACGATGGCATTGCCGAACGCTTCCACCACTGCCGTATCCTGGCGGAGCAGGTGAAGAACCAGCCTCATAGCCGTCTTGCGTCCCACTCCGGGCAACTTGGCAAACTCATTTACCGCCTTCTCCAATAATGTAGAGGGAAACTGTCCATTCATACTTAAAATTCTCCTATTGGCCACAAAGATAGTGCAAACCGAATGCAGAATAAAATGAACTCGTTCATTTTTTATGCTGAGGTGCAGCCTATCTTCGCTTTCTGGACAAAGATAGTGCAAACTTATGAAATTAGTGCTACCTTTGCCACACGTAAAACCCCAAAAAGGCAACAAAATGGATATTACAAACGCTGAATTCGTCATCAGTAACACAGACGTGCGGAAATGCCCCGCCGGTACATTTCCCGAATATGCTTTCATCGGACGCTCCAACGTAGGAAAATCCAGTCTCATCAATATGCTGACCGGGAGAAAAGGGCTTGCCATGACCTCTGCCACACCGGGAAAGACCATGCTCATCAACCATTTCCTCATCAACAAGAGTTGGTACATTGTAGACCTTCCGGGATACGGCTATGCCAAACGGGGACAGAAAGGGCAGGAACAAATCAAACGTATTATAGAAAGTTATATACTGCAACGCGAACAGATGACTTGTCTGTTTGTTCTTATAGATAGCCGGCTGGCTCCCCAAGCCATCGACCTCGAGTTTACGGAATGGCTGGGCGAGAACGGCGTACCCTTTGCCATCGTCTTCACAAAGGCCGACAAACTGAAAGGCGGCAGACTGAACACCCACATCAACGAATACCTGGAACAGTTGAAGGAACAGTGGGAAGAGCTGCCTCCCTACTTCATCACCTCTTCTGAAAACCGCATGGGACGGAAAGAGCTGCTGGACTATATCGAAAGTATCAACAAAAGCCTGAATAGCAAACAATAGACATAAGTAAAATGAAAAGATTAGTTTTTTGGCAACTGTTTGTTGCCGCACTACTGCTGACCGGCAATAGTCACGCACAATCCATCAAGGATTTGTTCAACAAAGAAAATATAGAGAAGGCGGTAAATGCCGTGACCGGCAAGTCAACAGCGGATATGACCGGCACTTGGTCGTATACCGGCTCCGCCATTGAATTCGAATCGGACAACCTGCTGCAGAAAGCCGGCGGTGCCGTTGCCGCCACAGCCGCAGAAAAGAAACTGGACGAACAGCTTGCCAAAGTAGGCATCAAAGCCGGGCAAATGTCATTCACATTCAACGCCGACAGCACATTCAGCGCCAAAGTAGGGCAAAAGAGCATGAAGGGAAGCTACTCCTACAATGCATCCACCCAAAAGGTCAACTTGAAATTCGCCAAGCTGATAGGTATGAATGCCAAGGTCAACGCTACCTCCACAACTATGGACCTGCTGTTCGAATCGGACAAGCTACTGAAACTGATAACGGGTCAATGTAAAAACCTGAGGGGTAAATTTATAAATTATTATCTTTGTCTCCAAATTCATAGCTTATGGAGTTAAACGGTTATCGCCTTCTTCTTCCTGAAGGCACTTTAGAGTAC